>Ga0247832_1000028_pt1 | contig 224362 bp, 223 predicted proteins | sample LaCruzMarch2015__10_FD_192407 | JGI IMG/M metagenome (GOLD analysis project Ga0247832, IMG submission 192407) | Freshwater microbial communities from meromictic Lake La Cruz, Castile-La Mancha, Spain - LaCruzMarch2015_4m | ecosystem: Environmental > Aquatic > Freshwater > Lake | place: Spain...
CTGGAGATCGCCCGATGACTCGCCTCAAAGCCAACGCCCTTCTCGATGCCGCCACGGTGCTGGTGGGCTGGACCAACCGTTCCGCCACCCGCGACACCGAGAAGGTGTTCAGCAGCGGTGAGGTGGTGAAGCTGAACACCAAGCTCGATGCCGCCTCCCAGTTCTCGCTGCTGGTCTCCCACCCCGGCCACAGCGCTGCGGTGACGGTGGTGCTGCATCTGGCGCCTGAGCTGCGTGACGGAACGATGGGCACCTTTGTCCCCGTCGCCACCGTCGCTGTGCCGGCAGAGGGCGGCCGGGTGGAGGCCTACATCTCCGGCCACGACATCCTGCTGGACACCGCCGATGTGGATAACGCTGACCTGCCGGCGCTCTGCTTCGCCAAGGCCGTCGTCACCCCTTCGACCCCGGAGGGGATGGTCGTCGGCCTGACCGCCACCCTGCCGGCCTGACCATGACTCAGCCAACAACGGGGCTGGCAGCCCAGGGCCCTCTCCCTGCCGGGATGCTGCGCATCCGCCTGGGCAGCCAGGCGCGCTACGTCTGGCCGGTGCATCTGCCGGGCTGGCTGGCACTCGGCTGGCGGCTGGCCGGGGCCGAGGCCACAGCCGGAGCCCCAACGGCTGGGGTTGCCGCAGCAGAGCCGCCGGCACCCATCGCTGCGACTGCTGGCGAAATCCTTGAGCAGGACGATGCAAAACCTGCATCACCCCGCGGACGGCGCGGACGCCGCCGCAAGGAGGAGCCGGAACAGCCACCCGCCGGGGCTGAGACCACACCGGAAGAAACCGGGACGACCGCTGAGGCTGACGCCGCCGACTCCGAGCCAACGGCAGCCCCTGAGGCCGCAGAGGAGGCAGGCACCACGCCTGGCGATGACACCACCACAGACGGGGACCACACGCTGAGCGCCCTGCCCGACGACCTCTTCGACGACCCGCTGATCTGATCCCCTGCTGGTCATGCCCTACCCCCTGCCCCAGCAACCCAGCACCGTGGGCGGCCAACGGGTGCGGCTGCTGCCACCTGTCGGCTGCCCGGGGGTGGAGCAGTGGGTGCTGCCGATGGAGTTCAGCCGCTGGGCCGAACTCGGCTACCGGAAGGGCCCCATCCCGGCCGACGACCTGGAGCTGTTCTGGCTGCCGGCTGACAGCCGCTGGAACGAACCGATCGGCTCAGCCGCCATCGAGCTGCTGATCAACCCGCGGCAGACCATCCCCTCACCGATCTCGGTGACCTGGGGTGATGGCAGCAGCAACGTGGTGCCCTGGCCGGCGGTCTCCAGGCAGGCGCCGCGGCTGCGGCACGTCTATGCCCAGCGGGCCGATGTGACGGTGCAGGTTCAGCTGGGGATGCTGATCGCCACCCTCCGCGTTGCCCTGGTGGGCTGCCCGGTGCCGCCCCAGCAGCTGCTGAACAACCGCGATGGCGGCGGCGGAACTGGAGGCGTCATCCAGCCGCTGATCCCCAGCGGCGGCATCAGCGGCGAGCCCTACGACGGCCGCCATGCGGTGGTCTGGCGCCTGCGGCTTCACCCGAACGGCGGCTTGGGCTTCATGCCCGACCCCAGCAGTGGTGAGCCGGCACTCGCTGTGGTGCAGGAATCAGGCGTCGGCAGCCGAGCCACCCGCTGGTACTCCGGCGATGGCCCGCCGCCATCCACCCTGCAGCCCGCGCCGGCCGTGGGTGACTTCTACCTGGACCGGCTATCGGGGCAGGTCTACGAGCTCTCCGCCTGATCGCCGTGCCCGACACCAACAAGGGCCTGGCCGAGCGGGTGGAGGTGTTCACCCGCGCCACCAGCGATGCGCTGCAGAAAGCGGTGGGCGAGGTGCTCGATGCCCGAAATCCCTGGCAGCTGCTCTACCGCCTCTCACGCATCGTGCTGCTCGGGCTGGTGCTCTACACCGCCTGGCTACTGATCACCCTGCAACCGGATCTGGCCAAACGGATGAGCACCACCACCGCCGCAACCCTGCAGGAGCAGGTAAGGGCGCATCAGGGGCAGGTGCAAACCCTGCTGCGCAGCGCGATCGAAAGCAGTGGCGATGGTCTCCACACCCTGGCGCTGCTGCAGTGGGGGGGCGGCGGCAGCGTGACCGTTCTGGCGGCCGATGGGCGCCATGGCCAGCTGGCGCTGACGCCGGGTCAGCAACCGCTGCTGGGTGTGGAGATGGCCGAGGCCCTCGGCCACGCCGCCCTGGGCCTATGCGCCAGCGATGAATCCTCCGCCCTGCCGATGGCGGTGCGTTCGCCGGCAGGCAGCAACGGTGTGATCCTGGTCTGCCCTGTGGGTTGCAGCAGTGCAGGGCGCGGCCAGGGGCTGCTGCTGGCGCTCTACGACCAAGAGCGGCCAGATGCCCCTGGTGATTTGCACCAGCGCCAGCAGAAGCAGTTGCAGCTGTTCTCCCAGCGACTCGGCCAGCTGCTGGAGCAGCGCTGAGCGCAACTCCAAATTTGGCGTCAATTAGGAGTTCGTTTGGAGTTGGCACCGCGCAGCCCACTGCCGCTGGCAACAGCCATTGATGCCGCCCCCTGCTCTCCATGCCCCTCTCCTGGCGTCAGCTCGCCTCGCTGCTCGGACCGCCAGGGCCGATGACACCGCTGGTGCTCTCGATGCCCAGCCCCCAGGTCAATGACCGGCGCATCCTGCTGCGGGCACCCCAGGCCCAGACCCTCAGCCGCGTTGATGCCGTGCTCACGGGCGGCACCAGCCCCAGCGTCTCCTTCTCGCTGCGCCATGGCGCCGATGTTTCCGGTGCTGGCACGGCAGTCACGACGGATCCGATCACCGTGACCAGCACCACCACCGGCAGCGCGATCACCAGCTTTCAGGCCCCAGAGATCCCAGCAGAGCACTGGCTGTGGCTGGAGGTCACCGCCATCAGCGGTTCACCCCAGGCGCTCACGGTGGCGGTGCAGTTCAGCTGAGCTGCCGGCCAAGGCGTCCAGGGCTTCTGTTGCGGTGGCAGGACTGAATCAGCAGGCTGGGGAGATCCCCCAGCCGTTGCGGTCTTGAATCAGCTGCGCACCACGGCCATCGCTGCCACCACCCTGCTGGCAGCTGTGGTGTTGATCCGTCCAGCGCACGCGGGCACCCTCACCGGCACGGCCACCATCCGTGAGCGGATCGCCCTGCCGCCGGATGCGGTCTTCGAGGCGGTGTTGATCGACATCGCCCGCGCTGATGCCCCGGCCACCGAGCTCGGCCGCGTGCGGCTGCAGCCGGCCGGCCAGTCGCCCTTCCGCTTCTCCATCCCCTACCGCGAGAGCGACATCACCCCCCGCGGCCGCTACTCCGTCCGCGCCACGGTGCGCCATGGCGAGCAGTTGCTGTTCACCACCGACACGATCACGCCGGTGCTCACCAGAGAGCCCAGCCAGCCGCTGAATCTGCAGCTGGTGCAGGTGGGTGGCGGCCCGCGGCCGTCCCAGGCCTCCTCACCGGTAGGCCGGTTGCCGGCCAGCTGGCGCGGCGATCTGCCGGATGCCGGCGGCACGACGCGCTGGCAGGTGGATCTCACCAGCGATGGCGCCTATCAACTGCGCCAGACCTTCCTGAATCGGCCGGCACCCAACAGCTTCGATGACATCGGCCGCTGGCGGCTGGAGAGCGGCAGCAACCGCCTGGTGCTCCGCGGCGGCCGGGAAGCGCCCCTGTTCTTCCAACCCATCGAGGGCGGCAGCGCCCTGAGGAAGCTCGACCTGCAAGGTCAGCCCATCAACTCGCGCCACAACGATCGCCTGCAGCGGCTGGCGGCCTACGCACCGATCGAGCCACGCCTGCATCTGCAGGGGATGTTCCGCTACCTCGCCGATGCCGCCAGCATCCGCCTCTGTGCCACCGGCACCCGGCTGCCGGTGGCGATGGAAGGCGACTTCCGCGCCCTCGAGCGTGCCTACCTCAAGGCCCTGCCGGCTGGCGCGGCGGGGCGGCCGCTGCTGGTGAACCTGGAGGGCCTGATCGCCAGCCGCCCCTCGATGGAGGCCGGCCGGCCGCCGCAGCGCACCCTGGTGGTGGAGCGCTTTGTGGGGGTGCATCCCGGCCAGGGCTGCGGCCAGGCCAAGACGACTCCCACCCCCGCCCCGCATCCCATGGCTTCTCCTTCCCTGCGCGGCACCCTCTGGACGCTCCAGGCGCTGCAGGACGGTGATGGCCCCAGCCTGAGCGAGCCCCCCGGCAAGCCGGCCGAGCTGCTGCTGGCGAGCGATCAGGAGCGTGTGAGCGGCAGTGGCGGCTGCAACCGGCTGATAGGGGGCTTCCGCCTCAGCGGCGAGCAACTCAGCTTCTCCAGGCTGGCCAGCACCCAGATGGCCTGTCCGCCAGAGCTGATGGCCTTCGAGCGGCGCTACAGCGAGGCCCTGGGCCGGGTGCGGCGCTGGAGCATCGACAAGCAGAACCTGCTGCTTCTGGACGAGCGGGGCCGCACGCTGCTGCTGTTCACAGCCAAGCCCTGAGCCCCTCCCAACTGAACGTGGCAATAGCCAGCAGAACAGCGCTGCCTGGCTGCCATGGGGTCCTGGAGTTCCACCGGTTCAATCCGCGGTCCTGAGGGTCCCGCCGGGCCGCAGGGCGGCCCTGGTGTTCAGGGTCCCCAGGGCCCGGCTGGTCCCCAGGGCCAGCAAGGCCCCGCGGGTCTGCAGGGTCCAGAAGGTCCTGCGGGTCCCTCTGGCCCGGCTGGTCCGGCCGGTGCCCAGGGCATCCAGGGCCCGGCGGGGATCGGGATCAACTTCAAGGGGTCGGTGGCGGCGATCGCCAACCTGCCGGCCAACCCGGACCAGGGCGATGCCTACATCGTCCAAGCCGACGACTCGCTGCGGGTCTGGGACAGCGAGAGCAGCAGCTGGGTGGACGGCGGCTCCATCCAGGGCCCCCAGGGGCCAGCTGGTGTGGCGGGTCCTGCCGGTGCTGCCGGTCCCCAAGGCCCTGCTGGACCGCAAGGTCCGCAGGGCATCCAAGGTCCAGCAGGCGCCGATGGTCTGATCGGTCCCCGCGGCACGGGCTGGTTCACCGGCACCGGTGCCCCGCCTTCCGCGATTCCCGGCGCCGTCGATGGCGACCTCTACCTCGACCTGCTGACCGGCACCGTCTATCAACTGGGCCCGCTGCGGGTGGCGGACCTGCCGGCCATCGGTGCTGCCTTTGACGGCGGCTACTACGCCGGCCTGATCAGTCACACCGCCAATGGCGTACCCACCCATGCGCTGATCATTTCGCCCAAGGCGCTTGGCTCTGCCCTCAACCTGGCCTGGAAGACCGCCAACACGGCCAGCACCGGCACCACGAGCGTGTTCGATGGCTGGGCGAACAGCGAGGCGATGAACAACGCCAGCCATCCGGCCGCGCAGTTCTGCCGCTCGCTCAACATCGGCGGCTACGACGACTGGTACCTGCCCGCCACCCAGGAGTGGGATGTGCTGTATCGGTCCTTCAAGCCGGAGGCGACGGCCAATGGCACCTATTCCGGGGCGGGTTATGGCGCCAACCCCTATGCGGTGCCGGCGGGCGGGAACTACACCGACAGCAACCCAGCACTGACGAGTGTGCTGGCTTTCCGCGCTGGTGGCGCCGAGACCCTCAAGCACTTCGACGAGAACTACGGCGACGATCCCTTCTTCCACTGGACCTCCACCCAGGCCGCCAGTGGCACCGCCTTCCTGCGGATGACCTACCTGGGGGATCAGTACGCCGAGGCCAAGACGAGCGCTTTCATCACCCAGGTGCGGGCGATCCGTCGCATCGAGGTGCTGCCGTAAGCGGCAGGGAGAAGAGCAGCCATGGCCAGTTGGCTGCCGCGCACCCAGGTCCCTGGTCAGCAGGTGAGCGTGACCCACACCACCACGCCCCTGCTGCCGGGTGCCAGCGCCCTGCTCGACCTCCCCGGCCTGGGGCGGCTGGGCCATTTCCTGGCGGTGAGCACCGATGCACCGGGCTGGGTGAGCTTCTACAGCTCGGGGGCGGCACGCGAGGCCGATGGCAGCCGCCCGATCACCCAGGATCCGGCCCCGGGGAGTGGGGTGCTGCTCGATCTGGTCACCACCGCAGCTGCCCAGACGATCACGGCACCGCCGGGCGGCACCTACTTCTCCACCGAAACCGGGGCGGCGGCGCCGCTGCTTCGGGCATTGGTGCGCAACACCGGCACTGCCCAGGCCGCCATCGCCGTGACCGTCACCGCCGTCGTGCTGGCGCCCTGAGATGAGGCCTACCCGATGAGCAGCCGGACCCTGATCGACATCAGCCGCCTCGGCACTGACACCACCTGGCCCTCGGTGGCGGTGGAGGTGAACGGCTACCTGCAGAACTGGATCGCGGCGGCCAACACCCAGGTGAGCCAGCACCAGCTGCGCATCGCCACCGCACCCAACCCGGATGCCACCGCAACGGACCCCTGTGGCTGGCGGCTGGAGGCGACCCTCGCCCAGCTCACCCCCGGCGGGGAGCCAGCGGTGCTGCTGCTGGAGGTGTTCCTCACCGGCACCACCCTTCAAATTCGGCCGGGCATCGGCAACACCGAGCCCTACGTGGGGGCCGACACCGAACAGGGCTGGGTGTACCCCGCCGGCGATGTCGTCTACAGCAACGGCACCTGGAGCACCACGCCGCTTCCCTTCAATGCCCAGGTGGGCTGGTCGCTCGCCCCTGGGGCTGAATACTTCGTGTTCGCCTACAGCCAGCACCGTTTCACGAACAGGCAGGCGGTGCCGCTGCTGATCGCCCGCGACCAGGTGTCCGGCCACTGGATCCTGGCGGCCTCGCCCCCCTCTACCTCCAGCTTTGATGGATTGCGGGCCGTGAGCTGGAACGTCCGCTCCGGCCAGCCCTCGGGCTCGCGCTATCTGCTGCGCGATGGGCTGCTCACCGTGGTGCGGATCAGCCAGCCCGCCGAGCTGGTGATCGCCACCACCGACTGGAGCTACTACGAGGTCGCCAACGAACCGGCCCAGTTCTGGGAGCCGCTCATCCTTCCCCCCGACTTCGCGGCGGTGAACATCAGCAGCGCAGCGATGAGCTACTACAAGGCGCCCGATGGCAGCGAGTGGCTGGCGATCGGCGCCCATGGCCTGCTGCTGCGCACCCGCGAGGCGGGACCCAATGGGAGCTTGCTCCCATGACCTATCAGGTGTTCTGCCAGTCCTTTGCCCCCGGCAGCTGGAAGTGGACCAGCAAGGACGCTGCTGGGGTGGGCATGCAGCTCGATGCCGCCTTCCGGGCCTTCGCCGCGGTGGTGAACGCCCTGCCGGGCAACGCCAGCACACCGCTCAGTGTGGTGCGCTCTCATGCCGATGCCACCGCCAACCGCTGGGGCTACACCTGGCAGCTGGGCCATCCCGTGGAACCCGCCCACCTCTGGTTCCTTACTGAGAGCACCACCGCCCAGGGCGAGACGCAGAGCAGCAGCAGTGCGGTCTTTGGCAACGCGCTGGCCAGCACCTTCACCAACAGCACCAGCAACGGCGGCTACGGGTCCTACAACAACTCCTCGATCAACAGCACCGCGCTGGCCTACGTCGACAGCACCCTGACCGGGGCCACGTCGATCGGCGCGATCCTGCTGATCGCCCAGGACACGACCCCAGGGAAGGAGCTCTTCTGCTGGGCCCTCAAGACCCATGGCGGCAACGACGAGCTGCATCGCGACAGCTGCCATGCCCTCTACAAGAGCCCGGGCACGACGGGCTGGAACTCGATCGCGATCTTCCCCCGCACCAGCAAGCAGTTCTATGGGCAGGTGGTGCTGCACGGCTATTCGGGCAACAGCTTCGGGGGGCTCCCGTCGGCGATCGGCGCCAGCATCTACGCCAACGGCCATCAGCTGCGCAGCGGCATCGCCCTGGGCCACTACGAATTCGTGCTGCAGAACCAGGGCCTGTTTGATGCACCACCGCCGCTGATCCAGCTGCCGGCGCCGCTGTTCATCGGCTCCACCTCGACCCGAGGCGCCAGCACCCATTTCGGCAAGGTGACCCGCCCCGATGGGGTGATGCTGCAGCTGGGCCAACGCTCCAGCGACCGGGACGTGTGGCTGTGGGTGCCAGCTGGCACCAGCCACAACCAGGCCAGCCCCTGGAGCACACCCCTGACCCTGAGCCACTGGCGGGAGAGCAACGAACTGCACTTCATCAGCAGCCTGCCCCCGGGTGGGATGCAACTGGTCTCGGGTTCGGCGGACTTCATTCGCCACTTCCCCCACATGAGCGCCGTGGGTGCCCGCCAGCACCCACAGCAGGGCCCGCTGCTCTCCGGCTCCGGTGGTGGGGGAGGAGGATGTAGTGGTGATGGGGAAACGGGTGGCGGAGCAACTCGACCATCCACAGGCCTGCTCTGGCCGCGGGGGATCTGATCCCGCCACGGGCGCACGGCGCTGAGAGCCGGCTGGCTCTAGACGCTCCAGCGCAGCGGCTCCTCCCAGCCGGCCTCTGGGCAGATCAGATCCCAGCAGCAGCCGATCGGCTGAGGAACCGGCAGGGAGAAGAGCACCAGCTGCCGGGCGACCCGCACTGGGTGACGGCGCTGCGGCCTGCGCTGGCGGGAACGGCAGGGAGCGGTGGTGGTGGCTTGCATGGCGAACTGGAGAAGAAACGCCCCCCTCCACGCCCCTGAGCCACGGGGTCAAGGCCACCCGTTGGGTGCTCGCCTTGGCCTTGACGCTGTGGCGCCGCCAGCCCACCGCCTCTGGGGGCTGCTGGCCAAGGGGCGGACCATCGGGGACGTGCTCTCCTGCGCCGTGGACCACCGCCAACCCCGCACTTACCTACCGCTGCGCTCAGCCGCCGCCGGCATGACCCAGGCCGCCCTGGGCCTCGTCCCCGGACTGGGCCAGTCCACTGGCGGAGAGGCACATCAGGAGAGAAATGCCGGGATCAGGGCTCCCGGCGGGCCCTGGGCCTCAGGCCATCTGCAGCCTCAACTCAGCCAGCGCCTCACGATCAGCCTCCAACTGGCAGCGCTGCAGCAGCTCCTGCTGAGCCAGCAGCCGCTCATCGAGCTCATCCACCCGCGCCAGGCACTGCTGGATCGCCGGGATCACCTCCTCCTCCAGCAAGGTGATTTCCTCCTCGCCATAGGGCTGCTCGATCCAGGTGCGGCGCAGCGGCAGCCCCCGCCGCAGCTGCAGGATCCGCTCGATCGCCTTGAGGCTGGATTCGAGCAGCAGAAACGGATCCTCCTCTGGCCGGCAGAACGGCGAGGCAGCGGCAGAAAGCATGGCCATGGACTCGGCGCCGAGAGCGGCGCAGCGACGGGACCGATCCCAGTGGAGGCCCGACGGCAGGAGGGCCTCAGACTGGAGAGGCCCGGAGCAAGACCCAAAGGGTCGAGCCCCACAGGGGGCAGGCCCCTCAACTGCAGTGGGCCGCTGCCGCCGCTGCTCGGGGGCCATGGGCCGGGAAGGTGATCACGAACGGCCGATCGGCCTGGGCGCAGAGAGGCAGCCCAAAGCGGCCGCCGCAGCTGATGCACTGGATCTTGCGGCCGCCTCTCCCCCGACGACTGGCGGGGCAGGCCACAAAGCGCACGCCCTCGTGGCGGAACACGGCGGGCGCATCGGAAGGCACCACGCAGACCGCCGGGATGCCTTGGCACATCAAGGCCGCCGCCGCGCTGCGGGATTCAGTGGAGGCATTGATCACCAGCCCCCTGGCGGCTGCCTGCCGCAATGCGGCTTGATTCTCCGGGCTCATCGGGAAGTGGGTGAAGGACCAGGCCGCCCGCAGATGGCGGGTGGCCCTGGCCAGCTGGAGCAACAGGGCCTGATCGATGCGCAGCGGATCGGCCGGATCCGGCCATTGATCGCCCGCCACGCAGTGGCGGAACAGGATCCCGGCCGGCAGCGCCAGCACCTGCTTGATGAAGGCCGCCGCCGCCAGGCCGCTTTCGCCCCGGCTGAGCCGATCCCAGTGCAGCCGGGTGTGGAAGCCAGCCTCGGCGTAGCAGCCCTGATCACCAGCAAGGGGGCAGCTGGAGGGACAGGTGCGCCGGCTGGTGCTGGAGACAGCAATCGGGCCGGTCTTGCCGTTGAGACTGGGGAAGGACAGGGAGGCACGGTGGGAGTGGGCAGCAGCCACAGGAGGGGTGACGCAGGACCCTCCCTGCAGCCGCGCCGCCCGGCAAGGGCCAGCCACCACCCAATGGCGCAGCGCAGCGGAGCCCAACGTCCACTCCGGCTGGCTGGTGAAACCCTTGCCCAGGCGCGGAGCATGGAAGGGCCTGCGCCGCCGACCTCACAACGCAGCCGATCGCTACTGCTGAGGCGGTAACTGGCAAAGCCCAGTGGGGAGCCGTGATCGCTTGGATCCGCCTGCTTGCTGGCAAGTGCTGGTGAGCGGCCAGCTGGGCCGCGTTGCGATGCCCTCTCCGCCAATGCGTGCGCCTGCACCTGATCTCGAGCCCTCGGCCATTCAGGCCGAAACACCTCCGCCACAACACACGCCGGTGCCGGCAGGGCGCTGGCCCCTGCCCACCCTGGATCTGAGCGTCTCGGCTGATGCCCTGGTGCTGCTGGGCATCTGCGGCTGGCTGATCTGGCGCCGCTTCCTGCGGCAGGTGGTGCTCAGCCGCTTTGGCTTCCTGCTCGGCTCTCAGCAGAACGCCCGCTACCTGGTGGAACTGCTCGCCCAGGTGGCCGTGCTCACCGGCGCCAGCCGTGTTGCCCTGGGCACCTTCTACAACCCGGAGCTGCTCACCACCGGCTACGGCTATACCCGGGTGGCGATCCTCAGCTGCTACGTCGCACCGGGCCGGCTGCCGCTGGATGTGGAGTCACGCTCCATGCCGATGGAGCGCATCCGCGCCGATGTGCAGGACCTGCTGGAGCACGCCGATGGTGGCTGGCGGCTGGTGGAGGCCGGCCCCCATCTGCCCACTCCCTGCCTGGACTACCTGCTGCGCAACCGCATTGCCTTCCTTTACGGCCGTCTGGTGATGCTGGAGACGCTGCCGATCGGCATCCTCAACCTCCATTTCGATACGCCGCAGCAGCGGCCGGCAGACCTGGGTGCGATCTGCCATGCCGACCGTCTGGAGACTCTGTTTGCCGAGATCAGCCTGGTGGTGCGGGGCCGCATCCTCAGGCCATCGCTGTGGCGCCGCCTGCTGCGCACCTGGAGCGGCCACTGATGGCCGTGGCATGGCGCATCAGCATCGGCTGAGCCAGCTCCATCCACCTGCAATGGGCCCGCAGGCCTCGAGCCCACAGCAGGGCAGGATCGCAGCGAGAGCTGGATCCCAGGCGGGCCTCACACTGGAGAGGACCCGGAGCAGGACCTCTTTGCGGTCTCAGGCGAGCCTGTCGACAACGATGCTCCACCCCCTGCCTGGGGCATAGCGGTAGGCACCGCCGCTGATCGGCTCCACCATCCAGCGCTTGCCGAAGTTCAGCCGGCTGAACTGCAGCCCCATGCCCTTGGCGTTGAGGGTGGCGCCACTGATCAGATCCGGCTCACCCCATGGATCGTTCACCACTACATGGGTGGGGGTGTGGCCATAGACGATCAGCCAGTGGCCCGAGCCGGTGGGTCGATCGACATGCCCCCGGTGGATGTAGCCGCAGGGGACGGGGATGCCGCGGTTGATCTGCTGCTCGATCATCTGGAAGTCGGCGTTCTGCACCAACCGGGCTGTGACGCCGTAGTGGGCCAGCGCCCGCAGCTGGGCGCTGGCGTCGGTGGTGTCGCCAAAACGCTGCACCACCGCCAGGTAGTGGTCGTCGCCATGGGCGCCCTTGAGCGTGCCGGGCTTGATGGTTTCCAGGAGCATGGCGCAACTGGAGGAGAAGCAGGTGCGATCCCGCTGAGAGAGCTGGGCCGAATCGCGCTGCGAGTAGCGGGGCACACCCACCAGTGGGTTGGGATGGCGGATGGCGCCTCCCCCAGCAGGGGGCTTGCTGTTCAGCCGGCTGGGTGATGCGCTCCAGAGCGCGGCCTCTGCCTTGCGCCGCCGCCGCAGGCCGGCCTCGCTGGGGCCGCCGGGATTGACGTAGAGCATCAGCGCCGCGGGAACCTTCTCCAGCTCGCCGGCCTGCAGCACCTTGGTGATGGTGGTGAACCCCTTGCTGCCGAACCAGGCCGGGCCGCAGTTGTAGGTGAACGAGAGCAGCGCCGCCTGCTGGTTGGTGCTCAGCTTTGCCCAGCCAGGGATGCGCTGGGCCAGCAGCTGATGGTCTCGCTTCAGGCGGCCGGCGAGCAGGGCATCGGCCAGCTCCTGGCTGATCCGATCGCCCCGTTTGACCGGTGCACCGTCGTCGTAGGTGGTGCTGCCCCAGCCGATGGTCCAGGGCTCGGCGCCGGTCTCGGGATCGGGGTAGGCGGTGAGCTTGCAGCCCTCGAACTCCTTGACCAGCGGCATGGCCACCGCGACAGCGGCCGGGATCTCAGTGGGCGCCTTGGTCTCCACCGCGGCCTTCCACAGATCCCGCAGCTCACTGCCCTCAGCCAGGGCCTCGGGCTCGTGCTGCACCAACAGGTCCAGCACCGCCTGCAGCCAGGCACGGTGATGGCTTTTGCTGGGGTCGTAGTGGCTGACGTAGTTGCTGGTGGGGACTGGAGGCTTCCCCTGCAGAGGTGCCTTGCTCATGGCTGCCAACGCTCCAGATCGTCCGCCGATGCCCCGTCCAACCAGGCCGAGAAGGCCCCATCGCCCATCTGCCCCACGGCGTGATCCGCAGCGGCCCGTGGGTCGAAGAGCGCAAACAGCGGCCCCAGGTCGTCACTGGCCCAGCTCTCACCGGTGAGGGCCTCCAGCTTCTGGCGCACCACCTGCTCGAGATCGGCTCCGGAGCAGCGCTGCAGCAGCCCCGGCAGCAGGGGATCGAGCTGGTGGAACAGCACCGGTGCGACCGCCAGGATGCGGCGCTGCACAAACCGCCGCGCCAGTGGTTTCACCACGGCCTCCAAGACCCCCAGGGCCAGAAAGGCGATGGCCAGATCAAGCAGCCAGCGCATCGTCCCCGTCCTCGTCGCTTGTGCCACTGCGGAACTGCCCGAGCCGGTTCCTGGGCGGCAGGTGCCGCACCACGCCAGATGGGATGCCGCCATCGGGGCCGCCGCCACCTGGACCGCGACCACCGGTTCCGGGGCCATGCCCCCGGCCGGAGTCCATGAAGTAGGTGGCGGCCGACTGGCCCGCCAGGGCGATCGCCGGCAGGGCCAGAGCCCAACGGCTTTCGCACAGGGCGATGTCCTTGGCGCGGAGCTCGCAGACCCCCACAAAGGCCATCAGCGAGAGGATCTCAGCGCCGACCAGGGCGAGGATCGGGGCGGTGTTGCTGCTCAGTTGTGGTGGTGCCATCGGCATCAGTGGGGCCGCCGCAGGCGAACCGGCCAGCCCTCCATGGGCCTTTGCCAGGCCGGCCCACAGCCCGGCTGCAGGAAGGGGCCTCAGCCCCCACCTGAGAGCTGCTGGCGCAGGGCGGCGATGGCCTTCTTCTGGGCCCGCTGCACCGACATGGCGCTGATCTGGAGCCGCTCGGCTGCGGCCCGCAGCGACAGGCCCTCCAGGAGCGTGAGCCTCAGGGCCGTGGCCTGGGCGGCGGGCAGCTGCTCGACCAGCTGCTCCAGCGCCAGCTGCTGCTCGGCCCCGCTGGAAGCTGGCTCGGGCTCAGGGGAAGCCAGCTGATCGAGCAGGCACGGCTCGCCATCAGCGCTGGCATCGAGGCTAAAGTGCCCCAGTGGGCACTGGCCCTGCTCATGCAGGCGATGGGGAATGCGCACCAGCCGCACCCGATCGCGCAGGTGATGCTGCAGGGCACCGGTGATGCAGCGGCGCAGATAGGGCCCAGCGGGCTCACCGGATCGGCAGCGGGGAGCGGAGCGGACCAGGGCTTCTCGGGCCACCTGGATCAGATCCTCCCGCTCCACCAGCGGGAACAGACGCCGGGCGGCGGCTGAGGCGATGGCATCGGCCAGAGGCAGGTGCTCCAGCGCCAGGGCATCGCGGGCTTTGAGGGCTGAACGGCTGAGGGCTTGGCCTGCTGGCTTCTGGCGGTGGGAAGGGGACGTGAGGGAAGCCATCGGGGAGACGGCGGAGAACCCCACCCCCACCGGCCGGCCGCAGCGCTGTGGCAAGGACGCCCGACATCGGAGGGCGCATGGCCCGATCCTTGACGCGGCGTGAGGACCGGCCGAGGGATGCGGTGGGTGTGCGCCGGCCCGAAGGCGTCACCAAGCCGTCAGGGCCGAGAGACAAAGCACTGCGAAAAATGCCCAGGCAGCCTCAATTCGACTTAGAACAGCAGGTCAAGAGAGGAGGGCAGATAGATCACCAAAAATGATCAGTCTCCGATTTCGACAGCAGGGTATGAACTTCAGCGACAATCAAGAGACTCAGACAGCTGTCTTGGTTGAACCGCCATGTTGAGTGACCCTCGGACGACAGCGAACTTTTATTGCACCTTTGCTGAATGCGGAGTCCGTCGCTTTGCTTGACCACACATAAGCCTCCCCGGGCTGCAAGTGCGCCATCTTCTCGGGAGTCAAATCACCCAGTGCTGCATTGGCTTTTTGAATATGTTTGAGCCAGGCTGGGGAATTGAACTTATGCAGGATGATCTGACTGGAAAGCTCAATGAGAGCTACGGGAACTGAAGGTGGGTCCTGGCTTGCAACCATGACGCTCGTTCCCTTGTGCCGCATTTCTCGGACTACTTCAATTAAGCCACCAACCAGGTCAGGGCTGTCAATGTACTTATGTGCTTCATCAAAGACCACAAGCTTGTTGAACTTGCTTCCCTCGTAGGTGGCTTCAGCGAAAAGCTGGAGAAGGACAACAAATAGACCAAGAGCTTGGTCCTTTTCCATGAACTCATCGCGAAGGTCTACAATAACTAGGCGTCCAGGTCGTATCGCCTCACCTAGATTGACGCTGTCATCGATGAATTCTTGCGCAAGCTCCAAACGACCGTATGCCAAATCCTTGATGTGATCTGGCATGCGTGAATCAGCAATCCCATGACGCAACCCCTCCAGGGTGAGCTCATCCCTGAGCTGTTTCATGATCATGTTGAGTTGTCTGATATAGGTTGCCTGGTTGCCTACAGCTCCCAACAGAAATCTCCAGTGACTCGCCTGGAGCTCGTTGGCAGCAAAGCGAAGCGCACGGACCTCAATGCCCGGATAGTCTTTTTGTCTTTCATCAAGTTTATCGGATGGGACCAGCAGGAGAACATCGGAGAGAGCTTTTGGCTCGGCACCGTATTTCTCTCGTAGAAGAGCAATTTGTGCTGCATCACTATTCGCTGCCACCATGGAGGTGAACTCGGGCGCGTAGTCCATGGTTGGGCTGTAATGAAAGATCACTGTTGCGAGGGGTTGCGGCAACAAGTTGATTCCATCAATAGGCAAAGAAGCCATCTCAGCAACACTACCAAGGGTGTAGCTCTTCCCCCCACCCTGGACACCGAAGAGGCTGATCGTATGAGTTTGGTTGAGATCAAGCGCAACTTTGCGACCTGATACTTCACCAAGTAAGCCATATTGAGGTGAATCGCCGGTGACACCTAGCATCACATCACAGGCCGGTCCACCGTCGCCATGTTTCTGATCTATCACCTGATGCAAGGAAGCAGTACGATTTGGTTCGCCATCTAATGGAATTGTGGGTTCGCACCCAATAGCAGTCTGAATGGAAACAGGAGATTCGTCAGTCCTATCTATTGGTTGTACGCTAATCCCATCGCTGCTTGTTTCATGCTGAGCAGAAGCAGAATCAAGAGGAGATCCTCCTGATGGAGTTCCATCTGGTTTTATGGATACCAGTTGGCCTCCTGACCTCGGTGGAAGGTCATCATCATCGTTCTTAGGAGTTATCTGTGGCTCAAGTGGGAACGCAGTTGAGAGCCCGCTCGATTGCCGCCGAGTTGAAGCCAAGTCCTGCCATGAAACACTGCGATCGCGGGCTTGACCAAGGAAAGCCGCAGTTTCAAGCTCAGGAATGCTTCGTCTGCGTTGCAAGCGGGTGGTCTCAATATCTGCCGAGGCGATGAGGGGGGCAGCAATTGAGCAATTTTGGGCCTCAGTGGCATCATCTTGCTCAGGTGGGGAGGATGCAGCTTCTTCAATAAGCTCACGGATCAGATCTGAGCCGACACGGTGAAACTCAATTCCATTCTCCTGCTCAATGTCACTCCCTGTTTTCTCAAAATCAAAGATGAGTGCACTCCGGGTAAAGACTAACCGATAACCATCTTCCAGGCTACGAAGGAAGAATCGTGCTTCTTGAACCGCTGAAGACTCCATGAGATTGTAACGCACCCCGCGATCCAAATAGAACTCAAGTAGCGAGACGAGCTCCTGGCTCTTCACCAATCGATCCGCGCGGTCTGGATTATTCCTATGAGGATCAAAGTGTAGTGAGAGTACCTGCTCGCTTTGCGCGATCTGCTCGGCGATTTTATCCTTAAGTGAACTGTAAGCGGCAAGATCTCCAACTGCTGCATAGCATTTGACTTCAACCAAGCGACAGGTGATCGTACGCTCGGCTGCATTAAGGTCAAACAGAGCTAGGTCAGTGCGTTTGAAGCTGACTTCATCGCCCAGCTCATCAGCAGCTTTCTTGAGACTGCGATAGAGCTCAAGATGGGCATCAAGAGACAGTGTAATCTGGCTTTGAAGTGCTTCTTGATGCCAGAGATAAATACGGGAAAGGGCGAGGCCTAGGGCTTCGGCACGCTGTGAAGGTGCGGAGATTAGCTTGAGGGCCAATCGTCCAGAGAGGGATCGCAGCTGATCAAGGATGGCAATTGCATGCCGGCCTTCACTCGGAAGTCCGTACTCATTGAGCACTGGAACAAGCATGGCCTCCAGCTCGGAAACAGAGCGAGATGTGATGGTCAGCCTGTGACCCACCGCATTACCAATATCTGGAGAGTGATCAATAAGGTAATCAGGACGCTTCCGCTGACCACCATGATCAAAAAACTCGATGCCCATGTTGCGGTCGAGAGTGACCACCCAATCGCTGACTTCATGAACCTGATGGAGGAGTGCCCGTTCTTTGGCGTCCAGGGCCAACCCGATCACCGGGCGCATTGCATCCTCGACTTGGCCGGTAGCAACTGCACTTATGGCGCTGGAGAGAATTGCAGGAACCGTTGAAAGTAGTTCAGTAAGCTTCTCGGAACCACTGAGAGGGAGAGCCGAGCCATGGCGCGGCGTCCTACACCAAGCAACGGTGCTCTCATCCTCTTTGTACTCCACCTGGTAATCCTGGAGAAGACCATGGACTGGAGCAGCAAAGTCTTTAAGCGTGGCTTGTTTAGCCCCAACCTCCTCTGCAGGAAAGAGGTCAAAGAGGAAGGACAAATGGGCCGGGAAGCTCTCGGGTTGAGCACGAAATTCATTTGTGCTACGGATCGCAAGCGCTAGCTTGGGATGAAGGTGATCACCGCTTGAGGTAGTAAATGCGTCTGCTTCTCGGCCGGCAAGAGTACCGGAGGGCGAGAGCAAGTCTGCTAATCCCTCCCCAACACCAGGAGCATCAGAATCAACAACAAAGATACGGATATCATAGGAAATATCTTCGAATGTAGGTTGACCCTGAAGGGTCAGGAGCATATCTGCAAGAATTCCGGCGCGGCCAGGATTAAATGCGTTAATTACCAGCGTGCTGATGTATGGGTGCTGAATCAAGTATCGCTGCACTCGTGTAGCCAGAGCCTTCCCATCCAACAAAGATCCACCTATGGCGGGTTCGGGCAATCCAAAAGACGAGCAGACATCACCAAGCAGCCCCCTGGGATCAGGTTCTTGGGCAGGTGCATAGAGCGACCAGAATGGAGCAATGTTGTCGATGGGTATCAACAACCGGGTTGCTGATGCCTGGCTGGCCATCGTTGACAAGACAGGAGGGTGCCCGATTGGTACAACTTGATTGAGCAGCGCATCGCGCGTTGGCCCCACAAACTCTGCTGCGGACTTCTTGGCTGCTTCAACCCAACTCTCTCCAGTTCGAGCCCAAGTGGCCCACCAAAGGACCATTAGGGGGTGTGTTGGAGCAAGTAACGCTGCCTCACGACGATGACCGCGATAGTCAAAGATCGTCAAGCTGACAGTATCGAGTGTTAGGAAACGCCCTAGTGCAGATATATCGACCCGCGTGTCGCCAGATGAGGCGCCAGATGCCTGAGACAGTAGCTCCTCCAGCAATTCCCGGTAGGTATCGGCATACTCGATCGCCAGTGCCTGGTTTTCGAGAAAATCAGCCGCTTGGGTAATGAGCTCTGCACCACCGCTTCGAACGACATCAAACCAGGCCGAGCGGGCTTCAAGGAATCTATTGCAGGAGGCACATGTCGGCCAGATTCCCTCATTCCCCGTAGGCTTATCAGCTTGACCCATACGCAGCGAAACTCTCCAGGAGAGTGGGCCATGAGATGCTGAAAGAATGGCCTGTTCAAGTGTTTTGAGAGTCCGTGAGATGGGGATCTGGACATTTCCTTCGTGGCCAAAGGAAATCTCTAGAGTGTCACGACCGGAGCTGTTGGCTTGCCGCCCCTCTGACCAGCGGGCCCCTTGAGGTCCAATCTTGTTGGTATCTCTGCCATCCTGAACTGAACTGAACCTCAGATAGAGACGTGCGTGCTCAAGGCTGTCATGCTTGGCAAGGGCCCGTTGAGGTGGTGGTGGGGGCTCATCAAGTTCAGTGACAACGTAGAAAAGCTCACTTTCATTCGGCCGTTGAATGGCGCCATCGCTGTCGTCGACTGACCAGGGGAGAGGATTGTCCCGTTCATCCACCAATGGGATGAGGTCTCCGTCTTCTGTTTGCGCCAGGATGCGAATAAAATGCCAGCCTTCCTCCCAGTTGACCTTCGATAGATTGTTAATGTCAATCGTTGCCGAGGTTCGATTCGTGCTCCATGCTTTCTTGCTGCGAGCAAGCCCTACAGGGCCCGTTGCTCTAGAGATCACTTGAGCGACGAAGCGATCTAAGCCTTGTACTCGTGAAGGATGTGGATTGACCTGGAATCCGACATTGAATTTTCGCAAGCCGCCAGGGCCAACAACGAGTATCCTCTCCTCGGGATTGAGTTGCTCTAGCCTTGAATCAGGGGGAGATTCGCCAACCATAGGAAGGCTTGCTTGAACATTGCCAATAAAGATTCGTTCATGATCGTCTTTGCTCTCCTGAAATTCCCAGCGATGGAATGCAAATTTCCAACAGGCACGATCCAATACGATTCGGCGCGTCCAGTCGTATGGATCTTCTAAGCCCGTATGGGCAAGAAAGTTGGCAAGTTGCGAGCTGCTTGCTCCCTTCTTGAGACCAAGATCAAGAACACGACCTCTCTCCGTTGCGTGAGACCAGGTTAGTCTGCGAACACAGTCGCGATTACGAGTAATCCTGCTCGGTGTTTTGGTGGGATCAAGGAGTAGTTCAAAGTCAGGGACGAGAGCCAGTTCAAAGAGAGCTGCGCCTACGGCTTCTGGATCTCCGTCATTCAGCTTTGCAGTAAGTAGAAACCGAACGATTGCCAAAGGATCAGCAAATGGCCACGGATCGTCACCCTCAAGTCGACGTAAGCCTTCGGCAACTGCACCCTTTATCGGAGACGGCAGCTCCTCTATCAGCCGGCCACGAAGCTGCTTATAGACATCTCCTACAGGAAGATCTTCAAACGTCGCGACCCCAAAACTATCTTCGGCGGCAGATCGTACCTCGTTGGGGATAAAAACAAGAAGCGGTGGGCGCTGGGATCCGTCTGAGACCGGGTTGCGAAGTTCAACAAGCTTTGTGGCACTGACTGTCAGCTCAGGCGGTGTGATTGCATGGCCATTCCCAAGAATCACCACTTGAGCTTCCGGAACTTCTATTCGTAGACGTGCACAGAGACGCGCCATTAAGGCACTATCAAGGTCAGCGATCCGCATACAATGGCCATGGCTCCTAGAGCGCAGAAGGCCCGCCAACCGAGACAACAACTGGGCCTCTAATTCAGTCGCTACATCATGAGGCTGGACTGTTCGAAGACCTTGGCTCATGGCTCCTCTCCAGCTCCAATGGCGTTAGGCTTAATCCGGTAGCGGGGGGTGACTGTCTGGGAGACATAGGCATCAGAGAGGTCTCGGTAGAAACCAACTTCACGCAGCCGAGCAGTAAAGGCTGACGCATTTTGACGAAGAGCAGCACGGTCATCAATGCTGGTTGCAGTAAATCCATCTCCCCGGGGAAGGCGATCGATATGGAGGCCATAGCGCTCACGTAGCCAGGTGAGAAGATCCTCGATGCGCAACTCACCAGTATAGAAAGGATCCGTAGGCTGATTCTGTTTAAGGACAGCCAACTGAAGAAGCACTTCCAGCAATCGACTGTCTAGAACAAACCGGCGCGGAGCTCCCTTTGTTCGGCCTTGGGAGAGAAGAGCCCCAGGGCGATTCTTCATCAATAACGAATCCAAGCATTCAGTAATGTACTGTCGATGAAACTTGCCTCTCAGAGCGGAGAGAATCTCAATATAGGCATCGAAATCTGAAAGTCCAAGGTCGATCACTGCTTTAATCTCTGGGTCCAGATCAGGTTCACTGACGGCCGACGTATTCTGGACGATTGAATACATACGTGAACCAAAATACTTTTCCAGCTCTGCCTTGTGCAAGGACTCCAGGAGCTGCAGCGCATCACCTACTCCCAGCTCTTGACCCTTTGCGAGATGAAGCTTTCCGGCCTTCGCCAGAGACTCGCCAAACTCTTCGAGCTTCTTGGCAGTAAAGCAGCTTTTGACAAAGTTAGGAATGCGTCTGTAGTGGAAGTCTGCACTACGGATTGCTAAGCGAGCGGAAGCGGAACTCGGGCTAACACCTAGGTCAACAACAAGGCCGATCTGGTATGGGCAGTCACCTTGGGGACTGGAAAAGCTTCGTGGATCCATCGGACAGGAACCGACAGCACAGATCGGATCATCACCTTTGCGTTTCACTAGGGCCGGCAAGAGTTTGAAGAGCCGCAGGTGATAAAGTGCAAGATGGAAGGAGAGAAGAACTTTGAGATAGTCGACCATGGTCGATCTCGGAATATGGTGCTCATAGAACAGCAAGCGCTTAATGTCTTCAGCCAGTAGATCTGCTGATCCGATGCAGAGGGGAGAATAACTCTCCCTACCATTGCGCGAATCAGGAGCATCTTCTGCCTGATTGGTGAGCCTTAGCAGTGCCTGGGTTTCGACATCCAAGACAGCTGCTCTATCCAGTTGGCCTGTGATCTTGTCATGACCCTGGAAGAAGAAGCTCTTCAATTGTTCCAGTGCTGCCTGGCCTGCGCCTTTGCGGGCATGGTAGAGAGATTCATAGAGATGCTGGGCAGCGCCATAGTCACGCGAGTGTTTCGCATTTCTAAAGCGATAGGTGAAACCGTGAAGCGGCCTTGGTGCTGCAACGACTTCGTTGGTCTTTCCTCTGTTCACCATGTCCATGAGGTGCGTCTGAAACCAACGCTCGACGATCTCTCGATGCTGGGCAAAACCGGTGAACCACTCGGGATGGTCAAGAAATTCATCAACGAATGCCTTCACGGACAACTCATGACGCCGTTTGAGTCGGCTGGCAAAACCGCTATGCGCTAGTCGTGCGAACAGGGCTGTCAGCACACGGTCCATCTCGATCTGCTTGAAATCGAGATAGGAGATCTTTTTGTTATTGAATGTTCGATCCCTGCTCGACAACGTCATGCGGATACCTCCTGCCTGGATGGGAGGTGCATCATCTCGAGACGACCATCATGATGTCGCTGAATTTTATAGAAGTCCTGACCAGTCGTTGTCAGCAGGACCTCTTGATAGGGTGCGGACCCTAAGATATTCTTGAAGACAGCAAGACTTAAGTAATAGCCCTGTTCCTCTTCGATGCTTGGCCGGTAGCCGCGATTAAGACGTTCCAGCATCTCAAAGATATCAAGATTGATCAGGAGTTCAGCTTCTTGATCTCCATCCTTGAATTGCAGCGCAAGACCTTCAGGCATGTGCTCGATAAAGCGAGCCTGGCTGGCCGAATCCTTTGAGGAAAGCTTGAATTGATCTGACTTATAGAGACGGTAGGAACGGACCGTGCCTCGTTCAACTTGTCGTACCTGCAGCGCCAGGCTGTTGCCAAGTCGAGTGGGTTCGAGTAAACCTTCACCTCGATTGATGGCATGGAGAACATCTTGAAGGGCGAGTTCTGTGCTTCGTTGACCCCGCATCATGGCCAGCATCCGCTCTGCAGAGCGGTATGGAAGCATTGAAGACCAGCTGGTGTCGCGCCTTTCGAAATAGATACGTCGACGAGCCATGGAGAGGAAATGCCGGTGTGCAACGGCTCTGCTTGTTGAAGGCTTGCCAGTGAAATCACGTGGCAAGGTCTCGTAGAGCGTGCTCAGTACTTCATGGTCATAGCTGCCGCGCCCTGAAAAACTGAACCGGCTCTGATCCATAGCCGGACTGATGAAGTCGAGACCTCGATCCAGGCGCGGGTCGGCTGCAGATCCCACATCGACTCCCTTAAGCAACTGCAGAAGCCGATCAGCAGTACCAGTATCCGCAGCCATCCAGGAATTGAAATAAAAACCAGCAGCGATCAACTCTCGCTTCCCTTCGCTGTAGAGAGAATGGATCTCTGTACAATCTCGTGCGGAGCTCAACATGAATGACAAGGCTGAACGCAGATCACGAATGGTGATATGCAGTCGACCGCGAAGATGACTCAGGGTGTAGAGCGTCTTGAGACGCTCAATAACTTGAGGCGCTGCTGTGCGGTCTTGAAATGTCTGGGCGTTGTGGTGGACGTAGCACTTGTCTTTGAGATCGCAGCTCTGGCAAGCCTGCCAGTACTTCGGTTTGACCAGAGCCCGTAGTTGGCGCTCCAAGATCGAATTGTCGTCGGAAATAGGACTTGCGACGACACTGCGCCAATTCAGATTGACGACAGCGATGTCATGTTTATCCTCACCTGTACGCAGACTTTCTTCTACCACTGCTAACAAGGCTGGGAACTCGTCCCTGGCGGTCTTGAGGAAGTCAACCAACCGACCTTCATTGATCGCGATCAGGCGTGTCTCATCCGTTGGCCACGCATCTGGATTAGTGCCTGAGAATGGTCTAAAGAACTCATAGAGGACATCGTCATTCTTGCGTTCTTCTTCATCTTGGGATCCGTCGTAGTTGGTTATGAACGTGCGGCCTGTGGTGGAGAATCGACGACCGTTGGGCAGCGGATCGCTGGATTGGAGCTGAGCCTGGGTTCCCGCCTCCACTTCCAGCTGCTGTAAGAATGCTGTCTTCCCATCACCAGCATTCCCGGTGATCAACACCAGCTTGAATTTACCCGCTATGACCTCGGGTATTAGGTTCTCGTCCAGCAGCGTCGGGATGTAGGTGAGGCGTCCGAGTTCATTCAGCCCTCGTGTCCCCGCATTGGTCTTGCGGCTCTGGCTGTAAAGGCTCTGGAGGTAGCTGACGAATGAATTGGTATTGGGCTGGACAGATCCAGCGAGGTCGGGGCCCAAAAGGGTGCCAGCCGTTTCTGTGGCAGGTTCCCGACGGGCCCGAGTGATTGGCTGCAGAGCTTCGAGCAGTTCTGAAGCCGAAGCGAATCGTTCTGACCGCTTCGGGGCAATGGCTTTTTGAACAAGAACAGTGAGTTCGGGTACCAGATCGCTGCCCCCAGGCCCATCTCGAGGATCAGGCGCAGGGGTACCCGGCGGTGGTGCGCTACCTTTCCATGGATAGGAGCCTGTCAAAGCCTCATAGATGGTCAGGCCAAGGGCATAGAGGTCGCGGTCAGCCAGCTCACTGGGGGATGGTGTTTCTGATAGGTCAAGGTCTGGAGGGAGGTATCGGTGGGAGCCCCCTCCATGGCCGTTGTCTTCCGAGCGGACGGAGACGTTGAAGTCAGTGATCTTTGCCCCCTTAACGGTCCAGAGGAGGTTGTGGGGCTTGATGTCGCAGTGATAAAGGCCCTCACGGTGGAGGTGAACCAGCCCTTCGGCCACTTGCCGATACAGCAGCAGGACATCTTCGGCATCAAGACGATCGTCGCGGATTAGATCCGCAACGTCTTCGCCCTGGACGTACTCAAAGAGGATGTAGGGAGGACCATCCTCCCCCGGGAGCACATTGGCATCGATCACCCGCACGACATGGGGGTGTTCAGGGAGGCGGACGAGGGTCTTGTACTCCTTCTTGAGTCGCTCCAGGGTTGAATGCCGATCGCGCAAGATCAGCTTCAGAGCCCTGGTGACATCGCCAAGGGTATCCACCACCTTGTAGACCACACTGAAGCTGCCACGGCCGATCAGCTCCTGCACCTCAAGCTTGCCGGCCAGCAGGGTGCCCTTGGGCACCTGGGCCCAGTCAATTGGAGCTACCGGCACCGTTTCAGGCTGCGCAGCCGCAGGCTCATCGTTGCTTCCAGCTTCCGTACCAGAGAAAAGAGGCTGCAGTGCTGAATCAAGGGCAAGGCCTGCGGCTGTGGCTGACAGCCGTTGATCCGGGTCAAAGGTGCACAGCGTCTGCAGCCACTGATCGAGCGCCGAGGGGATCTCGGATCGCAGCGTTGATGGATTGACCTGGAAGGTCGCGCTGCGATCAAAGAGTTCGGTGATCGAGGTGAAGGCCCGCTGGCCAGTGAACAACTCGTAGAGCACCACCCCCGCCGAGAACACATCAGAAGCGGGGCTGGCATTCGCAGGTTCCCGCCAGGCCTCTGGGGCGACGTAGGCGGGATCAACCTCCTCAACCACCTGATCAGCGATGGTGAGGCTGCGATCGGTGCCAGCCCTGGCGTGCTCAAAACCCGTCAGGCGGATGTGGCCATCCACCCCGAACAGGATGGTGCTGGGGGAGAGGTTGCGGTGAACCACTTGGTGGGAATGGCAGAAGGTCAGGGCTTCGAACAGCTCCCGAGCGATCCTGAGCTTCTGATCCAGGGTGAGGGAAAGCCGGGGCTTGTCGATATGAATCCGTAAGGCCTGTCCTGAAACATCGTCAGTGACCAGGACGTACCTGTCTTCCCCCTCAGTGGCAAAGAAGTTCTTGGCACCAGCGATCAGCGGATGCCCCGGCAGACGGTTGAGCGCGCGGAAGGCGTTGGCAATCCGGTCTTTCTGCTGCTGGCGTTGCTGTGCATCTGGAAGGTAGGGATCCGCCTGATAGACACGCAGCAGTGCCGTGCCCCCCTTGATGCCGGCAAAGGTGTTGACGGCTCGATACTCGGTGAAGGAGTCGCTGCCACCGAGACGTTCAATCACTTGCCAGTCTCCGAGCAGGACCGGCCCACTTCGCTTTTGGGCGGCTCCAACCAGAGCTTTGCGGATCAAGCCCTGCAGAGCAGTGATGTTGAGATCAAAGCGGGCAGGAATCCGGTGGGTGTTCTGGAAGAATGCAGCAGCCTTTCTCAAGGTGGTCACATTCTCAGCGTCTCGACCACCTTGATCGGAAAGATGGGCATCGGGCGCCGAGAGGAGAACGACTGCATCAACGAACACGCCATCCAGATTTCGCTGACCAGGCTGGGATGCTGTAAGAAGGCCCTTCAGGGACCGGGCATGGCCGCGGAGCTTGAGCAGCGGCGATGTGAATGGGGTACGACCCTCGGGATGCCACTTGGCTCCATAGACATCAATCAGGCCTCGTGTCCCTTTGACATCCACCAGATAAAGCGCATGGGGGGCCAGAACGGCGATATCTACTTCGAAGGTTTCATCTCTGCGCTGAATCTCGAAGTTGTGAAAGATCAAGTAGCCATTCGGCAGGTGATCCCGCAGATGGGCAATCGCCACACGTTCGGCATCGTTGACGGGCTCGCCGATGGGGACCACGGTAGCCATTAGGTGGCTTCCTCAATGGCACGCTCTATCAGAGATCGCGCTTTCTTCTCGGCTTCTGATGCCTTGTCGCGCAAGTCAATTGCACTATCTACAATCATTGAAATCTTGTGCCGCACGTCCTCGTGTGGCCATGGGATTGAAATGGCTTTTAGCCTGCCTGCATCCATATGAGGAATGCTTGATCCCGCAGCCTCACGAGAAAGCAACGTTACACCTTCGGGCGTTGATAGCAGGCCATATATATAGCCCGCGTCCTTAGGGTCTATTGATGTAATGCGTACCATATTATTTGAAACAGCGAAACCGTCCAGTTGAGCCCCAACGTAGACGCTTCTGCCAATCAGTCCGCCAAGCTGACCGGCCTCCTGAACAAGAATTGTGCCTTGCTTAACCTGAAGTGCATTCTCGGCCGCTACCCGCTTCATAAGGTATCTATCAGACATGGCGGATACCTGAAAGACGTCCCCACCTGTGATGTAAGGTACGCCATATGAAGGGTCGCTTGCGTAGCGACGTTTAAAGATTCCCGGAATAAAGACATCGGCAACCTCGCTTAAAAGGCAATGCTGGCAATTTGTCGCAGTGTCAAATGATCTGCGAGCTTTGTGAGATATCGGGCTGTAGTAAAAGGCGTCGAGGCGAGCCTGAAGGCTTCTTGATCTAACAACGGCGCAAGGAGTTTCACCTGCAGGCCCTTCTTCGTCTTTGCCCAGTATGTCCTTGACACTAGAAACTGCCTGCTCTAAACGCTTTGCAGCATCGGATCGATTCCCAGATGCAAGCTCCACTAAACGACTAACTTGCTCTTCTAAGTCTATGCCCAGCCGTGGTACTGGCAGACCAGCAATGTGCTCCGGCTCGATTGACTGAATGATGGATCCATATGTTCCCGATGTCACCAGCGGGACGCCAAACTTGCTGCTTAGAAAGGCATAGAGGTAACCAGGAGGGATTTTTGCCTCATCGGGCACAACTCTCATGACATGCTCTGAACACGCTAGTCCGTCCATGTCTGGACGGGAATAAACCATTCGTCCAATGGTTCCTGACCGCGTTATTAGCGTCCAGCCCTTTCTCAGCAAGAACCTCGGATTTCTCCTGACTTGCCTTTTGGAGATGAGTGGCAGCCCTGATAGATCTGCAGCCAGGATAGAGCTACTGCTTAAGAAAGGAACGCCGAGATCGGAATCCTCTACCCAAGATCTCGACTCGCGTCCAGCGTGGTAAATGCCGTCAATACCATTTGAGCATAGCGATGCAAGTTTCTCCTTTGGATAGGGCAACTCCTCTAGCTTGATTCTGGCTTCGAGAGCCCCAGACATATAGGGATTGCAGTCCAGCCGCAACCCATCACGGGAAATCCAAGAACTGGGGATGCTTTTTGCCTTCATGTCTATGGCCGAGCATGTTGAGCCAGAAATGCAAGATAAGCCTCAGCAATTCTGGGTAAATCGTCGTCCAAAGTCTTTTCCTTGCGTCGCAACACACGCACCACGGACTCCCCAGCCACCTTCACTCGCTCGCGATATTCCTTCTCGACGATTAACTCCTCACCGTCAGGTCCTCGCTTGTAAAGCGTGTTGCCCCTTCGATCAAAGCCAACCTTTTCGGCAACAGCCATGAAGACCGGATAGTCGACCTGCTGGCCGAGATCCTCGGCACGGATCTCATCGGCAGTCTTTTTCTTCAGGAAAAGCAGGCTGGTCAGGATGTTGACGTTAGCTTCCACGATGAACACCTCTACGGGCAGATCAATGCTGGCCAATACCCACGAGTGCCTCAGGATCCACCATCGGATGTACTCATCGCCTGGGTTGCCGAGGATCCCATCAGGTAAAACGATGCCCATCCTTCCTCCTGGCTTCAGCCAGGCCAGGGCACGCTCGATGAACAGTACCTCTGGTGCCACACTTCCCTGGAGCCGTCCGGTGTTCCGGAATCCACCATCCTCAGTGCGCTCCCAGATGTAGGCAAGCTCGTAGTGCCTCAGGATATTAGGGTCCGTAATCGGGATATCCGATCCAAAGGGCGGATTGGTCATCACCACATCCATCGTGCCCAGATCTGCCTTCCCCTTGGCCTCCGCAACGCCCTGCAGATGGCCTGCAGGGAACTCGAGTGAATTCATGCAGAAGACCTGGGCCTGTCCGTTGCTTGCCATCAGAATGTTCATCTGGGCAGCTCGGACCAGAAAAGGATCAAAGTCAGCCCCGAACAATTGATGTTCAGCAAAATGGATCAGCTGTTCTTGGATCGAGAGAAATTCTTCTGTTGACTCATCTCCACTCGATACATGAGCTTTGGCGTGAAGAAGACGGTCCACATGTTTCAGCGTTGACACCAGGAATCCGCCTGTTCCACAGGCCATGTCCATGACGCGCTCATGGGGCCTTGGATCCAGGATCTCTACAACCAGATCCACAGGTCCCCTTGGTGTGAAGTACTGACCCCGGTCGCCGCGGATATTGTGCTTCACCAGCTCTTGGTAAGCAGCACCTTTGGCATCTAAGGCAGTGCGGCCCAGGTCGTACTTGGCGAGCTCACCCACAATGAAGGCCAGGGCCCGATCCGACAGTTGCAGCCTTGGCGGGTTGTCGCGGAAGACTGTGTCTTTGTATTTTTCGGCGACTTCATCGACGAGCTGGGTGACCCGCTCACGGATCGCCTTCTGCCCCTCAGGTTCAAACTGTTCATCGACCCATTGCTTTTTCCCATTCACCTCCTTCTCAAAGGCTCCCACCCAGAAGCGAGCCGGCTGATCCTTGGGGCGACGCTCATCATGCAGCTTCGCAAAGATCAGATAGAGGAATTGCCAGAAGGCTGCATCCTTCGGCATCCCTTCGTTGCCGTGAATATAGTTATGACAGCGTTTGAACGCCGTCAGCAGCATATCTCGGTCGGCGCGCCGCAGCCTTTGATCAGATGCGACAGTACGACTCCCCAGGGTTCCATCTGCAGGAGGCCAGTCGCCTATGGGCTTGAACTTAGTGTCAAATCTTGAGACTTCCTTCTCAAAGAAGTACATGTCTAGGCCATTGGTCCAGAGACCCCACTTGCAATTTGCCGCCTCTTCCTCTCCCATGGCGGCGTAGAGCAAGCCGAACTCCTTTTCGGCTTGCTTGTGGTCGCGCATTCTGTAGGCGCCTTTGCTTCCTGTCTTCGGCTCCTTATCGCAGATGACGATCCGCTCAAGGTAATCAAGATTCTTGGGCTGGCCCGCTTCGAAGATGGCAATGTCAATCTTTTTGCTGCGTCCTTCCACCTTCATCTTGAAGTCCGGCACCATGTCATCGACTGAAATGCCATACTCATGAAATAGAGCCCTTGCAATCCGCTGCCGTACCTGTTCTTTTGGCGTGTCCTTGACTGGGTTGCCAGTGATGTAGTCGAGGAGCTTGCCCTCCTCCAGGGAATCAATCTCCTCTTTCGTCTGGGTCGAAAGATCGTCCAGTTCCAGGTCAGGCATTGGTGCTGGTCTCCCCTAGCTCTTCGTCGGTACTGCTGGCTGCCCCTCCTGCTCGTACCCAGTCGTCCACGTCGTTCTTCTTGAACTTCCAGAAGCGACCGACGCGATACCCCGGCATCCCCTTGGTGGTGACCCAGGCATAGACAGTGTCCTTGCTGACGCCCAGGTAGTCGGCCATCTCGTCGACGGCGAGCCAGCGGTCTTCGATGGCAGAGCTGTCCAGGGCATTTCCGCAGAGTTCCCAGCCCTGCATAGCAGCGGCACCCTCGCGGCCGCAACGGTTCTGACACGATTCGACCCTGTTTGGCCGGATCTGGTCGGATTCAGCGGGATCCTTCCTTGCCCGTGGCGGTCTGGCCAGTGCCCGGCCTGCGAGGCCCAGGGCTATGCCCCCTCCTCGGTGGCCACCATCCAGACCCGTTTCAACGGCAGGGCAAGCCGGATCTCCTCCGGAAGCTCGGCGTAGTGGGCAAAGAGCTTCTCCAGCAGCTCCTTGCGGCTCCAGAGGCGCACCCGGAAAAAGTCCCGTGCGAGCTCTTTCTGGACATTGGGCCGGAAGCCGCTCCAGCTCACGAACAGGCAGGTCTCTGCACCGAACTTCTGACCGGCGCCGATCAGCTTGTCGACTGTGGGCCGATCCACCGGATCCGAGCCTGACTTCACCTCCACGCAGATCTGCGGCTTCCCGAAGCCCAGCTCACCCCCGCCGGCCAGGATGTCGGCGCCGCCATCTGCGCCTTCTGGGCTGCGATAGGTGGTGTACCCCTCCGCCTGAAGGATCGCTTCCACCAATAAGGCCAGGTCGTGGCCTTTGAAGCGGGCCTCGATCAGCCGCTCGATGCGATCGGCCGCCAGTTCTTCGAGGTTGACGTTCGCTGCATCTGCTGCCTCCTCGCTATCGGCGCTTCCTTGGAGGCCTGCCGGCATGCGCGGCGCAGAATCCTTCACGCCCTCGGCCTGCCAGTTGCGTGCGGCCATCGCCTTGACCCGCGCCTCAGCGTCATTGCGCTGGATTCGGCAGATGGTCATGAACGCCCCAAAGGAATAGAGAAGGTCCTGGGGGAAGACGGTGCGGGGGATCAGGCCGCTGAACCAGTTGATGCTGCGCCAGTGGTAGTAGGGGTTTGGTCCGGCCGACTCAAAGCAGTAGTCGCTGGTGATCTCGCCGAAATAGAGGCCCGACTGCAGCTTCGAAGGCATCACCACCCAGTCGCCGATGACCATCTCCTTCACAAACGGCCAGACCTGGGAAGACCAGTTGACCAGGGCCTTGGCCTTCTCTTCCGGGAAGCGCTCCTCCAGAACTCGAATCAACGCCTGCCGATCAGGAAGCGCCCCCAGATCCACATCCAGGCCATCCCAGGCCACATACACCCGGCTCTCATCGAGGAACTTCTGCTCGTGCTCGCCGCGGGAGCCGGCGCGGATCAGCCAGAGGGTCATGGCGTCTTACCTCCAGTTCTATGCAACCGCACCGCCTCCTCGTACTCCGCTCCGATCCCCAGCCCTGAGTCCTCATCAGGCATCAGCCGCTTCATGCCCACGTGGATCAGGCAGGCCAGGGCCAGGTCGCTCCAGGTTCCTGTGAGGGTCTTGAGGCTGCGGGAGGTGCCGGGCTCGTTGATCTGCAGACCCCCCTGGCCCACGGCCGCCACCTCGCTGAGCACCGCCATGAAGCGCTGCTGGTCCATCCCCTCGAACAGCTGCAGGGCCTGCAGGCAGTAGCTCACCGCGTCCTGCCGCAGGCCATCGGGCTGGTCGGCCCGCAGGTCGCGTCTGGCGATGCTGCTGCGCAGGTCCTTCGCCTTGTCTGCCAGCTCGCCGTAGGGCTGGGCCTCGATCACCCGCAGCAGCAGCCGGTCGGCCTCGTCGCGGTGCTCGTCTGGATCCAGCTCCAGTAAGGCCTGGGCCAGGTTGATGGTGGTGATCAGATCGTCCGGTGCCACCGCCAGGGCCTGGCGGAAGCGTTCGATCCCGGCGGCCAGGGCCCCGGCGATCACCAGCAGGCTGCCGAGGCTGCGTAGGGCAAAGGCGTTATGGGGCTCCAGCGCAATGGCCGCCTCCAGTGCCTGGCGGGCTTCTGCCCGATCGCTCTGGCGTAGGGCTGCCAATCCCAGCGCAACCTGGGCATTGGCCTGGGCGTGGGCATCGCCGGTGTTGGCGACCACCGCCCGGCGCAGCAGCAACCGGGCTTCCTCCAGCCGGCCCTCCTCACTGGCGAGCACGCCCAGGTTGTAGAGGGCCTCGGGGTGCTCGGGCTGCAGCTGCAGCAGGGTCTCCAGCAGCGGCCGGGCCTCATCGAAGCGCCGCTGCTGCAGGAGCGGGCCGATGGTGGCCATCGCCGGTGCCTCCGGTGCCGCGGGCTCCCAGGCCACCTCGATGCGGCCGGCGGCGAACACCACCGACAGCTGCCCTCCCATCGACGCATACGACTTCTTGAAGTAGTCGGTCACCGCCCGGTGGAACGCCTCGCTGCCAGGGGTGCGGCTGCCCTCCGGCAGCAGGGAGGCATCAAAGCTGGCCTCTTCGATCGAGAACGCCGTGCCTTCCATCAGGGCGTCTTCCAGACGTACCAGCGGGAGAGGCCCAGCTTCTCGGCCCAGCCATCGACGATCTCCCGATCTGGATCAGCAGTGGTGGGCTCGGCGCGGGTGATGGCGATCAGCTCCTTGGCCAGCGCCTCAAACCCTGCCGCCTGATACGGGATCGCCAGCGGTGGGATGCCCACCAGCTCGGCGGCCTGGAAGGCATAGGCGGCGTTCATCGCCCGGCTGGCCTTCACCACCTCGGCGGGGCTCATCTTGTCCACCTCCGCATTGAGGCAGGGCACATTCCCTTGCACCTGGCTCTGCAGCACCACGGCCTGCAGGCCCCGCAGCTCCGGCACCTGCTCGAACAGCCAGCGGTCGGCCCACAGCCCCGGCCCCGTGGAGCGCAGCTGCACCATCAGGCCGTCGTAGAAGCGCAGCCCCGCCTGCCTGGCCTGCGCCAGCCCGAGGCGCCCCTTGAACAGCTTCTCCACCTGCGAGACCACCTTCTCCTTGGCCTCCCGCTTCTCGGTGAGGTTCACCCGCTGCTCGGGGGGCACCTGCACGATGCGCAGCAGCAGGGCGGCCTCAAAGGCCACGTGGTAGCTGCTGGCCTCATCGGCATCGCGATAGGCGATCACGTGCGCCTGATACTCCGGCGTCGCCGGCCGCAGCGTGGCCAGGGTGCTCAGGTCGCTCTGCTGGGCAACCGCGACCGGCAGGCCGCTGGACTCCTCCACCTGCTTGAGCAGGCGGTTCACGGCCGGCAGGAGCGCATGGGCAGGCATCGCCGGGCCAGGGGGAGAGCAGGGCCCCACGGTATCGGCGCAACCGAGGCAGGCCCCCGGGAGCTCAGCCGAAACCCTTCGCTGGTCCCCGGCTGCCCGGCGGCAGGAGCGGAATCTCGATCACCGCCCCCTGCTTCACCGGGTAGCCCTCCATCTCCAGGTGGATGTCGCTGCAGACCAGGGTCAGTCGCGGCTCCAGCTCCAGGGCCTCCATGAACACCAGCACCACGTCCTTCCCTGGACCAGCGGCATCGGGATGGCGCTTGACGTCCTGCTGGAACCGCAGGGCCGTGAACTTCTTGAGGTCGGGCCGGGCCGAGAGCACGTTGGTGCGCAGGAAGCGGCCGTTGCCGTACTCGGTCTGGTTGACGAACGTGTCGTAGGGCTCGTCGCCATCAGGCCCAGGCAGCTCGTCCTGGGTGGTGATCCGGATGTCCTTCACGGCAGGGGGGTGTGTGGCGTGCACCCAGCATCCGTGATCCGGTCAGGATGGGTCACGCCCTCCAGCGAGCAACGTGAGCGCATCCCTGCAGATCGGCGACACCGTTCGCTTCACCAGAGCTTTCCTGCAGTCGTTGGCCATGGTGAGCGGCCCTGAGGCCCCCACCAGCAGCGGACCCTTCGCGAGGGGCACGGTGACGGCCATTGCGCCGATCATCCCCAACAGCCCGATGGTGCTGGCAACGGTGAGCTGGGCCGATGGCGTCACCACCCAGGTGAACGTGACCAACCTCGAGATTCAGCCGGGCAACCCGCCGCTCACGCCTCGATGAGCCGGCTGACGCCTGAATCGATCCGGGCCAGCCAGGCGGAGCTGCCGCCGATCGGCACGGTGATCACCGAACTGCGCCGCCAGGACCCTTACATCCAGCAGGAGCAGCACCGCTACCGCTCGCCGCGGGGCTTCCAGCACTGGGCCAATCACCTGGCCTATGCCGCCCTGATCGAGGCGGGCCTGCAGGTGATGGACGAGCTGGATGACCCGATCGGTTTCTGGGCCGCCACCACCTGCCGCTGGGCCCGGATCGTGGAGGCCCCGCCTCGTTTCCTGGCGCCGGAGCTGGCCGAGGCCTTCCGCCGCACACCATCACCCCGGCTGGATGACGAGCTGCCGCTGGTGCTGCCCTGCTTCCGGCTGATGCTCCCCGATGGCGCCCTGTTCACAGAAGACGGGGTGCCGATTCCCGTGGTGATCGTGGCCGACCTGCGGGCGATGGCCGACTGGCTGCCGGCTGAGGCCAAGCGGATCAGCGGCATCAGCTGCGTCGGCCTGGCCCTCGATGGCACCAGCTACCTCACGCGCCATTCCTTCCAGCAGATCGGCGAACGCCTGTCCACCGTGGAGGACCTGAGTCATCCGGCCTGGCAGTGGGATGAACAGGCGGTGCAGAGCACCAATCAGCGGATGGAGGGCTTGGCCATCAACGCCCTGCTGGTGCAGCTCTACCAGCCCGAACTGCTCACCACGGGCCCGGCAGCGAAGGTGCCGAGCGGCAAGGGCTTCTCCGCTGGCAGCACGGATGACTCTGGCGCCGTGACGCCCCAGGGGCCGGTGTGGATCGGCAAGGACTTCCGGCTCGATCGCACCCCCAGGGCCCCATCAGAAGGGCCAGCGGCTGGGGCCAGCAGCAGCATGTCCCGCCGGCCTCATTGGCGCCGCGGCCACTGGCACACCGTGCTGCATGGCGAGAAGCGTCAGAGCCGGCGGATGCAGTGGTTCCAGCCGGTGTACGTGGGGCTGAGCTGAGCACATCGACCCGGACGCGACCCACACCCCCGATGGAGAAAAGCCGGCGGGGATGCCGCCGGGCAACAACCTCAGAGCACCTGCACCCTGGCCTGGTGCCCGAGCACCCGCTGCTGATTGGAGGCCAGGATCAGCGCCTCTTCTCGGGGCACGTAGTGCGGCTCAGCCGAGATATGCCCCTCGCGATCGAGGAAGAGCACCCTGAGAAGCCGGCCAGCGGCATCAAGGAGATGCACCGAGATGACGCGGATCGGGCAGGAGCGGCTGAGGGAAGTGGCGGCCATGGCTGTGCTGGCGAACGACACCGCCGTCAAGCCCCGGCGCCGCCTGCGCCGCGCAAGGGGCGCGGAGCGCAGCGCAGCGACTCGCGTCAGCCCTTGCGCGGTGCGCAAGCCGGGGCAGGCCGGGTGGCGTGATCGCCAGCGCCATGGACCCAGAACCCATCAAATCGTCAGCCTCAGACGCAAGACCAGTTAGGTGTGCCGTACTGCCCCCAGTCGGACGAACAATGCAGCCAACGCATAAAAATGACGGCCCAGAGAGACAGACTCAGCCTTCACCGCAACTGAGTGGACACATCTTGGATCGTCACACTATCTCAGTGTTGGTCTAGCGAGATTTTTTCAAGACCTATTGCGCCGCAAGGGATCTCAAGAATTCAGGATATTTTGGGTTACACGGGCCCGTAGTGCGCAGCCGGAAGAACTCGTGCACGGGACATTCACAACGCGCGAGTCTAAGCACCACGGCCAAATTTTCGCAACATTTCACAACGTTCGGCGCTTTGCCACCACCCCTGGTGGTATCGCCGCCTTGCACACCCCATCGGTGCTGCCAAACTGATTGGACCCCCGACAGGGACTGGCTCGGCTCGGTCTTCCGGGCAGGGAGCTCTGGGTCTTTCCAAAAGGAAAGGCCCAGGGGCTTCTACCTCCCTGAGCCTCCCCTTGAAGGGCGCTCCTTCGTCAAGAGCTGCTTCATGCTGACTCATCAAAAGCCGGACAGCGAGTCCGGCGTTCACAACTCGTCAATGGCCTACGGCGCCTTGACAGTTCCTGCATCGAGCTTCTCGATGCATTCCATCGCTGGTTTGGAAGGCAGCCTCTGCTCTTCTGTACAGCACTTGACCGCTCCGGCATGGGGGTGGCGGTGATGCCTGCGCCCCAGCCGACCCGCTGTTACCTGTACAAAATCGAGGCATTCGGCGTCTCAGCTACGGGTGATCCCTATGCCGATGTGACGCTGATCCATCCTCAGGGGAAGACTCTCTCTGCTCAGGCCTACCGCAGTTGCTTTGGCGACCTCGATCAGCTCCCTGCCTTCGTGGGGTCTGAGGTGAGCCTGCAGGTGACACCCTCGGGTCTACAGCTCAGTCCCTTGGCAGAGCAGGCACTGCCTGGCCTGGAGGGCTCAGTCGATCCGGCGCCTGACCAAGGCCTGACAGCGGAACGACCGATCTTCAATTCCGATTGCGCGTTCTTTCCCCCCGAGGCAGACCCTGCCGAGCCGCCTCCCACCCCAGGCAGCTCCACAATCCCAACCGTGCAGGAAGTCGCCGCGACTGTGGCCCGCCTGGCCAGGGACTTTGAGCTGCCCACCGTCATGTGGGTCCACCTGCCGATTCGGCATGACCGCTTCTCGGATCAGCAGCGGTGCCCCCAGAGGCACCACGCGCCCCCTGAGGCCTGGTGAGCTGATGCAACCGCGCCGACTGCGGACTACGCCGCCACCTGCTGCTGCACCAGGTAGGCCTCAATCCAGTCGTGGTGGCACCTCTGGTTGATCCGATCAGCGATGGTCACCGCTTCTTCTGGCACCTGGAACCGCTTGCGGAAAGCCCGGGTCAGGCTCTCCAGCTGGGGCCGGGGCAGGGCCCGCAGGCTGCTGTGGAGGTGCTGGATGGTCTGGGCATCCAGGGCCGCCTGGCCGGGGTCGGCGGGGGCCTGGGGATGTGAGGCCGAAGCCGTGGCCTGAGGGCGGCCTTGGGCCAGGGATGCAGTGGCGGAAGAGGGTGTGCCTGCCGCCGGTCGGCCCACTGGTGGCTGCTGCCCGCCTGGCCGCTGGGGCCCATCACCTTGGCTCCCGGCGCTGCTGACCTGCCGCTGCGCCTTGTCGTAGAGGGCGAGGCCAAACGGGTTTCCGAAGGTCATCAGCGCTCGCTTCATGGCGTCGGTCTCGGCCTCCTTGAGGGCAGACTCATGGGCCTGCCCCAGGTCCACGTCGATGCCGTGACCGGCGCCGCTGCCCTCACGGACCAGAGGGGGCAGCCCACCGGCGGTGACGGTGACGCGCACGCGAGCGGTGTAGGTGACGCCCCAGCCGGGCTTCTGGTCCCGGCCGATCGCGCGTTCGGCCTGGGCGACGCAGCGGACGGCGATGGTCTGGCGCTGCCAGCCATCGAAACCAAAGATGCGGTTGGCCTCGGCGATCACCTGCCACCCCTCCAGGTAGCTCACGCGGCTGCGGCCCTGCTCCCTCTGGCGGACGTTGGCCCGATCGAGCGGGGCGGAAAGAGCGGCGAGCTGCTCGGGGGAGAAGCCGGCAGGCGGAGCCTGGGGGGCTTCCGGTGCCGAGGTGGGCGCTGGAGCCTCCACGGCGCGATCGACGGAGCGGATCAGCTCCAGAGCCGAGGGCGGCCTCTGGACAGGACGAGGAGCAGCAGGGCTGCTGGTGGTACTGGCCCCGTTGGTGGAAGGAGCGGCGACGGTCATGACGGTGGACGCAATGGTGTGAGGAGGAAGGAGAAGGGGCCCGGCTGCACCACCGGAACCCCACATGCGGGGGGCTATGGCCGTCAGTGGATGCGCCAGGAGCGGCGGGAGATCAGCTGGGCGCCGGTAATCTGCTGGCCTGCCTTGAGAGCCGCCTTGATGGCGGTCTTGTCGGCCGAGAAGTTGGTTTTGACGCAGAGCCACTCGGGATCGAGCAGGGCCTCGTTCTCGATCTCGACCGCCTGCGACTTGCGGCTGCTGAGCTCGTGGTTAGGGAACGAGAAGCGGGTGGCCCTGGGCTGCAGCCGCGTGAGGACCAGGACCAGGGAGTCCTCCAGGGCATCGGCTCGGCCTGCATCGGAGCGGGCCAGATCGCTGAGGCGTTTGGCCTGCTGCTGGCGGTAGGCGGCCTGGCCGCGCAGGTGCTCGATCACCCAGCAGGTCGCATCGGCCTTGGCTGAGAGGGCCTGCTTGTTGCCTTCTTCTGCAAGCAGGGCGGCCTCCAGCTCTGCGAGAGCCAGGGCGCGCTGCTCAGGGTCATCCGTTTCCAGCTGCTCGGCCAGCTGGCCGATCGCGGTGGTGAGCTCCTGGGACTCGATGCCCAGCTGCCAGAGGGAACCGGAGCGCTGGAGGGAGCAGGCAGGACCAGAGGCTTCCGGGGCCGAAGCAGGGGCGGCAGCGGAGGGGATGGGAGTGAGAACGGCCATGACGGTGAGAGGAGAGACAGGGAATGGAGAGGAGGCGCGACAGAACGCCAAAGGCTTGTGGTGACTGATCAGGAGCGGGGAACACCAGCCGGAACGGCCCAGAGCCCGGCCGACGTGCTGACCTCGGCCACTGAGATCGGCACCGGCGAACGGGAAGCCATCCGGCGGGCCTGCTGCACGAGCGAGGCGGTGCCAACGCCACCGGGGAACGCCACCACCAGCACCGAGGCGATCGAGACCGGGGAGGTGTGGGCCACGGCCTGGGCAATGGCCTGCTCGAGCAGCTCCCGATTACGGATCGGCCCAGCCGCCCGGCCATGCCGCTCCCACCGGGCCGGCATCACCACGGAGGACCAGCCCAGCTGGTGGGCAGCGCGGCCAATAGCGGCATCGGCACCACGGGCCCCGCCATGGAGCAGCAGATGCACCAGCCGGCCGCCACTGCGGGCGAGCAGCTCAGCAGCCACGCGCTGATGAGGCCAGGCCAGATCACGGCCGCCCCCGGCCGCGATCACCAGCGAGCGGGCCGGAACGATCTCCGGCCGCGATTGAATACATAAAGCCATGGATTCAGTTGCCAGAAAGGACAACTGATCGGGGCATCACAACCGCTTAGGAATACGCAGCTGTGATGGCGAGACCAGGGATTAGGTTGCCGCCGGCGATGGGCTCTGGGCCTTTGGCGCAGCCCTTATTCTACCAGTACAAACACACTCTCTGGCGGGCAGAGCGACTGCCGGGCAATGGATCTGCCCAAAGCAAAGGCATTCGCTGGCGGCCTTGGAAACTGATCAGCAAGACCGCCAGATTCAGCCCTGTATGCCCAGCTGGCCGCGCAGCCGCGCGAGGAGGCCTGGGGCCCACCTCTGCCCCCATCGATGCGGGCGAATGCCAAGCCACCGCAGCCGCGGGGGAGGAGCCATGCCCACCACCTCACCACCGGCCCCGGAGCGGAGGGCGGCGGCGGCTGGCCGATGCACGCCACGGCGCAGCCGTGGCACGCTGAAGGACGGCCGTCGCCGACCGGACGCACTGCTGAAACCGCGGGGGGGGGTCAGACGTTGGATAACTCAGCCCGCCAATCTCTGGGGTGCTCTGGATTCAACTTTCAGATCTTGCTTGTACCTCGCGGTCTTTGCGAAGGATTGCCAAGGGCAGAGGAATACTTGGCTTGCGTAAAGAGAACGCCCTTCACAGAGCAGCCCACGCCCCTTCGCCTTACGTCCGCCGGCTCCAACTTGCGCCTTCTCACAACAGGGGAGAAGGCCAAAACCTTCTCACAGACCTTCTCACATCCAAGCCTGAAGGAATGTGAGACTCATTGCGTCACATGCGGTCCGGCCAATCAATCGAGAAGCTTCCCAAGCTGAACGTCGCCGGTTCGAGTCCGGTCACCCGCTTTTAGTCCAGGGCCGAAAATGTTGTCGCTCAAGCGATCGGCTCGCTTGGCACTCGCTGGCGGCATGCCAGAGGTTGACTGGGGGTGAAAGGTGATAGTAACGACTGGTTCAACCTTCTCACCGTGCTTCTCCCTGCTGGGTCGTTTCATTGTCTGAGCTGAACTTCCACCCGTGTGGAGTCAGCTGAGTCTCGATGCCTCAGCAGGATCGACGGAGATCATCAGCTCCACTGCCCAGCAGTTTCCGTGTTGACCGTCCTTGATCGGTCCGGAGCACCGCACAGGATCGACCGAACCCGAGACCTGACAAGCGACCTAAAATCCTGACTTGACCTGGTCTGACCCGCTGATGGTGCACCGCGTGCTGAGCGAGACCGCCGTAAGCATCTCGGAACACAAGAAAAACCCCATGGCCACCGTGGCGGCCGGTGAAGGGATGGCGGTCGCGGTGCTCAACCGCAACGAGCCGGCCTTCTACTGCGTTCCGGCCCGGGCCTACGAGGAGTTGATGGATCTCGTGGACGACCTGGAGCTGGGCCGCATTGCCGATGCCCGGCTGGCGGATGGGCAGGAGCCGCTGCGGGTCAGCCTCGATGCCCTGCGAGCTGGCCTTTCATCCCGAGGCCCTGCGGGAATGGCAGACCTTGACCGCAGGGATTCGGGAGCAGTTCATGAACAAGCTGGCCGAACGGCTGATCGAACCGCGGATTCCCGCCAGCAAGCTGCGGGGCTCCAGTCATCGCTACAAAATCAAGCTCCGCGCCGCCGGTTTCCGTTTGGTCTACGACGTGCGGGATCGCGATGTGCTGGTGCTTGTTGTGGCCGTGGGCAAGCGGAAGCGCAAGGCTGGCTATCGCCAGGCCGATCAGCGCTGAAGCCCATGCCCCATGGCCGACTCCAAGCCCTCTGAGCTGGATGAGCTACGCCAGGAGAACGCCCGACTGATTGCCCTGCTGGAAGCCCAAGGCATCGCCTGGCGCTCCAGCGGACCTGCCCCATCTGAACCTGCGCCGATTTCACTCCAGGCCCCAGTCAAGGGTCCCGTTTCCACGCAGGAGAAGGTGGCGCTCTTCCGGCGTCTCTTCCGAGGCCGTGACGACATCTATGCCCTGCGCTGGCAGAGCACCAGCAGCGGGCGATCGGGCTATGCGCCGGCCTGCGCCCATGAGTGGCGGCCAGGCATCTGCGAAAAGCCGCGGGTGGCCTGCCGCGATTGCCAGCACCGCGAGCTCCTTCCCCTCACTGATGCGGCGATCTACGGCCATCTGGCCGGTGACCACACCCTCGGCCTCTACCCCCTGCTGGAGAACGACCACTGCCACCTGCTGGCCGTCGACTTTGACGACCAGGACTGGCGTGACGACGCCCGAGCCTTTCTGCGCTCGTGTCGGGAGCTGGCGGTGCCCGCAGCGCTGGAGATCTCCCGCTCCGGCGAGGGTGCCCACGTGTGGGTGTTCTTCGAGGAGGCCGTATCGGCCCGGGAGGCGCGCCAGCTGGGGGCAGCCCTGATCAGTGATACCTGCTCCTCGACACGCCAGCTGGAACTGAGCTCCTATGACCGGCTGTTTCCCAACCAGGACACCCTGCCGAAGGGCGGCTTTGGCAACCTTATCGCCCTGCCGCTGCAGAAGGAAGCCCGGCAGCGGGGCTGCAGCGTGTTCGTGGATGACGACCTGCAGCCCTATCCCGACCAGTGGGCCTACCTGGCAACCCTGCAGCGGCTCTCGGTAGCGGGGCTGCAGACCGTGATTCAGAGCGCCACCCGCTGCGCCCATCCCCTTGATCTCAGCTTCATCAACGAGGAGGACCTGGCGACCCCATGGAAAGCGCAGCCGCCCAGATCGAAACTCAAGGGACCGTTGCCCTCCTCACTCGGGCTCACCCTTGCCGATCGGCTCTATGTGGAGCGCTCGGGGTTGCCACAGCCGCTGCTCAATCGCCTGATCCGCCTGGCCGCCTTTGCCAATCCCGCCTTCTACAAAGCGCAGGCCATGCGGCATTCGGTGTGGGATAAACCGCGAGTGATCGGCTGCGCTGAAAACTTCCCCCAGCACATCGCCCTGCCGCGTGGCTGCCTGGATCCGGTGCAGGCCCTGCTGCAGGAGCAGGGGATCGGCTGGAAGCTGGTGGATGAACGTCAGAACGGCTCACCCCTGGAGCTGGTGTTCACAGGCCAACTGCGCGCCGACCAGGAGGCGGCGGTGAAGGAGATGCTCCGCCATGACATCGGCGTGCTGCAGGCGCCAACGGCCTTCGGGAAAACGGTGGTAGCGGCAGCGATCCTGGCCCGGCGGGGCGTGAACACCCTGATTCTGGTGCATCGGGCCGAGCTGCTGCGCCAGTGGCAGGAGCGGCTGCAGACCTTTTTGACTATCCCGGCGAAGACGATCGGTTCCATCGGGGGGGGCAAGGCCAAGCCATCTGGCCGGCTCGACATTGCTGTGATGCAGTCACTGGTGCGCAAGGGGGAGGTGAACCCGATGGTGCAGACCTACGGGCAGGTCATCATCGACGAATGCCACCACATCGCCGCGGCCTCCTTTGAAGCGATCCTGCGGCAGGTGAAGGCCCGCTACGTGCTCGGGCTGTCCGCCACTCTGGTGCGCCGCGACGGTCTGCAGCCGATCCTGTTCATGCAGTGCGGCCCCATACGCCACACCGCCGATCGGCCCATCGGAGCGCCCCAGACCCTGGAACTGGTGAGCCGCACCCATCAACTCGAAGGGCTGCCCGCCGATCTGCCGATCCAGGAGCTGATGCGCCGGCTGGTGGAAGACCTACAGCGCACCGAGCGGATCGTGGCCGAGGCCCTCGCCTGCTGGGAAGCGGGCCGCAAACTGCTGCTGCTCAGTGAGCGCACCGATCACATCACGGCGATCGCAGCCGCTCTCGCTGAACAGGTGCCGCACCTGTTCCTGCTGCATGGCCGCCTGAGCGCTCGCCAGCGCAGCGCCACCCTGGCCGCGCTGCAAGCGTTGCCTCCTGATGCACCCCGCATCGTGCTGGCCACCGGGCGTTTGGTGGGTGAAGGCTTCGATCACCCGCCGCTCGACACGCTGCTGCTGGCCATGCCCGTGTCGTGGAAGGGTACGTTGCAGCAATACGCCGGCCGCCTGCACCGGGAGCAATGCGGCAAGACCACTGTGCGGATCATCGACTGGCTCGATCTCGGCCATCCGGTGCCGCAACGCATGTGGGAGCGGCGACTGCGGGGCTATCGGGCGATGGGGTATTCGCTGATTTCCAATCCGTGATCCATGCCGAGTTCCCGTACCGGCCTCAGGCCCAGGGCGGTGGCGGCTTGCAGCATCCGCCCATCGAAGCTGGCCAGCTGGGTGCAGCGGCTGTGCAGCGCCATAGCCAGATGCAACGCATCGCCGGCACGGAGGCCGAGGGCCGGATCCTGGAGCAGCTCGGCCGCCTGGCGAAAGCGGTCGCGATCGAGCGAGCGCAGTTCAACACCGCCCTGCAGCAGGCGCACGAACTGATCAGCGGCGGCCTGACGGCTCTGTGAGCTGAGACCGTGATGGCGCTGCTTGATCCCCAGGGCACTGTGGGTCTCGGTGATCAGCCAGTCGCTGCTGACCAGAGGTTCGCGGCACTGCGCAAACCAGTCGAGGGCGTGCGGGCTGCGCTCCTCCGGGGTCAGCAGAGCCACCACCACGCTGGTATCGAGATAGATCATCGAGCGGTTGTCATCACCAGCGCTCACTGGCGCGGCATTCACCCATCACCGAGGGGGTGAAGGGCATGGTGGCCTGCAGCTCGCGCAGATCAGCGGCCAGAGCCGCGCGATCCCGCTGGCGGAGGGGTTCGAGGCTCAGCCGGCCGTCGGGGCCAACCACGATCTCGATCGGATCGCCTTCCCGCAGCCCAGCCTGGAGCAGGCAATCGGCCGGCAGCCGCACGGCCAGGCTGTTGCCCCAGCGGCGGATCGCTTGCTGGAAGTGTCTGCCTGCATCCGCAGATCTGCCCTGGGGCCTGGATGGAGTCAAGGGGTCACCGGGCATGTAGATACACACGACTCTACGCCCGGTGGGCCGCTTCCGCCTTGCTGGACTTCCAGGTCGGGCCTGTGACGGTGGGCGCCGCTCCCTGCTGGTCGAGGAGGGTCATGGTCACAGCCGTAAACCTAATCACAAACCTTCTCTCGTCCAGCCCTACAAGCCCTTGAGACTCATTCCTATACGAGGGCTTTTGTTAATGACTTGAGCAGCTTCCCAAACTGATGAACGTCGCCGGTTCAAATCCAGTCACCCGCTTGGTGAAAAGTCGAAGGGCAACAAAGAGAAGCTGAATTCCTTGGATCCTTAGCCCCCTTGATTGGTAAATAGCGAGAATTCCAGACATGGCTTGGTCGGGGTTCGCAGTTGCGGAGGCTGGGGCTGAGGAGTCCTGGGGGCGGCCGCTGGCCGCCAACGTCCTTCCGCCTGGCCTTGGAACGAGCTTCCGGCTTAGGCCCGGGGCTTGATCAACTGCAGCACTTGCAGACCGAGGCCGCCAGCGCGCCGCTCGCAATCGAGCGCCTCGAGGATCGCCCGAGCCGAAGTTTCGAGATCTCCTTCGAGGGCCGCCATCCGCGCCTGTTCGTTGAGGCTGGCCGCTTTGAGCAGCAGGCGCTGGCGAACGCTGGGGTCGGACAGCGGCAAGACGCTGGACCTTGGGCGTACGGAGGCTTCCACCGTCAAGGTGACGGGAGCAGACGGACTAGAGGCAATCATGATCGGCAAGGATTTCGCACTATCGAAGCCATTCACAACGGGTTTGTTGGCATCCAACAGACCCTTCGTTTTGAAATCTTACTGCACAACATAACCTTTAGCTCCGCTTGGACGGAACTGAGCGTCAAAACGTGAGGTTGGGATGGGATGGCCCCAACGTTTCAGGTGCCGGGTTCCTCCTGATTACCGCCCAGGGCAGCAATCTGGGAACGCAGCTGGTCCGAGCGCTGCTGGTCGCCCCTGGTAAGGGCGACGGCAAGGGCGAACTCGAGTTTCTCAAGCTGGTGATCACCTTCTTCCTGGGAATGGCTGCGTAAGAGGCAGTGGGGCGCAGGGCTGGCCGCACGTGAAGCAGGGTTCTGCCCGTGAACGGGGCTGGGAGAGGACTGGTAAGGGGAAGTGGGGAAAGCCATGGCCCGCTTTCTTTTCATTTTGACACCCCTGACCAGGGGGTGCGCGGGCTCAGGCGGCGGAGGGGTAGGGGACGTCGTCGTGGCTTTCGTAGGCAGGAGGCGTTTCGGGGGGCGCCTCAGAGCTGACGCCGATCTCCAGCAGATGGCGGCAGTCCTGCAGCAGCCGCTCGACGTTGTCGAGGCTGGCCAGTTCTTCCGGCTCCGGGCGGGCCTGGTTTGACGCCTGCCGTTCCACCGCCGCCAGACGCTGCTCCAGGGTTACCAGGCGCTGGGAGAGGGCGTGGATGGTTTCGGCGAGATCTTCGGCATTGCGGCTGATGCGGAACGACACCGAGGCGGGGGCCATGACAAGGAGAGCGACTGTTCTGAGCCGCATGACAACACACCCGGGCGACCCTCTCAAGCACCAGTGGCAGGGATCTCCCAGAGTGGGCCCTGTTGATCAGGCTCAGCAGCGATGAACCATCCCTGGCATCTCTTGCTTTATGTGATGGCGGGACTCACCGGTGGTCTGCTGGCCCTGCGCACCGGCATCCCGGCAGCTCCCCTGGCCGGGGCCCTGCTGGGGGCCGCCCTGGTCAGCGTGACGGGGCGGCTCGAGGTGGCCCAATGGCCGGTCGGTTCCCGCACCCTGCTGGAAATCGGCATCGGCACGGTGATCGGTACCGGACTCACCGGCACGGCCCTGATGGAGCTGCGTCAGCTGTGGCGGCCCGCCCTCCTGATCACCTTCACCCTGGTGCTCACCGGCCTGGTGGTGGGCCTGGGCTGCAGCCGACTGATGGGCGTTGACCCGGTGGTGGCCCTGCTGGGGGCGGCCCCGGGGGGCATCAGCGGCATGAGCCTCGTGGGGGCGGAGTTCGGCGTGGGGGCGGCCGTGGCCACCCTGCACGCGGTGCGGCTGATCACCGTGCTGGTGATCCTGCCGCTGGTGGTGCGGCTGGTGCTGCCGGCCGCTGCCGCGCCACCGGGCAGCTGACCACCCTGGACAGGAGCGCTGGGGTCGATACGTTGGGCCACCTCGTTCTTCCCTTGCGGTCCGATGGCCACTCGCCACTTTCTCCCTCGCCGACTGGGCCCCCTCGTCCTGGCGGCGGCAGCCGGCCTGCTGGCCGCCACCGGCACCGCCCAGAGCGCCCGCGCCGGCAGCAACATTGATGGGCCCGGGGGCAAGGGCGCCCAGGTGTATTGCTTCATGCGCAACAACGGCAATGTCCACCAAGTCAGCTGGACGGCCTCCTACGCCCTGATCAAGCGCCAGAGCGCCGGGCTGTTCAAGACATCCCCCGAGCATGCCGCGGTGATGATCACCGAGGCGGTGGTCCAGAACCCCAGCACCTTCCCCGATTGCGGCCGGTTCCTCGGGGATCTGTATGCACCGCGCTCCTCCGGCACGACCGCCACCAGCCCCGAACCCAGCCCGACCGCGATCTCGGTCGTCGGCGGTGGTAAGGCTGGTGACAGCGGCATGACCCGGAGTGAGCGTTACAACTGAGCGGGCCAGCCTGCTCGTCACCACCCCATCCCAGCAGAGCCGACGGCCGCCTCTGGTGCTGCTGCTGGCCCTGCTGCTTGCTGGCTGCGTTGAGCAGCCCTTGCCCCAGCGGCCCATCACCCGCGAAGACTGCCTGCGCTCGGTGAACCTGGAGGATCTCCCCAGCGCCCTGCAGCAGTGCGACAAGGTGGTGGCCGCCTTCCCGAAGGATCCAGGCCCGCTGAACGAGCGGTTCCTTCTGCACACCCTGGCCGGTAACACCGCCGCCGCCTGCCGGGACATCGCCCAGGCCACCACCCTGACGGCCGGGGTGCCCAAGACCAAACTGGACCCGATCCTGCGCCAGGACCTGGACGTGCGGCAGCGCAGCTGCAGCGAGGACGGCCCCGCCGGTCAAGGCGGCTGAGGACCGCAGCACGCCCTAGCCGCGCTCGAGCCACTGGCGTATCAGCGCCGGCAGGGCCTGCTGTCGGCGCTGGGCGTCACGACCCTGCAGCAGCAGGGAAATCCGCTCGGCCTTGCTGGCGATCAGATCGTCCACCAGCCGATCGGCGACGCCCAACTGCAGCCAGTGGCTGGTGAGCGCGGCCCCCATGCCGATCCGGTGGCAGCGGTCCTCAGCCTGCTCGGCGTCGCCCGGGGTCCAGGGCCGCTCCACCAGCACCACGTGCCGGGCCCGGTGCAGGGTGAAGCCCAGGCCCCCGGTGCCGTAGGTGGCGATCAGCACGGGGCTGCGGCCCGACTGAAAGGCGTCCACCAGCCTCTGGCGTCGGGCCGGGGGCACGGCGCCGACCAGGGGACCCCCGTCGTCCCCCTGGCCCAGCTGCCGGTGCAGGGCCAGGGCGGTGGCCACGAAGGCCGTGAACACCACCACCGCTTCACCGCCGCCCCGCAGCGCGGCCACCAGCTCGGTGGTGGCCGCCAGCTTGTGATGAGAGGCGATCTGGCGCAGGGCCGTGAACACGGCCAGGGCTTCGGCATCGCGGCGCACCTCGCCGGCCCAGGCCCGGCGGCGGTAGTCGTCGATCCGCTCCTGCAGGGCCCGCTCGAAGGCCTCGGCGGCATCGGCGTCGAGGCTCACGGACCGCTCCAGCCGCTGCTTGGGCGGCAGGTCGAGGCACTGACCCTTGCGCCGATGCAGCACCAGGGGCCGCACCAGTCGCTGCAGCTCTTCCAGCTGGCTGGCACCGCTGGCCTGCCAGATCCGCCGCCCCCCCTGCTCCCGCCAATGCCCCTGGCAGTAGCGCTCCTCAAAGTGGCGCTGGTCGGCCCCGAGGGGGTGGCCGATGGCCGCCAGCAGGGGAAACAACTGGACCGGCCGCCCATTCTTCATCGGCGTACCGGTGAGCAGCCAGATCGCCCGCAGGCGCGGATGGCGGGCCAGCCGCAGGAACGCCTGGGTGCGGGCGGCGTGGAGGGTCTGGGCGAAATGGGCCTCATCAGCGATCAGCACCGTGCCGGCAGCCGGCAGCTCGGCGGGCAACCGGGCCCAGCTGTGCACCTCCAGGCGCAGACCCAGCCCCGCCGCCTCCTGCCGCCAGTGGTGGTGCAGCCCCGCCGGGGCCACCACCACCAGCCGGCAGTCGGCCAGGCGCACCAGGGCACGACCGGCCACCAGGGCCGTGAGGGTCTTGCCGAGGCCCATCGCGTCGGCCAGCACAGCCCCGCGCCGGGCCAGCAACCAGCGCACCGCCTGCCGTTGGTGGCGGAACAGCCGGCGGCCATCGGGCAAGGCCTCGTCGGCGGCGGCCGCCGCCACCAGGGCCCGGTGCGGGGGCAGGGGGGGCAGGGGCTGCCCCAGCCAGGTGAACCACTGGCCCAGCTCCGGCGTGACCGGAATGCGACCGGCGCACTGCCGCTGCAGTGACGCGGCCGCCTCCAGGGGGAACTGCCAGCAGCCACGGCGGCTGAGCCACTGCCCACGGGGGCGGATGGCCCGCAGCTGCGCCTGGGTCACCGCATCGAAGGGACTGACGACTTCGATCAGACCCGAGGCGCCCAGGCGCATCTGCACCAGGGGGGAGGCCAATGCGGCAAAAAGCAATCAAGAACACATTGACACCCGGGGCGCTGAAGGCAAACTTCCGCCAACCGAGGCGCGCTGATGCAGGCCAGGGATGGAGTCTTTCTCGAAGATCTCTGCCCCAAGCTGCGAGCGCGACGATGGCGACAGTCGCTACACCGGATGACCGGGCGCCGCTGCCTCTATTGCGGCGAGGCCTCGGAATCGATTGATCACGTGCATCCACTCAGCCGCGGCGGCGAGAGCATCACCGAAAACTGTGTGCCGGCCTGCCTGGGCTGCAACGGCCGCAAGGGCGACAGCGACGCCTTCACCTGGTATCGGAGCCAACCTTTCTACGACCCGCGCCGGGCGATGGCCCTGCGGGCCTGGACCGATGGCGACTTGCGCCTGGCCCTGCGCCTGCTCCAGTGGGTGGCGCCCGTTGAGCCGGAGACGGCCACGGCGGCCGAGGCCGAAGTGACTCACCAGACCCGGCAGGCCTCCACGCCGTTGTGGCGGTGGCAGATGGCCTCCTGATCGCGGGGCTGCTCCGGCGCCAGCAACACCGCCCCCAGCACCAGCCCTACGGCCAGCAGCAGGGGGGTGGCGGCCCGCGAGCGAGGCACCGAGGCAAGGCGGGGTCTGCCGCTGGGGGGACGCGCCGGTGCGAGGCCGACAGGGAGACTGGCTCCGAATGACGAGGTGGTCACGGGATGGGAAACAGACAGTGATACAGATGTACTGATGTCGACGCCATCTGTCAACCCGCTGGCCGCTGCCGATCGGATCGATCACCCGGCGTTGCCCGCTGCTGCTGCCGCCATCAGCCGACTGCTGGTGCTCGGCGGGGGCTACACCGGGCGGCGTGTGGCCCAGGCGCTGGAGGCGGCCGGCGTGCCGGTGTTGCTCACCCACCGCCAGCCCTCCCCCAGCGGCCACGACCCGGGCTGGCTGCACTTCGATCCCGACCAGGGAGCGCTGCCCACCCAGGCGGACCTGGCCGGGGTCAGCCATGTGCTGGTGACGATCCCACCCAATGCCGGCGGCCGGGATCCGGTGCTGGAGTCGCTTGAAGCCCAGCTGCGGCGCCTCGAGCCGGCCTGGGTGGGCTACCTCTCCACCACCGGGGTCTACGGCGATACCGGTGGTGCCTGGGTGGACGAAACGAGCCCCACCCAGCCGCTGCTGGAGCGGAGCCGGGCCCGGCTGGCCTGTGAGCAGGCCTGGCAGCGCAGCGGCCTGCCGGTGCAGTTGCTGCGGCTGCCGGCCATCTACGGACCGGGCCGCAATCCGATGCTGAACCTGCGCAACGGCACGGCGCGGCTGATCCACAAGCCGGGCCAGGTGTTCTCCCGGGTGCACGTCGACGACATCGTCGGGGCCGTGCTGCACTGCATTGCCCTGGCGCCCCAGGCCCGGCCCGACAGCTTGATCCTGGCGGACACCTGCCCCTGCCCCTCCAGCGAGATCCTCGGCCTGGCCGCCCACCTACTGGGCTGCCGGCTGCCGGACGTGCAGCGCTACGCGGACGTGGCGCCCAGTCTGGGACCCATGGCCCGCAGCTTCTGGAGCGAGAATCGACGGGCCAGCAGCCGGCGGCTCCGGGACGACCTGGGCTACCGCCTGCTCTACCCCACCTACCGGGAGGGCCTGTCGTCCTGCTCCGGCGACTTTTTCTGAGCACCGAAGATCGTTGTGTCGATCAGGGTGGAGACACCCGTGTCTTCCCCCATCTTCTGCCAGTCCACCACAACCCATTCGTTGCGGAAGGCAATCCCACCACCCAGCAGCAGCGCACCCAGCAGCAGCAAGCGGACCATGGACCGACCCCGACAATGCCCGATAGCATGAAAACTACAGCGGATCGCCTTGTCATTGCCCTGGGGGATCCCGCCGGCATCGGCGCCGAGGTGACCCTCAAGGCCCTCGCCCAGCCGCGCCCCGCCGGCCAGGAGGTGGTGCTGGTGGGTTGCGGCCGCTGGCTGCGGGACTGTCACCACCAGCTGCTGGCCTGCAGCGACGCCCCCCTGGCCGACCCCGACGACTTCGCCCTGGAGGATGTCCCCCTGGAGCAGCCGGTCGTCCCCGGGGTCAGCAGTGCCGTCGCCGGCGCTGCCAGCTTCTCCTGGTTGACGCGGGCCGTGGCGCTGGTGGGGGCCGGCGGCGGCCGGGCCCTGGTGACGGCCCCGATCGCCAAGGCCAGCTGGCAGGCGGCCGGCCATGCCTATCCCGGCCAGACGGAGCGGCTGGCGGAGCTCACCGGCAGCGCCGACGCCGGCATGCTGTTCACCGCCCTGGCCCCCGGGGGCGGCTGGCGGCTCAACACCCTGCTGGCCACCACCCATATCCCCCTGGCCGAGGTGAGTGGCCGGCTCACGGCGGAGCTGGTGGTCCGTCGGCTGGAGGCCCTGCTGGCCTTCTGCCAGCGGTTTGAGGCCCAGCCGCGGCTGGTGGTAGCGGGCCTCAACCCCCATGCCGGGGAAGGGGGCCATCTGGGCCAAGAGGAGCAGGACTGGCTGATCCCCGCCCTGCGGCACTGGCAGGATCTGCATCCGGAAGTGCGGCTGCAGGGGCCCATGCCCCCGGACACCTGCTGGTTGGAAGCGGCGGCGGCCTGGAGAGGCGAAGGCGAGGGGGCGGATGGCTATCTGGCGCTTTACCACGACCAGGGACTCATCCCCGTGAAGCTGCTGGCCTTCGACGCCGCCGTCAACACCACCCTGGGGCTGCCCTTCCTGCGCACCTCCCCGGACCACGGCACCGCCTTCGGGATCGCCGGCCGGGGCGTGGCCCGGGCCGACAGCATGGCGGCGTCGATCCGCACCGCCTGGGAGCTGGGTTAGCCCGCCTTGATCCGCATCAGCACCTGGCCGAATTCCACCGGGGTGCCGTTGTCCACCAGGATCTCCACCACTTCGCCGCTGAACTCACATTCCAGCTCGTTCATCAGCTTCATCGCCTCAAGGATGCAAATCGGCTGACCGGCGCTGATGCGACTGCCGACCTCCACGAAGGGGGCCTCACCCGGTGCCGAGGAGCGGTAGAAGGTGCCCACCATCGGGGCGGTGACGGACTGCAGGTCGCTGCGCACCGAGGCGGCCGGGGGCGGCGGCGCCGAGGGGCCAGGGACGACGCCGACCGGGGCGGCGGGCATAGGGGCGTGCGGGGGCGGCCCTGCCGGGGCCTGCACCATGGTCACCGTGGCCGGTGCGGGGGACGGCAGGTTGCGGCGCACCTCCAGACGGAAATCGTCGCCCTCGAGCTTGAGCTCCTGGATGTCGCTCTCCCCGAGCAGGGCCAGCAACTGACGCAGTTGGTCGTGATCGAGCTGCATGGCGATCAGGTGTCCCGGCCCAGGTAGCTGTCGGTGCGGGTGTCGACCTTGATCTTCTCGCCGATGGTGATGAACAGGGGCACCATCACCTGGGCACCGGTCTCGACGATGGCGGGCTTGGTGCCACCCGTGGCGGTGTCGCCCTTGACACCGGGGTCGGTCTGGGTGACTTCGAGCACCACCGAATTGGGCAGCTCCACCTCCAGGGGCTTGCCGTTCCAGGAGACGACGCTCACCTCCATGCCTTCCTTGAGGTATTTGCGGCCGTCACCGATCTGCTTGGCGGTCAGACGGGTCTCCTCATAGGAGGCCATGTCCATGAAGACGTAATCGTCACCTTCCATGTAGGTGTGCTGAAGGGTCGCCTTCTCCAGCTGGGCCTGGGGCATGGTCTCCCCGGCGCGGAAGGTCTTCTCCACCACGTTGCCGCTCTGCACGCCCTTGAGTTTGGTGCGCACAAAGGCTGACCCCTTGCCGGGCTTGACATGCAGGAACTCGACAACGCGCCAGACCTGGCCATCCAGTTCGATCGTTGTGCCGGTACGAAAGTCGTTGCTGGAGATCATTCCGGCGGATCGGATCGGGGGATTGTACGTCTGGCTACAGGCCCGCCCTTGAGCCATGGCAGGGGAGGCCAGGGCCGGTTGTGCCAAAGTCCAGTCAGTCACAAGGGAAGCATGGACCGGCGACGCAGGCCCTCCGGGTTCACCACCACGCTGGGGGCCAGCCTGGCCCTGCTGCTGACCCTGCTGCTCGCGGTCCCCGCCGCCTGGGCCTACCTGCCCCAGGGCAACGCCGTCAGTGATCCCACCGCCCTGCTGCGCAATGCCCTGCCCATCGACCAGGGAGATCTTCAGAAGCTGCAGCACCGGCTGGAGGACACCAGCGACGACCTGCGGGCCAAGCGCTGGAGCAGCCTGACCGGGTCCGTGCGGCGGGCCGAGTCCCAGCTGGGCAGCAGCCGGGAGCGGATCCTGGCCAGCTTCGATCCCGCCGACCGGGCCACCGCCGAGGCCCTGCTCAGCGACGCCGGGGTGCATCTGCAGGATCTGGCCGCCGCAGGCGAGGCCCAGGACCGGGACCAGTTCCTGGCGGCCCGCCGCGAAGCCCTGGCCGACATCGGCCGCGCCGAAGGTCTGCTGGTGGGGCCCTTCCCCTTCGCGATCCCGCCGGAGTTCGATGCCCTGCCGCGGCTGCTCGGCCGCGCCACCGTGCGGCTGACCACCACCAAAGGCGACCTGATCACCGTCGTGGACGGTTACAACGCGCCCCTCACCGCCGGCGCCTTCGTGGATCTGAGCCAACGCGGCTTCTACGACGGCCTGCCGTTCAACCGCGCCGAAGATTTTTACGTGCTGCAGACCGGTGATCCCATCGGCCCGCTGACGGGCTACGTGGATCCGGCCACCAAGCAGGAACGCCAGGTGCCCCTGGAAATCAAGGTGCCCGGCGAGGAGGTCCCCTTCTACAACCAGACCTTCGAGGATCTGGGCCTGTTCAAGGCCGAGCCGGTGCTGCCCTTCGCCAGCAAGGGCACCCTGGGCTGGGCCCACTCCGACGAGGCCCTGGGCGACGGCTCCTCCCAGTTCTTCCTGTTCCTGTTCGAGCCGGAACTCACCCCCGCCGGCCTCAACCTGATCGACGGGCGCTATGCCGCCTTCGGTTACGTGGTCGAGGGCCTGGACGTGCTTGAGGAGCTCACCGCCGATGACGGCATCGTCAAGGCAACGGTGATCGAAGGGGCCGACAACCTGCGCCCCCATGCCTGAGGGGCCGACCCTGGCGGAGCTGGGGGAAACGGAGCTGATCCGGCGCCTCGGCGCCTTCGCCCCCCGGGGCCAGTTCGGCGATGACGCCGCCCTGCTGGGCCCGGCCCTGCTCGGCCCAAACGGCGGGGGGGATCTCCAGCTTGTGGTCAACACCGACGTGCTCGTGGAGGACGTCCATTTCAGCGCCACCACGATGGGCGCCAGGGATGTGGGCTGGCGGGCCGCCGCCGCCAACCTCTCCGATCTGGCGGCCATGGGCTGCCTCGACGCCGTGGGGCTCACCGTGGGCCTGGTGGCCCCGGGCCACACCCCCTGGGCCTGGGTGGAGGGGGCCTACGCCGGCCTGACGGAGCTGCTGGGCACCCATGGGGGCGTGCTGCTGGGAGGAGACTGCAGCGGCGGTCGTCAGCGGCTGCTGGCGGTCACCGCCCTTGGCCGGCTCGGCCACGGCTGCGGCGGGCCGATCCGGCGTGGGGACGGACAGCCAGGCGACCAGCTGGTCTGCACCGGCGTCCACGGCCTCAGCCGCCTGGGCCTGGCCCTGCTGCGGGGGGAGCCGCTCCCGGACCTGGCGCCGGACGTGCGGGAACGAGCGATCCGTGCCCACCGGCGGCCCGTGCCCCGTTTCGATGCCGTGGCGGCCCTGGGCTCCAGCCGACCTGAAGCCCTGCCCTGGCGCGTGGCCGGCTGCGACAGCAGCGACGGCCTGGCGGCGGCAGCCACCTGCCTGGCGGTGGCAAGCGGCTGCACGGCCCTGATCAAGCGCGAAGCACTGCCCCTGGCCGAGGAACTGGAGGGCCTGGCCGCCGCCAAAGACTGGTGCCTCTGGGGAGGTGAAGATTTCGAACTGGTGCTGGCCCTGGAGCCGGCCTGGGCGACAGCCCTGGCGGACAAACTGCCCGGCAGCCGCTGCATCGGCGCTCTGGAGGCCCCCCGTGTGGCTGGCCCCCTGGCCTGGTCGAACAGGGGAGGCGCGATCACCCCCCCTTCAGCCAGCTTCCAGCATTTCAGCTGAACCCAGCGCGCAGACTCACTTCCAGTTGCGGGCCACCACTTCGGCCAGGTCGACGACGCGCTGGCTGTAGCCCCACTCGTTGTCGTACCAGGCAATCACCTTGACCATGTTGTCGCCCATCACCAGGGTGAGGTCGGCATCCACGATCGTGGATTCATCGGTGCCGGCGTGATCGGTGGAGACCAGGGGCAGATCGCAGTACTTGATGATCCCCTTCATCCCGTTCATGGAGGATTCCTGGAGAACGGCATTGACTTCTTCCTTGGTGGTGCCGCGACTCACTTCAAGGACGAGGTCGACCACTGAAACGTTGGGGGTGGGCACGCGCATGGCAATGCCGTTGAGCTTGCCCTTCATCGGCGGGTAAACAAGGGCCACGGCCGTGGCGGCGCCGGTGGAGGTGGGGACGATGTTGACGGCGGCGGCGCGGGCACGGCGCAGATCGCGATGGCTGGCATCGAGGATGCGCTGGTCACCGGTGTAGCTGTGGGTGGTGGTCATCATGCCCTTGACGATCCCAAAGCTCTGGTCGAGAACTTTGACGATCGGCGCCATGCAGTTGGTGGTGCAACTGGCATTGCTGATGATGTCAAAATCTTCGTGGCGGTACTGGTCGGCGTTCACGCCCACCACGAAGGTGCCGACGCCTTCCCCCTTGCCCGGAGCCGTGATCAGCACCTTGCTGGCGCCGGCCTCAATGTGCTTTCCAGCGCCTTTCTGGTCGATGAAGACGCCGGTGGCTTCGATCACCAGATCCACACCCCACTCCTTCCAGGGAAGGTTGAGGGGATTGCGATCAGAGAAACATTTGATCGGCTTGCCGTTGACGACGATGGTGTCGTCGGTGTAGCTCACTTCCGCGTTGCGGATGTGGCCAAGCATCGTGTCGTACTGGAGCAGGTGGGCGTTGGTCTTCGGATCGGACGTGTCGTTCAGACCGACAACTTCGATGCCGGTGTTCTCACCGCGGCTGAGCCAGCAGCGCATGAAGTTCCGACCGATTCGGCCAAATCCATTGATCGCAACGCGCAAGGTCATGGCAGAAAGCGGTGGAACCCGCTAGCAAGGAGGGTTTTGGCTGCCGATCATACAGAAATGGGGTCCTGGTCTTTCCCGCAGCCACAGGCCCCGGATCGGACGGTCGGCAAAGCGCAGTATCCCGCAAAGGGGGGTGGGGGGACCTGCCGTTATTTTCGGCAAGGCCTGGAGTCCCCCTTGATCCCAAAGCTTGATCGCCGTCAGCCGCTCCATTTCATCGGGGCCGGTGGGATTGGCATGTCCGCCCTGGCGGGGATCCTGGCGGAACGGGGCTTCCTGGTGAGCGGCTCCGATCCCCGTCCCAGCCCGGTGCTGGAGCGGCTGCGGACCGCTGGGGTGCGGGTCTTCCAGGAGCAGACCGCCGCCACCATCGCCGCGGTGATGGCTGGGCTGGAGGAAACCCAGGGCGGAGCCGAGTCGGCCCTTCTCGTGGTGATCAGCTCAGCGGTGCCCGCCGCCAATGAGGAACTGGCCGAGGCGCGACGGCGCGGACTGGCGATCGTGCACCGCTCCGACGTGCTGGCGGCCCTGATCAACGACCAGCCCTCGATCGCCGTGGCCGGCAGCCACGGCAAAACCACCACCAGCACCCTGATCGCCACCTTGCTGGAGGCCGTCGGCGAGGATCCCACCGCCGTGATCGGCGGCATCGTGCCGGCCTTCGGCAGCAACGGCCGCCATGGCCAGGGGCTGTTGCTGGTGGCGGAAGCCGACGAATCGGACGGCTCCCTGGTGAAGTTCACCCCCCGGCTCGGGCTGCTCACCAACGTCGAACTCGACCACACCGACCATTACCTGGACCTGGCCTCCCTGGTGGCCACCCTGCAGCGCTTCGCCAGCGGCTGCACGACCCTGCTGGCCAACCGGGACTGCCCGGTCCTGCACGAGCACTTCGAAGCCACCAGCTGGTGGTCGACCCGCAGCGGCGAGGCCGTGGAGTTCGCCGCCATCCCCCTGGAGGAGCGGGGTGACGGCACCCTGGCCACCTGGTACGAGCACGGGGTGAGCCTGGGCACCCTGGAGGTGCCCCTGCCTGGCCGCCACAACCTGAGCAACACCGTGGCGGCGATGGCGGCCTGCCGCCTTGAGGGCGTGCCCTTCGCGGACCTGCGCCAGGCGGTGGCGAGCCTGCGTCCCCCCGGGCGCCGCTTCGACTGCCGCGGCCTCTGGCAGGACCGGGCGATCGTCGACGACTACGCCCACCATCCCAGCGAAGTGGCGGCCACCCTCGCCATGGCCCGGCTGATGGTGGAGAGCGGCCGCAGCCCACTGCCGCTGGTGCCCCGCCGGCTAGTGGCGGTGTTCCAGCCCCATCGGTACACCCGCACCGCCCAGTTCCTGGACGACTTCGCCGCCGCCCTGACCCACGCCGATGCGGTGCTGCTGGCACCCCTCTACGCCGCCGGCGAGGCCCCGATGGCAGGGATCTCCAGCCCGGCCCTCGCCGAGGCGCTGCGGGCCCTCGCTCCCGACCTGCCGGTGGCGGTGGCGGCCAGCATGGAGGCGCTGGCGGAGCTGGTGTCCAGCAGCACCGGCCCGGGCGACCTGGTGCTGGCCATGGGGGCCGGCGACATCAACAGCCTCTGGGAGCGCCTGGGGGCCTTTGATGAACGCGAACATCCCTCGGCACTGGTGGCCTGAGGGGATGGTCACGGCCCCATCCAGCCAACCGCGTCCATCGGTCTCCCTGCGGGAGTTCACCACCTGGAAGGTCGGGGGGCCCGCCGCCTGGTTCGCCGAACCCGCCGACCAGGAGGCCCTGATCACCCACGCCGCCTGGGCGGCGGCCGCGGGCCTGCCCTTCCGCTGCATCGGCGCTGGCTCCAACCTGCTGATTGCCGACAGCGGCCTTGAAGGCCTCACCCTCTGCAACCGCCGCCTGCAGGGCAGCCGCCTGGATCCCGGTGAGGGCTGGGTGGAAGCGGAGGCGGGCGAGCCCATCCCGACCCTGGCCCGCAAGGCCGCCCGCAGCGGCCTGCGGGGGCTGGAGTGGGCCGTGGGCATTCCTGGCACGGTGGGTGGGGCCGTGGTGATGAACGCCGGCGCCCAGGGGGGCTGCACCGCCGAGTGGCTCGCCTCGGTGTGGGTGCTGGATCCGCGCAGGCCCGAGGCCCCCTTCCGCCTGGAGGCCGCCGATCTGGCCTTCGCCTACCGCCACAGCCGACTACAGGAGGAGCCCCTGCTGGTGCTCTCGGCCCGGTTCCGGCTGGAGCCCGGCCACGACCCGGCCACCCTCACGGCCCGCACCAGCGCCAACCTGCACAGCCGCACCAGCAGCCAGCCCTACCAGCAACCCAGCTGCGGCAGCGTGTTCCGCAACCCGGAGCCGCTCAAGGCGGGCCAGCTGATCGAATCCCTTGGCCTCAAGGGGCTGAGCATCGGCGAGGCCCAGGTGTCGCCGATCCACGCCAACTTCATCGTCAACACCGGCTCCGCCACCGCCGCCGACATCGACGCCCTGATCGGGCTGGTGCAGCAGCGGGTGCTGGAAGGCTGCGGCGTGCGCCTGCATCCAGAAGTCAAACGGCTGGGGTTCTAGCCTGAGCTCCTACGTTGACCCTCTGGCATGGCCGGCTTCGGACTTCCCAACTTCGGACAGCTGACCGAGGCCTTCCGCAAGGCCCAGCAGATTCAGCAGGACGCCCAGAAGCTCCAGGAAGAGCTTGATGCGATGGAGCTGCAGGGCAGCGATCCCGAGGGCCGCGCCAGTGTCTGGCTCACCGGCAACCAGCAGCCCCTGCGGGTGGCGCTGAGCCCCGAGCTGCTCGGCGAACCCGCCGAAACCGTGGAAGCGGCCGTGTTGGCGGCCCTTTGCAACGCCTACGAGCTCTCCACCACCACCATGCGCGAACGGATGGAAACCCTCACCGGTGGCCTGGATCTCAATCTTCCCGGTCTGGGGAACTGACGTCCCCATCCAGCGCCGTCAGGTTCTGCTCCAGCGCCTGACGCCGGGTGCTGCGGGAGGAACGGCGCAGCTGGGGATTGAGCAGGGGCTCGAGGCGGTCGCCCCGCTGACGCAGGCCGCCATCCCCCGCCCGCGTCTGACTGGCGCGGGAGCGGGCCCCCGCCAGGGCCTCCACCTCCTCCAGGCAGCGGCCGTAGATCGCGTAGCGGTCCCAGGTGTCCCCCACGGCACAGCCGGGATCCCCCTGGTGGCGGCAATTGGCGAAACGGCACGGGGAGGCCCTGAGCCGGGCCAGCAGCTCCGGGAAGGCCGCCGCGAGGCTGTGGGGGTCACCGGGCAGGGCGGGGGTGTTGAAGCCCGGTGAATCGGCGACCAGGGCCCCCGGAGCCAGCGCAAACAGTTCGACATGCCGTGTGGTGTGGCGTCCCCGGCGCAGCCGTCCGGACACGGCGGCGACGCGCAGCTCCAGGGCGGGGGCCAGGGCATTGAGCAGGCTGCTCTTGCCCACCCCTGAGGGGCCACAGAGCACGGCGATGCCCGGCTGCCCCAGGTGGCTCCGCAGCGCCGCCAGCCCCGCCCCGGTGCGCGTGGAGATCGCCAGGGTGGCGTAGCCCCAGCCCTCCAGCCGGCGGCACCAGGCCTCCACCTCCGCCGCCGGCAGCAGGTCCGCCTTGCTCAGCACCACCTGCACCGGCTGGCCGGTGGCCTCCGCGGTGATCAGGAACCGGCTGAGCTGCAGGGGGTCGAGGCCCGGCTCGGCCATGGCCACCACCACCACCACCCGGCTGACGTTGGCGACAGCTGGCCGCTCCAGCAGATTGTGGCGGGGCTCCAAGCCCACCACCGACCCCCGCCGCGCCCGCCAGTCGATGGACGCCACCGTCACCCGGTCTCCGACGCACACCTGCAGACCGCTCTTGTCGAGCCGGGAGCGGCGGGTGCACAGCAGGCGGCCCTCGTCGCCGAGCTCGGAGGGCTCCTCAAGAGCCACCAGGCAGTAGTTGGCCTGCAGGGCCACCACCCGACCCGGCAGCGGCTCAGCCCCCATCCCGTCGCACCAGAAGCCGAACCCCCTCCCCTGCCGCGAACGGCGAGGGGACGACCGCCTGCACCGTGTGACCCTCGGAGCGCAGACCTTCAGCCACCATCTGCTCCGGTTCACCTGGATCCAGGTCGATCTGGAGCCAGCCCCCCGATGGCAGCGTTTCCAGTGCCAGGCGTGCCCGGATGAAGTTGACCGGGCAGGCGGTGCCCCGCAGATCGAGGGCCACCGGGTCGTTCAACCGAAGAGGCCGCCGAACAGGCCGCTCTTGTGGTGGTGGCGTTGGCCCTTGCTGGTGTGGTGGCCGGCGAGTTGCTCGAGCAGTTGCCGCTCCTCACCGTTGAGCTTGGTGGGCAGCTGCACCTTGATGGTGAACTGGTGATTGCCGCGGGCCACCGGATTGCCCAGGCGCGGAATTCCCTTGCCCTGCATGGTGATCACGGCCCCGGGCTGGGTGCCGGGGGGGATCTCCAGCGGCTCCTGACCGTCGACGGTCTCCACCTCGATCGTGTCGCCCAGGATCGCCTGGAGGTAGTTGAGCGACACCTCGGAATGGATCGTGACGCCATCCCGGCGCAGGTGGGGGTGGGCCTGGACCGTGAGAAAGACGTAGAGATCACCCGCCGGGCCGCCCCGCTGGCCGGCGTTGCCCTCCTGGCCGACCCGCAGCCGGGTGCCCGAGTCGACACCGGCAGGGATGTTGATGCGCAGCTTCTTGCGCACCTGCTGCAGGCCCTGACCGCCGCAGGCGGAACAGGGATCGGCAATCACCTGGCCAGTGCCTTCGCAGGTGGGGCACGGCGCCACCTGGGTGAAGTTGCCGAAGGGGGTCCGGGTGGCCCGTCGCACCTGACCGGCGCCGCCGCAGGTGCCGCAGGTGGTGGGGCCGCTGCCCGCCTTGGCCCCCGAGCCGCTGCAGGTGGTGCAGGTCTCGAGGTGGCGGATCTGGACGTCCTTTTCGCTGCCGAAGACGGCCTCGCTGAAGCTGATGGTGAGATCGAGGCGCAGATCGTCGCCCTGGCGCGGTCCGCGGCGACGTGCGCCACCGGCGGCGGCGCCGCCGGCCCCACCGAAGCCACTGAAGAAAGTTTCGAACAGGTCGGCGAAGCCCCCCATATCGCCCATGTCGGGCATGCCGCCGCCACCGCCCAGGCCGGCCTCGCCGAACTGGTCGTACCGGGCCCGGGCCTGGGGATCGCTGAGCACTTCGTAGGCCCGGCCGATCTCCTTGAAGCGATCCTCTGCCGCCGGATCCTTGTTGACATCCGGGTGGTATTGACGGGCCAGACGCCGGTAGGCCTTCTTGAGGCTGTCGGCATCCACATCCCGGCCGACACCGAGCAGCTCGTAGTAATCGGCCATCAGTCGGACTGCCCCTCACTGGGGGGAGCCGAGACTGCGGTGGGGCTGGTGCCGCCGGAAGGGCCGGGGCCCATCGACACCTTGACCAAGGCGTGCCTGAGCACGCGTCCATCGAGGTGATAGCCCCGTTGCAGCTCCTCGATCACCACATCCTCCGGGTGTTGCTCACTGGGTTCGCGCAGCACGGCTTCATGAAGGCTGGGATCGAAGGGTTCCCCTTCCACCCGCATCGGCGAAACCCCCAGCTGCTTGAACACATCAACCAATTGTTTATAGAGGTTCTGATAGCTGCGATGCAGGCTCTGGGCCTCTTCGCTTTGGGGATTGAGCTGCTGGCGGGCCCGGTCGAAGTTGTCGACCACCGGCAGGATCTCGGTGAGGGTCGTGCAGGTGATGTGCAGGCGCTGATCCTCCTTGTCGCGGCTCTGGCGCTTGCGGAAGTTGTCGAAGTCGGCGGCGATGCGCATGTACTGGCCCCGCAGCGACTCGTTCTCGCTGCGCAGGGCGGCCAGTTCGGCCTCGAGCTGGCCGAGGCGCTCAGAAGGCTCTGCGTCGGGGGATGGCGGGGCCTGGGAACCCTGATCAGCCGCCGTCCCGGCCGCGTCGGCGTCGGGGGGCGCCTGCAGGGTCTCGAGGAGCGCCTCCACCCGGGCCGCGTCGACCGCGCCCTCCCGGGGATCGATCTGTTCCTCATGCGGGGGAGTGATGTCGCCGGTCATGCGTTCTGGCAGGGATGTCAGATCCAGGTATGTTGAATGCCAGGTAGCCCTCTCCACAAGCGGTGGAAGCCCGCACCTCGGCCCCAGGCTTCGCTCCCGATCTCCGTCGATGCCATCAGAAGGTCTCACCCAGCGTCCGCAGGTCACCGGCGTGGAGCACACGTCCCTGTTCCGCGATCTCGACCTGGGCCAGGCTGCCACCCCTGGCGGCCAGATCGCACCGGAAACCGAGGACCTCGAAGCCAGCGGCACCGGCGAGGGGATTTCCCCGGTGATGAGCCTGGTGGACCGGATCCTGGTCGAGTCACTCACCACCGGCGCCAGTGACATCCACGTCGAACCGCAGGAAGACGGCCTGCTGATCCGTTTCCGCCAGGACGGCGTCCTGCGCAGCATCGACAAGCTGCCCCGCACCCTGATCCCGGCGGTGACCTCTCGCTTCAAGATCATGGCCGACCTGGACATCGCCGAGCGGCGGATGCCCCAGGACGGCAGGATTCGCCGCACCTTCCGTGAGCGCACAATCGATTTTCGGGTCAGCACTCTGCCGGGCCGTTACGGCGAGAAGGTGGTGCTGCGGCTGCTCGACAGCGGCGCCACCCAGCTGGGCCTGGACAGCCTGATCACCGACAACGAGGCCAGGGAAACCCTGCGGGACATCGGCTCCAAGCCCTTCGGCATGATCCTGGTCACCGGACCCACCGGCTCCGGCAAATCCACCACCCTTTACGCCCTGCTCTCGGAGCGCAACGACCCCACAATCAACATCTCCACGGTCGAAGACCCGATCGAGTACACCCTTCGGGGCATCACCCAGACCCAGGTGAACCGGGAGAAGGGCTACGACTTCAGCCTTGCCCTGCGCGCTTTCATGCGGCAGGACCCGGACGTGCTGCTGGTGGGGGAGACCCGCGACCTGGAAACCGCCCGCACGGCCATTGAGGCGGCCCTGACCGGCCACCTGGTGCTCACCACCCTGCACTGCAACGACGCCGCCAGCGCCTTCGCCCGGCTCGATGAGATGGGGATGGAGCCCTTCCTGGTGAGCGCTTCGCTGCTGGGGGTGGTGTCCCAGCGCCTGCTGCGCCGCCTGTGCAGCGAGTGCCGCCTCTCCTACCACCCACACCAAGGCGAGCTTGCCCGGTTCGGCCTGGTGGCCTCCGATGAGAGCGACATCACCTTCTACCGCGCCAACACGGTGTCGCCGGGCTCAGAGGGCTGCTGCTGCACCTGCCAGGGGCGGGGCTACAAGGGCCGGGTGGGGGTCTACGAGATCCTGCGCATGAACGAGACCCTCTCCGCCGCCGTGGCCAAGCGGTCGACGACCGAGGAGCTGCGCCGCCTGGCCCTGGAAAGCGGTATGAAAACCCTGCTGGGCTATGGCCTTGACCTGGTGCGGCAGGGGCTGACCACTCTTGAAGAGGTGGAGCGGATGCTGCTCACCGACACGGGCCTGGAATCGGAGCGGCGGGCCCGGGCCCTGAGCACCCTCACCTGCCGCAGCTGCGGGGCCGGGCTTGAGGACGAATGGTTGGAATGTCCCTACTGCCTGAGCGTTCGGAGCTGAGCCCATGGACCTTCTGATCGAGGATCTGATGCAGGAGCTGGTCAAGGCCGGAGGCAGCGACCTGCATCTGTCCGCAGGCAATCCGCCCTACGGCCGCTTCAGCGGTCAGCTGAGGCCGATCGTCCAGGACACCAAGCTCAGCGAGGAAAGCTGCAACCGGCTGATCTTCTCCCTGCTCAACAACGCCCAGCGCAAGAATCTCGAACAGAACTGGGAACTGGACTGCTCCTACGGCCTCAAGGGGGTCGCCCGTTTCCGCGTCAACGTCTACCGCCAGCGGGGCACCTACGCGGCCTGCCTGCGGGCGCTTGGCAACTCCATTCCCAGCCTGGAGAAGCTCGGGCTACCGCCCATCGTCGAAGAGATCAGCAGCAAGCCCAAGGGCCTCGTCCTGGTCACCGGTCCCACCGGTTCCGGCAAGACCACCACCCTGGCCTCGCTGATCGAGCACATCAATGCCACCCGTTCCGAACACATCCTCACCATCGAGGATCCGATCGAGTTCACCTACAGAAACAACAAGTCGATCATTCACCAGAGGGAACTCAACGAAGACACCCGCAGTTTCTCCAATGCCCTGCGGGCGGCCCTGCGGGAAGATCCCGATGTGATCCTGGTGGGGGAACTGCGCGACCTGGAAACCATCCAGCTGGCGGTCACCGCCGCCGAAACTGGCCACCTCGTCTTCGCCACCCTGCACACCAGCTCCGCCTCCCAGACCGTGGACAGGATGGTGGATGTGTTCCCAGCCGAGCAGCAGACCCAGATCCGGGTGCAGCTCAGCGGCAGCCTGCTGGCGGTCTTCTCCCAGACCCTCTGCAAGAGCGCCGAGCCCACCTCCAGCGGGGCCTTCGGTCGGGTGATGGCGCAGGAAATCATGATCAACACCCCCGCCATCGCCAACCTGATCCGGGAAGGCAAGAGTTCCCAGCTCTATTCCCAGATCCAGACCGGTGCCAGCATGGGGATGCAGACCCTTGAGCGCGCCCTTGCGAACCTGGTGGAGGACGGCAAGGTGACCCGCGACGAAGCCCTGCTGAAAACCACCAAACCCGAGGAACTCGTCCGACTTCTCGACCGATGATGGTCCCCTGACCCCCTTCCCCCGGACGCCGATCCCCGTTTCACCCGAGCGCCGCCATGACCGCCTTCGTCGTCACCTACACCACCCGGTCCGGCCAGCGCCGGGAGATGACGCTGACGGCGGACAACCCTTCCGTGGCCCGGAGGGAACTGCGCCGCCGCGGCATCCTTCCCCACACCCTGGTGCGCAAGGAAACCCCGAGGGTTCCCCAGGGGGGCGTCAAGAAAGCGAACTCCTCCTTCAGTGGACTGGCCGACCTGCTGGAGGGCCCGGTGACGATCCGGGACAAGGCCCTGTTCGCCAACAAACTCTCCGCCCTGGTGGACGCGGGCGTGCCCATCCTGCGCAGCCTCGACCTGATGCGGATGCAGCAGAAGTCCACCAAGATGCGCCTGGCCCTGGCGGGCATGACCCAGGACGTGAACCAGGGCGACAGCCTGGGCAATTCGATGCGCCGCTGGCCGAAGGTGTTCGACAACCTCAGCATCGCCCTGGTGGAGGCGGGGGAAGCCGGCGGGGTCCTTGACGACACCCTCAAGCGCCTGGCCAAGCTGCTGGAGGACAACGCCAAGCTGCAGAACCAGATCAAGGGGGCCATGAGCTACCCGGTCACCGTGCTGGTGATCGCGATCGCGGTGTTCCTGGGCATGACCATCTTCCTGATCCCGACCTTTTCGAGCGTCTTCGACCAGCTGGGGGCGGAATTGCCCCTGTTCACCCAGATGATGCTCAATCTGAGTAATTTTCTGCGCTCCTGGAAGGCCCTGATCCTGGTCGGCGGTCTGGTGGGCTTCGCCTTCTGGGTGGTCGCCACCTACAACACGCCGATGGGCCGCCGTCAGATCGACGGGCTGCTGCTGAAGCTGCCCCTGTTCGGAGAGCTGCTCGTAAAGTCGGCCAGTGCCCAATTCTGCCGCACCCTGAGTTCCCTGTCCAAAGCAGGTGTGCCGATCCTTCTTTCCCTTGAGATCGTGAGGGAAACAGCCACCAACTCCGTGATTTCCGATGCCATCATCTCCTGCAAGAACGAGGTGAGCGAAGGCATGCCGCTCAGTGCCGCCCTGCGGATGAAGAACGTGTTTCCGGAAATGTGCGTGAACATGCTCGCCATTGGCGAGGAAACCGGAGAGATGGATGCCATGCTTTCGAAAGTGGCCGACTTTTACGAAGACGAGGTGAGCACCATGGTGAAGGCCATGACCTCCATGCTGGAGCCGGCCATGATCGTGCTGGTGGGCCTGATCGTGGGATCAGTGCTGCTGGCGATGTACCTGCCGATGTTCTCCATCTACGAGCACGTGCGCTGAGCCGCCAGCGCCTGTCCCGCCAACCAGCCCGAACTCCAGCAGTGCTGGAAGTTGAAGCCACCGGTGACCCCGTCCACATCCAGCAGCTCCCCCACCAGGAACAGCCCTGGCTGCAGGCGGCTTTGCATCGAGGCCAGGTTGACTTCCGCCAGAGGAATGCCCCCGGCGGTCACGAACTCCTCGCCGAAGGGCCCCCGGCCCGAGATGCGGTAACGGCTATCGCGCAGGGCGGTGATCAGGGCCAGCTCGCTGCGGCGGGGCAGATCGGCCCAGCGCAGGCTGGCCTCCACACCGCCCTGGGCCAGCAGGTGCAGCCAGAGGCGACGGCTGAGGTCGGGCCAGGGGCGCCAGTTGCCGAGCTGACGGCGGGCCTGGTCGCGACGGGCGGCGGCGAACCACCCCTCCAGGTCGGCCGGCTTGCGGCCACCGGTCCAATCGACCCGGAGCTCGGCGCGGTAGCGGCGCTCCCGCAGGACGCGGGCGGCGAAGGCCGTGAGCCGCAGGGTGGCCGGGCCGCTGAGGCCCCAGTGGGTGATCAGCACCGGCCCCCGCTGCCGCAGGGGCTTGGTGGCATTGGTGGCGGTTCCCGGCAAAGGCGTCAGCAGAAGCTCCAGCTGCACCGGATCCATGGCCACCCCGGCCAGGTCCACCAGGGGGTGGTCGGCCAGGGTGAGGGTGAACAGGGAGGGCACAGGCGCCACCAGGCCATGGCCCAGGGAGGCGGCGATGCGGTGGCCGCTGGGGTGGCTGCCCGTGGCCAGCACCAGGTGCTCGGCCACCACCTCGGCCCCCGAGCGCAACCGCAGCCGGAACCCCCCGTCGGGGAGGGCCTGGGCCGTCTGGCCCGCCTGGGTTGTGTGCAGAACCACCCCGGCGGCGAGCGCCGCCTGGCGCAGGGTGTCGACCACCGAGGAGGAGCGATTGGAGCGGGGAAACAGGCGGCCGTCGGCCTCCTCCACCAGCTGGAGACCATGGGCCTGGAACCAGGCCACCGTGTCGGTGGTGGCGAAGCGCGAGAAGGGCCCCCGCAGGGCCTTACCGCCACGGGGGTAATGATCCACCAGGACGCGCGGATCCCAGCAGGCATGGGTGACATTGCAACGGCCACCGCCGCTGATCAGCACCTTGTGCAGCGGTTCGGGGGTGGACTCCAGCAGCAGCACCCCCCCGGGGAAGCTGCCGCCGGCGGCTTCGGCGGCCGCGATGGCGGCCATGAAGCCCGCCGGACCACCTCCCACCACCACCACGGAGGCACGGCTGGGCAGCATGGGGCGATGGAGCACAACTACCGCTTCAGTGTGGCGCCCATGCTGGACTGCACCGATCGGCACTTCCGGGTGCTGATGCGGCAGGTCAGTCGGCACTGCCTGCTCTACTCCGAGATGGTGGTGGCCCGGGCGCTGCACCACATTGCCCGCGACGGCTCCGCCTCCCGGATGGGGGAGCGGCAGCAGCGGCTGGAGCGGCTGCTGGGGTTCGATCCGATCGAGCATCCCCTGGCCCTGCAGCTGGGGGGCGACGACCCGGAGCTGCTGGCCGAGGCCGCCCGGATGGGGGCCGCCTGGGGCTACGACGAGATCAACCTCAACCTGGGCTGCCCCAGCGAAAAGGTGCAGCAGGGCCGCTTCGGGGCCTGCCTGATGGCGGAGCCGCAGCGGGTGGCCCGCTGCGTGGCGGCGATGGCGGCGGCCACACCCCTGCCGGTGACGGTCAAGCACCGCATCGGTATCGACGAGCGCGACTCCTATGCCGAACTGCTGGCCTTCGTGGACACCCTCGCCGCGGCCGGCGCCGCCCGCTTCGCCGTCCATGCCCGCAAGGCCTGGCTGAACGGCCTCGATCCGAAGCAGAACCGGACCGTGCCTCCCCTGCGCTGGGATCTGGTGCATCGCCTCAAGCGGGAGCGGCCGGCGCTGCGGATCGAACTGAACGGCGGCCTTGAGGAACTCGCCCCCTGCCGGGAGCAGCTGGCCTGGGTGGATGGGGTGATGGTGGGCAGGGCCGCCTACGCCCACCCACTGCGCTGGGCGGGGGTGGACGGGCAGATCTTCGGGGATGGGGACGCCGGGGAGGCCCGGGCCTCGACGGTGCTCAGGGGCGTGCTGCCCCACGCCGAGCGCTGGTGCGACGCGGGCGGGCGGCTGTGGCCGATCGCCAGGCACCTGGTGCAGGTGGTGGAAGGGGTCAGCGGAGCACGGGGATGGCGCGGCTGGTTGACCAGGGAGGCCGGCCAGGCTGGCGCCGGCCCTGAGGTGCTGGACGCCGCCGCGCGGCAACTGGAGGAACGGGGCCTGTGACGCGGATCAGCCCAAGGCCGACCGCGCTTCAGACTTCGGCGCCGCCGTAATCGCCACCACCGCCGTACTCACCACCACCACCACTACCGGTGCGACGCCGGCGGGAGCGCCCCGCTTCAAAGGCATCCGGGGCGGCACCGCCACCGCCCGCAGCACCACCGCCTCCGCCATAGCTGCGGTCCTCCCAACCCTTGGCGCCGGAGCCCCGATCGCCACCGCCACCGCCTCCGCCTCCGTAGCCACCGCCACCTCCATAGCCACCGCCGCCGCCGCCATAACCACCACCGCCGTAGCCGCCGCCACCCCGGCGCGGGGCGCCGCCACCGCCACCGCCACTGCGGGGTTCGGCCTTGTTGATGCGCAGGGGACGACCCATCAGCTCAGCGCCCTGCAGGGCATCGATCGCCCGGGTCTCGGTGTCTGCGTCGGCCATCTCGACAAAGGCGAAGCCGCGCTTGCGGCCGGTGTCACGCTCCAGCGGCAGGGAGCAATTGACCACGGCTCCGAAGGGAGCGAACAACTCAGCCACGTCCTCCTGCTCAGCGCGGAAGGGAAGATTGCCGACGAAAATACTCACTGACCGATGAGGGGGAACCGATGGCGCGCGCAGGCGCCTGAGACCCGCCAAGGTTAGACGGAGACGCGCAATTCCAACGCCTGGCGGCCCCAGCTCTGGCGCCGGGGGGCCATAGGCGGATGGTGACGTGCCTCAGGGGGTTCGCGTCAGCCGCTCCCGGGCCAGGCGCAGCTGCTCAGCCACCCGCTCGAAGCCCGTGCCGCCCTCGCTGCGGCGGGCCGCCACCACCTGCCGCGGGGCGATCACCGCATGGATGTCCGCCTCGAAGGCGGGATGCAGCTCCTGCCAGCGCTCCAGGGGCAGATCAGCCAGCAGCCGTTGTTCCCCCAGGCAGGCCTTCACCAGCCCACCGACGAGCTGGTAGGCCTCCCGAAAGGGCACCCCCCGGGCCACCAGATAGTCGGCCACATCGGTGGCATTGGAGTAATCGGCGGCCACGGCGGCCTCCAGCCTTGCGGGGCGGAACTCAAGCCCCTCCTCAAACAGCACCGCCATCGCTTCAAGGCAATCGAGGCAGGTGCGCACCCCATCGAACAGGGCTTCCTTGTCTTCCTGGAAGTCCTTGTTGTAGGCGAGGGGCAGACCCTTGATCATCGTGAGAAGTCCGATCAGATGGCCGAAGACGCGGCCGCTCTTGCCTCGCACCAGTTCGGGCACATCGGGATTCTTCTTCTGGGGCATCAGGCTGCTACCGGTGGCGCAGCGGTCGGTGAGCCCCACGAAGCCGAACTCCTCGCTGGCCCAGAGGATCACCTCCTCCGCCAGGCGGCTGAGGTGGGCCATCACCAACGACAGCGCCGCCATCGTCTCGACGGTGAAATCGCGGTCGCTCACCGCGTCGAGGCTGTTGGCGTAGATCGCCTCGAAGCCCAGCTCCGCAGCGGTCTGGCGGCGGTCGATCGGCACCGACGTCCCCGCCAGGGCCGCCGCCCCGAGGGGGCAGATGTTGACGCGACGGCGCACGTCGGCCAGGCGCTGGCGGTCGCGCTCGGCCATCTCGACGTAGGCCAGCAGGTGGTGGGCCAGACAGACCGGCTGGGCCCGCTGCAGGTGGGTGTAGCCGGGGATGAGGGTGACGGGGTGGGCTTCGGCCTGGGCCAGCAGGGCCCGCTCGAAACGCACCAGGGCGGCATCGATGTGGTCGATGCGGCGCCGCAGCCACAGGCGCAGATCGGTGCCCACCTGGTCGTTACGGCTGCGGCCGGTGTGCAGCTTCTTGCCGAGGGAGCCAAGCCGTTCGATCAGCCGCCGTTCCACGGCGAAATGCACGTCCTCCGCCTCAATCCCCGGCGTGAAGCTGCCGGCGGCCGCCTCGGCCCGGATGGCCTCAAGCCCCTCGATCAGGCGCTCGGCCTCCTCCGGCGTGATCACGCCGCAGCGGCCCAGCATGCGGGCATGGGCGATGGAGCCATCGAGATCCTCCTGCAGCAGGGCGATGTCGAAGCCGATCGAGGCATTGAACCGCTCAATCGCCGGATGCAGACCCTGCTCGAAGCGATCGCTCCAGGTGGTGGGGGAGGGGTCAGCGGCCATCACGGGGTTCCGGGCAGCCCTTCAGCTTGCCATTCGTCTCAGGTCGGGGGCAGGCAGGCAGCACCACCCCGTCCCGCACCTTCAGCACCACCATCGAGGCATCGTCCTCAAGGCGACGGTCGCTGCCGACGAACCGGTCGAGGCGCTCGAACAGCCGATCCAGGATCGTCTGGGCCCCATGGGCCGCCCGACAGGCAACATCGAAGGCCCGCACCAGCCGCTCCTCATCGAAGCGCTCGCCGCTGAAGCCGCTGGCTTCGGTGACGCCATCGGTGTAGTAGAGGATCACATCGCCGGGCTCCAGCTGCAGTTCGCCGCAGCCGTACTCCGCCTCACTCTGCAGACCGATCAGCAGGCCGGGGGTGTCGAGCCGCTCCACCCGGCCGCCGTGGCGCCGCCACACCAGCGGCGGGTTGTGGGCGGCGTTGGCGTAACGCAGCAGGCGGGTGCGGGGGTCGAAGTCGGAATAGAAAAGGGTGACGAAGCGGTGCGAGTGGGCCAGGTCCTCCTGGGCCAGCTGGTTGAGGTCGTGGAGGATGCGATCCGGGGGCAGGCCGCTGAGCACCTCGGCCCGCAGCATGCCCCGCAGCAGGGTCATCAGCAGGCCCGCCGGCACCCCCTTGCCCATGACATCCCCCATCACCAGCGCCCAGGGGGCCTGCTCGCGCCGGTGGCCGGTGAGCTGGGGCTGGGTGGGGATGAAGTCGTAGTAGTCGCCGCCCACCTGGAAGGCCGGACGGCAAAGGGCGGCCAGCTCGACGCCGTCGATCACGGGGCAGTGGTCGGGCAGCAGCTGGGACTGGACCTCGGCGCCGATGCTCAGCTGGCGGTCGAGCCGCTCATGGCGGCGCCGGTCCTGCTGCAGCACCTCGTTCTCCAGCGCCACGCCGGTGAGGTCGGCCACCAGCTGGAGGTGGCGGCGGCGCACGTCGCTCCAGCTGAAGCCGCGCTGACCGCTGAACACGTACAACCGGCCCCGCTGGCGACTGCGGGCCACCACGGAGGTGGCGACCACCTGCTGGGCCCCGAGCAGGCGCTGAACCAGGGGGTCGAGCTGCACCGCGACAGCCTCATCGCCCTCCTGGTTGTGGAGCTGACCATCGGGCAGGGCGGCCAGCTGGCGCAGCACCTCGGCACTGCGCTCGCCGGCGGTGGCCTGGAGCTGCTCGCGCCAGAGGCGGCCATCGGCATGGAACACCACCAGCAGGCTGCCTTCGGCCTCCACCAGCCGCGCGGCCACCAGAGGCACCAGCTCAAGGAAGCGCTTGAGGTTGGTGTAGCTGCGCAGGGCGAACGACAGGGACGCCAGCAGCTCCTGGTTGCGACGCTGTTCGCGGCCGAGGCTGTCGAGCAGCTGGCGCAGCGAAGCCGTGACCGACGGCCCCCGATCGGGAATCGGGGGCGCCGTGGAGGTGGAGAGAGGCTGCGGGGGCGGCAGGCTGCTCACCGAGCGGCCGCAAAGGACACGCAAGGTAGCAGCGGCAGGCGAGTCTCAGGAGGCCAGCAGTGCCTCGACAAACTCGAAGCTGTTGAAGGGCCGCAGGTCGCGGATGCCCTCGCCGGCCCCGATGAAGCGGATCGGCAGCCCCGCCTCGGAGGCCACCGCCAGGGCGACGCCGCCGCGGGCGCTGCCATCGAGCTTGGTGAGCACCACCCCGGTGAGGCCGGCGGCATTGGCGAAGGCCATGGCCTGGCGCAGGCCGTTCTGGCCCTGGCTGGCGTCGAGCACCAGCAGCGACTCCACCACCGCCTCCGGCGCCAGCTTGGTGATCGTGCGCCGCACCTTGCCCAGTTCCTCCATCAGGTTGTGCTTGGTCTGCAGCCGGCCGGCCGTGTCCACCAGCACCAGCTCAGTGCCCTTGGAGCGGGCGGCGCCGATGGCGTCGTAGACGACGGCCGCCGGGTCGGCATTGGCGCTGGGGTTGGCCACCACCGCCACACCGCTGCGCTCACCCCAGACGCTCACCTGCTGCACCGCCGCGGCCCGGAAGGTGTCAGCGGCGGCGATCAGGCAGCTGTAACCGCTGCGCACCGCCAGGTTGGCCAGCTTGCCGAGGGTGGTGGTCTTGCCGACCCCGTTGACGCCGACCAGCAACCAGACGTTGAGCCTGTCGCGCTGGGGGGCCAGCACGGCGGTGTCGCCGGCGCGGATGGGGGCGTCCAGCAGACCGCGCAGCTGCTCCTTGAGGAAGCGCAGGCCTTCGGCAGGATCGACCACCTCCTCGTTGAGGCGGCGGCGCAGGGCTTCGAGCACCTGGTCGGTGGCCTTCACGCCCACATCGGCGCGCAGCAGGGTGGACTCGAGATCGTCGAGCACCGCCGGGGTGAGGGGATCGTCGCCGAGGTTCTCCAGCAGCTGGGTGACGAAGCCCTTGCGGGTCTTCTCCAGGCCGCGGCGTAACCGCCCCAGCCAGTCGATCTCCTCAAGAGACACCTCCTCAACCCGCCGCCCCTGGGCCGCCAGCACCTCGGCCGACCAGGTGAAGGTGGCATCGAAGGCCCCCAGGCTGGGGTCGGCGGCATCGGCCTCTGCGGCCGCGGGGGTCGCTGCGGCGGTCGGCAGCGCGGCCGGGGCAGGCTCGGCGGGGGCGGTGATCTCCTGGAGGCGCTGCTGGCGCTGGGCGGCGGCCTGCTCCAGCAGGGACAGGCCCGGACCCGCAGGCGGGGCGGCAGGGGGCTCAGGCTCGGGGGTTGGCGGTGCCGATTCGGGCGTTGGCGGATTCGGCTCAGGCTCGGGCTCGGGCGTGATTTCGGCCCCGGCGACCAGGCTGGCCGCCTCCTGCTGGGCCTTGAGACGGGCATAGGCCTGGCGCGCCCAGGCCAAGGCATCCTCATCGACACCGGCGCCGGCCGGAGCTGCAGGGGCCGGCGCGGGAGTGGGAGCCGCTACGGGTTCCTCCACCGGCTCTGGCGGGGCCACCGAAGCTTCAGCAGGAGCGGCCGCTGCGGACTCCGGCTCGGGCTGGGGCTCGGGCTCCGGGGCGGGCTGGGCCAGGGCCCGTTTGAACCAATCGAAGACCATCGCGTTCCTGCCTACACCCGGGCGGCGGTGAAGCGCCGCAGCACACCGTTGATCATGCGTCGCCCCTGGTCGTCGCTGTAGCGGTTGGCCAGTTCCACCGCCTCGTTGCAGGCCACGGCGGGGGGCGTGGCGAAGTCCTCGAGGTCCACCACCGCCAGCCGCAGGATGTCGCGGTCGACCCGGGGCAGACGGGTGAGGCGCCAGCCTTCCATCACCGCATCGATGCGGCCGTCGAGGCCCTCCCGGTCGCGCAGCACCGCCCTGGTGCGGGCGATGGCATCGAGCCGCACGGCGTCCTGGTCGGCCAGCAGGAGCAGGCGCGGCAGCTCCAGGCTGGCCGAAAGGCGATTGAGGGCCTGCTCGGCGTGGGTGAGTCCCTCCTGCAGATGGCGCCGCACCGTGGGCAGCTGCTTCTCGCCCTGGTCCTGCAGCTCGCTGTCGAGCAGCCGCTGCTGGGCCTGCTGCAGATCTTCGGCGGAGCGGTCGAGGGCCTCGCGCACGTGCTGGCTGAGGGTGGTGACAGCCTGCTGCAGCAGCACATCGAAAGAGCCGGTGGGGGCTGCGGCCCCGCTGCCGCGATCGCTGACCTGACCCAGCATCAGCAGGGCCAGTTCACGGGCAAGGGTGCGACTCTGCATCAGGAGGTTTGGGGGGCACGCAGCTGGGCCAGGAGACTGGCGAAGCTGCGATTGGAGTTGGGTTCCCGCTCGTCCGGGCTGACGATGCCGGCGGAGATGATCGTGCGGAAGGCATCCTCGACGCTCAGTTCCAGGTCCTTCACCAGGCGCTCGGGCACCACCGCATACCAACCGGTGGTGGGGTTGGGAGCGGTGGGAATGAAGACGCTGAGCATCTTTTCGGCGAAATCGGCCTGGATGGCGGTGCCCAGCACGCCGGTGACGAAGCCCACGGCGTAGAGCCCCTCGCGGGGATACTCCACCAGCACCACCCGCCGGAAGCGGCTGGAGTTGCCCTGCAGGAAGGTTTCCAGCAGCTGCTTGAGCGTCTTGTAGACGGAGCCCGCCAGGGGGATGCGCAGCAGGGTGCCCTCACCGAACTCGAGCAGCCAGCGGCCGACGATGTTTCGGGCCATCAGACCGATCAGCAGGATGCCCAGCAGCGGCACCAGCAGGCCCACCCCCAGGTTGATCAGGTCCTGGAGGAGGGGGTTGAGGGTGTTGAACGGGTTGAACTGCTTGGGAATCGAGGTGAGGAACGCCAGCACGAAGCGGCTCACCGTGGTGGCGAGCCAGATCGTGGTGGCCAGGGGAATGACCACCAGCAGGCCGGCGATCAGATCGTTCTTGAGATCCTGCTGCAGCCGGTTGCCCAGGGGCTGGTCGGAACTGGGACTACTGGATGGGACCAATGGAAGAAGGGGTCCGTAGGGGCGAAACCCTAACGGTAACGATCCACGGGAGTCTTACAGGACACTGCCGAGGCAAAGGATGGTGAAGGCGATGATCAACACCACCGCGCCAAGCGATCCGCCATAGCGGCGCTGGCTGAGGGTGACCTTGCCGGTCTGCTCGGTCTGCTTGAACTGGGTTTCGAGCTGGTCGAGCTGGCGATCGATGAAGGCCCGGGCCGACTGGGTCTTCTGGGCCTCGGTGGCGCCGGGGGGCACCTGGCCGGTGGCTTCGGCCTGGCGGATCAGCTGCTGCATCAGGGCGGGATCCTTGCTCTGCTGGCGGGCCATCTCCAGCTGGCCGCGCTTGGCGGCGATCTGCTGGTCGTTCTGCTGCTGCATCTGCTGGTCACCGCCGAAGGTGATCGGCAGCGAGGCGGTCAGCACGACAGCCAGCAGACCACTGATGATGCAGACCGTCCAGAGGACGGGGGTGCGCCCCTCCGACTGGTCTTCCAGGCGGGAGGAGAGGTACATGAGCAGCAGACCGATCAGACCCATGGGGGCCTGGCTGATCAGTCGCTCCACCACCAGCTGGCGGAAGGCCTCCTCCTGCCAGTCCCAGAGCGTGAGAACGGCGACAAGCTGCAGAACGAGCAGCACCACCAGGGTGAGGCCCATCCAGCGCAGCAAGGGGCTGAAGCGGGAGGAGGAAGCGGCAGCCACACAAGGGGAATCAGATTCGTGGGACTCTACCGGCAGCACTTGAACGCTCCCCTCTCCCCTGGCGCGCTGGCGGCGGCCCTGCGGGCCCGGGCCGAGGCCCTGGGCTTCGCGCCGGTGGGCCTGGCGGCGGTGCCCGGGGGCCCCCGGCTGCCGCTGCGCAGCGCCGCCCTGGAGCGCTGGCTGGCGGCGGGCCACCAGGCGGGGATGGGCTGGATGAACGACCCGCGCCGCCAGCGGATCGAGGCGCTGCTGCCGGGGGTGCGCAGCGTGCTGGCCGTGGGCTGGAACTACCACGTGGCCCAGGAGCAGGAACCGGGGAGCCTGCGGGTGGCCCGCTACGGCTGGGGGCGCGATTACCACCGGGTCATCGATGGGCGCCTGCGGCAGCTGGGGCGCTGGCTGGAAAAGGCCGCACCGGACTGCCGCTGGCGAGCCTGCGTCGACAGTGCGCCCCTGCTCGACAAGGCCTGGGCGGAGGAGGCGGGCCTGGGCTGGATCGGCAAGAACGGCAACCTGATCCATCGCCGCCGGGGCTCCTGGATGCTGCTGGGCCACCTGCTCACCAGCCTCGACCTGCCGTCTGACCGCCCGGCCGACTCGCTGTGTGGCGCCTGCACCGTCTGCATCGACGCCTGCCCCACCGGCGCCATCGACGAGCCCTTCGTGGTGGATGCCCGCCGCTGCCTGGCGTATCACACGATCGAGAACCGCGACGAAACCCTGCCGACGCCGATCGTCGGGCAGCTGCAGGGCTGGGTGGCCGGCTGCGACATCTGCCAGGAGGTCTGCCCCTGGAACCACCGGCCCCTGCCCATCGCCGGCGACGTGGACGTGCAACCGCGCCCGTGGCTGCTGGATCTGCGCGGCGAGCAGGCCCTGGGCTGGAACGACGCCGACTGGGATGAGCGGCTGCGGGCCTCGGCCCTGCGGCGCATCCGGCCGGCGATGTGGCGGCGCAACATCCGGGCGGCGCTGGCGGCCGGTTGGGGACAACGGAGGATGGCTCCCTAGGCTGGAGTGATTCGGGGTGCTTCCGTGGGCCGGCGGTTCTGGCGACTGTTTTCCTCCCTCTGCCTGGCCTTGCCACTGACGGTTCTCCCCACACCGGCCAAGGCGCTGGTGCCGTTCGTCTACCTGCCCCAGGAGAAGGAGCTGGAAGGGGCGGGGCTGGGCATCGCCCAGGCGGCGGCGCGGCTGCTGCGCCTCGGCCAAGCCGAAGATGCCGCCCGGCTGGCGGAGCTGACGGTGCGGCTGCTGCCGGATGACCCCCGCGGTTGGGTGCTGCTGGCCGAGGCGGAGCTGCGCAGCAACCAGACGGAGAAGGCGGTGGTGGCCCTGGCCCGGGCCAAGCAGCTGGATCCGAACAACGCCGGCATCTGGTTCGCCGAAGGCTCCCTGGCCCTGCGCAACGGCAAGCCCCAGGAGGCCATCGGCCTGCTGCGCAAGGGGATTGAACTGGACGGCAAGAACGCCGGTGCCTACTTCGATCTCGGCAATGCCCAGATTCTGCTGGGCAACAAAGACGCCGCCCTGGGCTCGTTCGAGAAGGCCGCAGGGCTGCGCAAGGACTTCTGGGAAGCGATCAACAACCAGGGCCTGGTGCTGTTCGAGAGCGGCCGCACCGCCGACGCCATCGGCCGCTGGCAGCGGGTGCTGAAGATCAAGGCGGACATCGCCGAAACCTCCCTGGCCCTGGCGGCGGCCCTGTTCGAGCGCGGACCGGCGGAGAGGGCCCAGGCCCTGAAGCTGGCCGAAAGCGCCCTGGCGGAGGAGCCCAACTACGTGAAAGACAGCTTCCAGAAAGAGCAACTGTGGGGGCCGCGGCTGCGGGCGGTGACCGCCCAGCTGCTGGCCCTGCCGGAGCTGAAGGCCGCAGTGGAGCGGGCCCAGGCCAATGCCACCGCCGGTGACGGCAACGACGGTGGCAGCGACGACTCCTGAGCAGGTGGCCACGGGCACCATCTGTAGGCTGAGCGCCCTGAAACGCAGACATCAAGGACCGGATGCCGGACGAGCGCGTCCAACCGATCGCCCTGCATCAGGAGATGCAGCGCTCCTACCTCGAGTACGCGATGAGCGTGATCGTGGGGCGAGCCCTGCCGGACGTGCGCGACGGCCTCAAGCCGGTGCAGCGCCGCATCCTGTTCGCGATGCACGAGCTGGGACTGACCCCGGACCGGCCGTACCGCAAGTGCGCCCGGGTGGTGGGCGACGTTCTGGGCAAGTACCACCCCCACGGTGACCAGGCGGTTTACGACGCCCTGGTGCGGCTGGTGCAGACCTTCGCCAGCCGCCACCCGCTGCTGGATGGCCACGGCAACTTCGGCTCGGTGGACGACGATCCACCGGCCGCGATGCGGTACACCGAAACCCGGCTGGCGCCGATCGCCAACGAGGCGATGCTCGATGAGATCGGCAGCGACACGGTCGATTTCGCCTCCAACTTCGATGGCTCCCAGCAGGAGCCGACGGTGCTGCCGGCCCAGCTGCCCTTCCTGCTGCTCAACGGCTGCACCGGCATCGCCGTGGGCATGGCCACCAGCATCCCCCCCCACAACCTGGGCGAGGTGGTGGAGGCGCTGATCGCCCTGATCCGCAAGCCCGATCTGGCAGAAGAAAAGCTGCTGGCGATGGTGCCGGGCCCCGATTTCCCCACCGGCGGCGAGGTGCTGCTGGGCAGCGGCGTGCGCGACACCTACGCCACGGGGCGCGGCAGCATCCCGATGCGGGGCGTGGCCCACATTGAGGAGGTGCAGCCCGGCAAAGGGCGCCACCGTCGCGGCGCCGTGGTGGTGACGGAACTGCCGTACCAGCTGAGCAAGGCGGGCTGGATCGAGAAGCTGGCCGAGCAGGTGAACGACGGCAAGATCGGCGGCATCGCCGACATCCGCGACGAGAGTGACCGCGACGGGATGCGGGTGGTGATCGAACTGCGTCGCGACGCCGAGCCCCAGAAGGTGCTGGAGGAACTGCAGCGGCGCACGGCCCTGCAGAGCAATTTCGGCGCCATCCTGCTGACGCTGGTGAACGGCCAGCCCCAGCAGCTGAACCTGCGCCAGCTGCTGCTGCGGTTCCTGGAGTATCGGGAGCTGACGATCCTGCGGCGCACCAACCATGCGCTGAAGCGCTGCGAAGACCGGCTGGAGGTGGTGCAGGGGCTGACCAAGGCCCTCGACGACCTCAAGCGCGTGATCGCGATGATCAGCGAGGCACGCGATGCCGCCACGGCCCGGGCCAGCCTGCAGGTGCACCTGGACCTGAGCGAACGGCAGGCCGATGCGGTGCTGGCCATGCCGCTGCGGCGGCTCACGGGCCTGGAGCAGGAGGGGCTGCGCAAGGAGGCGGCGGAGCTGGAGCAGGAACGCACCCGCCTGCGGCACCTGCGCGACGACCGCGACACCCTGCTCGACACGATGGTGAGCGAGCTCAAGGGGCTGAAGAAGCGCTATGCCACGCCCCGCCGCACCCGCCTGGTCGAGGGCGGCGACGCCCTGGTGGCCCAGCGGGCGGCGGCGGTGCGGCCCAACACCGAACTGCAGCGGCAGCAGGCCTTCGAGGCCCTCGCTAGCGAGGGCCGGCTGCTGATCCAGACCGACGGCGCCGTGCGGATCGTGACGCCCCAGGTGCTGGGGCGGTTGCACCTTGATGACGCCGCTGAACTGGGCGAGCAGCCACCGCCGGCGCGGCTGATCCTGCCGGTGGCCGAGCAGCCGGCCCTGCTGGCCTTCAGTGCCGGCGGCAAGGTGGCGCTGCTGCGCTGGGAATTCGCCGGCCAGCACCCCGGCAAGCTGGAGCGCTTCCTGCCCGACAGCCTGCAGGGGGAGCAGGTGGTGCAGGTGCTGCCGTTGCCGCAGCCGGCCCGCGGCAGCCTGGGGCTGTTGAGCACCGATGGACGCTTCAAACGGCTGCCGATCGGGGATTTCCTGGAGCTGTCGGGCCGGCCCGCCACCGTGCTGAAGCTGAAGGAAGGGGTGGCCCTGCAGCGGGTGGTGCCCTGCCAGGAGGGGGAGGATCTGGTGGTGGCCACCAGCACGGGGCGGGTGCTGCGGCTGGCGATCAACGACACCAACCTGCCGGTGCTGGGCCGCACCGCCCAGGGGCCGATGCTGCTGCGCCTGCTGCCCGGCGAACGGGTGGTGGGGGCGGCGCGGGCCAGCGCCGGCGGCAACGTGCTGCTGGCCAGCCGCCGCGGCCAGGTGAAACGGCTGCAGCTCGAAAGCCTGCGGCCCTGCCAGCGGGGTGCCATGGGCCAGATCGGCCTGCGCTTCCTGGAGCGCGACGACGGCCTGGTGGACCTGCAGGCGGGCGACACCCCGGTGATCGGCGTGACGCTGGAGGGCAGCGATGGCCGCAGCCTGCGGCTGAAGGCCGACCAGTTGGCTCCGGAAAACTGCGGCGGCTCGGGCACGTTGCTGGCGCTGAAGGCCGGCGATGCGGTGCAGCAGCTGGTGCCAATGATCGGGGGGCCCTAGGCCGGTCGCCGGACGATCAGCACGTGTCTTGGAGGTGGGTGGCTGTGATCGTCTCGCAGTAACCGTCAGGGTCGCCGCAGGCCAGGTTGTAGGGCGCGGTGCGGCCTGTTGGCACGCGGATGCTCCCGTTTCACGCCCCCAGTTCGATCCGCATCTCGACCATGGTCGGCCGCAGTCCGGCGCGCTCGAACAGTTGCCTGGCGGCGACATTGTGCGACGACGCACTGAGCATCAGGCTGCTGGAGCCTAGGGCGAGGGCCGCCTCCTTGGCCGCCTCGAGGAGCCGGCGGCCGATCCCGCCGCTCCTGGCCTGGGGATCCACGTAGATGTCGTGAAGCCAGGCTCCAGCACGGCGAATCTCCACAAGGCTCATCGGCTCCATCCGCACGAAGGCATAGCCCACAGGTTGGGGGCCGGCCTCGGCGATCAGCAGCACGACCTCCGGACGCTGGAGCTCCGCTCGGAAGAACGCCGCATAGGCGGCCTCGCCACCCGGCGGCACGGCAAAGCGTTCCCCATCAAAGCCGACATGCAGCTGAGCGAGGGCGAGGCCGAAGCGGGCCAGCACCGGCAGGTCGGACTCTGTCGCTCGGCGCAGCGTCAGGGGCGGGTCGTTCACGCAAGCTCACCACAACGGATGGAGATCCAGTGCAGCGGCGATTTTATCCCTCAGAGTCCCGGCCATCGGCGGGCAGGTAGCGCAGGGCGATGCGGGCCCCATCGCGCACCTCTTGCCTCTGCGGCGACAGCCCCTTTGCGGAGCGGGAACCCGCAGACCCCCCCTGCTGACCGGGGCAGATGGCCCTGGTCTCGCGACGGTGCCCGGTACAAGGCCGTTGCTGGTCCGTTCTGGATCGCTCCTTGCAGCGACAGTTCCATCAGGCAGAGCTGGAGTCCTGCTATACGGAACGGATGGCGTTCTTGAACTGGTCAAGCCGTTGCTCTGCTGGCCCGACCAATTCGATCAGCCGTGGCGCCTGCTCTCGGGGCATGACATCGAAGCGACCGTCGCGATAGATCTCCTTGAAGATCGCGTCCACGTCGTCACGGTAGGCATGATCCGCGGGGCGGATGCCATCTTCCTCCATGGCCACGGGCCAGGCCTCAGATTTCGGTACGAAAGCCAGGATGTCGAGATGATCCAGCGACTCCCTCACGGCGGGCACCATGGAGGCCACGAAGGCGTCATTGATGTCGGTGGTGGCCTGATTGGCAGTGTATTGCGAATAGGCAAGATAATCGACAGGGGATCGATCCAAGATCACATCGTCAAACACGCTCGCATAACGATGGATTCGAGAGATGTTGTAGTACATCTGGATTCCATTCTGAAGCCTGGTTGAGGCTTCGCGGAACTTAATCTCATAAGGTCCGAAAAGGCCCAGGGCGCGATAGGGCTCTTCTTCTCTGTGAAAACCAGGCTGGGAGGCGACCCAATCGTTGACAACAGTGGATTTTCCCAGAGAGTGGGATCCAGAAATCGCGATACGCATGGGGGGTGACGATCTGCAGCACTCTATTCCCCTCCAGAGAGCTCGTGCACGTGCTGCCTGAGCGGTGACTGCCAGGCTGGAGTTACCCGAGAAGCACCGCGCGCTGCTGATCCGCCCAGCACTTAGCCTCAGCAGCGGCGTAATGAGTCGTCAGCGGCATGCTGCGGTTAGGTGCAGATCACGCCAGTCAACCCCCTAGGGAGAACTGGTCCGGCAGCGCAGGATTTCTCAACTTTGCGGCGGCACCGACGCTAACGACGGAAGACCCTTCGGATCCAGCAAACCCAACGGCACCAGAACACTCGCCTGGTCCCAGAGGATGTGTTCATAGGCGGCCTTTTGAACCTTAAATCCAACGATCACGACAAACACGGCTTCAACCCTGCGCCCGGTCGGTTCAACCCCTGGCAGGATATGTTCCATCTTGATGGTATGCGTGAAGAGATGATCCATTCATCCACGAGTCGTTGCTCGCCATAAATTCGCGAAACCGTCTCAAAAACGACATCGGGCGGGAAAAATGACCAATGAGCCGTTTGGCATAGAACCTGCGAACAGCCTGCGGACCTTGACCGCCGACCATGGTGGGAACAATCACGGGACGCGGATCTGGGGACATCGTCGCCAGTGTTTCGTTGAGGTCGCCAGCCAATTCCGCCTGCAGATGCGCATCGAAGATCGCATCAAGTTTCGCGTGACAATTTGGCTACAGCGCTCCTCCCGCCTCTTGGCAAGGCCGGAAGCCGTAAAGTCCCCCGGCCAGTAACTCGGCGACAAGTCCCGCTCGACCCCGGGCAACTCAGCCTCCCACGACCCGTCTATCTCGTACCCGTCCACCACGAGGTCCGGCGTGATGCCGCCGTGCAACTGAATTTGGCCCTTCACACGTGGGAAGTGGTCGCGCCACTTCCCCACGCTGACGGGGCGATGGGGCGCACACATTACCGAGCGCGATTAATGCGTCGTCAGACGGCGCACCGTCAAGTACGTAGCCATGGCGAGTAGAGGTGTCCCTGCGTGCCTATAGCGATGGCTGGGAAGCGGTGATCAGCCTGGCCCGCTGCTTCGGAGGTATGGCCATGTAAAACCACATAGCTCCCTAAGAGGCAGAACTCTCCATGAGGTCTACACTGAGACCAAGCCCTGTTCCTCCCGCCCGGAGTTAACAATGTCAGGGGCCGAATCTGTCAAATAAAAGCCATCCACCTCACCATCAACCTGAGCCGCTTCCGTAGAGCAGCTCCCTCTATAGAAACAGCAACATCACAAGCCCTAGTCTGTACAGACCCTATGTACAGCCAACCTGCGTGGCCCGCGTCTCCGTGACCCACCTTCGCCAGAACCTGCCCACTTACCTCAAGCGCGTTCAGGCCGGGGAAGCGATTCAGGTCACCTCCCACGGCCGGGTGATTGCCCGCATCGAGCCGGAACAGGATCCGGCCGAGGAGGCCCGCCTCTGGCTGGAGGGGCTGGGCGGCAGCGTCACGCTGGGGGATGTTGTCGCATCGATCGCCGATGGCGACGCCGATCTCGAAGGCTTGGGTGATGCTGACCATCTGTGACACCCATGTCCTGCTGTTCTGGGCCCATGCGCCGGCCCGGCTCTCCCGGCGCGCCCTGGCGGCACTGGAGCAGGGGCGCGCCCAGGGTCAACTGGCCATCGCCGACATCAGCCTCTGGGAGCTGGCCCTGCTGCACGAACGGGGCCGCCTGAGCCTGCCGGAAGCCGTGCCGCCGGATCTCTACCTGCGCCGCCTGCTTGAAGCCCTGCGGCTGGAGGTGCTGCCGATCACCGCCGAGATCGCCCTGCTCTCCCGTGGCCCCCAGTTCCGTCATGGTGACCCGGCCGATCGCCTCATCGGTGCCACGGCCCTGCAGGGCCGCCGGCCCCTGATCAGCGCCGATCAAAAGCTCCGTGCCATTCCAGAGCTGAAAACGATCTGGTGAGCACCCCCGACCGGAGCTGCCCCTCCCCGCTCACGATCCGCCCCCTGCACAGCGCCGACATCGCCACCATCACCGCCTGGGCCCGGCGGGAGGGTTTTGCGCCGGGCGTGGGCGATGTGGCCATCTACCGCCAGACCGATCGCCAGGGCCTCTGGGTGGGCTGGCTTGGCGATGAGCCGGTGGGGTGCATCGCCGGGGTCCGGTACAACGCGTCCTACGGCTTCATCGGCCTGTTCCTGGTGGTGCCCGCCGAACGCGGCAAGGGCTATGGGCTGCAGCTGTGGCGCCAGGCGCTGGCCCATCTGGCCGACGTGCCCTGCATCGGCCTGGAGGCCGCCACCGACCGGATCGACGACTACGCCGGCTGGGGCTTCGCGCCCGCCTCCGCCACCACCCGCTGGCAGCGGCTCGGCGCCGGCGACGCCTTGGTCCCCTCGCCCGCAGCGCCGGAGCCCCCCTGGTGCCTGCTGGAGGGCAGCGCCATCCCGGCGGCCGCCGTGCAGCGCTTCGATGCCCAGCGGGAGCCCTCGCCCCGCCCCCACTTCCTGCGCCAGTGGCTGCAGCATCCCGCCGGCCAGGTGCTGGCCCTGGTGGATCGGCAGGGCGCCTGCCACGGTTTCGGCCGCGTCCGTCCCTGCCTGCTGCCCGAGGGCGACGGCTGGCGCCTTGGCCCCCTGCTGGCGGATAGCCCCGCCGCCGCCGTGGCCCTGCTGGAGGGCCTGCTGCAGCGCCATCCCGGCACGGTGCTGATCGATGCCCCCGGCGCCAATGCCGCCGCCGCCCCGCTGCTGGAGTCGCTGGGCTTCAGGCCTGTCTCCCGCACCCTGCGCATGTACCGAGGCGTCCCGCCGGCGGTGTCGCTGGCCGATGTCTACGGCCTGGCCTGCCTGGAGCTCGGCTGAGCCTGGGCGCGCCGGCAACCCCCACCGCAGCAGAGGGTCCCCTACCTTCCATCCAAGGACGCCCCACCCCGGGGTCCACGCCAGCCGTGATGACGCGCTCGATCCTTCCCGTCCCCGGCCTGGTGCTGCTGGCGCTGGCCCTGGCGGCACCGCTCACGGCCGGGCGCGTCGGGGCCACCCCGATTCCCCTGATGGAGCCGGCCGGCATGGAGCTGCTGGTGGGTAGCGGGGCGCGGGCCGATTACGGCCCCCTGGCCGAGCAGTTCCTGACCCAGGCCAACCTCGCCTATTGCGGTGTGGCCAGTGCCGCCATGGTGCTCAACAGCCTCGGCGTGCCCGCCCCAGCCGTGCCGGGCTACGGCCGTTACCGCTTCTGGACCCAGGAGAACGTCTTCGACGTGCCGGCCGGCAGCACGGTGGTGAGCGCCGATGTGGTGCGGCGCCAGGGCATGATCCTGGCCGAACTGGCCGCCCTGATCGCCAGCCACGGGGTGACGGCCAAAGCGATCCACGGCGACCAGCTCAGCCTGGAGCAGTTCCGCGCCCTGCTGCGCACCAACCTCAGCCAACCGGGCGATCGCCTGCTGGCCAACTACTTCCGCCCCGCCCTGGGCCAGGCCGGCGGCGGCCACATCGCCCCTCTGGCCGCCTTCCACGCCCCCAGCGATCGGGTGCTGATCCTCGATGTGGCCCGCTACCGCTACCCCTCGGTGTGGGTCCCCGTGGCCGACCTCTGGACGGCGATCCGCACCACCGACTCCACCTCGGGCCGCAGCCGCGGCCTGGTCACGATCCGGCGGCTGCCTGGGGCGACACCGCCGCCAGGAAGCGTTCCGCCACCCGGTCCCAGCTGAACGGCTCCACGTGCTCGCGGCCATAGGCGCGGCAGCGGGCCTGCAACGCCTCATCGGTGAGCAACTTCACAAGGGCCTCGGCCAGCGCCGCCGGATCCCGCGGCGGCACCAGCAGCCCGGCCCGGCCCTGGGGCACCACCTCCGGAATCGCCGTGGCCGTGGTGCTCACCACCGGCAGCCCACTGGCCATCGCCTCAAGAAACACGATCCCGAAGCCCTCCTGAATCGACGGCAGGCAGAACACGGCGCTGCGCCGGTACCACTCGCGTACGGCGCCGTCGTCGGGAAGCGCCCCCAGCAGCTGCACCACCGAAGCCAGCCCCAGCCGCTGCGCCAGCTCCACCAGCGCCCCGTGCTCCGGCCCATCGCCGATCACGACCAGCCGGGCACTCGGCAGCCGTGCGTGCACACTCTGGAAGGCCGTGATCAGATCCCCCACCCGCTTGCGTGGGTACTGGCGCGCCACGCACAGCACCGTGTGGGGCTCGCGGGCCCCGTCCAGGGCGGCCAGGGCAGCAACGTTCGCGCCCGCCGGGTTCCAGAGTCCGGTGTCGATGCCCTCCGGCACCAGCCTCAGCCGGTCGGCCGGCACGCCGTAATGGGCTTCGATGCGCTCACAGCAGTAGCGGCTGGTGGAAAGCACCCGCGGCGCCCGGCGGGCGTTGAGGCGCTCCAGCTGCGACAGGCCCCACAGCATCAGCCGCGGCCAGCCGCTTTCGCAGCGCGACTCCTCCGCCAGCACCCCCTTGATGCAGCACACATAGGGCACCGAGCAGCGGTGCGCCACCCGGAAGCCGTCGATGTCGAAGCCCACCAGCAGGTCGTAGCGGCCCTGGGCGGCGGCCAGGCGCCGGGGCAGGGTGAGGTTGAACCAGAGGCGACGCAGCAGCAGGTGGCGGGGCCAGGCACCCTGGGGCACCAGCCGCTCCACTTGGTGGCCCCGGGCCGCCAAGGCGGCCGCCAGCCCACCGATGGCGGCCGCCGTGCCGCTGCCCTCGGCCACGTCCTGCAGCCAGGAATCAAGAAAAGCGATGCGCATGGCGGACCCGCCGGGCCTACACCCGCGCCGCCAGGCCGGTGGGCTCAAGCATCAGCTTGCTGTTGCGCACCTCCTCATCCATCTCGATCGGGTAATTGCCGTCGAAGCAGGCGGTGCAGAAATGGCTGGAGTTGGCCTGGGCCGCCTCCACCATGCCCTCCTTGCTCAGGTAGCTGAGCGAATCGACGCCCAGGTGCCGCTCGATCTCCTCCAGCGTCAGCCGGGCGGCGATCAGGTGGTCCTGGGTGTCGGTGTCGATGCCGTAGAAGCAGGGGTGGGTGACGGGGGGCGAGCTGATCCGCATGTGCACCTCGGTGGCACCGGCATCCCGCAAAGCCGCCACCAGCTTGCGGCTGGTGGTGCCGCGCACGATCGAGTCGTCGATCACCACCACCCGCTTGCCGCAGAGCACATCCGGCAGGGGGTTGAGCTTCACGCGGATGCCCGCCTCCCGCATCGCCTGGGTGGGCTGGATGAAGGTGCGGCCCACGTAGCGGTTCTTGATCAGGCCATCGGCGAAGGGGATGCCGCTGGTGTGCGAGTAGCCGATCGCCGCCGGGATGCCCGAATCGGGCACACCGATCACGATGTCGGCCGCCACCGGATTCTCCCGGGCCAGCACCTCGCCGATCCGCACCCGGTAGCTGTAGAGCGATTCGCCGAAGAAGCGGCTGTCGGGCCGGGCGAAATAGATCATCTCGAAGACGCACAGCTTGCTGGGCTCCTCGCACCAGCGCTGCCGCTCGGGGATCGGATCGGCCTGGCGGAAGTGGATCAGCTCGCCGGGCTGGACATCGTCGACGAAGCGGGCGCCGACGATGTCGAGGCCGCAGCTCTCACTGCTGGCCACCCACTGGCCCTGCTCCGGTTCGCCCAGCATGCCGAACACCAGCGGCCGGATGCCGTGGCCATCGCGCAGGGCGAACAGGCCGTCGGGGGTGCCGATCACCAGGCTGAAGGCGCCGCGGCAGCGGGCCGCCGCCGCCCGGATCGCCGCATTCCAGCCCAGGCCGGAGCCCACCGCCTCCTGCAGGGCGAAGGCGATCAGCTCCGAGTCGGTGGTGGAGGTGAACTCCCCCGCCAGGTGATCGAGGGAGGTCCGCAGCTCCGAGGCGTTGACCAGATTGCCGTTGTGGGCCAGGGCGAAGGGGCCCAGGCGCGTCATCAGCACCACCGGCTGGGCGTTGCAGACCTTGCTGCTGCCGGTGGTGGAATAGCGGTTGTGGCCCACCGCCAGCTGGCCCGGCATCCGCTCCAGCACCGCCTGGTCGAACACCTGGCTGACCAGGCCCATGTCCTTGTGCAGCCGCACTTTCACATCATCGAAGACGGCGATGCCCGCCGACTCCTGGCCCCGGTGCTGCAGGGCGTAGAGCCCGAAGTAGGTGAGATTGGCCACCGCCTGACCCGGCGCCAGCACGGCGAACACGCCGCAGGCCTCTTCCGGCTTGTCGGGGCGATCGCTCTCGGTGATTCCCGTGGGCTGCGCATCGTGTTGATCGGCGCAGGGCACGGGGTATCTCACTCTGGAGGAAAGTTCATCTTCGCCCATGACCTGTCGGGTGGGGGCCCGGCTTTCCGCAACCGGCCGGGGATCGCCTGCTCGTAGGTGTCGCGCAGCTGCTCCACCGCCAGCTCCAGCAGCGGCTGGCCGCCCCGGGCCAGGCCCAGGCGCTGGGCCGCCGTCACCGTGCCCAGGCACTGGGCCGGCACGGCCGCACCAGCCAGGGCCGCGCCCCAGGCCGCCTCCTGCTCTGGGGCCACGCTCACCAGCAGCCGTGCCCCGCCCTCGGCGAACAGCAGCCGGTCGGGGCGAGCGTCGCCGGCGGGCAGCTGCAGATCAGCCCCCAGGCCAGAGGCGATGCAGGCCTCCGCCGCCGCCACCGCCAGACCGCCATCGGAAAGGTCGTGGGCGGAGCGCACCAGACCGGCCGCAATGGCCTGGCGCAGGAAGCCCTGCACCCGCCCCTCCAGGGCCAGATCCACCAGGGGCGGGCGGCCCGTGAGCTGCCCGTGCACCACCTCCAGGTAGCTGCTGCCCCCCAGCCCCAGGCTTCCGTCGCCGCTTTCGTCGAGCGGCACCCCCAGCAGCCAGATGGCATCACCGGCCTGGCGCCAGGCCAGCCCCGTCACATGGGCCAGGTCGTGCACCAGCCCCACCATGCCCACCACCGGGGTGGGGTGGATCGGCTGCATGCGGCCATCCGGCAGGCGGGTCTCGTTGTACAGCGAGACGTTGCCGCCGGTGACCGGCGTGGCCAGGGCGCTGCAGGCCTCCGACAGGCCCCGGCAGGCCATCGCCAGCTGCCAGTAGCCGGTGGCGGTGTCCGGGGAAGGAAAGTTGAGGTTGTCGGTGACCGCCAGGGGCTCGGCGCCGGTGCAAGAGAGGTTGCGGGCCGCTTCCGCCACCGCCGCCATCGCGCCCCGCTCCGGATCGAGCGCCACCCAGCGGTTGGGGCAGTCGACCACCGCCGCCACGCCGCGCGTCGACGCCGCCATCGCCCCTGGCCCCTGCTGGGGCCGCAGCCGGATCACGGCCGCATCGGCACCGCCGGGCAGCACCACGGTGTTGGCCTGCACCTGGTGGTCGTACTGGCGGTACACCCAGCGCTTGCTGGCAATGCTGGGGTCATCCAGCAGGCGCAGCAGCACCTCACCCCAGCCCAGCACGCCTTCGGCCAGGGAAAGGCCGCCGGTATCCGCCGCCGGCAGCTCGGCTTCGCTCCAGGTCCAGTGGGCCTGGAGCGAAGCCGGGGGTTCGGCCAGCAGCTCGTGGTGGTTGATCGGCGTGTCATCCGCCAGGGCACTGGCGGGCACCTCGGCCGCCACGTCGCCGTGCTGCAGCACCCGCACCACGTTCTCCTGCAGCACCCGGCCCACCACCGCCGCCTGCAGACCCCAGCGGCGGAAGCGGGCCATCAGGGGCTCCTCCCGCCCGGCGGCCACCACGAACAGCATCCGCTCCTGGGATTCGCTCAGCAGGAATTCGTAGGCGCTCATGCCGCTCTCCCGCGCCGGCACCCGGTCGAGGTCGAGCTCGATGCCCAGCCCACCCTTGGCCGCCATCTCCGAGCAGCTGCAGGTGAGGCCGGCGGCGCCCATGTCCTGGGCCGCCACCACATCGCCGCTCTGGAAGGCCTCCAGGCAGGCCTCGATCAGCCCCTTCTCCAGAAAGGGATCGCCCACCTGCACGGCGGGCCGGTCGTCGAGGGAGGCTTCGGTGAGCTCGGCACTGGCGAAGCTGGCCCCGCCCATGCCGTCGCGGCCGGTGGTGCTGCCCACGTACACCACCGGATTGCCCACGCCCACCGCCCCGGAGCAGACGATGTCGTCGGTCTCCATCAGGCCCAGGGCCATGGCGTTGACCAGGGGGTTACCGCCATAGCTGGGGTCGAACGCCACCTCCCCGCCCACGGTGGGCACGCCGACGCAGTTGCCGTAGTGGGCGATGCCGGCCACCACCCCCTCCATCAACCCCACGTTGCGTTCGTCCTCCAGCGGCCCGAAGCGCAGGGCGTTGAGCAGGGCGATCGGGCGCGCCCCCATGGTGAAGATGTCCCGCAGGATGCCCCCCACCCCGGTGGCCGCCCCCTGGAAGGGCTCGACCGCCGAGGGGTGGTTGTGGCTCTCGATCTTGAAGGCCAGCCGCTGCCCCTCACCCAGGTCCACCACCCCGGCATTCTCGCCCGGCCCCACCAGGATGCGGGGGCCCGTGGTGGGGAACTGGCCCAGCAGGGGGCGGGAGTTGCGGTAGCAGCAGTGCTCCGACCACATCACCCCGAACATGCCCAGCTCGGCCCGGTTGGGGGGCCGGCCGAGGCGACGCACGATCTCGTCGTAATCGCCCTGGCTCAGGCCCTCCTTGCGCAGGGCCTCGGGCACCGAGAAGGACGGAGTCGAGGTAGGAACCACCGGAGGGCGCGGCAACGGCCCTCCAGTATCAGATCCAGGGGTCGTCGGCTTCACGGGGCTCCCGGCCCCGGTAGCGATCGCGGCGGGGCGCCGGCTCCTCCAGTGGCGGTTGCCGGGTCGGTTCCGGTGGCTCTTCAGGTTGCTCCTCCTCGGGCCAGTCCTCGAGCGGGTCGGACTCGTCGCGGTCGCTGGTGTAGCGCTCGTCCGGATAGGGATCGTTCGGATAGCGATCGCGGGGGTCCCGCTCGGGCCAGGGGATCTCCTCGCGCAAGGCCTCCGGCCAGGGGGGCTCCTCCAGCCAGCCCTCCAGCCGCTCCTCGACGCGGCCGCCCACCTGCTGGACCTGTTCCTTCCAGCGCTGGGAACGGCGCAGCAGCTTCTGGCGCACGCTGGCCCGGGCCACCGGCAGATCATCCAGCCCCCGCAGGGCGGTGAACACACGGCCTGGCTGCTGGTCGACGATCCGGTCGGGGCTCAGGCGCCAGCGACTGGAGCCAGGCAAGCGCGGATCGCTGCGTGACACCAGATAGTGCAGGATGCGACCGCTGCGCAGCTCCACGGCAGCATCGGCCACCAGCCCCAGGGGCACGTCATCAGCGCCGGTGAGGGCGGCATCCATCAGGGTCGGCAGCCGTTCGAGGGTGGCTGCATCCGTTTCCGCCGGCTCCCCCTTCACGAACACCTCCTGCTCCCCCAGCCCCCGCAGCTGGTCGAGCCGCCAGACCAGCCGCTTCTGGGCGAAGGCCGAGGGCCGGCTGGCCCAGCCCAGCAGCCGATGCACCGGTGGATGCATCCAGGCCAGCACCCCCGCGCCGCGCTCAAGGCCCTGATCACAACGCACCTGCCGACGCAGCAGATCGCTCAGCAGCAGCTGCTCGGGAAGACTCACGCGCTCAGCTGGTGCGGATCTGGACCGGCATCACCAGATAGGTGAAGGCCTCGTCGGCCCCCACCGGCGCCAGCACGGCCGGGGTGGTGGCGGCATTGCACTGCAGCACCACCTGGTCGGAGGCCATGGCCTTGAGGCCATCGAGCAGGTAGCGGACGTTGAAGGCGATCTCGATCGCCTCTCCCTCGATCGTGGCCGCCAGCGATTCGGAGCCGCTGCCCACGTCCTGGGCGTCGGCCCTGATCGTGGCCGTGCCGGCGGCGGGGTCGGCGCTGATCTTGACCACGTTGTTGTGCTGGTCGGCCAGAACGGCCACCCGCTCCAGGGCGGCGATGAAGGCGCGACGGTCGAGCACCAGGCGGCGCTGAAACGACGGGGGAATCAGCTGGCGGTAGTTGGGGTAGGTGCCATCGAGGCTGCGGCTGGTGAGCACCTGATCGGCGGAGAGCACCACCACCTGGCCCCGTTCGCAGAACAGGCTGAGGGGCTCCTGGGAGCTGCGGCCGGACAGGATCCGCTCCAGCTCCCGCAGCGACCGGGCCGGCACCGTGACAGCAAAATCGGCCCCCTCAGCGTCGGCGGCCTCCGGATTGGGACTGGCGGCAGCTTCGACCGCATGGGAGAGGCGTTGCACAGCCAGGCGGTGGCCATCGGTGGCGGCGCATTCCAGGCCTTCCCCATCCAGGCGCAGGTGCACGCCGGTCAGCAACTGCTTGTTCTCATCGGGGCTGCTGGCGAACAGGGTGGCCCGCAGGCCCTTCACAAGAGCCTCGGCATGGAAGCGGATCGGGGTGCCGCTCTGGGCCAGGGGCAGGTCGGGGTAGTCGTCGGCGGGCATGCCCCGCATCCGGTAGCTGCCCGAGAGGTTGGTGAGCTCCAGCTGCTCCTCGCCTTCCGGGCAGCTGAGGCTGATGGGGCTGTCGGTGGAGAGCCGGGCCACGATCTCGCCGAACATCTTCGCCGGCAGGGTGATGGCGCCGCTGGTCTCGACGGCGGCGGGAAGGCTCGTCTGGATGCCGAGGCTGAGGTCGAAGCCGGTGAGGCTGAGGCGGCCTGTGCCCGCATCGGCGGTGAGCAGCACGTTGGCCAGAACCGGATGGGTGGGCCGCGTCGCCACGGCCCGGCTGACCAGCTGCAGGCTGGCGTTGAGTTCAGCCTGGGAGCAGACCAGCTTCATGGCGGGTGCCGACGACGGCAGAACGGCGTTCTAGAGGCCCCACGGTTTCACAGGGCGCGGCAAAGCGCAACGGGTGGTCTCCCGACTGCTCAGACGATTAATCAAGGATTGAAAAAAGCAAAAACAGCCCGTCGCCGTAGAGGCGGGGGAAAACGGGTAAACAGGCCGTCTTTCCTTGACATCACTGGCTTTTGTCGGGACGATGACTGGGGAATGGGTCGAACAAGTGAGCCGTTTTGAGCGGTTTTCCCCCGAATCCCGGGCCTGTGGAATTCGCCGGCCACCTAGGGGGGGATACCCTCCCCTGCCTCTCCCGTCGGGACAGGTGGAAACTCCCAGGATTTCCCCAGACGGTTGAACCACCGGCAGACGCCTAAGGGTCCGCTGAAAACCCGGCCATCTCTGCGAAAATGGGCCAACTGCCCATCTGAGAGGCGAGGTCACCGGGAGCGCAGCGGCTCCCTGTTCTCCTACGTGTCGATTGAGGAGCGGATTCCGGCCAGCCATCCGCTGCGGCGGGTCCGGAAACCGGCGGATCAGGTCCTCGATCGACTCAATCCCACCTTCTGTGAGCTCTACGCCGCAGAAGGCCGGCCCTCAGTTCCGCCTGAGTAACTGCTGCTGGCCTCGTTGCTGCAGGCGTTCTACGGGATTCGCTCCGAGAGGTTGCTGCTGGAGCAGCTCCACAACAACCTGCTGTTCCGCTGGTTTGCGGGCCTGAGCCCCGACGATCCGATCTGGCATCCCACCACCTATGGCCTCCGGCCGACTTCGTCTACACCAAGAACAGAGACCGGCTTTTGAACCAGCAGGTGATGGGGCATTTCCTGGAGAAGCTGATGGGCGCTCCGGAGGTCAAGCCCCTGCTCAGCAATGAGCACTTCTCGGTGGACGGCACGCTGCTCCAGGCCTGGGCTTCTCACGCGTCGCTGGGGCGGATTGACGGCCAGGACGATCCACCGCCGCCACCGGCTGGGCCTGGCGAGAGTTTTGGGGCTCCCAAGGAAGGCAAGAAACGGGCCAAAGGCGATTCCCGCGGTGTCAAGCTCAGCAACAAGACCCATCGCTCCACTGTCGATCCGGACGCGCTGCTGTGCCGGAAATCCAATGCCCATCCGGCACTCCCCAGCTACCGGCGCAGCAAGCGCACCTTGCGGTGCGACGGCCATGGGCTCATGGACAACCGCCATGCCCTGATCGTCGATTGCAAGGTGACGCAAGCGGTGGGTACTGGAGAGCGGGATGCCGCCCAGGCGATGGCGGCGGATCGTCCCGGTGCCCACCAGAAGACCATCGGTGCCGACAAGAACTACGACACCAGGGGCTTTGTCGCTGAGATGCGTCGCATCGGTGTCACGCCGCAGGTGGCGCAGAACACGGCCCGCTCTGGAGGTTCGGCCATCGATGGGCGCACCACGCGGCACGAGGGCTACGCCCAATCGATCAACGCCCGCCGCGGCATCGAGAAGGTGTTTGGCTGGATCAAACAGTCGGGCGGTCTGCGCCAGTTCAAGCTGCGCGGCACCGAAAAGGTGAGGGCAGTGTTTGGGCTGCACGTGATCGCCTACAACCTGATCCGCCTGGCCAACCTGCACAAACCGGCGATGGCGGCGGCATGAACAGCGGGTTGCCCAGAGGTGTGGCCAAACGGCACTCGCAGGAGAGCCAAAACAGCACAAAACCGTCGGAATCGCGCTGTCTGAACCGCTGACACAACAAATCCAGCCCGATCACAGCTCCGTGAGGGGAAAGCGCGGTTCTGAAGCGGTTTTTCCGCAGACTCCTAAAGGCGGCTGCTCAGAAACCCATCACCTTGGCCACGGTCTCGGTTTCGGGGGCGATGCCCGTGTGGAAGGTGGCGTCGTTGTTCTCGATCGCCGTCGTCGGGTCCTTGAGGCCATTGCCCGTGAGCACGCACACCACCGTGGCGCCGGAGGGCACCTCCTCCCGTCGCTTCAGCAGACCCGCCACCGAGGCGGCGCTGGCCGGTTCGCAGAAGATGCCTTCCCCCTGGCCCAGCAGCTTGTAGGCGTCGATGATCTCAGCGTCGGTGACGGCCATGAAATCGCCGTTGCTCTCCTTCTGTACCTTGAGGGCGTTGTCCCTGTTCACTGGATTGCCGATCCGAATCGCCGTGGCGATGGTGTCCGGCTGCTCCACCGTGTGCCCCAGCACCATCGGTGCTGAACCGGCGGCCTGGAAGCCCATCATCCGCGGCAGGACCGTGCTGTGGCCCGCCTGGCGGTACTCCTTGAAGCCCATCCAGTAGGCGCTGATGTTGCCGGCGTTGCCCACCGGGATGCACAGCCAGTCGGGGGCCTCGCCCAGGGCGTCGACCACCTCAAAGGCGGCCGTCTTCTGCCCCTGCAGGCGGTAGGGGTTGAGCGAGTTCACCAGGGTCACCGGGTAGCGGTCGGCCACATCCCGCACGATCGCCAGGGCCCGGTCGAAATTGCCCTGCACCGCCAGCACTTCGGCGCCGTAGAGCAGGGCCTGGGCCAGCTTCCCCTGGGCCACGTAGCCATCCGGAATCAACACGAAGGCCCGCATGCCGCCCCGGCTGGCATAGGCCGCCGCCGCCGCCGAGGTGTTGCCGGTGCTGGCGCAGATCACCGCCTCCGAGCCCGCCTCCTTGGCTTTGCTGATGGCCATCGTCATGCCCCGGTCCTTGAAGGAACCGGTGGGGTTGAGGCCGTCGTACTTGAGGAACACCTTCACGCCCCGTCCCACCCGTTCGGCGATCACCGGCGCAGGAATCAAGGGAGTGGCCCCCTCCCGCAGGGTCACCACCGGCGTGGCGTCACTGACGGGCAGCCAGGAGCGGTAGGCCTCGATCAGCCCTGGCCAGTCCTGCATGGTGGGCTGCCGGCCCAGGCGTCGCAGGGCTCGTAGCAGGGGCACAGGGGACAGCGGCGAAGCTGATGTCAATGTAAGGCTCCGGTCTGGGGCGTCAGGGGGCGGGTGTGGCCGGGGCGGGTGCCAGGGGGGCCGGCGCCGTGGGGGCCGGCTGGGGCTCGTTGCCCCGCAGACCGTCGAGGGGGGATTCCGAGAAGAAGCGCACCAGTTCGCTGATCGAGGAGGCCTTGGAGATCACAGCCATCAGGGCTGGAATGCTCACCTCCAGCTCCTGGGTCGGGTAGGCCCGCAGGAAGGTGATGGCCGACAGCGACCCCTTGCCCTCGTAGGTGCCCAGCACCATGGCGGCGCGCAGGGCGGGCACACCGGCTGCTGGGGCCCTCAGGGGGAACAGGATCCGCGCCAGGCGGGCCAGGATCGCCTCGCCGATGCGGGTGTTGAGCAGGCGGCTCATCAGCACGATCGGCAGCCGCACCGATTCATTCAGCAGCTTGCTGACGTCCGCGGGGTTCTGACGGCCCAGGCGCAGCACGTCGCCCAGCAGGCCCCGAGCCTCGCCGGTGGTGGCCAGATGCTCCAGATCCGCGACCGGGATCGAGCGGCGGAAGGCACCGCTGGTGAACACCAGGTTCTGGGCTGCGAACGCCGCCGGCGTCGACCAGCACAGCCCCAGACCCAGGACAGCGGCCACGAGCCTTCGCCGCTTGTTCACACATGTCTCCCTTGTATTGCGCTGACTCTACGGATCTCAGGCGCCGGTGACCCCGGCGGCCTGGCGCACCGCCGGGGTCACCAGCACATCCCGCAGCAGGTGCACCACGCCCCGTTCCGCCAGACCCTTGGCCACCTGCAGACCCATGCGGCGCAGATCCGGCTCCCCCAGCACCCGAGGCAGGCGCTTCAGCAGCAGGGACGGCTCGAAGCCGGGCAGGTCGCGCAGGATCGCCAGCAACTCCTGGATCGGTTCGAGGTCCAACAGCGGCGTCGTGGCCGGGGCGGGGGGCAGGGCCCGCAGCCCCGGCGGCAGGAAGCGGCTCGGCAGCCGCCGGCCCAGGCGCAGGGTGGTGTTCCAGGCCAGGGAATCCATCTGTTGCACCACCGCATCGACGAGTTGCTGGCGCAGCAGGCCGCCGGTGGGGGAGAAGAGGAAATCGAGCACCTGATCGAGCAGACCTTCCAGATCCAGCTGCTCCTGGAGCGAGGCACTGGCCACCAGGCTTTCGAGCCGCTGCCAGCGGAATTCATCGCCGTCGTAGAGCATCTCCCGCAGGCTGCGGCGCAGCTCGGGATCGGGATCCTCCATCAGTCGGCGGGCGAAGTAGGGGTAGGCGGCGCCGAGGATCTTGAAGTCAGGGTCCACACTCAGGGCAATGCCTTCGAGGGTCACCAAGGAGCGGATGATCAGGGCGTAATAGGGGGGGACCTGGAAGGGGAAGCGGTACATCACCCCGGAGAGGTCATCGGTGACCGCCTTGAAATCCATGCGGCTCACGCCCATCTCCAGGGCCTGGCCGAACACGGTTTCGAAGGCCGGCACGATCGGTTCGAGATCCACCGCCTCGCCCAGGAAGCCGAGCTGCACAAAGTCTTTCGAGAGGGCGCCGAAGTTGCGGTTCACCAGGTGCACCACGGCCTGGATCAGGCCGGTGCGCGCCTCCCGTGACACCTCGCTCATCATGCCGAAATCCAGGTAGGCGAGGCGGCCGTCGGCAAGGGCCAGCAGGTTGCCAGGATGGGGATCGGCGTGGAAGAAACCATGCTCCAGCAACTGCTGCAGGCTGCAGTTCACCCCCACCTCCACCATGTGGTCGGGGTCGACACCGAGGGCGCGCACCGCCTCAAGGTTGGTGAGCTTGACGCCGTCGATCCACTCCATGGTCAGCACCCGGCGGCTGGTGGCCTGGCGGTAGATCGCGGGGACGGCGATGCGGGGATTGTGGCTGTGCAGACGGGCGAAGGTTTCGGCGTTGGAGGCTTCGTTGATGTAGTCCATCTCCTCGAACACCCGCTTGCCGAGTTCATCGATCAGCCCCACCAGATCGCTCTTGATCAGCCCCACATTGCGGTTCAGCCAGGAGGCGATGTTGCGGACGATGTAGAGGTCGAGGGTGATCTGCTCCCGCAGGCCGGGCCGCTGCACCTTCACCGCCACCCGCTCGCCGGTCAGCAGCACGCCCCGGTGCACCTGGCCGAGGGAGGCGGCGGAAATCGGTTCCTTCTCCAGTGACGCGAAGATCGACTCCACCGGGGCCTGCAGGTCCTCCTCGATGCAGGCCATGGCCAGGGAACTGTCGAAGCCCGGCAACTGGTCCTGCAGCTGGGCCAGCTCCTCCAGCAGCACCGGCGGAATGATATCGGGCCGGGTCGAGAGGGCCTGACCGGCCTTGATGAAGGCGGGGCCGAGGGCGACCAGCAGTTCGGCGCACTCCCGGGCCCGCCGCCGGGCCCGGCCGGGGTTGGCCAGCTGGCCGGTGACCTTGTCGACGCCCACCCCCAGCAGATAGAGGCCGATCGGCACGAGCGTCTGCCAGACCCGGCGCACCAGACGCATCGGGTGGCCGGCGTAGATGCGGGTGATGGCGGCCGGGTCGTAGCTGAGCAGGCCTGCCGCCTCCAGGAAGTCACCCATCTCGACCTCGGCGGTCAGGCGCTCGGGGGTCGCGGCGGGGGCAGGGGGGGAGGAAACCATGGCGGGGATGCACCGCCGCGGCGCCGGCAGGCGAAACCCCCTTCTAAACGAAAGTCACAGCCGCTACGGTCGGGCCACGTACCGATCGCTTGCCGGAGGCCTGGGTGCTCACGGGTCTGCGCCTCGAGAATATCGCCCTGATCGAGCGGCTGGAGCTGGTCTTTTCGGCCGGGTTCACCGTGCTCACCGGCGAGACCGGCGCCGGCAAGTCGATCCTGCTCGATGCCCTCGATGCCCTGCTCGGCGGTGCCCAGGGCAGCCAGGGGGCCCGTCTGCTGCGGCGCGGCGCTGAGCGGGGCCGCATCGAGGCCTGCTTCAGCCTGTCTCCTCCGGTGCAGGACTGGCTGGAGCGCCAGGAGCTGGAGGCCGAGGACGGCGAGCTGCTGCTCAGCCGCGACTGGCGGCTCCAGGAGGGCCGGCTCACCAGCCGCCACCGGCTCAACGGGTTGGTGGTGGGCCGCAGCCAGGTGCTGGAACTTCGACCCCTGCTGCTCGATCTCACCGTCCAGGGCCAGACCCAGCAGCTGGGTCGCCCCGGTCAGCAGCGCCGCTGGCTGGATCGCTTCGCCGGTGATGGCGTGGCCGCGGCCCTCGAGGCCAGCCGCGGCGCCTGGCTGACGTGGAAGGGGGAGGCGGACGCCCTGGCCCGCGCCCGTGCCGACCGGGAGCGCTTCGCCCTGGAGCGGGACCGCCAGGAGGAACTGCTGGCGGAGCTGGAGGCCGCGGCGCTGGAGGATCCCGCCGAGCGTCAGCGTCTTCAGGGTGAGCAGGACCGGCTGGCCCATGCGGTGCGGCTGCAGGACGGCGTGATGACGTTGATGGGCCGGCTGGTGGAAGGGGCCGAGGCGGCCCCGTCGGTGCTGGATCACCTGGCGGCCTGCGACCAGGAGCTGCAGACCATGGCCGCCCTCGACGCCGGCGTGGGGGCCCTGCATGGGGCCTGCGCCGACGCCCTGGCCGGTCTGCAGGACCTGGCCAGGGATCTGGATCGCTACGGCTCCCTGCTGGAGAGCGAGCCGGACAGCCTGGCTCTGCTGCAGGAGCGGATGGCCCAGCTCAAGGTCCTGGAGCGCCGCCATGGCCAGACCCTGCCCGAACTGATCGCCCGGCGCGACAGCCTGCGGGAGCAGCTGGCCCAGGCGGATGTCGAGGCCGCCCTGGCGGGCCTGCAGGCCGCCGAAGCCGTCGCCCGCCAGGGGCGCGATCGGGCCAATGCCGCCCTCACCCGTGCCCGTACCGCCGCCGCCCGCGGCCTCGAGCACCAGCTGATGGAGGCCCTGCGGCCCATGGGGCTGGCCAACGTGCGCTTTGCCGTCGCCCTCAGCGCCGCCGAGCCCAGCGAGGAGGGGGCCGATGCGGTGCAGTTCCTGTTTTCCGCCAACCTGGGCCAGCCGCCGGCGCCCCTGGCGGAGGTGGCCTCGGGTGGCGAGATGAGTCGTTTCCTGCTGGCCCTCAAAACCTGCCTGGCGGCGGCCGACCCCCATGTCACGCTGCTCTTCGATGAGATCGATGCGGGCGTGAGCGGCCGCGTCAGCGGTGCCATGGCCCAACTGCTGCGGCGGCTGGCGGAGCAGCGCCAGGTGTTCTGCATCACCCACCAACCCCTGGTGGCCGCCGCGGCCCAGCACCACTTCCGGGTGAGCAAAAGCGTCGAGGCGGGTCTCACCCACACGCTGGTGTCCCACCTGCGGGACACTCACGAGCGCCAGGCGGAGCTGGCGGAACTGGCCGGTGGCGATTTCGGCGAGGCCAACAGCTACGCCGCCAGCCTGCTGGGCCTTGACGGCACGAGCGTTCCCGACAAGGTCAACCGGGCGGCTTAAGCCGCCCACCCTTGTGCCACCGACAGGACATCCGACCGTTCAGATCCTTACGGCGATGTGCCAGTGGCGATCTCGATCCGCGGCCGATCGATCAGCGCCAGGCGAGCCAGCTCCTGTTCACGGCTATAGGCGGCCAATTGCGTTTCGATCTGCAGCCGCACGATGTCTCGGTACTCCATGAAATGCTCGTTGTGGGCGCAGACAGCGAGGTATTGCTCCGCCACCTTGGGGTTGGCCCGGAGAATGTGGAACAGGTGGTGCCAGAAGGCCCATCGGGTGGAGCGTTTGATGCCCTGGCGCCAGCAGACGATCAGTAGCGCCCGGAGCACTGCCAGCTCGGGAAGCTTGAAGGCGCTTCTCACCCTGGGTGGGCCGAGTTTCAGGAAGTAGCGATGCACCCGATCGAGATACGCATGAGGTTCGTAAAGCTGGCAGAACGCTTCCACATACTCCTGGGCAATGCCTTCCACCGGCCGGGTCGGCACGAAGTTCATCAGGGTGGTCTGGTTGATGTTGCCGACTTTGTCAATCAGTCGTCCTTCCTTCTCCAGCCTGTGCCATAGGGCCGTATGGGGCAGTGCCTGCAGCATGGCGAAGGTGGTTGTGGGAATCCCAGCGGCCTCGGAGAAGGCGACGATCCGCTGGCCGGCGCCCTCCTTTTCGCCATCGAAGCCGATGATGAATCCTGCGATCACCCGCAGCCCGGATCGGGTCACCTTGTCGACCGATTCGAGCAGGGGTGATCGCGTGTTCTGGAATTTCATCGTGGCCGCCAGACTGTCCGTGTCCGGGGTTTCGATGCCCATGAAGACGGCGGCAAAGTTGCAGGCCAGCATCTGATCAATGAGCTCTTGATCATCAGCCAGATCAAGGGAGGCTTCCGTATCGAAGCGGAACGGATACCCACGGTCCCTCTGCCATTGCTCAAGGGCCGTGAGCATCATCTTGACGTTGCGCTTGTTGCCGATGAAGTTGTCATCCACCATGAACACGCCACCGCGCCAGCCGATGGCGTAAAGGCGGTTGAGTTCGCTGACGAGTTGTTCCGGCGTCTTGGTGCGGGGTTTGCGTCCGTAGAGCACGATGATGTCGCAGAATTCGCACTGGAAGGGACAGCCGCGCGAGAACTGCACACTCATCGAGTCATAGGCACTGAGCTCGAGCAGGTCGTACCGGGGGATGGGGGTGGAGGTCACGTCTGGTTTCACGCCATCGGAGCTGAAGCGGCCGCCTTTGTCGCCCCGATTCCAGGCCTCGACGAACAGGGGCAGGGTGATCTCCCCCTCATCGAGGATCAGGTAATCGGCGCCAGCGGCCAGGAGTTCTTCGGGTGTGGAGCTTGGGTAGGGTCCCCCGACAGCCACCGGCTTGCCATGGTGCCTGGCCAGGTTGATCTGGCGAATGATGTCGTCTTTCTGGACGATCATTGCCGACATGATTACGAGATCAGCCCACTGCCATTCCTGCTCCGAGACCGGCCTGATGTTGACGTCCGCCAGCTTGAAGTTCCAGCCCTGGGGCAGAATGGCGGCAACGGTGATCAGGCCGAGTGGCGGTAGCAGAACCTTTCGGTTCACCAACTCAAGAATTTTCTCGTAGCTCCAAAATGTTTTCGGGAACTCGGGGTAGACAAGTAGAACGTTCAAACGGGGGTATCCACGGCTGGCGCTGAGTATCAGCAGAATCGAACCAGATAAAATCTATTCTAGCACAGATCGCGTGCTTTCATATTTCAGTCGACGTACGGGTCATCAAGCCTGGGCCAGGAGAAACGGATGGGACCTATTGGAGGCCACGTTCTCCGTTGTCATCGATTGAGGAGTGCTTTGCAGCCAACCAAGCATTCCAAGTTGAAGAACTTCAGGACTATGCTCAACCTTCAAGGCGTTTGTAAGCGCCATCGGTTTCCAGGAGATTGGTGGTACCAACCTCAACGCCCATGTCGCCGCCGCCGGCCGTGGTGCGTTTCGGCAGCGAGATCTGCGGCGATCCATGCCTGGCCGGTGGGCGGGAGTGGCTGGTCACCAACGGCCTGGGCGGATACGCCATGGGCACGGTGTCGGGGGCGCCGAGCCGCAGCTACCACGGCCTGCTGATCGCGGCCCTCTCGCCGCCGGTGGAGCGCAGCCTGCTGGTGAGCCAGCTGCAGGAGTCGGTGGATGGGGATCCGGGGGCCTGCGGCCCCCTGCAGATCGTGTCCTTTGCCCTTGAGGGCAGCGTGCCCCGCTGGCGCTTCGCCTGGGGTGAGACCCTGCTGGAGAAGCGGGTCTGGATGGCCCAGGGAGCCAATACCACCTTTGCGAGCTACCGGCTGGTGCGCGGCGGCCCGCTCGAACTTCGCCTGACGGCCTTTGTGCAGCACCGCTCGCACCATGGCGGTGAGCGTCCCGCGTTGGCCCTGGCGCCCTTGCCAAGGGGCGTGGCGGTGCGCCCGCTGGGGGCGGCGCCGTTCGTGCTGGTCAGCGACCGGGGCGACTGGTGCCTGGAGGACCCACCGCTCTGGGAGGAGGAAGTGCCCCTGGCGGCGGAGGCCGAACGGGCGCTGGCGAGCACGGCCGAGCAGCTGCGGGCGGCCACGCTCACCGTCACCCTCAGCGATCAACACGCGTGCGTCACCGTCGTGGCCAGCACCACGGAAGCGCCGCCCCTCGCTGGTGAACAGGCCCTGGCGCAGCGCCACGACCACGAGGATGGGCTGCTGCGCTCCTGGCAGGTCGCCCAGCCCGTCCTGGCGCCGTCGGCACCGGCCTGGATCCGCCAGCTGGTGCTGGCCGCCGATGCCTTCGTCGTGGAGAGGTCGATGGACGGCCGTGCGGGCGAGCGGCTGGGGGCCTCGCTGATCGCCGGTTATCCCTGGTTCAACGACTGGGGCCGCGACACGCTGATCAGCCTGGCGGGCCTCACCCTGGTGACGGGCCGCTGCGGCTGGGCCGAGCGGATCCTGCGCACCTACGCGGCCCACATCAGCCACGGGCTGATCCCCAACAGCTTTCCCGACCGGGCCGACCAGCCCCTGGACCGACGCGCCTACAACACGGTGGACGCCACGCTGTGGTTTTTCCAGGCCCTGGCGGAGCACCGGGAGGCCAGCGGCAGCGACACCCTGGTGCGGGAGCTCTTTCCCCAGCTGGAGACGATCCTTGACCACCATGAGGCCGGCACCTGGTTCGGAATCCGCATGGATCCGGCCGATGGGCTGCTGAGCGCCGGTGAGGGGGAAACCCAGCTCACCTGGATGGATGCCAAGCCCCGCGACCGGGCCATCACCCCCCGTCACGGCAAGGCGGTGGAGGTCAATGCTCTGTGGGTGAACGCCCTGCGTTCGATGGCGAGCTTTTCCCGGCTCACGGGGGCCGATCCCGGCCGTTGGCAGGCCCTGGCGGATCGGGCCTCGGCGGGCTTTCAGCGCTTCTGGAACCCGCGGCTGGGCTGTTGTTTCGATGTCATCGACGGACCCTCCGGAAGCCCTGATGAGCGGCTGCGGCCCAACCAGCTGCTGGCCCTCGCGTTGCCGGAGCCGCTACTCAGTCCAGCCCAGGCCGCCAGCGTGCTGGCGCTCTGCGGCCGGCGGCTGCTGACGCGCCATGGGCTGCGCACGTTGGATCCCGCTGATCCCGACTACCGGGGCCACTACGGAGGCGACGCCCAGCGCCGGGATGGGGCCTACCACCAGGGCACGGTGTGGGCCTGGTGGCTGGGGCCCTTCGCCCGGGCCCATTTCGCTGTGCACGGCGATGCGGCCCTGGCGCTCTCGTACCTGGAGCCCATGGCCGATCACCTGAACGAAGCGGGGCTGGGCAGCCTCAGCGAGATCTTCGATGGCGACGTCCCCCATGCACCGCGGGGCTGCATCGCCCAGGCCTGGTCGGTGGCCCAGGTGCTGGCGGCCTGGACGGCGATCAGTGGTGGAATCCCGAGACCTCGGCGCTGCTGAGCGCGCCGTGATCGGGGTGGCTGGCGAAGAAGTCGAGCGACTGGCGGATGTTCTCCAGCAGCAGATCGGCCAGATCCCGGCTGACGCCGTGGCGCACCAGGATCCGCTGCACAGTGATCCCCTCGCAGTGGGTCGGCAGGCTGTAGGCCGGCACCTGCCAGCCGCGCACCCGCAGGCGGTCGGCGAGGGCGTAGAGGTTGAAGTTGACGTCGCTTCCCTCCCGGATCTTCCAGCAGATGGCGGGGATGCCCGATTGATCATCAGCGCCGTAAATGATCTCGAACGGCCCCAGCTTGCCGATCTCCACAGCCAGGTACTGGGCCGTGGCGTAGCAGGCGGCATGCACCTTGCGGTAGCCCTCCCGACCCAGGCGCAGAAAGTTGTAGTACTGGCAGACCACCTGGCCCCCCGGCCGCGAGAAATTGAGGGTGAGATCGCGCATGTTGCCGCCGAGATAATTCACCCAGAACACCATCTCCTCGGGCAGATCGGTGGTCTGGCGCCACAGCACCCAGCCCACCCCCAGGGGTGCCAGGCCGAATTTGTGACCGGAGGCATTGATGGAGCGCACCCGCGGCAGGCGGAAATCCCACACCAGATCAGGGGCGCAGAAGGGAGCCAGGAATCCGCCGCTGGCGGCGTCCACGTGGATGGAGATGTCGAGGCCGGTGCGGGCCTCCAGGCCATCGAGGGCGGCCGCCAGCGCCTGCACCGGTTCGTACTGGCCGGTGAAGGTGACCCCCAGGGTGGGCACCACGCCGATGGTGTTCTCGTCGCAGTACGGAAGGGCCGCTTCGGGGGACAGGATCAGCTGATCGGGCTGCATCGGGATTTCGCGGTGCTCAATGTCCCAGTAGCGGCAGAACTTGTGCCAGCAGATCTGTACCGGACCGGTCACCAGGTTGGGCCGGTCGATGGGCTTCCCCTGCCGTTGGCGCTGCGCCTCCCAGCGGCGCTTCATCGCCAGTCCCCCAAGCATGGCCGCCTCGCTGGAGCCGGTGGTGGAGCAGCCGATGGCGCCGTTGATCGAGGGGGCGTGCCAGAGGTCGGCCACCATGCGGGCGCAGCGGGCTTCGATCTCCGCGGTCTGGGGATACTCGTCCTTGTCCTCGATGTTCTTGTCGATGCACAGATCCATCAGGGCGTGCACTTCGTCCTCCACCCAGGTCTGGCAGAAGGTGGCCAGGTTCTGACGGGAATTGCCATCCAGCATCAGCTCGTCGCGAATCGCGGCGAACACGGCGCGGGGGTTGTGTTCCTTCGGGGGGAAATGGGTTTTGGGCAGGGTGACCGAGAGATCGGATGACGAGTAGATGTCGTCCTCCAGGGAGTATCTGGACGCTGCCTTTTCGTGGATGGTCATCGATTGCAACGGAGCGCACCTGGATTGTTCAGGCTAGGCGCCGACCTGGGAGGAATCCACTCCGGCCCACGCGGCAGCGATGGACAATGGACTCCTGACGCGCGAGCCCGCCGTGGGTTCCCCCACCCCCATCGCCACCACGGCTGAGGCCTTCGCCCGCTTCGACGGGCTTGCTCCCGTGGAAATCCCTTTCTTGCTAGGCGCTTGGAAGGGGGAGAGCGTCCCCACCGGCCACCCCCTCGACGGCGCCTTGGAAGCCTTCCACTGGCATGGCAAGCGCTTCGACAGCGCCGAGGCGGTGTACCCCCTGGTGTTCACGACCCTCGGCGGCGGCCTGGCCTGCCTCGAGCCGAAGGCGATGGGGCCAGGGCTGCGTCTGAGCGACCGCTTCCCCGTCCCGAAATCGGCGTTGGCCGGCCGCCTGTTCCAGCTGTTGATGCCCCTGTTCAGCACCGCCCGCTCCAGCGCCCGGCTGCGGATGACCAGGTACCGCGGCGTGGTGAGCGCGACCATGCTTTACGACCACCTCCCCATCAACGACGTCTTCCGCAAGCTCGACGACGACACCGTGCTGGGCGTCATGGACTTCAAAGGCATGGAGACACCGTTCTTTTTCCTGTTGCGCCGCGAAGGTCCGGATCCGTCACATTCCGTTACGATTTCCTGAAGGGGCCTTCGTCGCGTGATGGCTCTCCCCGCAACGCTTTGCTCTTCGCTTGATCACCATGCGCTGGACAGCCGTCGACATCCCTGACCAGTCCGGGCGGATCGCCCTGGTCACCGGTGCCAACAGCGGACTCGGCCTGGAAACGGCCCGGGCCCTGGCCGCCAAGGGCGCCACCGTTCTGCTCGCCTGCCGCTCGCTGGCGAAGGCGGAGCAGGCCCGCGAGGAGTTGCTCACCGCTGCGTCCTGCACCGGCGCCCTCGACGTGCTGCACCTCGACCTGGCCGACCTGGCCAGCGTGAGCGCCGTCGCTGCGACCGTCTCTGAGCGCTATGGGCGCCTCGATCTGCTGATCAACAACGCCGGCGTGATGGCGCCGCCCCGCCGCCTCACCCGCCAGGGCTTCGAGCTGCAGTTCGGTACCAACCACCTCGGCCACTTCGCCCTCACCCTTGCCCTGCTGCCCCTGCTGCGTGACCGGCCCGGTGCCCGGGTGGTCACCGTCACCTCAGGGGCCCAGTACTTCGGTCGCATCGCCTTCGACGACCTCCAGGGTGAGCACCGCTACGACCGCTGGGGCGCCTACGGCCAGAGCAAGCTGGCCAATGTGATGTTCGCCCTGGAGCTGCAGCGGCGCCTCGCCGATCAGGGCAGCCCCGTGCTGTCCCTGGCCGCCCATCCCGGTTTCGCCCGTACCAACCTCCAGCCCACCTCCATCGCCGCCACCGGCTCCCGCTTCGAGCCCCTGGCCTACCGGCTGATGGATCCCCTGTTCCAGAGCGCCGCCATGGGGGCCCTGCCCCAGCTGTTCGCCGCCACCGCTCCAGAGGCCAAGCCCGGTGGCCACTACGGCCCCGACCAGTGGGGCGGCCTGCGGGGCTGGCCCACCGAGGTGCGCATCGCCCCGGCCGCCCTCGACGCCGACCAGTGCGGGCGCCTCTGGGATGTCAGCCAGGACCTCTGCACCGAAGCCGCGCCGCTGCCCGCCCTGGCCTGAGCCTGTCCCAGGGTCGACCCCCGTAGACTCATCGGCTGCCGACCACCCTTTATGCCCCGCGCCCGCGCCGGAACCACCAGCAAGGCCGAGGCAGGCACACCCGTTGTGGAAAAGGCCCTGCGCACCTTGAATGGTGGCAGCCTTGAGGACGTGATCCGGGTCCGGGGGGCCCGCCAGCACAACCTGCGCAATGTGGATCTCACCATCCCGCGCAACCGCATGATCGTGTTCACCGGGGTGAGCGGCAGCGGCAAGAGCTCCCTCGCCTTCGACACGATCTTCGCCGAGGGCCAGCGGCGCTACGTGGAGAGTCTCTCCGCCTACGCCCGCCAGTTCCTTGGCCAGGTCGACAAGCCCGACGTCGACGCCATCGAGGGGCTGTCGCCGGCCATCTCGATTGACCAGAAATCCACCAGCCATAACCCCCGTTCGACGGTCGGCACGGTCACGGAGATCCAGGACTACCTGCGCCTGCTCTACGGCCGCGCCGGCGAACCCCATTGCCCCCAGTGCAGCCGCTCGATCCGGCCCCAGTCCATCGACGAGATGGTGGACCAGATCCTCACCCTGCCCGAAGGCACCCGCTACCAGCTGCTCGCCCCCGTGGTGCGGGGTAAGAAGGGCACCCACGTGAAGCTGCTGGCGGGCCTGGTGGCCGAGGGTTTCGCCCGGGTGCGGATCAACGGCGAGGTGCGCGAGCTGGCCGACAACATCGAGCTCGACAAGAACCATGCCCACCACATCGAGGTGGTGGTCGACCGACTGGTGGCCCGCGAGGGCATCAACGAACGCCTCACCGACTCCCTGCGCACCGCCCTGAAGCGCGGCGAGGGCCTGGCCCTGGTGGAGGTGGTGCCCAAGGCCAACGAGCCCCTGCCCGAGGGCGTCGAGCGCGAGCGGCTCTATTCCGAGAACTTCGCCTGCCCCGTGCACGGCGCCGTGATGGAGGAGCTGTCCCCCCGCCTGTTCTCCTTCAACAGCCCCTACGGCGCCTGCCCCGACTGTCACGGCCTCGGCCATCTGCGCAGGTTCACGGTGGAGCGCGTGGTGCCCGACCCCTCCCTGCCGGTGTATGCCGCCATCGCCCCCTGGAGCGACAAGGAGAACAGCTACTACTTCTCGCTGCTGTTCAGCGTCGGCGAGGCCTTCGGCTTCGAGCTCAAAACCCCCTGGAACCTGCTCACCGAGGAGCAGCGCCAGGTGCTGCTGCAGGGCAGCGAGGAGCCGATCGCCATCAAGGCCGACAGCCGCTACCGCAAGAGCGAGGGCTATGTGCGGCCCTTCGAGGGGATCCTGCCGATCCTGGAGCGCCAGCTGCGCGACGCCAGTGGCGAATCGGTGCGCCAGAAGCTGGAGAAGTACCTGGAGCTGGTGCCCTGCGAAAGCTGCCACGGTCTGCGGCTGCGGCCCGAAGCCCTGGCGGTGCGGGTGGGGCCCTATGCCATCCACGAGCTCACCTCGGTGAGCGTGGCCGTCACCCTGGAGCGCATCGAGGCCCTGATGGGCGTGGGGGCCAGTGAAGGGGCCGAGCCCCTGCTCAGCAGCCGCCAGATCCAGATCGGCGATCTGGTGCTGCGGGAGATCCGGATGCGCCTGCGGTTCCTGCTCGATGTGGGCCTCGATTACCTGAGCCTGGATCGGCCCGCCATGACCCTCTCCGGCGGGGAGGCCCAGCGGATCCGCCTGGCCACGCAGATCGGCGCCGGCCTCACCGGCGTGCTCTACGTGCTCGACGAACCCAGCATCGGGCTGCACCAGCGCGACAACGATCGCCTGCTCGCCACCCTCACCAAGCTGCGGGACCTGGGCAACACCCTGATCGTGGTGGAGCACGACGAGGACACGATCCGCGCCGCCGACTACCTGGTGGATATCGGCCCCGGTGCCGGCGTCCATGGCGGCCACATTGTGGCCGAGGGTTCCCTCGACGATCTCCTCAATGCCGAGGACTCCCTCACCGGGGCCTACCTGAGCGGTCGACGTTCCATCCCCACCCCCGCCGAGCGCCGCGATGCTGGCAGCCGCCGGCTCACCCTGTCCAACTGCACCCGCAACAACCTCCAGGGCATCGACGTCGAGATCCCCCTCGGCCGGCTGGTGTGCGTCACCGGGGTGAGCGGCAGCGGCAAGAGCACCCTGGTGAACGAGCTGCTGCACCCGGCCCTCGAGAACCGCCTCGGCCTGAAGGTGCCCTTTCCCACCGGGCTCGAGGAGCTGCGGGGCATCAAGGCGATCGACAAGGTGATCGTCATCGACCAGTCGCCGATCGGCCGCACCCCCCGCTCCAACCCCGCCACGTATACCGGCGCCTTCGATCCGATCCGTCAGGTGTTCGCCGCCACGGTGGAGGCCAAGGCCCGCGGCTACCAGGTGGGCCAGTTCAGTTTCAACGTCAAGGGGGGACGCTGCGAGTCCTGCAGCGGTCAGGGGGTGAACGTGATCGAGATGAACTTCCTCCCCGATGTCTATGTCCAGTGCGACGTCTGCAAAGGGGCCCGCTACAACCGCGAAACCCTGCAGGTCACCTTCCGGGGCCACACCATCGCCGATGTGCTCGAGATGACCGTGGAGCAGGCCGCCGAGGTGTTCGCCGCCATCCCCCAGGCCGGCGAACGCCTCAGCACCCTGGTGGACGTGGGGCTGGGCTACATCAAGCTGGGCCAGCCCGCGCCCACCCTCTCCGGCGGTGAGGCCCAGCGGGTGAAGCTGGCCACCGAGCTCTCCCGCCGCGCCACCGGCAAGACCCTCTACCTGATCGATGAGCCCACCACGGGCCTCAGCTTCTATGACGTCCACAAGCTGATGGACGTGATGCAGCGACTGGTGGACAAGGGCAACTCGATCCTGGTGATCGAGCACAACCTCGATGTGATCCGCTGCGCCGACTGGCTGATCGACCTGGGGCCGGAGGGCGGTGACAAGGGCGGCCACATCGTCGCCATCGGCACCCCGGAGTCCGTGGCCGACAATGCCGCCAGCCACACCGGCCGCTACCTGCGGCACGTGCTGGAGCAGCATCCCCCCATTCCCCTCGCGGCCTGACCCATGGCTGAACTCACCCCCTCCCAGGCGGCCCTGCTGCGCATCGTCTGCACCGTCGCCTGGGCCGACGGCGAATGCTCCCCCGCCGAGCGGGAGCTGCTCGCCGAGCTGGTGGCCCGCCATCTGCACGGCGACAGTTTCAGTGGCCTTGGCGAAGCGGAGCTGGAGGCCTTTCTGGCCGAGCGCCTACCCGTGGCGGGTCTGGATGGTCTGGTGGCCCAGCTCAGCGGCAGCGACGCCCGCCAGCTGGCCCTGAAGCTCAGCTACATGATGGTGCGGGTGGGGCGGCGCTCACCGGCCGAGCCCAGCATCAACGCCCAGGAACGGGTGGCCTACCGCCATCTGGTGGAGCTGCTCGCTCTTGGGGACGGCAAGATCCAGGAGATCGAGTGGGCCGCCGAAGCCGACCTGCCGAAGAAGGAGGGGCTGGCCCAGCTGCTGGCCGAACTCACCGCCGGCTGGCGCAGCCCCGACGACGGCCGGGGCCCCGCCTGAACCCTCAGGGGAGTGGTTCGTCGCCGCTGCCGCTCGGGTAGGCCTGGTTGCTGTCAGGCATCCAGTAGCTGAGGTCGTGGTGCCAGTAGAGCCGGCCTGGCACCCGCTGGGTGCTGAGCTTGGTCTTGCCGAGGGCGGACATCAGCTGGGTCAACTCGATCGGCGAGAGGTCGGTGACCATGTCGTTGCCGGCGATCTCCAGCAGGGCCGGCAGCCTGGCGATCGTGGCCGGCTCGGCCAGCTTGCGGAATACCTGGGCCATCACCAGCCGCTGGCGCTCCATCCGGCCCAGATCTCCCTGTTCGTCGTTGCGGAAACGCAGGAACCCCTCCAGCTCGCTGCCCTTGAGCAGTTGCTTGCCGGGGTAGAGGTCGATGTAGAGCCCCTGGGCGTTGTCGACGTAGTACATCCGCTTGGGCACATCCACCTCGACGCCACCGAGGGCTTCGGCCAGCTTGTTGACCGCGTCCAGGTTCACCTTCAGGTAGCGGTCGATGGGAGCCGACAGCAGGCTGCCCACTTCGTCCTTCGTGGTCTGGATGCCGCCGAGGGCGAACAGGGAATTGGCCTTCACCACCCCCAGCTGGGGGGACTCGATGAAGGTGTCCCGGGGCACCTGGGTGATGTGGGTGATGTCGCCGTCGAGCCGCACGGTGAACATCACATCGGTGTTCTCCCCCACCGAGTCGCGACCGAGCACGAGAATGCGGCGGTTTTCGACGGAGAGCGGATTCAGCACCGCCCCGATGCCGCGGGGTGCCGGAATCAGGCCGGCCAGGAATGGGGCAATGCGCGCCGGCAGGGGGCCGGCCAGCAGGGCACCGACGGCGATACCCAACCCGAAGGTGACCAGGGGGCGGCGCCTGGACCGGTGCGGCGCCGGGGGCCGCTGCTTCGGATCGTTCCTGGAGCTGGTCTTCTCAGGGAGCGCCACGGCCCCGACTTCCCTCTTCTGCCGGGTCTTCCGGGAGCGAGAGAGCCCCGACGCTGAATGGGCCTGAGTCATTGTGCTATCCGCAGGGGCGCACCATAGGGCTCAAAGCCCCCAAAAACCAGTGGTGGCGACGGTTTGTCGGCTGGTCTGCACCTGCACGAGCGCGGCGGCCCCATCGGCACGCCGGCGGGCGTCCGCCTCGTCGTCGCCGCGGGCCAGGGCCACCCCCAGGCGCCGCCAGGGCCGGACGTCGGGTTTGCCGAAGATCAGCACCTGGGTGTCCGGCACCGCCAGGGCCTGCTCCAGCCCCAGATAGCTGGGTGTGCCGGCCCCGCCGGGGGCGTCCGGTCCGGCCAGGATCACCCGGGAGGCCGCCGCTCCGAGGCTGCGGATCTCCGGGATCGGCAGTCCCAGCACCGCCCGCAGGTGCAGCTCGAACTCGCTCAGGTTCTGGCCCACCAGCGTCACCAGGCCGGTGTCGTGGGGCCGGGGCGAGAGCTCGGAGAACACCACCTCCTCGGCACCGGGTTCACCGCAGAGGAAGAACTCCACCCCGAACAGGCCGGCGCCGCCCAGGTCGTCGGTGACGGCCTTCGCCATCGCCTGGGCCGCCGCCAGCTGCTCCTCCCCCAGCCGGGCGGGCTGCCAGCTGCACTGGTAGTCGCCCCGCTCCTGGATGTGGCCGATCGGCGGGCAGAACAGGGTGGGCCCCTGCCACTGGCGCACCGTCAGCAGGGTGATCTCCAGGCTGAAACGCAGGAACTCCTCCACAATCACCCGGGCGCCGGTCCCCCGGGCGCCGGCCAAGGCCCCGTCCCAGGCGGCTTCGATGTCGTCGGGGCCGTGCACCACGCTCTGCCCCTTGCCGGAGGAGCTCATCACCGGCTTCACCACCACGGGCCAGCCCAGGGGGGACGCCGCCGCCGCCAGTTCGGCGGCGCTCTCGGCATAGGCGAAGCGGGCGGTGCGCAGCCCCAGACCCTGGGCGGCCAGGTCGCGGATGCGGTCGCGGTTCATGGTCACCGCCGTGGCCCGGGCGGTGGGAATCACGGTGAGGCCCTCCGCCTCCAGCTCCGCCAGGGCATCCACCGCCAGGGCCTCGATCTCCGGGATCACCACGTCGGGGCGATGGCGCCGCACCACCGCCTTGAGGGCCTCGGGGTCGGCCATGGCCACCACCTCGCTCACCTGCGCCACCGCCATCGCCGGGGCCTCGGCATAACGGTCGACGGCGATCACCCGGCAACCCAGCCGCTGGGCGGCGATGGCCACCTCCTTGCCGAGTTCGCCGCTGCCCAGCAGCATCACCGTTCGCGGGAAAGGGGAAGGGCCTGGTGCCATGGCAGGGAAGCAGATCGGGCGATCCTGACGCGGCGCGCGCCCTTTCCCCTAACGTGCCGCGATGCCCGTGGCTCTCCTCCCCCCTCTTCCTGGCGTGGGCCCCCTAGCCTTCAGCACCGTCGGCGATGCAGCCAACGGGCTGCTGCCCTTCGGCTGGGATGTGGCCGGTTTCCAGAAATGGACGCTGATCTACCTGGGCGTCTCGTCCCTGGCCTTCGTGGTGGTGTGGCTGGTGGGCTACGTCCGTCGCTGAGCGGCCCTGCCGCCGTCCCGCAGGGGGGCGGTGATCAATGTTTGGGCTCATCCAGCAGGGTGAGCTGGCTCTCGGCTGATTCCTCACTCACAAACCCGTAGGCCCCGAACACGGCGGGATCGGGGTGGGTGATGCGCTGCCCCTCCGGGTGGCGTTCCACCTTGAAGCCCTCGCCGGCCATGCGGCGCATCAGAGCTGCGGCCTCCTCAAACCGTGCCGCCATGGCCTCCAGGCTGGCGCAGTCGGCGGTGAGGCCCGTTTCCTTCCAGGTGAAAAACGCCATGGCCCGGGGTGCGACGGATCGGTCGGCGGGGGGTCGCCGCGAGCGACGACAGGGGAGGCTGCTCAGGGCAGCAGCACCAATCCCACCAACACCAGTATCAGGCTGACGCCCCAAAGGCCGAGCACCACGCTCTGTTCCGGCAGTCCCCCCAGCTCGAAATGGTGGTGCAGCGGCGCCATGCGGAACAGCCGCCGCCCCTGGCCGTCGGCGCCCTTGGTGGCCTTGAACACCCCCACCTGCAGGATCACCGAGAGGGATTCGGCCAGGAACACCCCCCCCATCAGCAGCAGGGGCCAGAGGCTGTCGCTGAGCAGCGCCACCGACGAGAGGGCGGCCCCCATGGCCAGGGAGCCCGTGTCACCCATGAACAGCCGGGCCGGGTGGCGGTTCTGGCTCAGGAAGCCCAGCCAGCAGCCCGCCATCGCCGTGCAGAAGGCGGCCAGCACCGGATCGCCCCCGTGGCCCCGCAGCATCAGCTGCAGCCCCATGCCGGTGAACACAATGGCGCCACAGCCGGCGGCCAGGCCATCGAGGCCATCGGTGAGGTTGGTGGCGTTGCTCTCGGCCAGGAACACGAACAGGGCCAGCGGCCAGATCAGCAACCCGAGGGTGAGCACCCGGCCGAAGGGCAGACCCAGATCGCCGGGCACGCCGCCCCCCAGCCAGCCGCCCTGGTGGGCCCAGACCAGGAAGGCCACCGCGGCCAGGGCCTGGAGCAGGAGCTTGCCCCGGGGGCTCAGGCCGGTGTTGGTGCGGCGGGTGAGGCTGCGCCAGTCGTCGACGGCGCCGATGGCCATGTAGGCCAGGGTGATCCCCGCCAGCGCCAGCAGGCGGGGATCCTGCGGGCTGATCAGCCCCCCCACCAGCACCCCAACGGGCACCACCAGCAGACCTCCCATCGTGGGTGTGCCCGCCTTGCTGTGGTGGGCCTGGGGACCCTCGTCGCGGATGACCTGGCCCAGCCTCAGGGCCCGCAGCCGGGGCACCCCCAGGGCCGCCACCCCCGCGCTGACCAGGGCCGCCACCACCAGCGGCAGGGTCAGCATGGAGTTGGCCACGAAAGTATCGCTGGCCAGGCAGGCGGCCAGCAGGATCAGGGCGAGCAGGGCCGCAGGCGTGCGGCCGTCGCGGGAGGCCATCGGAGGGGCTGCAGGGTGGTGACGGAGCGGACCGTCAGTCCTCCCAGTCTTCCTCGGAGGGCTCGTCGGCCGGGCTGTAATCCTCCTTCTCGCCCATCAGCGCCGACAGCTCCTCCTCTTCCACCGTGCTCACATCGGTGCTGGCCGTTTCCTCGTCGGCCACCAGGCGGCCGCTCGCCTCCAGCAGGCTCAGCAGGTCGGGCTCATCCCGCAACGGCAGCACCGGCGCCGGCTCGTTGCGCCGGTAGCGGGTCAGGGAGGGATTGATCGTATCGAGAATGCTCATGCCGTCATGCTAGGTCGTCAAGGACCGACTCATCACCCTACCGCGTTACCCATGACCATCCCCAAATGACAACCGCCAAGATCCTGGACGTGGGCCGTCTCTGGTCGGCGGCCCTCGTGCTCAGCACCCTGCTGGCCGCGGCCGCCGTCCGCTGGCCCCGGCCCCTGCCGATCCTGCCGGCAGTGGTGGCCGCCCTGGTGCTCGGGCCGCCCCTGCTGCTGGCCCTGGTGGTTCTGCTCCGCTGGCGCCTGCCGGCGGCGGACCAGGGGGGAGAATGCCCCCAGGCGACAGAATCGGTCGCCACAGCGCAGGAGCGTCACTGATGGCGGAGATGGGGCAGCAGGTGGCGGGCGGTGCGCCGCCTACAGGTACGCCGCGCGCCGAGAAGGTGGTGCTCGCCTACTCCGGCGGGGTCGACACCAGCGTCTGCATCCCCTACCTGCTGCGGGAGTGGGGCGTGAAGGAGGTGATCACCTTCGCCGCCGACCTGGGGCAGGGCGATGAACTCGAGCCGATCCGGCTCAAGGCCCTGGCGGCCGGCGCCAGCCGCTCCCTGGTCGACGACCTGATCGATCCGTTCATCCGCGAGTTCGCCTTCCCGGCCATCCGCGCCAATGCCCTCTACGAGGGCCGTTATCCCCTCTCCACGGCCCTGGCCCGCCCCCTGATCGCCCGCCGCCTCGTCGAGGTGGCCCGGGAGGTGGGGGCCGATGCGGTGGCCCACGGTTGCACCGGCAAGGGCAACGATCAGGTGCGCTTCGATGTCGCCATCGGTGCCCTGGCCCCCGACCTCAAGGTGCTGGCGCCGGCGCGGGAATGGGGCATGAGCCGCCAGGAGACGATCGCCTACGGCGAGCGCTGTGACATCCCGGCGCCGGTGAGCAAGAAGTCCCCCTATTCGATCGACCTCAACCTGCTGGGCCGCAGCATTGAGGCCGGCCCCCTGGAGGATCCGATGGTGGAGCCGCCCGAAGAGGTCTTCGCCATGACCCGGTCCGTGGCGGACGCCCCGGCCGAGGGGCAGGTGGTGGAGATCACCTTCGAGCAGGGCAATCCGGTGGCGATCGAGGGCGAGCGCCTCGATCCGGTGGCCCTGATCCGGCGGGCCAACGCCCTGGCGGGGGCCCATGGCTTCGGCCGCCTCGACATGATCGAGAACCGGGTGGTGGGCATCAAGAGCCGGGAGATCTACGAAACCCCTGGCCTGTTGCTGCTGATCCGCGCCCACCAGGAGCTCGAAAGCCTCACCCTGGCCGCCGATGTGCTCCGCTACAAGCGCCAGATCGAGATGAGCTGGGCGGACCTGGTGTATCAGGGCCTCTGGTTCGGCCCCCTCAAGGACGCTCTTGACGGCTTTCTTGATCGCACCCAGGCCACGGTGAATGGCCTGGTGCGGATCCGGCTGCAGAAGGGCAGCGCCACGGTGGTGGGGCGCTCCAGCGCCAGCGACAGCCTCTATGTGCCCGACATGGCCACCTACGGGGCCGAGGACCTGTTCGATCACCGCGCCGCCGAGGGCTTCATCTACGTCTGGGGAATGCCTACGCGGTTATGGGCCGCCCGTCGTCGTGGCGACTGATCTTCCGGGTTGTTCCATCGGCCTCCGGCCTGCCCAGCCGCAGGGCCCGCTTCATGGCCTGGCCCCAACCCTCCTTCCTGGCCACCGTGGGCAGCAGCAGGGGCTGGGGGCGTCCTGAGCCGGGGGGCGGGAGGTCGGCGGTCGGATTGAGGCTGTAGAGCCGTTCCCGCAGGGCCCGGTTGTCGTCGAGAAGATGCTTCTGGTGTTCCAGCACCGTGGCCAGGCGTTGCTGGAACTTGCGCTCGAAGATCTCGGGCAGGTCTTCGAGCATTTCGTGCAGGGCCTTGAGCTCATCCCGGGCGGCCGCCAGCTCCATCTCGAGCTGCTGGGCATCAGGACCGGTGGTCGTGATAGCAAGGCCGGACGGACCCGGCCCTGCCGCCCGTGGGGCCTGGGGAGGGGCCGGTGGCTGGTCCGGGGCGAGGAGAGTGGGTTCGGCGTCGATCGCGTCCCTGGGGCTGGAAACCGTTTCACCGCCAGCAGCAACCACCTCGCCGAAGCTGAAGCTGGCGGGTGGTTCCTGCGCCTGGCCGGGTGTCAGCACGCTCGGCATCGATGGCGCCTGGTTGGCGGGCCAACCGGAGGGGGTGTAAGCCGGCTGGGCCGGCACCGCACGGGAGGGATTCTTCCCGTCCGAATTGGCGACCTCCTTGTCCGTCGCAGTCATCGCCTACCACCCATTGGGCGGACTTTAGGCCCAGTGCTCAGCGATGAACAAGCGGGATTCAGACCGCCGCCGGTTCGGTGGGAGCCACGTCCACGGCAGCGCCGGGGACGCCGCGGGGGGGAGGCATCGGGCCGTCCTGGATCACGGTCAGATAGCGGATCACGTCTTCGGAGAGACGCATGGCCCGCTCAAGCACAGCCACTTGCTGGCCGTTGCCACTGTGGTTGAGCTGCACGTAGATGCCTTCGCGATGCTTGGCGATCGAATAGGCCAGCCGGCGCTTGCCGCGCATCTGGGTGTCGAGCACTTCGGCGCCGGCCTCAATCACGAGGTCGCGGTACTTGGCGACGTGGGTCTCGACTTCTTCCTCCGGGATGTCCGGCCGGAGGATGTACATGGTTTCGTAATAGGGCTGCGTCATGGTCGCCTGTGGAGGGGCTGAGGGGCACGGAGCCCGTCAGCGACGGATTCAAGAACCTATCGCAGCACCGACGGCTGCTTGTGCAGGGGGGATCAGTAGAGCTGCATCCGCACCGCTTCGGAGACGGTGGGGATGTCGGCTTCCTTGCCCCGCAGGCTCTGGATCACCGAGAACAGCACCAGCAGCAGGGTGCCGAGGAAGATCGTGTTCGAGAGGGTGCGAATCGCGAAGCCGGCGCCGAGGGGAGAGAGCACCGTGTCGAAGGCCAGGCTGAGCAGCACCAGCACGATGTCGATCAGGATCGCCTGCAGCACGTTGAAGCGGATCGGGTAGGGCACCTTGGGGTTGCGCACCACCAGCAGGAACAGCACCAGGAACAGCACCAGCCCGCCAAAGGGAACGGCCCGTTCCAGCAGCACCAGGGGCAGAGCCGGCAGGGCGACCCACTGCAGCAGCGGGAACATGTCGAACAGGGCTTGCCCGAAACGCAGGGCGTCACTCAGGGGCAGCAGGTAGGCCAGGGCTCCCAGCAGCCTCTGCCAGATCGGAGGACCTTCCATGGGAGCTTCAGGGACAGTCGGGACAGTTCCCGCAGGCTAGGGGCCCTCCAGTCTGGCCAGAGCCGCGGTCCGCATGGCGATGACCGGCATCTCCTCGAGCCCGCTCCAGAGCCGCAGGGCGGCGGCCCCCTGTTGCACCAGCATCTCCAGGCCATCGATGCTGCGGCAGCCCTGCTCCTGGGCCAGACGCAACAGGGCCGTGGGTCTGGGGGTGTAGATGAGGTCGTAGACGGTGGCCGCCGGCGACAGCGCCGCGATCTGGTCGGGGCGCAGGGGTGAGCGTTCCACGGCGGTGGGATCACGGCTTGAGGCCATGCCCACCGGCGTCGTGTTCACGACCAGATCGGCACTCGCCAGGGCGGCATCCAGGGGATCCGGTGCGCCGGCCGTGTCGGCCCCCCAGGCCAGGGGCACCAGGCCGGGGGCCCAGTCGGCGCAGGAGCGGATGAAGGTGCCCAGCCGGGTGCTGTCGCGGCCCGCCACCCGGATGCGTTCCAGCCCCAGGTCCACCAGACCCGCCACCACGGCCCGGGCGCTGCCGCCACAGCCCAGCACCAGGGCTTCGCGGGCCGTGAGCGCCTGCAGGGGGGCCAGGAACCCTTCCACATCGGTGTTGGTGCCAAGCCAGCCCCCGCCCTCGCGCCGCACCAGGGTGTTCACGGCCCCCAGCCGCCGGGCCAGCGGCGTCAGCTCGTCCGCCAGTTCGGCAGCGGCCTGCTTGTGGGGCAGGGTGACGTTGAGGCCGCGGCAGTCGATCGCCGCCAGGGCCCGCAGCACCACGGCCAGGTCCGCCGCCGCCACCGGCAGGGCCAGGTAGGCCCAGTCGAGGCCCAGCGCGGCGATGGCCGCGTTGTGCATCGCCGGTGAGAGGGAATGGCGCACCGGATCCCCCAGTACCCCCACCAGGGCGGTGCCGCCACCGATCGCCGGTGCTGTCGGGGGGGTCACCATGGGTTCGCGCGAGCCGCTGCCGCCCGACCGTAGATCCGCCGGATCCCAGGCTCCGACAGGCCGCCGGCCCTGCACCGGTACGGCATCGGTTCGGGAACCACACCTCGCCTGGGTCAACCCCTGATGCGGAAGATGGCTGAAGCCAGACATTCATCCACACCAGGAGGTGGTTATCCATGGGCAAGGTCGTCGGTATTGACCTCGGCACCACGAACAGTTGCGTCGCCGTGATGGAGGGCGGCAAGCCCACGGTGATCGCCAACGCCGAGGGTTTCCGCACGACGCCCTCGGTGGTCGCCTACACCAAGAACCAGGACAAGCTGGTGGGGCAGATCGCCAAACGCCAGGCGGTCATGAACCCGGAGAACACCTTTTATTCCGTCAAGCGTTTCATCGGCCGCCGGGTCGATGAGGTGAACGAGGAATCGAAGGAAGTGAGCTACGGCGTCGAGAAGGCCGGCTCCAATGTCAAGATCAAGTGCCCGGTGCTCAGCAAGCAGTTCGCCCCCGAGGAGATCTCGGCCGAAGTGCTGCGCAAGCTGGCCGAGGACGCCGGCAAGTATCTGGGTGAGACCGTCACCCAGGCGGTGATCACCGTCCCCGCCTACTTCAACGACTCCCAGCGCCAGGCCACCAAGGACGCCGGCAAGATCGCCGGCCTTGAGGTGCTGCGCATCATCAACGAGCCCACCGCGGCAGCCCTTGCCTACGGCCTGGATCGTAAGAGTAATGAGCGCATCCTGGTGTTCGACCTCGGCGGCGGCACCTTCGACGTCTCCGTGCTGGAAGTGGGCGATGGCGTCTTTGAGGTGCTTTCCACCAGTGGCGACACCCACCTGGGTGGCGACGACTTCGACAAGGTGATCGTTGATTACCTGGCCGACAACTTCAAGAGCAACGAAGGCATCGATCTGCGCCAGGACAAGCAGGCCCTGCAGCGCCTCACCGAGGCGGCCGAGAAGGCCAAGATCGAACTCTCCAGTGCCACCCAGGCCGAGATCAATCTGCCTTTCATCACCGCCACCCCGGAAGGCCCCAAGCACCTCGACCTCACCCTCACCCGGGCCAAATTCGAGGAGCTCGCCTCCAAGCTGATCGACCGTTGCCGGGTGCCGGTGGAGCAGGCCCTCAAGGACGCCAAGCTCTCCACCAGCGAGCTCGACGAGATCGTGATGGTGGGTGGTTCCACCCGCATCCCCGCGGTGCTGGAGCTGGTCAAGCGGATCACCAACAAGACCCCCAACCAGACGGTCAACCCGGATGAGGTGGTGGCCGTGGGTGCCGCCATTCAGGGCGGTGTGCTCGCCGGCGAGGTCAAGGACATCCTGCTGCTCGACGTCACCCCGCTCTCCTTGGGCGTGGAGACCCTCGGTGGCGTGATGACCAAGATGATCACCCGCAACACCACGATCCCCACCAAGAAGTCGGAGGTGTATTCCACCGCCGTCGACGGTCAGACGAACGTGGAGATCCACGTGCTCCAGGGCGAGCGTGAGATGGCCTCCGACAACAAGTCGCTCGGCACCTTCCGCCTCGATGGCATCCCCGCGGCCCCCCGCGGCGTGCCCCAGATCGAAGTCACCTTCGACATCGACGCCAACGGTATCTTGAGCGTCACCGCCAAGGACAAGGGCAGCGGCAAGGAGCAGAGCATCTCCATCACCGGGGCCTCCACCCTCAGCGACAACGAAGTCGACAAGATGGTGAAGGACGCCGAAGCCAACGCCACCGCCGACAAGGAGAAGCGCGAGAAGATCGACCTGAAGAACCAGGGCGAGACCCTCATCTACCAGGCTGAGAAGCAGCTGGGCGAACTGGGCGACAAGGTGGGCGCCGAGGACAAGGCCAAGGTGGAGGGCTTCTCCGCCGACCTCAAGGAAGCCCTTGAGAAGGACGACAGCCCGGCCATCAAGGCCAGCCTCGAGCAGCTCCAGCAGGCCCTCTATGCCGCCGGTGCCTCCGTGTACCAGCAGGCCGGGGCCGAGGCTGCTTCCGCCGGCGCTGCCCCTGGCGGCAACGGCACTGGCGCTGCCGCCGATGACGTCATCGACGCCGAGTTCACCGAGAGCAAGTGATCCCCGGGCCGCTCGGCCCGGATCCTGCCGCACCAAGCCCCCCTCGGGGGGCTTTTTCATGGGCCGCCGCTGCTTTTCGGCGCGGCACGGTGCGTCAGGCCCTAGGACGCCCGGCTTCGATCCGTTCGGCCACCCAGGCGGCGCTGGCCGGCGCCAGCAGCACCCCATTGCGGTAGTGGCCAGCGGCCAGCAGCAGCCCCGGCGCCGGCTGCTCCAGCAGGGGCGCCGGCTGGCCCACCGGTCGCGGCCGCAGGCCCTGCCAGTGGTGCACCACCTGTGCCTTTTGCAACCATGCCGGTGCCGCCCCCCCCAGCTGGCGCAGCTGGACCAGCTCGTCTGGGTCGGCCCTGCTGCCCGGTTCCAGGGTCGCCCCCAGCCACAGCCGCCGGCCGCCCTCCAGGTCGGGACGGGGCACCAGATTGAGGCCCCGCCACACCACCGTCCCAGGCCAGTTGCAGGGGAGGGGGGCTTCCAGTTCCAGCTCCAGGGCCTGGCCCAGCACGGGCTCCAGCGCCCAGCGGTCGCGCTCGATGCCGGGGACACTCTCCAGCAGGACGCCGGCGGCGGTTCCCGCGGCCAGCACCACCCAGGCCGCCTGCTCGGCGCCGCCGCCGGCCAGCGCCACCCGCCAGCCGCCCCGCTCGGGCTCGAGGGCGACAGCCGCCTCCGCCCGCAGCGCCAGGCCCCGCCGCCTGCCGTCCGCCGCCAGGGCGGCCAGGGCGGCACCGGGGTCGAGCTGCCCATCACGGCCGCAGTGGAGCCCTACCAGGGTGGGTTGGGGCAGGGTCGGCTGGAGCGGCTCCAGACGCTGCCGGTCCCAGAGCTCCAGGGGCAGACCCAGGGCCCGTTTGCGCGCCCCCAGCGCCGTCAGGCGTTCCTCTTCGGCGCCAGCGGCGGCCAGCAGCAGCACGCCGGCCCGGTAGGGGAGCGGATGCCCCCGCTGGGCCAGCTCACGGCGCCACTGGCTCCAGAGCTCCAGGCTGCGCTGTCGCAGCTCCCAGGCCCTGCCCCGGTCGCGGTGGAAGCTGTCGGCCATCAGCACGCCGAGGGCGGCGCGGCTGCCGCTGCGCTCGAGGCCCCCCGGGTCGTGATCCTCTGTGCCAGCGCCGGCCAAGTCGGGATCGAGCAGCAGCACCTGGTGGCCCCGGCACTGGAGCCACCAGGCGCAGGCCAGTCCAACGATCCCTGCCCCCACCACAATCACGGTGGCGGAGCCGGACGTAGGCGGCGTCCCTAGGGCCCCAGCTTCAGGCGTCGGAGTCGCTGCTGGAAGCGGGCTGGGGAGCCGGGGTGGAGGCCGACGGGGCCGGGGGCACGGCGTTCGGCACCTTGGCTTCAGCGGCGAAAGCTTCGGCCATGGCGACGGCCTCGGCCGGGATCACCTCGGCGTAGGCGCTGAAGCCTGTGGCCACTTTGATGTAGTCCTTGCGGAGGTTCTCGCCGTCCTGCAGACGGGCGGCCTCGTCGAGCTTGGCCAGGGAGGCCTTGAGCTTGGTGGCCCGCTTGCCGGCCTCGGCCCGGTCGGCCGGCAGCAGGCGCTGGTTGATGTAGAGCATCTGGCGACCCAGGTCCTGCATCGGACCGTGGATCAGGTTGCGGGTGAACACCCAGTTGCGGTCGTTGACCAGATCAGCCAGTTCGGGCAGGCGCTCCTTCGAGGCCAGGAACCCTTCGGCCTGGCGGGCGATCAGGGTCATGTCGGCTGGGCTGATCGTTGGAGGCTTGCGGGTCTGATCGCCCGAGCAGGCCACCAGAGAAACGCTGAGCACCAGGGCCACGGCGAGCAGGCCAAGGCGGCGCAGGCCAGCCATCAGGGAGATGGGCGCGGAAATCGACGCGACGGCCATGGGACGGTGCTGTGACGTGGCTGGCGCCGTGACTTTACCGGCCCGGCTGCGCCACCATGACGGTTCTGTCGGCTCCGATCCGGAAGCATCGATGCGTTCCCCCACGGCGATCCTGCAGCTGATCTGCCCCGATCGGCCAGGGCTGGTGAGCGAACTCTCGGGCTGGGTGGCCGCCAACGGCGGCAACATCCTCCACGCCGATCACCACACCGATGCGGGCGCAGGGCTGTTCCTGAGCCGGATCGAATGGGCTCTGGAGGGCTTCGGTCTGCCCTGCGAGGCCATCGTTCCGGCCGTGGCCGCCCTGGCGGGTCGTCTCGGCGGCGAGGGCCAGGTGCACTTCTCCGATGTCCTGCCCCGGGTGGCGATCTTCGCCAGCCGCCAGGACCATTGCCTGGTGGACCTGCTCTGGCGCACCCGCTCCGGGGAACTGCCGATGCAGGTGCCCCTGGTGGTGTCCAACCACCCGGATCTGGCAACGCTGGCGGCTGATTTCGGCGCCCGCTTCGTGCATCTGCCGATCACGGCGGCCTCCCGGGCGGAGGTGGAGCAGGACCAGCTGGCCCTGCTGGAGGAAGTAGGGATCGAGCTGGTGGTGCTGGCCAAGTACATGCAGGTGCTCAGCCCCGCCTTCCTGGCCCGCTTCTCCCAGGTGATCAACATCCACCACTCTTTTTTGCCTGCCTTCCAGGGGGCCCAGCCTTACCACCGCGCCTGGGATCGAGGGGTCAAGCTCATCGGCGCCACGGCCCACTTCGTCACCGAGGAGCTGGATGGGGGCCCGATCATCGAGCAGGCCACCATGCATGTCGGCCACCGTGACGAGGTGGAGGACCTGATCCGCAAGGGTCGTGACACCGAACGCCTGGCTCTGGCCAGGGCGGTGCGCCTGTTTCTGCGTCGCCAGGTGATGGTCTATCGCGGCCGAACCGCTGTGTTTGATTGAGCCGTGCCATGGGACCCGCCGCTGCTCCGGTGATCCGTTTCTCCGCCCTCGACGACCGCCTGCAGGCGTCTCGCCCGGCCGCCGCCACACCGCTGGGCTGGGGTTGTTTCCAGCTGGGGCTGTTCCTGCTGGCCAGTAGTGCCTTTCTCGGTGGCCTGGCCCTGCTGCTGGCCCTGATCCTCGGCAGCCGCAGCCGCCGTCCGGTTCTGGCCGATCGGGCCAATGCCGTGCTCCTGGTGGCGGCGGTGCTGATGGTGCTCGGCTGCTTCCGGGCCGCCAGCAATGGGCTGGCCTGGCTGGGGATGGGTAACTGGCTGCCCTTCTTCTGGGGTTTCTGGGGCTTCCAGGTGTATCTCGGCACCCCCGCCGCCCGCCGCCGGGTGGCGCTGGTCCTGGTGGCGGGAACGGTGCCGGTGATCCTCACGGGATTGGGCCAGCTCTGGTGGGGCTGGAGCGGACCCTTTCAGTGGCTGGGGGGTCTGATCATCTGGCACATCAAGGCCGGGGGCAATCCGCCGCAGCGGCTGGCGGGCCTGTTCGACTACGCCAACATCGCCGGGGCCTGGATGGTCCTGGCCTGGCCCTTCACCCTGGCGGCCCTGCTTGAAGCCCGCCAGGGCTGGCGGCGCCGGGGGGTGGTGCTGGTGATCGCCGCCAGCCTGGTGGCGGCGGTGTTCCTCACCGATTCCCGCAATGCCTGGGGGGGCCTGCTGCTGGCGGTGCCGCTGGTGGCGGGACCGGGCAGCTGGGTGTGGCTGCTGCCGGTGCTGCTGGTGGTGCTGGCGGTGATCGGTCTGGCCACCCTGCCCTGGGTGCCCCTGGGCCTGCAGGAGCTGGCCCGCCAGCTGGTGCCCGAAGCGATCTGGGGCCGGCTGATCGACCTTGAGCACGGCGGCCAGCGTCCGCTGGCGATCACCCGCCTGGCCCAGTGGCAGGTGGCCGTGGGGCTGATCGTCGAACGGCCCTGGCTGGGTTGGGGGGCGGCCGCCTTCAGCATCATTTACCCGATGCGTACCGGCGTCTGGCACGGCCACCCCCACAACCTGCCGATCGATCTGGCCTTGAGCCACGGGGTGCCGGTCGCCGTGCTCATCGTGGGGTTGGTGCTGTGGCTGCTGGGCCGGGCCGGCTGGCTGGGCATGGCCGGAGGCGGCCTGTTCGATCGAGCCTGGTGGGCCGCGACCCTGGTGCTGGTGGCGCTGCATGCCACTGACATTCCTCTTTATGACAGCCGCGTCAATGTGGCGGGCTGGGTGCTTCTGGCGGGTCTGCGCTGCTATCGCCAGCCAGCGCCTCCTGCCGATGCCTGAACAGGGTGGCCGGCGGCAGGGGCCCCTCCAGATGGGTCCAGGGCAGCACCCGCTGCTCATCCCAGGTGGCGTGGACCACCTCCTCCCAGGGGGGCGGCATCGGTAGGGGGAACGGCAGATCCGTGGGCGCCGCCACCTCCCCGGCCCGCGCCGCCCGGTAGGCCTTCTTCCAGCCGCCCTGGCTGTCGTGCTGGCCCCGCGCCGCGGCGATCACCGGCGCCAGGCGGCGGTCGCTGCGGGACAGCAGGGCCTGGATGACGCTCCAGCCGTAGCTCTCCGGTCGCAGCTCGATGCCCTTCGGCTGCAGGCGCCGCGCCAGCCGCTGCAGGCGTTTCTCCGCCTCCGGGCGCACCCCCTGCCACTGGAAGGGGGTGTGGGCCTTGGGCACGAAGGTGCTCACCCCCAGGCTGAGCCGTAGACCCGGGGTGGCTGTCTTCAGGGCCAGCAGCAGGTCGGCGGTGGCTTCGATGTCGGCGTCGTCTTCGCTGGGCAGGCCGGCCATGCCATAGAGCTTCAGGCCGCTGAGGCCACCTTCTTTGGCGTAGCGGGCCGCCGCGAAGATCTCCTCGCCGCTCAGCTTCTTGTTCACCACCCGGCGCATCCGTTCGCTGCCGCTTTCGATCGCGATCGTGAGCGACTTGCTCCCCCGCCGGGCCAGGATCCGCCCCAGCTGTGGGGTCACGGTGGCGGCCCGCACCGAGCTGACGCTCACCCGGGTGCCTTCGAAACGGTCCTGATCGAGCCAGCTGAGCAGGTCGTCAAACTGGGGGTGCTGGGTCACCGAGGCCCCGAGCAGGCCAAGCCGCTGCGTCACCGCCAGCCCGGTTTCCACCGCCGGGATCAGGCCGTCGTCGAGGGAGGCGGTGCGGAAGGGCAGGGTCAGGTAGCTGGCCAGGCAGAAGCGACAGAGCTCCGGGCAGCTGCGGGCCACCTCCACCATGTGGATCGACGGCCAGGCCGCCTGCGGCGTGATCACCGTGGAATGGCTCAGGGTGTTGCCGCGCCAGGTCTGCTTGGCGATGGTCGCCGGCAGGTCCGGCTCGATCGGCTCCACCGCCAGCAGGGCTCCTTCGCCGTTGTAGCGGGGGGCGTACAGCGCCGGCACGTAGACCCCGGGAACCCTGGCCAGGAGGCGCAGGCGCTCGGAACGGGGCAGGGCGCGCCCGGCCTCGAGCGCGTCGATGAAGGCGGGCAGCAGCAGCTCGCCGTCGCCGAGCAGCACCACGTCGAAGAAGGGAGCCAGGGGTTCGGGGTTGGCGGTGAGCACCGGCCCGCCGCCGAACACGATCGGGTCGTCCTCACCCCGCTGGTGACTCCAGAGCGGAATTCCCTGGCGCTCCAGCAGGTCGAGCAGCACCGGACCGTCCAGCTCCCAGCTGAGCGAGAGGCCGAACAGGTCGCAGTGGCGGTGCGGCGGGTCCCCCTGGTCGGTGAACAGCCGGCGCACATCGAGGTCGCCGCGGCGCGCCAGGCTGGCCCACACCACCTGATACCCCAGGCTGGTGATCCCCACCGAATAGCTGCTCGGAAAAGCAAGCACGGTGCGCAGCGCATCGGTTGCCGGCCGGGCTGGCTCAAACAGCAGGGTTTCCTGATTCAGGAGGGCGTCAGGGAGGGGAGTTCCAGCGTGTCACTTTGGACGACCAGGCGTCGCTTACTTAGGGTGGATGGCTTTACAACGCCCTTTCGATGCCCACCCTGCCAAGTTCCGTCGAGATCATCCTCGGGATCCTGGTGCTGTTCGGCGGCGGGGAGCTGTTTGTGGCTGGTTCCGTCGCCCTGTCCCTGCTGCTGGGCATTCCCCAGCTGGTGATCGGTCTGACGGTCGTTTCGCTGGGTACCAGTGCCCCGGAACTGTTCGTGAGCCTCATCTCCACATTCAACGGCGATGCCGACCTGGCCGTCAGCAACGTGGTGGGCAGCAACATCTTCAACATCCTGGTGGTGCTGGGCGCCAGCGCCGCCATCGTTCCTTTGCGCGTCAGGAGCCGCCTGGTGCGCAGGGATATGCCGCTGCTGCTGGGCATTTCCATGGCCGTGTGGGGGATGGCCTCCGCGGGCCGCGTCACCTGGCAGGCCGGGGTGGCGTTGCTGTTCGCGCTGGTGGCCAACGTCGTCTGGGAGATGCGCACCGCCTCGGAGGATTCTGAGGAGGCCGAAGAAGACATCGAAGAGGAACGGGCCACCCCGCTGGTGGCTGGCCTGAAGCTGGCCGCCGGCCTCGTCCTGCTGGTTTTGGGCTCGCAGCTGCTGGTGAAGGGGGCCACCACGGCCGCTGTGGCCCTGGGGGTGAGCCAGACGGTGATCGGCCTGACGATCGTGGCGGCCGGCACGTCCATGCCCGAGCTCGTCACCTCACTGGTGGCCGCCTACCGGGGCCGGGCCGATCTGGCCATTGGCAACGTGGTGGGCAGCAACCTGCTCAACCTTGTGCTGATCCTGGGCCTCTGCGCCGTGGCCTCCGGCGGCCGGGGGCTGGCGGTGGACCCGGTGATGGTGAGCCGCGACCTGCCGATCATGGTGGCCACCACCCTGGCCTGTCTGCCGATCTTCTGGACCAACGGGTCGATCTCCCGCGTCGAGGGCTGGTTGCTGCTGGGGCTCTACGGGCTCTATCTGGTGGAGCAGGTCCTGTCCGCCACCGCAGGAGGCGAGAGCGTCGACAACACCTACCGGTTCGTGGTGCTGGTGGCGGTGCTGCCCTTGCTGCTGGTGTTCCTGGTCTGGCAGGTGCTGCGCTGGAAGCAGCAGCGCAAGCTGCTGGCCGTTCAGGGCGGCGAATAGGAACGGGAGCTGTCGGGGCTGCCGGATCTCGGCCCCGGCCTTGATCCTGAGAGCTGTCGTCTGGCGCTGGCACGGCTCTGTGCCGATGCCGATGTGAGGGCGGTGCTGGTTTTCGGATCGAGGGCCCGGAGCGAGGCGCGTCCTGATTCCGACCTCGACCTGGCGGTGATCGTGCACCGACCCCAGCTCACCCCCGCCGAGAAGGCCGCCTGCTGGCAGCGCTTTCGCCAGGCCCTCGGGCCCCTCGGTGTGCGGGTCGACCTGGTGGTGGCCGGCGTCGCCGACGCCGAACGGTTGAGTGGCTCGCGCTGGCACGTGTTCGGCGATGTGGCCCGCGAGGGCAAGGTGCTCTATGTCGCCGGCTGAGGACGCGGCCCTGCTGCTGGCGATCGTGCGCCGCCATCTGCGCACCTTGCGCATCGGGCTCGATCCCGAGTATCCGGTGGAGGACTGGGGCTTCACTGGGCAGCAGGTGGTGGAGAAGCTGCTCAAGGCCTGGATCGTGCTGAGCGATCGCCGGCCTCCCCGGGTGCACGAACTGAGCGACCTGGCCTCTGTGGCAGGTCAGCCCCTGGAGCCCCGGCTGGCGGCGCTGCAGGAGTTCGCCGTGGAGGCCCGCTACGGGGAAGGGCCCTTCCCCCTGCCGGCCGAGCGATCGGAGCTGCTGGCTCTGCTGGTGACGGAGCTGGAACGCTGCGAGCGGGCTGTGGCAGGGCTCGGTTGATCGGTCAAGCCCGTGGGCGACCGGCGTTCAGCGCTTCGGAGTGAAGCTGGGTGGAGCTTCGTGCTCAAGTTTTTCCGTCCGAACCGGCCCCAATGCGGCGAGATTGGGTTCAACCACTCCCTGGATGGAGCGCTGACGGATGGCCAGCTTGGCCAAGGCAGCAGGGAGTTGCTCCGGTTCTGCCTAAGTCGATGGGGTGTCGTGGCGCTGAAAGGTGAACTCAGGCCATGTCAAGTGTTTGACGGCGTTGTCCTCAGGGCAACTCGAACTTATGCTTCCCACGGCGGAAGATTTTGGACTTAGATGGTTCTGGCCAAGAAGCATTCGAAGGATCGAGGAGATCAAGCTGGAAGACCCTTTTTGGGATCCCCTATAGCCCTTGATGCTCAGCTCGCAAGCATGCTCGTCGACATCGTTTGAGCAAGGCTGTGTAGGTCGACGAGCATTGACCGCATATCATCTCCACCTTCAAAGCAGGGCATGGAAGGGACGACGCCCTAAATCTTCAGCTGATCTCCTGGCAGATCTGGTGGGTTGTTGCGTAGGTGGGCCAGCTGATCTATATTGAAAGCTTGCCTAAACCAAGTGCACTTGCATGAATTGGCTAATTAAAGAAATCTATTCGACAGGTAAGGTGCATGATTCGGGAGGGCTAGATGTTGATCTTGCTGACTGCATCGATCCCCGCGAAGGGGAATTCCTCATTAAAGTTATACACGAAAATCCGCATATCAAAAGAACCCTAGAGATAGGCTGTGCTTATGGATTATCCGCCCTCCATATCTGCAATGCCGTTGATGGTCGGGAGGGAGCAATCCATACGATTATTGATCCATTTCAACACACGCAATGGCGCGGAATCGGAATAGGCAACCTTGCAAAGGCCGGTTTTCATAGCTGGGAGCTCATTGAAAAAAGAAGTGAGCATGTCTTGCCTGAACTTGATGCAAGCAATGCAACGAAGTATGATCTGATACTTATTGATGGCTGGCACACATTTGATCATACGATTGTTGACACCTTCTATGCCACTAGGCTGCTGAATGAAGGCGGTATCCTGGTTGTTGATGACGTTAATTTCCCCGCTGTTCGTTCTGTTATTAATCATCTGCTCACCTATCCCTGTTATCGTCTGATTGGTTCCGTGAATCGGCCGCGCCCTCTCTCAAGGCGTCAACATCTTTTGCGTACCCTAGTCTCCTTGCTCCCAAAAGAGAAGCGTGAGCTCTTCTTGTCCTCCTATGTGTGTCAACTTGTTGATTCGCGGGAAACACAGTCGTTGATGGTCGCGTTGAAGAAGGTTACTTCCGACGAGCGCGGTTGGGATTGGCATGAACCATTCGCCTAGTGCGGTTCGACGAACCCACCGCCTGACGAAACAGAGACCGACTACCTTTTGTGGGCAGCAGTTAAGGCGCCGTGTCAAGGGTCGGTCTGTGAACGATCTCTTTAGGGACGCGACACTTTGAACAATGCCATTCACCGGAGCCGCCACCTTAAGAATTCCTACACCGGGTAAAAGTTCGGTGCCCCGGTGATGGCAAGCGACAGGCGGCACAAACGGAGATTCCATGCGAATTCCACAGGGCTTCAGTACCGTCACTCCGTACTTCTTCGTGGAAGGTGCTGACCACTTTCTTCAATTCCTCGCCGAGGCATTTGGTGGTGTCGAGATTGGCCGCCACATGAACGGTGAGCGTATCGCGATCGCACATGTGCGGCTTGGAACATCAGCTGTCATGGTCAGTGCGGCATCAGCAGTGTTTCCTGCCATGCCGGCTTCTTACTACCTGTATGTCGAGAACGCTGATGAGGCGATGTTGAAGGCCATTGCTGCGGGGAGTGTAAAGATCATGGATGTAGCGACCATGCCATACAACGACAGGCAGGCCGGCATCTGAGACCAGTTCGGAAATCTGTGGTGGTTGTCGGAGCGCCTGACAGATGATCCGTCCTGAAGGGCTGGCTGTGCGCATCACCTTGCGGCACTGCCCACCCATTCATTGCATAGGCGGTAAGAAACGTTCCCGGGAGCAAACCAGGTAGGGTTTGCCTTGGCCCCGAGCAAAGGACCGATGCGTGCTCCCCTCGCCTTTGCTGTTTCTGGCCTTCTGGCCATCAGCCTCCCGGCTGGGGTTGGACTGGCCCAGAGCGCGATCGAGAGTCAGAGAGGGTCACGTTTCGTGCCGGAGCTGATTCCACCCTGCTGAAGGGCCAGCTCAAGGGCGACCAGACCGTCGATTACAAGCTTCGGGCCGGCGCCGGTCAGACCCTGAGCGTGGAACTCAAGGGTTCCAACCCGCAGAACGACTTCAATGTGATGGCGGCCGGGACCGACACCGCCCTGTTCATCGGCAGCAGCTCCGGCAATCGCTTCCGTGGGCCCTTGCCCAGCGATGGCGATGTCAGGGTGAGGGTGTTTCTGATGCGGCCGGCGGCGCGCCGCAACGAAACGAGCACCTACAGCCTCAAGGTGGGGATCGGCGGTGCTCCCCTTGCCCCCGTGCCCGCGTCCCGCGATGCGCTGATCCCAGGCACGCCGTTCCACGCCTCTGCGGAGGTGCCCTGTGGGTCCGTGAACAGCGCCAAGGCCACCAGCTGCAAGGCCTCCGTGATCCGACGGGCCTACAACAGTGCCACGGTGGTGGTGATGAACCCCGAGGGTCAGAAACGCCAGTTCCTGTTCGTGAAGGGCAAGGCTGTTGCTTCTGATCAGCCCGAAACGCTCTCGGTGCAGCGGCGCGGCGATGTGTCGGTGCTGCTGCTTGGGGAGAACTTCGAGCGCTATGAAATCGTCGACGCCCTCGTGGTGGGGGGCTGAGGTCCCAGCCCGTGGTGAGGGATGGCGCCGTGAATGGCACGTTTTAGCTCTGGCCGCCAAAGCAGCCCTGGAGGGCCTGCTCCAGCGCCGCGCCTGGGTGACGTTGTCGACACGCAGCAAGACCGCTGACGGTGTCGAGCTGGCGGAGATCATTCCCGTTGGTTCGACACTGCCGATCAACCTGTGCCTGGTGCAAGTCGGCTTGGCGGCGCTGGATCGCCAGGCCGCGAGCCCGTGCAACCAGGAGATCTACAGAGAGGCGGAGTTGAGAGTCCGTACCATGCAATTTGGACTCTGGAGGCCATCGCCGGGAATTCGATCGAGGCAGCCCTGACCCATTCGCTCCCTGGACCCACGCACGGCGCGGGCTCGCCATCTCAGACCTCCGCCAGCACCTTCGCCTCCTCCTCCACGCTCACCACCCTCCCGGCATCCTCGAAGCCGTCGATCTGGTCGAAGTTGAGGTAGCGGTAGAGCTGGTCCGAGAGGGGATCGATCCTGGCCGCCGCGATCTCCAGATACTCGGCCGGGGTGGGGATGCGGCCCAGCAGGGCGCACACCGCCGCCAGTTCGGCGCTGCCCAGGTACACCTGGGCGCCGTTGCCGAGGCGGTTGTTGAAGTTGCGGGTGCTGGTGGAGAACACGGTGGTGTTGTCCTCGACCCGGGCCTGGTTGCCCATGCACAGGGAGCAGCCGGGCAGCTCCATGCGGGCGCCGGCGGTCTCGAACTTGGCGGTGTAGCCCTCGGCGCGCAGCACCTCGTCGTCCATGCGGGTGGGTGGGCAGACCCATAGCCGGGCGGCGCTGGTGCCGGCCCCATCCAGCACCGTGGCGGCGGCGCGGTAGTGGCCGATGTTGGTCATGCAGGAGCCGATGAACACCTCATCGATCCGGTCGCCCGCCACCTCGCTCAGCACCTTGACGTTGTCGGGGTCGTTGGGGCAGGCCAGGATCGGTTCGCTCAGGCTGTCCAGGTTGATGTCGATCACGGCGGCGTACTCGGCGTCGGCATCGGCCTCCATCAGCACCGGATCGGCCAGCCAGGCCTCCATCGCCTTGATCCGCCGCGCCATGGTGCGGGCATCGCTGTAACCCCGCGCGATCATGTTCTTGAGCAGCGCCACATTGCTGCGCAGGTATTCGCTCACCGTCTCGACGCTCAGCTTGATCGTGCTGCCGGCGCAGGAGCGTTCGGCGGTCGCATCCGTCAACTCAAACGCCTGCTCCAGCTTCAGATCGGGGAGTCCTTCGATCTCCATGATGCGGCCGCTGAAGATGTTCTTCTTGCCGGCCTTCTCCACCGTCAGCAGGCCCTGCTGGATGGCCACGTAGGGAATGGCGTTGACCACGTCCCGCAGGGTGACGCCGGGTTGCAGGGAGCCGGAGAAGCGCACCAGCACCGATTCGGGCATGTCGAGGGGCATGGCGCCGATGGCGGCGGCGAAGGCCACCAGGCCGGAGCCGGCCGGGAAAGAGATACCGAGGGGGAAGCGGGTGTGGCTGTCACCGCCGGTGCCCACGGTGTCCGGCAGGAGCATGCGGTTGAGCCAGCTGTGGATGATGCCGTCGCCGGGGCGCAGGGCGACGCCACCGCGGGAGCTGATGAAGTCGGGCAGCTCGGCGTGGGTCTTGAGGTCGACAGGTTTGGGGTAGGCGGCGGTGTGGCAGAAGCTCTGCATCACCAGATCGGCGGAGAAGCCCAGGCAGGCCAGCTCCTTCATCTCGTCGCGGGTCATCGGCCCGGTGGTGTCCTGGCTGCCGACGCTGGTCATCAGCGGTTCGCAGCTCGTGCCGGGGCGCACGCCCGCCAGGCCGCAGGCCTTGCCCACCATCTTCTGGGCCAGGGTGAAGCCCTTGCCGGTGTCGCTGGGGGCCACCGGCCGGATGAAGGCCTCCGAGGCGGGAAGGCCCAGTTGCAGCCGCACCTTGTCGGTGAGCGAGCGGCCGATCAGCAGGGGGATGCGGCCGCCGGCCCGCACTTCGTCGGCGATGGTGCTGGGCTTGAGCTCGAAGCGGGCGACCACCTCCCCGGCACCTGGCTCGCCGGCGGCCCGCTCGATCGTGCCGGCGTGGGGCCGGATCGTGATCACGTCGCCGCTGTTCAGTGCGCTCACGTCGCACTCGATCGGCAGGGCGCCGGAATCCTCAGCGGTGTTGAAGAAGATCGGCGCGATCTTGCTGCCCAGCACCACCCCGCCGCTGCGCTTGTTGGGCACGTGGGGGATGTCGGTGCCGATGTGCCACAGCACCGAATTGATGGCGGATTTGCGGGAGCTGCCCGTTCCCACCACATCGCCCACGTAGGCGAGCGGATGGCCCTTGGCCTTCAGCTCAGCGATCAGGGCCAGCCCTTCGGGCATCCGCGTCTCCAGCATCGCCAGGGCGTGCAGGGGGATATCGGGACGGGTGGTGGCGTGGGTGGCCGGGGAGAGGTCGTCGGTGTTGGTCTCCCCCGTCACCTTGAACACCGTGACGGTGATAGCCTCCGGCAGGGGGGCACGGGCGTGGAACCATTCGGCCGCCGCCCAGCTGTCCACCACCTGGCGGGCCAGGGGGTTGGTTTCGGCCAGCTCCAGAACATCGTGGAAGGCGTCGTAGACGAGAAGCGTGCGGCTCAGTCCCCGGGCGGCTTCGGCAGCGATGGCGGCCTCCGGGCAAGAGAGCAGGGCGATCAGGGCGCCGACGTTGTAGCCGCCGATCATGGTGGCCAGGAGTCCGGTGGCCTCCAGGGCGCTCACCAGGGGGCTCGCTGCGCTGCCCTGGGCCACGGCGCTGAGCCAGCCGGCCTTCACGTAGGCGGCCTCATCCACCCCCGGCGGGATGCGTTCGCCCAGCAGGTGCAGCAGAAACGCTTCCTCCCCGGCGGGTGGGTGCTCCAGCAGCTGGGTGAGGGCCTGGGCCTCGGGTGCCGTGAGCGGCAGGGGCGGCACGCCGAGGGCTTCACGGGCGGCGGCGGCCTCGCGGTAGCTGGGGAGCAGGTCGGCGGGCGAGAGGGACATGGGGGAGTGGGTCCGGGTCGTACCCCCGGCTGGCATGGGCATGGCCCCCATTGTTCTTCCCCGCGGGGCCGCCCTCTGGTGACGACGGCTGCAGAAGTCGCCGAAGGCGTCAGTGCCGTCAGTTCGTAGGCTGGAGGGCCTGACCAATCTCCGCCGGCCGCAGCGCATGATCCCCACCTCCGATCTCCACGTGGTGGAAACCCGGCCGCTGGTGCCGCCGGCGCTTCTGCATGCGGAGTTGCCCCTGTCCGAGCAGGCCGCCCGCACGGTGCAGCAGGCGCGCGAACGGATCAAGGCCATCCTGCACGCCGGTGACCAGCGGGTGCTGGTGATCGTCGGCCCCTGTTCGGTCCACGACGTGGCCGCCGCCCGCGAGTACGCCGGCGCCATCGCCCAGGCCCAGCGCCGCCACCGGGGCGAGCTGGAGATCGTGATGCGGGTCTACTTCGAGAAGCCCCGCACCACCGTGGGCTGGAAGGGAATGATCAACGACCCCCACCTCGACGGCAGCTACGACATCAACACCGGCCTGCGCCGCGCCCGTTCCCTGTTGCTGCACCTGGCGGAGCTGGGCCTGCCGGCGGCCACCGAGGTGCTCGATCCGGTGGTGCCCCAGTACCTCGCCGATCTGATCAGCTGGACCGCCATCGGCGCCCGCACCACCGAAAGCCAGACCCACCGCGAGATGGCCTCGGGCCTGTCGATGCCGATCGGCTTCAAGAACGGCACCGACGGCAGCGCCGCCACCGCCATCAATGCCATGGAGGCGGCCGCGAGGCCGCACCATTTCCTGGGCATCAACAAGGAAGGCCAGGCCGCGATCGTCTCCACCACCGGCAACCCGGATGGCCACCTGGTGCTGCGGGGGGGCAAGAGCGGCACGAACTACCACCCAGAGGCCGTCGAGGCCGCGGCGGCCCTGCTGGCCCGCGACGGCCTGCCGGCCCGGCTGATGGTGGATTGCAGCCACGGCAACTCCAACAAGGACTACCGCCGCCAGGGCGAGGTGCTGCGCCAGGTCGCCGACCAGGTGCGCCAGGGTTCTGTCCATGTGATGGGGGTGATGCTGGAGAGCCATCTGGTGGAAGGAAACCAGAAGATCTCCGCCGATCTTGCCTCCCTCACCTACGGCCAGAGCATCACCGATGCCTGCATCGATCTGGACACCACCCTGGATCTGCTGGTCGAACTCGCCGAGGCCGTCCAACAGGCCCAGGCCCGCAGTCTGGCCCTGGCCTGAGGGGTTCATCAGCACTCTGAAGCTGTGAGTGCTGATTCGATCGTCTGCAACAGACTGTTCTTGGTGAACAGTTAACTGGTCCGCCCTGGGTACGTTTGGATCGGCAAGATCAACGAGGTCCGCTGATGTCCTATCTCCTGCAGTTCTGCGGGTTGTCGGATCCGTTGCAGTTGTTTTATCTCGAACAGAAGTCCGCTTCCCCGGCCTCGGGCCACCCCACCCCGGGCCCGATCTATGGCGGCTTCCGCCCTTTCCAGCTGGATGATCTGCTGGGTTGGGCCCTCGACACCGCCGGGGGCCGCAGCTGGGACGGCGAGGCCATCCAGCGGCTGGTGCTCGACGTCTGGATGGAGCGGGCCGATGTGATCCGCCAGTGGCAGCTGCGGCTGCGGGAGGAGCCGGCCGAGCGGATGCTGGTGGCCGGGATCGGCACCCAGCGCGACTGGGAGTTCCGCTGCGAGCAGCTCCTGAAGGGCTGAGCACGGCCCCACACCGTCGTGGGCCTGCGTCTCACTCGACCTGGATGCCGAACAGGTCCCGCATGCGCGCCAGGATGGAGGTCTGGCGCCGGGCCGCATCGGGGGAAGAGAGCTTCTCGAGTTCCGAGCGCCGTTGGCCCACGATCGCCGCCAGGGCGTCCAGCACGCCGGCATCGTCCTCCACCAGGGGCATGAAGTCGTCCCGTTCCACCTCCAGCAACACGCATTCCCCCCGCGACCGCACCGTGGCCGTGCGGGGTTCCCCCGTACACACGGTCATCTCGCCGAAGATCTGATCACGTCCCAGCACTGCCACCGACCGGCCCAGGGGGGAGCCATCGGCCTTGAACACCTCCACCTCGCCATCCACCACCTGGAAGAGGGCGTCGCCCTCCTCTCCCTCTCCCTCGCCCACGATCGTTTCGCCTGAGCCGAAGCGCAGGCAGCGCACCTCAGGGGCCAGCCGCATCACCTGCTCCTGGTCCAGCTGGGCAAACAGCCAGTTGCGCCGCAGCAGTTCCGCCGTCAGGGAGGCATCCACGCCGGTGGGATGGGCCGGATCCCGGGGCGTTTGGCGGCGCTTCAGCTCCCGCACCGGATAGGGCAGCTCCCAGCCCTGCCGCTCCAGGGCGTACCAGATCTGCTCCAGCAGTTCGCTGCGCCACCGCAGCCGATCGCCCTCCGAGGCTCCCCGTTGGTACCCCTGCAATTCGTAGCGGATCAGGGAGTCCTCGTAGGAGAGGATCAGCACCTCCGGGGGTGGATCGATCAGCACCAGGGTATTGTCAGCCATCACCCGCAACAGCAGCTGGCGGGCCCGGGCCGGCGGGATCTCGTAACCCAGGGCGATCTCGAAGCGGTTCCCCACCGGCTCGTGCTGGCTGAACCGCCGCATCGGGTTGTCCGCCACCGTGTTGTTGGGCAGGTTCACGGTGGAGCCATCCCTGCGGCGCAGGCGGGTGTTCATCAGATGCAGCGACTCCACCGTGCCGTTCTCCTCGCCGACGCTGATCCAGTCCCCCTCCCGGAAGGGCGGATCCAGCTGCAGTTCGATGCCGGCGAACAGATCCTTGAGCGATTCCTGGGCCGCCAGGCCGATCACGGCGGTGAGCACGGCTGAGGTGGTCACCAGGCCCACCAGGTTGAGGTTGGCCAGGCGCTGCAGCACCAGCACGGTGGCCACCGCCGACAGACCCAGGCTGAGCAGGTCGCGCAGGATCTTGGCGGTGGGACGCCACCAGCCCAGGGCCTCCGGACACTCCAGGGCCAGCCAGGCCAGCAGGCCGGCCGATCAGGGCATAGGCGGTGGCCAGTTCGTCCAAGGCGGCGAGCCACTGCACCCCGGCCGGTCGGGCTGTCGTGCCGAGCACCCACCACAGCAACACCGCCAGCAGCGGCGGGGCCGGGAGGCGAAAACGGCGGCTGGCGAGCCTTAACCCCAGCAAGGCCGCCACCAGGGCCAGACCGATCAGGATCCGCTCGATCGGCCCCATCAGCTCAGCACCCGCCATAGCCCCGCCACCGCCATCGGCACGCTGAAGTTATCGATGCCCAGCAGGGCCCATTGCTCCAGCCCCGTGGCCACCAGGGCGATCAGCACGATTGCGGCCGGTGCCGGCACGGGGCCGCCGCCCAGCTGCCCCAGGGTCAGCAGAACGGTAAGGCTGGCGAGCCCCATGGCGGCTGTGCCCACCAGGGAACGTCGCTCGCCGAGCACCGTCCAGGACGGGGAAGGAATCAACGGTCCCAGCAGACCGGCGAGGCCGTCACCGAAGGCCATCACCAGAACGCCGGCGGCCACCGTGGCGGGATGGGCGGGCCACCAGAGCCAGAGCAGCAGGGTGATCGAGGCGCCGTAGGCGATCGTGCCGTAACTGCGTCGTTCCACGTCCTCGATCGCCGGCAACACCCGCACCCGGTGGTTGAGGGCCGCCAGCAGGGTGATGGCGCCGGCGGCGGGCACCGCGATCAGGCGCTCCACCCCGAAGGCCCAGGCGATCAGCACCACCGGCCCGGCACCGATGTGCACCAGCTTGCGGCTCCACTCCCGTTGCTCGGGCCAGCGGCGGCGCAGCAGCAGGGCCGCGCCACTGAGCACGGCCAGCCAGGCGGCCACCAGCAGCACACCGGTGAGCTGGGCAGCCCCGTCGAGTTGGGTCGGAAGGACCAACGCCAGCACCGATGGTGGGGTCAGGCGGCCTGGTGCAGATTGCTCATCAAGCGCAGCTTCATGATCGCCTTGGCCTCCAGCTGACGCACCCGTTCGCGGGAGACATTGATCTGGCGGCCGATCTCCGCGAGGGTGAGGGGTTCGGCCCCCTCCAGCCCGAAGCGGAGCCTGAGGATCTTCTGTTCCCTCTCGTTGAGCTGGGAGAGCCAGGCACCGAGATGCTCCTTCTGAAGATGGCGATCCATCGAATCGAAGTGCTCGTTGCTGGCCGGGTCAGCGATCAGCTCACCCAGGGTGCTGCGGTCTTCCTCACCCCGGGCATGGGCATCCAGGGAGGCGCAGGGGGCGCTCTGGGTCATCAGTTCTTCGAGCTCCTCGGGCCGCATGCCCATGGCGTGGGCCAGTTCGAGCCGGTTGGGCTGGCGCCCCAGCCGGTGGGAAAGCTCGCGGGTGATCCGCCGCATCTTCGAGAGCTTCTCGCTGATGTGAATCGGCAGACGAATCGTGCGGGCGCTGTTATCGATGGCGCGGGTCATGCCCTGGCGGATCCACCAGTAGGCATAGGTGGAGAACTTGTAGCCCATGGCGGGGTCGAACTTGTCGACAGCCCGCTCCAGGCCGATCGCCCCTTCCTGGACCAGATCGAGTAATTCCAGACCCTGATTCTGATACTTCTTGGCCACGCTCACCACCAGGCGCAGGTTGGCGGCCATCATGCGGTCGCGGGCCCGTTGGGCCATGCGCAGTTGTCGCTTCTGACGAGCCGTGAGCTCACCATCGACGAGGGCCAGTAGCTTCTTGCCGGCCTGGACGTGGTGGGCCAGCTCAATTTCTTCGGCCGGTGTGAGAAGAGGCACACGGCCGATGGTGCTGAGATACCAACCAATGGAATCAGCGCTGATGCGCCCTCCCTGGCGGGCGGCTGTCTTGGAACTGACTGAACCGCCACTGGGTTTCGCCTTGCTAGGCGAAGCCGCGTCGGCACTGCTTTTCAGCAGTGAGAGGGCGGAATGCAGAGGTGTCCCCATCACCCCAGGCTCCCGAATGAATTTGGCCGGAATGTAGCACTGCAGGATGGGTGAAACCAGATTCTTTTGGAAGATTGTCTGTAAGCTGTCAGAAAAATGTTGCTTATGTCGTGATGGCTACGCATTGGCGGCGCTGACGAGGCCGCCCCGCCAGCGCTCCATGAGGAGGTTCTGCGTCATTTTAGCCTCGCCGGAGTGCTGACGCTGTGCAAAGTGTCCATCGCTGTGCATGTGCCAGGCGCCGGTATCGCTCAGGTAAAGGTCAAGCAAAGCCTCGATCTGTTTCTGCAGGCGTGGATCCTCGATCGGTGCCACCGCCTCGACGCGCCGATCCAGGTTGCGGGGCATCCAGTCGGCGCTGCCGAAGAACATCTCCGGCTGGCCGCCGTTGCCGAACCAGAAGAGCCGCGAATGCTCCAGGAAGCGACCGATCACGCTCACCACGCTGATGCCCTCGCTGACCCCTTCGAGCCCGGGGCGCAGGCAGCACATGCCGCGGATGATCAGCTCGATCCGCACGCCGGCCGCGGAGGCTTCATAAAGCAATGCAATGATCGCCGGGTCGACCAGGGCATTCATCTTGGCCCGGATGTGTCCACCGCGACCTTCGCGGGCATGGTCGATCTCCCGGCGGATCAGCCCTTCCATCCCCTTGCGCAGGGTGACGGGCGCCACCAACAACTTGCGGAAACTCTGCTGCTTGGAGAAACCCGTGAGGTAGTTGAACAGCTCCACCAGGTCCTGGCCAAAATCCTCCCTTGCCGTAAGCAAGCCGACATCGGTGTAAAGCGAGGAGGTCTTGGAGTTGTAGTTGCCGGTGCCGATGTGCACGTAGCTGCGCAGGGTTCCCTTCTCACGCCGCACCACCAGCAGCACCTTGGTGTGGGTCTTGAGCCCCAGCACCCCGTACACCACATGCACCCCGGAGCGTTCCAGCTGGCGGGCCCACTGGATGTTGTTGTCCTCGTCGAAGCGGGCCTTGAGCTCCACCAGGGCCATCACCTGCTTGCCGTTTTCGGCGGCCCGGATCAGGGAGGCCACCACCGGCGAGTCCTTCGACGTGCGGTAGAGGGTCATCTTGATGGCCAGCACCGAGGCATCGGCGGCGGCTTGGTTGAGAAATTCCTCCACTGAGGTGGAGAAGAGATCGAAGGGATGGTGCAGCAGCACATCGCCGCGGCGCAGCACCGAGAAGATGCTCTCGAATTCCTCCTGCTTGATCGACCCGTCTTCCAGCTGGCTGCGCTGGGCCCGCACCAGGGAAGGCACGGTGCGGCCCTTGTGGGGGGCGTCTTTCAGCTGGCTGAGGGGGATCGCCATCAGGCTCATCAGATCGTCGAGGCCGAGGGGACCGTTGGTGCGATAAATGTCCTTCGGTTCCACGTCGGTGCCCTCCATCAGCAGGTGCACCACCTCCTCGGGCATCTCGTCGGCCACCTCCACCCGCACCACTTCGCCGCCGACGCGCCGCTTGCGCAAGCCCTCCTGCAGGGCCTCCATCAGGTCGTCGGCCTCCAGGTCCCGCAGTTCCAGGTCAGCGTCGCGGGTGATGCGGAAGAAGTAGTGCCCCTCGATGGTCATGCCGGGGAACAGCCAGCGCAGGTTGAAGGCCACCAGCTGCTCCAGGGGAACCGCCGTGAAGCCAGGAGTGGGCACGATGCCGCTCAGCTCGGCGGGGATCGGCACGAAGCGGGGCAGGATCTTCTGGGGCACCTTCACCCGGGCGAACTGCTGCCGGCCGGTGTCAGGGTCGCGGATCAGGGCCGCCACGTTGAGGCTCAGGTTGCTCAGGAACGGAAACGGGTGGGCCGGGTCGACGGCCAGGGGTGTGAGCACCGGAAAGATCGCCTTGCGGAAATAGTCGTCGGCCCAGGTTTTCTGGGCCTCGTTGAGCCGCAGGTAATCGAGCAGCTGGACGCCGTACTCGGAAAGGTGGGTCTTGAGGGAATGGCGGTAGTGCTGCTGTTGCATCTCCAGCAGGGGACGCAGCTTGGTGTGGATCGCTTCCAGCTGTTCCTGGGGCGTCAGGCCGTCGTCACTGCGGCTGGTGACGCCGGCCTCCACCTGGGACTTCAGCGAAGCCACCCGCACCATGAAAAATTCGTCGAGGTTGTTGCTGAAGATGGCACTGAATTTGGCCTGCTCCAGCAGGGGCGTGTGCTCGTCGAGAGCCTGGGACAGCACCCGATGGTTGAAATCGATCCAACTCTGCTCGCGGTTGATGTAGAGATCGGGAGCGACGACCGGCTGCGACGACATTCGGCGGAGCTCCGAGGGCATGGGGGAAAGGCAACGTAGCAATGGCGATCCCGCCGTCAGGGTGTCGCCTCTGCTTGACGCTGGGATCCTGCTGCCACAAGCCACACCACAACAGCCATCAGGAGAATTCCCAGCCAGAACGGGCTGCGGCGGCCGATGGTCTCGTAGGCCAGCCCCGCCAGGGGCGGTCCGAGGAAGCTGGCCAGGCTCTGCAACCCCTGCAGGCTGCCGAGGGCGGCGCCCTGGCCGCTGTCGGCGAGGCGCCGTGACACCAGGCTGCGCAGGCTGGGGGTCACCAGCCCGGTGCCCAGGGCCAGCAGTGCCACCGCGGTGAACACCACGGGCACGGCGTTCTGGCGTTCCGCCAGGGGCACCAGCAGGAAGCCCGCCATGACACAGCCCAGGCCGATCTGGGTGAGGCGCCACTCCCCCAGCCGCTGCACCAGCGGACCGATCAGTCCGCCCTGCACCACCGTGGCCACCACGCCCACCACCAGGAAGGCACCGGCCGAGAGGCCCGGCCCCCAGCCGAACACCTGCTTGAAATAGAGCACCAGCAGGGCGGTGAAGCCGCTGAAGCCGAGGAAGAAGAGGAAGAAGGCGGCGCAGAGGCGGCGGACCCTTGGATTGGCGAACACCCGCTGCAGCTGGCCGAAGGGCTGCAGCTCCCACTGCCTGGGCAGGGGCAGACGGGCCTCGGGCGGATGGGTTTCCGGCAGCAGGGTCACCACCACCACCAGGTTCAGGATCGCGAAGCCCACGGCGAGCAGCAGCGGCAGGCTCACGTTGATGCGGCCCAGCACGCCGCCGAGGGCCGGGCCGAGGATGAACCCCAACCCGAAGGCCACGCCGATCAGGCCGAAGGCCCTGGCCCGCCGCTCCGGGGTCGAGATGTCCGCCAGCACGGCCGCAGCTGTGGCGGCCGTGCCGCCGCTCACGCCATCGATCAGGCGGGCGGCGAACAGCAGGGCCAGGGGCAGACCACTGGCGGCGGCCTGCGGCCAGAGGCGGCCCCAGGGCAGGATCACGGTGAGGGCGAACAGGCCCAGGCCCAGCACCGAACCGGCCACGCAGATCGTGATCACGGGCCTGCGGCCGTAGCGATCACTGAGGGCGCCGATCAGGGGGGTGAAGGCGAACTGGGCGAGGGCATAGCTGCCGGCCAGCAGGCCGAGGGTGCGGCCGTCGGCGGTGAAATCCGCCAGCAGGAACGGCAGCAGCGGGAACACGATGCTCTCCCCCAGCCGGTCGTTGAGCAGCGTCAGGAAGGCGCAGAAGAGGGGGGAGGGGCGCGAGAGGCGCACGGCGGGGAGCCGGGGGGCCAGGGCACCATCCCATGGCGGGGGGTGGCGTGGCAGAGATAATTGAAAGTCTGGTCAAGTCGCCCATCCCCGCCTAATCTCAGTCACCGCGATCAGCTTGGTGATGGCGTGGACCGCTGCGGCCAGGCTTGCTTTCCATGCACCAGCTGGCTCCTCACCATTTGCAGCATGGCTTTTGGCGTGGTGCGCAGGCCGGTGAGAAGGAGGTGCCGCTAGAGGGATGGCTTGTCCGGTCAGCTTGGGGCTGACGACCAGCCTGACGATCCAGCTGTAGCTGGGCCAGGCCTCTGTCGTGAAGTTAGAAGCCTGTTCGGCCCTGAGGGCTCAGTTGGTTGTCCGCGCCCGTGACCACGCTCTGCAACCGCTGCGCAGTAAGAAATCATGCGGGAGTAGAGGAATCGCGCACTGATCGGGCAATGCTGAGTCTGTTGGTTTGCTCACTCCTCCTCTTCGAGGAGGCAGCGCCAACGGAGATGCCTTCGGCTACATCGTGAAAAGGAAGTCGGCACCCTGCTCCGTGAGCTGCTCCATAATGGTGTCTGCGTGCGAAGCGCGCCGGCCTGGAGGAGGACGCTCTCCAGATCCATGGTGGAGAGCAGCTTCCGCAGATCCGGGCCCTCTTGGTTCTCGAGGGAGTCATCGGTGGTTTGGGTCATCGCCCAAGTGAGCTTCTCGGAGTAGAAGATCACTTGGGCAATGAAGGAGACCAGCCGCCGACCTAAAGGCGAATACAGGGGGGGCGGTTTGCGTAATGCACTTGGTGCATAAGTGCCTGGTCAGATCCTCTCCATATAGCTCAGCCTGAACCTGAAGTTTAGTCGCGACTGAGAAGAATGCCTTTGCGCTGATCAGTTATCTGGTTTTCCCCTAAGCCAATAGCTGCTTGATATAGCCGATTGCTTTGGCTTGCCCGATTCGCCAAGTCAGGCAGGCTCCATAGATCAGTCTGGAAAGTCTGGGGAAGGCGTGACTGTGTACCTGTCTGGATAAAATTAGCCTCAGGGGGAATTGCAAACGCAAAGATCCATGAAGCCCATGGCCAATCAGTAGCTCAAAGATAGATGGCTTAATGCGTTGAATATATTCAACGAAAATCCAGTCCCAGCCCGGAGAAAGCATTCGATGCTGGCATTTCCGAAGGCGTTGTTCCGGCTGATAGTCGCTGATCATGCTATCGACTTGACAGAACTCACTGATATGGCGACTGGCTCTTGCCTTGTCTCTAGATAGTGCTCGCGTAGTTGTTGAGTGGCTCCGAAACCACGATTGCACATTGGGTATATAGCAAACATGGCCATCGGTATTGGTAAGGTAATGAAGCCAGAAAAGCCAGTCTCCAGCGAAAAGAAAATTGCCTAGGATTGGCTGAATGCTCATGCATGTAAGGGCCTGATCACGCCTGAATATTACAGCGCTGGCGTTGGGTATGACATTGCCTTGGGTGAGAAATCGCCTGCAAAACTGATCGCTAGATATGCTGAAGCTCTTCTTCCATAGCTTGCTGTCAAACGCCTCCGGCCAATAGAAACTGTCTTCGCTGATGTGAGTTCCATTGGCATCAATCTCTGAAGAGCGGCAGTAAGACAATAAAACCTCTTGACCCATGCATTCTAATATAGTGGCTAGAAATGTTGGAGGGCATGAGTCGTCGGATTCTGCTATCCAAATATATCGGCCTCTGGCTTTTTTGATGCCCTTCAGCCATTGACTGCAAGGAGACCCTGAATTGCGATCATTGGTCATCAGCAGGTGTGGAAAATCAGAGAGCTCGTTGCGGATAATCTCCAGCGAATGATCACTTGAGGCATCATCTAGAACTATTAGCTCGTAATCCTTGAAGGTCTGGCTGCGGATGGATAAGAAGCGTTCGGGGAGAAAATGGGCATGATTGTAATTGGGTACGATCACGCTAACTAGGGGTATTTCTGAAGAAGCCCACACCCCAAGGTTTTCATGAATGTGATGAGACGGAGTCTGCGTGGACGTGTTCATGGGTTTCATGGCGTGCTTGCCAGATCTCTAATCGATGTGCAGTCGCAAAAACATTAAGCAACGAACAGCCGCAAAATGCTGAGGGCCGATATCAACGGCAACCATCTGGAGACTTTTGCCTCTGAAGAGCGTGCGAATGCATGGAAGCCAGCAATTGTGAGCTTCAGATGGCCTGGCCGGAATGATACGGGCGCGTGCCGCCAAGCCCATGTTGATGAACAGTTAGGCTCCGACGCGGGATTTCCTGACTGTAGGGATGGTCGTTGAAAGCAACAGGAATAGCCTCCCGTTCAAAGTTCCCCTGGCAGAAAGGGCCTCTACCTCTGTTGGTATTCGCATGGCTTCGTTGTAACATTAAGGACAAGGCGGCCTTCTAAATTTTACCGTTGCGACCCTGATGTCCCTGCTCTGGCTCTCTTCTCGTGTGATGCTGCCTTCAGCCCCCATCGCCCGATCGCGAGCGGAGGCCATTCGCCATTGAGCCTGCCTGGATTCTGGATCGCCGTCACCGGTCTGGCCCTCGTGCTGTTCCTGGCTGTCCACCTGGGTGGCGTGGGGATGGCCCTGGCGGATCCGGCGGTTTTCGAACGCTTCTCCACCTCCCTGCACCAGCAGGCCTGGCTCCCCTGGCTGGAGGTCGCCCTGCTGGCGGCCGGCCTGGGCCATCCCGTGCTGTCGCTGCACAGGGCCCATCGCAACCGATCGGCCCGGGGCCCGGTCGCCGGCCCCCTGCGCAGTCGCCGGAAGGGGCCGTGGGAGTCGCTGGCGGCCCTGGCGGCCCGGCTGATCCCCTGGAGTGGATCGCTGCTGCTGATCTTCCTGGCCGTTCACCTGGCCCAGCTGCGCTGGCACCGGCCGGTGGCCGGCGCGGAACTGGCCGCGGTGCTGGCCGTGTTGCGGGCCCCCTGGAGCCTGGTCCTGTACGCGGTGGCCGGGGCCGCGGTTGGTCTGCACCTGCTGCATGGCGTCGAGAGTGCCGTGCGCCGGCTGGGACTGCTGGAGCCCGCCAATGCGGCGGTCCTGCGGCTGGGTGGGAGGGGCCTGGCCCTGCTCCTGGGGGCGGGCTTCGCACTGCTTCCGCTCGCTCTGGTGCTGCGGCCTGCAGGCCCGCTGCTGGCCGGCGGATGAGCACGCCGATGCTGCTGGATCCGCGCCTGCCCGACGGCCCCGTCGCCACCGTCTGGCAGCGGTGCCGGGAGAGCCTGCCGCTGATCAGCCCCAACCGCAAGCAGGGGCTGCGGATCCTGGTGGTGGGCAGTGGCCTGGCCGGGGCAGCGGCGGCCGCCAGCCTGGCCGAGCAGGGCTACCGGGTGCAGGTGCTCACGTACCACGACAGCCCGCGCCGGGCCCACTCGGTGGCGGCCCAGGGGGGAATCAATGCCGCCCGCAACTACGCCAACGACGGTGACAGCGTCGAGCGACTGTTCCGCGACACAGTGAAGGGCGGTGATTTCCGCGCCCGGGAAGCCGGCTGCCATCGGCTGGCCGAGATCAGCGGCTCGATCATCGACCAGTGCGTGGCCCAGGGGGTGCCGTTCGCGCGGGAGTACGGCGGCACCCTGGCCAATCGCAGCTTCGGTGGCGCCCTGGTGAGCCGCACCTTCTACGCCCGGGGCCAGACGGGCCAGCAACTGCTCTATGGCGCCTACCAGGCGATGCTGCGTCAGGTCGCGGCCGGGCGGGTGGAACTGCTCTGCCGCCGGGACATGCTCGACCTGGTCGTCCATGACGGTGTGGCCCGGGGGGTGGTCTGCCGCCACCAGCTCAGCGGCGCCCTGGAGGTGCTCAGTGCCGATGCGGTGCTGCTGGCCACCGGTGGCTATTCGAACGTCTTCTACCTCTCCACCAATGCCCTGAAGTCGAATGCCACCGCGATCTGGCAGGCCCATCGGCGTGGGGCCTGTTTCGCCAACCCCTGCTTCACCCAGATCCACCCCACCTGCATCCCCAGCGGTGATGCCCACCAGAGCAAGCTCACCTTGATGAGCGAGAGCCTGCGCAACGACGGTCGGATCTGGCTGCCGCTGCGGCCGGGCGACGACCGGCCGCCGGCGGCGATCCCGGAAGCGGAGCGGGATTACTTCCTCGAGCGGCAGTACCCCAGCTACGGCAATCTGGTGCCGCGGGATCTGGCCTCACGGCGGGCCCGGGAGCTCTGTCTGGAGGGCCGGGGGGTTGGCCCCGGGGGCCGCTCCGTCTATCTCGACCTGGCCCAAGCCATCGCCCGGGATGGCACAACGGCGATCGAGACGCGCTACGGAAACCTGCTGGAGATGTACGAGCGAATCACCGGCGAGGACCCCAGAACCACCCCGATGCGGATCTATCCCGCCCCCCATTACACGATGGGCGGGCTGTGGGTCGACTACCACCTGATGAGCACGGTGCCGGGTCTCTTCGTGCTCGGAGAGGCCAACTTCTCTGAGCACGGCGCCAACCGGTTGGGGGCCAGTGCCCTGATGCAGGCGCTGGCCGACGGCTACTTCATCGCCCCGGCCACGGTGACCGGCTGGTTGGCTGGAAACGCTGCGGAAGCTCTGCCCGCTGAGCACCCGGCCTGTCGCGAGGCGCTGGCAGCGGTGGAGGCACGCATCGCAGCCCTGCGCCGCACGGGCGGCTCCCAGCCCGTGGATGTCTTCCACCGGAGGCTCGGCCACTTGATGATCGACGCCTGCGGCATCAGCCGCCAAGCCGATCGCCTGGCGGCGGCGCTTGGCGAGCTGGAGACGCTACGGCTCGGCTTCCTGGCGGAGGTCTGCATCCCAGGCGATGACGGCGTTCTTGACGCTGAACTGGCCAAGGCCCTGCGGCTGGAGGACTTCTTCGGACTGGCGGATCTGATGCTGCGGGATGCCTTGGCGCGGCAGGAATCCTGCGGCGCCCATTTCCGCGAGGACCATCAGACTGCGTCCGGTGAAGCCCTGCGGGATGACGAACGCTTCGCCCACATCGCGGCCTGGGAGCACCGGCCTGGAGCCACGCCCGTGCGCCACAGCGAGCCGCTGGTGTTCCAAACCGTTACGCCGGGACCGCGCAGCTACGGTTGATTGGCTCCGGACGGCCGAAGAGATAGCCCTGACCCCGGGCGCAGCCCATGGCGAGCAGGCCTGCATGCTGCTCGGCGGTCTCGATGCCTTCGGCGATCAGGCCCAGACCCAGGTCGCGGGAGAGGCGAATCATCGCCTTGAGCACCACGGCCTTTCGGTGATCGTGGAGAAAATCAGAGATGAAACTTCGATCCACCTTGATCGTGTCAATCGGTAGTCGCGCCAGCCAGGACATGCTCGAGTAGCCCGTACCGAAGTCATCGAGATGCACCTTGACGCCGGCTTCCCTTAAGCGACGCAGCTCAGACGTGGCCAGGTCGGGATGTTCGATCAGGATGCTTTCGGTCACCTCGATCACCGTCCAGGAGGGATCCACACCGGAGCGTTCCGCCTGGCTGAGGAAGAAGTCGCTGAGGCCGTTTTCCTTCAGCTGCAGGGGACTGACGTTGATCGCCATGGTGACGTCCGAACCCTCGGCACGGAGTTGGCAAAGCCGCTTGAGAGCCTGGCCGATCACCCAGCGGCCGATCGGCAGGATCAGGGCCGTGCGTTCGGCGAGCGGGATGAATTCCGACGGGGTGGCAATCGGCGCGGCGACGGCACCGAGGCGCAGTAAGGCCTCCATCCCCACCACCACGCGGTTGCCCAGCTCCACGATCGGCTGATAGGCCAGGAACATGGCCTCGTGCAGGAGGGCCACCTCCAGCTGATGACGCAGGTGGATGTTCTTTCTGACCTTTTTGTCGATGGAGGAATGGTAGAAAGAGATGTGCTGATCGCTGTTGGTCTTGGCTTCATACATGGCAAGATCCGCCCGCCGGATCAATTCATTGACGCTGATCTCGGGATCGTCCGAGATGGTGATGCCGATGCTCATCGATGGGCGGATCGTATGATCTTCTGCCGACCAGGTCTGGCCGACAGCGTCATTGAGGCGCATCGCCAGTTGCAGGGCATCGCCCTCATCAAAAAGGCCCATCGTGAGAACCACGAATTCGTCGCCACCGAGGCGCGACAGGATGTCTCCAAAACGCAGGGATCGCTGCAGTCGGCGGCCGATCTCGACCAGCAGGTCGTCGCCGATCTGATGCCCATGCAGATCGTTGATCTCCTTGAAGGAGTTGAGATCGCAGAACAGGATGCTGATCCGGCCGCCATTCTCCCGCTGGGTCTTCAGGGCCGCACGGATGCTGACGTGCAGGGCGCGGCGATTGGGCAGGCCGGTGACCGGGCACTCCATCACTTTGGTGGCCAGGGCGAGGCGTTCCTGCTCGAGCGCCCGGTTCAGATTCTCGGTCTGCTGGCGGCGCCGCTCGATCCGTTCGGCCTCGACCCGCAGCTGCTCATAGGAGAGCAGGGCGCTGACGTCGCGGAAGCAGAAGATCAGGGGGCGGAGCCGCTCACTGCGGATGGGCTTCCACTCGATCTCGAGGGCGCGCAGCTCGTTGCGATGCAGGACCTTGGTGAACGGCCCTCCCTGGTCGTTGCCGGCCAGCACCTGCTCCGGGTTCAGCAGGGAGGCACCGTCACAGTCGCGGGGAAGCTGGTCGTAGATCGATTCGCCCAGCAGAGACGGAGGGGTACGCGCCACCAGCTCCCCATAACTGGCATTGCACCAGAGCACCCGCCCCTCGCCGCTGGTGATCACCAGGGCGTCGCTGATCGTGCCCAGGGCCGCCTCCAGCCTCCCCAGCGACCGACGCAGTTTCATCACCAGCTTGCGTTGATCGTTCACGCGGCGGCAGGAACCCGGTCGGGCATAGGGCTGGCTAATGAATGCTGAAAATTAGATGAAAATTGCATCTTTCTCCTCGCCTGCGGGGGGCCTGCTGCGGGGATGACGCGGAACGACAACATCAACGCCCCTTGGGCGGCAGAATCAATGCAGGCCCTGGGGCTTTCCTGGTCCCGCCACCGGCAACGCCCCTGCCAAGCCTGTTTTGATGACCACCATTTCCCTCACCCTGAGGATCTGGCGCCAGGCCGGTTCCGGCGAGCCCGGTGGCTTTGAGGTTCATCGGCTGGACGCGGTCTCCACCGACCTCTCCCTGTTGGAGGCCCTCGACCTGCTGAACGAACGGCTGATCGCTGCCGGGGAGCGCCCTGTGGGTTTCGAGCATGACTGCCGCGAGGGCATCTGTGGGTCCTGCGGCTTTCTCGTCAATGGCCAGGCCCAGGGGCCCCAGCGGGCCACCAGCGTCTGCCAGCTGTACCTGCGTCAGTTCCGCGATGGCGCGGTGCTGACGCTGGAACCCTTCCGCGCCCGGGCCTTTCCCGTCTTGCAGGATCTGGCCGTGGATCGCTCCGCCTTCGACCGGATCATCGCTGCAGGCGGGTATTGCTCGATCAACACCGGCAGTGCGCCGGAAGCGAACACCCTGCTGGTCGGCCGCGAGCAGGCGGCCATGGCCTTCGACGCGGCCACCTGCATCGGCTGCGGCGCCTGTGTGGCCAGCTGCCGCAACGCCTCAGCCAGCCTCTTTGTGGCGGCCAAGCTGGCACATCTGGGCCAGTTGCCCCAGGGCCAGCCGGAGCGGCAGCATCGGGCCCGGGCGTTGCAGGCGCAGATGGTCAGCGAAGGCTTCGGCAGCTGCAGCAGCCACCTGGAATGTGAGGCCGCCTGCCCCCAGCAGATCTCCGCCGACTGGATCAGCTGGATGCACCGCGAATCCTGGCGGCGACCCTGAGGCCTCAGGCGCCCGCAGCGCCGCAGTGACGGGCGATCACCCCCTCCTCATCGGCGGGGACCTGCAGCAGTTCGAACGGCCCCAGCCAGGCGAGCTCCGCCTCCAACTCCTGCTTCAAAGCGCCATCGTGCTCGCCGATGCCGCCGGTGAGGGCCACCACATCGACCCCTCCCAGCGAGGCGGCCATGGCCCCGATGCCCTGCAGCAGCTGGTGGCGGAACACCGCGATCGCCAGCTGGGCACCCCCGTGGCCATCGGCGGCGGCCAGGCGCAGGTCCTTCATGCTCGGACTCAGCTCTGAAAGGCCCAGCAGCCCGCTCTCCTGCTGCAGGTCGTGGGCGAGCTCCTCGACCGTGGCCCCCCGGCGCAGCTGGTGCAGCAACAGCCCTGGATCCACCGAACCGCTGCGGGTGGCCATCACCAGACCCTCGAGGGGGGTGTAGCCCATCGTGGTGGCGATGCTGCGCCCCCCGCGGATGGCGCAGAGGGAGCAGCCGGCGCCGAGGTGGCAGCTGATCAGCCGCAGCCCGTCGCGATCGGCGGCCTCGGTGCGGTGCTGGGCCACGCTTTCGGCCACGTGCTGGTGGTTGAGGCCGTGGAAGCCGAAGCGCCGCAAACCCTCGGCGCGCCAGCGGGCTGGGATCGCATAGGTGCGGGCTTCCGGCGGCAGGGTGTTGTGGAAGGCTGTGTCGAAGCAGGCCCACTGCTCGATCGCTGGCTTCCAGCCGCTCAGCCAGCGCATCACCCGCAGGGCCGGCCCGTTGTGCAACGGAGCCAGGGGCACCAGCTCCTCCAGCACGTCGAGCACCTCCGCGTCGAGGCGGACGGGGGCCGTGAAGCGCTCGCCGCCATGGACCACGCGGTGGCCGGCGCGGATCAGCCCCTCTCCCCAGGTCGCCAGCGCCTCGGGTAGCCAGGCGTCCAGCACCGCCTCGGTGTCTTCGGCGGCGGCAAGGCTCCAGCTGCGCTGGTCGCTCCAGAGGCGGGTCCCCGTGCGCCCGTGCACGGAGACCTTGAGGCTGGAGCTGCCGGCGTTCAGCACCAGCACCTCGCCCACGCCGGGCGCTGTCGCCGTGGCCGATGCCGTCATCCGTGGTCGGCGCTCGGCGGCGTCCAGCGCCAGTCGGTCACTTCGGGGGCATCCTTGCCGTGGGCATGGGCATAGGCGCGGTGGGACAGGATCGCGTCCTGCATCCGTTCCTTGACGTGGGCGGCGCGGGAGCGCAGGAAGGGCACCCGGTTGACCACGTCGATGACAAGATTGAAGCGGTCGATCTGGTTGTTCATCGCCAGTTCCAGGGGCGTGTTGATGTTGCCCTTCTCCTTGTAGCCCCGCACGTGAATGTTGGCGTGGTTGGTGCGGCGGTAGGTGAGCCGGTGGATCAGCCAGGGATAGCCGTGGAAGTTGAAGATCACCGGCCGGTCGGTGGTGAACAGGGTGTCGAAGTCCCGGTCGCTGAGGCCGTGGGGATGTTCGTTCGGTTCGGTGAGGGCGAACAGCTTGACCACGTTGATCACCCGGATGCGCAGGCTGGGGATCTCGCGGTGCAGGATCTCCACCGCCGCCAGCGTTTCTTTGGTGGGGATGTCGCCAGCGCAGGCCATCACCACATCCGGTTCACTCGGTTCGGCCGCGTGGTCGTCATTGCTGGCCCAGCCGACGATGCTGACCCCCTTGGCCACATGGCGCCGGGCCTGTTCCAGGGTGAAGTACTGCAGGTGCTTCTGCTTGTCGGAGACGATGATGTTGCAGACATTGGTTTCCTGCAGGGCCTCCTCCGCCACCGCCAGCAGGCAGTTGGCATCCGCCGGCAGGTACACCCGCACCACGTCACCGCTCTTGTTGCCCGCCAGGTCGATGAAGCCGGGATCCTGGTGGGTGAAGCCGTTGTGGTCCTGACGCCACACCGTGGAGGAGATCAGACAGTTCCAGGGGCCGATCGGGGCCCGCCAGGTGGCATGCAGCAGGCAGGATTCCAGCCATTTGGCGTGCTGGTTGAACATCGAGGCGATCACATGGGCGAAGGCCTCGTAGGTGTGGAAGAAGCCATAGCGCCCGGTGAGCAGGTAGCCCTCCATCATCCCCACCAGGGTGTGCTCGCTGAGCATCTCCACCACCCGACCGCTGCGGGCCAGTTCACTGCCGTTGAGGTCTTCAGGAAGAAACTCCTCCATCCACACCTTCTTGCTGACTTCGTAGATGGCCTGCAGACGGTTGGAGGCGGTCTCATCGGGGCCGAACACCCGCATGGAGTTGGGATTCGCCTGGATGATGTCGCGCAGCAGCTCGCCCAGCGGGTAGGTGTTCTCCTCCTCCGTGGCCCCCGGCGCCACCACCTGCACCGCGTAGTCCTCCAGGGAGGGGAACTGCAGCTTGCGGCGCAGCAGGCCGCCGTTGGCGTGGGGGTTGGAGCCCATCCGCCGGTTCCCCTGCGGTGAGAGCGCCTGCAGTTCGGGCCGCAGCGTGCCGTTCGCGTCGAACAGCTCCTCGGGCCGGTAGCTCCTGAGCCACTGCTCCAGCAGCTGCAGCTGTTCGGGATCGGTGTTCGGTGCGGCCAGGGGCACCTGGTGGGCCCGCCAGAAGCCCTCCAGCTTCTTGCCGTGCAGGGAGGTCGGGCCGGTCCAGCCCTTGGGCGAGCGCAGCACGATCATCGGCCAGGCGGGGCGGACCGCCTCGCCGCTGGCGCGGGCCTCGGCGCGGATCTGCAGGATGCGCCCGATCGCCTGGTCCATGGCGGCGGCCATGGCCCGGTGCATGGCCATCGGCTCGTGGCCTTCGACGAAGATCGGCTCCCAGCCGTAGCCGCGCATCAGGTTGGCCAGCTCCTCGTGGGGGATGCGGGCCAGCAGGGTGGGGTTGGCGATCTTGTAGCCGTTGAGGTGCAGCACCGGCAGCACCGCACCGTCGCCGATCGGGTTGAGGAACTTGTTGATGTGCCAGGAGGTGGCCAGGGGGCCGGTCTCGGCCTCGCCATCGCCCACGCAGGCCAGGGCGATCAGGTTGGGGTTGTCGAACACCGCCCCGCAGGCGTGTGAGAGCACGTAGCCGAGCTCGCCCCCCTCATGGATCGAGCCGGGGGTTTCCGGGGTGCAGTGGCTGCCGATGTGGCCCGGGAAGGAAAACTGCTTGAAGAAGCGCCGCAGCCCTTCGGCGTCCTGGCTCTTGTCGGGGTAGACCTCGCTGTAGCTGCCGTCGAGGTAGGTGGGGCCGAGCACCCCGGGGGCACCGTGTCCCGGCCCCGACAGGTAGATCATGTCCAGGTCGTGGCGGCGGATCACCCGGTTGGCATGGGCCCAGAGGAAGGCCTGACCGGGGGAGGAGCCCCAGTGGCCCAGCAGCCGCGCCTTGACGTGCTCATGACGCAGCGGTTCGGCCAGCAGCGGGTTGGCGCGCAGGTAGATCATCCCCACCGCCAGGTAGTTGGCGGCGCGCCACCAGGCATCGATCAGGGACAGTTCCTGCTCAAATTCCGGTGTCGAGGCCTGGGCCTCGAAGGGAGCCATCGTCGAGATGGTCATGGCCGTCACAGGCAGGGGGCTATGGGTTCAACTTTCGCCTGCCCGCGTTAAAAAGCTGGAAATCAATGGCCCTGCTTTGGGGGGGTCAGGAATCCGACATCCAGCGTCCTGAATCATGGGCGTGCGTTCAGCCCAGCAGGTTGCGCACGTGGGCCAGGATCCCCTCACTGTCGATGCCCTGGTGGGGAGCCTGTTCCCAGAGGCCGCCACAACCTTCGCGCCAGGTGCCCAGGTGGGCGTATCTGGGGTGGTAACCCCGTTCCAGCAGCCAGGTGCCGAAACGGCTGCCCAGGCCGGTGCGGCGGTTGAAGGCTTCCACCACCAGCACGAACGGTGAACGGCCGATGGTCTCCATCATCGTTTCGTCCACCACGTTGAGGCTGGCCTTGTTGATCAGGCGCACGGCCGTGCCCTCCTGGCGCAGCCGCTCCACCGCATCAAGGGCCCGGTAGAGACAGTCCCCGAAGCTGATGATCGTGCCGGCCTCCCCCTCCCGCACCACTTCGTCCCGCCCCGGCTCGAAGACGTAGCCATCCCCGTGCAGGTCGTTGCCCTGCTGATCCAGCAGGTTGGGCACCTTGGAGCGGGTCGAGAAGATGAAGCGGAGTCCCGGATCGTGGAACACCGCCTCCACGCAGGCCTTCATCTGCCCCGCATCGGCAGGGAAATAGAGCCGGGTGGGGAGGTGGTCATCCTCCAGCCCGTTGTCGGCGAACAGGTTGTTGAGGCCGAAATGGCAGGTGTTGTCGGCCATGTCGTCGACGCCGGCATGGGAGAAATGGCAGAGCACGTTGGCGCCGTTGAGGCGCGCCATGGTGATCTCGGAAATGCACATCTCCAGGAAGGCGCTGAAGGTGGCGAACAGGCCCTGGCGCCCTTTCTGCATGCCAAAGCCGGCGGCGGCGGAGAAGTTGGCCCGCTCCATGATGCCGCCGCTGATGAAGATCTCCGGATAGGCCTTGCGGATCTGGCTCAGACCGCAGGACCCCTCCAGATCGGAGTCGACGCAGAGCACCGTGTCCTTGCGCTCGCTGGCGTCCAGGTGGGAGAGCACCGTCACGACCGTGTCGCCGAAGATGTTGCGGTTGGCGGCGGTGGTGCGGCTGGAGCCCAGGTAGATGGTGGGATTGACGGGTTTTTCGATCGCCTTGAGGTGTGCGGCGGCCGCGTACTGGCCGCGCTGCTCCAGATAGGCGATCGCCAGATCGACGGGGATCACGTCGTGGCCATGGGTGGAGCCTTCGAGCCCCTCGATGCCCACGGCCATCGGCCGTTTGTTGATCACCGCCACCGGCCCATCGGTGGCCACGGCGGCGCAGAGCCGGCCGTAGAGGTCGTCGAGATCCTCGCCATCGCCGCTGAGGGTGGCCAGCCCCTGGCCCGCCAGGGTGCGGCCCACGTCGTAGCCCTTCTGGTACTGGGAGGGATGGCCAGCGATGGTGACGTCGTTGTCGTCGATCACCAGCTTCACGTCGAGGCCGTGGGCCACCGCGAAGCGGGCCGCTTCGGCGTCATCCCCCTCCTGCTGGGCGCCATCGGAGCCGAGGCAGAAGAGGATGCGGCCGGGATGGGCCAGGGCCACCCCGTTGACGAAGGGCCAGAGGTGCCCCAGCCGGCCCGAGCTGAACTCCACCCCGGGGGTGAGACCGAGCTCCGGGTGGCCGGGAAGGCGGGAATGGGCGGCCCGGTACTGCATCAGATCGCTGGCCTGCAGCTGGCCCCGCAGCACCGCCATCAGGTATTGGGTGGCCACCCGGTGGCCGGCCTCATCGAAGAAGACCGGCACGAAGCGCTCCGGGGCGCCGCGGAAGAAACCATCGAGGATCATCACCTCCGGCACGGTGTCGTAGGGGCCGCCGGTGTGGCCGCCCACCCCCCGGGCAGCGCCGGTGGCCGTGAAGAAGACGATCGCGTCCCGGCAGAGCTGGATGTTGGCGCGCAGGGCCTGCCGCTGGGAGGGGCTCAGCTCGGGCTGGCAGGGGTCGAGGGCCAGGGGCTGGTAGGCGGCCAGATCGATCGGGAAGGCGTCGGTCACGCTGAGGATGGGGGCTGGAGAACGGGCTGCCGAAGCCTTTGATCTTTCTTACCCCGCCCAGGTAAAGGAACGCGGCAGAGCCATCAGGCCACCGGATTCAGCGCTGCATTCCAGCACTTCACGGCCGGGAGTCCTCGGTAGTTGGAAAGAATCGTGAGCGTGGCGGTGTCGAGCAGGAAGTGGGCGCCGTGGCTGGGCGGCAGCCCGATCCAGCGCGCCACGAACACCCGCAGCAGATGCCCGTGGGCGAACAGGGCCACCCGGCCACCGCTCTGCTGCAGCCGGTGAATCACCCGGTCGACCCGGTCCCCCACCTGGGCAGGACTCTCCCCCTCAGGACAGCCGTCGCGGAACACCATCCAGCCGGGCCGCAGACCCTGGATCTCTGTGTTCGTCAGTCCTTCATAGGCCCCGTAGTTCCATTCGATGAGATCGGGCTCAAGGTGGGCCTGCCCGGCCAGGCCCGCCAGTTCGCAGGTGCGCCGGGCCCGCTGCAGCGGGCTGGACAGCACCAGGGAGAACGGGCTGGCTGCCAGGACCGGAGCCAGTCCGCGGGCGGCCGCCTCCCCCCGTTCGGTGAGGGGGATGTCGGTGCTGCCGGTGTGTTGTCCCGAGAGGCTCCAGGCCGTTTCGCCGTGGCGAATGAGCACCACCTCGGCGGCGGGGGCGGGGCCGTTCTGGATCGTTGTCACGGTTGGAGCGTCACGGAAGGGCTCTGGCGGGGAGACATCGTCCCGCTCACTTAAGCTCGTTACTCTGGCCAGGACGGTGGAAGGTGGGGCCGGTAGCCGCTGCTGACACACCAGTGCCCGTCGCAAAGCCGCCTGCGCCAGTCGTCCGCCCGCGATCTTGAGCGACCCCTCCGCGCCTCTCTCCTCCGCCGACGGTCCGGCCCGGGCCCAGTGCCCCTACTGCGGTGTCGGCTGCGGCCTGGAGATGAAGCCCCCCACAGCGGCGGCGGCCGGCAGCGAGGCCATCTGGACGGCCCGTGGTGACCGCCAGCACCCCTCCTCCCTGGGGCAGGTCTGCGTCAAGGGGGCCACCGTGGGCGAGACCCTGCACCGCAACCGGCTCACCACACCGCTCTATCGGCAGCGCACCGACCAGCCCTTGGCGCCGATCAGCTGGGATCGGGCCTTTGACCTGCTGGAGGCCCAGGTGCGACGCACCCTGGCTGAGAAGGGCCCCTCAGGCCTGGCGATGTACGGCTCCGGGCAGTTCCAGACCGAGGACTATTACGTCGCCAACAAACTCTTCAAGGGGGCGCTGGGCAGCAACAACTTCGACGCCAACTCGCGCCTGTGCATGAGTTCGGCCGTGTCGGGTTATGTGCGCAGTTTCGGCTCCGACGGCCCCCCCTGTTGCTACGACGACCTGGATCAGGCCGATACGGTGCTGTTGATCGGCACCAACACGGCCGAGTGCCATCCGGTGCTGTTCCAGCGCCTGCTGAAGCGCAAGCGCAAGCAGAAGCAGGCCCTGCAGATCGTGGTGGTGGATCCGCGCACCACCGCCACCAGCGACGCGGCCGACCTGCACCTGGCCATCCGGCCCGGCACCGATCTGGCCCTGCTGCACGGCCTCGGCCACCTGCTGCTGGAGATGGGCGGGGTGGATCGGGCCTATGTGCAGGCGTCGACCGAGGGCTTTGAGGCGTTGGCGGAGTTGTGGGCGCTGTGGACACCCGCCAAGGTGAGCCGGTTCTGCGGCATCGAGGAGCGGCAGCTGCACCAGCTCGCGGACCGCTGGGAGGCAAGCCCCGCCGTGCTGAGTCTCTGGTCAATGGGGGTGAACCAGAGCGTCGAGGGCACCGCCACCGTGGCCGGGATCATCAACCTGCATCTGGTCAGCGGCCAGATCGGCAAGCCCGGTGCCGGGCCCTTTTCCCTCACCGGCCAGCCCAACGCGATGGGGGGCCGGGAAGCCGGTGGCCTCGCCAAGCTGCTGCCGGGCTACCGCTCCGTCACCGATGCCGGGCATCGCGCTGAGCTGGAACGCCACTGGGGTCTGGCCCCCGGTGCCATCGCACCGGAATCGGGGCTCACGGTGTGGGAGCAGATCGAGGCGATGGAGCGGGACGCCCTGGGGCTCTGGTGGGTGGCGGCCACCAATCCGCTGGTGAGCCTGCCCTGGCTTGATCGGGTGCGGGCCGCCGTGGCCCGCTGCCCGATGGTGGTGCTCAACGAGGCCTATGCCGGCACCGAGACCGCCGCCATCGCCCACCTGGTGCTGCCGGCGGCGCAGTGGAGTGAGAAGGCCGGGGTGATGACCAATTCCGAACGCCGTGTCACCTACTGTCCGGCCTTTCGTGTGCCCCCGGGCGAGGCCCGAGCCGACTGGGCGATCTTTGCCGAGCTGGGCCGCCGCCTGGGGTTTGAGGAGCAGTTCCGCTACGGCTCTTCGGCCGAGGTCTTCGATGAGTTCGTGGTGATCACCGCAGGCCGGGTGTGCGATCTCAGCGGCCTCAGCCATGGGTTGCTGCACGAGCACGGCCCCCAGCAATGGCCCTTCCCCACCGGCACCTCCCCGGGTGGCGGCACCCCGCGCCTGCACACCTCCGGCCGCTTCCCCACGGCCTCCGGCCGCGCCCGCTTGATCAGCGAGGCGCCCATGGGCCTGGGCGAACCCCCCGATGACGACTACCCCCTGGTGCTCACCGTCGGCCGCTACCTGGAGCAGTGGCACACCATGACCCGCACGGCCCACGTCGAGCGGCTGCTGCGGCCCCACGCTGCGCCGCTGCTGGAGGTGAATCCCGTCGACGCCCGAACGCATGGATTGGTCGATGCGGGCCGCGCTGAGGTGATCTCCCGCCGGGGCGCCGTGACGGCCACGGTGCAGATCACCGAGCGCATTCGCCAGGGCACGGTGTTTCTGCCGATGCACTGGGGGGCGTCCCAGGAGCAGGCCTGCGAGGCCAACCGGCTGATGCATGCCTTGGGTTGCCCGATCTCCCAGCAGCCGGAACTCAAGGCCGCGGCTGTGACGCTGAAGCCGATCGCGGCGCCGTCAAAGCCGAGGCTGTCGAACTCCGGTGACCATCCAGGTCTCCGGTCCGAACCGAAGTCTTGAGTCGCTTGCCGGCTGCTCCACCAGTCGCGGAGCGAGCCTCAGGTCTCCGGTCGGGCCGCGGCAGGTTTCGATCAGCCGAGCTCGACGCAGAATCGAGAAATTCTGCGTCACGGTCACCCTGGTGTGTCCGATCAGATCGGCAATCTGGGCGTGGGTGAGTTGGAAAGGCAACACATACCATTCCTTCTGTCGATAACCGATGCGTTCGGCCAGCAATCGCAACAGGGCTGTCAGGCGTTGTTCAGCCGTTGTCAGGTGGCGAATCAGCAGCAGATCCACGGTCCAGTCGTTGAGGCTGTGCTGCCCTGGTTGCGGCGCGTCGACGTTGCATTCGCTCAGCTGCACCGGGGTGATGGCTTCCAGATGCATCGTTGCCCGGCGCTGAAACTCCAGGGGCAACTGATCGCCGGCTTGAAGAAATCCCAGGGTGATGGCCTGGTTGTTGGTGGTTGACAACGAGACCTTCAACAGCCCCTGCTCGATCTGGAAACACCGGACCCCACCTTGATGTTCTGGATCGAGCAGCAGGGTGTGACCCTCGGCGATGTTGATCCCGACACTCTGTTGTGGTGTCACTGATCGTCGTGGGCGTAGCGTCGGTAGAGGAAGTCGAGGGCGTGGTTGCGGACGTCGTAGTACTCCGGCATTTCCATCAGCTGGGCCCGCTGGCGGGGCCGCGGGAAGGGCAGCTCGAGGATCTCGCCGATCTTTGCGGCCGGGCCGTTGGTCATCATCACGACCCGGTCGGCCAGGAACAGGGCTTCATCGATCGAGTGGGTGATCATCAGCACGGTCACCTTGTGTTCCTGCCAGATCTTGAGCAGTTCCTCCTGCAGCTCCTCCTTGGTGATCGGATCGAGGGCTCCGAACGGCTCATCCAGGATCAGCACCTTCGGCTGCAGGGCCAGGGCCCGGGCGATCGAGACCCGTTGCTTCATCCCCCCCGACAGGCTGCCGGGTTTCTTGTCGGCCGCCTCACTCAGCCCCACCATCGCCAGGTGGCTGTCCACGATCCGGCGGGCGTCGCCGTTGCGTTTGAGATGGGGGAACACATTGTTCACCGCCAGGGCCACGTTTTCGGCGGCCGACATCCAGGGCAGCAGCGAGTAGTTCTGAAACACCACCATTCGGTCAGGGCCGGGCTCGCGGATCGGTACCGACTCCAGCCGCACCTCGCCGCTGGTGGGCTGGCCGAAGCCCGACACCAGGTCGAGCAGGGTGGATTTGCCGCAGCCGGAATGGCCGATGACACAGATGAATTCGCCTTCCGCCACCTCCAGGCTGATGTTGTCGAGCACGGTGTAGGGGCCCTGCGGGGTGGGGTACACCTTGCTGACGCCATCGATCACCAGGAACGGTTCAGCGGAGCCGGCTTGGGTGTGCTGGGGGGACGTCAGGGTCTGCATGCAGGCGCAAGGGGATGGGGACGCAAGGGGGTCGTCAGCGGCTGGACGGGGCTGGCAGCGGCGTCGGGGCCACCGTCACCTGGCCTTTGACGGCCAGAAGGTCGAGATAGCCCAGGGGATCGAACGGATCGAGGCGATCGCCTTCGAAGGCCCCCAGCGGCGACGGGGGCCGTTCGGTGGCTGGCAACCCCAGGGCGGCGGCGGCGCTCCGGAACAGGGCGCGGTCCTGCACCCGATCGGCCACCTCCTGCCAGTTGCTGGGAAAGCTGGTCAGGCCCCAGCGCCCCAGCTGGCTGAGGATCCAGACCGCTTCACTCGGGTTCGGCTCGTTGACCTCGGGGCCGAAGAAGCGGTTGAACGACGGCATCGACGTGGGCGCGCCGGTGCCACGGTCGTAGGCATCGATGAGGCCCGGCCGGATCGTCGCCACATCGGTGCCTACGTACTGACTTTGGGACAACAATTCCGCCAGTTCGTCGCGGTGGGCCGGGTCGTCGCAGTAGCGGCAGGCCTCCAGCAGCGCCTGCACCAGGGCCTGGTGGGTGCGGGGGTAGGCCGCTGCCCAGGCCTCTTTCACCCCCAGCACCTTTTCGCCGTGGCCATTCCAGAGCTCCACATCGGTGGCGATCACGGTGCCCAGACCTTCCCGCACGGCGCGGGAGTTCCAGGGTTCGCCGACGCAGTAGCCATCGATGGTGCCCGCCTTGAGGGCGGCCACCATCTGGGGGGGTGGGATCACCAGCAGCTCCACGTCACGCTCGGGGTGGATACCCGCTGAGGCCAGCCAGGCCCGCAGGATCAGGTTGTGCATCGAGGCCGGATGCACCATGGCGAGCACCGGTTTGGTGCCCGGGTGGGCCACGATCCAGGCTTTGAGCTCAGCCAGGGTGGTCACCCCGGCGTCGTGGAAGCGGCGATGCAGGGTGATGGCATTGCCGTTGCAGCTCAAGGTGAGGGCACTGACCATGGGCATCGGCGGCTGCCCGTTGCAACCGAGGGTCATGGCGATGGGCATCCCCGCCACCATCAGGGCCCCATCGATCACACCCTGGCGGACGTGGGTCTCCAGGGTTTTCCAGTTGCTTTCACGCCGCAGCCGCACCTGGCCGAGGCCGTGCTTGGCGAAGAACCCCTTCTCCTGAGCCACCACCAGCGGCAGGCAGTCGGTGAGGGGAATGAAGCCCAGCTCCAGATTCACCTTCTCCAGGCCGTTGGCGGCGATGGCCTCGGCGGGCTTGAGCCGTTGCTGCCTGGCCCGGCGCTGTTCCGACAGGAAGCCCACGATCTCGCCGCGCAGCCCGTAGTAGCGCGGGTGCTCCACCGCCCCCAGCTGGGTGCGGGGCCGGGGCAGGGGCACCTCAAGGATCTGGTCGATGTGGGCCTCGGGCCCGTTGGTCATCAGCACCACCCGGTCGGAGAGCAGCAGGGCCTCGTCCACGTCGTGGGTGACCATCAGGGCGGTGACCTTGGCCTCCTGGCAGATCTGCATCAGCTGCTCCTGCAGGTTGCCGCGGGTGAGCGCATCGAGGGCGCCGAAGGGCTCATCGAGCAGCAGCAGTTTCGGTCGCAGGGCCAGGGCCCGGGCGATGGCGACCCGTTGTTTCATGCCGCCGGAAATTTCCCTGGGGTACTTATCGGCGGCGGCCTTCAGCCCCACCAGCTGAATGTGGTGTTCGATGATCGCTTCCCGTTCCTTGGGATCCTTGGCGGCGATCACGTTGTCGACACCCAGGGCGATGTTCTGACGCACCGTGAGCCAGGGCAGCAGGGAATAGTTCTGGAAGACCACCATCCGATCGGGCCCCGGATCGGTGACCTGGCGTCCGTTCATCAAAATGCCGCCCTGGGTGGCACTGGTGAGGCCGGCCAACAGATTGAGCAGGGTGGACTTGCCGCAGCCGGAGTGGCCGACGAGGGAGATGAATTCGCCTTCGGCGATATCGAGAAAAATATCCTTGAGGGCGACATACTCCCCGCCTCCCGGCAAGGGAAAGGTCTGGGTGACGTGGTCAACCGTGAACAGGGCGCCCATGGTCAGGAGGCTCCCTTGCTGAGCTTGCGCCCGGCGAAGGCCACCAGGCGATCCAGCAGCAACCCCACGATGCCCACATAGATGATGGCCAGAATGATCTGGCTGGAGCTGGCGTCACCGCCGGCGTTGTAGGCATCCCAGATGAAGTAGCCGATACCCCCATCGGCCTTCAGCATTTCGGCGGCCACGATGGCCAGCCAGGCCAAACCCACAGCGATGCGAAGTCCGGCGAATACATAGGGGATGGTCGAAGGTATGACAATGTCCTTGATGTAGGCCTTCTTAGGAAGCTTCAGCACCCTGGCCACGTTGATGTAGTCCTCGGGGATCTCACGAATGCCGATGGCGGTATTGATGATGATCGGCCAGATCGCCGTAATGAAAATCACAAAGATGGCCGATGTCGTGGAATCCTGGAACACCATGAGCGTGATGGGAAACCAGGCCAGGGGGGGGACGGTCCGCAACACCTGAATCACAGGGTCGAAGCCCTTGCCGAGGAAGCGGTTCATCCCCAGGAGGCCGCCGACGGTGATCCCCACCACAGCGGCCAGCCCGTATCCCAGGGCCACCCGCTGCAGCGAGATCAGGATCTGCCAGGCCAGGCCCTTGCTGGTCCCCCCATCATCGAAAAACGGATGAATGATGTAGGGATCCCAGGTGTCGACAACGACATTGACGGGCCCCGGCAGCCGGCCGACGCCCAGGACCAGGGACAGCAGCTGCCAGACCACCAGAAAGGCGCCGATGCAGATCAGATAGGGCGATAACTGGGCGACCCAGACGGGCGCGATCCGTTTGGGTCGATTGTGTCGGGCGACTGCGCTGGTGGCCATGGGGGAAGGTTGGGAAGCGGCGGGGTGAAGAGGTCTCCGTTGGGAGTGTCTTCAACGTCAGGACATGGCTTTGATCTTCAGGGCGTCCAGGTAGGCCTTCGGATTCTCCGGGTCGAAGACGACCCCGTCAAAGAAGGTTTCCTTGCCCCGTGAATCACTGGCCGGAATGGCCTTGTCCTGCCCGATCGCCTTGGCCGCTTCCTTCCAGAGATCGGCGCGGTTGACCTGGTTGACCAGGGCGTCGATGTCGGTGCTGGCGGGGAGATAGCCCCAGCGCATGTCCTCAACGACGAACCATTGGTCGTGGCTCTTGAACGGGAAGGAGGCGTTCTCGCTCCAGAAGCGCATGCGATAAGGGCTGTCGGTCACGACACGGCCGTCGCCGAAGTCGAAGTTGCCGGCCAGGCGGGGCTTGATGTCCTCCACGCTGGCTTTGAAGTACTTGTCCTTTGAGGTGATTTCACAGAGCTCGTCGAGGTTGGCGGGGTCTTCGCACCACATCTGGGCTTCCAGGACCGCCTTCAGCAGGGCCTGGGTGGCCTTGGGGTTCTTCGCGACCCAGTCGGCACGCATGGAGAAGGATTTCTCGGGGTGGAACTTCCAGAGTTCACCCGTGACCGCGGCGGTGTAGCCGAGCTTCTTGTTGACGAGGCGCTGGTTCCAGGGCTCGCCGACGCAGAAGGTGTCCATGGTGCCGGTCTGCATGTTGGCCACCATCTGGGGCGGGGGGACCACCACCAGGTCGGCGTCCTTGTTGGGGTCGATGCCGTTGGCGGCCAGCCAGTAGCGCATCCACAGGTCGTGGGTGCCGCCAGGGAAGGTGACCGCGGCCTTGAACTTCCTGCCGGTCTTGGCCGTGGCGGCCACGGCATCGGCGAGACCCGCCTTGTTGTCGATGGTGAGCTTGTTGGCCAGAAAGTCCTTCGAGACCGACAGGCCCTGTCCCTGGAGATTCAGCCGGGCCAGGGTGGCCATCGGCAGCGGCTGCTTGCTCTTGGTGATCTTGCCTGCCGCCAGCAGCAGGGGCATCGGCGTGAGGATGTGGGCACCCTCGATGCCGCCGCCCGCTCCTCCCAATTCCAGGTTGTCGCGGGTGACGGCCCAGGAGGTCTGCTTCATCACCTTCACCTCCGGCATGCCGTGTTTGGCGAAGAAGCCCTTCTCCTTGGCAATGATCAGCGGAGCGGCGTCGGTGAGGGCGATGAAGCCGAGGGACACGCCGGTGACTTCAGGGGCATCGCTGCCACCACCAGCCGGTGCGGGGGTGGCCGCTTCCTTGGTGCCACCACAGGCACTGAGCCAGATGGCGCCGGCCGTGGTGCCGGCGGCGGTGATCAGGAATTGGCGACGGGAAAGGTTGGACATGGAGCCAAGGGAGTGCCAGGGAGGACCGGAGGAAGGCACCTGCAGGTGCATGTGTTCTCAGGACGGGCCTCACAACAAAGCGCACCGTGCTGGCGAAGGTTGGGTGGCTGGCGCAAAGGCTGACCAGACACGATTCAAGAGACCACGGCGACAGCTTCCTCCAGAGTCGCGTTGGTTACCGATTCGCAAGTTGGCGACGCAGGCGTTCGCCGCTGCGGGCCAGCAGCAGGCCCGTGGCCCGTTCCAGGGCGTCTTCGAGGCGCTCGAACCGCCCGGCGAACCACAGGTAGGCCGCCACGTTCCAGCGCAGCGCCGGCATCAGGGCGCCTTCGCCGCAGAGGGCTTCCAGGGCCTGCGATCGCCAAAGCTGGAGGCCCTGCCAGGGCACCTCGGCGCTGGTGATGCCGTGGTCGCGGGGGTGGAGCAGGATGCGCTGGGTGGCTCCCTGGCGCACCCGGGCGGTGATGCCGGCGCGGGAGGTGGGCAGGTCGGTGGAGCCCTCCAGTCCCTTCACCGTCAGCAGGTCGGTCTCGTCGCAGTCCTGCAGGGCCTGCCAGGCGCGGGTCTCGGTGGGGGGATGGACGAAGCCGCTCACCAGCAGGTGCTCCCCACGGTGCGGCGTCCACAGCAACTCCAGGCTCGCCACCGGCGGCCGTTTGCCGATGGCGTCCCTCACCGGCACCAGGCGTTCGGCCCAGGGGAAATGGTCGGGCTGGTGGGTGAGGGCCAGCCCATGGCGGTCGAGGCGGTGCTGCACCGCGCTCAGCGGCAGGCCGGTCGAGGGGATGCCGATCGCCTCGAACAGCTCGGCCAGGGTGACGCCGAACTTCACCGGCATCGGGTCGCCGCCGTGCAGCACCACCGGCAGATCGTCGCTGGCCAGCACCAGGGCCACCAGGGGCAACAGCGGTGCGGTGCGGCTGCGGCCGTCGTAGGGCACCCCGAAGCAGAGTGGTCGCCGCCCGGGGGTTTCCAGCACCGGGCCGCAACGGCGGTAGCTGTCGAGCATGCCGGAGAGCTCGGTGGGGTGGGGGCGCCGGATGCGGTGGGCGATCAGGAAGGCCCCCATCTGGGCGTCATCGACCAGCCCGCGGAGCATCAGGTCCATCGCCTCAGCGGCCTGCTGGCGATCCAGGCCGGTGCTGGTGTGTTCGCCGCTGCCCACCTTGCCGATCAGCTCACGGAAGCGGGCCCGCTCAGGGCCGAGCGCCCGCAGGCGGACCTGGCGTCGATCCGAAGCGGCGTCGGGCCCCAGGCTGGCCGGTTCTGGTAACAGTGACGACATGGGCGGACAGTTCCATGGCGGAAACTAAGCCCTTGTTGATCGGTGGGTCGGCGCAGCTTTCCCTGGCGCTCCCCGACAGACGATCGTTCCCGACGGCGCAGCTCTCATCGGCGTCCCGGCCTTAGACGACCCCCCGAGGGTTTCTCTGCGTCCTCCTGCCTGGCAGGGATCCTCCGCATGGTCGCCATGCGGACCGCCGCTTCCGCATGAACAGCACCGACACCAGCACCGAGCTCACCACGCCGCCAGCGCCCAGCCTCAGCAAGGTGGAACAGGCCAAGGCGGATCTCTGCGGCCTGGATCTGGCCCCCCGGCTGGCGGAACTGGCCGCGGCGGGCTGGGACAGCCTGGATGAGGCCACCCTGACGATCCGGCTGAAGTGGCTGGGGATCTTCTTCCGCCCCGTCACCCCCGGTCGCTTCATGGTGCGCCTGCGGCTGCCCAATGGTGTGATCGACGCCGAGCCGCTGGAGCTGCTGGCCGATGCGGTCGACCGCTGCGGTGACCACGGCAGCGCCGACATCACCACCCGCCAGAACCTGCAGCTGCGGGGCCTGTTGCTGGAGGACATGCCACCCCTGCTGGCGGCGATGGAGCGTGTGGGCCTCACCAGCCGCCAGTCGGGCCACGACAACCCCCGCAACATCACCGGCAACCCCCTGGCCGGCCTCGATCCGGAGGAACTGGTCGACACCCGGCCACTGGTGGACGCCATCCAGGCCCGGCTGCTGGCCGACGACGGCCCCCGCAACCTGCCGCGCAAGTTCAACGTGGCGGTGGGTGGCGCCCCCGACAGCTTCCTGCTGCACAACGACCTGGCCTTCCTGCCGGCGCCCCACCCGCAGGATCCGGCCGCGCCCCTCGGTTTCACGGTGATGGTGGGCGGCTTTTTCTCGGCCCAGCGCAACGAACTGGCCGTTCCCCTCGGCCTCTGGCTGCGGCCCGACCAGCTGCCCGCCTTCACCCTGGCCCTGCTGCGCCATTACGACGCCCACGGCAACCGGGTCCAGCGCAACAAAAGCCGGCTGATGTACCTCATCGATGGCCTGGGGCTGGAGGCCTACCGCGCCGCCGTGGTGGCGGCCTATCAGGAGCTGGCCGGGGAATCAGCGCCGGCGCCCCTGCCCCACGATGGCCGCCATCTGGTGGTGCGGGCCCCCCGCGACGGGCTGGGAGTCCAGGCCCAGAAGCAGGCGGGCCTGCATTGGGCGGGGCTGCATGTGCCGATGGGGCGCCTCGACGCCAGCTCCATGCTCGAGCTGGCCCGCCTGGCCCGCACCTACGGCAGCGGTGAGCTGCGCCTCACCGAGGCCCAGAACGTGCTGATCGTGAATGTGCCGACCGACCGCCTCGGGGCCCTGGAGGCCGAACCCCTGCTGGAACGGTTCCGCCTGGAGCCCGGCGCCCTGCAGGCCGAAGCGGTGAGCTGCACGGGCAGCCGCTACTGCAGCTTTGCTCTGATCCCCACCAAGCGCACCGCCCAGGCGGTGCTCGACGAACTGGAGCGGCGGCTGGAGCTGCCCGAGGCCGTGCGCAGCCACTGGACCGGCTGCCCCAACGCCTGCGGCCAGCCCTACATGGGCCAGATCGGCCTGATGGGGGCCAAGGCCCGCCAGGACGGCCAGCTGGTGGAGGCGGCCAAGATCTTCCTGGGGGGGCGCCTGGATCAGGACCCGCAGCTGGCCGAGCTGCACGAGAAGGCGGTGCCCCTCTCCGAGCTCGCGGATGTGCTGGAAGGGTTGCTGGTGGAACGCTTCGGCGCCCGGCGGCGGTCCGCACCGTGACGGCCTCGTGACCGCCGCTCTCGCCGCCTGGGATCCCCTGCAGTTGCCCGCCAGCGGCAGCCCCGAGCGCTGGCCCTGGCTGCAGGGCCTGCGGCGGGCCCAGGACCTTGACCTGGAGCCCTGGCTGCAGGCGGTGGAGGCCGGCCAGCTGCGGCCCGCCCTGGATCTGCTGGGCGCCCTGGCGGATTGGCTCGATGGCCCGGCGGCGGCCCGGCTGCTGGTCTGGTGGCTGGCTGAGCCCGCCGCCGATCCGGCCCTGCTGGCCGTGATCGGCCGCCGCCGCCATCCCCGTTGCCGAGTCCTGTTGCGGCAGGCCCTGGAGGGAGACAGCCCTGGCGCTGGGCGGATCGAGCTGTTGCTGCCGCTGCTGGGCCACCAGCGCGATCCCGAGGATTTCCAGCTGCTGCGGCAGCGGGCCCTGGCCCCCCTGCCGCTGCAGCAGCGCCGGGCCGCCCTGGAGGGCCTGGCGGTGGGGCTCGCCGCCTGGCCGGCGGCCCCACTGCGGCAGACCCTGTGCCATCTCATCGGGGATCTCGATCCCGCCCTGGCGGCCACGGCCGTGGACCTGCTGGCCCGTCTGCCGGCGGGCCGGGGGGACCTGGCCGGTCTTGATCGGGGCCGGCTGGCCCCGGAACTGGCGCAGCGAGTGGAGCGGCGCCTCGCAGGGGCCGGTGGGGTCACGGCCGCCGGGCGATCATGGAATCCACCCCAGCGCCCATGAGGCGAGGCCGATGTTCCGTCACCTGCTGGTGCCCACCGACGGCTCCGATCTCTCCGACGGCACCATCCGGCGGGCGGTGAGCTACGCCAGCGAGACCGGCGCGACCATCACCTTCCTGCACGTGCTCGCCAACCTGGCGATGCCACCCCAGGGCTCCCTCTACGGCGATCCGGTGTTGCTCGATCCTGCCGTGGTGGCGCAGTTCAGCCGGGCGGAGCGGGCCTACGCCGCCGGGCTGCTGGAGCGGGCCCGCGCCCTGGCCGAGGCGGCGGGCGTCCGCTGCGACACGGCCGTGGGCGATCACCCCGTCGTCTACGAGGCGATCATCGAGGCCGCCAGCCGCCATGGCTGCGACCTGATCTTCATGGCCTCCCATGGCCGTCGCGGTCTCGCCGGGCTGCTGCTGGGCAGCGAGACCCAGCGGGTGCTGACCCACTCCGACCTGCCCGTGCTGGTGTTTCGGAGCCCGGAGCCCGCCGCCGGCAACGATCAGGAGGCTCCCTCGGCCCCGACCGCGCCGGCCTGCTGAAGGCGCCAGCGGCGCACCACCTCCGCCACACCCAGGCCCTCGAGGTCGACCTGGGCATTGAGGCGCTGCATCGTGGCGGCGGGGATGCGGCCGGCCAGCGCCTCGATCACCGGCACCAGTTCCGGCCGCCGCCGCAGGGTGGCCGCGTTGAACACGGGTACGGCTTCGTAGGGCGGGAAGTAGTGGCGGTCGTCCCGCAGCTGTTGCAGGTCGAGGGCGGGGATCAGGCCGTTGGTGGTGTCGCCGGCGATCAGGTCGAGCCGCCCCTCGGCCAGGGCCCGGTAGGTGAGGCCCAGATCCATCGCCTCGGGCGGCTGGGCGAAGCGCAACCCGTAGCTCCGGGCCAGGCCGGCGAAGCCATCCGGCCGGTTGAGGAATTCGTAGCCGAAGCCCGCCCGCCAGCGGGGGGTGTGGGGGGCCGCCTCGCTGATCGTGGCGATCCCCAGCCGGCGCGCCTCAGCGCGGCGCACCAGGATCGCGAAGCTGTTCTCGAACCCCAGGGAGGGGAACAAGGTGAGCCCGAAGCGCTCGCCATACAGCCGGCGCGTCTGCTCGAACACCCGCCGCGCCGGATCGGGCGTGTCCGGCGGCGGCAGCGGCTGGTCAAGCAACGTGGTCCAGGCGGTACCGGTGTATTCCACGTAACCGTCGATGCGGCCGCTGCGCACGGCGGCGTGGATCAGGCCGGTGCCCCCCAGGCCGAAGTCCCGCTTCACCTTCAGCGGCGTGCTGGCCTCGATCTGCTGGGCCAGCAGTTCCCCCAGGATCAGCTGCTCGGTGAAGCTCTTGCTGCCGATCCGCACCGTGCCGGCGCCGCTGGCCGGCAGCAGCCGCAGCGCCAGCACGGCCCCGAGGGCCAGGCCCGCCAGGATCCAGGCGAGCCCCCGTCGCCGGCCGCCGCTGGGACCCTTGGCACGGGGCTGGGCCAGCCGTCGTTCCAGCAGGCCCAGGCCGCCATCGGCGAGCAGGGCGATCGCGGCGGCCGGCAGGGCCCCGGCCAGGATCAGGCCGTTGTTCACCGTGGCGATGCCCCGGAAGATGAACACCCCAAGGCCGCCGGCGCCGATGGCCGCGGCGATCGTGGCCACACCTACGCCGATCACCGTGGCCACCCGGAGGCCGGCCATCAGGGTGGGCAGGGCCAGGGGCAGCTCCACGTGCAGCAGCACCTGGCGCCCGCTGAGTCCGAGGGCTTGGCCGGCCTGCTTCAGCCCCGGGGGCACCTGGGCCAGGCCGGTGACCAGACCCCGCAGCAGGGGCAGCAGGGCGTAGAGGGTGAGGGCCACGATCGCCGGTGTGGTGCCGATGCCCCCCAGCAGCGGCACGGTGAGCAGCAGCCCGAAGATCGCCAGGCTCGGCACCGTCTGCACGGTGCTGGCCACCGCCAGCACCGGCCCGGCCCAGTGGGGCCGGCGGCTGATCCACAGGCCCAGCGGCAGGCTGATCGCCAGGGCCAGGCCGATGGCGCTGCCCACCAGCAGCAGGTGCTCGCCGCTGCGCTGCAGGATCTCCCCCGCCAGGGCGCCGTCCCACCAGGCCGGCGGCCACGGGCCGCTCATGGCGCTTCGGCCGCTGTCAGGGCCCGGGTGGCCCAGAACAGGGGCACACTCACGCCGATCAGCAGCAGGGCCCAGCTGCTGTTGGCGGTGTCGTTGAGCAGGGCGCCGACCAGGAAGGCGATCGACCCCACCAGCACGATGGCGGTGCTCCACGGGTGGCCCCAGGCCTTGAACGGCCGTGGCCGCTCCGGCTCCCGCCGGCGCAGCACGAACAGGCAGACGATCCCCACCAGGTAGAGGCTCACGTAGAGGAACGCCGCCAGCCCGAGCAGGATCGTGAAGTCGCCGGCGAGCACCAGCAGGGCCGAGGCCAGGCTGGTGAGCACCAGGGCCACGGTGGGGGTGCCGCCCCGGTTGACCCGGTCGACCAAGGGGCTGAACAGCTTGTCGCGGCTGAGGCCGTAGAGGATGCGGGGGGCGCCCATGATCGAGGCGTTGATCAGGCCCGCCAGGGACACCAGGGCCAGGACGGTGATCGCCTGGCCGCCGAAGGCGCCGAACAGCAGGGCGGCCGCATCCGCCACCGGCAGGCTGGAGACGGCGATCACCTTCAGGGGCAGCACCCGCAGCAGGGCCAGGTTGAACAGGGTGTAGAGGACGATCACGGCCAGCACACCGCCGATCAGGGAGCGGGGCAGGTCCTCCTGGGGTTCGCTGAACTCCTCGGAGAAGTAGATGGGGCTGTGCCAGCCGTCGTAGGTGGTGACGATCGCCTGCAGGGAGAACACCAGCGCCACCGCCAGACCCATCCAGCCCGCCGGGGTGGCCAGGGCCGTTGCAGGGGTGGAGATCGCCGCGCCGGCAGCGGCGCGGGTGTCGGGGCCGCCCAGCAGGAAGCAGGCCGCCACCACCGCCAGGAAGGCGAGCGCCTTGGCCAGGCTGAGCAGCTTCTGGCTGCCGCTGCCGGCCTCCACTCCCAGCAGCTGGATGAGGGTGAACAGGGCCACCACCGCCAGCCCCACCAGCTTCCCGGGCAACTCCAGGCCCGGCAGCAGGAACAGCGTGTACTCGCCGATGGTGATCGCCACCCAGGCGATGCCGGTGCAGTGGCCGATCCAGTCCATCCAGCCCACGCTGAAGCCGGCGGCATCGCCGAAGCAGCGACGGGCGTAGACGTACCAGCCGCCGGCCAGGGGCAGGCTGGCCCCCAGCTCCGCCACGGCGATGGCGCCGAGCAGGGCATAGAGGCCGCCGGCCAGCCAGGCCGCCAACACCCAGGGGCCGCTGCCCAGCTGGGCGGCCACCAGGCCGGGGGTGCGCAAAATGCCGGCTCCGATGGTGCCACCCACCGCGCCGGCGATGCCGAAGGTCACCCCCAGCACGTTGAGCAGGCGGCCCGGCGACTCCAGCTCCGGGGAGACCGGATCGGGGGGAGCGGAGCGGGTCAGGAGGCGATCACCCGTTCCAGCAGGGCGTGGAGCTCGTCCAGTTCGTGGCGGCTCAGCAGCCAGTCCCCCTGCTGATCCTTGGTGACGCGGGCCTCGATGATCCAGCCGTCCTCCGTGCGCGCGATGGCGAAGTGGGGGGACTGCAAAGGGTCGACCATGGGCGGGCGGGAAAAAGACGGTACCTCTTGCTTAGCCAGATCCGCCAGTAACGGCGGTGGACCCAGCTGCTCGAGCCGGAACGCGGCGCCGTAGCTGGGGGTGGGCTGCTGGGAATAGAAGCGGGCGGCGGCGGGCCGGCCCAGGCGGCGGCGGGCGCTGGCCACCAGGGCGGCGGCCCGGCTGCGGCCTCGCAGGGCCTGCAGCACCAGTGTCTGCAGCCAGTCGGGCGGGGTGCTCCAGCCCAGGGCCACGCAGGTCTGGCCATCCAGCAGGCCCAGCAGCCCCCGCCGCAGGGCGGGGCGCAGGGGTGCGGGCCAGTCGGCCAGCAGCATGGCCCGGGTGGCCTCGGCGATGCGCCGGTTGGTGGCGGCCGGGGCGAAGGCCTCCCGCTCCACCCGCTCGTTCAGGGCCAGCAGTGCCGCGAGGCTGTCCGGCAGGTTCGCGATCCCCATCCGTTCGCCCACCCCGCACCAGAAGCGGAACAGGTGCTCCTGCTCCAGGGGGGTCAGGGGCCGCCAGCCGTAGCGGGCCAGCCAGCGGATCGGCTCGGCCACGAAGGTGGAGAGCACATAGAGGAAATCGTCGTTGCTGATCGCGTAGTGGCCATGGATGCGGTTCATGCGCTCGATCACCGCGGCCCCGGCCGGGCTGCCGGGGCCATGGCGCAGCAGTTCAGCCACCATCAGGCCCGTGTCGTCGTAACGCTTGCGCGGCCGGCGCTCGAACTCCCCGGTGCGGGCCAGCAGTCCGGAGATGGAGGGCACGCAGAAGGTCTTGAGCAGGGCCAGCTCCAGGGCCTGGGTGAGGTCCCAGGCAAACAGCTCGCCCGCCAGCCGATGGGCGGTGGCTTCGGCGGCCCGGAGGGTCGCGTCGGCGCCTGAGGAGTCGGTGGGGGAGGGCATCGGGCAGGGATCAGAAGCGGGAGCCGGGCTGCTGCAGGAACGCCAGCCCCTTGCTGGTACTGGGCCGGCCGAGGACCCGGTTGCGATGGGGAAAGCGACCGAAGCGGGCGATCACGTCCAGGTGGCGGCGGGCGAAGTCGGCGGTGCGGGCGTCGGTGTGCTGCTCGAACAGGGGCAGGCCCAGCTCCTGCAGGGCCAGATCCTCACTGTGCATCAGGGGCATCAGCCAGAACGGCCGCCGCCCAGGGCCTGCTCGGTGAGCGCAGCGAAGCGTTCCCGCACGACCCGGTCGCCCTCGGGGCCGGGCCGGAACCAGGCGGAGGGGGGAATCTCTTCAAACCAGAAGTGCAGCACCTCCTCCGGGGTCGGCATGGTTCAGGCGAGGAAACGGCTCAGAAGAAAGGGAAGCACCATCAGCAGCAGCGCCACGATCAGCAGGACGGCAAGGTTGCTGAGGCCGTAGGGGATCACCATCAGGAGCACCCCACAGCCCAGGGCTACCGCGTGGGCCTGCTTCTTGCCGTAGATCGCGTAACCCAGACCGACCGAGCTGATCAACAGCGCCAACAGTTGGCCGAGGCTCGGATCACTGCGCATGGATCCTGGCCTGAACCGACGGACCCCCCCATGCTGGGGCTCCCAACGCTGTCCTGCCCACCCATGACCCACCTGGTGGTGCTCCAGCACCTGGAGCGGGAAGGCCCGGGTCGCTTCGCCGAGGAGGTGAGCCGCCGGGGCTGGACGCTGACGGTGTGCCGGCCCGACCGGGGGGAGCCCCTGCCCCGGCTTGGCCCCGACCAGGCCCTGCTGGTGCTGGGCGGACCGATGGGCGTCGCTGACATCGGCTCGCCGTCGTTCCCCTGGCTGGCGGGGGAGGTGGCCCTGCTGCGGGAGTGCCTGGCGTGCGAGCGCCCGGTGATCGGCCTGTGCCTGGGGGCCCAGCTGCTGGCCGTCGCCGCCGGCGGCCAGGTGGTGCCGCTGATGGCGGGGGAGCCCCCCGTGCGCGCCTACGAGGTGGGCTGGGGACCGGTGACCTGGACCCGGGCGCAGGGGCAGGAACCGGTGCTCGCCGGGCTCGGGGATGCCATACCGGTGTTGCATTGGCACGGCGATCGGATCCGGCTGCCCGCCGCGGCCACCCTGCTGGGGTCAACGCCCCTTTGCGCCGAGCAGCTGTTCCGGATCGGCCACCACGCCCATGGGCTCCAGTTCCACGTGGAGGTGACGGACGCCGCCCTGCAGACCTGGCTCGATGAGGACGGCGACTACGTGCGGTTGGCGCTCGGGCCGGACGGGGTCGAGCAGGTGCGGGCCGGCCAGGCCCGCTGGGGGGAGCAGGGGGAGCGCCAGGGGCGACGGCTGATCAACAACCTGCTGGATCGGGCCAGTGCCCTGCTGGGGGGCTATCCCCTGCTGTGAGCGCGAGCCCGTCGGCCAGTTGGCGGCGCCGCTGCTCCACCGCCCCATCCTCCAGCAGCCGCTCCGCCAGGGTCAGCCCCGCCTGGAGGCTCTCGCTGATTCCGGCCCGCCAGAGCAGGAAGCCAGCGTTCCAGATCAGCCCCGCCGCCAGGGGCCCCGAGGCGGCCAGGGCCTCCCGGGCCTGGCCCTGCCACTGCGCCACGCTCTCCAGCGGCACCTCGGGCGCCCCCAGGCCGTGGTCGCGGGCCCGCAGGATCAGCCGTTCAGAGTCTCCCCCCGCTCCCGCCTGGCGGTGGGAGGCGATGGCCACCCGGTTGGTGGGCAGTTCCACGCCCCCCTCCATCCCCTTGATCAGCAGCAGTTCGTGCTGGCCGGTGGCGGCGAGCGCCTCGCGGGCCAGCCGTTCGGTGGGGGCATGGACGAAGCCGCTGACCTGCAGATGGGGCCCGTCGTGGCAGCTCCACAGCAATTCGAGGGTGGCGATCGGCGGGCGCTTGCCGATCTGCTCCCGCACCGGCACCAGCCGCTCGGCGGCCGGGAAGTGCGCCGGCTGGTGCATCAGGGCCAGCCCTTCCTGGGCGAAGCGGCGGTTCACCGCGCTCCAGGCCAGGCCGCGGCGGTCAAGGTCGAGGGCGGCCAGGGCCTCGGCCGTGGTGAAGCCGTACTTCACGGGCATCGGGCCGCCGCCATGCAGCACCACCCCGACGCCGGCCGTCACCAGCAGCAGGGCCACCAGGGGCAGCAGCGGGGCGGAACGGCTGCGGCCATCGAAGGGCACCCCGAAACTGAGCACCCGCCGCGGCGTCGTCGCCAGCCGGGGTCCCCGCTGCCGGTAGCTGTCCAGCAGGCCGGCCAGCTCCTGGGGCTCAGGACGCCGCAGGCGATGGGCGATCAGGAAGGCACCCGCCTGGGCGTCCGTGCAGCGACCGTTGAGCAGGAGATCGAGGGCTTCGCTGGCCTCGGCCCGGCTCAGGGCCCGGCCGCTGCGTTCGCCGCTGCCCAGGGCGGCGATCAGCTCGCGGCAGCGGCAGCGGTCGGGCCCCAGGGCGTCCCCGTGCTGCTGACGCCGCTGCGGTGTCCATTCGCCCCCCGGGCTCAGCGTCGACATGCGCGGCGGCCTCCATAGGGTGATCCCTAGGCTGAGGGGTATGCGCCGGATCATCGCAAGCCCCCTTCTGCTGGTGGTGCATGGCCGTGCCGGTGGCCTGATCCCCGCCGAACTGCAGGACCTGGCCCGTCAGCTGGAAGAGGGTCGTGGGGCGCCTGTGGGACTGGAAGCGCTCACCGCAGGCGAACCCCCGGCCCTGCCGGCCAGCAGCAGCGCAACCCCCCTGCTGCTGGTGCCCCTGTTCCTCCTGCCCGGCAGCCATGTGCGCCGGGACGTGCCGCGGATCGCCGCCCGTTGCCGCCAGTGCGGGCCGTTGCGGAGCCTGCCGTTTCTGGGCTCCTGGCCCGCCTGGCAGGGGGCCCTGGCCGCCGAGCTGGCGGCCCTGAAGGCGCCGGCTGACGCGCCCGCAGGGGATGGGCCCTGGCTGTTGCATCACCCCCTGGAGGGGCCGCTGGGGGCGGCGTTCCTGGCCCACCTCGAGGCTGTCACCGGTGGCCGCTGCCGCGCCACTCCATACACTGCCCCCAACCCCGCGGACGCTCCGCTGCCCCTGCCTGGCCCCGCCCTGCCCCTGGCCCTGGCGGCCAACCGGCTCACCGACGCCCTGCCGTCGCCGCTGGGCGTGCCGTTGCTGCAGCGGCCCCGGTTCCGGGCCGTGCTGCTGGAGGCGCTGATGGCGCTGCCATGACGGACGCGACCCTGGCCCCGGTGGCGAACGACGGCCCCGGGACGGTGTATCTGGTGGGGGCCGGCCCCGGCGATCCCGACCTGCTCACCCTGCGGGCCCACCGGCTGCTGCAGCAGTGCGACGCCCTCGTCTACGACTCCCTGGTGCCCACCGCCCTGCTGGATCTGGTGCCAGAGGGGTGCGAGCGCCATTTCGTGGGCAAGCGCCGCGGCCACCATTCGGTGCCCCAGCCCAGCACCAACGCCGTGCTGCGCGAACTGGCCGGCCGCCGCAGGCTGATCGTGCGCCTCAAGGGCGGCGATCCGTTCCTGTTCGGCCGCGGCGGTGAGGAGGCGGCGCACCTGGCGGCCCATGGGATCCCGGTGCAGGTGGTGCCCGGGGTCACGGCCGGCATCGCCGCCCCCGCCTACGCCGGCATTCCGGTCACCCACCGGCGGGCGGGTTCGAGCGTCACCTTCGTGACGGGCCATGAGGAGATCGACAAGCGCCGTCCAGGCGTCGACTGGCGCGGCCTGGCCCGCAGCAGCGACGGCCTGGTGATCTACATGGGCCTGCACAACCTGCGCCACATCATCGCGGAGCTGATCGCCGGGGGCCTGCCGCCAACCACCCCCGCCGCCGTGATCCAGCAGGGCACCGTGCGGGGCCAGCGGCAGCTGGTGGCCACCCTGGCCGTGCTGGCCGACCGGGTGGAGGCCGAGGCGTTCGCCTCGCCATCGATCGTGGTGGTGGGCGCGGTGGTGGAGGAGCGGGTGCCGTCCTGTGCGCCGTCGCCCGCCGATGTGGCGATGCCGATCCCCTTCTGAGCCACCCCAGCCGGGACGGGCGCCATGCTGGTGCCTTGCCCGATCCCATCAGCCCCGGCATGAGCCAGCCAGGCCTTTCCCATCTCAACGCCGCCGGTCAGGTGCACATGGTGGAGGTGGGCGACCGGCCCGCCAGCGACCGCCGCGCCGTGGCCGAGGGCCACATCACCATGGTGCCCGAGGTGCTGGCCCTGGTGCTGGAGGGTCGGGCGGCCAAGGGGGACGTGCTGGCGGTGGCCCGGGTGGCGGCGATCCAGGGCGCCAAGCGCACCTGGGAGCTGATCCCCCTGTGCCACCCGATCGCCCTCACGGGCCTGGAGGTGCTGATCGAGCCCAGCGCCGATGGCAGCGGCCTGCGGCTGCAGGCCAGCGCCCGCACCAACGGATCCACCGGCGTGGAGATGGAGGCGCTGACGGCGGTGCAGGTGGGCCTGCTGACCCTCTACGACATGGTCAAGTCGGCCGATCCAGCCATGACCATCGGCCCGGTGCGGCTGTTGCGCAAGGAAGGGGGGCGCCGGGGCCCTTGGGTGTACCCCGATGCCCAGGGTCCAGCCGGTGAGTCCGATGGCTGAGCCGTTCCCCCGCGAAGGCCTGCCCCTGGAGGAGGCGCGCCGCTTGGTGCTGGCGGCGCTCACGCCGCTGGCGGGCCGTGAGCGGCTGCCCCTTGCGCAGTGCCTGGGCCGGGTGAGCGCCGAGCCGGTGCGGGCTCCCGAGGCCGTGCCGGGATTCCGGGCCTCGATCATGGATGGTTATGCCATCGCCGAAGCCGAGCCCCCCGGCGCGGGCCGCCGCTGGCGTCTGGTGGGCCGTTCCGCCCCCGGGGCCCCCTACGGAACGGTGCTGGTGGCGGGGGAAGCGATCCGGATCCTCACCGGCGCCCCCCTGCCGGAGGGGGCCCAGCGGGTGCTGCCCCAGGAGCTGGTGACCCCCGATCCTGGCGCCGACAGCCTGGTGCTCACCGGGGAGGCGGGGCCCAACCCCTGGATCCGCGCCCCTGAGGAGGAGGCTGCCGCCGGCGACGCATTGCTGCTCGCCGGCGTGCGCCTGGGGCCTGCTGCCCTGGGTCGGCTCGCCAGCTGCGGTGTGGCGACGCTGCTGGTGAGCGCCCAGCCCCGGCTGGGGCTGCTGATCAGCGGTGATGAGCTGGTGGCGGCCGGCGCGGCGCGGGGGCCGGGCCAGATCTGGGAGAGCAACGGCACCCTGCTGCGGGCCCTGCTGGCGCGGCTCGGCTATCCCGTCACCGAGCAGCGGGTGGTGGCCGACGATCCGGCCGCCCTGCATCGGGCGCTGCTGGAGCTGGCCAGCGGCTGCGACGTGGTGGTGAGCACTGGCGGGGTGTCGGCCGGAGACAGCGACTGGATCCGGCCCCTGCTGGCCGAGCTGGGGGAGGTGGGCTTCTGGAAGTTGTTCCTCAAGCCCGGCCGACCCTTCGCCTTCGGGCGGCTGGGGCCGCGGCCCTTCTTCGGCCTGCCCGGCAACCCGGTGGCCGCGGCGATCACGGCCCTGCAGCTGCTGTGGCCGGCCCTGCAACGGCTGGAGGGGGGCGAGGTGCTGCTGCTGCCGCGGCTGAAGGTGCGTCTGGCGGCGGCGCTGAAACGGGGTGCCGGCCGGCCCGAACTGGCCCGGGCCCGCTTGCAGGTGGATGGCGACGGTGTCCTGCTGGCGCTGGTGGAGGGGAGCCAGGCTTCCTCCCGCCTCGGTTCGCTGCAGGGGGCCGATCTGCTGCTGGAGATCCCCGCCGAGGCGGGTGCCCTGGAGGCCGGCGCGGAGCTGTGGGCCCAGCTGCTGCGGCTGCCCCTGCTCTGAGTCAGGGCGTGCCGTCGCCGGCGGGCCTGGGGGCGGGGATCGGGGCGCTCAGGCCGTCGATGCTGCGGCGGTTCTTGCGCTGCCAGTAGCGCTCCAGGCCCTCGGGCCCCTTGCGGCGGGCCCAGCTGTCGAGGGCGGTGCGATCCCCCCCGTAGGCGTACGTGGGCACCGCCATGCCGCAGGAGGTCTGGACCCGTTCGATGGCCAGATCAAAGATCTGGCGAGCGCCGGCCAGGGGCTCGAACAGGCCGTAGAGCGCCGCCCAGCCGTCCTCGCCGCACTCCTCGCCGTACTGGATGGTGCGGGCAGTGCCGTAGAGCCGCAGGATCTGGGGCGGGCCCTCGAAGGCGCAGAACATCAGGGTCATGCGCGGGAACGCCTGCACGTGGGCGGCGGTTTCGTTGCCGCTGCCGGTGAGGTTGAGCCAGATCACGCGGCGCTCATCGAGCACCCGCAGCGCATCCCGCCCCTTGGGGGACACGTTGACCGTGCTGTCCGCGGTGGCGGTGCCGACGAAGAAGAGCTTCTGGGTGGCGATGAAGGCGATGTGGTCGGCCGTGAGGGCGTCGCTGGACTGGCCCATGGGACGGGGGCAGGTGGTGGTGGAAGAGATCCTCCGGCAGCTTCCGGGCTGGTGCGGGCGGCCCAGCCCATGGATCACAAGGAACCGGCCGCTCCAGCTGGCCGCCGGGAGGTCCCCCAGGGACGACCGGTGCCATGCTGACCCCAGAGTCTGACGTCCGAGTGGCGAGACCATGAAAGTGACCGTTGAGCTTTCAGAGAAAGAGATGGCTGAAATCCTTGATCTCACCGGCGAGCGGAAGAAGGGCCCCGCCATCCGACGGCTTATGGAGGAAGCGTTGCAGCTTCGCCGCCGCGCCTTGATCGCCCAAAGGTTCATCAGCGGCGCGTGGGGCGTCGAACTGGAAACCTTCGAGGCTGACCAGGAGCGCGACTGCCAGCGCGATCTGGGGCTGGCCCCATGACCCTGCTGCTCGACAGCAGCCTGTGGATCGACTTCACCCGGGCCCGCAGCCCGTTGGTGTTGAAGCAGTTCATTGCTCCCTACGTGCTCGATCCCACCACGCACCTGGCGGAACCGGTGCGCTTCGAAGTGCTGCGCTCAGCAAGGCCGCAGGAGGCCCAGCAGCTGGAGGCCCAGTTCGCCGTTCTGCCGTCCCTCCAGACCCCTGCGGATCTGTGGGAACGGGCGATCACTCTCGGCCAGGCCTGCCGCCAGGTCGGCCGTACCGTGCTGAGCCTTGATCTCCTGGTCGCCGCCGTGGCCCTGCATCACAACGCTGTGCTGGTGAGCTTCGATGCCGACTTCGAGGCCATCGCCTCCGTGAGCGAGCTGCGCCTGCAGCGGCTCGAACGCCCTCTCTGAACGATGAACCCACTTCGCCGCCGTGGTGAACGCCAAGTGGTGGACGTGCCCCCTGAGGCCGCCCCCACCCCAGAGACGGCCGATACCCCCCCGCTGCGGCATCGCCCGCCCACTCAGAGGGGGGTGTTTCCGGCCACCCAGGTGCCGCGGCCGCCGCTCCACTCCCGTTTCCAGAAGGGAGCGTGGTGCTTGAGATCCTCCAGCAGCTCCTGGACGCAGCGCAGGGCGGGACCGCGGCGGTCGGCCTGGACGGCCACCAGCACGATGGCTTCCCCCGGCCGCACCCGCCCCACCCGGTGCGCGACCAGCACCGCGCCCGCCCCGTGGCACGCCCCGCAGGCCTCGGCGATGGTTCGCAGCTGGGCCTCGCTCATGCCGGGGTAGTGCTCGAGTTCCAGGGCCTCGAGGGGCTCGCCGCTGGCGGTGGTGGGGCGCACGCGGCCGATGAAGTGGCTTTCCGCGGCCGGGGCGGCTGGGCCCAGGCCGCGCTGCCAGGCGGCCAGCAGCTCCAGCGGCTGGAAGCGTGTCTCTAGCAGCTGCACCGCGATGGGGTGTCCTGGGCTGGGGGTCGGCATCGCTCAGCCTCCGGTGATCGGGGGCAGGAAGGCCACCTCGTCGCCGGGGCGCAGGGGGGTGTCGGGGGTGGCGAAAGCCTGGTTGATGGCGACGCGGATGCTGGGCGGGAGGTCACTGGCGCCTGCCGCGGGGCCGTCGTCCAGGGCCAGCTGGTGCCAGAGATCGGCGGCGCTGGTGAGGCTGGTCTCGAGGGGGATCAGGCGTTCACCCCAGCCGGCCCGCTCCCGCAGGGCGGCGAACAGCCGCACCCGCACCGGGGTGGAGTGGTCTGGAGAAGGGGCGACCAAGGGACGGTGGCGCAACGATCAAAGCGTGACTCTGGGTCATGGGGTTTCGCGGCGGCTCAGGCCAGCAGCCGCACCGGATCGCCCACCGCCACCGGGCCGGGGGTCACCACGCTGAGGCGGATGCCGGCCACCACGCCGTTGTGACGGGCGGTGGCGCGCAGGATCTCCAGGTCTTCGCCCAGGGCGCCCTGGGCCAGGGTGGTGACGACGCAGCGGGGGCAGCCGCCATCGACCCGCAACACCAGCTGCTCGCCGATCTGCAGACAGCCGCCGCTCCAGGCCTCTTCCACGAAGCCTTCGGCCCCTTCCGGCGTGCGGATCAGCAGGTTGGGGCGGAACCGTTCGACGGCGAAATCGAGCTGGGGTTCGAGCTGCCGCAGCCGCTCCAGGGTGGCGGTGCTGATGGCGTGGATGGGGCAGGCGTCGAAGAAGGTGCCCGCAGGTAACTCCAGGGCGTTGGTTGCGTCCTGGAAGGCGCGACCTTCCACCGGCGGCCAGTACTGGTCGAGGCTGGCGCTGTCGGGGGGGGTGTCGAGCAGGCTCACCCGGCGCCCGAACAGCTCGCTGAAGAAGGCGCCGACATCGGCGTCATCGCTGCAGAGCTCGGCGGTACCGTCCTCCTGACGCGGGCCGATCAGGACCGCTGGCAGGGGCGCGGACGGCGTTGGCTCCTCGCGAAAGCGGGCGCGATAGTCGAGCAGATCCCTCCAGAGGCGCGGGTTCTTGGCGCTGGCCACCCGGCCGCTGGCGTGGTCCCACAGGGCGTAGGCCCGATCGCCCCGGATGCCGCGGGCCTCCACATCCAGCCGCTGGGGGGAGTCCCCGAGCATCGATTTGACCGGGTAGCGCCACAGCGTCTGCACCGTCCCCACCAGCTCCTGCACGCCCTTGACCCGTTGTGGCCCGTCCACTCTGCGGGCGGAGACGGGCCAGCTCCGGTAGCAGGACCTACCGTCCGCCCAGGGTCAGCCTGGATCCGTTGGCTGGGGCCATGAAGGAGTTCATCCACCTGCGGTCCGCCCAATTCCCGCTGCTGCCCGGCGAAGCCGAGGAGAGGGTGAATGAGGGGCTGGTGGGCAGAGCCCTGGCCCTCTATCTGCAGGAGAAGCTGCGGCGCCTGGGCCGGGACGTGCCCTTCGTCTGCTGCGAAGACTGGGGCTGGTGGCTGGAGCTGGCCGGAACTCCCTTCCGTTTCGGGGTCTGCGTCTACAGCCTCCCCAGCGAAGGGGATCGGGCTGAGTTCTGCTGCACCGATGGGGCCAGCGCCGCGCGGATCTGGAACTGGCGGCGGTTCGGCTTCATCGACACGGCCCCCTGGGCGGCGGCCCTGCACGGGGAGTTGCTGGCCATCTTCCGGGACGATCCGGAGGTGGAGCTGCTCGGCAGCGGCCCCACGTTTCCGTGAGCTCAGGGGCTGCCGAAGAAGCCACGGGAATTGAGCCAGAGGCTCAGCACCAGCAGCGGCAACAGGAACCCCGCCAGGATCTGCAGGCGTGGGCGCAGGCCGCCTGACGCGGCCTTGGCGGGCATGGTCTTGCTGGGCCCTGGAGTCTTGCGGCGCGAGCGCGCGGGCATGGGATCAGGGGGGGCAAGAGGGCCGTCATTCTGCTGGGCCAAAGACGATCCCGGAGCTCACCGGGGAGCTGGGTCCAATGGCGGGCGATCGGATCGGCCAGCTGCTGACCGTTGACGAGGCTGATCCTGGCGGTGGAGAGGAGAGGCCATGGCCGCCGGAGGCACGACGGTAAGGAGACGTCGTCCCAGCGGATTTTTCAGCTCTTTGTTCCAAGCCTTCGCACGGCTCGCTCCAGGGAGGGCGCCAGGCTGCGCCACTGCCTCCGCCTGGGGCTCCAGATCTGGCCGCTTCGCAGCGCCTCGAAGCCGGCCAGCACCATGTCCTGCCCCTCGTTCAGCTGCAGGGCCGCCAGGGGGACCGTGAGGGGGCCTTGGAAGTAGTAGGCGCTGAGCTGGGCATCGTGATGCTCAAACCAGAGCGGCAACGGCGGCGCCCCCCAGCTGATCTCCTCCTGCAGTTCGCGCAGGATCGCCTGCTCCGGTCGCTCCCCCGGATCGAGGTGGCCGCCGAACAGGCCCCAGCAGCCCGGATGGACGATGCCCTCGATGTCGTCCCGCAGCTGCAGCAGCCACTGGCCCTCCCGCTCCAGCATCGCCAGCGCCACCGCGAAGGTCATGGGTGGAGGGGCGCCATGGAGCGGGGGCGGTCGTTGGGGCGATTCTGGCCAGGGACGGGCGCCCATGCCGGCGGAGCAAGCTCGCCACGAATGACGCGTCGTCCATCCGCCCCTACTTTCCTGGGCGACACCCCTGAAGCGCCGGTGCCACCGGTGACCGAGATCCTGAGCCTTTGACCGCCGCCGACCTCGCCTTTTTCGTGCTGCGCGGCGCCACGGCCCTGCTCTGTGCGCTGGCCGCGCGGGGTGCGCTGCGCCAGCGCGACGTGCTGGAGGTCGAGCTGGCCGCCGCGGCCCTCGCCGCCGCCGCGCGCGACGGCCGGCCGGTGGTGGGCGCCATGCTCGACATCGACCATTTCAAGGCCATCAACGACGGCTGGGGCCACGCGGCAGGCGATGCGGTGCTGCGCGAGGCGGCCACGGCCATGCGGGGTGTGCTGCCCGGGGTGGACACCGAGGGCGCGCGGCCCCTGCTCAAGCTGGAGAGCGCGCTCTACGCCGCCAAGGCTGCGGGGCGGAACCGGGTGCTGGTGGCGAGCTGAGGGGCGCCAGTAATATTCTTACCAGCTCTTGGCTGCGGGCACGCCCATGCGGATCACCTCCAAAGGCCAGGTGACCATCCCTCAGGACATCCGGCGCCAGTGCGGCCTTCTGCCCCACACCGAGGTGGTCTTCCGTGTCGAGGAGGGGCGCGTGCTGCTGGAGAAGGCCCCTGAGCAGCAGGAGCCCGGGGCCGAGGCGATCCAGCGGCTGCGCCAGGCACGGCTGCGCACCCGGCTCAGCACCGATGAATTGCTGGCCCTCACCCGGGGAGACGCCGGCTGATGGTGCTGGTCGACTCCAACGTGATCCTGGACGTCGCCACGGACGATCCCCGCTGGAGTGGCTGGAGCGCCCATCAGCTCCGTCACTGGTTGGACCGCGGACCGGTGGCGATCAACGCCAGCGTGTATGGCGAAATCGCCTTTGCCTGCGAGACGATCGAGTCGGTGGACGAGCTGCTGCCTCCCCATCTTTTCGAGTACCGGTCCATGCCACGGGAGGCGGCTTTCCTGGCCGCCCGGGCCCATGCGGAGTACCGCAGCCGGGGCGGAGAGCAGCGCTCGATCCTGCCGGATTTCCTGATCGGCGCCCATGCTCTGGTGGAGCGCCTGCCGTTGCTTACCAGGGATCAGCGCCGCTACCGGCAGGCGTTCCCGGGCTTGGATCTGATCAGCCCCTGAGCCTCGCGACCACGACGGGGTTGTCGGCCTTCAGCCGATCCCCCCCACCACCGGCCACCAGGCCGCGGCGGCGGTCAGCTGCGCCTCGCTGCAGCCCGCGGCCCGCCGCACCTCCGCCGCCTGGCTGTCGCACAGGGAGCCGTGCAGCGCTTCCCCCAGGGCCCGGCGCAGCAGGCCGCTGGCGGTGAAGGCGGCCGAGGCCTGCGCCAGGCTGGCGGGCAGGAGCGGCCTGCAGGGCCCCCAGCAGCAGGTAGGGGTTGGCGGCCAGGTCCGCCACCTTCAGCTCCAGGTGGGCCGGGGCGCCATCGGCCGCGGCGGGCACGAGGCGCAGGGCCGCTTCCCGGTTCTCCACGCCCCACACCTGGAACGGGGCCGACCACGACCCCGGGGCCAGCCGCCGGTACGACACCGCCAGGGGGCAGGCCAGGGCCAGCAGGGCCGGCAGCTCCGCCAGCAGGGCCGCCAGCACCCCGGCCCCCGCCGCGCCCAGGCCCCCCTCGCCGTCGCCGCCCTCCAGCAGCGCCGCCCCGTCGCGACGGACGCTCAGGTGCAGGTGGCCGCCGTTGCCCACCCGCTCCAGGCTGGGCTTGGGGCTGAAGCTGCAGCGCCAGCCGAAGCGGCGCGTCAGCCGTTGGATCAGCAACTTCGCCTGCACCAGCCGGTCGGCGGCCTCCAGGGCCGTTCCCGGCGCCAGCGACAGCTCGAACTGGCTGGCGCCGTACTCCGGGTGGAACTGCAGCCAGGGCAGGCCGGCCGCCTCCAGGGCCTCGAGCAGGGCCGTGGCGTAGTCGAGGCCCTCCACCAGCCGATCGGCCCCGTAGGCCCCCCCGGGGATCGCCGGACCCGGCGTGCCATCGGCAGCGGGGCTGGCCACCAGCCACTCCAGCTCGAAGCCGGCCCGCAGTTCCACCCCGGCGCGCTGCAGCTGCTCCATCTGGCGACGGCACAGGTGGCGCTGGTCGCCCACATAGGGCTCGCCACTGCGCTCGAAGCGCTCCCCCGGCGCCCAGGCCCAGCCGCTGGCCGGCTCCAGCGGCGCCAGGGCCGCCGCATCCGCCCGCAGGCGCAGGTCGCCGTCGGGCCGGGCCAGGCGATGGGTGGCAGCGATGCCGCCGTCGGCGCCGAAGGCATCGGCCACCGGTGAGAAGCCCACGCCCACTGCCGCCGCCGCCTCGAAACCGGCCAGGGGCACCACCTTCACCAGCGGCGCCCCGGCGTGGTTCACCCAGGTGATCGCCACCCAGCGGATCCCCTGCGCAGCCAGTGCCGCGGCCATGGGGGCGGGGGGAATGGACACGGGCCCAGCGAGCGTCTGCCGCAATGATTGAACGGATCGCCGGAGCCTGCATGGCGTCGTGCTCTCCCGCCGAGTGGCTGGACCCCGGTGGCACCGCGCTGCTGCTGGTGGATCTGCAGCAGGGCACCTGCGGTGACGCCCAGCCCCGGCCGGATGCGGACTTCGATCGCCGCTTCCGCGCCACCACCCTGCCGAACGCCCAGCGGGTGCTGGCGGCGGCCCGCCGCGGCGCTCTGGAGGTGATCCATACCGTGATCGCCAACCTCACCGCCGACGGCCGCGACCGCAGCTTTGACTACACGCGCTGCGGCATGGGCTTCCCGCCCGGCAGCCGCGCCGCCGAGGTGATCGCCGAGCTGGCGCCCCTGGCCGATGAGCTGGTGCTAGCCAAAAGCTCCTCCTCGCCCTTCAGCTCCACCAGCCTCGACTACCTGCTGCGCAACCTGGGTATCCGGACGCTGGTGGTGATCGGCCTGCTCACCGACCAATGCATTGACCACACCGTGAAGGACGCCGCCGACCGCGGCTACCGCGTCGTCTGTGTCCACGACGCCTGCCTGGCGGTGACCCTTGAGCGCCATGCCGCTGCCCTGGAATGCTTCGCCGGCTATGGCGAGCAGATCAGCTGTGGGGAGTTCGTGGCGGCCATGGACTTAGCCGCAAGCGGCGAACCCCGCCGGGGCGGCGTCCTGGGGGACTCCGCGGAAGTGGGAGCCGATCTCAAGGCTGATTTCGCCGACGAGATCGACGCCCTGTTCGGTTGATCTGCCCGCCGTGCCCCCCAGCGAACCCCAGCCCCTGCTGGTCGACACCCAGCTGCTGCTCCGGTGGGCGATCGAACCAAGCCGGCTGCCGGCCGGGACGGCGAGCCTGCTGGCGGATCCGGCCCAGCCTTTGGTGCTCAGCGTCATGAGCCTGTGGGAGGTGGCGATCAAATCGTCCCTGGGCCGGGCCGACTTCCAGGTGGAGGCCGCCGCCCTGCGCCTGGGCCTGCTGGGGCAGGGATTCCGCGAACTCCCTGTCCGCGCCGAGCACGCGCTGGCGGTGCAGCACCTGCCCTGGATCCACCGCGACCCCCACCGCTGCGCGGAAGACTTCGTCTTCGATCGTCTGCTGGTGGTGCAGGCCCAGCTGGAGGGCCTGCGGCTGCTCAGCGCGCCACCGCGCTCCTGGCGCCATGGCTTGAATAAGGCAACGGCGGATTCAAGGGAACCGGCACTTCCTTTAACAAGCCTGCCGATAGACGGCCTGGCGGTCCCGTTTGCCGATCGCAATCACCAGCACGAGCAACTGCTGGTCCCGCACCTCATAGACCAGGCGGAATCCAGCGGCGCGGAGCTTGATCTTGTAGCGATCGCTTGAGCCCCGCAGCTTGCTGGCGGGGATGCGGGGCTGGATCAGCCGTTCAGCCAGCTTCTTCTTGAACGTCTCCCGGATCTCTGCAGCCAGCTTGTGCCACTCGCGAAGGGCCTCGGGGTGGAAGGCCAGCTCATAGCCCATCCATGGTCACGCGCACCGGTTCCTGCCCATCCGCCAGTCGCGTGTCGGCGATGCGGTTGAGCCCCAGGTCTTCGACCAGGTCCATCAGATCCTCATAGGCCTTGGCGGGCACGCAGTAGAACGCCGGTTCGTTGCGGTTCAGAACGGCCACCGGCAGCCCCTCGCCAGCCGCCACCGTGGCCATCGGATTTTTCTTGAGTTCCGAGATGCTCACAGCGATCTCGGCCAGCATGCGATGGGCCATCAACTCTTACGACCAGCTCGTGGACCCACTTTAGGTCCCGCAACAGGTCTCGGAGCAGGTCCCCGGATGTCTGACGCAGCCAGTGTGATGCCCGATGCCGGTTTCGAACCAGCGACATCCTGCTTGTAAGGCAAGGATTTAACTAGGGCAAAAGCCTTGCGAGAACTGACTCTCTAAGTTGGCAATGCTGGGCATGTGAGAAGGTATGTGAGAAGGTTCGCCATTTTTGCCCCTTTGCTTGCGAAGCCGCAGCCTTCTTGAGGGTCGCCTTCAAACAGCCGCCAAGACGGGATTGAGACGCCAGAGACGTGTGGCCGCAGATTTTGCCCCTGCTCCGCAGCGGGGCCAATAGAGGGCTTTCTTACTGCGCAACGAGCTCGATGACAGGCCACTAGCGGATGTGGTGACTGAGCTGGGTGGGTAGTTGCTGCTGGTGTCGCCCCGTCTAGGCAGCCATCTCTCGGACCAGCTGCCTGCTGTTCAGCCGGCGCGCGTGACCGCTATGGCATCGCGGCCTGGCTGCGCTGGCAAGACGCTTCGGTCAGCGGCGGCCGTCCTGAACTTGCCACGGCGGTGCCGTGGCTGACGTCAGACAGCCGCCGCCGCCCTCCGCCGCCCTCCGCTGCCCTCCGGGCGTGGGTGTGGGGCTGAAGGTGTCTCCCGCGACTGCGGTGCCAGGGGTTTTCTGATGCCAATTGATGTTGCTGAAGAGCCGGAATGTCCTGGCTCAGGCTGATGGCCGAGCGGGAGGATCTGGCTCAGCGGCGCTCCAAGGAGATTGGGCCATATTCCAGTCTGCAGCTGGCTTTTGCTGAGTTGATAGTGCAAGTGTTCTGGTAGGATAGAGTCTGCGCCAAAGGCCCTAAGCCCATCGCCGGCGGCAACCTCATCCCCTGATCTCGCCATCACCGCCGCATAAGTCTGAGCGGCCGTGATGCCCCGATCAGTTGTCACCCACGGCAACTGATTCCATGGCTTTCTGTACTTCATCCAGGTCCGTCATCGCTGCCGGTCGCTCCCTTGTGATCGCGGCCGGCGGCGGCCGTGATCTGGCCTGGTCCCATCAGCGCATTGCCGCTGAGCTGCTGGCCCGCAGCGGTGGCCGGCTGGTCCATCTGCTGCTCCACGGCGGGGCCCGCGGTGCCGATGCCGCCATCGCCCGCGCGGCCCATCAGCTGGGCTGGTCGGCGCTGGTCCTGCCTGCCGAGTGGCGGCGCCATGGCCGGGCCGCCGGGCCGATCCGCAACCGGGAGCTGCTTGAGCTGGCTGTGGCCAGGGCCGAGGCCCACACCTCCCCTGGGGTCTCCACCTCCGTGCTGGTGGTGGCTTTCCCCGGCGGACCTGGCACGGCCTCGTTGGTGAGCGAAGCCCGCCGCATGGTTTCCCGTGCGCCGGTGCCGATCGCCGTGGTGGAAGTCAGCCCATCAGCGGGCCGTTGGGCCAAGCCCACTGCTGTCTCTTGCCCCTGAAGCCTTCCGCGCCATTAGGCGCCTCCGTTCCCATTCCCATTTCACCGTCATGCCCGTTCTTACCCCCACCCCCACCGCTGCTGCCACGGCGCCCGTTCACGTTGCTGCGGATGCAGCTGGCCCCGCCTGTTCCTTGCAGCGCTCAAGCTCCCTTTGGCAGCTGGGCATCGAGGCCCAGGAGCTCACCACGGCCATCGGCCAGCTGGCCCAGCAGCTGGAAGCCGACGACGACACCCGCGCCCAGGCCCTCGCCGAGCTGGAGGCCGCCCTCCTTGCGGAAGAAGGCAACAAACAGGCCCTGGCTGCCAAAGCCGATGCCACCTGCTGGGTGATCGAGCACCTGCGCGGCCAGGCCGCCTACCGCCAGCAGCAGGCCAAGCGGCTCACCGAGCTGTCCCGCTCCGATGCCTCCCGGGCCGATGCCCTCGAGGACTCGCTCGTCCTGGTGCTCACCCGCCTGCAGCCCACCGCCAATCGCTTCTCGTTCCCCAATCACGAGCTGACTTCCCGCAAGTCCCAGGCGGTCGAGATCGGCGACGAGGACGCCCTCCCCTCCGATTGGCTCACCCTCAAGACCACCAGCCAGCCCGACAAGGCCGCCATCAAAGAAGCCCTCAAAGCCGGCCACCTCATCCCCGGGGCCCAGCTGGTCTCCCGCCGCTCCTGGCGCATCCACTGAGGGGGCAGAGCCTCCTCGCAAGTGGGCTTCCGGTGGTGCAGCCGGGGCCCGCTTCCCTCCTCACACCATCGCCGCTCATCGCCATGAACGTCACCGTTCCTTCTGCCAACGGGGCCAGCACCACCAGCCGGCCCGCTGCTCCTCGTCCCGTCCAGAGGCCTTCATCGGCACTGGAGCTGATCCGCTCTACTGACCTCCACGAGGCAGCGCCTCCAACATCCGCCCCGGCTCCGCAGGCCCACCAGGCACTGCCCAGCGGCTTCTCCCCCGAGCAGCACGCTGCCCTTGCCGCCCCCCTTGATCGGGCCAACGTCCGCCAGCGGGAGCAGGGCCGCGGGAAGGTCGCCTACGTCGAGGGCTGGTTCGCCGTGGCTGAGGCGAACCGCATCTTTGGTTTTGACGGCTGGCAACGGCAGACCATCGCCATGCGCTGCGTCGCCCAGGCTGAGCGCTCGATCGGTAGGGACCAGAAGCCTGGCTGGGGCGTCACCTACACCGCCCGCGTGCGCGTCACCGTCTCAGCAGGTGGCCGGCCTCCTTTGATCCGGGAGGGCAGCGGCGCCGGCCACGGCATCGATGTGGACCTGGGCCAGGCCCATGAGTCCGCCCTCAAAGAAGCCGAGACTGACGCGATGAAGCGGGCCCTGATGACCTTCGGGAATCCGTTTGGCCTCGCCTTGTATGACAAGGCGCAGCGACAGGTCAGTAGTGCGGCGGGCCAAGGTCAAAGCCATGGAGAGACGGCAGGGCTTCAGCGGCCCGGCGGGCAGCGGTCTTCTGTAAGCCGGCCGGCGCCTGCCGCACCCGCTCCCAGCACCGCTGCCCAGGGAGAAGCGCGCACCCAGGTAACGGCACCGACCCCAGCGCCATCAGCTCCGTCCGAGGCGAGCCTCGTGGCCCTTGATGCCGAGACGATCCAGCAGCTCCACAGCACCCTGCGGGCCCTTCCCAGGCCCCTGCTGGAAAGCCTCACCCGGGCGTTCCGCAAGCGGTTCCAGGTGCCCGACACCGCGGTGACTATCGCCGATCGGATCAGCCAGAAGTGCCACCACGACTGGATCGAGGCCTTCCTTGTCCAGTACGAGCAGGTAGAGGAGTAGTCCACGATTGCTTCGGCCGCATCAGATCGCCTAGCCTCAGAGGGGTGCGTTGTGCTCCGGCGGGCACCGACGCCTGTCCGAGGAGCGGTCACGCCGAATCGGCAGGTGGACCCACATGACAGTAGGCAGCTCAAAGTCCCGGGCCAGGCGGGCCACAGTCGCCGCTACTTCTTGAACGGTTGGCGTCGTGCAGGTGCCCGAGGGGAAGGGCATCGCGACAGGGTCTGTCTCGGGGGGGAAGAAGACGGAGTCGGGACTCAAGACAGACCGATCTTCTGGCAGGCCTTGGTCACGTCCCGTATCGGCTGAGGCATCCGGATCAGGGATGACCTGCTCAGCAATCGGCCGGAGCTGTAGCCCCGTGGGAGTCACCTGCAGGTTGACCTCAGCACCCTCGAAGGCATGGAGCTGATTCAGGTCGCCAAAGCAACTGCTGAAGGCCTGAGCGGAGAGAGTCTTCCCCTGAGGATGGATCAGCGTCACATCGGCATAGGGATCACCCGTAGCTGAGACGCCGAACGCCTCGACCTTGTGCAGCAAACAGCGGGTCGGCTGGGGGTCAGGCGTCACAGCCACCCCCTTTCTGGAGCGGCCGAGCGCAGAACAGACGCGCTGGAGCAGCCCTCCAAGCCAGCCACTGGACACATCGAGCAGCTCGATGCAGGAACTGTCAAGGCGCCATAGGCCATTGACGAGTTGTGAACGCCGGACTCGCTGTCCGGCTTCTGATGAGTCACCATTAGGCAGCTCTTGACGAAGGAGCACCCCTCAAGGGTTGGCTCAGGGAGGTAGTAGCCCCTGGGCCTTTCCTTTTGGAAAAACCCAGGGCTCCCAGACCGGAAGACCGAGTGAAGCCAGCCCCTTTCGGAGTGAAGACAGTTTGGCACCACCACTGGGGTGCGCAACGGGGCCATGCCACCACCAGTGGTAGCAGGCCAGGGAATGTTGCGAGGTGTTACAGGAATTTGGCGGGTGTGCTTAGAATCGCCTCTTGTGGTTACGTGTTACGAGAGTTCATAAGGCTAGGCACCACGGGCCCGTATAACCAAAAATAACCCCAAAACCCGAGATCCATTGCAGCGCAAGGGATCTTAAAATTGTCCAGCTAGACCAGCTTTGCGACGCTGTGACAATCAGGAAACTGTCTGCATGGCTGCCGGAGCTCGCATTTTGCTTCCCCGTCAACGCTGTTTCAATGCAGGAACTGCATCGATTCGCCGGTTTGGCGCAGTCCAAAAGGCGGCTCCGGCCCATAGCGAGAAGGCATCGGATTGATGGATTGCAGGGCCATGGCGCTGGCGATCACGCCACCCGGCCTGCCCCGGCTTGCGCGCCGCGCAAGGGCTGACGCGAGTCGCTGCGCTTCGCTTCGCGCCCCTTGCGCAACGCAGGCTGCGCCGGGGCTTGACGGCGGTGTCGTTCGCCAGCACAGCCATGGCCGCCACTCCTCTCAGCCTCGCCTGTCCGATTCGCATCATCTCCGTGCAGCTCCTCGGGGCTGCCGGTGAGCTCCTGCGGGTGCTCTTCCTCGATCGCGAGGGGCACATCTCAGCAGCGCCGCACTACGTGCCCCGCGATGAAGCCCTGATCCTGGCCTCCAATCAGCAGAGGGTGCTCGGGCCTCAGGCGAGGGTGCGGGTGCTCTGAGGTGCTCGCCCGGCGGCATCCCCGCCGGGCTTTCTCCGGTGGGGGCCTGGTTCGCGTACGGGTCAATTTGCGCTACTGAGCCCCACATACACCGGTTGAAACCACTGCATCCGGCGGCTCTGACGTTTCTCGCCGTGCAACACGGTGTGCCAGTGGCCTCGGCGCCAGTGGGGTCGGCGCGGGGCGCTGGCGCTGGCGCCGCTCGGGCTGCCCGGTGAAGGCGCCCTGGTGGTGCGATCAAGCCGGAAGTCCTTGCCGATCCACACCGGGCCCTGGGGCTTCACGGCGCCGGTGTCGTCGGCACTGCCAGCGGAGAAACCCTTGCCGCTTGGCATCTTGGCGGCCGGGCCGGTGGTAAGCAGTTCCGGCTGGTAGAGCTGCACCAGCAGGGCGTTGATTGCCAGGTCCTCCATGCGCTGGTTGGTGCTATGCACCGCCTGCTCATCCCACTGCCAGGCCGGATGGCTCATGTCTTCCTCGGTGGGTTGGCGCTCACCGATTTGGGCAAAGGAGTGGCGGGTGAGGTAGCAGCTGCCATCGAGGGCCAGACCAACGCAGCTGATGCCGCTAATGCGATGGGCCATAGGCGGCAGCCAGTTGGCCATCACCCGCAGGTCAGCCACGATCACCACCGGGATCGGCACCCCGTCTTCTGTGAATAGGGCCCCGTCTGGAAGCATCAACCGGAAGCAGGGCAGCACCTGCGGCAGCTCCTCATCGAGGTGGGGCGAGGGGGTGCGGCGGAAAGCTTCTGTCAGCTCCGGCGCCAGGAAACGGGGCGGCGCCTCCACAATCCGGGCCCAGCGGCAGGTGGTAGCAGCCCAGAAGCCGATCGGATCTTCCAGCTCATCGATGAACTGCAGGGTCGCCTCGATCATTGCTGCAAAGGCCAGGTGATTGGCCCAGTGCTGAAAGCCCCGCGGGGAGCGGTAGCGGTGCTGCTCCTGCTGGATGTAAAGGTCCTGGCGGCGCAGTTTTGTGATCACCGAGCCGATCGGCGGCAAGTTCGCCTTGCTGGCACGGATCGATTCAGGCGTCAGAGGGCTCATCAGCCAGGTAGTGGCGGCTTGCAGGTGGCGGTGCAGGGGTTACTGGATGTGATGCCGTTGGAGCCGCTGTTTGACTTGCAGAAGGAGACTTTGAGATAAAGAGGAGGCTCAACTTTGAAGCTGAAGAATGGACATTTCAGGTCAATGAGGATTCACCGATGAAAAAGTCGTCCTCCCGTCCAATGCTGTTTCGCCAGCTCGATCCCCTGCTGCCGGGGCTGCTGCAGCGCTGCTCCGGCGCCGAGCTCGAGCAGGTGGTGCGCCAGAAGCTGGAGGCCCTCACCGGCGAGAGCTGGGCCACTGAAGACCTGGGGCCGCTGTTTGCCCTGTTCGACCTACGGACCGCATCGGATCATGCCGTGGGGCAGATAGGCGATGAGGCCTTCGCGGCCTGGCTGGAAGGGGCCACGCCGGAGGAGCTGGAGCGGTGGCAGCCATGAGCAAAACCACCAAGCAGGGGAAGCCTCCGATCCCCACCAGGAATTACGTCAGCCACTACGACCCCACCAAGAGCCATCACCGGGCCTGGCTGCAGGCGGTGCTGGACCTGTTGGTGCAGCACGAGCCCGAGGCCCTGGCTGAGGGCAGTGAGCTGCGGGATCTGTGGAAGGCCGCGGTGGAGCCCAAGGCGCCGGCACAGGCGCATGCTCCTGCCGTTCTGCGTCATCCCAACCCGCTGGTGGGTGTACCCCGGTTCAGTCAGCGCGATTCCGCCCAGCTGGCCCAGCGGGACCGCACCTGCTTCTCCTCCAGCTGCGCCATGCTCCTGGAAGCCATCAAGCCCGGCACGCTCCAGGGCGCCAATGGCGACGACCACTACCTGGCGGTGGTGCAGCGCTTTGGCGACACCACCGATGCCAACGCCCAGCTGCGTGCCCTGGCCCATTTCGGCATCACGGCCCGGCTAGTGCAGACCGCTGACTTCCAGCTGATTGAGCGGCAGATCAACCGCGGCATCCCTGTCCCCTGCGGCTACATCCACCGCGGCCCGGTTGATCGGCCCACCGGCTCGGGGCACTGGCTGATCGTCTACGGACACACCCCCACCCATGTGCTGGTCAACGACCCCTGGGGGGAGCCCGATCTGATCCACGGCACCACCCTCAACGCCAACGGCGTGGGCCTGCGGTTCTCCCGCCTCAACTTCGGCAAGCGCTGGATGGTGGAGCCCATCGGCGGCGGTACCTATCGCTATGCCGCAGGCAAGGGCTGGGCGGTGGTGGTGGACAGCTTCCGCTGAGGCGATCGACTGCGCTTTGAGGTCGGTGCCGCAGGCCCTTCCATGCTCCGCGCCTGGGCAAGGGTTTCACCAGCCAGCCGGGCTGGACGTTGGGCTCCGCTGCGCTCCGCCATTCGCTGGTGGCTGGCCCTTGCCTGGCGGCGCGGCTGCAGGGCGGGTCCTGCGTCACCCCCTCCTGTGGCTGCTGCCCAGTCCCACCGTGCCTCCCTGTCCTTCCCGTCTGACAACGGCAAAACCGGCCCGATCGCTGTCTCCAGCACCAGCCGGCTCACCTGCCCCTCCTCCTGCCCCCTCGCCGGGGATCAGGGCTGCTACGCCGAAGCTGGCTTCCACACCCGGCTGCACTGGGATCGGCTCAGCCGGGGCGAGAGCGGCCTGCCGGCGGCGGCCTTCATCAAGCAGGTGCTGGCGCTGCCGGCCGGGATCCTGTTCCGCCATTGCGTGGCCGGAGATCAATGGCCCGATCCGGCCGATCCGCTGCGCATCGATCAGGCCCTGTTGCTGCAGCTGGCTCGGGCCACCCGGCATCTGCGGGCGGCCTGGTCATTCACCCACTTCCCGATGAGTCCAGAGAATCAAGCCGCTGTGCGGCAGGCAGCCGCCAAGGGGCTGGTGGTCAATGCCTCCACCGAGTCCCGCTCCTTGGCAGCAGCCATGGTGCGCCAGGGTCTCCCGGCGGTCTGCGTGGTGCCGTCCGATGCGCCGGCGGTGTTTCGCCACGAGGGCGTGCGCTTTGTGGCCTGCCCCGCCAGCCGCCGGGGGAGAGGCGGCCGCAAAGTCCAGTGCATCAGCTGCGGCGGCCGCTTTGGCATCCCCCTCTGCGCCCAAGCCGATCGGCCGTTTGTGATCACCTTTCCCGCCCATGGCCCCCGGGCGGCGGCCGCAGCGGCCCACTGCAGCTGAGGGGTTTGCCCCTCTGGAGCCAGCCCCTGTGGGGCTCGACCCTCTGGGTCTTGCTCCGGTCCTCTCCAGTTTGAGGCCCTCCTGACGTCGGACCTCCGCTGGGATCGGTCCCGTCGCTGCGCCAGACCTGGCGCCGATTTCATGGCCACCCGCTCTGCTGCTGCCTCACCGTTCTGCCGGCCAGCAGAAGATCCCTTCCTGCTGCTCGAATCCACCCTCCGTTCCATCGAGGTGGTGCTGATGCTGCGGCGCGGGTTGCCGCTGCGCCGCACCTGGAGCGAGCAGCCCTATGGAGAAGAAGAGATCACCCGCCTGGAAGAGGAAGTGCTGCCCGCCATCCGCGAGTGTCTGGTGCGGGTGGAGGAGCTCGATCAGCGGCTGCTAGCTCAGCATGAGTTGCTGGTGCTGCGCTGCGAGCGCGAATCCAAGCGGCACGCCCTGGCCTAAGGCCCAGGAGCCCCAGGCTCAGGAGCCAAAGGCTCAGGCCCGGCCGGGGGCCTAATCCCGGCTTTTTCACCCTGTTGGATTGCTGGAGTTGAGGGTCAGCCGTGGTGCACCGCAGGGGAGAGCACATCCCCGATGGTTCGCCCAAGGGCCAGCACCCAGAGCAAGTCCTGGGCTGGCAGCGCCGCAGCGTCAAGGCCAAGGCGAGCGCCCTGCTGGCGGCCTTTACCCAGCGGCTTTATGGGCGCGAGTGGGGGCGTTTTTTCTCCTTCCTGCGATGCAAACCACCTCCACCCTGCTCCGCTCCAGCAGCACCAGGCAGCGCAAGGCCGATCAGGTAGCCCGGCAGCTCAGCCTGTTCTCCCTGCCGCAGCCAATCGCCTGCTGCTGGGATCTGATCTGCCCAGAGGAAGCCTGGGAAGAGCAGCCCCTGCGCTGGGCCGTCTAGCGCCATGCCCAGCTCAAGGCAGCCGTGGTGCTGCCTTCCTGTCATCCCAAGCCCGCCTCCTTCCACCCACTCGCTCCCGCTCGGGGACTTCAAGGTTGCGGCCCAATCAATCGACGGCCAGGAGCAGTGGGCCCAGATGCAGATGCTCAGCTGCTGGCCGCTGCCCAGCGATCAGCAGCACCGGCTCCGTTCACTGCAGAGGCGTTGTGGTGCTCAAGCCAGGCGTTGTCCAGGTCAGCTCGGGTGAGCCGATAGCCCAGCTGGCGTGCGGTCTGCAGCAGCTCCTGGCGGCTGCGGCACTGGCTCAGGGTCTGCTTGAGGTCCTTGCTGGTTTCTGCATCAGTCACCAACCGCTCCAGATCAGACCAGCTCATGCGCGTGCCTCCAGTTTCCTGCACGATGGCGTGAGAAGGGGGCTGGAACCAGGTTCCGCGGAGCACATTGCACCACTGCCCAGATGCCGACTCACCTCAGCGGTGATTCGTGGTCGATGGACGGGATCGGTGGTGAGCTGTCGGCGGCTGTCGTCAATCTCAGATCGTCACCTCAATAATTGCGCGGAGTTCGTCCTCCGTGAGCGCCGCCAACTCCCAGAAGCCGTGCTCCCACGGCCGCAGCAGGCCCCGCCTGACCAAGGCATCAAACAGTCGCTGGGCCTGGTCGGGTGTGGCATCAGGGCCGATGTCGTACGCCAGGCTCACGAGCATGTCCGGTGGGCGCAGGAACGTTGCCATGGTCTGGTGGTAGCCGATCAAGACGCCGCCGGCCCTTCCCATGCTGCGGCGCCGCGCAAGGGTTCCACGAGCTGGCCGCCACAGGCCCTGTTTGCCCGGTGGATCTGATTGCAAAGGGTTCTGGCCAGCCCTTGCGCGGCGCCGCCTCTGGGTCGGGTCCTCCGCCGCTACGGCCATGGCCCAGGTCCAGGTTCTCCACGATGTGCTCCAGAGCGGGATCCGCTGGCGCGTCACCCTCCATGCCTGCCCCGATCAAGGGTCCCTGGTGCGCTTTGAGAAAAGCGGCAAGGGCGGCCGGCTGTTGCATCAGCAATCTGCCCAGTGGAATCCGCTGGCTGGTGGCTTCCTGCTGCCCCGTGAGCGGGTAGCAGGCGGGATGGTGCCTAAATACCTGGTGGAGCGAATTGAAGCCATCCTGCGCGGATCACCCCTGCCAGCTAGGCGCTCGGAGCGGGAGCAGGTGCGCGGCAGGTTGGTGCGGGCCCGGTAGGGGCCTGGCGGATGGCCTGCAGATCCCCGTCATCGCTCGCCCCCCCTTCTTCCCGCCCGCACGCGACAGGCTGCGCCTGCAGGGAGAACTCGGGTGGACACAACAGGCACAGATACGAGTACCTGATGCCGGAGTTCGAGCGTTCGCCCACCGATCCGTTGCACCTGCTGCTGCTCAAGGACATCCACTGGACGCTGGGGCGCTGAACCCAGACCTCACACCCCCCTGGGCCAGAGCAGCCCTGCAGTGGGTCGAGGGGAACCTCCGGTGCCACCCTCGCCGCCGCCAGTACCCCCACCTCCGCCAGGGTTGTTGCTGAGCAGTGGTCCCTGCTGCGGGTGTTGGCGGGTGCCCATGGCGCTCATCGGCGGGAAGTGGCGGATGAAGTCCGCCGTGCCGGTGATCAGCTGCAGGCCCTGGGGCGGCAGGCCGCTGATGAAGTGCAGCTCGTTGCATTCCCGCCAGTGGCTCAGGGCCAGGGCGGAGCTCCAGGGGCTGGCCTGGTTGTGGCCGGTGCCCGCTGGCACCCACAGCCACACATCCCGCTCGCTGGAGCGTTGCCCCAGTTGCAGCATCACCCCATCGGGCCGGGTCACCTTGCCGAAATGGGTGCTGGCGCCGCGGATCGAGGTGGAGCCGATGAACAGCGGCGCCGGCAGCTGGATCAGCGGCGGCGGGGAATCGAACAGGCCCTGGGGCTGGAGCACGAAGTCGTAATGACCCAGGGCGATGCCGCTGCGCAGCTGGTGGCCGTTGGCGGTAATGCTCGAGCCGATCGCCGAGGGAAGACCGCCAAAGCGGTTGCCCGAATAGCCGTGCAGCACGACCTGCCCGTAGAACTGCTTGCTGGTGCGGGGGAAGACGGCGATCGAGTTCCAGCCCGTCGAGCCAGGGCTCTTGTAGAGGGCATGGCAGCTGTCGCGATGAAGCTCGTCGTTGCCGCCATGGGTCTTGAGGGCCCAGCAGAAGAACTCCTGGCCGGGGGTGGTGTCCTGGGCAATCAGCAGGATCGCGCCGATGGCGGTGGCCCCGGTGAGGGTGCTGTCGACATAGGCCAACCCGGTGCTGTTGGCGCTGGAGTCGCTGTAGGTGCCGTAGCCGCCGTTGCTGGTGTTGTTCGAGAAGGTGCTGGCCAGCGCACTGCCGAACGCGGCGCTGCTGCTGCTCTGGGTATCGCCCTGGGGGATGGCTCCTGTGGTTTCGGAGAGGAACCAGAGGTGGGCGGGTTCCACTGGATGGCCCAGCTGCCAGGTGTAACCCCAGCGGTTGGCGGTCGCATCGGAGTGGGAACGCACCACCGAGAGGGGAGTGCTGGCGTTATCGGGGAGGGCGTTCACCAGGGCGGCAAAGGACCGAAAAGCCGCGTCAAGCTGCAGGCCGACCCCAGCAGGGTCCTTGCCGGTCCACTTCCAGCTGCCGGGCGCAAAGCTCTGGCAGAACACCTGATAGGTCATGGGGGTGCGTCCTTGATGCGCAGCAGCAGGCCATGGCCGCCGATCGCCAGCCACTCGCTGCCATCGGGCGGCTTGAAGTAGCTCATCGCCCCGCTGCTGAGGTTCACTGCCGCGAAATCGGGGGGAAGCAGCAGCGGCTCCCAGAACTGGGCCGGTTCATTGGCGCTCTCGTAGTAGCTCCAGTCGGTGGTGGCGATCACCAACTCAGCGGGCCGGCGGATCTGGATCGGGGCGAAGGAGTTTTCACGCAGCAGGGTGCGGGAGCCTGAGGGCTGGCCCGAGCGGACGTTCCAGCTCACCGCCCGTAGCGCATCAAAGCTGGTGGAGGGGGGCGAGGCCGCCAGGATCCAGTGCCCGGACACCTGATCACGGGCAATCAGCAGCGGCACCGCCTGGCGGTTGGTGAACCGGTGCTGGCTGTAGGCGAACACGAAGTATTCAGCGCCCGCTGCCAGCGACCAACCCACCTGCGCGTTGAACGGCAGCGGGGTGGTGCTCCAGGCCCCGCTGCTGGTGCCGACATCAGCGCCCGGATACACCCAGCCCTGCTGGGAATCGGCACCCACGTAGGGCTCGCTGTTGCCGATCCCAGGGCGGATCTGCAGGGTGGTGCCGGTAAGGAACACCTCCAGCAGCAGCACCGCCGGATCTCCACCAGGGGTGAGCTGCGACAGGGTCGCCTCGATCCGCCAGCCGCAGGGATCGCTGGCGGTGGCCGTGGGGTTGGGGGCGGTGGCGATGCGCAGCTGGTGTTGGCTCACCTGGGCGTTGGCGGCGGTGAGCCAGTTCTGCAGATAGCCGTTCACCTCGGTGGCCACCGAGGGCCAGGTGGTGTCGGTGCCGAGGCGGCTGATGTCGATCAGGGTGCGGCTCATCTCAGGGCGCCAACACGACGGCGGTGACGGTGAGGGCGATGGCGGCCTGGGCGGTGCTGGTGTTGCGCACCAGCGCCCGCAGCAGCGGCATCGCCGCAGCGGTTTCGGTTGAGAAGTAGGTGCCGCCTGGTGGGGCGGTGATGTTCAGAGCAGAAGCCGTGGTGACCAGATCGAGCAGCACCCCGCTCCCCGGGGCCGGGTCCTGGGTGAGGGGGCGGCTGCCATCGGCCTCCCGCGCCACCGCCGAGCTGTAGAAGCTCACCCAGGCCGGTGCATCGGTGCTGATGGTGAAGAAATGGCCCAGCCGCCCCAGGCCAGGTAGGTCCAGCAGGGCGCTGGCGCCCGGCAGCAGGGGCGTGGTGGTGGCGCTCACGCTCAGCCACTGGCCGGGGACCTGGGTGCGCGGCAGCCAGTTGGCCATCAGCCGGTTCCCATCAGCAGCAGAGGGTGGGGCAGAGCATCAGGGCAGCACCTGGATGCGGCGGATAGCCCGCACCTGGGTGCCTGAGGCGATCGTCTTGCTCTCGGCGAACTGATCACCCAGGTAGGTCATCCGCAGGTAGGCGGTGCCACTGGCGGCCTGGGTGGAGGTCCAGTGGAAGAAGGGATCGTCGCCGACGTTCTCGTCGAAGTGCCGGAGCGTCTCCGCCCCACCAGCGCGGAAAGCGAGCACCGAGGTGAGGGCCGGGTTGCTGTCGGTGTAGTTCCCGCCCGCCGGCACCGCATAGGGGTTGGCGCCAAAGCCCGCCCCCGAGTAGGTGCCAGCAGCTGTCGCCTCCGCCTTGAAGGCCCGATACAGCACATCCCACTCCTGGGATGCCGGCAGGTACCAGTCGTCGTAGCCGCCGATGGTGAGCGAGCGGCAGAACTGGGCCGCCGGATGGCTGGCGTTGTTCATCGCCTCGCTGTTGGCCCAGCCGTCAAACACACTCGTGGTGCCGGTGCTGGTGGTGTTGGCGCTCTTCCAGGCCACGTTCAGCAGCGAGCCGGCCGTCTTGGGCGCCACGATCAGCGCATGGCTGGCCACGCCGTTGGCGGTGTGGCTGATCAGACCGGCATAGAAGCCGCCCTGGAAGGAGCTGCCGATGGCCGGCAGATCGGCGACGCGGATCGGGCCGAGCTGATAGACGGTGCCGGTGAGCAGGTCGAGGTAGAGGTCGCCATCGACCGCACCAGGGATGGTCAGCGGTGGAGCGCCGCTGCCGGTGAACCAGCCGGTGCCGCGGGGACCGATCGCCCCATCAATGCCGGCAGGTCCCTGGATTCCCTGGGGACCTTGGGGACCAGCAGGTCCCTGCGGGCCAGCCGCACCAGCAGGGCCCGCCACACCCGCAGGGCCTTGCGGGCCCTGGATCGAGCCGCCATTCACCCAGCTGCTGGTGCCGCTGTCCCACACCCGCAGCGAGTCGTCGGCCTGCACCAAGTAGGCATCGCCCTGGGCGGCATTGGCGGGCAGGTTGGCGATCGCCGCCACTGAGCCCTTGAAGTTGATACCGATGCCGGCTGGACCTTGGATGCCCTGCGATCCGGTCGGACCAGCCGGACCAGAAGGGCCAGCGGGACCCTCGGGGCCCTGCAGACCGGCCGGGCCCTGGGGTCCCTGGGGGCCAGCAGGCCCCTGGTTGCCCTGCACACCAGGTGAACCCTGCGGGCCAGCGGGCCCCTCAGGACCGCGGATTGAACCGGTGGAATTCCAGGACCCCATGGCAGCCAGACGGGTGTTGCGTCACGGGCTATTGCCATGGAGCGGGATTGTCCCCATCGGGGGACGGCCAGGGCTGGCAGGGTCCGAATAGAGGTGGAGTGTTGCCGGCGCAGGCAGCGCCTCCCCAGCCACCTGCTGATCCAGACCGGCGACGCTGGGCGCGTGCAGTCCCGCGCCCCAGCTTTCCCAAGCCCGGCCCCAGCCTCCTGTCTTCCCTTCCGGAAGGCAGGGGCCTTACTGCAGCTCGATCGAAACCGTCAGGCCCAGAGGGCTGCCGGAGGCCGCCGTGACCTGCAGCCATAGCCAGTGACCCGAGGGGATGGTGGGGCTCTGAAAGATGGTGCTTGCGCTGCCGGTCGTGGTGCTGGTGACGGTGATCGGATCTGTCGTGGCAGCTGTGCCTGTGGCGGAAACATCGGCGCCATGGCGCAGCGAGAAGGAGACGCTGGGGCTGGTGCCGCCCGTGAGCACGGCATCGACGCGGCTGATGGTCAAGACCTGGGGTGCCCGCAGCAGGAGGCGCCGGTCATTGACCAGGGGGCTGGGCATCGAGAGCACCAGCGGTGTCATCGGCCCTGGCGGTCCGAGCAGCGAGGCCAACTGACGCCAGGAGAGGGGCATGGAGAACAGATGGCGGCATCACTGGCTTTTGCCAGTTGCCCACGGGCTGGGCTCCCCCAACTCCAAGCGAACTCCTAATCGACGCCAAATTTGGAGTTGCGCTCAGCGCTGCTCCAGGAGCTGGCCGAGTCGCTGGGAGATCAGCTGCAACTGCTTCTGCTGCCGCTGGTGCAAGCCACCAGGGGTGTCTGACCGCTCTTGGTCGTAGAGCGCCAGCAGTAGCCCCTGGCTGCGCCCTGCACTGCTGCAACCCACAGGACAGACCAGGATCACGCCGTTGCTGCCTGCCGGCGAACGCACCGCCATCGGCAGAGCGCCGGCTTCATCGCTGGCGCACAGGCCCAGGGCAGCGTGGCCCAACGCCTCGGCCATCTCCACACCCAGCAGCGGTTGCTGTCCCGGCGTCAGAGCCAGCTGGCCATGGCGCCCATCGGCCGCCAGCACGGTCACGCTGCCGCCGCCCTCCCACTGCAGCAGCGCCAGGGTGTGGAGACCATCGCCACTGCTTTCGATCGCGCTGCGCAGCAGGGTTTGCACCTGCCCCTGATGCGCCCTTACCTGCTCCTGCAGGGTCTGCAGGTGGGTGGTGCTGAACCGTTTGGCCAGGTCCGGCTGCAGGGTGATCAGCAGCCAGGCGGTGTAGAGCACCAGCCCGAGCAGCACGATGCGCGAGAGGCGATAGAGCAGCTGCCAGGGATTGCGGGCATCGAGCACATCGCCGACGGCTTTCTGCAGCGCATCGCTGGTGGCGCGGGTGAACACCTCCACCCGCTCGGCCAGGCCCTTATTCGTGTCAGGCACGGCGATCAGGCGGAGAGTTCGTAGACCTGCCCGCTGAGGCGGTCCAGGTAGAAGTCCCCCACCGCCGGAGCAGGCTGCAAGGTCGTGGGCGGTGGACCATCGCCGGAGTACCAGCGGGTGGCGCGGCTGCCGACGCCTGATTCCTGCACCACCGCCAGGGCGGGTTCACCGCTGCTGGGGTCCGGCATGAAGCCCAGACCGCCGTTCGGGTGCAGCCGCAGGCGCCAGACCACGGCATGGCGGCCGTCGTAGGGCTCGCCGCTGATGCCGGCGCTGGGAATCAGTGGCTGGATCACACCACCTGTTCCACCGCCGCCATCGCGGTTGTTGAGGAGCTGCTGGGGCGGCACCGGACAACCCAGCAGGGCAACAGAGAGAGAGGCAACGAGCATGCCCAGCTGCACCTGCACCGTCACATCCGCCCGCTGGCTGTAGACGTGCCGTAGGCGCGGTGCTGTGCGCGATATCGCCGGCCATGGGACGACATTGCTGCTGCCGTCGCCCCAGGTCACCGAGATCGGTGAGGGGATGGTCTGGCGGGGGTTGATCAGCAGCTCGATGGCGACCGAACCGATGGGTTCGTTCCAGCGGCTGTCGGCCGGCAGCCAGAACAACTCCAGGTCATCCGCCGGGATGGGTCCCTTGCGGTAGCCGAGTTCGGCCCAGCGGCTGAACTCCATCGGCAGCACCCACTGCTCCACCCCCGGGCAGCCGATGGGTGGAAGCAGCCGTACCCGTTGGCCGCCCACGGTGCTGGGTTGCTGGGGCAGGGGGTAGGGCATGGCCAGCAGGTGGTGGGATCAGATCAACGAGTCGTCGAAGAGGTCATCAGGCAGGGCGGTCAACGCAAGCTCCCCATCTGCGGCGGAGTCGTCACCTGAATCGGTTCCTGGCTCCGGTGCCAAATCAGTGGCTACCGGGGACTCAGCTTCGGCCGCGCCCGCCTCAGCGATCGTCCCGGTCTGTTCTGGCGTGGCCTCAATGACCACAGGGGGCTGCTCTTGCTCTTCCTTGCGGCGTCGCCCGCGCCGGCCGCGGGTTGCTGCAGGTTTTGCATCGTCCTGCTCAAGGAGTTCGCCAGCGGCCGCGGCGATCGGTGCCGGCGGCTCTGCTGCGGAAACCCCACCTGAGGGGGCTCCGGCTGTGGCCTCGACCCCGGCAACCCGCCAACCGAGTGCCAGCCAGCCCGGCAGATGCACCGGCCAGACGTAGCGCTCCTGGCTGCCCTGTCGGATACGCAGCATCCCGGCCGGCAGCGGACCCTGGGCCGCCTGACCAACCATGGGTGAGGGGTTCATGCTCAGGCCGGCAGGGTGGCGGTCAGGCCGACGACCATTCCCTCGGGCGTTGAGGGGGTGACGACAGCCTTGGCGAAGCAGAGCGCCGGCAGGTCGGCGTTATCCACATCCGCCGTGTCCAGCAGGATGTCGTGGCCGCTGATGTAGGCCTCCACCCGGCCGCCTTCCGCAGGCACGGCGACGGTGGCGACGGGCACGAAGGTGCCCATGGTTCCGTCGCGGAGTTCAGGGGCCAGGTGCAGCACCACCGTCACCGCAGCGCTGTGGCCGGGGTGGGACACCAGCAGGGAGAACTGTGAGGCGGCATCGAGCTTGGTGTTCAGCTTGACCACCTCACCGCTGGTGAACACCTTCTCGGTGTCGCGGGTGGCGGAGCGGTTAGTCCAGCCCACCAGCACCGTGGCGGCATCGAGGAGGGCGTTGGCTTTCAGGCGAGTCATCGGGCGATCTCCAGATCAGGTGTGTGTGGTGCAGCTCAGGAAATGGGGGCGATGCTGTGCAGCCGGCCAGCAGCGCGGGGGTGCATGACGCCAAAGCCCACGTACCAATCGATCCGGGTGCGGAACACAGGCGCATCGGGCACCTCACCGAGGTCCCGCACCGAAATCCCATAACGACCCTGGAACGGGCCCTGCAGACCGGTAACGGCCTGGTCGCCAAAGGTGCAGCAGTAGATCGAGCTGGTGCCCCCGGCCTCGCCGTAACCCAGCACTTCCAGGCCCTGGGCGTCACGGTCGACGGTGAGGATCTGGCACTCCTGGTAGTGGTGCACCATCACCCCCAGGTTGTTGGTGGTGACGTTGTAAACGCCCTGACCAACGGTGGCCCGAGCCAAGGCATTGAGCTGACGGCGCATCGCCTTGCTCATCACCAGGTACTTCATGCCGCCGTAGGAGTTGACCGAATCGATCAGCTCATCGAGCTTGTCGAAATCCAAGGGCCCGCCGCCGTTGTTCAGCGCCATCTCAGCTCCAGGGGTGAGACGCCTGGCTAGGCCGTCAAAGCCCCTGCCCTGGTTGGCGGTGGCATCGCCATTGACCAGGGCGGCCTCCAGCGTCAACCGCATCGAGCGCACCTTCATCTCCACCTGGGAGGCGCGGGCCTCGGGGCCCTGCAGGTCAACGATCGAGCGGTCCACATCCACGTCACCGCCAAAGAGGTGCACCGCTTCTGATTGGGGATCAACGACGCCGTAGCTCTGCTTGTAGCCCTCGTTCACGGCGCGGAAGCCCACCGAGGGGAGCTCCTTCTCGACGGAATAGAAGAGGCCGCCGCCGGCGATGTTCATGAACGGCAGCCAGCTGAGCAGTTCGCCCTCAGCAAAGGTCTTGATCACCGCCAGGTGCTCCAGACGGCTCTCGTACTTGGCTGCCTCGATCAGGGTGAGGCCCATTGGTGCTGCACTCCCGGGGCCTGGCCCCAATTGACGTCACCGGCTATTGCCAACGTCCGGGCCTGAGCACAAATACTTACGGTCTTGCGTTTTGTGCTGAGCATCGGGGCATCGCATCTGCGGCCATGACCAACCCCAACACCCCATCGGCAGCCCGCCAGGGAGGGTCCACCAGCCCGCCCCGCCTGCTGCGTCGCGTCCCTGCAGGCAGCCGGATGCCTCAGGGCTGGCCCACTTCCCATGGGGCCCTGATCAGCGGCGGCCGCTACGACTTCCAGCCCGGTGCAGCGCACCTGTGCGCGAATCTGCGCCTGCTCCTGCTCCCGCAGCTGGATTGAGTGCCCAACGGGCCATGCCCACCGCTCATGGAGCCTCTGCGGGATCCTGCAGCAGGGGAAACACTCTGGGCGAGCCAAGGATCAGCAACCAGGCCACGCTGAAGGCAGCGGCCGCCACCCATTGCTGCCGCAGCAGGGCCACCACGGCGATCGTGCTGGCGGTGACCCGCACGGCCCGCACCGCAAAGCGGATCAGGGCGAGCTTCCGATCGGCCGGCGGAGCGCTCGATGTGACTTCTTTCGCGGGATCTGGTGATCGATCTGTCGCGGAATTGTCAGCAGCCATAGCGAGAGCTTTTGGCTGCCCATGATCGCCACGGAATCAGAGCGCCGTCGTCGGCAGCGGGCAGAGCAGCTGCACGGGGTGGCGGATGGTGCGCCAGTCACCGTTGCTGGTGCTCACCTCCAGGCCGATGGAGGCCTGGCCCGGGTCAGGTTCGAATCCAGCCAGCCAGCCGATGGCCTCTGAGATGGCCTCCTCGATCGACTCGTAACGACCATCAAGGTAGGGATGGGGCTGGAGGAAGGCGTCGATGAGCCGGTAGGCCCGCCTCGCGTGCTGTCGAGAGAAAAGCATGGGGCCGTTCAGGGGTGCCATCACGGGATCCGCTTGCAAAGCAACTTTGTCCACTGTGCCGGATGTTGCACTGTCACGCTGAATACCAGGGCGTTGCAAACGGCCGATCAGCAGATCGGCGGCGTTCGTGCAGCCGCCGAAGTGAGCAGCGCGGCGGCACTGCAGCCACCAGCTCCTGAACGGGCTCCGCTCCGGCCCGCTTCATGGTCGGGGGGCGCCTCAAGGGTTTCACGAGCCCGCCGGTGCTGACGTTGGCTCCGCGGCGCTGCGCATCTCAGTTGTGGCCGGGCCCTTGACCCGCCCCCCGCCGGCAGAGGAGTCCTACGCGGAGCCCTTCCATGGCTTCTCTGTCCCGCAAAGCCCACCTGCAGCAGTGCTGCTGGGAGCTGCTCGATGATCTGGCGTTCTGCAGCGAGCGCTATCCCCGGCTGGCTGAGTTGGCGGCTGAGGTGCTGTTTGAGCAGCAGTCGGCCGCGCCAGCCATGCCCGTTGATCCGGCGCTGGAGGCGTTGGTGCCCTTCTGAGGCAGGCACACCAGCCGGCAGGGCTCCCCGGGGCCCTGTCTTTCTGCTGCTCGCGGCCGCAATGGACGACTTGCCCGGCATGGCCTGGCAGCCGATCCACCGGGACCCACGACACCACTGGCGGAAGTGGAGCACTGGTGGGGACCGGAGCCATCACGGTCGGCGAGGGGGGAGGACTGCACCGCTGCCCCGGCCGTCTCGTCCCTGCGGGCCGCTACAGCCGAGGCCTGACGCGGGTGTCCCTCGCCTTCCTCGTGATGGCTTCTTCTTTCCCCTGTTGCGAAATCCGCCAGCTGCTGGTGCACGTCTATCCCGGTGGCAGCAAGGCGGGCGCTGCTGAGCGCCTCACGGTCTTCTATGGCCGTCGTGGTCGCCCGGTCAAAAAGCCCCGCTTCATGCCGGCTGAGCTGGCCCATCAGTGGGCTCGCAAGCTGCAGGCCCGGCGGCTCGGCACCGTCTCGGTGCTCTGAGCCGCCAGGGGCTGCGGCCCCTGCCCCGGCGGGCCTGCGGGCCCCCGGGGCTTTTCCCTGTGGGGCAGTAAAGGCATACAGGACAACTCGCGGGCAACGCCCGGACCTTGGCCACCGGCCACACAATGCCCGCAGCAGCCCTCACCCCGATGAACCAGCAGAGCCACCAGCCCTCGTTGCTGAACCGCATCGCCCGGGTGTTGCTGTGCCTGGTGTTCATCCATGCCGTCATTGGCAAGCTGACGGGCTTTGCCGGCGTGGCCGGCGCCATTGCCGCCAAGGGACTACCGCTGGCACCGGTGCTGCTGGTGGCGGCCATGGCCCTGATGGCGGTGGGTTCAGCGCTGGTGATCAGCGCCTGGAAGGCCCGACTGGGAGCGGTGCTGCTGCTGGTGTTCCTGGTGCCCACCACCTTGCTGTTCCACGGAGATGTGGCCGACAGGATGGAGCGGATTCAGCTGTTCAAGAACCTGGCAATCATGGGCGGTCTGTTGCTGGTGGTCGATCAGGACAGCAAAGGTTGAAGGGTGGTGATTTCCGAGAATCTGAGAAATTTCCGAGGCAGCCGGCGCGGGTTTTTGATATTCGGGGGTATACCCCCCTTTTCAGCCTCGATTCGTTCGGCGATTCTGGTTTCACCGGTTCGGGGTTGGCAGCTCTATCGGTGGCGATGTCGGTTGTGGAACTGGTTGGTTGTGGGAGCGATCATGCGTCCGTCAGCGGCGGCGTTGGTCGGCTGAGCGTTCACCTGCCTGCTCGGCAGCATCCATCCGCCGGGCAACAGCCGTAGCCCAGCGCCGGCCCGGGTCTCCGCCCCAGCCATCCCAGGCCTGACGGCCCTTGCCGTAGGTCTCCCAGCTGGAGCCCTGCTTGTCGACTTCGTGACGGGCGAAGTAGCTCACCATCCGATCGATCGTCTGCGGTGAGAGCTCCTGCCGGTGGAGCAGCTGCCGGGCCCGGGCCAGGCCCACCGGTGTCATGCCGCGGTTGGACGGTGGCTGCTGGGCCCGCCGTTCCAGGGCGCGACGGGCAGCAGCGGCAACAGGAGCCGGCGGCTGAAAGGAGGCCATCTTCCTGCACAGCGCCGTGCTCCCGCGCGGGCCTGCCACTCCTGCCCAGCCTGCGGCTACGCGCGCACTCACCAGTTCCACCGCCAGATCAGGGCTGAGCGGGGCGAAACCACGGCGTCGAGGTTGGCTTCGCACACCTCGCTGAACAGCTCAGGGGAGAGCAGAAGGCAGCCGCAGAAGTGTAAGGGAAACATCAATCGGCAAAGCCCGCGACAGGCCACCTCCAGGTGACAAAGGCGACAATCCAAAAGCAAAAGCAAGCTAAACTCCCAGGCAACCTCAAAGCAATGCTCCCGAATGGAGCCGCAGGAGCCACCGATTGCGTTCGATCTGTTGCTGGTGGAGCGGCGTGAACGCTTCTCGTTCTGGCACGACGTCGGCTCACTGGTCCACAGGCCAGTTCATGAGCGCTATCAGCAACCATCCAGCCTGATGGTGCGCGCCCAGCTGCAGAACATGGGGGAGATCATGATCGGGCAGATGACGTCTACCCCTCAGTATTTCGAGCGCACCGCCACGATGATCAGGCGGGATCATGTTGACAGTTTTATGCTGGTGCTGATGGAAAGCGGCTCGATGCAGTGGGCCGGCGAGCAGAATGAGTATCAGGTCAAAGTAGGTGATCTCTTTCTGCTCAACAACCACGAAACCTTCCGTTGTGAATGGAGCGAGCACCAGCAGCTCTACGCCGTTCTGCCGCGCAGCCTGCTCACCGCTCCCGGCTGGTCGGAACCACACACCGCCCTGCTGCGCTCGGACGACCCCCGCGCCGATCTGCTGCGCCAGCACCTGCTCAGCCTCTGGCAGATGCAGTCCACAGGATTGAGGCCCCCGAGTCCCCAGCCCAACCTGGGCCAGGGCCTGGCACTGGGCCTGGCAAGCCTGACCCGCATTTACTTCTGCGAACCAGTCTCCGCGCAGGGTACTGATCTCGACCACCACCACTCCCTGATCGGCACCATCCAGCAATGGCTGGACAGCAATCTGCACAGAAGCGATCTCGATGCCGCCAGCATCGCGGCCGCCTTCCACCTGTCGCGATCCACGCTCTATGAGTTGTTCAGACCCTGGGGCGGCATCCGCACCTATCTGCAGGCGCGGCGGCTGGAGATGGCCCGCGAGATGCTCGAATCGGCTGATTCCCGCCTCAGCATCAGCCAGCTCGCCATCCAGCTCGGCTTTCGCAGCGTCTCCAGCTTCAGCCGAGCGTTCAGCGATCGCTGGGGCCTCTCCCCGAAACAGGCCCGGCAGCAGGCAGGCGACCAGCCACTCCCAGCCCACCTCGAGCGAGATACCGCATCAGCCACAGCCGCGGGCGCAGCCGACGAAGCCAGCCTGCACGCGCTTAAGGATGGAGCGCAGCGCTATTACAAGGCCGTACAACGGCTCAGCCGCGATCGAGGGGCGCCGTCGCCGGACGCCAGGTGAAAAACCTCGGACGCCAGGTCAACAAACAGCGAAGACTGGGCGAACCTTCTTACCTAAACTCTTGGCAACTAATTTTTTCCGCTCGGAAAATCTTTGCTATGAAGCTTGCTCGCAACTTCGCATCCGCCGTTGCCCTGACGGCCTCCATCATTCTCAGTATCGGCAGCAGCCCTGCTCGCGCCGCCACGCCGGCGCCGGTGTTCGGTACGGGTCAAAATCTCAACATCGGCGATCGAGATACGCGCTGGAAAATCATAGCCGCGCCGCAAGGATTCACGCCACCCGACTCTCAATCAATTGGGTACGATTCGTATGTTGTCAATGCATTCGGACCTTCAACTATTATGGGAACGACTTTCAATTGGATCTCCATAAATGATACAGGATTTGATCCCTTTGGAGACAGCAATGAGAGAAATTGGATTTTTGCACAAACATTTACCGTCAATCAAGCAGGCAATTATCTTTTTGATTTTGAAGTTGGCGCTGATAACGGATTAACGTTATTTGTTAATGGGAATCTGGGAGGGACTCTTGATCAACCCACCATTACAGGCGGCAGCCAAATTGGCCTTGAGGCCACAAATTTTCCAGATCTTGAGAATAGGGCTGGCACTGTTAACCTCACCGCAGGATCGCACACCCTTTACGCTGTATTTAGAGATTTTGGTGGTGGCGCAAGTTTCATTGTTGCGAACAACAATCCTTTCTCCCCCTCCAATAATACTGATGTTCCCGCCCCCCTCCCCCTCTTCGGTGCCGCCGCCGCCTTCGGGGCCAGCCGTCGCTTGAAGCGTCGCATTCGCCTCGCTCGCCCAGTGGCGCCTGATACAGCAGGTTGATCTTCACCCGCGAGCACCGCAATTTTGAGCTCAGAAGACCCATCCCTCCAGCATCTCTTTCTCTCCTGGAGGCTCGCCTTTCTTGCCTATGTGCTGTTCGGACTGTTCGTCATTCAGGTGCTGGCGGCGATCGTTCCGGTCCGCCTGATTGATCCAGCCTGGCAGCTCTCGCTGATCAGCTCCCTGCTGGCGATCGCCTACCTCCCCCTGCTCGGCCTCGGCCTGCTGCATCTCGCCTCCGGCCTCAGCGACTGGGATCGGCGGCTGCGACGTCAGCTGCGCTGGGCGGCTCGCCTGGCCCTGCCGGTGTGTCTGGGTTTTTTGCTGCTGATCCCGCTCCAGTGGGCAGCGCTCGGCCAGCTCAACAGCAAGGCCGACGGCCAGAGGCAGCGCGAACTCAGCCGTCTCGAAACGCTGGTGACCTCCCTGCGCCAGGTGGTGCGGCAGTCGGGCAGCACCACTGAGGTCTTCAGTCGGCTGCGGAGCCTCTCGGCACCACCCCCGCCAGCCGCCTATCAATCCATGCCGTTGCCGGTGCTGCGCGAAAGGATGAAGCGGGATCTGCTCGATGCCGAACAACAGCTCAACCTTCGCCGCGCCGATGCGGCCCGCAGCCGCTTCTGGAAGGTGGTGCCCCTCGCCAGCCGCAACACTCTCCTGCTGCTCAGCTTCTGCCTCGGCTTCGCCGGCCTCGCCCAGCGCCGTGGCCGCGAGCTGCCCCTGCTGCTCGAAACCTTCGATCGGCTGCAGCGTCTGCCGCAGCGCGCCCCCCGCAGCTTGCGCACCGGCAGCCAAGCCGAACGGCAGAATCTGGCCCGCTACGTGGAGGAGCTCAGCCGCGAATAAGGCCGAAGGCCACCCGCCGCCTCAATTCACCCACACCACGCTGCAGCCCTGCAGGAGCTGAATCAGGTGCGCAGCTCCGCCTTGGAGGCCGACAGGCTCCCTCAGCCCAGCGGTCCCTTTCCTCTCTCGTGTTGGCCTCTTCTTCCCCCCAGCTGCGAAATCCGCCAGTTGCTGGTGCACGTCTATCCCGGTGGCAGCAAGTGCCCCGGTGCTGAGCGCATCACGGTCTTCTATGGCCGTCGTGGTCGGCCAGTCAAAAAGCCTCGCTTCATGCCGGCGGCTCTGGCCCATCAGTGGGCTCGCAAGCTGCAGGCCCAGCGCCTTGGCACCGTCTCGGTGCTCTGAGCCAGCAGGCTCCGGCTGGGGCCGGCGGCCCCCTCAGCCCTGCATCACCGGCTGCGGGTTCGCCTGTGGCCGGTTTTTCACTGTGCTGATCAGATCAGCCCTGATGATGCCCATCTAGGTATCGATCGAAGGAGGATCAGGCAGGGAGCGGCTGATCAGCTCCTGGATGATTTCTGGGATGGAGCGTCCACTGCGGATGGAGATTTCCTCGATCTGCGCATAGATCTCAGGCTGAATCTCCAGATCCAATCGCTGCGGCATCCGGGAAGCATCAAATCCGGACAGCCCCTGCGCGGGGGGGGGGGAGGGCATTGATACGCTTGTACTTAAATGGTGACGATAGATTATAAGCGGTCCCGCATTTATTGTCCAAGCTTTCTTATGCAAGATTCGCATCGATTTCGTCAGATCGGCTCTGATGCTGGATCGGCCAGTTTGGTTGGCTTGATCTGGATGTGATCGGTTCGTGTAAGGAATTTCTCCCGAATCAGCAACATCGCTGGATGGCTTGGCAGGCCTGTTATCACCGCGTTTGCTCGGCGGTCCGGCGCTGGTTCTGTTGCCGCTCGGCAGCATCCATCCGTCGGGCGATCGAGCGGGCCCAGCGCTGGCCGGGGTCACCGCCCCAGCCATCCCAGGCCTGACGGCCCTTGCCGTAGCTCTCCCAGCTGGAGCCCTGCTTGTCGACCTCGTGGCGAGCGAAGTAGCTGACCATCCGGTCGATGGTGGTGGGCGATAGCTCCTGGCGGTTGGAAAGCTGCCGGGCCCGGGCCAGGCCCACCGTTGTCATGCCGCGGTTGGACGGTGGCTGCTGGGCCCGCCGTTCGAGGGCGCGGCGGGCAGCAGCGGCGACAGGAGCAGGCGGCTGGAAGGAGATGCCGCGGTAGTAGTCCTTGCCTCGGCGTGGCATGGGATCAGGCCGCCGGGGGCTGATCGCGGCTGCTGCTGGCCTCGGGGTCAGCAGCGCCCAGCCCAAGGGCAGGATCGCCGGCGACAGCGCTGGGCTCCGGTTCATCGGCGCCGTCGCTGTCGCCGGCGACAACCACCGGTTCGGCAGGCACCGCCGCGGTGTCGCCACCAGGGAGAGCAGTGCTCTGGGGTTGGTCGGTGAGCGGCGGCACGAACTGATCGGTGTAGGCGCGGATGGCCTGCAGCTCGGTGTCGGCGTCCTTAGCGCTGGCCTGCAGTTGGGCCATCAGCGCTTCGGCGGTGGATGCGCGCTCCATTGCGGTAAGGGCATCGCGCTGGGCGGCTGCGATGGCGGCGTCATCGGCCGCGTCATCAGCCAGGGCCTCAGCCAGTTGCTGACGGAGGCTGGCCTCACGGGACTGGAAGCCGGCGATCACGCCGACGATGCGATCGAGCAGGGCAGTCATGGCTCTGAAGGGTGAGAGGAGGTGATGAAGGAATCGGAGGGTCACGGGACACCTCGGGGTTATGCAGGTGGCCGGACGTTCAAGCCCGGCGGGAGGGGGTGCGGCCGTTGACCGCGAAGGAGGCTCGGTAAAGCTCCGAGGCCGACATCGCCTGGGGGTTGAGCGGTTCGCCGTTGCTGGCGATGCCGGAGGCGGTCATGGCACCGGCGGCCTGCATGCCGGCTGGCCCCCGCTGCTGGAACAGGAAGCCGTAGACGGGATGCACCCGCATCTGATCGAGGAACTCGGTGGTGGTCATCGGACGGCCGTCATCACCCAGCAGCGGTTTGCCCTGGGAGTCCAGGGGTTCGAGCACGTCCTTGCAGTCACCGCCGGTGGTCAGGCGGAAGCAGGTGCCGAGCTGCCCCTTGAAGATGTCAAAGAAGGTGCCGCGCGCGTCACCGCCGGTGCGGCCTTCGGCCTGGGAGAAGACACGCTCCAGCAGGCGGTCCTTGCGTAGTTGGAGCACCTGCTGCTTGGCTTCATCGCGCTCAGCAGAGACAGCAGCCACCTTCTGGGCGGAGGCCTCCTCCATCTGGCGTTCGCGCAGATCCATCTGCTGTTCAAGGATCTGCTTTTGGCGTTCGGCCTCCTGCAGGCGGGCGTACTCCTCGGGGTTGATCTCCGAGAAGCGGTTCAGCTGCTGGCGCAGGGTGCGAATGTCTTTCTCAAGCTGGTTGTTCTTGCGCCGCTCGGCCCGCAGGGGGTCAGATGATCGAGCGTCGTCGCTGCCAAGGTCGACAGGTGGTGCAGCAGCAGCCGGGGGCTGGGCCGGTGGGTCACTCGGCATGCTGTCGCCGCCCAGTGAATCAGCAGCAGCATCGGCGCTCTGGCCTGTGGCGCTGTAGGTGTCGTCAACGCCCTGGCCGCCGGTGGCAGCAGCAGGGGCAGTGGAGGTGGTGGAAGAAGAAGTGGCAGTGGCCATGACCCATCGCGGCTGTCGTGGAAGAACGCCCCATCCGGGCTGCGTTCTCCAACTATTGCCATGGGTCCAATTCACCCCCGCGAGAGCTCCAGCTGCCTGGCCAGCCAGAGCTCCACGTCCTCGAAGGTGTAGCGGACGAGGTTGCCCAGCTTCACGAAGGGCGGGCCATAGCCGCTGGAGTTCCAGCTGTAGATCGTCGAGAGCGACACCCCCAGGTAGGTGGCCAGGGTTTCGGGCGTGTAGAAGCCAGCCGGCAGGCTGGTGGTGCTGGTGTCGGCGTTGGCGGCGGCGCGGCGCTTGGGGATGAATAGCCAGCTCCCCAGGGGTAGTAGATCCGACGGGCGGTTGGTGATGGTGGGGTTCAGGCCACGCAGGGTGGTCACGGTGGTGCCGTGGCGCTCGGCCAGCAGGTTGAGGCTGTCGCCGGTGCCGACGACCGCCACCCGGTTGGGTTTGAGCGCGGCCTGGATGCGCTCGCCCAGCAGCGGCTGGGTCAATGAACCGATGCCGCCGGCGCCGTAGAGCCCGCCGAACTCCGTCACCGAGAAGGCACCCAACTGCCCCCGGCTGGGGGAGGGAAGCAGGCCTGGGGTGCGCAGCTCCGTGAGCGGCCCCAACCAGACGGCACCGAAGCAGGGGGTGAGCAGCGCCGGGGTGGTGGCAGACACGGGCCGGATGCCACTGGTGCTCCAGCTGATGGCCGCCCCCAGCCAGTCCCAGGGTTGGGAGGGCGTCAGCGACAGCACTGCTCCGCGGGTGAGGTAGCCCTCGTAGGTGAAGTCACCGGTATCGAGGCCGGGAGCGTTCTCCTTGCTGGAGATCCCTCGCAGGCGCTTGAGGAAGCCCTCAAAGAGAAAGCGGCCGGTACGGTCGGAATCGAGCACGCCGGGAATGGCGTTGGAAAACAGCAGGATGCGGGCGTTGGCATAGGGCTGCAGCGCCGAGGGGGGCCGCCCGCCTGTGGCGGGAGTGCTGGTCACGGTTCAGCCCCGCTCCAGAGCGGTGGTGAATGCACTGCCCTGACCACTGAGCTGCGGATCGCGGCTCCAGTTCGCAAGGTTCGGCAGCATCAGCAGCAGGGCCTGGGCATGGCTGCCCCGCTGGCGCCGGAGAGCCGCCTCGATCGAGAGGCCCACACCAAAACGGGTGACCGTTTCCTCCCGCAGCAGCTCGGTGTCGAATTCGATCACATCCGCCTTTTTCACCGGCAACGTCCCGTCCTCTGGCAGGACATCTGGCGCCACAGCCTTGCGTCGCTGCTCGATCGGGGCCTGGAGCTGCTCCGGGCCCAGCCCCGCCAGCTCGATGTCAATGGCGGCGATGGCATCCAGCTCCCGCCGGGCGGTGGGGATGGCGTCGGGGTAGAGCTGCTCAAGATCCGCCATGGCATCGCTGATGGCGCGGATCGCCGGCATCCGGGCCGGAATCGAGAGGGCGATGCGAATTTCCTCCAGGTCAGCAGCCCGCCAGCGGTAGGGCGAGTCGGTGGGGGTCTGGCTCATGCGGCAGCAGGGGTGGTCTCTGCTGCCTCTTGCCGTAGGGCCACTGGGGGAGGACTGCTTTCGCCTGCCCTGGTGGCCGGGCTGTCATCGAGCGTCGGACTGCTGATGGCGTTGGCCGTGGCCAGCGCCAACTGATGGCGCAGTTCCTCCCGACTGATCACCCCCTTGTCGTAGAGCTCGATCCATTCCTTCACCTGGGGCTGCGGCTGGATCGGCGGGGTGAGCGGGCTCACCGTCACCTGCAGACCAGCCGCCGCATCGAGGGGCTCGCCAGTCAGGGCGCACCAGTGCTGGAGCAGGGTCGAGAACAGCGAGGCCTTCTGGATTGCCATCGCCTGCAGCAGCGCGTAGCTCTGGGAGGCCGTGAGGCTGATCTCCATCTCGGTACGGGCCGCACCGCGGTTCTGCGAGGGGATCAGCGCATCGCGCCGCATGGTGTCATCGAGGATCTGCAGCCAGGCCCGGTGCTCCGCCAGCGAGCGCGCCCGGATCTCCACGAACTCAAAGGAGGCGTCCGATGGCAGGTCCATGCAGGTGTTGGGGCCCAGCACGACCGGACCGGCCTGGCTGTTGCCCATGGCGTCCACCATCCCCTTGCGGACCCCCACCGGAAGGGCGGTGCGGGAGAGCAGTTCCTCGTATTCGCTCTTGCAGCGGAAGTGGTTGAGGTACTGGTGCGCCAGGCCCAGGTGGGGCAGATCACCCTCGCCGAAGGCCGAGCCATCTGAGGTGTACCAGCAGGCCGGCAGCCGGTGGATGCCCTCGTAGCTGGTGACCACAGGTTCGCCGCAGCGCCAGCCGCTGGTCGCCTGGGGGTCTGCGCAGACCGGGTGATGGGCCAGCTGCAGGCCGGTGCTCGCCTCCCCGGCTATGAGCAGCTGCAGGCTGCGGTAGTGCCAGCGGTCGGGGGCGTCGGCATCGCCCAGCAGGGCGTTGATCTGCTCGGCCACCGCTTCTTCCGGCCCAGCGGGCTCAGCATTCATGGGCCGGTTCACCGGCTCCCGCCAGATGATCCGGCCCGGCAGGCCGTAGGAGACGGGCAGCTCCCAGTTCAGGCAGTTGGCACGGGGCACCAGTTGCAGCCGGGGCAGCGACAGCCGATCACCCCGGCGCAGGGCCTCCTGCCGGTCGCCTTCTGAAGGCCAGCTGTGCTCCGGCGGCAGCACCAGCACCAGGGCGGCACCGTCCCGCAGGACCAGCAGGTCGGCAGCAGCAAGGAAGACGCCCAGGTCCGTGCCTCGGCCATCCACGTCGGTCAGCACCGAGGTCAGGCTGGCCGGGAGGCTGATCCAGCTCCCCCGGCTGAGCATGCCGGCGTAGGTGCGCAGGGCATCGCGGAAGAAGCCCGAGGGGCGGGCGGCATCGAGGCGTTTGCGGTAGGCGGTCTCCGGTTCCCGTTCGCCCTTGGGAAGGTACTGCTCTTTGCGGCTGGTGCCGTCGGAGGCGGCCAGCAGGGCCCAGCAGTCGGCGGTGATCTGCAGGGACGTTCTCAGCGCTGTGAGAGCGAGATGTGTATGCCATGGAGAGGTTTTGATGGCGAGCACGTCGCGCACAAGAGAAGTGCCTCCTATTGCCAAAGAACGCCGCTGCTCCTCGGCGGCGAAGTAGGCGAAATCCCTAGAGGTGGCTAGAGGTTAAGCGATACAAGTTCATTAAGAACTTTCAAACTCTGGAACGAACGAGACCCCAGAATATCGACAAGTCCAGTGTCGATGGTATTGATCAGAGCTCAGGGATGAAGTCGTTCCCCCAGGGCAGCAAGAGCAACCTGAAGGAGGTCAGCCATCTGTTTTACTAAGTCCTTTATGGGTTTGCTTCAATGAAGTGCGGACCGTTTTAATGTCTTCAGTGAGCTCCATATCTTCCGGCTTTGTTCCACTAATTTCCAGCATTGTGGCTCTTACTTTTTTGCCGACATCCTCGGCTACTCGCTCGGCATTGGCCTGGCCTCGAACGTTTTCATTCTTCAATTTTAGCTCAGTCTGGGTAAGCCTAAAAAGATTGGCGGCGAGCTCATTTTTACCCATAAAGTCGAGCAGAGATCTCTTGGTTTGCTGCAACCCCTTATGCTTCTTGAGTCGATTAAGATCCATATTGTACATTCCTCTGTAGCCGGCATTCTGGAAAAGTGCAAACCCCTGATTTGAGACGCCTGCCGACATAGCAGCGGAGTTTAGGGCTTTTTCGTGGGTCGAAACTTCGTCGCGTATGAGCACCCGCTCCACGTCCTCAGCTCTGTCCACATATCTCCTTATGCTCTCAGCAGTTGCCGCAAAGAATGCCTGAGCCTGAGCAACTTGCAACTTCTTCGAATCGGCATTCATTACCACCAAGTAGCAGGCGAACCTAGATAAGCGAAAATCTCTTTCCGGATGGCCGTCAATATCTGCAGTGGCTTGCTGAAAATTCTCAGAAACATCGATGTCAAGTGTGGTGCACGTTGAAATCGCTTTATTGATTGCCTTCCGAAATGCTTCAAAGGATTCGTAGCCCAGCATTTTCATGTAATCGCGCGCAGACCAATAAGTAAATCCATTTATCTCTTGCGCCAGGTCGTTGAAATTTGGCTTTCCGTCTTCAAAGTGAAAAACATTCATGACGGCGGAATCAAGGAGGGTGTGGTCGTTCACGGCGAATGTCCCGAATTTGCGGATCTTGTAATTATACATCGACTCGACGGGGATGTCTGTGCGCCTGGGATTGCCTGGGTTCAGCAGGCAAGCTATTCGTCCCGTTGAATGAACACGCTGATCGATAAACGATTGTTTCTCACTAGCGGAATATGGCATATTTCCGTTAATCCTTTTCTGCTTCCATGGTTACGACACGTTGAGTGCATGCCAACATAATTTCCCCCCACCTCTCCGTGCTTACCCCCAGCCTCTTGGGCACTTCACCGACACAAATCCCCAACCTGAGCAACTTCTGTCCCCTGGCATGCAGCTCCCGCCAGGAGGCCGGCACCTTGATCAAGAAGCCCTTGTCGCGGAGGTAGTGATACACCTCCCCATTCGCATAGGTGCGCGCAAAGGGCCTGAATGATCCTCGCTCCGGTGCATAGCGCCTCGCGGCCTGGAGGATGCCAAGCATGGCGATCTGCTCCAGGTCTTCTCTGGGGTGACCAGTGCGGCGGGAGATGTTGGCCGCCACGGTCTTGGCGATGTCGAGGTGCTCAAGGGCCAGGGCATTAGCGGCGGCATGGGGATTCACCGGCCGGTGCCGGCGTGGCTTGGGAGGGAAGGCGAGCACCAGCTGAACGGCATCGCCCTGGCGCTGGGGTCGCTCCCTCGCTAGAAGACCGATCCGCACCCGCTGAGCACGGCGTTGCCGTGGCACGCATGTCGCCACCACGGGCGGCCGCAGGGGTAAATCGAGCTGGCTTGCTGCAGCGCGGCAGGCGGGCGTTCGCAGGGGCTGAGCGATGGCGTGGGTCATCGCTCAGCGGCTAAACACCATCGGCACCGGCGAGCTGCCGTAGCCACGGCCCCGCCAGAACTGGGCCTCAATCCAGAGCACCCCCTGGCAGAAGGCATCCACCTGGTCGTCCACACCGCCCCTGGGGGAGAAGGCCAGCAGCTCTTCCACCAGGGAGTCGGCCTTGCGGGCAAAGCGCACCTGGCCCGCCTCCACCAGCGGGGCCACGGCATGGGCGCGGGAGGCCTTGCTGCCCTTCGGCGGAATGGCGATCAGGCCTGGCACCTGGCGCCTAAGCAGCTGGCAGACCGCCGGGCCGTTCGCGGCGTCCTCGATCAAGACGGCATTGGGCCGCAGGCCCTGCCGCTCCAGGGACGCCAACGAGGCCAGCAGAAACTTGATCACCCCCGGCAGGTCGAGCCGCTGCCGGTGGGCCCAGAGGGCCTCGATCTGCAGCTCCGCCCATGGGTCTGGGCTGCCCGCAGGGGTGTGAGTGGTATTCACACCCCTGCGGGCCCCTTGAACTCCTGCCGCGTTGGCGGCCAGCGCCAGACCCTGTCGCCGCGCCTCCACCGCCGGATGGCGCTGAGGCTCCAGCAGGCCCAGCAGGGCAAAGCCGCAGGCGTCGTTGTCCTTGCCGTCCTTGAAGCTCAGGTCGCAGCTCAGCACCAGCGGCGCGTAGCGCCGGGGCTGGCCAGGGGCGACAGGCAGGGGCGGCTGGAGCCACTGCTTGCGGAACAGCAGACCCTCGGCCGGGCTGGGGCGCTGCTGGTAGAGCGCATTCCACCAGTAGGAGCCCAGGCGGGTGCGGATGCGTTGCAGCACCGCCAGCGGCACCCGCTCGGGGCAGAGGGCCTCACCGGGCTGGCGCCAGTCCGGAACGCGGGTGCAGGTGGGCGGGATCGGCATCGCGATGCTGATCGGCTCGGCAATCGCCGGCAGGTTGAGCACGGTCCAGTGCTCGGGGTTCTCGCCGCCCTCGTGCCCCTGGCCCTCCTGGGCGAGGAGCCAGGCGATCATGTCCTGGTGGTCCCAGCGGGTCTGCACCACCACCTGGGCCGCCGGCAGCCACTGCCCGTCGCTGCTCTGGCCGGGCTCTGCCCGGGTGAACCACACGCTCTTGAGCCAATCGATCAGCCGTTCCCTCTGAAGAGCCGACTTGGCATCCTCCGGGCCCTTGTAGGGGTCATCGATGATCCCCAGGTTGTAGCCCTTGCCGGTGAACGGGCCTCTCACACCGGCAGCGATGCAGCCGCCGCGCTGGGGGGTGAGCCAGTTGCCCACCGCGGCCGAATCCTTGGAGAGGGCATGGCCTGTGAGGCGGTAGTAGTGGCGTGCCTCGCGGCTGTGGGCATAGGCCAGCTCCGCTGAGTAGCTGGCAATGGCGCAGAACAGCTGCGGGTGCTGGCTCACCCAGTAGGCGGGGAACAGGCGCGATACAAGAGCGGATTTACCAGCCCGCGGTGGACAGCAGACGATCAGTCGCGTCAGCTGGCCATCGGCTACCTGCTGGAGAAGGCCGATCAGCAGCTCCGAGAAGCGGCTGAACTGGAAGCTGGGAAAGGCCCGGAGGATGAACTCACCGAAATTCCGTTGTTTGTCGATCGTTGTCGCCCGGTCGGGATCGTGAACACCCAGCAGGCCCCAATCAGCCCAGAGGTCGGTTGCGGGATCGAGGAGCAGCCCGCTGTCGCTGAAGGCAGGCGCCGCAGTCCGCAAGGTAGAGGCGATGCGGCCCATCAGCCCTTGGCCTCCGGCGGCTTGATCGGGGCGCGCAGCAGCCCGCCGATCTCGGCGATCACCCGGAAGGCGCCCACCGCCGCAGAGAACTGCTCGGCATCCATCGCCCGGCGGGCGCAGTCGTTCAGCGCAAAGATCTGCTCGGCCTAGTGCCGGCGGCGGTCGGAGATCAGCTCCTCCACCATCCGCATCCGCGCCAGGTCGAGATAGCGATTGATGGTCTTGACGTTGCTCACCCCCCAGCTTTCGCCTGCTTTTGCCCTGATCTCCAGCAGCGGCAGCCGCTGGGCGATCCACAGCTGGGCCTCGGCAATCCTCCGTTCGACTTCTCCAGCGGTGGCTCTGGGGGTCTGAACGTGATGGGGTGCTCGTCGCGGTGGGTTGGTCTGGCTTATCGGCCGGCTTGGGTCCACCGCCACCGGCTCCCACAGCGCTTCCCCATCGACGTCCTGCTGATCGGGTGCGGAGCGCAGCTCCTCCACTGGATCACAAGCGGCCTGGTGGTGGGCAGGTGGGGGCATCAGATCAGAACGGCAGCGGCTGAGTCTTCGGGGGGCGGATGGTCCAGAAGGGGTTGCCGCGCTTCTCCGTGGCGCTGCCCTGCTGGATGGACGTTTCCTTCGCGGCCTTGAGCTGCTGCTCGATCTGCCGCACCGCCGACGGGAACGCATAGCTCAACCGGCCAGGGCTGTGGCAGAAGGCCCAGTCGTTGTGGGAGAAGGACGGATCCAGCTGGCCGGCGACCATCGCCGTGCCGAGGGCCTCCAGCAACGGCTCGAGCTGCTGCTCCAGTTCTTTCTGCTGGGCCTTGATGGCGGTGACACGATCCAGCAGGCCATCGAGATCAGGGGCATCCGCGGCTGAGGCCGGGGGAGCAGGAGCAAGCAGGAGGTCCGCCATCGAGGAGCGCCGGAAAAGAAGCCCGGACAGATCCGAGCCCGTTCAGTCTAGTGGCCAGCAACTGCTAGCACAGGTGACCTGAATGGCTCGCGCTACTCCTGGCGCCTAGAAGGGCCTTGCAGCCAGGCAATAGCGGCTCCAGGCGGCGGCCCAGGCCGCCAGGCACTGCTCACGGCTGTAGAAGGTGCTGCCGAACGCCTCGCCGGGCTTGCTCCAGATCGTCTGGCCCAGCTCGTAGTGGTTCCCCTGGGCGGCCTCCAGCACCATGTAGCCGCCGAGCTGGGCGGCGGTGGAATAGGGCCGGCCGTGATCCGAGAGGGTCTTGAGGTCGTACAGCACCCGCACCTCACGGCCCCGCCGCTCACTCAGGGCCGGTGAGACGTAGGCGCCATCGAAGGCCCCGGCCAGGTTGCGGACCAGACAGCAGGTGAGCCGTTCGCTGGCGATCACCTGCACCTCCTCCCAGAGCGGCAGCTGCAGCAGCGGCAGGATCCAGTCCCGGTACTGGTGATGGCCCGGCAGCTGCTCCACATCCAGCAAGGCATCGACGGAGCTCCGGCCCACCAGGAAGCGGGCCTGGCTGTAGTGCTCCAGAGCCGCATGCACCGTGACGCCGCGCGGCTCCCAGATCGGTCGCTTGGCTTCGATCGATCGCTTGGCGGTGTCGTTCAGGCCATGGGCCAGCACACCGGTGATCGACACCGGGAACAGGTGATCGCCGAGCCAGTAGCGATGGGCTGACTCATCCCGCCAAAGGCCGGGAATGGGGTCAAGCCAGGTGGAGGTGGTGGTGAGCATGGCCGTTTCAGTTGTGACGCGGTGTGACGGTGGCCGTAACAGCCGAGATGGCCGACCGGCAGAGGCTTCTGGGGGTGCCTGTAACGATGTAACGCTTTTTCAGATATAGAAGCATTAGCAAGCAGCAGTGCCAAACCAAGAGGGTGTGCATTCGTCTTTGAATTCATAGGGGGGCTCTATGTGCTCCCTGGAGCGTTACATCGTTACAACCGCTCAAATCGACTGCGGGGCAATAGATTTCGGCGTTACCGCTGCTGTTATGTCTGGCCGATTTGTAACGGCTTTGGGTTACAGCACGTCTAGGGGAAGCGAAACGGCGCGGCTGACCATGCCGGCGCCACAGAAGCGCACCGGTCCGGCCCGTGCCGCACCAGCCAGTCGCAACAGCACCACCGGCCAGCTGTTCTGCCAGGCGGTATCGGCGAGGAACTGCTCGATGGCCTTGGCGGTGTTGCTCACCAGCAGGCGGTCCTGGTCCACCCGCAGGCCATGGCGCCCCAGGGTCTGGGCTGCCAGGCCAGGGCTCACGTCGATGCAGGTGGTGTGGCAAGCCGCCAGCTCCACCAGTTCGCCGATGGTGCGGGTGACGGGCTTGTCGTCGGTCTCCACCCGCACCTGGCGCTGCAGGATCGTCTGAATACAGCGGGCCTCGTCTGGGACTTCGGTGCTCTGGCTGTAGCTGTCCCAGTTGTGATACTCAATGCACTCCTCAGCCTCCTTCTGGCTGGGCACCGCATCGCTGAGCAGCGACCAGGCGCCGGCCATCAAGGTGCCGTACTGATCCCCCAGGCGCTGGGAATCAAAGTGGCGGGCGGCAGCCGCGGTGAAGACCACGACCGACTGGCGGATCACCGGGATCAGCGTCACGGTGCGGGCGATCAAGCGCCGCGCCAACTGCGGGGTGATGTAGCGCTCAAGATCCCGATCGAGGCTCTGCCAGTGGGCCTCGCGCTCCTCCTGGCCCATCTCGGTGGGGCTGCGCAGGGTGAGCTGGGCAAAGCGGCTCTTGTCGGCTCCCTGTTTGAGGGCGGTGGCGATCGAGGACATCAGGAACATCGAGCGCACCCGGTAGCGGCTGACATCGCCGCTGGGGGAACCCTTGAGCATCTCGGCGCTGCTCTCGCTGCTGGCCACCCGCGCCAGAGAGAGGATCGCCTGCATCCGCTGCTGGTCGCCCCTCTCGTTGCTCTCCGCCTCATCAAAGACCACCGGCACGGCGTCCGAGCAGATGGTCTGGCGCAAGCCGGCCTCTGTCGTGGCGCCCGACACCGGCAGGCGCAGGTCGCCGAGCAGCGGCACCACGAAGCGATCGAGAATCTGGCTCTTGCCCGAGCCGGCACCGGCGGTGAGCCAGAGGTGGGGCCGCCAGCGCAGGGCACCGCAGATCGGAGCCAGCACCACCCAGCCCTGCAGGAGGGTGCCGGAGGCGGGCACCTCCCAGCGGAAGCGGTTGGCGATGCTGACGATCACCGCCGCCTCCTCCACGGTTAGGGGCTTGACGCCGCAGGGCCCCTCCTGGCGTTCGAGGCGCTGGTAGATGTGCCGCGAGCTGAACGGTTTGGTGATCGGGTGCTCCCCCTCGGGGGTGATCAGACGATCGCCGAGGTGCAGCACGGTGCGGCCCTCATCCCACCAGGCGCCGCGGCCGCGGATGCGCTCCACCGCAAAGATCCCCATCGCGGCGCAGCTCTTGTGCAGATCGCTGGCCGCGGCCGGCCAGTTCACACCGGTGCGGCTGGGGTAGAGGGTCTCCCAGTACTCCAGTGGTGCCAGGGCCACCAGATGGGTGGCGGTGTGGCAGCCGCGGGGCAGGCGGATCACCTGGCCGGTGCTGGCGGGTTGGTAGAAGTTCGCATCCGCATCGAAGCCCAGGCAGAGGAAGGGCGCTGCCGGCCTGGGTGCCGCCGCCGCTGCCGGGGCGTGGTCGCTGCCATCGGTAGCGGTGGGTGGGGGCGTCCATGGCTGGGCTGCTTTCGCCAGCTGCCGCGCGGCCTGCCGGGGCGTCCAGTCGGCATCAGCCAGGTCCCAGCCCTGGGGCAGATCCGCCGGCAGGGCCACCAGTTGCAGCTGGCAGTCGAGGGGATGCAGCAGGGCGGCCAGGCTCTCCATGGCCGCCACCCCGGCAGCATCGGCATCGGGCCAGAGCGTCACCGAACGGCCAGCCAACGGCGTCCAGTCCGCCTTGGCGATCGCCTTGGAGCCATTGGCCCAGCTCAGCACCACGTGCTGGGGGAACAGCCGAGCGGCCGCATCGGCCGTGCCCTCCCCCTCCACCACCAGCACCGGCGCTTCTGGTCGTTGGCCCAGGCCCGGCAGGCCGTAGAGCGGACGCGGTGCCGGCCAGTCGCAGGTGAAGGCGTCGCGGCGGCTTGGGCGATGCCAGTCGCCATCCAGCCAGACACGATGCAGGAAGGCCTTGCCGCCGCTGCGCAGCCGGATCCGCTGGATCCAAAACAGCACCTCACCAGCCGCGTTCCGGTAGGCCCACTGGGCGGTGGCCCCGCGGTTCATCGGCGGCGGCGGCGCATCGGCAGGGGGCTTCTCGGGCATGCGCCAGGGCTTGCCATTGCGGCCGGAGCCCTGGCCGCAACCAGTGTTCTGCCCATCAGGCACCAGGCCAAGGAAGGCCTCCACCTGC
>Ga0247832_1000029_pt1 | contig 223975 bp, 209 predicted proteins | sample LaCruzMarch2015__10_FD_192407 | JGI IMG/M metagenome (GOLD analysis project Ga0247832, IMG submission 192407) | Freshwater microbial communities from meromictic Lake La Cruz, Castile-La Mancha, Spain - LaCruzMarch2015_4m | ecosystem: Environmental > Aquatic > Freshwater > Lake | place: Spain...
CACGATGCTGGTGGACATCTTGATGTTCTGGTGATCGGCGACCGGGCCGTTTGGCTCGAACCGGGTGAAGACAAACGCTTCGACGAACTCTTCGAGCGGCACGCCGTACTGCAAGCCAAGCGAAATCGCAATGGCGAAGCAATTCATGAGCGACCGGAAGGCGGCACCCTCTCGGTGCATATCCACGAAGATTTCGCCCAACGTTCCGTCTTCGAATTCACCAGTTCGCAGGTAGACCTTGTGTCCCCCAACTCGCGCCTTTTGCGTGTAACCGCGACGTCGAGCGGGCATGCTTCGGCGCTTACTGATGTAGCGATAGACGAGCTTAGTGGCGGCATCCATCACGGCATCATTGGTTTCGACAGCCGCGACCGGAGCCGGGTGGTCGAGCGAAGCGTCGAGAATGGCCGCGGCGGCATCGTCCGAGCTCGCGTTGAGCGGCTGGCTGAGCTTGCTTCCGTCTCGGTACAGGGCGTTGGCCTTAATGCCAAGGTTCCAGCTGAGCCAGTAGGCATCGGCAACGTCCTGTATGCTCGCTTCGGCGGGCAGGTTGATCGTCTTGCTGATCGCACCCGAAAGGAACGGCTGCGCGGCGGCCATTTGTCGGATGTGTCCGCTGGCATGGATGAACCGCGTGCCTTTCTTTCCGCACTTGTTGGCGCAGTCGAAGATCGGCAGGTGCTCTGGTCGAAGATCGGGGGCACCTTCGACGGTCATCGTTCCGCAGACGTACTCGTTAGCGGCGTCGATTTCAGCCTTCGAGAAGCCGAGTTCCTGCAGCATGCTGAACGACCAATCGTTGAGCTGATCGGCATTAAAGCCAAGCACGTTCTGGCAGAAGTCGTCGCCGAGGGTGAACTTGTTGAAGGCAAACCCAATTTCGAAGGCCGACTCAAGGGCGGCTTCGATAGCCTGAATCTGCTCGGGGCCGAAGCCTTTCATGCCAAGCGATTCGTGGTTGATGTACGGCGCACCGGCGAGCGTCTTGTGGCCAAGCGCGTAGCCGATGATTCCGTCGATCTGAGCCTGCGAGTAGCCAAGGCCGCGAAGGGATACCGGGATGCCCTGGTTGATGATCTTGAAGTAGCCACCACCGGAGAGCTTCTTGAACTTGACCAGCGCGAAATCGGGCTCGATTCCGGTGGTGTCGCAGTCCATGATCAAGCCGATCGTGCCGGTCGGGGCAAGAACGGTGACCTGAGCGTTGCGGAAGCCGTGCTTCTCGCCAAGGGCCAGCGCCTGATCCCAAATGTCCTTGGATGCGGCGAGCATATCGGCCGGGCAGATGCTCTGGTCGATGCCGACCGGATACACGCTAAGGGATTCGTAGTCGTCCTTCGGCGCATTGTAAGTGGCGCGGCGGTGGTTTCGGATGACCCGCAGCATGTTGTCCGCGTTGCGCTCGTAACCTGGGAACGGACCGTGCTCTCGCGCCATTTCGGCGCTCGCCGCATAAGCGCCGCCGCCGAGGATGCCAGTGAGGGCACCGGTGATCGCAAAGCCTTCGGGGCTGTCGTAGGCGATTCCCATCTGCATGAGAAGCGCGCCGAGGTTGGCATAGCCGAGGCCGAGGGTTCGGAAGTCGTAGCTGAGCTGGGCGATTTCCTTGCTTGGGAACTGCGCCATAAGGACGCTGATTTCCAGAACCATCGTCCAGATTCGGATGGCGTGCTGGTAGCCCTTAATGTCAAATTCTCGCGTCTCCGGGTTGTAGAACTTCACCAGGTTGATGCTGGCGAGGTTGCACGCGGTGTCGTCAAGGAACATGTATTCCGAGCAGGGGTTGCTCGCGTTGATGCGACCATCCGCCGGGCAGGTGTGCCACTCGTTGATGGTGGTGTCGTACTGAAGACCTGGGTCAGCACTGTTCCAAGCGGCTTCGCAAATCTGCTCCCAAAGGTCGGTCGCTTCAACCGTCTTCACCGTCTTGCCGGTCGTTCGGGAAGTGAGATCCCAAGACTTGCCCTGCTGAACGGCATAGAAGAAGTCGTTCGGAACGCGGACCGAGTTATTGCTGTTCTGGCCGGACACGGTCAGGTATGCCTCGCTCTCGTAGCCGGTGTCGTAGGTCTCGGTTTCCAGCGAGGTGTAGCCCTGCTGAGCGAACTGAATCGCGCGCTGGATGTAGTTCGGTGGAACCTCGGAAGCCTTGGCTTCGGCGACGGCGCGGTACAGCGCGGGATTCGTGCGCGGGTTGAATCGACCTTCGCTCGTGTCGCTTGTGCAAGCGGCCATGACGGCGTTCAGGTGCTTCTGAACAATCCGGCTACCGGCAACTAGCGCGGCAACCTTCTGCTCTTCGCGAACCTTCCAGTTGATGAACTCTTCGATGTCTGGGTGGTCGAGGTCAAGACAGACCATCTTCGCCGCGCGGCGAGTGGTTCCACCGGACTTGATGGCGCCGGCAGATCGGTCGCCAACGCGGAGGAAGCTCATGAGGCCGGAACTGCGGCCGCCACCGGACAGCTTTTCGCTCTCGCCGCGAATCTTCGAGAAGTTGGTGCCGACGCCGGAGCCGTACTTGAAGATTCGCGCTTCGCGGGTCCAGAGGTCCATGATGCCTCCTTCGTTCACAAGGTCATCCTTCACGCTCAAGATGAAGCAAGCATGCGGCTGAGGTCGCTCGTAGGCGTTCGCCGATCGCTCAAGTTCGCCGGTCTTCGGGTTAACGAAGTAGTGACCCTGGGGAACGCCTTCGATACCGTAAGCGAAATGCAAGCCGGTGTTGAACCACTGCGGGCTGTTCGGCGCGGCGACCTGCATCGCGAGCATGCGGACGAGCTCGTCGTAAAAAGCCTGAGCGTCTGCGGCGGTGTCGAAGTAGGCATTAGCTTCGCCCCAACTTCGCCAACAGCCGGCAAGGCGGTGAAAGACCTGGCGGGAATCGGATTCATGCTCGGCAACCGGGGTGACGTGCTCGGCATTGACTCCGGCGTACTCTTTGCCGTTCACCTGTCCGACAGTTAGGCCCGCTTTGCGGAAATATTTTTGGGCCAGGATGTCGGTGGCTACTTGGCTCCATCCGGATGGGACCATGACGTTCTCCATTGAGAACACTTTTGACCCGTCGGTGTTCTTGATTTCGGATTTTCGAGCTTCAAACTCAATCCCTGAGTACGGACTCTGATCGGCGACAGTGAAATAACGACTAACTTGCATGGCTTCCTGCTACATTCTCCTTGATATGTGGACTTTTGTCTACCTAAATTCTGAACTGTTTACTAAACGGCGATGGTTGCGCGGCCGCTGACATCGTTGACGATGCCGATGAAATCATCGAGAGTTTCGAAGTCGCGGTAGACGCTGGCAAAGCGGACATAGGCGACTTGATCGATGCGGCGAAGTTCTCGGAGGACGCGCTCTCCGATAGCTTGGGTGGGCACTTCTTCATCGGCTTCGATAAATAGGTCCCGTTCGATGCGTTGTACGGCGGCGCGGAGGTCCTCAATCGGAATCCGGCGCTTGCGGCACGCGAGGAGGAGCGAGTTCATCACCTTGTCTCGGTCGAACTCTTCTCGCGATCGATCTCGCTTCACGACAAATAGTCGCGGCCTTTCGGCTTTTTCGAACGTCGTGAATCTTCGTCCGCATCCCGTGCACTCACGGCGACGTCGAACGGAGTCGCCTTCGAGCGATGGACGAGAATCCAACACTCGCTGATCGACATAACCACAGAACGGACAACGCACTTTCTTTAGACTCCAACCCAACATATTGGGTTACAAACATTATCCAACCACAAGCGGTTGTGTGTCAAGCATAATTTTTCCGAATGTTTGGCGCAACTTTTCCACGGAGTTTTCCAGAGGGAACGGTTGCTAACGGGTTTTCCCTTAGCTTTCGCACAATTGGTGGATAAGGTCGGCACGGGTGGTGCCCGCCGCGTCCTCACCAAGGGTTGGTCGTAGTTCGAGGGAGGCCAAAACGTGATCGACCGATAGCACCGTCGCGGGGAAGGTGGAGAGTTTTTCGGCCGCCGCCCAGCGGATCCATCCGAGGATTCGAACTGAGTCGGCAAGGGACAAAGTCCGGTTCGCGAGCGCAAAATCTCGTGCCTGATCGGCTCGCGTTCGCAACTGTCCACTCAGCCGGTCCTCACGAGCGATCCGCTCTTGCTGCACCAAATATTCGCATGCGCCGCGAAACTCGGCGTCTTCCTCTCGCAAAACGCTCACCTGCAAAAAGGCGCCGATCGCCCGGCTCGATTCGCCAAAGAGCCCGCGGACAACGATGTTCTTGGTTGCCAGCGCTTGCAGGACAGATGGTAGACGTTTGGAGTGGGCGAGGCCGATGAGGTGGAAAAAAATGCTGGTCCGCCGGCCCGATCCGCAGTTGGGCGGCGAAGCGGCCAGGTAGCCGAACTTGGGGTGGGTGCAGAAATCGAGTTTGCCCGCCATCCGCTTGATGAGGCCGGAAACCAAGGGGCTGGCGGCGTCTAGGTTCCAGCCGCCGAGAATCGCCTGCGCGCGGACGTGGTCCTCTTCGTTCACCATCACGCACAGGCTGCGTTCTTGGTTCGTCAGAAGGGCACGGCCGGGGAGGGTCCAAGGAAATTCTGGGCTCACGAGGCGGGAGGCAACCAAATAGTCCCGCTCCGCGTTGGTGAGGTTTTTGGTCGATTCAAACTTTTCCGCCTCGGTCGCGGCAAGAACCTCCGCCATGATCCCGTTAAGCTCCTCGGGGTCGGCAAAAGTCGGGAAGCGATGGCCTACGAGGTTTCGCATAATCCGCACGCGTGTGCTCAGGCAGACATCGCGATGCGGGCCCTCTTGGGTGAGCCAAAGCGGTTTTGGCATGGATTTCAACACCATACGCTGCCAGCTTTCAGGGTTTGGTTGGCTCATTGGGCTTCGATATTGTGAACGGAGAAGGCGCGACGATGCCGTTACAGATCATGGCCAGCACATGTTCGACCGCGCGGGCTTGCGCATCTGGGGCAGAAATGCCGACCGCGGGCAAGGCGCCATTCGTCGTGATCGAGGCCAAACCATGTACGGTGGACCATGCAAATAGCGCCAACTCTCGGTTCGCTTCGGGATTGTCGTTGCCGCGCAAACGCCGAATCGCGTCGTGAAGAAGCCCGAAAGCTGCGGTCGCTTTTTGTTCTAACCCAGCATGGCGATGGAGGTTCGGAAAGGGAGTTTCGAACATCAGTCGGTACTGGAGCGGTTTCACTCGGGCATAGGTGAGATACCTTTGGCCGATCTCGCCGAGGTCCTGTTGAGGGTGCTCGGCCACCGGACGAGAATGGAGAAAAGTCGCGAAGTCGTCGAATGCCCGCCCGATGACCTCGGCCAGCAAATCTTCACGGTTAGGAAAGTGCTTGTATGGCGCCTGATGGGAAAGCGAAAGTCGGCGTGCCACTTCACGGAGGCTCAGGTTCTCAATCCCGTCGGTCGCGATGATGTTCAGGGCTTCCTGAATACATGCTTCGCGCACGCCAAGCCCAGACCGATCCGCCCGAGTTGGGTTGGAGAGTTCCGACATCAGTGACGTTAAGTCTACGACTTTCCGTAGTTCGAGAGTCCCGCCATCACCTGCTTCATGATATGGACCCGCCAAGGGCGTGGACAGGTGAAGAGCGAGTAGCTGAGCACCTTCGAAAGCACGCCGGGAATCACCACGGACCGCTTGCCAAGCGCGCGGAGGGAAGCTTTGGCGACCTGCTCGGCGGTTGCTCCGGCCTTGATCGTCATATTCGCCCGCTTTTCGAAGGCGGTGAGCACCGGCCCGGGCGCGCAACTCAGGACGTCCACGCCGTTCGATTTCCACTCCAGCGACAGACCTTCCGCAAGCGATTGCACAAACCCTTTGCTCGCGGCATAAACCGCCGAGTTCGGCACCCCTTGCCAAGCGAGGAGGCTGGAGAGAAGAATGACCCCGCCTCGGCGTTGTGCATTGAGTCGAGCCCCGATGGCGTGAGTCAGCGTCATCAGCGCATCGCAATTGACGCTGAGCATGTTTTGGTGTTCGGCGATATCGGCGGCAAGGAACGGCCCCGATGAGCCGAATCCGGCGGACGCAACCAGTAGTCCGATTTCGAGATCTTTGGTGCCTTCAATAACGCTGATCACGCCGGCGCTCTCGGCTAAATCGGCCACGATCACGCGAGTTTGGACCGAGTGCGCCTTTCGCAAAATCAATTCGAGATTCGCAAGCGCAGACTCGTTCCGGGCGACCAGCACGACATTGAGCCCGGCGGTGGCAAGCTCCGTGGCAAACGCATGCCCGATGCCGGAGGATGCACCAGTGACAATGGCCCAAGGGCCGTACTGAGATTTCAGACGTTGATTCATGTTCGATTATCCGGGGAAGCACTTTCCAAAAGCAGCCAGGTGTTTGGGATTTCCACGAAGCCGGAGGGCTCGGGTGAGAAGGAGGTTTGGCAACGAACGCCGCTTCGAAACAAAGTCCAGCCACGCTCGGGAGTTCACGGTGACAGAAAGATCCGGAGTCCCGGTATGGGAGTGTTCGATGGTGAGCTTTTGATTCGCAATCGTGAACGTCAATTGACCAGGCTCGGGCCCGGTGAACGTGAAGTGCAAACGTAGCGAAAGGCCACGGGCATTTCCGCGTTGGAAGCCTAGAGGCATCGCATCGAGAAACTTTGCAAGGGTCCGTGGCCTAATCCCGCTTCCAATGTGCCGGACCGTTTTGTGGGGGAATCGTTTCTGCACGTATGCATCCGCGTCCGTTCCCGGCACCACGTAGATTGGCTCCTCCTTTTCCTGCAACGGATTCAAAACTTCTTTGATGAACTTTGCTTTGTTTCGAAGAAACGGCCCGATCACGTCCTCCCCAGCCGGGCAAGCCGCAACGCAGTAAGCTGATTTGTAGTTCGCGCCGAAAGATAGGCTCTGCCAAAGCGAGGCGGTTTCGGTGTCTTCCACCTTCTTTTGGTACTCGTGCCGGTTCTTGCTATCCGCGACGGTATCCACCCAGTCGATAAACCCGCCGAAGAACTCGCGATAGTTGTGATTGAGGCAGGCAACCGAATCAAAGTGTCCATCTGGCGCAATTGCCCCGACGGGGCAAGCGGCCACGCAAAGCTTGCATTCGAGGCACGGGTTGTAGTCGATCGGCTGGCTGTCGTCGGTTGGGGCCGTGTCGATGAGAATGCTGTCCAGCAAGATGAAATTGCCGAATATCGGATGGATCACATTCCGGTGAATCCCCATTTTGCCCATGCCCGCGGCTTCGGCCACGACCTTGTGCGCGACAATCCAACTTCGGCCCGGCAGCTCCGTCATTTCCATCGGAAATCCGGCGGCGGTCGGGAGCGACCGGATCCCCCGTTCTCGCAAAGCTTTCGAAATGTCCCTTGCAATGTGAGTGAGCTCCTTGTTCGCGGCGTGGAACTCTTGGTTCGCGACGCTTCGGGCGGTCGAGCGGACGGCTTCCGGAGACATGCGGACGACAAACGAGATGACGGCCTGAGTTGAGGGAAGCGCCTTCAGGATGTAGGGACGCTCCGTATCAAGCTCCGGGCGCTCCAGGAGAACCACGCCGGCATCGTCGGCACCGCAATCGAGGCAGAGCTGGCGGAGTTCCTGGGCAGTAATTCGCGTTGGTTCCGCTGCCGGAGGTTGCGCCTTCACTTTGAGGACGGTCGGATGATCCATTTTCATGAGCCAGCATCACCCTACCACGCCTTGGTAGACAGTGTCTACCAAGGCGCCAGTTTTTGGGACCTTCGAATGAAATTGCTTCAGTTGGTTCCGAGTTGGGCGGACAGTTCTTTCATAAAGAACTCGCAGTCGGTCACGATTCCGACCGCCTGGTGGGTACCGCGGTCGGTGAGTTTGATCACGGTATCCGCATCCGAATCCACGCAGTACGTTTTCACCTTTGCCGGTAGAATGTTGCCGGTAGCGACGCTATGAAGCGTCGTCGCGACCATCAGGCAAACGCCAACGTTCCCAACGTGCTCGCGCATCGTGTCCACGGCGAGCACGTTGTCCGTAATGACATCCGGCAATGGGCCGTCATCTCGAATCGAGCCGCAAAGTACAAACGGCGTGCCCGTTTTGATGCAGGCATGCATTGCACCCGCCGTGATGAGGCCGGTCTCAACGGCCGCTTGAATGCTGCCCGCGCGGCGAACGCGGTTGATCGCGCGCAAATGGTGGGTGTGTCCGTGAGTCTTGCTCTGCCCGGTTCCGAGGTCAACGCCGAGCGACGTGCCAAGCATTTCAGATTCGATGTCGTGCGCGGCGAGCGCGTTGCCCGCAAAAAGAAGCGTAATCCAGCCGTTCTGGATGAGCTGAGCAAGCACCGGCCCACAACCGGAATGGATGATGGCCGGACCGCCGACGAGCAGCACCTTTTCACCCTTTGCACGGGCCTCGCGAATGTGTGCGGCGGCTTGGGCGATCATGCGTGACTTCGGCCGCTCCGAGCTGATGTCGTTGCTCATAAAGCGGAAGGCTTCCTGCTCATCCGCCTCCTCCGTTTCCGGGCTCACCCGCACGCCATCCCAACCGACGACCAGTAGGTCGCCCTTGATGACGCGATGCATCGGGCAGGTTTCTGCGCGCCAACGGCCTTGGTCTTGCCAAACCCGGATACCGCAATCCATCTCCAGCCGCTCGACATCGATCCGGTGCCCATCAATAAGGACCTGAGTGGGGAAGTTGGTGGTGCTGTGGAAGTCTTCCGGCAAAACGCCATCTTGCTCCGCGACGGCGAGCGTAGCGTTTTCGAGCGAGAAGGTTGCGCCAAGGGGACGCAGAGCCTCCAGAGTCTCATTCAGGCGGTCCATCGTGTCCGCAGAAATGGAGATCTCGATGATCGAAGGCATTTGGCTCCACTCGCCAACAAGAAACTTCTTCGTGGCAAATTGAACGCCGTGCGCGTTCAGAAGATCTAAGACCTGACCCAAAAGATTCTTGTCCAGAAGATCGCCATGCAGACTGATGCGCTCGGTAACCACACCACAGTTTAGCGTCCGCATTTCGCCAATGCCCATCGTGTCAAAATGAGCGGCACATGGAAAACGTAGGTTCGCTGGTTTTGGCGGCGCAGGACGAAATCACCGCCGCAGCATCTACGGCTGATCTCAAACAAATCGAGATCAAATATCTTGGCAAGAACGGGCTGATCACTTCGCTCATGCGGCAAATGGGCTCGCTGTCCGCCGACGAAAAACCCGCATTCGGGGCCGCGGTCAATACGGCGAAGGCTACCGTTCAAGAATCGATCGACAATCGATTTTCCGCTTTGCGTGATGTCGAACTTGCGCATCGCTTCGAAGCAGAAAAGATCGACGTCACGATGCCAGGACGCCAGACAAGGGTTGGCTATGCCCACATCCTGCACCTAACGACGCTCAAGATCAAGCGAGTGCTCGGCGGCTTAGGATTTCGCTACGAAGAAGGCCCGGAGCTTGAGGACTTCAAGTACAACTTCGATGCCCTGAACTACCCGCCCGATCACCCGGCCATGGACGACCAGGACACGTTCTACGTAGCCGATGACCTCGTGCTGCGAACCCAGTGCACCGCGCTCCAAGGCCGAATCTTCGCGCAGGAGAAGCCGCCGCTCAGAGTGTTCACCGTCGGACGAACCTTCCGAAACGAGGCCGTCGACCGAACGCACAACCACACATTCCACCAGGTGGACTGCTTCATGATCGACGAAAACGTTTCCATGGCCCACCTGAAGGGAACGTTGGGCACTTTCGCTCGAGCGATGTTCGGACCCGAGGTGAAGGTTCGATTTCGACCCGACTTCTTCCCGTTCGTGGAGCCGGGCGTGGATTATGCTATTTCGTCACCGAAGCTTTTCAACGGCCGTTGGGTTGAACTTGGTGGCGCTGGCCTCATCCATCCAAACATCCTCGATGCCAACGGAATCGACCCGCAGAAGTATTCTGGGTTCGCGTTTGGCTTAGGAGTTGAGCGAATCCCGATGATGGCCTACGGCGTGGATGACCTCCGGTTGTTCCTGGAGAACGATTTGAGGTTCTTGTCCCAATTCCAAGGAATTGCCGCTTAGGTTCGGAAAAGCAAAGACGAAAACCGCTAGAATGAGTAGTACAGCACGTAAAACACGTTCAGTAGCTGCATTCACCTTTGGCCGAGGGTGCACCGGGATGAAGGCAGAGTTGATGACACATCCGAGTGATGATGATGCAATGCATCTTCGAGAGTGGTCACACCAGGACTTAAAGAAATGACGCAAGTTAATTGTTACAAGGACGAAATCGTTCCTCGCTCCCTGGTCCAGTGGTACGAAGATAATCTCCCGTCTGGCCCGGTAGGAAACTATTCCATTCAAGAGCGATGGCTCTGCTTGGAACGCTGCCTCTACGGTCTCTATCGGTGGTACACCGAGAAATCGCAACGTGCCCGAAACTGGAATCCGGACACCTCAATCGAATGGTCGAAAGTTCGGACGGACCACACCGAAGAATTCAACACGATTCTGCGTGGATTCTATGCCGTCGAGCAATACATCCCAGACTACGTTTCGGAAGGCCTCAAGATGTTCCGCCAAAGCTATGGGCGGGTGCAGTTCCACCTTCGATGGGGTGCTGAGGAAGAGCGACATAGTGACCTCTGGCGCAACTCCCTCATCTTCACGAAGGCGATGACGACGGACGAGATTGAGGAGTACAGCTACAACTTAAGAGGACAACAATGGCACCTTCCTTGGGAAGATCCCATCCACATGTTCTTCTATACCGTCTTCCAAGAACGCGCAACCCAGATCAACTACCTTAACCTTGGTTTGGTAGCAAAAGGAAACTGGAATGCAAGCACGCTTACGACGGATTACGATCCAGTTTTCGTCGATGCTTGTCGCTTTATCGCGATGGACGAAAGCGCCCACTATGCCTTCTTCCTGGAAGGTTGCTGGTTGCTGATGTACTTCTTCCCAGAGCGAGCGACCGAGGTCTGCGTCGAGGTGCTTCGCCACTTCGCGATGCCTGCCCGCCACATCATCCCAGACTACGATGAGTTTGCGACGATCCTGCACAAGTCGGCGATCTTCGGTATGCGACAGTACTCGCGAGACGTTGCGAAGGTTGCTCTAGAAGCACTTGGCATTGACGATCTGAAGGCGGTTGAGGCTGGAATTCGCGCTTCGCGCCGAGTGCCAGAGGTCGACGGCGAGATGCGACCTGGTGCCGTTTTCGAAGGCTTCGACTACGAGAAGGCAACCAAGAAGGCCAACATGCTTTGGCAGAAGATTGCGAAGTACGAAGAGGGCATCCAAGTCCCTGAGTCGGAGCGCACTTCCTTCCTTAAGCTGATCCCAAGCTGAGACATTCCGTTTCGCCCTAGCGGCCCCAAATCGGGGGCCGCTAGTAAACTGTCCGACGCATGAAGTTCACCTACTCCACGATACGCGACTACGTCGCGACTTCCCTTAATGCCGAAGCCTTGGGCGACCTGCTCACGATGGCCGGCTTTGAGCTTGAGGGGATTGAAGAGGAAACTTCAGAAGATCCTATTCTCGACGTCAAAGTGATGTCGAACCGCGGCGACGGGCTCAGCATTCTCGGCCTCGCTCGCGAAGTTCTTGCGAAGGACGCCGACAGCCAGCCGACCGAACTCTATCTTGCGGCCAAATCGGGCTTCCCAAACGTGGCTACGTCTCGACCGGCGGAGGCTTCGGTCCGCATCGATTCGGCGTTATGCAATCGGTTCGCTTGTGTCACCGTCTCCGGAATCTCTAGTGCTGCCACTCCGGACTGGATCAAGTATCGCCTTGAGCGGATCGGAATGCGCTCGATCAGCCTGCTGGTCGACCTCACGAACTACGTGATGCTGGAAATCGGCCAGCCGCTCCATGCCTACGACCTCGGAAAGCTCGGAAAAGAGATCGTCGTCCGGGAAGCGAGAGACGGAGAAACGATCAAGACCTTGGACGGTGTCGACCGCAACCTGTCCGCCGGCCAACTCATGATCTGTGACGCATCGCGACCGGTCGGCGTGGCCGGGGTGATGGGCGGATTTGACACGGAAGTCGACGATTCGACAACCGCGATCCTGCTGGAGTCCGCGCACTTCGTCAACACCTCCGTCCGCAAAACCCGAAAACAACTCGGCCTGAACACCGAAGCCAGCTACCGATTCGAGCGCAGCGTTGACCCCAAGATCACAGATGTCGCGATTCGGCGATTCCTGCAACTGTTAACGTCCGTTCTTCCTGAAGTTTCCATCTCGGAACTGACTGATGTCGTTCGAAGTGAGCCCGCAGAAGTCTTTGTCGAACTCGAACTAGCCCGGGCCTCGCGACTTCTTGGCATGGGGATAACCCCTGAAGAGGCCAGCCGCTACCTCTCGGCGCTAGGCTTCGAAATCCTCGCCACCGAACCGCTCAAGGTGAAAGTCCCAAGTTGGCGACCTGATGTCGTGCGGGCAGAGGACGTCGTGGAGGAACTCGGCCGGGTCCACGGCTACGAGCGCATTCCGGAAGAACTTCCCGTTGGGCACACCACGATGGGCGGAGTGCATGGCAAGTATCGACTCTCCGATGCCGTCGTTGAAGGCATGATTCGGCTCGGCTATGTGCAGGTTGTCAGTCACACGCTACGATCGGAGCACCCGCTTGACGCTCCGACCGAACGCGTTGGCCCCCGAAACCCGGGCTCGCCAGAGCTTGCGCTACTGCGCAACTCGCTCTTGCCGGGTCTCACGGAAGCCGCACTGCGCAATGGCGGCAAAGATGTGCACCTGTTCGAGGTCGGGAAAATATTCGAAGGTGATGAAGACGGACATCGAGAATTGCTTCATTTAGCCATTCTTTCGACCGGCAAGCTGCATCCCGCAAACCGAGCAAGCGAGCATCCACCAGTAGCGGACTTCTACTCTCTTAAGTCTGAAATTGAGCATATTTTGTCATTAGTTGGAATCCGACCTTACTTCGAGGTGAGTCCGGCGGATTCGGATCCGCTTGGTGCCGCTGCTAATTACAGGAAAAGTTTGAAGCTTTTGTTCGCAAGTGAACAACCTGATGACACACGATTTCATCCCGGTAGGGCCACGTACATTTCTTTTGCGGAAGCCAATTCGCAGAACTTTGTTTCGGGCCAATTCGCGGCGAAGTATTACGTGAGCATCGGTCTTTTGGGGCAAATTCATCCGCTCGTGGCCGAGGCCTCCGACTTGCCGGAAGCGACGTTCATCGCAGAAATTTGGCTTGATCCGGCCTTCCGAAATGCCCAAGAAAATCCGCAACTGAAATCAATCAGCCGCAACCCCGCAGTCAGCCGAGATATCGCGGTTCTCATCGATAAGTCGGTGGCTTTCGAGAAGATCCAAGCGGCGATCACTTCGGCACCGACCGATTTGCTAGAGAACTGCTGGCTCTTCGACGTGTACGAAGGCACCGGAATTCCAGAAGGAAAGCACAGCCTCGGCATCGGACTGCAGTTCCGAAAGATGGGCGCTAACCTTACGGACGAGGAAGGGAACCAGGCGCGGGACGCAATCGTTGCGGCGATTGTTGAGTTGGGCGGGATACTGCGGTAATCACCAGCGGCACCATCGCAACGTAAAGTCCGACAACCATCATCGAGCGAAGTGCAAGCGGCCAGAAGTGATAGTGGTCGAACTGCTGTAGCCAAGCCATCGGCAAGTACGCAAGTAGGCTCATGAGATATCCGCCCGCGCAGATGATCCACTGATTGCGGGCAGCGATGAAGGTGTTGATCTCAGAGGCCCAACGAATGATGTATGCCCAAGGGCTACCCGTGACCCAGATTAAAGGGTCCCCCGTAACGATGATCCAGAACGTGCTGTACCCGGCCGCGAATGGAGCGGCATATTCCAGCAACGAGATCAAAACTCCCTGTCCGAACCGCAGTTGCTGGTCCTGGTAACCCGAGTTCTCGGTCGGAAGAATCAGCCGTCGAAGCACCAGGTATCCGACAAGGAGCGCCCAATAAGCGCCTTGCCAGCCCCAACGAACCTTAAGCCGTTGCCAACGGAGGAGAATGGTCGTTCCAAGGAGGACCGCCGGAAGCATAACGGCTTGCTCATAACTGCCAAATGCCAGCGCGGCGGCAACGATGCTGAGCAACGCCCATCCAAGGCCGTTCTTCGCCGAAAACTTCTTGGTCCCACGGGTGGCTGGCGGGTCCAGCGGACCGGGTTCTGGCGGGGGCAATCGCTCCGCAGATAGCCGTTCGTACCGTGCGTATGCCGCCATTGCAATCAGGGCAAATACGGTCATTACGCTAGCCGTTCGGCCGGGAATCCAGCCAATCATGCGGTTCCACAGCGGGCTCGCTCCAAACGCGATGGTTTGTAATCCCCACAACGCTAGCGTGGCGGGAATGTATTGCCGGAAGGCAAAGCCATGCCGGAATAGCCCAACGACCAAAACCAACATGGCCAAGTACGCCGGAATGACTCCGACAAGGCCGGTTCGGTCATGGATGTAGAGCGTGAAGACCACTCCCGAAGCCATGGCGATGGGCAAGCTCGCGAAGAGCTCAAACGCCAGCCACACCAGCAGCAGCATGCTCGCGGTCACGAGAATCGCGTTTGTCCACCCGTACACCGCCGCATTTGAACCGCCAATCGCGTTGTCAAGTTCGAAGAACAGCGTCGAAATCGGGCGGTAGAAATGGTTTTCCAATGGCCAATCGCCAAAGAACCAACGCGTTGGGTCGTTAACTTCGCGAATTTTGAGGAGCAAAACCTTCGTGTCGCTGTCTTGCAACAATGATGGGCTTGAGGCGTGAGACGCCAGGATGCTCCAACTCAAAAGAGCAAGAACCGCGAAAACAAGAATTCGCGGTGCGGCTTTCATGCGCTTGGTTGTACCGTGCAGAACTACTGATCAGCACGAACCGAGCGGATCACGATCGGCTTCTCGGTGATTCGAACCTGAACCCAACCTGGCTTCTTGGCCAGAATCGCCGACCCGGTGAGGTTGGAAGTGCTCACGGGAACCCACACCGTCCGTCCGGCCCATTCCTTTGGAAAATTCAGGGTGGCGTTCGGTACTTCTTCGACGGCGGTCATCACCGCGTCCAAGAAGGTTTCTGGCTTGGTCATGTCGGTAAAGCGATAGGCGCGCGAGAGCACGTTGTGGCCGTAGATCTGGTCAACGTACAGGGCGAGGCCGAGGTACATGTCCATGGCGAGCTTGCCGCCGGCGCTGATTTTGTTCGCTGGGCCGTTCGTAGCGGCGCTGGAAACGATCGGATCAACGTTCGCCTTCACCCATTTATCAAGTCCGGAAAGGTCGGCTCCCATCACGTCTGGCGCGCCATATCGTCCGGCCGCCATCTCATCTCGGATATGCCGTAAGTACAGCTTCTCGCCCAAGTAGCCGTTGGACCAGTCCTCCGGTGCCGTGAAAACTCCCACCGGCGGAAGCATCGCATGGCCGTATTCGTGGGCGATCTCGCGTGCTTTTTCGACTGGATCGGTGAAGCTCGCGAGGTCATAGATGTAGATCGTGTTGACCTTGATGTTGCGACCGCCACGATAGTCCTCGTCGAACAACTGCTCGCCGCCGGCCTTGCCACCCCAGCAAAGGTACACGTCAACGATCCCGTTGTTTAGGGCACCCGAGTGGTCCATTTTGAGGCTCTGGAAACTGAAATCCCAAAGTCGCATGAGCATCTTGCCAACATCGAGTGCGGAATCGTTTTTCGAAGCTCGCTGCTGGCTAAAGATGGAGAACCGCAGGGTGAGGTTGTTGTTCACCGAAGGGTGGACGCCGTAGCCACCGGTGATCCAATCGAACTCCCACTGCAAGGGTGGATCGCCAAACTTCTTCGGCGATCGCTTTGGCGGGTCCATCCGCTTGTCAAAAGCGAAAACGCTCAGCCGGGAGTCATTCGTCCCCGGCTGAAGCAGGCGGTATTCCGTGTAGGTCGTTTTGTCTTGCGGCTTCTGGTTCACCGCTTGCGCCAAGGCGAGATAACACAGAACGCCCGTCATGACTAGTGCAGCCCTGCCAAGAAGCGCTCAGCTTCGATTGCGGCCATGCAGCCTGAACCAGCGGCGGTGATGGCTTGGCGATAAACGCTGTCTTGAACGTCGCCAGCGGCAAACACGCCGGGGATCTTGGTGCGGGTGCTATCAGGCATGGTGATCAAGTAGCCAGCCTCGTCCATGTCCAGAACCCCGGTGAACAGCGAACTGTTCGGCTGGTGTCCGATCGCGATGAACAAGCCGTCAACTTCCATCTGACGAATGTCACTGGTGACCGTATCTTGCAAAGTGATCGATTTCAGCTTTTTGTGCGGTTCCATCTCGCCGTGGATTTCGGTCACGGCCGTGTTCCAGTGAATCTTGATCTTTGGGTGCTCTAGCACGCGTTCTTGCATGATCTTGCTGGCGCGGAAGCTGTCACGTCGGTGCAGAACATGGACTTCAGAAGCATGGCGCGTTAAGAAGAGGGCCTCTTCCATAGCGGTATCGCCACCGCCGACGATGGCAACCTTCTTGTTTCGGAAGAAGAACCCGTCGCAGGTTGCACAAGCACTCACACCGTATCCGCCGAAAGTGACTTCACCTTCCAGCCCGAGCCACTTCGCGCTCGCACCGGTACAGATGATGATTGACTTGGCTTCGTGAAGTTCCTCGCCGACCCAGACTTTGAAGGTCGGGCCGGTCAGGTCAACCTTGTCAACGTTGATATCCCGAATGTCGGTACCAAAGCGAGCGGCCTGCTCACGGAACAGCTCCATGATTTCTGGTCCCATGATGCCCTTGGGAAAGCCAGGATAGTTCTCGACGTCCGTGGTGATCATGAGCTGACCGCCAGGCTGCCAGCCCGCGAAGAGAAGAGGCTTCAGATCGGCCCGCGCGGCGTAAAGAGCGGCGGTGTATCCCGCAGGGCCAGAACCAATGATAATCACATTTTCCATTCTTTTAAAGACCAATACGTAGTCTACCGACCGGGTTCCTGTCCCCTCTTGTCGCGGCCAGAAAGGGATTCAAGTTTTGGCGGCTAGAGAGACATTTGAAACGTCACTCAATTTGCGGCCCAAGCACGGCGTGAAAGCGCCAAGCGAGGGCTAGGTAAAGGGGGCGATTTTGGAAGATTCACCGGAAAAGGGTCCTATTGATGTCTACGATGTGATTGGCATGATGCTGCAGCAGTCGATTGAACTGTCGTGGCAAAAGCTTGGGTTGCAACCCGACTTTATGACCGGCCGAATTGAACCGGATCTTGCGCAGGCGAAGGTTATGATCGACGTCGCTTCGCAACTCGCCGATGCCGCGATCCCGCAGCTCGACGATGCCGACCGGCGAACGGTACAAAACACTATCCGAGACCTGAAGGTGAACTACGTTCAACGCATGGGGAGCCAATCGTGAAAGATTCGTCCCGACCTTCCACCCGGCCCATCGTTTGCCGAAATCGGGTGAAGCAAAGAACCGATGAGCTCGCCAGTTTTCGCCGGGCCTACGAGGCGTACCGGCAAGCGATTGAAGACATCCTTCGGTACGGACCGGTTGGAGTCATCGAAGCCGAATTTCGGGCCGTGCGTTCGAAGTATCGCGGAGAATACGAACCAGTTGCCGAGTACCTGCGGTCGTACACCGCGGTAACGGGCATCGAGGACTTTGAGGCTCTGGGAAATTTTGGCGCTTTGCGAGATACGAGACTGCGGGACACCGCCGAGTTGATGAACGTGCTGTACCGCACTGAGCAAGCGATCACGCTGTACGGCCAGCATTTGCGGGAGCTTGCGCGCGCGGTCGGATGAGAATCCCGCTCGCTTCAGCACCGTTTACCGAACTGGCCGAACTGTGGAACCAGTTCTATCCCGCGCGATATCGCGTTTCGCCCGAACTTCTGAAGCAGAAGTCGGTCGATTGCCCGGTGTTTGACTGGGGGGCGTCCTCGATCTATGTCCGGGACGAGCGTGTGATCGGGTTTGCCTTCGTAAAGCGACCGTCGGCATCTCTGTACAGAGTGAGCGACATCGATCAGTATCACCTTAGTGCAGTTGCGTACTCCGAGCCGGGAGTCTGCGGGGATTTGCTCAGTGCTGTTCGGCAGCTTTTGACCGATCGCGGCGCGACCCGGTTGGTGTTTGGACAGGACAACAATCACTTCTTTCCCGGTTGTCCGCAAGATTTTCCAAAGCTCAAAGAGTTCTTGGAAATCGAAGGATTTACGGAGCATGGACTTCAGGTCGACATGGAGCGCGACCTTTCTGACTTTACGTACTCTGGTCCTTCCCACGAAGGTGATCGAGTCGAAGTTTTGTCAAAGCCCGAGATCGCGGAGCTGGAAGGGTTCCTACAAAGGGAATTTCCGGGTCGCTGGCATTACGACACCCTGACGAAAGTCCGCCAAGAAGGGCCGGAGTGCGTGGCCGTTCTCCGCTGCGGTCAAAGAATTGAGGGATTTGCCTTGATTCAGGACTCAAGTAATCGGTATCCGATCGGTGGCGCCGTTTGGCATACCGACCTCGGTCCGAGTTGGGGTTCTCTCGGACCGATTGGCGTTTCGATGGCCGTTCGGGGTTCGGGCCGCGGAGGGTATCTGCTCGGATCGGCGCTTCAAATTTTACGGGACCGAGGGTGCCAGCGCACCATCATCGACTGGACCACGCTCACCGATTTCTATGGCAAGTTCGGGTTCGAGGTCTCGCGGTCCTATGCTTCGATGAGCTTGAGGCTTGGCTGAGTTTAAGCCTAGTCGTCCTTTCCGTCAGGCGACATCATGAGAGTGGATGTCCAGCACGAAAACGAGAGTTGTAATTCTTGGTGGCGGGTTTGGCGGAGCCGAAGCCGCAAAGCGATTAGTGAAGCACGGGCGTGGGGAAGTCGACGTGGTGCTGCTGGATCGGCACAACTACCTCACTTTCTATCCCTTGCTCGTCGAAGCGGCGGTTGGTGGCATCGAGCCACGCCATGTCGTTGTTCCGCTCCGCTCGTACGCCCGAGACGATTTTCGCATGGGCGAGATATTGAGTGTGGATCTAGCCGGAAAAAGTGTCCGGTTCCACCCAGCCGGAGTATCCGAGCCAACCGAAATTCCGTTCGATCACTTGGTCATCGGAATGGGCTCCGTCACGCGGTTTCCAAACATTCCGGGTCTGGCCGAGAACGCGTACGAACTAAAGTCGGTCGCAGACGCAATCGGCATTCGTGACCGCGCAATCGCGTTGCTGGAGCAGGCCAATGAGTGTCGAGATATCGAGAAGCGTAAGCAGTTACTCACCTTCGTGATCGTCGGCGGAAACTTCACCGGCACGGAGTTGGCGGGAGAATTGCATCACTTCTTGCTGGAACTCGTCGATGGATATCCGAACCTGAAGAAATCCGATATTTCTGTAATCGTCTTTGAGCATGGAAATCGACTGCTCGGCGCGATGAGCGAGCGGGCGTCGGCTTGGGCGCAGGAAACGTTGCGAAGGCGAGGAGTTGTGGTGCACCTCGGAAGCAGCGTTGTCGAAGTTTTGCCCGACCGTGTGCGAACGGAAGCGGGGGAGTGGGTTCCTGCTGAAAGCACGTTTTGGACGGCTGGGATTCAGCCATCTCCGCTCCTTCGCCAGATCGAAGGCTTGCCATTGACGGATCGTGGGTACATCAAAACCCAGGCTGACCTTCGCGTTGAAGGCTATGACAACGTATGGGCGGTTGGTGACGCGGCTTCGGTGCCGATGCCAAACGGGAAACCTTTTGCCGCAACCGCACAGAACGCGGTTCGCCAAGGCCCGCAGGTGGCGAAAAACATTCTCAGCAGTGTCGGCGGAAAGCCACTCGAGAACTTTGAATATCGATCCTTGGGAGCTTTCGCGGTCGTGGGGGGATACAAAGCAGCGGCGGACCTGTTTGGCTTCAATGTCAACGGTTTGATCGGTTGGTTCTTGTTCCGGGGGGCGTACCTCAGCAAAATGCCCACCTTTGCGCTGAAGCTAAGGCTGTCAATGGATTGGTTTTTGGACCTGTTTTTGCGAGTGCCCACGGTTCAGATCGGAGTCCATCGAAGTCGAATCCCGATGCCAGGCTCGATCGGAAATGAGGTTGAAGAATCTTCAGTTGCGCCTTTGAGGGAAAAGGAATAGAATTTAGTTATTGCGTAATGCTTGGCTTTGCGTGAGGATAGGCGATGTGGCAGAACTTTTCTGATGACGCTCGAAATACCGTTTACATGGCGAAGAAAGTTGCCGACCGATATGGACACAAAAAGGTTGGGACGGCTCATTGTTTGCTGGGCATGCTTGAGCAGCCGAACTGCGAGGCAACGAGTGTTCTCGTCAGCCTTGGCGTTGCGATTGATCAGCTGCAGCACGAGCTTCACCGGGTCATTTCCCAGCAACCGACCTCATCCGGCTGGTTCTCCAATCTCGACGACGGTCTGAAAGACTCGCTTGACCTCGCAGAGTTGGAGTGTAAACATCAGGGGCGATCGAAGATTGGGTCGGAAGACATCTTGGTCGGCATAGTGAAGCAAAGCAACAACACTGCTGCGCAAATTTTGGTCAAGTTTGGTGTCGCGGTCAACTCGGCGCGGCTGGAAATTACAGAATCAGAGATCGATTCAGCAGGTTTCGACTCCGTCCGGTTTCGGGATTGGCTGCGATTTTCAACAGAGGGCCGGACAGCGGTTTACTATGCTAGCCAAGCCGCCTCGGAACGACGACAAGCCGTGGTTGAAACCGAGCACTTCCTTCTGGGCCTCTTGGATGTGCCTGACGGCTGTGCCATCGCCGTTTTAAACGAGTTGCAGATCGATTTGGACCACCTTCGGACGGTTCTGGAAGCCGAAGTCTCGAAGCATCCCGTTTCGCCAGCCGAATCAGCCGTTCTCAGTACCGATGCGTACCAAGCAATCCAGTTCGCGTACGCTGAAGCACCGCTCGGAGACTCAAATCTAAGTTCTCACTACATTCTGTTGGGGCTAATGCTGGTGGAAGATAGCGCCGCAGCCAAAATACTGGCTAGCGTTGGAGTTTCTTTGGCGGAACTTCGGCGAGCGGTTGACGAGATCCAAAAGCGGTTGGGCTGACTTTCGTGGCAGGCAGCGGTGCTGTCGACTCGGAATTGGAGAGGGATGACAGTTCAGATCGGCGTCCATCGAAGTCGAATCCCGATGCCGCCAGCGGCAAAAGAATCAAGCGATGTCGGTAGCGCCCACTAGGTCCTTCTAACAGGGTCTGGGAACTTATGGGGAGCAGTGGTACTCTCGTTATTACATCGATGCGATGAAGTAGTCCCGCACGTCATGTATCTAAGCTCAGGTGGTCCTAATGACAACTTGCCTGACGACGTAGAACTAAACAACCGGGATGAATTCATCTTCGAAACAGGAAAAGAATAAATATGTGGCAACGCTTTACTGAACGCGCCCGAAAGGTGGTGTTCTATGCGCAAGAAGAGGCTCAGAAGTTCGGGGAAGGCTACGTTTCGACGGAGCACCTTCTCCTCGGGCTCGTACGAGAGTCGGATAGCGTCGCCGCACGCGTTCTCGAGAAATTAGGCGTCAGCCTAAATCGCATTCGCTCAGAGGTTGAGAAGCAGCTTCCTCGTGGCGATGCGAGACCCAATCAGGATATGACCCTGACTCCTCGAGCCAAGCGCGTGATCGATCTTGCATATGACGAGGCTCGCAACCTGAACAACAATTACATCGGCACCGAGCATCTGCTCCTCGGGCTGATTCGAGAAGGCGATGGCCTAGCTGGACGCGTCCTCTCGAAACTCGGAGTTGAGCTTGAGAAAGCCCGCCGAGAAGTGATGACGCTCCAGGACAACGATACGCAGGCGAAGTCTGGGTTCGGAACTCGGGCTGCCGCTACAACTAATGCCAAGACGGCCACTCTCGATGAATTTGGTAGAGACCTCACCGAGCTTGCCCGAGAAGGGAAGCTTGATCCGGTTGTCGGGCGACATACCGAAATCGAGCGCGTGATGCAGATTCTTTGTCGACGAACAAAGAACAATCCGTGTCTCATCGGTGATCCTGGCGTTGGAAAGACGGCGATTGCCGAGGGACTCGCGCTTCGCATCGTCTCCGGCGATATCCCCGAGATTCTGAAGAATAAGCGCATCGTTTCCCTTGATCTTGCTGGATTGGTTGCAGGTACGAAGTATCGCGGCGAATTCGAAGAGCGCATGAAGAAAGTGATGGAAGAGGTCCGCAAGTCGGAAGGCCAAGTCATTCTCTTCATTGACGAACTTCACACGCTCGTCGGAGCCGGTGCAGCCGAAGGCGCCATCGACGCCTCAAACATCATGAAGCCAGCCCTGGCGCGCGGTGAACTCCAATGCATTGGTGCAACCACGCAAGATGAGTTCCGCAAGTACATCGAGCGAGACGCCGCCCTTGAGCGACGATTCCAAGCGGTCAAGGTCAAAGAACCGAGTGAAGAAGAGGCGATCGAAATTCTCCGCGGTCTGCGTGAGCGCTACGAAGCCCACCACCAAGTGGAGATCACCGACGAGGCGATCACCAGCGCGGTTTCCTTGTCTCAGCGATACATCTCCGATCGAACGTTGCCCGACAAGGCGATCGACCTGATCGACGAAGCGGCTTCGCGAGTCCGCCTACAGCAGAGTCTTCCACCTGCCGATGTTCGAGCGGATCGACAGCGGCTCACGAAACTTCGAACCAACTACGAGCACCTCTCCAAGCGATCAGAAGATCAGGATGCGCTCGAAAGGATGAAGTCCGAGATTGATGGTCTTGAGGTCAGCATTCTCGAAAGGGAAGAAGCTTGGGCCGCCGAGCCGAAGCCAGAACCCGTGGTCGGAGAGCCGGAGATTGCCGGCATCGTCCAGAGCTGGACCGGAATTCCGGTCACGCGTTTGGTCGAGACCGAGAGCCAAAAGCTCTTGCGCATGGAAGAGGATTTGCACGAGCGAATCATCGGCCAGCAGGATGCCGTCCGCGCGGTTTCTCGAGCGATCCGACGGTCCCGCTCCGGACTCAAGGATCCAAAGCGACCGATTGCCTCGTTCGTTTTCCTTGGCCCAACGGGTGTCGGTAAGACCGAACTTGCGAAGGCACTTGCGGCCTACCTTTACGAAAAGGAAAGCAATATGGTCCGAATCGACATGTCCGAATACATGGAGCGATTCGCGGTAAGCCGATTGACCGGTGCCCCTCCGGGATACGTTGGTTACGATGAGGGTGGTCAGTTGACCGAGCAGGTTCGGCGCAATCCGTACTGTGTGGTTCTCTTCGACGAAATCGAAAAGGCTCACCCCGAGGTCTTCAACCTGCTACTCCAGGTTCTGGAAGATGGCCAGTTGACCGACTCGCAGGGGCGAACGGTGGACTTCCGTAATACGCTCATCATCATGACTTCGAACATCGGAGTTCGTCCGATCGAAATGGACAAGGGACTTGGCTTCCGAGATACACGCCCGGATTATAACGATCCGAAGGTGTACGAGAACATGAAGACCAAGATGTTGGACGAGATGAAAAAATCGTTCCGGCCTGAGTTCATCAACCGAATCGATGAGGTCATCGTGTTCCAACATCTGAAGCGAGAAGAGATTCTCCAAATCGCTTCGCTGTTCTTGGCGCGAGTCAACGAGCAGGCAACTTCGATGGGGATTCAGATCGAACTCAGCGAAGAGGTCAAGAACCTTCTCGTCGACAAGGGTTACGATCCGAACATGGGCGCAAGACCGCTTCGAAGAGCGGTTCAGCGATTCATTGAGGATCCGCTCAGCGAGGAAATGCTGCTCGGTCGATTCCAAGCTGGCGACGTCATTGTCGCCGAACTGGAACCCGGAACCGATACGGTGATCTTCCGCCGGAAGAACATTTCGGACGGAAACGAGCCCCAAAAAGAGCTCGCGCTGAACTAAGGCCAAACTCGCAAGGGCATAGCTGAGATTCTTCTCAACTATGCCCTTCTCATTTGTTCACGAAAATCAGTAAACCTTAACAATCACTTAATTGAACCTTAACAATGCCAAGGTTTAATTCGTGTGCACCATGAAAAAGGCATTCACACTGATCGAACTTCTGGTCGTTATTGCGATCATCGCCATTCTCGCAGCAATCTTGTTCCCGGTATTTGCTCAGGCTAAGGCAGCCGCTAAGAAAACGCAGGACTTGTCCAACGTTAAGCAGATCAGCCTCGGCATCACCTTGTACACGACGGATCACGACGATTTCTACCCTTCGGCTTACTTCCACCGAGCATTCAACCCAGCTCTTGGCGGTACGACGGCAGGATACGTTCACTGGTCCGGAATGGTCGCTCCATACGTGAAGAACCTCGCTCTTTACGTCAGCCCTGGTGACAAGATTCAGGGTCACGCTCCGACCTGCTTCACCGACTTCGACAACAACTCCGGCGCTGGAATTCCTTCCGGCCAAGCTCCAAACCGATGCACCGCATCGCGCCCTGACCTCGTTCCGGCTTCGTTCATTCGAAATGGATTCGTCGTCGACCAGCAGGTTCCTCGAATCAGCTACACCGTTAACTCCGCTTTCATCGGTCGATACCGAAACATTGGCGACGTTAACCGAGGAATCTCCATCACGACCCAGTCGCAGATGGACAACGTTTCCGGTAGCATTTTGCTTGCTGGATTTGTTGACGATGTTTCGTGCTTGAGCTCGGCATCGATCACCTCCGTTGTTCGAAGTGCGAGCCACCGTTCCACGAATGCGCTCTCGATCGACCAGGGCAACACTCGGGCCTACTTCGGTAGCCAGGAAGACGGCGCAACGCGACCTGCTCAGATCTGGGCACTCAATGCTGGCCAGGTCACCGCTCCTGGAAATCGAATCTTCGACCTGTGCCGCACGGCACCTCGAACGGACTATCCGCTCGCCGTCTACCACAGCTGGAACCGCTGGAGCGAAGGCGACAACTACGGAATGGGCGATGGCTCGGCAAAGTTCGCCAAGTTCAACGCAACGATCAACCCGAACAAGTACATGTGGGGCGCATCGGTTCTAACGGACGGCGGCGCACCTGTCCTTGACCCAATCACCGGACTCCAGGTCCGAAACTAAGCCGAATCGGGTCCGGGCTGAAACACCAGCTTCGGACCCTTGTCACCATCGAGAGCTTCAGACGAACTATCCAGCTGGAGCTCTCGGGCAAGCCGAATACGATCGGCGGTGACGTCAGGATCCCACTCCAACTCCACAACGTGGTTCGCTACGATGAGCTTGACCATTTCGCGGGCTTCAGCGGTAAGGCACCATCGAATCCACCTGCCGTCCATTTCACTGCTAACAACGTTGCAGCTGTGCATCTTAACAAGTCGGGTGTCGATCACCCGTCGACTCAAATTTGTCGCCCGCTCAAGCTGATTGATTTTTAGGTCAGATTCGAGAAGGAGTAGAACGATTCGAACTGATTTCGGGTCAGAAAGGCACTGGCAGACCTGGATAAATGATTCCATTCCTTGGACCTTCAGGGTGGCAGAATCGAAGGGCTCGTTGGAATCATTCTCAACCAAAAGTCGAGCCGCTAGCAAACCTTAATCCTGACTTACGTAAACGTTAACAATTCGTTAACATTAGACTCGGAATCATCGTGTTGCGTGAGGAACGCAACCATGAAAAAGGCATTTACTCTTATTGAACTCTTGGTGGTCATCGCGATCATCGCTATTCTGGCCGCGATCTTGTTCCCAGTTTTCGCTCAGGCCAAGGCAGCTGCGAAGAAGACTCAGGATCTTTCGAACATCAAGCAGACCGCTCTCGGAATTCTTCTCTACTCGGGCGACTCAGACGATGTTCTTCCATCGGCTTACTTCCACCGCGCGTTCTCCCCAGCACTTGGTGGCACGGTTGGCGGTTACGAGCACTGGTCCGGCGTTTGCCAGCCTTACATCAAGAACGTTGACATGTTCGTGAGCCCAGGAGACGCTCTCCGAGGTCACGGCCCAACGTGCTTCGCTTCGGCCAACAATAACGGCGGAAAGGGCTTCCCATCCGGACAGCAGGCTGACCGATGTGCAGTCAGCGGCAACACCCCTCCAGGAACGCCTTCGCTCGGTGGCTTCATCATCGACAACCAGGTTCCACGACTTTCGTACACCGTTAACAGCGCGGTTATGCCACGAGCTCGAAACATCAACGACCTCAACGCAGGCGTTAAGGTTATCAGCCAGACCGTTCTTCCAGCGGTTTCCAGCACCATCATGATTGCCGGTCTTACCGACAACCTCGAGTGCTTGAACGGCCAGTCCCTCGGAACCGGTATCCGAAACTCTTCGCACCGATCCACCAACGCGGTTACCCGAGACGCTGCTAACACCCAGCAGTACCTTGGTGAGAACACCGACGCGGCAACCGCCGTGCTTTACGCGCTGAACTTCAATCAGATTCGAACTGTCTTTACCCAGTGCCGAACTAACCCAGCTGGTACCTACCCGCTGATCTCGTACCACTCGGGCTTCCGATGGAACGAAGGCGACAACTACGGCATGGCCGACGGATCTGCGAAGTACTCCAAGTTCAACGCAACCCTCGCACCAAACCGCTACATGTGGGGCGCTCAGATGTACACGGTTAACAACCAGAACATCCTCGACCCAATCACTGGTCTCGCAGTCCAGCTCTAAAGAACCAATGGCCCTCCGCACAAGCGGAGGGCCTTTTTGTATATGAACAAGATTCTCCTTTTCGTCGCTCTCGCTGCCGTCCTTGCGGTTGGATGTGAATCCAACAACGACCAGAATGCAAAGGTTGATCCAAAGGTTACGATTGAGAAAACCAGTGACGACCCAGCAAAGCAAGCGCTTCTGCCTGCGATGACCGCGACCGCGAAAAAGCAAGTGGGATGGGCTTCGGTGCCGGATGCCGAAAAGGCTCCGTTCTTGCAATACCACAACAACGACGCGGCACAGGCCGAGAAGCACTACAAGACTCTCGCCGAAATGGCTGCCGCCGGCGAAATTTGAACTTTCCCTTGCCCGAGGCTATTCGATAGCTTCGGGCTTTTTATCGTCTCCTTCCTTCAAAAACCAGGAATAGACGACAGATGCGAGGATTGCGCCCGCAATCGGGCCACCGATAAACAGAGACAAGGCGCTAAAATCGCCCGTGACTACCGCCGGTCCAAACCAACGTGCGGGGTTCATCGCGCCGCTGCTAATCGGACCCACCGTAAGAATGCCAACCGCGACGAAGAGTCCGATGTACAGCGCTCCAAATTTTGGTTGCCTTGGATCAACGGCAGTGCCAAAGATCACCCACATCAGCATGAAGGTGGCGATGATCTCCGCGACAAAGGCTGCCCCCACGGTGGATCCAAGCTCAACTGCGGACAGCCCATTCTCCGCAACGTTCGGGTTATTTGTGAACGAGGAACTTGCGAAGAATGAGCCGACGACCGCGCCGGCGAGTTGAGCTCCGATGTATGCCGCGGCTCGGAGGGTGTCCACTCTGCGGACAACCCAAAAACCGATCGTGACTGCGGGGTTAAAGTGTCCACCGCTAATGGGTCCTGCTGCCGTAGCGAAACAAGCGACCACCAATCCGTTCGCTAGTGCAATACCGAGCAACCCTCCCGGAACTTCGCCAAGATTGGCCTTCACCGCTAACGCAACGAAACAAATCGCGAAGGTGCCAACGAATTCAGATACAAGTGCCTTCGCAATCATTTTTCCCCGGAAGTTCAAGACAGAATCTACCGGGGAGAAGGCGCAGAATTATCGGGTTCGTGCGTTAGGTCCGAAGTTTGCGTTGTAGTACGCAACCGAGTGAGATGCTGGCGCGAAGATTGCATCGATTTTTGCGAATGTGTCTTCGCTCAGTTTGATCTCAAGGGCAGCGGCAGATTCCTTCAGTTGCGATTCACTTCTAGCCCCGATGATCGGGCTAGTAATTCCGGGCTGGCTAGCAACCCAGGCCAACGACAGGCTAGCCATGCTCAAATCCAGCTCAGAAGCAACGGCCTGGAACTCGCGCAACTTGTCCATCGGTAGCTGAGCAAGGCGGCCGCCTGGATCGCTTTTTGCGTATCGTCCCTCTTCGGGCTTTGCATCCAGGTATTTGCCGCTCAGCATTCCGCCGGCCAGCGGCGACCATGGGATGACGGCGTAATCGTACGTTCGGCAGAAGGGAAGAAGCTCACGCTCGATGCGTCGATCGAGGAGGTTGTAGGGTGGCTGTTCGGTGACGAATCCAGCCGCGCCAAGCTCCTTGGCTACGTAGTGCGCCTCGCAGACTTGCCATGCCGCAAACGTTGAGCAACCCGCATAAAGGATCTTTCCGGCCCGACGCAGATCATCCAGTGCCCGGAGGGTTTCGTCGATCGGAACGCTCGGCTGTGGCCGGTGAATTTGGTAAAGGTCGATGTAGTCCGTGCCCAGTCGTTTCAACGACGCTTCGCACGCGAGGATGATATGCCGGTACGAACTGCCCGACGCGTTCACGTCGGAATCGGACATTTTGCCGTGGCATTTTGTCGCGAGCACGACTTCGGCGCGCTTGCCCTGCAAAGCTTTGCCAAGGATGGTTTCGCTGACGCCGCGCGCATAAACGTCGGCGGTATCAAAGAAGTTGATTCCAATATCCAGGGCTGCATGCGTGATCTGAATGGACGCCTCTTCAGAACTGCCCCAGTCATCTGGGTCCCAGCCGAAGGTCATGGTGCCGAAACAGGCAACGGAAACTTGGACGCCAGTGCGGCCGAGGGATCGATATTCCATTTGCCGGTGTTACCCTGAACAGCACTTATCGACGAGAAGTAGTTCGCCTGCGCTTGGAAGACGTTTTGTGGGTCGTCGGCTTACGGACCGGTGGTTTCTTCACCGTGGCCGTTTTGGGCGCGACTTTTGGGGCTGACGCGGGCTTAGGCGTTGGCGGTTTCGCTTTCATCTCTTCTGCCGCCGCACGCAGTCGGGTGAATTCTTCGTCCGAGAGTTTGGGAAGGATCGCGTTCAGGTTTGGCGATTTTTCCGCCGGAGCCGGTGGGCGCACGACGTCAGTTCCGGGCAATCGAAGAATGTAAATGCCCGCCTGATAAATCCAAGTGCCGTTCATCGCAGTGGAAACGCAAACCATAATATTGCGCAGTGGCTTGTCTTGAATGTTGATTCGCAGTCGAAACGTTTCAAGGTCCACTCGCGCCGGGACCACGAAGTTCACGCTAAACGACTTCATGAAGTCCAAAATTTCGGACACCGAATAGTTCCCCGCAAGCGAGACGCTTCGGCGTACAACCGGATCGTCGTACTGATTCAGCGAATCCGTTGGCGTTGAGCCTTGCGTCACCGATGTCTGGGCACTCGCCAGCGAGACCAAGGCGAACCATCCAATCAGCGGCATCAAGTTTCGCACGAGTTCAGTATAACTGCGGCGGGTACCCTGCCAGCATGTTAGCCACGTTTGCGGCAATTGCGATGATGAGCGCAGAGAAGTTGGTCATTAAGGATGTTAAGGTCGGGAGCGGTCAGGCGGCTCAGGCGCTTGACTTTGTTGTGGTGGACTACACCGGAACGCTGACAAACGGAAAAAAGTTTGATTCCAGCGTTGGTCGAGCCCCGTTTCGATTCCGCCTTGGCGTCGGTCAGGTGATCAAAGGTTGGGACGAGGGAGTAGCTGGAATGAAACCCGGCGGCAAGCGGACCCTCCGCATTCCGGCGGAAATGGGCTACGGGGCAACCGGACAAGGCGATATCCCACCAAACTCAACGTTGCTTTTTGACGTGACCCTGAAAGCGATTGAGCGAGCGAGCTTTAAGGTCACGAAGAAGGGCACGGGTCCGGCAGCCGTTGTCGGTTCCGACGTCAAGATTCACTACAAGGGAATGCTCAAGGGCGGAAAGCAGTTCGACACGAGCTACACGCGCGGCGAGCCGATTGCGGTGAAACTTGGCGCGCAGCAGGTCATTCCCGGATTTGAGCAAGGCATCCTCGGAATGCGCAAGGGCGAAAAGCGCACGGTCACAATCCCACCGACTTTGGGTTACGGTCTGCAGGGTGCAGGCGGCGGAGTTATCCCACCTAACGCAACCCTCGTGTTCGAACTCGAAGCGGTCGAGATCAAGTAGGCACAGAAAAGCCCTCGATGAGAATTCTCATCGAGGGCTTCAGATACTTGATTTAGGCAGCGAGCTTGGCTTTGGCAGCGTTTGCAGCCTTAGCGATTCGGCTCTTTCTTCGTGCCGCCTGGTTCTTGTGGATCGTTCCGTTCTGAGCAGCCTTGTCCAGTGCCTTCACCGCGAGGGTAAGAGCGCTCTGAATCGCGTCAGCATCCGGAGCGGCAACTGCGGCCGCGACCTTAACTTTCTTAATGTAGGTCTTGAGCGCGCTCTTGACCGACTTGTTGACGAGCGACTTTCGTCGGCTGCGTCGCATATCCTTCTTGCTTGACTTCAGGTTTGCCATAACGTCGTGAACCATAAAGGATACCCCAAGGTTTGAGAAATCATGTGCGCGGATACTTCGAAAGAAAAATACACAAAAAATGGACAGAAAAACAAAAAAGTGCGCACAGGAGCGCAAAAACAGCTATAATTGAGAAAGCCACCTGTCTGGTGTTTCTCATGAAAACAAATCGTATTCTCGCTTTCGTTGTTCTTGGAGCTGCCCTCAGCAGCGCTCACGCTGTTCGCTCCTATGCCGTCACGGAATCCGGAAACCTCGTTTCGTTCGAGCACACGGCACCCCAGTCGCCGTACTACACCTTGGCCATTACCGGTCTCGCGCCAAACGAGAAGATCGTGGGCATCGATTCGCGACCGGCAACCGGCATGGTCTACGGCGTTGGTAGCTTCGGCAACCTGTACACCATCAACCCGCTCACCGCAAACGCAACCCCGGCCTCGCTGATTTCGACGATGCTGAACGGCTCCAAGTTCGGAGTTGACTTCAATCCGGTCCCAGACCGACTTCGAATCACGAGCACGCAGAACCAGAACCTGCGCGTAAACGTTGAAACCGGCGTTGCCCTCATCGACGGAACCCTTTCCTTCGGTACCGCAACCGCGCCGAACATCGTCGCTTCGGCCTACACCAATAGCTTCGCTGGTGCAACTTCGACCGCTCTCTACAACATCGATTCCGAACTCAATGCCCTCGTTCTCCAGAGTCCACCCAATGATGGCACCCTGACCGTGGTTGCAAACCTTGGCGTCGACCTGGACGACAGAACGAGCTTTGACATCTACAGCCGAAGCGGCAAGAACCGCGGCTTCATCGTTGTGAACCTTCCGGGCTCAAGCTCCAGCACGATCCACCAGATCGATCTGGCAACTGGGGCGCTCACCCTTTACGGAGCTTTCCGAGGCTCCGATCGAGTGATCGCTTTCTGCTTCGACACTCGAGACTAATCAGTTGAGTTAGGGCTATTGCCCGTTTGCCCTCGGTCTTTGACCGAGGGAATTTTTTACGCTTCGACGGGTGCTTCGGCAAACTCGCGACGATCAAAGACCAGGTCCGACGCGATTTTCCAGATGTCGGGATGAATCCGGTTGTCCGGAAGGATTTTGCTGAAGTGGACAATCGCGCTGGTGAGGCCAGCCTCTCGCGCGAAGTGTAGGAAGGCGCTGTTCAGGATCTGACGTGATGCAGGCTTTAGGCCAAAGCTGATGTTGCTAACGCCAAGCGTCAGATTCACCCTCGGATACCGCTCCTTAACCCCCTTGATGGCCACAATCGTTTCAATGGCTGCGGTGCGGAACTCTTCGTCTCCGGAACCCAAAGTGAAGGTGAGGGTGTCGATGAAGACATCGTGGTCGGGCAATCCGAACTCGCGAGTCAGGGCGATCAGTCGGTCCGTGATCTCCAGCTTCTTCTCGGCAGTTTTGGCCATGCCGTCTTCGTTGATCGTCAGCGCAACCACCCCGGCGCCGTACTTTCGCGCTAAGCCCAGAACCTTTCGAGCACGGTCATCGCCGTCCTCAAAGTTGATCGAGTTGATGATCGGCTTGCCCGCCAATGCCTGAAGCGACGCTTCCATCACCGGAACTTCGGTCGAGTCGATCATGATCGGTACCGTGATGTGCTGGTTGTAGTTGGCCAGCAGCGACTTCATGTCCCGAACTTCGTCGCGACCAACGTAGGCGGCACAGACGTCAAGAATGTGCGAGCCTTCGCCCTCCAGTTCCCGAGCGAGTTCCGTCAGGCCATCCCAATTCTCTGCCGCCAGCATGTCGCGGAAGGCACGTGAACCATTGGCGTTTGTCTTTTCGCCGATGATCAAGTAGCTGTTGTCTTGAACGTACGGCTGGAATTGGTAGAGCGACGAGCATCCGACGAGCGAAAACGCATCTGCCTGCTCGGGTTCCTTGATCTCATAATCGAATCCGGGGAACACGGCTCGGCTCTTTTGCCAATGCGCGTTATCTCGATGACGGCGACCGCCGACGGCATCGGCCACCGCCTTGAGGTGTGCGGGCGTTGTGCCGCAACAGCCGCCGCAGAGGGCGACTCCCATCTCAGAAACGAACCGGTCGTGGTGCCCAGCGAGGTCGTCGGGGCTAAGTTTGTAAACCGCTCGCCCTGCTTCCATTTGTGGCAGTCCCGCGTTGGGCTGAATGGCGATTGGGCGGGTCGAGTTCTGACCAAGGAATCGGACGTGCGGAGCCATTTCGACCGGGCCGGTCGCACAGTTCATACCAACGCTGACGACGCTCGGGAATGCCTCCAGCATGTTGAGGGCGGCGCCGATTTCGGAGCCGAGGAGCATGGTTCCGGTCTGCTCCATCGTGACTTGGACAAAGAGGGGAAGGCGCTTACCGGTCTCGGCCATCGCCTTCTCGGCCGCCACAACCCCGGCCTTCACCATTAGCAAGTCTTGGAGAGTTTCCAGAAGCAGCGCATCCGCGCCACCCTCGATGAGTCCAACGAATCCCGTTTTGTAGGTTTCCTCTAGCTCTTCCCAAGTGGTCTGGCCGAGCGAGATCAGCTTCGTGCCTGGACCCAAAGCTCCGACAACCCATCGGGGCTTGGTGGTGGTACTCGCGGCGATCGCTGCTTCCTTTGCGATTCGAGCGCTGGCAAGACTCAGGTCATAAACGAGTTCGGGAATGTCGTATTCGGCAAGGACAATCGAGGTTCCGCCAAACGTGTTGGTTTCCACCAGATCAGAACCCGCCGCAAAGTACGCCGCGTGAATGTTGCGAATGACTTCCGGCCGGGTGATGCTGAGGATTTCGTTGCAGCCATCCAGCAAAGTGCCATTCAGTCGCTCGGCGGCAGCCGCCAGGGCAGGAGAGTGGCCATGCTCCGGCCGGAGAATGAAGTCGGCATCGGTCAGGTTCGACCCTTGGATCTGCGTCCCCATCGCGCCGTCATAAATGAGCACGCTATCTTGTAGGGCATCCAACAGGGTGGATTTGAGCATAGTTCATTAAACCAAGGAAGCAGGTTTGAATGTGATCTACTCGCTTACTTGCACGTTCGGAAGCAGAAACCGAACGAATCTTTGGCTGAAAATCGGCCGCAAAGGGATTGCTTAGCCTGGCTCAACGTCGAGCGCAGGCAAGACCGGAGTTTCCCGCCAATCCAAGAAAAAGATATCACACTTCTTCCAGTTTCGGATCACCGGGACTCGAAGAAGTGTGAGAAATTCAAAACCCTCGACCGATCGTCCGGTCAGATCCCGTACAGATTCCGGTACTTCGCGCCGAGTCCGGCTAGGTAATCCTCTGCCCCCATCGGCTTGCCGGTCACCGAAGCGATGAGCTCCTTTGGCGGGAACTTGCTGCCCTGTCGGTAGATCTTGGTCTGGAGCCAGTTCAGGATCGGAGCGAAGTCGCCGACCGCGATGAGCGCATCGAGATCGCCGAGATCAGCCTGCATCGCTGCCCAAATCTGGTAGCTCAGTAGGTTGCCCATGGTGTAAGTCGGGAAGTAGCCGATCGAGCCCATTGACCAGTGAACATCTTGGAGGCAGCCCTCGGAGTCTGTCTTCGGGGTGATACCGAGATACTCTCCGTACTTCGCGTTCCATGCGTCTGGAATGTCTTTGACCGCCAACTCACCCTTCAGGACGGCGCTTTCGATTTCAAACCGAATGATGATGTGAAGGTTGTAGGTCAGCTCGTCTGCTTCCACGCGGATGAACGATGGCTGAACGCGATTAACCGCCTTGAGGAACTTGTCGAGCGAGTGGTCCTTCAGGGCCGGGAAAGCATTTTGGAGGTCGCCATAGACCCATTCCCAGAAGGCGCGAGAGCGGCCAACGAGGTTCTCCCATAGGCGCGACTGGCTCTCATGAACGCCCAGCGAAACGCCGCCGGCAAGCGGTGTTCGATCCCAAGCTTTGGGTGAGCCCTGCTCGTAGAGACCGTGGCCGGCCTCGTGCAACGAGCCGAAGATGCTACTTGGCAGGTACGGCTTGAATCGGGTCGTAAGCCGGACATCGTTCACCGAGAACGTGGTGCAGAACGGATGCGGGGCCGTGTCCTGTCGACCGCGTTCGAGGTCGAAGCCAATTGCCTTCACGTAGTGGAGCGTGAGTTTCTGCTGCGCAGCGGTGTCCCATTCGCCGTGGAGGAAGGAGTCATCAACCGGACCCTGAGCGGCGATGGCCTTTACGAGCTCAACTTGTGGACCCTTGATGGCGTCGAACATGGTCCGTACCTCGCCCGCGGTGGCACCTTCTTCGTAGATATCGAGAAGCGCGGTGTAGATGTCATCGGAATAGCCGTAGCATTCCGCTTCCTCACGGGAGAGATCGAACAGCTTCTCCAAAACTGGAGCGAATGCGTTGAAGTCGTTGTTGGCTCTGGCGTTCACCCATGCTTCATGGCCAAGCACGGATGCTTTCATTTTTTCTTCGACCAAACGACTTGGCAACTTAGTTTTTAAAAGGAGTTGCCGCTTGACGATCCGAATCAGGGCTTCATCGTCTTCGGAAGTCGGTTGGGCAGACTCCGTCCAGCGCTGTGTGTCGTCGGCCACAAACATCTCGTGGGCCATTCGGCTCAAGATGCTCATGTGCTCGGCACGGGCATCGGAGCCTTGCTTTGGCATATACGTCTGCTGGTCCCAGTCCATGATTACCGCCGCGACGTTGAGCGCGTTCACATCGAACAATCGGTCCTTCAGGGACTCCAGTGCATTAGCCATGCCCAAATTGTACTTTGTGAGCCTGAATTCACTGAAAACTTCATAATTTAAAGACGAAAATTGAAAAAACTTATTAAAATCTCGTGAAACATTCAAAAAGACGAGAATAATAGAACCATGAAGTCAAGTCTTCATCCCATCCCACCACGAGACCCGGTCTCCGGCGGAGAGCTTTACATCAGCGAACTCGCCAGCGAAGAGTCCGGGATAACGATTCGAGGCAAGTTCGAGATCCCGAGGTATGCGAAGCTTGAGCCCGAGCACGTTCAATTCTTGGAAGCATTCCTGAAGTGCCGCGGAATGCTCAGCCACGTAGAGAAGGAGCTTGGCATCAGCTACCCAACCGTGCGCGGGCGACTCGATGCCTTGCTTGCCGCACTTGACCTACACCCGCCCCAGCAAGAGAACCGCCGGGAAGCGATTGTGGATGAAAAACGACGAATTATCGAGCAGCTTGAGAACGGCGAACTGTCGGCTCAAGAGGCAAAGCGAAGATTACAGGAACTCCGATGAAAGAACAAATTCGAAAAATCAACCAACTCGTAGCCGATGGTGCTTTGACCGCCGATGAAGCGGCCGATTTGATCGAGGCGTTGATGCAGGGAGAACGCACCGAATCCGAACGTGTGGCTCCTGATGCGGGCACTCCTCCTCCTCCGCCCGATGCTCCTAAGCCACCCGTAGATCAGATCTCAGGCTTCTTCCAAGACCTGGAGCGGATGGCTCGTGAAAAGACCGAGTCCATTGACTGGGCCGATCTTGGCCGAAAGATGAACGAAGGCGCCAAGCGTGGGCGAGATATCGTTCGCGAGACGATCGATGACATTTCGAAGGGATCGGTCAACCTTGGCTGGCTGGGAACGAGTGAGCACAAGAGCATCGACCTGCCGTTGATGGTTCCAACCGGCAAGGTGCTTCGGATCGAGAATCCGATTGGCGACATCCATATCCATGGCGGAAAGGAGATCGGAAACGTTCGAGCCGAGGCTTCAATTCGGGGCGCGTCACTTGATGACGCGAAGGCAAAAGCTGACCAATACACCCTCACGATCGAGGAGAGCGACCATGCAGTCGTGATCAAGCAGCCGGATATGACCGGGCTCAACGTCGACTTGCACATCGAGCTTAATGGCTTTGCCGCAATCGAAGTGCGGGCCGAGTCGGGCGACATCCACATCCACGAGACCGGCGCTGGCGTACGCATCAACAGTCGATCCGGCGACATTCACCTTTCGGGGCTGAATGGCGCAATCGAGGTCAGTTCCGATTCTGGAAATGTTCACGTTTCAAACGTAACGGCGACGATCATCAATATCGAGCACAAGTCAGGCGACGTCTCGTTGGAAAACATTCGCGGAAACGTCAGTGCAAGAACCGCAAGCGGAGATGTGAGTGCCAAGCGTTTGGAAAGCAAGGTGATCTCGCTTGAAACCGTTTCCGGGGACATCGCGGTGTCGCTCATCAATGCAGTCAGCGGTACCGTCAACATTCGGACGGTGTCCGGTGATGCGAACATCGAGATTCCCGCGAATTCGGATTCTCGGGTTTCGATCTCGACGCTCAACGGCGAAGTTGCATTCAGCGGTGAGCTTTCAGAAGAGCATCGAACCGCGCAGCGGATCACCGGCCGGATCGGCGAAGGCACCGGCGTGTTGGACATTAGCGCGGTCACCGGCGACATCGCCGTTCACGTCAGCCTCCCGTAAACCAGCCTGCCAGAATCCAGCCTGCTGGTGTGATATATGCCGATCCGAGTTTTGCTCGGGTCGGCACAATAGTGGTCATGAACTACTGGCTGATGAAGTCCGAGCCGGACGTTTACTCAATTGACCATCTCGCCAATGCGGGCAAGCCTGAAATGTGGGAGGGTTGCCGAAACTACACGGTTCGCAACTTTATTCGAGACTCGATGGCCATCGGAGACCTTGCGTTCTTTTATCATTCGAATTCGGCGCCGAGCGGAATTGTCGGAGTTCTAAGAATCTCGAGCGAGGCCTATCCTGATCCGACGCAGTTCGATCCGACTTCGGAATACCACGACCCGAAGAGCCTGCCAGACAACCCGCGATGGCTTGTTCGAGACGTTGAATTCGTTGAGAAATTTTCGCGCGTCGTGCCCCTCGCGGAGCTGCGTCAGACCACGGGCCTTGAAGAAATGTTTGTAACTCGGCGCGGGCAGCGGCTCAGCATCATGCCGGTAACCCCGGATGAGTGGACGGTGGTTATGAATCTGCCTGGGCTACGCTAAACGCCTCACGCAGTGTCATCACGGGAAGCATTACGGCGGTGGCGAGGTCCACAATTTCGGCGAGGTGGGTGAGTCGAGGGTCCCAGCGAGCAAGTGCCTGTGGCCGGACCGCGATCGTCACGTTGCGATTACGGCTCGCAGCGTCGCGCACGAGTCGCTTCGCCGTGTCGGTCCAGGTACGGACACTCATCCCAGCTTGCTGCGCCGAACGCGCTTGCTTCAGTTCAATCGGAAAGTGCCGCCAAGCCGGTGGGCAGAAGACCCCTTCCGAGCTTAGGAATTCGATGCCTTCGAAGTGCTGGGTCTCCGCCGATTCGGGCCAAACCTGCTTCACCGCGACGCCTCTCGGCGAATGTCCGATGGCCCGGAGCAGGACAAGAGCCTCTTCGTATCGGGAGGCGGATTCGTCGGGATGCTTGCACAGCCAATCTAGATCATGTCCCTCGTTCAAAATGGCGTCCGCCGTGGTCGGAAAAGCTCGGATCACTCGGTTGGAAACAAAGAACTGGAACTTCAGTCCTCGCTCCTTGGCGAACTCGAAGATTCGCAGTAACATCGCCGGCTCGCCATGCCCAAACTCCTCCGCATCTGGCGTATCCCACGGAACGTAATCGACATCGAATCGAAGGCAGAAAAACATGCTCAAATCCGACCTGCAAACAGGTTACTTACCGCGGAACAACGCCTTCCTATTCCAAGTCTAAAAAGGCTAACGTTCTGGGGGAGGAATGGTTGGTCTTTTGACTTTTTTCCGTTAAACTCTCTCTGAGGATTGGTTTTGCCCATGAATTTTAGAGTTTTGAGTTTGGCTGCAAGCCTATTTCTGGTTGCCGTTGCTCCCGCCCAGACCGTTGGTCCCGTGAGCGAATCGCTTGGACGGAGAAGCCGAGTCATCGGTAATCCGGCCGTTTCTATTTTTGCACCGAAACCACTGGGATTGGTTTTGCGAAGCATCTTGAAGCGAAACATCCCTGCGAAGCGCAAGAACGAAATCGTGCCTGGCTACGTTTTGGTCAAGTTTCCGACCAAGGTCGCGGCAGAGCTAACGAAAACTGAAGCGACACGCGCTCGTTTTGTGCCTACCGGATTGCGCTCCGAGAATTTTCGGAACCGGATTCAGCGGTCCGGCTGGACGGTATGGCAACTCGGAAAGGGCGAGGATCCCAAGGCGGTCGCGGCCAGCCTGAAGGGCAAACCAAACGTCGTGGCGGCACAGCCGCTCAACAAGATTTATCCACTCTTGCCCGAGCCCAATGACGGGGACTGGAACGTTATTGAAATCGGAGAGCCAATGATTCCGCTTGGAGAGGGCGTCACGTATCGCCGGCTCTGGTATCTCGATGAGACCAGCGCTTTCGATGCTTGGAACGATTGGCCCAATCGATGGTTTACGAGCGCCGACAAACCGCAGAACGTGCCGATGATCGCGGTGATCGACACCGGGGTTGAGCGACAACACCCGGACTTCATCAACGCCGGGGGATTTGACAGCAGCATCGAAGAGGGCGGGCAGTTCGATTTGAGTCTGGACGCCCAGTTCAGCTTTGGCGAAGTTCTGCAAGAAGGATCCACCGAAGATGCGATGGGGCACGGCACTCACGTCACCGGTCTTGCCCTGGCTTCTGGCAACAACGGAAACTGGAACGGGAAGGGAATCGTCGGGCTCGGCTATCCGAGCAAGGGAATCAATCTCCGCGTTTTCGATGACACAGGAAACGGCTCAGACGCCGATGCAGCAGGCGCGATTTTTTACGCGACCGATCATGGCGTGGACATCATCAACCTTAGCCTTGGCACGGAAAACTTCTCGCAGCTCTTCCAGGACGCGGTGACCTACGCCTGGCAGAAAGGCGTTCTCGTCGTGGTGGCCTGTAACGAGGATGGCGCCGGTGGCGGTGACTTAGGGCCGATTTATCCTGCGGCTTGCAGTGGCGCTTTCGCGGTCACGGCAAACGGTTACGGCTACATCCATGCCTCGGACTACTATGCGGGCACCGGTTCGTACATCGACCTCGCTGCACCGGGAGGAAACATCATCCTCGATTACAGCAACATCGAAGACCCAATCGCGATGCTGGCGTACATCTACTCCACCACGATGACCACCTACAACCCGATCATGGATGTCGGGGCGCCTGGTTACGACCTTGGCTACGGCTACTTGATTGGAACATCGATGGCGAGCCCGATCGTCGCGGGCGCGGCGAGCTTGTACTACGGCAAGAACGATATGGATCGAGCTCAGGGCATGCAGAACCTGCGGGCCTATAGAGCCTTGCAGCGGTCGGCACTGAGCGTGTACGGCGCACCGAAAGGCTCGTGGGAGACCCACCAGGGTTACGGCTCGCTTGATGCCTACTATCTGTTGCAGGATGCGGACGCTCGAGGAGCTACCGCCGGGGCAATCGAAGGAATCGTCTACAACGAAGGCACCGCCCAAGGCAACGCTACGGTTCGCGCTAAGAAGGACGGTGGCACGATCACCTACCAAACCTCGACCCTTGCTAACGGTACTTACCGATACGACCAGCTGGCACCGGGCATGTACACCGTAACCGCGGTGGCCTTTGGGAAGACCAAGGTCCGGCGCGTTGAGGTCATTTCGGGCAGCGATGCACCGGCGACGGACTTCTGGTGCGGAACTTACACCGGTGACGACACCGCGCCGATCGTGGATCGATTCGCGTTTTCCAACTGGGAAGGCGTCCCCACGGGTGGCGCCTACTCAGCATCTCGATTTAAGCTCTGGGCATACGACACCGAGACGGGAATCGAGAAGTACCAGATCAAGATTGGTCGAACTGCTGGCGCAGGCGATGTTGTCGCGAACACCGAAATTGCTCCGACCAGCAATGAAGTCGTGCTGAATCATGCCGCTATCACGCCTAGCGCAAAACTTTACGCAACGCTAACGGTTACCAACGGTAACGGAACGACCACGACGATTTCGGTCCCGATGTCGGTGAACACCGAATGGGACGCCGCGTTTGTTTCCCAACAGGTTCCAAACACGGTCGCCCCTGGGCAAGTCTTCACGGTCGCATTCACGTTCCGAAACGCTGGTACGCAGAACTGGACCTCGGCGGATGTGCAGCGCCTTGCGCTGACCTCCATGCCCGTGGGTTCGACCACATTCGGAAAGAGCCGCCTAGGAATCCCGCCCGGAAGCAACGTTGCACCTGGCCAGACGATCACGGTTCAGGCACGACTTACGGCGCCGAACACGGTGGGCCTCTATGAGTCTTGCTGGAAGTTCACCCGCGGAACCGTCCAGTTCGGTTCGGCAAGCACATCGGTCTGGGTTACCGTTCAGTAATGGCAATCTCGCTCGCGAAAGCCCTGAAGCTCAAGAATCGCCAAGTGGCGAAGATTCAAAAGCTTCAGGGCATCGTGACCACTCACAATTCGCGCCTTGTTGGCGGCAGTGAGGAGTTTGATGTGGCGGCAAGTCTAGCCGAACTCCGAAATGCAACTGAGGCACTCGTGAAACTGAAAGCGGCGATTAGCCTCGCCAATGCTCCGATTCAGGAAACGATCTATCGCATCGGGGAACTGAAGAGTCACATCAGCTTCTTGCGGAGGATTCCGACCACGTCGGGAAAGTTCATGCAACCGTACGGAATGCAGGAACCGCAGGAGTACATCGCGACGCTTTCTGCCCGCGAAGTCGAAGAAGAAGTTTCACGGCTTGAAGCGGAGATCGACGAACTTCAAGATCGTCTGGACGAGCACAACGCCACCGTTTCCATTGAGTTTTCCGAGTGAAAAACCGTTAGAATGACGCGACCTCTAGGGGCGATTGACGGAATACGACTGACTTAGCACCTTCGATCAACATCGAATCCTGGCTGATTCTTGACAAGAATCATTGAACCTGATCATGCGGCCTATGGCCTCAAAACTCAAAGTTCGTGACTTCAATCCTCAAACCTTAAACATCAAGACTCTTCCTGCGGTCAGTCCCGTCGTCGCCCTTAGGGGAAATAAAACACGCAAAAAAAGCGCGAGGGAACCTAGGTTCACCTCGCGCTTTTTGCGTTCTGGTTTCTTAGCGGATTGCCTGTTCGGTCTCGGCATCGAAAAGGTGTACGCGGTCGAGGTTGACCACGAACTTGGCGACTTCGGTGACGCGGACCTTACTTTCGTTGCTGATGGCAGCAACCAGGTTGATTTTGCCGATCTTCAGATAAGCAACGTACTCGTGGCCGAGCGGTTCCATCACGTCAACGGTTGCCTGGACGCTGTTCGCATCGGTCGCAACCACGTTGCTTGGAATAGCAGCGTCGTGAATGTCTTCAGCGCGAATGCCGAGGGTGATCTTCTTGCCGCTCATATGAGCAGCCGGGTTGCCCTCTGGTACGGGGAGCTTGAATTCACCTGCATCAACAATCGCGACACCATTCTCGGTGCGGATTTCAGCATCGATGAAGTTCATCGGAGGAGAGCCGATAAAGCCCGCAACGAACTTGTTTGCCGGGTACTGATAGACCTTTTCGGGCTGATCACACTGCTGGAGGATGCCGTCGCGCATGATGGCCATTCGCTGGCCCATCGTCATCGCCTCGACCTGGTCGTGGGTGACGTATACGGTCGTGATTCCGAGCTGGCGGTGAAGTCGAATGAGCTCGGCTCGAGTCTGAACGCGGAGCTTAGCGTCCAGGTTGGAAAGCGGCTCGTCCATCAAGAAGACTTTCGGCTTTCGGACGATGGCTCGTGCAAGAGCTACGCGCTGTCGCTGACCGCCCGAGAGTTCCTTCGGCTTTCGATGGAGGTACTTCTCGATGTCGAGCATACGGGCAACTTCTTTGACCCGCTTGTCGATGTCTTCCTTGATCGTCTTGGCTTCGGCCAAATGGGTGATCTGCCAGAAGAAGCTCTTGAGTTCTCGAAGCCGAAGACCGAACGCGATGTTGTCGTACACGTTCATGTGCGGATAGAGCGCGTAGTTTTGGAAAACCATCGCAATGTCTCGATCCTTTGGCGGAACGTCATTGACGCGAACGTCGCCGATCATGATGTCTCCACCGGTCGCTTCTTCCAAGCCGGCGATCATTCTCAGGGCGGTGGTTTTTCCGCAGCCTGAAGGTCCGACGAGGACCATGAACTCTTGATCTTGGATGTCGAGGTTGAGGTCGCTGACCGCCTTGACGTCCTTACCGTACACCTTTGTTACGCTTTTGAACGCTACTCCTGCCAATAGGGTCTCCTGTTTCTGGACGGGTCCATTATAGCGAACTTAACGGAATCTGTTCAGTGTTCGCGTTGATTTCACGAAACTGGACGGATTTGTGTAGAATAAGAAAAGTTTGACTCATCAAACTTTTGAGTAAGTCTATGCAAAACATCGGATTCGTCGCGGTAAACCGCATCGTCGTTCGCGCAGATTATCGGCCCCGATTTGAGGAGCTGTTTTCAACTCGTGCCCACGCCATCGACCGCCTTTCCGGCTTCGTAAGCATGCAAGTGTTGCGTCCGGTGAAACCCGAAGAGCCCTATCTCGTGGTCAGTCAGTGGCAGGATGAGGACAGCTTCAAGGCGTGGACCGCCTCTCCAGAGTTCATCGAAGGGCATCGGCGCGCATTTGCCGACCTCGCGACGGCGAAAGCCTGTGGGGAAGCACCGCCGATGCAAAGTGAGTTCTCTACCTATTCAGTGCTGACGACCTGAGTCAGCGTGGCCGGACGACGTGAACGCCTTTTTCGAGGGTGACCTTTGCGTTCGCGAGGGTCTTGAGTTCGTAGAGTCGCGACTCAAAACTTCCGGCGGCAAAGAAGCCGCTCAGTTTCTGCGTAAGTCCGGGCATGATTTTCACCCGCAGCCGCATTTGGGCAAAGGTCTCGGCAAAGAGATCGGAAGCACGGCGATCGGTGAAGGTAAGGGCGACAAACTGTCCCGAACTGGCCGGGACTTCCTTTTGAATACTCTTCTGGTCGGCTAACGGCGTGGTCGCCAGTCGCTCGGAGAACCCAGGCAAAGCGCTTTCCATTCCAAGCGGTGCGCTCGTTTGGGAAGGCAACAAGGTGTAGACGGTGTCCTTCAACTCATACGTAAATCCGCAAGCGCGGCCGAGGCGATCCAGAGCGACCGGAAGGGTGACGTAGTTGAAGATCAGTGTTACTTTGCCTTGGATCTTTGAGCTCATCACAAAGCTCTGATCGAACTCGCTAAAAATGCGAGCAACAACCGCTTCTAAATCTTCGCCACTGAAGCTGAAGCTCGCACGTTTGGCTTCAAAACCAGGGGCTTCCGTGGTCTGGATTGCGGCTTGCTGCTTCGAGAAGATTCGGTATTCGTTGTTCTCAGCGGAAAACGTCGCGCCCACCTGAGTTAGAACGGATGCAAGCGCAACATCAATCTGCACTTTCGCGGCCGAGAACTGGACCTTGCCCTGCACATCGGGATCGATCGTATATCCGCTGACCTTGGCCTGCCGAAACAGTTCGCGAAGGACCTCGCGAACCTCTGCCCCTTGAGTTTTATAAGTAACCAGGACCGGCGCTTGACCGGAGATCGGGGCTATATCTCCAAAACCGCTCGACAAAACACCAAAAACAATCAGAGCAACACAGACCGCTCGCATGCCGTCATTCTATCGCTGGTCACTTAGGGTGACAACACGAAACTGTCGATTTCGTGCCTCAGATTTTGCGCGTTCCTCCGCAGGATTCGGCTCTCTTAACACTAAGTTGAAAATTGAGCTTCTTCCAAGGTTGGGGCCCTAGCCAAGTGTCACTTTGGTCGAACTACGTAGACGCCATTTTTAAGCTTCACGCTCACGTTGGCAAGATTCTTGAGTCGATACAACCTTGACGCTTTAGATTCGCTGGGGAGGTTCCCGGAAATCTTTGGCAAGTTCGGAGAGATGCGGCACTTCGCGTTCATTTGTCGGAACAGCGCGGTGATCTCATCCGCGACCGGGACGGACCGCAGTCGCTTTGCCGGTAATTTTCCTGCCGTGCTCGCCCTGGGGGGCGCCATTAGCTCCACCGTGCCGCCGTCAAGAACAAGAATGCGGCTGCTTTTGGAGGGAGCGAGATTCATAGCCACCTGAAGGGTTGGCTGCAGAACGTAGCAACCCGCTCGCAACTCGGCGTGAAACCCGTGAACTTCGCCGAGGAAAGCTAGAACATCCTTCAGCATCATCGAGTTAAATGTGCAATACGCCTTACCTTCAATTTTCGGGCTGAGTACGAACGACACGTATGCTTCGGAAAAGATTCGAGAAAGGAAGTCACGAATGTCTTCGTCGGAACCCGATCCGATCGTGATCAGTTTCTCTCCGACCCCCATTCCAACGGGTTCTTTCTGGATAGGACTGCTCAAGGGGGCCCGATCCCCGGTGACAAAATGAATCCCGCTGTTGGTACTAATCCTAGAAAGAGGACTCGGCGATTTTTCCTTACTCAGTACTTGCCAGATTTCGGATTCTACACGGTAGCGCGCGTTGACTTGCCTGAGCACGGCCTCTAAGACAACGGTGAATGGAACTTGCGATAGATTTACCGTCACGTTCCCCTGAACGGTTGGATCGATGTTGTAGCCTACAACCTCCACTTTCTTAAAGAGGCTTCGTAGCACTTCTCGTACGTTTTCGTTCTTGGCTTCGAACTTTTCGACAATTTGAATTCGTTGTGGAGCACTTATGCGGTGGCTAAAAGAGGCCTCGCCGTCCGAAAGACCCAGCGTCGAACCGTCGGCCGTGCAAACCCCGCTGATCCCGAAAAGAACACCCGCCAATACCGCAATTTTCATCACATCATCAAGACGGCGAAACCGACCCTGCGTAATCAGAAAAATTGTCGTGCAAGCAAACTTCAACAAAGTCCTTGCAGAACGCGCCGGAATCGCCGTGCTTCAAGACGACGGTCTCCGCTAGCTTCAAACTTCGCTGAAGCCAATCCATGTTCATAATAAGTCCATGTCCGACGCGATCAAGCGTATCGTAGCTACCGACTGCGGCTCCACCACGACCAAGGCCATCCTCATTGAGCAGAACGAGGCCGGCGATTATCGCCTCGTTGCCCGTGGTGAGGCACCGACGACGGTTGAACGACCGTTCGAAGACGTGACCCTCGGCGTGCTCAACTCGATCACCGAGCTTGAGGAGATCACCGAGACCACGGTCCCGGCAGGCTACACCGCTGGCCGACGAACGCTCATTAAGGACGGGAAAGTTTGGCGACAGCTTAAAGAAGGCGCTCGAGAAAGCAGTGGCGTGAACGGCCCGCTCGAAAGCTCCGACCTGTACGTTTCGACTTCGAGCGCGGGCGGCGGCTTGCAAATGATGGTCGCGGGCGTGGTCAAGTCGATGTCGGCAGAATCCGCCGAGCGCGCTGCCCTCGGTGCTGGCGCGATCCTGATGGACACGCTGGCGGTTGATGACGGACGGAAGGACTACCAAAAGGTCGAACGACTTCGACAGCTTCGCCCGGACATCATTCTCATGTCGGGTGGAACCGATGGCGGAACCACCAGCCACCTTATCGAAATGGCGGAAGTCATTCGCCGCGCCGACCCGAAGCCACGATTTGGCGACATGAAGCTGCCGATCATTTACGCGGGCAATAAACAGGCCAGCGCAGACGTCGGCAAAGTTCTCGGCGAGGGCATCAGCCTGCAGGTGGTTGACAACCTTCGACCGACCCTCGAGAAGGAAAACCTCGGCCCCGCGCGAGAAGAGATCCACGAGATGTTCTTGGAACACGTGATGCAGCAGGCGCCGGGCTATTCGAAGCTCCTCGAATGGACCAGCGAAGAGGTCATGGCCACGCCAAACGCGGTGGGCAAGCTGCTTAAGGAATACGCTGAAAACGAAAAGATCAACGTTCTTGGCGTGGACATCGGCGGCGCGACCACCGACGTCTTCTCCGTCTTCCTCTCTGGTTCCGGCGAGCGAATCTACAACCGAACGGTTTCCGCCAACCTCGGCATGAGCTACTCGATTTGTAACGTCCTGAAGGAGACCGGAGTCGAGAACATCGCGCGATGGCTACCGTTTGAGATTTCTCCCGCCGAAGTGCGAAACCGACTTCGCAACAAGATGATTCGTCCGACGACGATTCCTCAGACTTACGAGGACTTGCTCATCGAGCATGCGGTTTCGCGCGAAGCATTGCGGCTTGCCTTCTTGCACCACAAGTCCCTCGCCCGCGACCTCGTTGGCGTTCAGACCGAATCCAACATCGACCGTCTCTTCAACCAAGGCGCGGCGGGGCAGAGTTTGGTCAACATGATGGCGCTGGACATGGTCATCGGCTCTGGCGGTGTGCTTTCTCACGCACCAAACCGAGCGCAATCGGCATTGATGATGATGGATGCCTATCTGCCGGAGGGCGTCACCATGCTCACCGTCGACAGCATCTTCATGATGCCGCACCTCGGCGTGCTTTCTGAGCACCTGTACGAAGCGGCGAAGCAAGTATTTGAGTACGACTGTATCGTCAAGTGCGGACACTGCATCGCACCGGTCGGAACGGGCAAGGACGGCGAACCTTGCGTTACGATCTCCGGCGACGGCATCAACGTCTCCGTGCCATTCGGCGAAGTCAAGGTGATTCCGGTCGGTCGAGACGAGTTTAAGAACGTCACGATTACACCGGCAAAAGGCTTTGACGTTGGGGAAGGAAAGGGCAAGGCCATTCAGGTCAAGCTGGAAGGCGGCACGGTTGGCGTCATCGTTGACGCCCGAGGACGACCTTTCGACATCAATCTGAACACGCCAAACCGCATCCAGAAGCTTCGCAGCTTCCTGAACGCCCTTAGTTTGCCATTGCCAAAATAAGGTGTTTTGAGTTCACGGAATCGTGTGACCTCGTACATTTTGCGGGTGACCTAAACTCTTGCAAAAGCGTCCCCGGCTTGCTCGGAGACACCAGAGAGGAAAAATGCGCACTTCACCCGTTGCTATCGGAACCCTTACGGTTGCCGCGCTTGTCATCTTGGCTTGCGGCGGCTCTGGCGGAGGATCGTCAAGTTCTGGCGGATCGACCTCTAGTTCGAGCGGAGGCTCAGGAACAACGGCAGGTGGCACCGGCCCAGCGCCAATTCTCGATCCGACGCCAAAGGTTCGCTTCGCGAACTTCACGGAATATGAGCGCATTCGCGTTCGTGTCAACGGAGTAACGATCGTTGACAACTTGGCGCAGGGCGAATTCTTTGATCGAACCTTCTCGGGCCCAGATGTTTACTGGTCGGTCACCGACGCCACGACTGGCAACTACGTCTTCGGTGGCTACCAAAAGATGGAGTACTCGTTCCAGGTCTTCGCCTTCGCTGGTTCCAACTCGGCCTTCAACTGGCTGGACTTCCCGATCGGATACGCGAACAATTTTGCTTGGGTCAACCTGATGTCGGCGTACAAAGCAACGCCAAACCTCGACGCGGCTTGGCGACGAGTGAGCCAGACCGATTCTCAGCGCACGGTAGTCGGCCCGGTTGGAGCCATCCAGAGCGGCGGCAACGCCCTTACGGGCTCGTTCCCGGTGGATTCGCCTCTCTTTGTCGGCTTCTACGAGCGCGGAAAGACGAACCCGATCGCGGGAACGGTTTACGCCGAGAACCTCGACAAGAACTTCTCGTATTTCCATGCGGTGTACACGAAGCCGGACGGCGACAAAGGCTACATCACCTGGAAGCTGTCTGAGAACACGATCAAAAACTGAGACTCTTGAGTTCAAAACGTGCGTCGGACTCCCGCTTCGGGAGCCGACGCATTTTTTATGTTGCAATCCTCGGCATCGCTCGTGTCATACTATTACGAACTCTGGAGACAGCAGGTGGCTTAATTGCCTTAAGCGATTCGCAAGAATCGGCCCGCCGAGGGGATACAAGAGAATACGTTGGAGGTTCGCCTCGCACACGTCTCTGTCCTTCGGTTTGGGCAGGGGCTTTTTTGTTGCCGAAGGCTTCCGAGAAAACAGGAGCAATATGCCGACCGCAGAAAAAGCACAAGTCATCGAGCAAACGCGGGAGTGGTATTCCAAGTCGAGCGGCGTAGTCTTTACCGACTATCGCGGACTCAAGGTTAAGGACCTGCAGGCGCTTCGCGCTAGCCTTCGAGAGAAGGGCGCCGAGCTGCACATCGTCAAGAACACCTTGTTCCGCCAGGCCGCGGGCGAAGCGGGACAGAATCTGCCCTTCGAATACGACAACGGAACAACCGCTTATGCGTTTGTGTTCGAGAACGAGCCGGAAGTGGCCAAGCTGCTCCTCGATTACGCACGAACCAGCAAGAAGCTGGTGGTGAAGGGTGGCCTGTTCGCCGGCCGAGCTTACACTTCGGAAGAAGTTGTGGGCATCAGCGAACTGCCATCGAAGGAAGTACTGATCTCGCAAGTGATCGGTGCCATCGCTGCACCGCTAACCAATCTTGTGGGCGTTATCGAGGCGCTATACGCCGATCCGATTCGCACCATTTATGCCGTGGCCGACAAGGTCAATGAGGGTGTAGAAACCCCGGCAACGACATCTGAAGAGACCCCAGCCGAAGCGCCCGCCGCCGAAGCTGTGGCAGAACCGGAAGCCACCGAGGCTCCGGCCGAAACCCCGGCGACCCCGGAAGCAGAAGGAAACTAACAACCATGGCAACCACCGTAGAATCACTCGTCGAATCGATTGCAGGAATGACCGCAATTGAACTCTCAGAACTCAAGAAGGCCCTCGAAGACAAGTTCGGCGTAACCGCCGCTGCTCCGATGGGTGGCTTCAACCCAGCCATGTTCGCTGGCATGGGCGGCGGCGCAGCAGCTGCTGCACCGGTTGAAGAAGAGAAGACCGAATTCGATGTCATCCTCACCGAAGCTGGCGCTGCCAAGCTTCAGGTTATCAAGGTCGTTCGAGAACTCACGGGTCTCGGCCTCAAAGAAGCCAAGGACCTCGTCGATGGCGCTCCACAGCCACTCAAGCAGGGCATCAGCAAGGACGATGCCGAGAAGATCAAGAAGTCGGTCGAAGAAGCCGGCGGCAAAGTCGACATCAAGTAATTCCTTACAAGATGTTAACGGGCCTCGGCGATTTTCGCCGAGGCCCGTTTTTTGTTTTGTAGTAGCATCGACCACGCGATGAAACAGCTCCGATCCAAAACCCAGATCAAGCGCTTCCTTGAAGCAGCGGAAATGCGGGAGATGGACGTTGCGTTTCTACTCCAAGACTGGGCGGATGGCTACAACGTCGGCGGCATGTTTCGCGTAGCCGATGCTTGCGGGGCGGTGGAGATCTTTGCGAGCGGGAAGACGCCGACGCTCGAGAATCCGATGGTCGGCGTGACCAGCATGGGGGCGCATCGGCGGGTGCCGTTCCACCACTTTGCCCGGCATGATGAAGCGGTCGCGGCCGCCAAGGCAGTGGGCTACACGCTTGTGGCGGTTGAGGTCGCAGATTCTGCGGTGTCGTACACCGAGTTTGAGTACCCCGACAAGTTGTGCTTGGTGTTAGGCAGTGAGGGCGGGGGCATCTACGGCAACGTGCTCAAGCAGTGCGATGCGGCAGTGTTTATTCCGATGGCCGGGAAGGGAAGAAGCATCAACGTCCACGTCGCGGCGGCGGTGGTGGCGTTCCATGCGCGTTGCTCTCCAACTGCTTTATCTTCGGAATCGGATTGCTAAGCACCACCGTCATTCGACGACAGTAGTCGTCGATTAGCTCGAGCTCACCGCGTGGCTGGCGTTCTAAGCCGATGATGCCGTAGGAATTCAATAAATTCTTGTCTTTCGTTAGTCCAGACACCCAAGCTTTCGCCTTCTCGCGGCCATGGATTGGTTGTGTTCCGTTGTAAGTGCAAAGAACCAAGGTCGTGATTGCGCCAATGGTACGGTATCCCTCGGATGTTTGCGCGACCAAAAGTGAAACTGGCCCACCTTGGTAGCGCCGATCGATAAGGATCTCTGAACCCGACTTAGAAACCTTGGCCGATTCTAGAGGTTGACTTAGATCGAGCCGTGCGTCAACGAACTCTCGCAAGAATCGAGACATTTCGGCGTCTGAGATTGGTTGGTCCTTCTTGTCGAGCTCCCATCGGTAACGATTAACGCACGCGCCATCCGCCCTTTCGACACAAGCTAGGACTTTTCTGGCAACGTCTTCGGCGGTTTCCGCCCTCGTCAAGAAGTAGCCGAGGATTCCGGCAGATAAAACACCGAGTCCGATGGTCACCGATCTAAGCCAGCGCGGTTTATTGGATTGGTTCTTTTTGGACTTCATCAAGGATTTCGATCCTTCCAAAACAGTGATGACTCTGGGTCACCCAGCGTTGTGAACCGGATCAAGTGACCATCCACCGCGTTACCGAGGAATAGAGTTGGCATATATGGGTTATGCAGCGATGCACGAGGAGGTGTGCAGCCTGTTGTGAACGTGAGAGGGAAGTTGCCGCGTAATCTCATCAAAATCGGCATCCACTCGCTGTCTTCCTCGACGACAGCGAAAGTGAAAGAACCTTCGATCCCGTGCCAGTCACAAGGAGCTTCGAACATCGCTTTCTTGAAGAACGGGCTGTCGCCGCTACGAATGAGCAGGAACATCTGAAGATTGCTCGGCAAACCCATTTCCGCTGGAGTCCCAAAGTTGCCGTCGCCATCATGCTCAGCGCGGTACAAAGCCGTCGCGATGGAAATGTTTCGCAACTTGGCGATTGTCTCGGTCGTTCGAGCGCTACGCTGCGTGGAAACAAACACTGGGTAGAGCAGCGCGGCAAGGACGGCTAAGATCGCCAGCACCATGAGAAGTTCAAGCAGCGAGAAACCACGCTTGCCCGCACGCTCTCTTAGATTTCTCGCTATTGCCACTTGCCGACCATGATACAGCACTTCGGTCGCAATGAGGCGATAAAAAAGCCCCGCTGACTAACATCAGCGGGGCGGTAAAGATCGACTAACTTACTTAGCGATCTTTGCGATAGCAGCGTTGAGCGACTTTACGCCAGCTTCGTCTGCCTTGAGGTTGGTCATCGTCTGGGCGACCTTCCAGTTCTTGTAGACCAAAACGGTGTTCTTGACGTCGGCCGAGGTGTTGATCTTGTATGCGCTAACGGCATCTTCGTTCTTTTCGAGAACCGAAACCGCGGTTGCCTGCTTGAGGTTTGGAATCATTCCCTTAACCATGCTGACGTAGGCAGCTTTCTTTCCGGCTGGTGCGAGGATGACGACCATGGCCTTGAATTCGCTCGACTTGTTAGCTTCGACGGCCTTGTTGAGGGCGCTGACGATCTTGCCAACATTTGCGCTGTCATCGCCGTTGACCCAAACCTGAACCTGTGGTCGGTTCTGGAAGGTGCAAGGGAAGCAGTCGGTCGAACCCGCGAGAGGGCCAGCAACGTGCGTTGGGTGGAATGGCGTGATGGCTTCGCCTGGCTTGAGACCAGAGTTAGGGCCAGCGAACGCGACGGCGCTGAGAGCGATAAGGGTGTTGATCATGGTCTTTTCCTCGTTTGGGGGCAGAATCACTGCCTACAATCCATTCTAAGTCCGTGAAGGACAAAATGGTTCCCAATTTATAAAGAATTGAGAATTTTAAGCTGATAAAGTTGCGACGGGCGGCCTTCTCTGACTGCCCGTCGCATTGTCGAGCCTAGTTTACGGTGAACGTTCGAGGTGCTCCATTGATAAAGAAGCGATTCGATGTGGTGTGCCGGAATCCAACCTCGAACGGATACTCCCCAGGGACGAGCGGGCAGCGCAGGTTCACCGAAAGCGCCAAGGTTCCACCGGGCGGAACGGAGACACCCTCAGGAATCGGCTCGCTGAGCCAACCCCAAGTGGTGACGGCTTCTGGAATCAAAGAAACGAGGTCAAAGTTTCCTCGGGTCCATGTTGACGTTCCGGTATTGCGCATCGTGATGGTGTAACTCACCGTTCCACCGGCAAAGAAGTCGCCATCGAAGTTCTCCGATACCAGGACACCTTTGTCGGGGGTCACGTACACCGGAACGTTGTTCGTAAAGTCGCCGAAGTTCTCACGACCACCTTCTCGCATTCGCCATTGCATGTTCACAAATCCACGTGTGTTCGGCGCGATAACGGGGAAGAAGTACTCCTTCGACTGGTTCGTCCGAACGTTGTCGGTCACGGGAAGTGGCACGTTGTTTCGGCCCCAAGTGGTGTTGTTGAACGGGTTTTGCGAAACGAGATAGTAGTTGCCGGCATTGGTCCAAGATCGCGTTCCGACGTTCTTCATGATCACCCTCACGTAATAGCGCTGACCTGCCTGCATGAACGTTGGAGTGGAGAAGCTCACGAACTGCGCATCGTTGCCGTCGCGTACTTCCAGCATTCGGAACGGAGTGGTCTGACCAAAGTTCGCCGCCGGTGCGGCGCCGCGGCGCATTTGCCATTGGAACAGGTGGAAGCCAACTGTATTCGGTGCGACGATGTTAAAGCGGAATGTCTTGAGCATTCCGGGTGCAACCGTCTCCGTGGGTCCCAAGGCAACGTTGACTCGTCCCCAGGTGTTCGTTCCAAACGGTAGCGAGATCAGTCGATAGGACTGGGCTTCGCTCCAAGTCGTTGAACCAGTGTTGCGAAGGGTAACCGTCGCTTCGGTCTGAGCTCCGCGATACAGCGGAGTTCGGAAAGTAGCATCGATGAACTGCGCATCGTTCACCACACCTCGCGGAATCAGCTGTCCGGTGTTCAGGCGAAGAATGGCAGCATCAACCGTTCCGGCCGTTCCTAGCGAGAGGTCGCTGATGTTCAGTTGCCAGGTTCCGGTGGCCGTTTCGCCCCAAAACGTATTCGCACTAAAGTTCCACACCAGACCGTTTGTGGTGTCAGAGAAGTCTTCGGGTTTCAACAAGGCAACGGTCCCCGCTGGACTCACCAGCTCGATTCGAAGCTGCCCGATGTTGTTATGATCGGTATTCAGAAACAGCTGGACATCCTCAAGCGGTGCTGCCGCAGACATTTCGAACGGAATGGAGACGACATCGTTGTCCGGAATACCAACCGGATTTTCAAGTGCGTTCGACGTAAAGCTTGGAGCGGTGACTCCATCGAACATCGCTCCGTCCCGAATCATGTCGAGTACGCGAACTTGGCCGAACCCGTAGCTGTTATTGAACTGGCGCCCAGCTGCGTTCGTGATCCAGCCGCCGCGTGGATTGGTGTTGTCCTCGGTATTGATCGGGGTGGAGTTTCTCGCGATCAGATGCTTAATGACTCGGGTCTGGAACATGCTTGGCCGGCTCAGGACCGACTCCTGGAACTGGGCCATCACGCCGCCCATCATTGCTACCGACGCACTGGTTCCCATGAACTGGTCGGTGTAGCCAGGAACCATTCTCGCGTTCGATCCCAGTCCTCCGGACAGAGATTCGGTGGTTCCGAAGCCCCGCAGGATCGTTGGGGAGCCAAACATGCTCGGCTCGCGAGAAATCGACGCCGGCGCCGTGCAGAAAACGTTCGGGCCGAACGCCGAGTTCTCGATCATCTCGTTATCTCCGGTCGACGTGTTGATGTTGTAACCGCTCACAACGATCACATCCGAACTGGTGAGCATCTCATCAGCTTCCGCGGTTCGATTCATGTTTCCGGACGGCATCAAGTGCACGAGACTGAGGTTCGTACTCGACTGTTGTAGGCCGGTGCGAGCCAGTGGGGCAGAGAGCCAAGGAATCGTGATTACGCTTCCGTGAACCATGGCGCTATTTGGATAGCCGCTGTTCATGGCGTTTACATAGGCAGAGATCGGGCCAGAAACGACGTTGACGCGGACACCATTCGCCGTTGCGTGTGGAGCCGTACCGCAAACTCCAATTCCGTTTCCGCCTCGGGCAGTTGCCAAACCGATCATCGCAGTGCCGTGGAAGGAACCAGGCTGACGGACGTCGTTATCGTTTCCTATGAAATCATAACCAAACGTGTTGATGGCAACGTCCGGGTGAGCACCTTCGAAACCGTCATCGAGGAAGTTGATCGGGATTGGAAACGGGGAATACCCCTTGGACGAGCCGGTGTATGACTGAGCGAACGCTTCCAACCCGATAATAGCTTGGCCGTAGTAGTAAGTGTCATCGGACGGCGCGTTGGGCTGCGTCTCGATCGCATAGACATACGGGTCGTTCGGAACGAACTGGCACTGCATTCGCGGTGCCACCACGTCTTGCCAAGCGCCAATAACGTTGCGGTTCCGTCGCAAGCGAGTGACTTCATCTGAAACGAGCGACGAATTGGCGACGGTGAAGACAAAACTGTCCTTCATCGAAGGAAGCGCGCGTTTGTACTTGAGGCCGTTGAGAGTGGCGAAAATCTCTGCGTTCTGGTTCGGCTTAAGTTGAATCACGATGTCAGAAAGCCATCGGATGCCGGCCTGGCGCGATTGCGGGCTGTCTGCCAACGACATTGTTGAGAGCGTGAATAGGGCGAGTGCAAATGGTCCGGCTTTCATGACGGCAACTTAGATGGGACATGAGTCCCTCTCGTATGATGGTCATTAAGTAGATTCGGTTCGATAGAATCAGTGCAATTTTCCATCCTTATGAAGCGATAGATTTGATCACGAGGGTCTCGGATACTTGCATGAAACTCTAGATGTCTGAGGTATCCATAGGCATGCGCCGCAATATCTGCCTCGTGCTCACCCTCGCTGCCGGAGCTTCGGCTTTCGGCTGGGATGGCATCGGTCACCAGCAAGTCAACGACATCGCGTGGAAGCTTTTAAAGCCTGCGGTGAAAGCTAAGATTGCTCGCGCGCTCATCGAAGGGGATACCGCCTATCAGCCAAAGCGGCCTATCGATAATGTGTACTCCGAGCAGTACCTCGAAAGTCGGGTTCGACCTTGGTTCCGCGAGGCAGGTCTGTGGCCCGACGACATCAAAGGAAAGCCGTCCGAGCGCTTTGAAGACTGGGTGAACAACCTTAACAAGCAGTCTCCGGGGACGAAGCCTACGCAAGATCCGTTCCAGCGTGGAAGCGAGGAGAACCGGATGAAGACTTGGCACTACGTAGATTTCCCGTTGTTCTTTGCGGGCTCGGGAACGGCAACGCCGCCACGCCCCTCAAATGCTCTCTATGGCTTGAAGCAGATAGAAAACGGGCTGAAAACGACCCTGGCTGGATCCAACCAGAAGTACCGCGAAGGCGCATTCTGGATTTACTGGGCGACGCACGTGATTGCCGATATTCACCAACCATTGCATTGCTCAGAGCACTTTGGTCGCGAATTCCTCCCTGGAGGCGATGATGGTGGGAATCAGTTCTTCATAAAGGTGACTCCGAGCGCGACCGAAACCCGACTGCATGGTTACTGGGATGACGGAATTGAAAAGGCTCTGAAGCAGGATGGGCTCACGAGCTTCGTCGCGGTAACCAACGCGTGGCTTTCGCGGGCCGATCTTAAGCCGAAGGATGAAGACGTTGCTAACCTGAACTGGGAAGCGATCGCCAAGCGACAGAGCGAGGTGGCGGTTGCCGAGGTCTACCGTGGCCTTACTAACCGCGGCGTGGTGCCCGCAGGCTATGAGCGCCGAACCGCAGATCTTTCGCGAAAAATGGCGGTGCTCGGCGGCTATCGACTTGCGGCGTATCTAAACGGTCTACTCGGCGAATAATTTAGTCGGCGATGAGCCGAGTACCCATCTGGGCGGAATCAAACGGTCGAAGAAGTGCTTGCGCTTCTTCGACCGTTGTGCTTGGGCGAAGCCAAGTTTCTGCATCCTCATCACTCAGTAAGCACGGCATGCGGTCGTGAAACTCACCAGCAAGCTCATTTGGGGCGCACGTGAGGATGGTGAAGGTCTCAAGCGGACCGTTCGGAGCGGCCCATCGTTCCCACAGGCCGGCCAGGATGGTGACCTCGGCGTCAGCCCGAAAGAAGGCGTACTTGACTTTCTTGGGCTTGGAGATTGCCGTAGGCTTACCGAACAAGTTGAGTTGCACGTCCGCAGCCTCGTCACGCCACTCCACGTAAAAGCTCGCCGGAACGACGCACCGGCGCTTACTCATCGCTTCGCGAAAGGAGGGCTTTTCGGCGGCCGTTTCACTTCGGGCGTTGATGAGGTTTGCGGCGGAGCGGTCGTCCTTAGCCCAGCTCGGCACGAGTCTCCAGCGAACTTTGCGCCACCTTTGGCTTTCCGCGTCGGAGGCCAGAATGATCGACATGTCCGTCGGACGAACCTCCGGTTGATCCAGAAGTTCGTCTTCTTCCGGCGCAATTCCGAAGGTCAGCTCAAGCTGAGCTTGGGAAAGCTGGACGCCGAATCTCGCGCACATTTCAGCTTTTCAGTCCAACCGCCGCGATGGTGTGACCTGCGTGCCGGAGGTGGTGCTCAAGGCTGAAAATCTCATCAATCTGCTCTTGGGTGAGGCGACTCTGAACGTCGGGATCGTTCGTAACGGAAGTGCGGAAATCTTCGCCCTCCCAACTCTTCGCCGCGTTCCGCTGGGCAACCTTGTAGGCGTCCTCGCGGGCCATGCCGGCTTGAACAAGCGAGATCATCACGTGCTCGGAGAACACAAGATCACCCATCAAACGAAGGTTCTGATGCATTCGCTCAGGGAAGACTTGTAGTCCTGCCAAGATGCTGGTTAGTCGGTTCAGCATGAAGTCGGCAAGCTGGCACGAGTCTGGGAAAATGATGCGCTCGAGCGAAGAGTTCGTGAGGTCGCGCTCATGCCAAGTGGCAACGCTTTCCAACATAGCGTGGGAATTCGCTCGAAGCAGTCGTGCCAGGCCACAGACCGTCTCGCTGTTCCAAGGATTCCGCTTGTGCGGCATGGCGCTGCTTCCGGTCTGTCCCTTCGCAAATGCCTCTTGGACTTCCAAAATCTCGGTGCGCTGAAGGTTCCGCAGCTCGGTTGCGATGCGTTCAAGTCCAGCGCCGAGAAGGGCAAGGACATTTAAAAAGTTTGCGTGACGATCTCGATTGATGATCTGCGTGCTGGCAGGGTCGGCCTGGAGTCCGAGACGATTGCACACCCAGACTTCGAGCTCCGGAGAAGCGATCGCATGGACGCCGACTGCGCCGCTGACCTTGCCTACAGAAACCTCTGCTCTGGCCGTACGCAGGCGCTCCATGTTTCGCTGGAGTTCGGCGTACCAGTTGGCGCACTTGAATCCGAAAGTGATGGGCTCGGCGTGGATGCCGTGGGTGCGGCCGATACATGGCGTGTTGGCGTGCTGTTTCGCGAGGCGAGCGATTTCCGTGGCAAGCCTTTCTCCGCTAGCCAGAAGCACATCGCAGGAGTTGCGAAGCATGATTCCGAGCGCGGTGTCGATGACGTCGTAGCTGGTGACGCCCAAGTGGACAAATCGACCTTCGGGCCCGATGTTCTCGCTCAGGTTTCGCACAAACGCCATCAGGTCGTGACGGGTCTCTTTCTCAAGCTCTTCGCATCGCTCGACCGTAAACGAAGCCCGGGTCTGGATTGCGGTGAGTGCTTCGGCCGGCACTTGTCCGAGCGCAACGTGCCCTTCCACAATCGCAACCTCCACGTCTTGCCAAGTCTGGTACTTCGCGTTTTGGGACCAAATCTCGGTCATCGCAGGGGTGCAATAGCGGTCAATCACACCGAAAGGGTACCAGCCGAAAAAATTGTTGGAACATTCATTTCTGGCCCAAAGTCAACGAATCGTTGCTTAGTTCCTTTGTGTGTTGAAAGGAGAGCGGGTGCCTTCGGGCACCCCTTTTTATTTTGCGACCCCGCTAAATGGATTCGGCAATATCCGAGCGGTACTGCATTCCTTCGAAACGCACCGAACTAACGGCCTGGTACGCGGCAAACCGTGCGGCCTCCACGGTCTCTCCCGTTGCGGTCACGCTCATTACCCTTCCGCCATTCGTGACCAGCCGGCCGTCCACGACCGTTGTTCCAGCATGGAACAGCTTCACGTTTTCGGCGACCGGGCCGACTTCTATTCTCTTGCCCCGCGTGTATTCGCCGGGATATCCCGCACTGGCTAAAACTACGGTGACCGCCGCGTCATCTGAAAACTCTACCGGCGGGATCGCCTCGCCAACTGCCGCAGCGTGTAGCGCCGCCGCAAATCCTCCACGGATTCTAGCCATCAAGCTTTGCGTCTCAGGATCACCGAACCGGACATTGAATTCAAGGCAATGCGGGCGACCTTTATGGAGCATGACGCCCGTGAACAGGTTCCCTCTGTAAGGCAGTCCTCGACGATGAAGCTCAATGACCGTCGGCCGGATAATCCGTTCTTCGACCTCGTGAAGCAGGTCGGGTGTGATTGAGGCGTCCGGAGAGAAGGAGCCCATGCCGCCAGTGTTTGGACCGGAATCACCCGTGCCGATGCGCTTGTAGTCTCTAGCAATCGGCAAGCTCGCCGCGTAGTTGTCGCTGATGAGAGTGAACAGGGAGAATTCGCGACCGTCCAGCCGATCCTCGATCACGATCTCGGCACCAGCGTCGCCAAAAATCCGGTCCACCATGATCCGCTGGATCGCATCTTCGGCTTCGAAGATGTCCTCGCAGACAATCACACCCTTGCCAAGCGCATTGCCGGAGGCCTTGACTACGACACCGTAGCCGTCAGCAAATCGGATGCGGGCGTACTCGATCGCGGTTTGCGCATCAACGAAGCTCTCATGCGTTGCCGTCGGGATGCCAGCGGAGACCATGAACTCCTTCGAGAACGCCTTGGACCCCTCCAACTGGGCACCTGCGGAGCCGGGTCCGAAGACGGCGAAGCCTGCCGCGCGAAAGGCGTCGGCCCCACCGAGGATGAGCGGATCCTCTGGTCCATAAACGACCAAGTCCACCGCGTGCTCGCGGGCCAAAGCAATGAGTGCGGGAGTATCCACCGCAGCGACCGCGAAACACTCGACCTCATCCTCAATTCCCGGATTCCCCGGGGCGCAGATGACGTCCGCTTCTTGCGCGAGTCGCCATACGAGGGCGTGTTCGCGGGCTCCAGATCCGATAACGAGGATTTTCATTCGTGTTGCCATTTGTTAGGAGAGTTCGAACGACTGATTCATCGCAGGAATCTCAACGTTCCAGCCAAGGTCGGCTTTGATTCTCGCTTCAAGTCCATGTTGCGCATCCGGTTCGCCGTGAACGAGGAACGTGGTCTTCGGCGCGCGTCGGAATCCGCCAAGCCATTTGAGAATCTCATCCTGGTCCGCGTGGGCCGAGAGCGAGTTCAGTTTATCGACGGTTGCCTTGACCGCAATTTCGGTTCCGAGCATCTTGACTCGATCGGCGCCGTCCATCAGTCGCCGCCCAAGCGTGCCCTCGGCTTGGTAGCCGGTGAAAAGAACCTGGGTGTTTGCTTGTCCGAGCCGATGCATCAGGTGGTGAACCACGCGGCCCGCGTTTGCCATTCCGGAACCGGCGATGACCACAAACGGGCCTGGGCGGAAGTTGAGCGCCTTCGAGGCGTCCCGATCGCGGACAATCGTGAAGCCCTCGGGTTCGAGCTGGTGATCGCCCTCGCTTACGGCAATCAGCATGTCTTCGTCATGCTCTTCCTTGCTGTTTGCATACAGTTGGGTGGCAGATAACGCCATCGGGCTGTCGAGGAAGATAGGAATTTTCGGACACTGACCGGCATCTTGCAGTTCGCTGATGTAGTACAGCAGTTCCTGGGTTCTGCCGATGCTAAAGCTGGGCACGACCACCACGCCGCCCGTCTCGACGGCGTTGGTCATAACCTCCGCAAGCCGCGCTCGCGGATCCTCATGACTGTGGAAGCGATTCCCGTAAGTGCTTTCAATCACGAGATAGTCCGCATGATCGACGGTTTCCGGGTCTCGAATGATCGGCGTGTTATAGCGTCCCAAGTCGCCACCCATGAGCAGGATTTGTCCGTCTGGGCACGCAATCTCCGCGAAGGCTGAACCGAGAATGTGTCCCGCAAATCGGTATCGCAACTGCGCGCCACCGGGAAGCGGAGTCCACGAATTGTAGGAAATGGGCTCGAACCGCTTTAAAGCTTCGTAGGCGTCTTCCTCACTAAAAAGCGGTTGCGGATCCGCGTGGCGGCTGCCGTGCTTTCGAGCGCGCTTGGCATCTTCCTCTTGAATTCGTCCGGCATCTGGGAGCGCAATTCGAGCCAGGCCGATGGTCGCTTTCGTCGCGAGGAATTTGCCTTGATAGCGCGCTTTCACCAGCTTGGGAAGCCGTCCGATGTGATCTTGGTGCGCGTGGGTGACGATGACGAGGTCAAGCTCACTCGGATCGAACGGGAATGGCGCGTAGTTTTGGTCACGCAACTGTCGTGAGCCCTGGAAAACACCGCAGTCCACGAGGATCTTTGTTTTCCCAAATTGGATGAGGTGGCAGGAGCCGGTCACGGTTTGCGCGGCACCATGGAACGACAACGATTGCATTCAGGAACTTTACGCCTTTCGCACATTCTCGTGCGCGCGGGTACCATTTAGGGGTGCGCAAAGGCTCAGTACTTCTCGCGGTTTTGACGGTTATTTTGCTGTCCGGTTGCCGGATCAAGAGCTGGGAGAGCTTTGAGTCGGCAACGACTCCGAATGAGCCAGGTACCTGGAAGGGAGACGAATACGCTCTCGCCGGAACTGCCAACGCCACCGGTGGCCAAAACATCAAGACTCGGTACTCCGAAGGTGCCAAGAACGGCCAGACCCAAGGCCTCACCACAACATACGGAGAAGCCGGAAAGGGCACCGGCCTTCAGCCTGGCGAGCCGACGGTTGCTAACCGTGCTGGACACGGCAACCAGAATGCTCCGGCTTTCCAAGAAACTCAAGGCAATCTGGGTTCTCCGGCTTCAAAATCCGGTCGCTAAAAATTCTTTGAACGCTTCTAGGCGTTTCTAACACTCCAATTGTGCGCAGGACCACAGCGCAATTGGAGCTATGAAATGATGCCCGGAAAGTTCTTCGTCCCGTCCCTTTTAGTCGGGGTAGCCAGCTTTGGTTGCAGCCAGTCTGGAACCGCAGACTACGCCACCGCGGTCAAGTCCAGCCCCGAGGCTGCTTCGGCGGCTTTCAGCTCGGAAGCGAATTCTCCAGCCGCAAAGTCGGCCGATGGCACGCTCGCTTCCAACCAAGCAAGCGCGCAAACGAGGGTTCAAAACCGCGACATTATCCAATCGGCCCAAATCAGCATCCGCGTTGTGGATGTTGAGAAAGCCGAACGCAAAGCGACCGAGTGGCTTCGTACCAACGACGGATTTGTTGAATCATCGACCGGTTCGGGTCTAGGGGCACCATCAGCGCAGGTCACCCAGGTGTTGCGCGTTCCTGCCGGAAAATTCTATTCGGCCCTCGATTTCCTGCAGGCTCAGGGCGTCCGGACCAGCCAGTCCATCACAACGCAGGACGTGACCGCTCAAGTCGCCGACCTCGGTGCAAGGCTACAAACCATGCGAGCTCAAGAGAACTCGTACCGCCAAATGCTCGCAGCGGCGAGAAAACTAGAGGACCACATTGCCTTGAGCGACCGGTTGATGGGGCTGCGGTCTGAGATTGAGGGCATGGCCGCCCAACACAAGTCCTTGCGAGCGCAAGCTGCGATGTCTAACATTTCGGTCAATTGGGTTCAGTCCGCAGACGCCACGGCTCCAGTAAAGGACACGGGCTGGTTTAGTCAGGCCTGGGGTGAAAGCATGATTTCGATGCGGTCGACCCTGCAAAGCATCGTTTCCGTCTTGTTGTGGTTTGTCGCAATGGGACCGATTTGGCTACCAGTGCTTTTGGTTGGACTCTGGTTCCGCAGATCACTTCGCAAGCGCCAGCCCAAGGTGACGGAACCGTTCGCTCCACCGGTACGATAGTTCGGTGATTCGAGTTGGGATTATCGGATGCGGGAGCGTGGCCGGGTTTGGTCACGCTCCCGCAATTCATCGGACTTCCGGGGTCGAGCTCGCTGCGGCCTACGACCCGGTTCCCGGTAAGGCTCAAGAGTTCACCCAACGGAACGGCGGCCAGCCTTTCGACGATCTCGATGCATTTTTTGCCCATCCGCTTGATGCCGTGAGCATCTGTTCTCCAGTCGGAGTGCATCACGATAACGTCTTGCGCGCCGCCGCCGCAAAGGTTCACGTGCTCTGTGAGAAGCCGGTCACGACCACGCGCGAGCATGCCGAGGAAATGTGCCGGGCCATGAGCTTCGCGGATCGGTTGCTGATGGTAGGGTTCGTGTATCGGTTTAGTCACGCCGCGCAAGATATCCGGCGCTGGGTGCGAGAAGGGGTCATCGGCGAGGTCCGCAGCCTGCGCTTGGTTTATCTTTGGAACCTGCATGGGCAATGGATGAACGACGGCAGCGGGAAGTGGATTGAGAGTCCGCTCTGGCGAGGGAGAATGCTCGAAGGCGGCCCGATGGTTGACTGCGGAGTCCATCAAATTGATCTCGCCCGCTGGTGGCTTGGCTCGGAAGTCGTCCGGATTCATGGCGCGGGAGCTTGGGTAAGCAACTACGAAGCACCGGATCACGTGTACGCCCACTTAGACCACGAATCTGGCGCCCACACGATGGTGGATATGAGCTTCACGTATGGCCACACGGCGAAAGAGCCAACCTCCACGTTCACGTATGAATTGATCGGAACAGGCGGGGTGATTCGATACAACCGAGAGGGTTGGAAGCTAGAAATCTTGGATGGAAGCAACACCCGCGCGGTGCCAGGAGCTTCTGAAAAGAACTTCGAGGGAATGTACGAGGCATGGCGTGATGCCATCCAGACTGGCGTGATAGGCGATTTGCCCGATGTCGAAGCGGGAATGCGCGCGATGGAGATTGCGCAAGAAGCTACTCGTCAGGCGATTGAGCAGCGCGTCGCGCCGTCTCGTTCCGCAACCATCGTAGGTTAGCCGCGTCCTGCAGGTCATGCGGCCGCCCGGCGGCTTCTTTCATCGCGATCAGGTCGTCGATGTGGGCGACCTTAACTTCGAAGGTGCCGAGCTTGAAGATGACTGCCCGTTCAAAAATCCCTGAAACACTATCCGTACCTGAAAGTTCGTTGATAACGTCGATCTGCCCGGCTTCGGTGAAAATGCTTGAGAAAGCACCACCGAGGGGGCGGTCATCCAACGCAATTCTTGGGCCCTTAATCCGTAGCCTAGGCACGAGCGGGTTGATGGCATTGGCAAAACGCCCGAGGTTTGATCTTGACAGGGTTACACAAAGGTCGACGTCGCGTGTGACACGATCATTGCCGTGGAGCATCGCCGCAAATCCGCCGACAACCACGAAATCAACACCTTCGTCAGCAAGACACTTAAGGATTCGGATTAAGTCCGGCATCGCGACCTGCTTGGGCTAGAAGTTCTGCTAAGTCTAGGGCAGATGCATGCCATTCGGCCCGCTCAAGCGGAGTCAGTTCCAGGCTTGCGGCGAGATTGTCCACCGGAATATACGTTGCCTTGTAGCTCAATCTCGGACGTTCTTTTACAAACATCGGTTGGGGCTCACTCGTGACAAGTTCCGCTTTACTGTCTGGCATCTTTAGCTCCTTGCCTCATATTCAACACTACATCGGGGCAATCCGACCAGAACTGTCCATATTTTGGGCAATTTATCCCAAAAAGTGAGCCTAGAATCGTACTGAACGAAAGACAGGCAACCGAAGGAATGCTTCGGTTGCCTGCAGAGGTTGACTGTGCCTTACTCGCTCGCGTACAGGTAGTACTCGTATGGGTGTGGTCGGAGGTCGACCGCATCGCATTCGTGCTCAAGCTTGTACTCGATGTAGCTCTCGATGAGCTCCTTCGAGAAGACGTCGCCACGGAGCAAGAACTCGTGGTCGTTCGCCAACGCGGTGAGGGTTGCTCGGAGGGAGCCTGGAGTCTGTTCGATGCCGGCCTTTTCGAGCGGTGGCAGTTCGTACAGGTCCTTGTCGATTGGCTTCGGTGGCTCAATCTTGTTCATGATTCCGTCGAGGCCAGCCATCAATAGCGCCGCGAACGTTAAGTACGGGTTGGCCATTGGGTCTGGAGCGCGGAACTCGATTCGCTTCGCCTTTGGCGATTTGCTGACCATCGGGATTCGAACGCAAGCCGATCGGTTTCGAGCCGAGTAGATCAAGTTGATCGGAGCTTCGTAGCCTGGAACTAGTCGTCGGTACGAGTTGGTGGTTGGAGCAGCGAAGGCAAGCAGCGCTGGAGCGTGCTTGAGGATGCCGCCGATGTACCATCGCGCGTTGTCGCTGAGGCCAGCGTAGCCAGCTTCGTCGTAGAAGGTCGGGTCTCCGTTCTTCCAGATCGACTGGTGGCAGTGCATACCGGAACCGTTGTCTCCGAAGAGCGGCTTTGGCATGAAGGTCGCGAAGAAGCCCTGCTGGTAGGCCGTGTTCTTAACCACGTACTTGTACTTCATGACCTGGTCGGCCATCTTCACAAGGGTGTCGAACCGCATGTCAATTTCGCACTGACCGGCGGTGGCGACTTCGTGGTGGTGCATTTCGACGTTGATGCCAACGTCCTGCATCTTCAGCGCCATGAGCGATCGCAGGTCCTGAAGCTTATCGACCGGCGCGCAAGGGAAGTAGCCACCCTTTGGCTTAATCGTGTAACCGGTGCCGCTTTCCGAACCGCTGTTCCAGTGAGCTTCGTCCGATTCGATCTTTACGAAGGTGTCTTCTGGCTTGGTGGAGTAGCGAAGGCTGTCGAAAACGAAGAACTCAGCTTCTGGTCCGAAGTAGACCGTGTCGCCGATACCGGTGGACTTCAGGTACTGCTCGGCCTTAATGGCGGTGAAGCGTGGGTCCTTTCCGTATGGCTGTCGGGTGAGCGGGTCTTCGATGTTGCAGATGACGACCGCGGTCGGAGCATCGGTGAACGGGTCCATGAACAGGGTCGATGGATCCGGGATCAGCAGCATGTCCGACTCGTTGATGGCCTGGAAGCCGCGGATGCTCGAGCCGTCGAAGGCGAGGCCGTCTTCGAACTTGTCGTGATCGAAGTGGTCCACCGGAACGGTGAAGTGCTGCCACGTTCCGAGCAGGTCGGTAAACCGAATCTCAACGAACTGGGCGTCGTTTTCTTGAATGTAACTCAGGGCGTCTGATGGCGTCATTGTTGCTCCAAATAGATGCCCCGACGCAGGTCGAGGCAGATACCCGCTCGCCTACACTGCCGAACGATTACGAGGATTATCCTCAATTATTTGAAATCATGCAAAGACAAAGTTTCAGGCACCCTAATTACCGTTCGGTTTTCAGCCTTGTTGAAGCTGTTTTTTGAATTCTGCGTGCGCCTTTCGGGGTGTTCCGTCAGCTTTGCGGAGTCCGAGCGTGCCTAAGAACGCACGGAATCGAGGATCGTCGGAGCCGTAGTACTTCGCGTAAACATCCAGCAAGTCGCGGTTGAAGTCGACCTGAATGAAGTACGCCGCCATCTCAATCTGGCTCTTGTGCTTGCGAAGGAGGTCGAAGACCGTGGTCACAAACTTAGCCTGAATGTCCTCGCTGCTCGAAAGTGTTTCAGATGCCGGTAGACCGATCTCCTGCAGGGCGAGCTTACGAGTCCCTGCGAAGCTGAGCATGGTTGCAAAATTCTTGGGGACCTCCGCCAGTGGTTGCGGGCTGAAGTCAGGCTTGGTCGGATAGTAGGTCATGAAAACAACGTCGCTTCCGTTTTGGAGCTTCTCGATCAGCGGCCGATTCTGTTGCAGCCCTTCGAAGGTTGTGGTCACGCCAGACTTCATATCTGGCGCGCTCTCCTTTAGCACGGCGCGTCCAGCAGCAAGGAAATCCAAGTAGGCGGGCACTTCTTCCGGGTGAGCGGTGAGATACACATCAACCTCGTTTCCGAGACTGATCGCTTTGACTTTGTTGTTGAATCTAGAGAGCAGGTTTCGGAGCAGCGTGGCGAACCGCTCTTTAACTTCTGGTGAGTTCAGTGCCTGACCCTTCAGGTCCTCCGGAAGAATCTTGTTGGTGGTGTCGAGCACCTTAATCGTGACGTACGCGTCGCCTCCCACAAACTTTGCGATTCCGATAGAGTCATCGGCCTTCTTGAGATCGAATGCTCCGGGCGTTGGCTCCAGTTCGTTCCAGCTGTACGAAACGGTGCTCGCAGTTAGCCCGAAGCGGATTTGCTCACGAGCACTGTCGAGGAAGTCCTCTTCTCTGGCGCTCTCCTTCACGTTCAGCGCAAGGCCGATGGGCGGAAGGGAAGATGGGGTCTGGACGAGAAGCGAGCCAAGGAGCAACGATGCAAGCATGCGTCTAGTCTAAAGCGCGTTTGCCGAGCAACGGGTCGAAAGGACCCAATGTTAATAATTCTTAACTTGAAATAATATATTCAAAAGGTTATGGTGATGTTGTTATGAATCTACAAGCGATTCTCGAACTTCTCAAACAGCTTCTTGGAGGTTTCGACCAGATTGGTGATGCTTCTAAGTGGTCCGTGCTCTCGGTTCAATACGATGGAAAAAGTGTTCCTGGCACTGTTACTGCCCTTGTGGCCTCTCCAGTTGAGATCAACGCCACCGTCTCTTTCAAAGGAGAAGATGGTGCGGATGTCGAGATTAACGTCGCAGCAAAGCACCACTCAACTTCGAAAGCTAAGGTCCTTGTGAATGGCGAGTTGGACGCAGATGCAGCTCTCATTTTCGCGTTCAAGGGCTCAATCGGCAACGCAACTCGCTGGGCATTTGACTTTAAAAATGTCACCGTTGAAGGCGAGGATTACCGAATCAACCTTCGATTCGATCCGTCCTAAACTCCGGACCACGGCCGGCCACGCTCAACCGTGGCCGCGCCGATGGCCTCGACGTCCGGTTCTGGGAAGTCGATGTCTCCATCGCCTTTGATCCGTGAGTTCGCCAAGATGCGCTTGGGTGCTAGGATCTCGGTTAGAACTTCATGCAATGGAGCGAGTGAAGGGAATCGCTCGCTTCTCAACCTTGCGGATTCGAGGATGAAGTCGTACATGGCAAGATCAGCCGCGGCGGCTTGCTCGGTTTGGCGCTCGAAAGGAGGAATGACGCCTTCCTTCGCCAGGCGTCCGGCGATGAAGAGTCGGTTGATCTCGTTTGTTCCTTCGTAAATTCGGCTCACGCGGGCGTCGCGGTAGACGCGGGCGATGGGGAACTCTTCGGTGAAGCCATAGCCTCCATAGACCTGAAGTGCTTCGTCGACGATCTCGGACTCGGCTTCCGTGCTGAAGACCTTGACCATCGCGCACTGGATGGCGTACTTCTCCGCGGCTTTCCGGTTGCCATCGATGGTTCCGCCGGTTTCAGCGAAGGCATCGTCGATCAACGCTCCAACTCGATAGATCGCGCTTTCGGCGCCAAAGAACAGTGCGGCCATGCGGGCGAACTTTTCTTGGATCATCCCGAAGGAAGCGAGGGATTGGCCGAACTGCTTTCGGTTCTTGGCGTATTCGGCGGCAATCTCGATGGCGTAACGAGCGGGGCCAATGCTCATGCTGGCCAGCTTGAAGCGGCCAATATTAAGGGCGTTGAAAGCGACTTGGTGGCCCTTGCCTTCTTCGTGGAGAAGGTTCTCGGCTGGGATCCAAGCATCGTTCAGAGTGACCCGGGCAGTGCTGGATCCTTTGAGACCCATCTTGTACTCTTCGCGCTCGACCGTGAGTCCGTCGGTGTTTCGCGGAACCAGGAAGGCGGAGAATTTTTCGCCATCAACCTTGGCCATGACTAGGAAGACATCGGCCCATTGGGCGTTGCTGATCCACATTTTGGTGCCGGTGAGGGAGTAGCCACCATTGTGAGGAATAGCTTTTGTGGTGGCGCTTAGGGCGTCGGAGCCGCTGTTGGGTTCGCTCAGGCAGTAGGCGCCGATCTGCTCACCCATTGCGAGGGCAGGGAGCCATTGGGCTTTCTGAGCGTCAGTTCCGAAGAGGGAGAGCCCGGCTTGGCTGATGCCACTGGTGATGCCGTAGGTGACGCTGAAGGAGCCGTTGAGGCTGAGCATTTCCAGCATCCGCGCGGCGAGGTTCTTGCTCTGTCCGAGTCCGCCGTAGGCATCGGCGGTGTCGATGCCGCATAGTCCAAGTTGTCCGGCTTCTCGAATCAGGCGCGGCATGAGGCCGGGCTCCTGATGGTCGATGGCTTCGGCGCGCGGGACGACTTCTTCCCGAGAGAACCGTTCGGCGGTCTCGATCATCAGGGCATCGTCGCCAATGAAGTCTTCGGGAGCAAAATGCGACGTCGGCGTCATGTCCATATTATGGTTCGCGGCGGTACCCTATAGGCGCTGGGGCCTGTAGCTCAGTGGTAAGAGCAGGCGGCTCATAACCGCTTGGTCGTGGGTTCGAACCCCACCGGGCCCACCATTAACCGCCCCGTGCCGATCTTTTCTACAGGCGCTTTCGGCATGCGTTGGAGCCAATAATGCCGTACTCTGTAATGAGAGATGACGGTACCCACAGGCTTAGAAAGCGTTCTCACCATCGATCCTGAGATCATGCACGGGGCGTTGTGTTTCAAAGGAACCCGCGTTCCACTTACGGTTTTCTTAGACAACCTAAAGGAAGGCGTCGGACTTCATGACTTTCTCGAGAACTATCCCAGCATCACCAGGGAGCAGGTCGAAGCCGTTCTTGAATGGGAAAACAGCGCAATCCGTGAAGCGGCTGGCTTGCAACTCGTAGGCTAATGCGGGTTTTGCTGGACGAAAACTTCCCGCTTGAGCTGGTCAAAGACTTCATTGGACACGAGTGCGCGCATGTGGTTAGCCTCGGCTGGAAGGGAACTAAAAACGGGGAACTGCTAGCTCTAGCCGTTGATGCCGGATTTGATGTCCTTCTGACGTTTGATGCCGGAATTCCCAAAGATCACGACATTTCGAAGCGCTCAATTGCGGTTTACGTCGTTCAACCCGAAGGTCAAGGACCAAGGGCCACCCGCGCTCTCGTTGGTCAAATCTTGATTGCTCTGGGTTCGTGTGAGCCGGGCCAAGTAATTACGATCAGTAATCGATCTAGAATTCGGCGATTGTAGCAACAACAAACGAAGCCACCCACGCTCGGGGCCTTATAGTCACTTCGTCAAGCGGATTCGGCTCAGCGGGAACCAGATGGCTTCGGCTCGGCCGACGATCTCCGACTCGGGCACGATGCCCCAGCCACGGCCGTCGAAGGAGTAATTTCGGTTATCGCCCATAAAGAGGTAGTAGCCCGTTGGCAACTTCTCTGCGGGGGAATCCTTAAGTCGCTTCGCTTCTTCAACATCCGGAATGACGTAGGCGCCGGCAACGGCATAAGCCGGACCTTCGGACCAAGACTTCGACATCGGGATCGCAGCGTTGGCGTCGAACTCGGTGTAATTAAACGGAATGATTTTGTCGCCGCGCTCTACAAGTTTGAAACTGGCTCTGGTCCGCTCGGCGATCTGCTCTGGAGTCAAGGTGACGTAGTTGTTTTCACAACCGCGGCGATCTGGACAATCGGTCAGATTCTTGTGCGGTTCCTCGACCTCTTTCCCATTGCGGTAAAGAACGCCTTCTCGAAGCTCAACCACGTCGCCTGGTACGCCGACGCATCGCTTGATGTAGTCGACCTTAGGCTGACCGTCTTCGTACAACTGCGAGGCTTGCAATGCTTCCACCGGCGGTCGGAAGACGACAATATCGCCAACCTTCGGCTTTGAGAACCGATATACCGCTTTGTTCAGCACGATCAGGTCGTTCACATACAGGGTCGGCCACATGGATCCCGAAGGGATTACAAAGGCTTGCAGCGCGAAGGGCCGGATCAGCATGAACACGAACACGCCGGCATAGATGACGGCATCGAAGAACTCGTTCAGGAACTTCGCGATCTTGTAGATAAAACCGCGTTTGTGGATTTCGGTCTTTGCGAGGATCGGGTACGCGGCCAACCGAAGAATGGTTAGGACCAGCGATAGGTAGAAGATTTCGCTGAGAGGAGTTCGCGCGACTTTGTCGATGAACTCACGAGAACCAATGGCTTGAGCCAGCAGGCACGACGGATCGAAGTACATCAGCTGGCTCATAGGTTCTATGTGGGAGTTGGGATCAGCGCTTTTCGCGGATTCGAGCGTCCTTACCAACCTTATCTCGGAGGTAGTAAAGCTTGGCTCGTCGAACGCGACCACGTCGGGTCACTTCAAACTTTGCAACGTTTGGCGAGTGGAGAGGGAAGGTTCGTTCCACGCCAACACTGTTGGAAATCTTGCGAAGGGTAATCGTCTCGGCGATTCCTCCGTTCTTGATGGCAATGACCGTGCCTTCGAAGAGCTGAATTCGCTCTTTGCCGCCTTCACGGACCTTTACGGAGGCCTTTACGGTGTCGCCAGGCCAAATCTTTGGCAAATCCGTCTTCAAGTACGGCTGGGCGACGGTGTTCAAAATCGCTTGCTTTGACATATCTGTTCCTTCCTTTTCGTTGAGCTCATCTCAGGTTTGAACCTAGAGGTGGCCCGGTAGAGCGCTGAACGCTCCCATCGAGTCCAGCGGCGCCAGGAAGAGGCGCATGAACGCAAGAAGCAAGTATGACACATCACCCCAGGGCTTCTCTACGTTTTGTCCGCGGATGAGATGAGTTTTACGTCCTCCGCACTCAGTTCGGCTTTTGCCAAGAGATCAGGTCGATTCTGAAGCGTAATCCGCAGAGCTTGCTGCCTGCGCCACTTGATGATCTCTCGATGATTTCCGCTCCGGAGCACCGGTGGTACTTCGATGCCGCGCCAGGTTTCCGGCTTGGTGTAGTTCGGAGCACTCAGCAATCCGTCGGAATGCGAGTCTGCCGAAAGGCTGTTCGAATCTCCAAGCACGCCGGGAAGATTTCTGACAATTGCATCCGCCATTACCATCGCCGCGAGCTCGCCGCTGGTGAGAATGTAATCGCCGATGCTGAACCGCTCCGCGTTCAGATACTCGGCGGCACGGTCGTCTATGCCCTCATAGTGCCCGCACAGAAAGACAAGTTCAGATTCGGCGGAGAGCCGAATCGCATCGGACTGCTGGAAGCTTTTGCCGGCAGGGTCGGTCAAGATCACTTTCGGCTTTTTCCAGCCCAAGGATTCGACGGCCAACGCGACGGGCTCAGCCTTGATCAACATGCCCGGTTCACCGCCGAACGGGGTGTCGTCCACCTTGTTGTTGCGGTCGTACGTGAAGTTCCGCGGGTTCACACTTTCGAGTTCGATCAGACCCCGAGCGGCGGCACGCCCGATCATGCTCGAAGATGCCCAGGGTGTGATGTGCTCTGGGAATAGCGAAACAAACGCGATCTTCACCGAAACGGAGAGTACCGACTGCGGCTCAGAAATCGGGTTTACGCGCTTCGATGGTCGCAAAAGCGCGCCACTTAGCTTGCTGAGCGGGCGTGAGCAGCGCGAAGAAGGCTTTAAATCGGTTGGCCGCCTTTCGGGCGACTTCTTCTTCCTGCTTCAATGCAATCAGACGCTTAATGGCATCGGCAAACTGCGCCGTCAGAGCGTCGAATTCGGCGGGAGTCAGGGTTTTCTCCACCGACATTTCATATGCGTTATTGATTTGCGCAAACAGGCCAGCTGTCTTTTCGATGGGCGAAATGACTTCTGCCTCCGTGAGCAGCGGGCTCGCCGTAGCGATCTGGGCAAACTTCTTCTTCTGAGCCGCGTTGAGGCCAAGATAGGTTTGCACCTCCGGCAGCCGAAGCGCTCCGACATTTTCAAGATTCGCCAACGCTCGCGCGGCATTTCGGCGCTGCGCCGGGTTCAGGATCGAAGTCTCTAGAACGAGGCCCGGCCAGAATTCAGGGCCGATTTGCACATCGTTTTCTGGGTTCTTGTACAGCACAAAGTTCGAAGTCTGGGCCGAGTGCCGAAACATGGCCGTTGACGTCGTCACCTGGAAGTTGGTGCGCAAATCTTCAAGCTGAGTCTTCGTGAGGCGAGCAGCGATGATCACCTCGAGATTCATGATCTTGGGGTGCATCTTGAGAATCGCGTCGATCACGGGCTTCTCAGAGGGAGCAGCTGGTTTCTTTGCTCCTTGATCGGCGGATGCTGTGGCCAAAATCACGCAGGGCAGCAGCGCAGCAAAAATCGTCGATCGCATCACGGATTAATTTATCACCTAAAGCGCAAGAAATAGTATCTCGATCCTCAGTCAACGGTGATTTCTAGCAATTTCATCGGCTCGAATTCTGTTGGATGAGGGGGACTGGTAATCTTCCGTATACCGAGCTATGTCCAATGTCCCTGGTGATCTAAAGTACGTCGAGTCGCATGAGTGGGTGAAAGTTGAAGGTGATGTGGTCACGATTGGAGTGACAGACTTTGCCCAAAGCGAACTCGGAGACGTTGTTTTTGTTGAGCTTCCCGAGGTTGGACGTGTTCTCCAAGTCGGTGATGTTTTTGGTCAAGTTGAATCCGTAAAGAGCGTCAGCGACCTGTACGCGCCCGTTGCTGGAGAAGTCATCGAGGCCAATCCTGCTTTGGCGGTAGACACTGCCCTCGTGAACTCCGATCCATACGGGGCCGGATTTATGCTGAAAGTACGACTTTCGGATCCAGCCGACGTGGATGCGCTCATGGACGCGGCTCGCTATCAGGCGATCGTCGGCTAATCCCACATGCCATACATTCCACACACCGAAGCCGACGTGCGCGAAATGCTCGCAACGATCGGAGCAGATTCTATCGACGAGCTTTTCCGCGAAATCCCGGATGAACTCCGCGTCAAGGTCGGAGCGCTTGCCCTGCCAAATGCCCTGGATGAGAGCCGATTGGCTTCGCACCTTAAAGAGCTGAGCGCCAAGAATGTCAACTTAGAAGACAACGTCTGCTTCTTGGGCGCTGGCATTTATGATCGCTACGTCCCGAGCACCGTCAGCGCGATTATCAGTCGCGGCGAATTTTTAACTTCGTACACCCCGTACCAGCCAGAGGCGTCGCAGGGCTATCTGCAGACGATCTACGAGTTCCAGTCCATGATTGCCGAACTATACGGCATGGACCTCGCCAATGCATCGATGTACGACGGCGCGACGGCGCTTGCTGAAGCCGCCATCATGGCGGTCGGCATTAAAGGGCAGGACAAGGTCGCAGTTAGTCAGGCCGTGCATCCGCACTACCGGCAAGTTTTGGACACGTATTGCTGGTCCATGGGTATCGAGGTCGTAACTTTGCCGATCGAAAACGGTCTCACGACGGACTACTCGGCAGCGGCTGGAGCATCCTGCATCCTCGTTCAAAGTCCCAACTTCTTTGGCGTAATCGAGGATCTGAACGCAGCCAAACAGGCGAGCGAGACCCAGGGTGCGATGTTCATTGTTTCGGCTGATCCTGTCGGTTGCGCACTGATGAGCCCTCCGGGTGCGTACGGCGCAGATGTTGTGGTTGGCGAAGGGCAGCCGATGGGCGTCGCAATGGGGCTGGGCGGTCCGCTGGTTGGCCTCTTCTGCACCAAGAAGGAGTTCGTCCGAAGCATCCCGGGCCGAATCGTGGGCCGTACCAAGGAGGCGCATGGCGATCTTCCGGGCTATGTCATGACCCTTCGAACGCGAGAGCAGGATATTCGGCGTGAAAAGGCGACTTCAAACATCTGTACAAACGAAGCTTTGATGGCTCTCGCTTGCACCGTTCACATGAGCGCGCTTGGAAAGAATGGGATGAAGGCAGTTGCGGAGTCAAGCGTCCGCAACGCTCATTATTTGATCAGCGAGCTCGCTTCCATCGGTGTCCATAGTCGGCACTCGAGCGCGAAGGTCTTCTGCGAATTCGTGATTGATCTTCCAAAGAACGCGAACGAGGTCCGGGACAGCTTGCTTCAGGACGGCATTTTGGCCGGATTGCCCTTGGGCTCGTACTACGCCGATATGGAGAACTCTCTCCTTGTCGCAGTGACGGAAAAGCGAACAAAGGCCGAGATTGATCGGTTCGTATCGTCACTCAAGCACACAATCGCCTAGTCCTAACATACAAAAAATACCTCCCCGAACTTGTCGGGGAGGTCTTTTTTGTATCGGCTCTACAGGCGGTACGTGGTGTACAAGCTCTGCATTCTGGTGCTCTGACCATTGGTGAACAGGAACATGCACGAATCGTCGGTGTAGTCCATGAAGTTCGTGATCGGGTCGGTTCCTGGGTAGCTTCGCCCCGTGCAAGAGTCTCGGTTTGCTGGGCAGCCGTAGGCTGGTGATCGCTCTGCCGCAGTGTCGGCGACATAGTCGTTGTTCTTGGTGCATCCACCCTGGAACGTGTGATAAAGGCCGAGCCAGTGTCCGACTTCGTGAGTACCGGTATCGCCAAGGTTGTATGGAGCAGCCGTTCCACCCGGAACCGAAGAGAAGAGAAGAACTACGCCATCGCTCTTCGGAGCGCTTGCGTACGACGATGGGAAGGTTGCCCAACCGAGCAGGCCCTGGCCGATGTTCGCCGAGTAAACGTTGAGAGCGTTCTTTCCACCAAGTCGAAGAGCGTTCTTAGCCTGCGTTTCAGCAGTCGTGCCTGGGGTCATCGTGTACCAGGTTGCGTTCGTAGTTCGATCTACGGAGATCAGCTGGAAGCGGAAGCCGGTGTCCACGCCACCGGTTGCGCCAGAATAAGCGTTGTTCAAGACCTGGATCTGCGCATCGATCTGAGACTGAGGAATATCCCCGTTCGCAAGGCCCGTTCCCTTGTTGATAACGTGCCAGTAAACCGGGATCGTGACAGTGGTCCAGGCCTTGGCGTTCACCGGTCGGAGGCCAAGCTCGATTCGTGTTTGCTCGGCAGCGGATGGTTCAACGAAGCCGCAACGGGTAACCGCCATCAGTGGCGTTTCTTCTTGGGCGGTGACGAGACCGGAGCGAACGCTCGTGGCCGCATCGGTCGCAGAACCGCCGCAACCAGCAGATCCAAGTACAAGCGCGAGCGCGCAAAGGGGAAGGGCAAATTGTAAGTTTGATCGCATGACTACACTCCGCTCCCATATCGGGGCCGGTGCGCAATTCTATAGGCACTTGGTCCATTTCACAATACGGGCTAGGGGTATTTAAAGAGAAAAATTCTCAAAAAACTTGACTTTTTCTTTATTGAAGAATTCGTTTTCCGATAGAGATGATGTTTTCGGGTGCGTAGGTACAATTTTCGAGTGAGACCGACGCGTTCTAAGCGAGTCCCCGAGCCCCAACTCATTTTTGACAAGTCCAGGTCTGGACGCTTGGGTTGCAATGTCCCGAAGTGCGATACCCCCGAAGTGGACCTTTCGGCTGCACTTGGCGAATTGAGAGATGAACTCCATTTGCCAGAGGTGAGCGAACTGGATTTGGTCCGGCACTTTACAAATCTGAGTCAGATCAACTACGGCATCGACACCGGCTTCTATCCGCTGGGGTCGTGCACGATGAAATACAACCCGAAGATCAACGAGGTCACCGCTCGATACGCCGGATTCGCCGCGTTGCATCCAATGCAGCCGGTCGAAACCATCCCCGGCGCGCTTGAGCTCCTTAACGGAGTGCAAGAGATTCTTTGCGAAGTCACAGGCTTCGACGCCATTACGCTTCAGCCACTCGCTGGCGCACACGGTGAGATGACCTGCTTAATGCTGATCAAGGCGTATCACGAGCGAATTGGCCAGACTCAGCGACATATCGTTCTCGTGCCCGACAGCGCCCACGGAACGAACCCAGCTTCTGCGGCCCGTTGCGGTTACGACGTGAAGCCGGTTCCAACGGACGCTGACGGCAACACCGATCTCGCGGCCCTGACCAAATCGCTCGAAGAGCATGGGGATAAGGTTGCCGCCTTGATGCTCACTAACCCATCCACCCTTGGCTTGTTTGAACCGAACATCACGCAGATCTGCAAGATGATTCACGATGCTGGCGGCCAGGTTTTCTGCGACGGCGCAAACATGAACGCAATGGTCGGCACGACGCGACCCGGCGATCACGGCTTTGACTGCATGCACCTTAACCTGCACAAGACCTTCAGCACGCCACACGGAGGCGGCGGTCCGGGATGCGGCGCAATTGGCCTCCAAGCCCACCTCGCCCCATATCAACCGGTGCCGGTTATTAAGCGCGATGACGAAAGCGGAGAAGTGATCGCCGAATACGAGCGACCTTTGAGCATCGGCCGAGTGAGTGCTTACTACGGACAGTTCTTGATGGAAGTCCGTGCGTACACTTACCTCATGGCTTACGGCCGCGAGAACATGGCGGACATTTCGCGCTACGCAGTGCTCAACGCAAACTACGTTCGGGCTCGCCTAAAGGAAGTCCTTCCACCGGCTCACGATCGGCCGTGTATGCACGAGTGCATCCTGACCGCCGAAAAGTATAAGAAGAACCATGGCGTTCGGGCGCTTGATATCAGCAAGCGGCTGATTGACTACGGATTCCACCCGCCAACGAACTACTTCCCGTTGATCGTTCCGGAGTGCCTCATGATAGAGCCCACCGAAACGGAGTCGAAGGAAACGCTTGACGCATTCTGCGACGCGATGATCGAGATTTGCCATGAGGCAATGACGACTCCCGACGTGCTTCACGCGGCACCGTCGACCGCGGTCGTTGGCCGCCTAGACGAAACGGCGGCAGTGAAGAACCTCGACGTACGCTGGCAAGCGCCGAAGCCGGTCTTGGCTTAGCGTTGAGCACGTCCAGTTTTGTGGTCCAAGGTCCGCTCTCCGGGCCTAGGAACATGGAATTGGACGTGGAACTCCTTTCAGCGGCAGAATCTGGACAGCCCGGAGCTCGCGCCTATTTTTGGGACGGCCCCTGGGTTTCGCTGGGGCGCTTTCAGCGACCGGAGCGGGTCTTTCAAAAGCGGCTAACGGCAAACTGGGTAGCGAGGCCAACGGGTGGCCGAGCGGTTCAACATGGTCAGGATATCTGTCTCTCGGTCGCCGTTCCGTTGCCGAGCGAGTCCAGCTTGCGCAGCCTCGGACCCATCTACGAGAGTTTGACTTCGCCAATCCTTGCGGCCTTTCAGGCTCTAGGAATTGATGCGGTCATTGCGAACGACGTAAAGGCGACGAGTGGGTCAGAGTCAGCCGATTGCTTTTCGCTCCGGACCGGCTATGACGTCACCGATCGGTCGACCGGCAAAAAATTGGGCGGTTGCGCGTTGCGCGTGACCAATCACGGTGCACTACTTCAAAGTAGCTTTCCGTTCGGGCCGATGGACTCGCAGATACGGGGTTATCTAGGCGTTTTCACGCCGTTTGATGCTCAAGCGGTGGCGGAAGCGTTCGGGGCGGCGGTCGAGCGGGTACTTTCGATTGGACTTTCTGAGCGAACGTTCTAGTGAATGTCGTCAGTTCGTCGGTGTTTCTTTATGTCAATTGTTAAGGAATTCAAAGAATTCGCGCTTCGTGGGAATGTCATCGATCTCGCCGTCGGCGTCATCATCGGCGCTGCATTCGGCAAGATCGTCACGGGTTTGGTAGATGAGATCATCATGCCGCCCATCGGCTTGCTGGTCGGCAAAGTGGATTTCACCAACCTCTATGTGCCGTTGGACGCCAAGGTACCGAGTGGTCTCGCTCTCGTCGAAGCCAAGAAGTTGGGGCCAGTCATTGCGTACGGTTCGTTTCTGAACAGCCTCATCCAGTTCCTCATCGTTGCGGCCGTGGTTTTCTTCCTGGTGAAGACGGTGAATCGTCTCCAGCCGAAAGTGGAGGCAACGCCAGCGGCACCACCAGAACCGACGGCGGAAGAGAAGTTGTTGGTCGAGATTCGCGACTTGCTCAAATCTGGCCGATAGACCGTCAAACGCAAAAAAAAGGGGAGCGGACCATCTGGTCCGCTCCCCTTTTTTCTTTCTCAGCCGTTCGCTGGCGAAGGCGTGATCGTGAATCCTTGCGCGTTCAGCTCTTGGCCGATGTGGCGGAGCTTCTTCATCGCTCGGAGTTCGATCTGTCGAACTCGCTCTCGGGTGACGTTGAGTTCGGTTCCGACCTCTTCCAAGGTGCGCTGACGACCGTCATCTAGGCCAAACCGGAGTCGAACGACGTCTCGCTCTCGCGAGGTCAGTCGACCAAGAATGCCATCGATTTCTTCTCGCCGAATGAGCGTGAAGGTCACGTCTCCTGGCGAAGGCATGTTCTGCGACTGAACGAAGTCTCCAATGCTGGAGTTGTCCTTTTCGCCGACCGGTGTTTCCAAGGAGATTGGCTCCACGGCAACCCGCATCATTTCTCGAACACGATCAATCGAGAGGCCAACTTCTTTCGAAATCTCTTCTTCGGTCGGTTCTCTTTGAAGCTCTTGCTGCAATCGGGAAGCCGTCTTGACGACCTTGTTGATCAACTCGGCAACGTAAACCGGAATTCGGATTGTTCGTCCCTGGTTGATGATCGCACGAGCGATGGCTCGTCGAATCCACCAAGTGGCGTACGTGCTGAAGCGGAAACCCTTCCGCCAGTCGAATTTTTCGACCGCACGAATGAGACCGAGGTTGCCCTCTTGAATCAGGTCAGCGAGCGGAATTCCTCGCGCGTTGTATTTCTTGGCGATAGAGACAACGAGTCGCAGGTTGGATTCGATTAGAATCCGCTTCGCGTTCATGTCTCCGGCTTGAACCTTACGGGCGAGATCGACTTCTTGCTCTGGAGTCAGAAGTTGTGCGCGGCGGGTTTGCCGCATCCACATCTCAAGTTCTTCAGAGTCATCGGAAGTGGGTTTGGCCTCTTCCTCTTCTTCGTCTGCGGCCTCAAGGTCTAATAGATCTTCTTCACCCGGCTCTACGGCTGGGTCGTCTAGAACGGGGGTGCTGCCGGCTTCGGCGTACATTTGGCGTCCTGGTGTGCGAACCGTAATCGCACGCCCTCGCCTTGGCGCCGTGGCAATCCCGTTTTCTACTGGCATGTTGTTTTCGTTATCCTCCGAAGCAGGCTCTTACTGCTTCACTTGTTGGTCACGGCCTCTTGCGTTCGTCATTGAACTTCCCGAGTCTGTGTTCTAAAAATTTCTTCTCGCCCAAAGGACGATTAAGAAGTCATACGTTAACACTCGGAAGTACACGTGTCAAGGTGCCCATCTCACAGACTAAATCGTTGGCGTCACTGCCAGCCATTCTCAGTCCGATTTTAGATGAAGCTTTTTTCTCGTTCTTATCGGTGCGTTAACAAAGTATTACGACGTAAAAATCGTTCGGTTACGTTGCCGGCAACACAAAAACTCAAGACTTTTGGCGTAAACGATCCAAAGAGACCCGGAGAAAGTGGCCAAGCGCACGTGCCGCTTCCTTAGAATTGTACCGGCCGAAGCTAATTCTTGCTGTCCCGCGAATCCATTCGGGTGGTACTCCCATCGCAGTAAGCACGTGACTGGGCTCGGTTGACCCGGAACTGCAGGCGGCTCCGGCAGAGATTGCGAACCCGGCGGCATCGGCTTCGATGACGAGAGTTTCGCCTTCGACACCTAGGAAGCTGAGGGAGAGGATGTGAGGGACGTTGTAGATTGGGGACGACTCGTACGTCCAAGCGGCGTCCACACCATTGATTCTCCAGTCTGAGACGTGTTCCAACTCGGTCAGGACGATGGCTCGGAGTTCTTCCGCGTGTTGCCAATCGGCTTCTCGGCGTTCTGCCGCAATTTGAGCGGCGAGGCCGAAGCCAACGATTGCGGGGACGTTCAGCGTCCCAGCCCGGAGCCCACCTTCCTGCTCACCGCCAAGTAGCATCGGGTTTAAGGCATTGCCGGTCGCGAGTGCTGCCGCTCCTTTCGGGCCATAGCATTTGTGGGAGCTGAAGGTCATGAAGTCCGCCGTGGTGGACTGAAGATCGATTCTCCCGAGGGCCTGGCTCGCGTCGGAGTGAATGAAGTCGTGCGTTGACGGCTCAAAGAATGCGTTTGGATTCCAGACGGTGCCGGTCTCGTTGCTGACTAGTATCTTGCTAACCAGGGGAAGGCGGGATATGCCCGGTGCGGGCAGAAGCTCTAGTCCGTCGTTTGGAATCACGGAGTAGCCGTTCGCTAAGCCGGGAGCACGGACAGCTTCGTGTTCGAACGGGCTCATTTGGCCTCCCGGATGTTGCGCAATGACCCAGTTGTTGGCTTCGGTCGCGCTGGCGGTAAAGGTCACGCACTCTGGCGGCCAACCGGTAGCTTCGGCAATCCGCTCGCGGGCAAGTTCCACGGCGGCGCGGGTGCGCTGGCCCCACGCGTGGGTTGAGTTTGGGTTGCCGAAAGCTTCGCCAAGGAAGGGAAGCATCTCCGCCCGAACGGCTTCGTCTATGGGCGTGGTGGCCGCATAGTCGAAGTACCGTTCGAGTTGGAAGGACAAATTAGCCTACTTTTGCAAGGGCTTCTTGGAGCAAGCGAGGTACGTCGCTGGTTCGGTCTGCGACCGATGCGCCAGCTTCGAGAAGCGCGCTCACCTTGGATTCTGGCGTTCCGGTGTTGCCGCTGATGATTGCGCCGGCGTGGCCCATTCGCTTTCCAGGAGGGGCGGTTCGGCCGGAGATGAATCCAACAACCGGCTTGCTCATGGTCTTCATGTATTCGCAGGCGGCTTCTTCGTCAGATCCGCCGATTTCGCCGACCATGACAACCGCCTTGGTTGCCGGGTCCTTTTCGAACATTTCCATGACTTCGATGAATCGAGTGCCAGGGAGCGGGTCTCCACCAATGCCAACGCAGGTGGTTTGACCGAGATCGGCTCGGGTCATTTCCCAAACGATTTCGTAGGTCAAGGTTCCAGAGCGGGAAACCATTCCGATCGGGCCTGGCTTAAAGATGTTGCCGGGCATGATCCCCATCTTGCACTCGCCAGGAGTAATGATTCCGGCGCAGTTTGGACCGAGAAGGCGACTGGTGTTGTTATCGCGCACTCGGTTCACCATTCGGATCTCGTCGTGGATCGGGAGCCAGTCGGAAATGCAGGTGATGAACTCAACGCCAGCGTCTTCGCATTCGAGCACGGAGTCGGCGGCGAATGGGCCAGGAACAAAAATGATCGCAGCGTCGGCACCGGTTGCCTCGCGAGCATCTTTCACGCTGTCAAAGACAGGTCGGTCGAGGTGGGTCGTGCCGCCTTTTCCGGGGGTAACTCCGGCTACCACTTGCGTTCCGTATTGGATCATCTGTTCGGCGTGGAAGCTGCCTTCCTTTCCGGTCATGCCGCAAACGATAACGCGGGTGTTTTTATCGACAAGGATCGCCATAGTCGTGTGAGAGGATACCGCCGAGGCCGGGGTGAGAAAGTCCGATCTCGCCCCCTTTTCTTTCGTGTATAGTTTTGATGGCGATAAAGCCAAGCGCTTAATCTCTGGTTTCAGAGAGCGGGGGAACCGTACTTATAGGGGTGAATGAGGCAGAAATGCCGCTAGGGGAGCTCTTGACCCGAACCCGACAGCTAACTCCGTAAGCGATGTGAGAGTCGAATCTCGTGCACGAAGCAGGTTGAATGACCTGCGGATAGGCGGAACAACGATGTTCTTTCGGCGAGTTTGTGACCCTTGCCTTTGTCGTTTTTCGGGGGCGCGACCGATGGGTCTCGACGAAAGTGGCTTCGATGTTGAAGTCCGAGGCGAGCACTTTTCCTAGCGCACCCGTTTTTTTGCCTCGCTGGCCCGTTCGGAAAGGGGCGTTAGAGTAGATTTAACGGATGGCAAAGTCTGCACCGGGCGTTCGCTACGCCGAACTCGAACGCGAAACGCATGAAACCCGCGTGACGGTGGTTCTGGATCTTGATGGCGGAACGCGGCAAGACATCTCGACCGGAGTCGGCTTCTTCGACCACATGTTGCAGCTCATGGCTTTCCATGGTCAGGTCGACCTCGGACTCACGTGTGAAGGCGACCTCGAGGTTGATGATCACCATACGGTTGAAGATTGCGGAATCGTGCTTGGGCAGGCATTCGCCCATGCCATTTCGGACGAGAAGAGCATTCAGCGTTACGCCAGCAATCACACGCCGATGGACGAAGCGCTGGTCTTGGTGGCTCTTGATATCAGCGGCCGCGGGATTCTTGGCTATAACGTCAACTTTAAACGTGAAAAGATTGGGGACCTCTCAACGGAGTGCGTGCGGGAATTCTTCCGGGCATTCACAACGCATGCCAAAGTGACCTTGCACATTCATCAGATCGCAGGCGAGAATGACCACCACATCTGTGAGGCGATCTTTAAGGGCTTTGGACGAGCGCTGAAATTTGCGGCAGAGAAGTCGGAGCGACGCTCAAGTTCTACCAAGGGTAAGCGGGACTGATTGAGCATCGCCGGTAAAATCCAGCCGTGGTAACCATCCTGGACTACGGCATCAACAACCTAAGTTCGGTTGCTAAAGCGGTCCGTTCCCTTGATGTTGAGTGCGAAATTCGCGACCAGGTTGCCGGTGCGACGAAGCTCATTATTCCCGGCGTTGGCGCTTTTGGCGCGGCGATGGAGCATCTATCTCCGCTTCGCGACGGGATACGGGGGCTGGCAGATGATGGCGTCCCGATTCTTGGAATTTGCTTGGGCATGCAACTGCTGTTTGACGCGAGCGAAGAATTTGGTCACCACGATGGACTCGGGTTGATTCCCGGGCAGATTCAGTTTTTGCCTCGACACGAGGGGATCAAAATTCCGCACATGGGTTGGAGCGCTTTGGCGTTTCCGCGATCTTCGCCCATTTTTGAGGGCATCGAGGCCGGGGAACAGGTCTACTTTGTGCACTCGCTAGTTGCCCGCTGCGAAGATCCGCAGGATGTTACGGCAACTGCCTTTCACGGTGAGCCATTTACGGCGGCAGTGAAGCGGGGGAACGTGCAAGGGACCCAGTTCCACCCAGAGAAGAGCGGTTCGGTAGGTATTCGAATATTGGAGAACTTTCTGCGTTGCTAATTCTTCCGGCCATCGATTTGATTGATGGAAACTGCGTTCGGCTTTACCAAGGCGATTACGGGCAGGTTACGAAGTATTCCGAGGACCCCGTTGCGACGGCCCAGTCGTTCGTTGACGGTGGCGCGGAGTGGCTTCATATCGTCGACCTAGACGGCGCGAAAGCGGGGCAACCCAGGAACCTGGAGGTCATTCGAAAGATAGCCGCCGAGGTCAGGGTGAAGATTGAACTGGGAGGGGGGATCACTTCTTCCGAGCACCTTGAGGCCGCCTTGGCCGCGGGAGTAGCCCGGGTTATTCTGGGCTCGGCGCTGGTTCGTGATCCAGATTTCGCGAAAGAAGCCCTGAAGCTCGGCGAATCGGTGGTGTGCGGACTCGATGCTCGGGATGGCAAGGTCGCAGTCGGAGGTTGGCTTGAGATCTCGACGGCAGATCTCATTGAGTTTGCGCAAGAGTTGGAATCTTTCGGGGCACGACGATTTATCGTAACGGATATCGCTACTGACGGCGCGTTACAGGGGCCGAATTTTGAGCTGATGCAACGCTTCTTGAACGGTGTTTCGGTTCCGGTGATCGCATCGGGTGGGGTCGCTGAGCTGACCGATATCTCTGGACTTCGACAGTTAAATCCCGCGCCGGAAGGCGTGATTGTTGGCAAGGCGCTGTACGAGAATCGGTTCACCCTGCCGGAAGCAATCGCCGCAGGACGAATCTAAAGTCCCACCGCGGCTGCATCATGCCTTATAATCGTCGGAGCCATGTTTCCTGTCGAAAATGTCGCCATCATGATCCCGATTCTCGCACTGCTGATTCCGGTGGTCGCGATTCTTACGAAGCACCAGCAGAGAATGGCCGAACTCATTCATGGCGGTGAACAAAATCGCCAATCTAGCCAGGAAATGCTTGCCTTACGCCACGAAATCGCAGAACTTCGCAGCCTCGTGCATCAGCAGTCAATCGCGGTAGATAACTTGGTCAGCCGGTCGGTCGTTTTGCCATCCGAAACCGTTGAGCAGCGACTGCGCTAAACCAAAAATCGGGTCCTAACCGTTGCGCTACCGGGCGAAATCCCGGTAGTATGCATGTTCGCCTCCGTGCGCTCCCGATTCCTATGCGAGTCATTTCACCTTCCAGCAAGCGAATTGGACGCTTTATTGATGTCCCCAACCTGATCGAACTCCAGCTTAACTCTTACAAGTGGTTTCTGGAAGAGGGACTTCCTGAGCTGTTCGAAACTTTCAGTCCTATTTACGACTTCACCATGACCAACTTTATCGAGTTGGTCAGCTTCTCCCTTGGAGAACCTAAGTACTCGCTTCAGGAATGTCGAGATCGCGACATGACGTTTGAAGCTCCGATCAAGGCAATTGTTCGCTTTGGCGGAAAAGAACGAGACATCATCGAATCGGAGGTCTACCTTGGCGACCTTCCGCTGATGACGGACAAAGGAACCTTTGTCATCAATGGCCGAGAGCGAGTTATCGTTTCTCAGCTCAGCCGATCGCCGGGTCTGTACTTCGAAGAAGGCGTGGACAGCTCGATGCAAGTCGTTGTCTCCGCTCGCGTTATTCCAAACGAAGGCCCATGGCTCGAAGTTGACAGCGACGCCAACAACGTCGTTCGAACTCAGATTAGCCAAACCAAGAAGCTGCCGTTGACGCAGATGATCAAGGCGCTCTACTACTTTGAAAAGGGCCGAGGTCGAATCACCGCCAAGCTGTCCGAATCGGTTGGAAAGCGAATTGCTGAGTCGGTCATCGATGCCTCGACCGGAGAGATCCTTGTCGAAGTGGGCACGATCTTTAGCCAGGAATTGCTGAACGCGCTCACTCCCGAGCAGCAGCAGTTCGAAACAAAGGTCGAGCAACCATTTGCGAACAACGAGGACCTCGTTCGCTTCTTCACCGAAGACATCATTCTCGAAAACCCAGATCAGGAAAAGCTGATCGGATGCCGACCCCACGAAGATTTGTTCGACAACGGCGAACTTCTGGTCAAGCGCGGAGAGCGAATCGACGCGACCACGGCCAAGCGAATCGAAGCCATGCAGCTTCCTTCGCTGAAGGTCCGGTACACGAACTCTCTCGCGGAAGCGACAATTGATGCCGACCCAACCAGCGGCGCCCGGGAAGCCGTCCTTGACATTTACAAGCGACTGCGACCAGGCGAAGCGGCTAACGAAGAAGCGGCAAAGCAGCTCATCTACGGCCTGTTCTTCGACATCAAACGATACGACCTCGGAAAGGTCGGACGACGATTCTTGAACCAAAAGCTTGGCCTCAAGATTCCGCTCAGCATTCGAAACCTGACTTGCGACGACCTCGCCGCGATTCTGAAGGCCATGGTGCCGTACGTCCGACGAGAATCGGAACGAGACGACATCGATGACCTTCGAAACAAGCGAGTCCGCTCGGTTGGAGAGCTTCTCCAAAGCCAGCTTCGACTTGGTTTCGTCCGAATGGAAAAGGTTGCCCGAGAGCGAATGACCTCGACCGACCAAGAGAACTTGCTGCCGGGAATTATCCTTTCGGTTAAGCCAGTTAGCGCGTCGATCAAGAGCTTCTTCTCCTCCAACCAGCTGTCCACCTTTATGGACCAGACGAACCCGCTTTCGGAAATCACGAATAAGCGACGTTTGTCCTCCCTAGGACCTGGTGGATTGCAGCGAACCAGCGCCAAGCTGGAAGTTCGTGACGTTCACCGTTCGCACTACGGCCGAATCTGCCCGATCGAAACGCCAGAAGGCCCGAACATCGGTCTGATCAGCCAGCTCACGAGCCGCGCCCGTGTTGACGAATTCGGATTCATCATGACGCCGTACCGAATCGTTAAGGACGGAACGGTTAGCGACGAAATCATCTACTTGACCGCACAAGAAGAGACGGGTCAGTTCGTTGCTCCGGCCGACGTGGTGCTCGACGAATACGCGAAGATCATTTCCGAGCGAATTCAGGTTCGAGTTGCTGGTGCTGAAGTTGGTGGTGCGTCCTACCCAATCGTCCGACGTGAGCAGATTGAGCTCATGGACGTTGCTCCGACGCAGATCATCTCGGTTGCCACGGCGCTGATTCCGTTCCTTGAGAACGACGACGCTAACCGTGCTCTGATGGGCGCGAACATGCAACGACAGGCGGTTCCTTGTCTCCGATCCGAAAAGCCACTTGTTGGAACCGGATACGAGCGAGTTGCAGCCGTCGACTCCGGCGCGGCAGTTATCGCCAAGCGCGGTGGAGTCGTAGAGTACGTTTCCGCTCAGGAAATTCGGGTTCGAACGGACGAAGGTCAGCTTGACACGTACCCGCTGATGCACCTCGTGCAGAGTAACAAGTCGACTTGTTTCACCCAGCGACCGATCGTTGACCTTGGTCAGCGAGTTCTGGACAAGGATCCTCTTGCCGACGGCGCCTGCGTTGACAAGGGCGAACTCGCACTTGGAAAGAACGTTCTCGTGGCCTTTACGCCGTGGAACGGATACAACTATGAAGACGCCATTCTGATTTCGGAGCGGTTCGTTAAGGACGACGTTTACACGTCCATCCACATCGAACGACACGAGTCGGAAGCGGTGGATACCAAACTCGGACCCGAGGAAATCACTCGCGACATTCCGAACGTTGGCGAAGACGCGCTGAAGGACCTCGACGAAAACGGCATCATCCGAATCGGCGCCGAAGTTCGACCAGAAGACATTCTCGTCGGAAAGGTTGCACCGAAGGGCCAGGTCGAAATGACCGCGGAAGAGCGACTTATCATCGCAATCTTCGGTAAGAAGGCTGAGGAAACCCGCGACGTCTCTCTCCGATTGCCGCACGGCGAAAAGGGAATCATCGTCGATGTCATGGTGTTCAGCCGGTACAAGTACCTCTCGCCGAGCATCAACTACATCTATAAGGAATCGAAGAAGCGCGACCGACTGGTCTGCGACCGAACCGACGAGCCGTTGCTCCAGATTCCAGGCGATGAACTGCCAGCCGGCACGAACATGACGGTTCAGGTTTACGTTGCCCAGAAGCGAAAGCTGATGGTCGGCGACAAGATGGCCGGACGTCACGGTAACAAGGGAGTTATCTCCCGAGTTCTTCCGGTTGAAGACATGCCGTTCCTCGCGGATGGCACGCCGATTGACATCGTTCTCAACCCGCTTGGTGTTCCTAGCCGAATGAACATCGGACAGCTCCTCGAAACCCACTTGGGTTACGTTGGCAAGCACCTTGGAATCGAGTACAAGTGCCCTGCCTTCGAAGGCGCATCCGAGAAAGAAATCCTCGGCGAAATGGACCGATTGGCAAACCACATGCGTGGCCAAGCTCTCGCGGCTTACGTCAATGCAGAGCTTCTGCTTGACATCAAGTTCGAGAAGGACGACACGTTCCTCGAAATGCTCGGAAAGGTTGAAGCCCGATTGCGAAAGCTCGGAGTCAACGGCCTTGAGCGCGTTTCGCGAATCGTGGGCGGAACGCCGGTCAAGTCGCTTGGCGAGCTCAGCGAGATCGACCTCGACACCTTCGTGCCGGAACAGCCAGAGGCAGAAATCGGAGAAGCCGCACACGCAGCTTCGGACGAAATCTACGCCAACCTGATGTCCCGAATCGAGAAGAACGTGTTCGAGCGCGCTGGAATCGATCCTAAGACTTGTAAGAGCATCCTCCGGGATGGACTTTCGGGAGAAACCTTCCCGAACGCCATCACCGTTGGCATGATCTACATGTTGAAGCTTGAGCACTTGGTAGACGAGAAGATTCACGCTCGTTCGATCGGACCCTACTCGCTCGTTACGCAGCAGCCGCTCGGAGGTAAAGCTCAGTTCGGTGGACAGCGATTCGGAGAAATGGAAGTGTGGGCGCTTGAAGCTTATGGCGCGGCTTACACCCTCCAGGAACTCCTTACGATCAAGTCGGACGATGTCAACGGCCGCGTCAAAGCGTACGAAAGCATCGTGAAGGGCGAAACCATCGCCGAGCCGGGCATTCCAGAGTCGTTCAAGATTCTCGTCAACGAACTTCGATCCTTGGGTCTGAAGGTATCGGTTGAGGACGCGAACAACAAGGAACTCCCGCTCAAGGACCTTGACGAACTGTCCGGTGGCAACACCGACGACATGCGCCTGGCGCGAACCGTCGGCTTCTTCAACTAAGAAGCTTGCCGATTGCCCTTACCTCCCGACTCTGGGAGGTAAGGGCTTTTCCATTTGTTTTCGTCAATTGCACGATCTCGAAGAATTTGCTTGCTTAATGGCAAAGTGAGGCGGTATCTTATATGTTCCGGTCATTTTGCTCGCCAACTGTAACGCGTTCAACCTTTCGGTTCGTTGCGGTTCGGTAAGGCAGTTTTGATTCGGATTTCGAGCGAACGCAATGGCAGACGTTAGTCTTTTTGACAAGATCCGCATCGGTATCGCCGCTCCGACAGACATTGTCTCTTGGTCGCACGGCGAAGTAAAGAAACCAGAAACTATCAACTACCGCACGTTCAAGCCAGAGCGAGACGGCTTGTTCTGCGAGAAAATTTTCGGTCCAACAAAGGACTGGGAATGTTCTTGCGGTAAGTACAAGAAAATCAAATTCCGCGGCGTCGTTTGCGAACGATGCGGCGTCGAAGTTACCCGCAGCAAAGTTCGCCGAGAGCGCATGGGGCACGTTTCCCTCGCTGCTCCGGTCTGCCACATTTGGTACCTGAAGGGCGTTCCGTCGCCGTTGTCCCTCCTGTTGGACATCTCCCCGCGACTGCTCGAAAAGGTCATCTACTTCGCTAGCTTTATCATCATCGATATCGATACCGAGCAGATCGCCGAGATGCTGCCCCAGATTCGAATCGCCGTCGAAATCGAAAAGCGACGAATCCAGGAAGACATGCGAAAGCTGGAAGAGGACTCCCTCGACCGATTCGCGGAAGACTTGAACAACAACCGCGAGGAGTACGACGAAATGTACGCTCGCGAACGAGCGAAGGCGGTCAACGACCGAATTCGCGCGGAATACCGAGATGCCGATGACCGACTGAAGGACCTCGACATTGCGGTTGAAATTCTTGGCAAGCTTGAAAAGAACCAGCTGATCGACGAAGACAAGTACCGAGCCGTCAGCAAGTTGCTCTATAGCGTTGGCGACCAGCTTGGTCACAACCTGGGCAGCCTGGTTCGAGCGAACATCGGTGCCGAAGCGGTCAAGGAACTCCTCACCCGCATCGACCTTGAGATGCTTGCTCGATCCCTCCGACAGGACGTTGTCATGACGACGAGCCAGAAACGAGCTCGTGCGATCAAGCGACTCGAAGTCACGGAAGCCCTGATCTCTTCCAAGAGTCGCCCAGAGTGGATGATCCTGGACACCGTGCCAGTCATTTCGCCGGAGCTCCGACCGATGGTCCAGCTCGACGGTGGCCGATTCGCGACGTCCGACCTTAACGATCTCTATCGACGAATCATCAACCGAAACAACCGGTTGAAAAAGATCATCGAGATTCACGCGCCAGAAAGCATCATCAACCACGAAAAGCGACTTCTTCAGGAAGCCGTTGACGCGTTGATCGATAACGGCCGCCGCGCCCGACCAGTCGTTGGTAGCAACCAGCGCCCTCTGAAGTCGCTTAGCGACATGTTGAAGGGTAAAGAAGGTCGATTCCGAAAGAACCTTCTTGGTAAGCGTGTCGACTACTCCGGTCGATCGGTTATCGTCGTCGGTCCGCACTTGAAGCTGCACCAAGCTGGCCTTCCGAAGGAAATGGCCCTGGAGCTGTTCAAGCCGTTTGTTATGAAGTCCCTGGTTGAAAAGAAGATCACCCAGAACATCAAGACGGCAAAGCGCATGATCGACCGAATGCACCCAGCGGTTTGGGACGGTCTCGAAGAAGTGATTCGAGAGCACCCGATCTTGCTCAACCGTGCACCGACCCTACACCGACTTGGTATCCAGGCCTTCGAGCCAATCCTCGTTGATGGTAAGGCGATCCAGGTTCACCCGCTCGTTTGTAACATGTACAACGCGGACTTTGACGGCGACCAGATGGCCGTTCACATTCCGCTAAGCACCGAAGCTCAGGCCGAAGCCCGAGTTCTGATGCTGTCGAGCCAGAACTTGTTCACCCCATCCGACGGACGACCAACGTGTGCGCCGATGCAGGACATCGTTCTCGGCAACTACGCGGTCACGTTCATGTCGGTTGAAGGCCGTGCGAACTTGGAAGAGAAGGTTCGACTGCACAAGGAAGACCCATTGGTCAACCCAGCTCCTCCGACCTACAGCGGTCCGGACGAGGTGCTGTACCTGATGGTTGCGCCTGGCATTGAAAAGCGACTTCCAATCAACGAGCTTGTCCATGTTCGACTCAAGCGACCAATCTTCCGACCAGCTGAAGAGGTGGCTTTCCGAGACACCGAAACCGGTGTTGAGTATTACAAGCACACCGTTGTGAACGAGGACGGCGACGAAACGGAAGAGCTGGTTGCTTACGAGCAAGAGTTCGAGACCGTTGTCCGAAGCGTCACCCCAGGCCAGTTGTTGGTTCACGGAAAGCTTCCGTATCCGCTTCGCCACTCCGACGAGTACCTGAACGTGGAACTCGGTAAGAAGGCGCTTGCGACTCTGATTCTTGACTGTAACCGGGTTGCCGGCTACGGTGCGACAATCAAGTTGCTTGACGACATCAAGGATCTCGGATTCAAGTGGGCTACGGCTTACGGAATCTCGGTTGCCATCACGGACATGGATCCGCCGGCACGACGAGAAGAGATGATCGGCACCGCCGACTCGAAGTCGAACCAGATCACGAACCAGTACCGACGCGGCATGCTCTCGTATAACGAGATGACGCGACAGTTGACTGCGCTTTGGCAGGAAACGTACGACCTCGTTGGTAAAGAAATCGTTAACGGTCTTAAGCAGTTCAACCCGTTGAACATCATCACCGTCTCTGGTGCTCGTGGTTCGATCAAGCAGCTTGCCCAGCTCGCTGGAATGCGCGGCCTGATGTTGAACCAGTTCAACGAAACGATTTATGAGCTTCCGGTTAAGAGTTCGTTCCACAAGGGACTGAACATGCTGGAATACTTCGTGACCACCCACGGAGCGCGTAAGGGTCTGGCGGACACGGCACTTCGAACGGCTGACGCCGGCTACCTTACGCGACGACTTTGCGACGTCGCGCAGGACGTCATCGTTAAGGCGATCGACTGCGGTACGAGCGAAGGCATCCAGGGCCGACGAATCGTCGACCAGGGTCAAACCTTGGAAGAAATTGACGAGCGAATCCACGGACGAATCGCCCTCGAGATCATTCGAGACCCAGAAACCGGCGACCACCTCACCGAATATCAAGTTCCAATCACCAAGGACGCCGCAAAGCGAATCAAGGCGATTGAGAACAAGTTCGTTGTTGAGCACAACGGCGCGGAAACGGAAGCCGAGCGCGAAGCGATCGTGGACCGATATCGACAGTACGGATTCGAGTACGACGAGCACGGTTACCTCAGCGTGACCATCCGCTCGCCGTTGACTTGCGAACTTCACCAGGGAATCTGCTCCAACTGTTACGGAACGGACCTTTCGACCGGCAAACTGGTCGAAGTCGGAGTTGCTACCGGAATCATCGCCGCTCAGTCGATCGGTGAGCCTGGAACGCAGCTAACGATGCGAACGTTCCACACCGGTGGTGTTGCCGGTTCGGCCACCATCGCTAAGACGAACCAGTATAAGACCGGTAAGTTCATCCGACAGTTCATGGAAGACTTTGCCCAGGCCACCGAAACGGACCTGAAGCAGTTCGACCCAACCAAGCTGTTGGAAACCCAGGAGAGCATCGTCAAGTCGCTCTTCAAGGGCAAGGAAGCACCGCTTACTATCGAACCTGCCGAAGTTGATCCAGAAGATCCAAAGCAGAAGCGAAAGGTTGAGCGAGCCACGAAGGCAGCCCTTAAGGCCGCCGAAAAGGCCGACAACGACTCCCGAAAGATGTGGGAGAAGAGTCGAAAGACGTTCTTCTACTCGTGGACGGGGCAGTCGAGCGGTATCGTCCGTGTCGAAGAAATCTTCGAAGCGCGACGACAGCCACGAGGTAAGGCGATCATCTGCCCAGTCTCGGGAATGGTTCGAAAGGTCGAGGAATCGAGCTTTGGACGATTCGTGGTCGTTGATTCGACCGTGCAAGTAGTCGGACCGCTGAAGGACGCTTACATCACGGACGAGCAGAACTGGCCACAGAACGAGTACGGCGAGTACGAAGGTGCTCTCCAGAAGCTCGTGGGTCAGAAGCTGTCAACCCAGGCGGTTTCCGCGCTCAAGAAGCTTGAGATCGAAAAGGTCAACATCCTTTATCCGATCTTGGTCCCGCCAAGCGGCAACCTTCCGGTCAAGGCCGGAGCCCGCGTGGTTAAGGGTGACCCGCTCACCTACGGCCCACGAGATCCGCACGAAGTTCTGGAGCTTGCTGGCGCAAACGCGGTTTACGACTACTTTGTCGAAAACCTGCAGAGCGTTTATAAGAGCCAGGGCGTTGACATCAACGACAAGCACGTTGAAGTCATCATCCGACAGATGCTGCGAAAGCGACAGGTTAAGGAACCCGGAGATACTCCGTTCCTGCCAGGTCAGATCGTTGACCGGTTCACCTTCCAGCGAGCCAACGAAGCCGTCCGCAAGATGATTGCCGAGGGCACGAAGATTCGCTACGAAGACCCGATTACCGGAGAGAACGTCGAGCGAGATCCTAAGGAAGCAAACGCAACTTGGATTCTCCTTGGAATCACCGAAGCCTCGCTGGCGACGGATTCGTTCCTGTCGGCTGCTTCGTTCCAGAAGACCACCCGCGTCCTTACGGAAGCGGCCGTCCGAGGAAAGAAGGACACTCTCGTTGGTCTGAAGGAGAACGTCATCATCGGTCGGTTGATCCCGGCTGGTACTGGCGTGAAGCAGTACCGAGACATCGCGGTCGACGTGCAGCGCGGTCCAAGCTGGGCCGAGCAGTCACTCACCACATTGGTCGAGGCCGAGGAAGGAGAGCTCAAGGCATCGTACGATGAGCTTGCGTTCCCATCCTTGGCGGATATGGCTGCGGACGAAAGCGACGATTAATTTCGACAAGTGAAAAGGGCCCGGAGCACTTGCTCCGGGCCCTTTTTTGTTTTGATTGCTTGATGTGTGATATATGGACTAATGTATCCGATACAGCCTCGAAAAAAGGACGCCAAAACTGAGATATCTATTTGTCACATTAGAGTGATGGAGCCTTTAGGCCAACCGATAAATTTGCCAGTTTGGGTGCAGCTTTAAGTTGTTGCCTTAAAATGTGACTCGAAATTCTTAAATCAAAGTCCTTAATCAAATTATGTTTGGCCTTGCGGCATTAACGCCAGTTCAGTCGTTGTCGAGTGATGTAAACATGTTGAATAGTGTGCCCTCTGCGATCGCCCCGGTGGGTTACCAGGAGAATCGCGGCCAGTGGCCTGGGAATGTTCGATACCTACTTCAGAAGCCTGGACTCAACTATTGGATAACGGATCGTGGAGTGCGAATGGACTTCCATCGATCTGAAGTCGTCCAAGCGGAGAGTGATGGTGCGCCACAAATTATGAGATCCGTGGGGCATGTTGTGGACGTAGAATCTATCAACGCCACGGGAGCTCCAGAGGATCGGCGTGGCACCGCATTACCCACGGCAATCAATTATTTACGAGGTGATGAAGGGAAGTGCTCAATTGGCGTGCGCAAGTTTGAGGATGTGACCCTCCGTCAGGTGGCTCCTGGTGTGTCCGCTCGCTACTACCAAGACGGCGGGGCACCACGCTATGACCTTATTTTGGAACCTAAGGCAAGACCTGAGGATTTGCGCCTGCGTTTTACCGGTGCGAGCAACATTCGTGTCCAGCCAGATGGTTCGCTAACGTATGAGACTTCGGTAGGTCAGATTCGAGAGCAGGGACTCTTTTCGTATCAAGTAGTCAATGGACGCAAGATGGAGATAAAGTCGCGCTTCACAGTCGCTCCAAACGGAATTGTCGGATTTGAACTTGGGAAGTATGACCACACAAAGCCGGTGGTTGTGGATCCGCAAGTAACGATGAACTCGGCGATCATCGGGGGATCTGGCAACGAGTCAATCGGTGAAATGGAGGTTGTGGGAGATACGATTTATGCCGTTGGTTCCACTCCTTCTTCGGACTTTCCGGTGACAACGGGAGCGTACGATACGGTTAAGAACGCGGACGATGCGTTTGTGGCAAAGTTTAAAGCCAATGCTCGGGGCACCTCACTCGAACTCACGACTCTGACCTATCTTGGTGGAGACGCCAATGAGTCCGAAGTTAAGTTGGCCTACAGTACCAACAACGTGGTCGTTGCCTGCCGAGTCTCGGGCAGCGGAGCATCACAACTGCCAATCGTGACAGACGCTACCGGGGATGGATCGGCTGCAATTGCCACCAAGCCAGGCGCAAACGACGTTTGGCTCGGTCGGCTGAATACAGACCTCACGACGATTCGTTCCAGTACATGGGCAAGTGGAAGCAATAACGACGAGCTAGGCGATATTTGCGTTGCTCCTGATGGCAAGGTTGGCTTAACCGGCAACGTGGGAACGGGATCGATGATCACCGTCAAGAGCGTCAATAACGTAAACGGATCGCGCAATGGTAGCGGTGAAGGATATGTCATGGTCTTCAGCAAAACGCTGGATAACCTTGTGACCTCGATTTACTATGGCGGTACCGGATCTGGCCAAAGTGGAGAAAAAGGCTTTGCAATCTGCCCGAGTAACGAGTCTGATGGATTCTTTGTTGCATTCAGAATGCAGGCCGCCGATGTGCTCGCTGGAACCCAAACGGTTAGTTCCAGTCCCCTCATCACGGTTACGCCGCAAGGTCACAACACCGTGTTTAGCACCCCCACTACCGACAACGAAATCGTGGTGGTTCGAGTCGCGTCTGACTCCCGAACGGGTTCTACGAGCCGAAACGGTGTCATCACATCGGAAACCGTTCTGAGCACAACTGGTGCCGATCAGCCGAGCAAAATTCGAATTAGCCCCGGAGGTGCCGTAACTGTCCTTTCAACCATTGGTGCGCCAGCATCGAGCGGGGACCCAGAATTCTTCACGACTGCGAATGCATACGATCGAACTCGAAACGGCGGGAACGATGTTGCCATCACGCGCTTTAATGCGTCCTTGTCTACCGTTCTGTACAGCACCTACTTTGGCGGAAGTGGGAATGAAAACGGTCTCGACTTTGTGCAGAATTCCAGTGGAAATCTTTACGTCATTGGCGGCACCAATTCGACTGACTTGCCGGTGACGGCCGAGAGCTATCCTGCACCAAATTCGGGTTTGGTGATGCCGTTTATCTTTCGGATCAACTCGGCGCTTTCTTCGGTTTTGTCCAGTACTTACCTGCACACTTCGGGAGCAAACACTTCGACGGTTTCGGCAAACACGCTTGGTCTGATCGGCAGTCTAAACGATGTCGTGTTTGGTGGCGGAGTCACAGGATCGCTGGCAAACAGCACTTCAAACAGTTACGGCACTCCGGCCGGAACAGACGCGTACCTTTCCAGAATCTGTTTCTCGTCTGATCTCGTCACGGCGAACCTAAGCCGGCAGTCGGTTACAGGCGGATCGTCGGTATTCGCAGAGGCAGTATTGAACTGCACAGCAGGAGGGGTCGGCAAGAATATCTCGGTGGTTTCTAGCAATCCCGCGGTTGCTTACACCGCATCCCCTTCGTTCCTGATTCCTTCAAATGCGAGCCGCGGAAGCATTAAGGTGTTCACCGCCCCTGTGACAGTGCCAACGTCGGTGACGATCACGCTGAGCAACGGCGGCCGATCAGAAGCATTGACTCTGAATATTAACCCCTGAAACCTTGATGGGGTCCCGAAACGGGACCCCATCGTTTGTTACTTTCGAACGGTTCTTCGTCGAAGCAACGCCATTCCGCCAAGGCCGAAGACGAGCATGCTGGCGGGCTCTGGAACCGGCGCAAATGGTTTCGTGCTGATGCCCGAGCCGATGATTCGACCGGTGGAGAAGCTGACGACTTTGTATCCCCCACCGAGGGTGAACCAAGCATTCTTCGTGGAGTTGTGCGTTGCCGGGAAGGTCTTGGCGTATTCCCCGAAGGCACTAACCACCTCAAGGCCCCCATTGACTTCTTCTTGGCTCTGACCGTTTGTAGCGGCCTCAATGCTCGCGATCAGGCTTTCCTCTTCAATGTCTTGGAAGAGAGTGCTCCAAACGTTGGCATCGGCAAATGCCGCTGCATCATCGTTCATGAACAGTACAGCGTGCTTTTGAGGGTCCTCGATCTCGGAGGCAAAAGTGGCGATTCCAAGCACGAACGAAATGTTGTGGCTTGGGCTAGATCCACCATTGGTCCAAGTCGTGGCTCCAGGGCCGCTCGCAGAAAACGGTAGCGTCATAGATCCCGAGGACTCTCCAGACTCCATCACGATCATCGACTGGAGCGTTACTTCTTCATCGAGAGAAAAACTGTATGTGGATACAAACTGCGCCTTAGCTGCCGAAGCGAGCGCGCACAGGGCCAACGCGACCATTCCAAATTTCTTTAAATGCATGAGGTCCCGAACTCCAGAGTTCTGCAGTCACGTTATTCCGTTTCACGCTGAAAGTCTGCGACCTTAATGTGCGTCATCTGTTTCCGGTACGGACAACCTTGCGATATTAGAAGCAATTAGTTGAAGTTGCGAACCTTGGCCGAAAATCCTGCATTCTGAAGTACATGATTGCAAGCCAAGCGCTGACCACATCTCTCTGTCTTTCCGTCGGCTGTATGGCCGCTGCTCAGCTGCCGAATGACCCGTCACTGGTAAAGCCCCTCAAAGCCGGCGTGATGGCTCCGCAGGCTCAACTTATGGCGATGGACGGAAAAGCAACCACGCTTAAAGCGTCCCTGAACGGTAAGCCGACAGTTCTGATTTTCTACCGCGGTGGTTGGTGCCCATTCTGCAACCGACATCTTGCCGAGATTGGCAAGGTCGAGAAGGACTTGAAACAGGCCGGATACCAGGTTGTCGCCTTGACGCCCGATCAACCGAGCTTCTTGGGCGAGACCGCCACTAAGAACCAGACCGGATACAAGCTGGTTTCTGATGCTAGTGGAGCGGCTGCAACCGCCTTTGGCGTGGCCTTTCGGTTAGACGACGCGACTTTTGACAAGTATAAGAATCAATACGGCCTTGACCTCGAGAAGCGAAGCGGCAAAACGCACCACATGCTCCCGGTGCCCGCCGTCTTTCTAATCGACTCCACGGGCATGATCCGCTTCGCGCATTCCAATCCGGACTACACGAAGCGTCTCTCAAGCGAAGCCCTGATGACGGAAGTTAAGAAGTTGTCGGCGAAATAAAGCCGGCAAGATCTTGCGCGAGTTGGCTCAGGCAGCCTTCGTGAACGTACATCATGTGGCCGGCCTCGTAATAACGGGTCTCAATGTTTTTCCTCAACGTTGGATCCAGCCCGAGGTGGGCCACGGTGAATTCGGTGGCAAAGTACGGCGTCGCCAGGTCGAAGTATCCCGAGGCGATCAAAATGCGCATGTGCGGGTTCTTTGAGATTGCTTCTCGAAGGGACTCGCTGGTGTCCGGATGGCCCTGGCTGGCGTCGCCGTAGGACCAGTGCTTCCAAAGCTCGCCCGGATTGAACACGTGGTACGGCAAGTCCGTGGTCCAGCCCAGGTTTCGGCTGAGGTAGTCGTTGATGGTAGCGGTGTAAGGCGGCACGATGGAGGACATCGAAGGGTCGTGCTGCGGACTCTCGTTAACCGCGAGCTCGTCAATTCCCTTGAAGCGACTGTCAAGTCGTCCGACGGTTCGCTTTTGGTTTCGCAGTAGCTCCTTACAGAACCGCTGGATCTCGATCCGAATGTCCGAGTTATCGATGAATTCCGGGCTCAGGCCCGTGAGTCGGCGTAGTTTCGCGATGACCGAACTGCGTGCCTCGGAGGTCAAACGATCGCCTTGCGCCAAAGCGAGGGTGTATTCACCCAGCGCAAATTCTTCGGCTTCTTTCAGAACTTGTTCCAATGAGGCAAAGCCCGTGAGCGCTCCGTGATACCAAGCGGTTGCGGCATAGGTTGGCAAGAAGACGATGTACGGTAGGTCGTTGCCCTTGTGGAAACGGGCAGTCTGGAAGTTGAGGATGCTACTGACGAGGATGATTCCGTTCAGTGCGATGCCGCGGTTCACCAGGTAGCTACTGAGGGCGGCGGCGCGGGTGGTGCCGTAGCTTTCACCGACGATGTACAGCGGGGAAGCCCAGCGCTTGGCGCGCGTCAGATAGAGTCGAATGAACTCGGCCACGGACTCAACGTCACCGTTCAGGCTCCAGAACTTCTTCGACTTTTCTTCGTCCTCCGCCCGGCTATAGCCAGTGCCAACGGGGTCGATGAACACCAAGTCGCAATGCTCTAGCCAAGTGTCCGGGTTGTCGACCAGCATGAACGGCGGGGCAGGCATGTCGCCTTTCGGCTCCAGCTTCACACGCTTCGGGCCGAGAGCGCCGAGGTGCAGCCAAACGGAAGATGATCCTGGACCGCCATTGAAGCTAAACATGAGTGGCCGCTCGCCGGGCTCGTAGCCAGCTTTGGTGTAAGCAGTGTAGAAAATGGCGGCCTCAGGCTTGCCGGCGTTATCGCTTAAAGGCAGCGTTCCAACGGTGACGGAGTACTTCCAGCCATTGATTTCGTGCTCGGTCGTAACCGCTTCGAGCGCGAGCAGTTCGGGAAGGACGCTGGGTTTCTCGGGAGTGTCTGCCATGGTTTGTCGCCTGTTTCCGGGTCATACCCGGAATTAGTCGGAAGCTACCGGCGTTGCGGCGGATTCGCGAGCCACTTCAAAGACTTCAGTACGACGCCGGACACCTCGATAGTTTCTTCCACCTTGAAGAAGAACACGGCGGCTCCGGCCACGCCAATTGCCGCTGCCGAAAGGAACATGGCATGCATGCCAAATGCTTCGACAATCTTGCCGAGTAGGATCGGCGCAGTTGCGCTGGAGAAGCCGGTGACCATCGCGAGTCGTGCCTGTGCTTGTCCGCGCGTGTCATTGGTCGCGAGGTCGTTGATCAGCGCAACCGCGATCGCGCCCATGATTCCGAAGTTAATGCCGTGGAGAATTTGCACGGCAAGAACTCCGAGAGGGGCGGATGCGGCCGCGTAGAGGGCAAGTCGGATGGGGAGCAGGAGATACGCGATCAACAGGATCGGCCGTCGACCGTACGTATCCGAAAGTCGTCCGGACCAGCGCATCACGATCACTTCGCAAACGACCCCCGCCGCAAACATTCCCGTGACCCAAAGCGGGTTTCCGCCTACCTGGCGCATATAGATGCTGAGGAAGTTGCTCGCACCGTACAGTGCAAATACGTACAGGAAGTACGAAAGCAGGAACCACTTCAGGTTCTCCGGAAAAGGGGCTTTCTGGACGGCGCGTTTCGGTGCGTCTGGCTCGGAGTTCGGAGTCTTCTCGTCGGGAATCCAGAGCGCAATCGCCGCGATTAGGAAAAAGAGCAGGGGGCCGACCTGATACACCCGGTTCAGCATCGCTCGATCAAAGCCGGTGGAAGATTGGGTTAGCAGTAATCCGGTGGCTAGGGTGACGACGATATAGCCGACCGATCCCCAGACCCGAAGGTTCGCGTACGCTGCGCCGCCGCGCTCGCGGCTGACCATCCTTCCGATCAAGGTGCCGCCCGCCGAGTTGAGATAGATCGAACCATTGCTGCCGATCGCCATAAGCACAAGAAAGTGCCACGGCAAAGTAGCCAGATGGAAGCTCAGGTACGCGATTCCAGCTCCGATGGCCGACAGAATGATGATCGGTCGGCGCGAGTCAATCCGATCGGTGAGTCGTCCCCAAAGGGGCTGAACAAGCAGACCAATTCCGGATCCAAGTCCGAAAATCCATCCGATCTGACCCGGGTCCATTCCGGCACTCTGCAAATAGAGTGGAGTGAACGGCTGCAAAAAACCGAAGGTACTCGTGACGCTGAACAGAAACAAGCTGAGCAGAACCTGATTCCGCCGACTGATTTCTGGAGACACGCTCAGTCTGGTTGCAGGCACGGTTTAGGTTACCGTTGAGCGGAAGTTGGATTCGGGGCACACTATTGGTGATGAAAGCCGTTGAGTTTTTGATCCACCAAACCGAATCGCAAATTGACAAACTGTTCGCTGCCGCACGTGCGATTCCGGCCGACAAGCTCGATTGGGAAGCTTCATCGGAATCGCGATCGGTTCGTTGTCAACTGCAAGAAGTCGCGACCGCCGTCGAGCAGTTCTGGAGCATGTATGCGGATCGTAAGCTGGTCTGGTCTCCCGAAATGACGGCCAAGTGGCTGGAGGATCGAAAATCTCTTGTTGAGCTCGACGATCTGGAAGCGAGTACACGGGCTCAGTTTGCGAAGCTCACCGAGTTTGCCCAGGCATTGAACGACGACGATCTCCATGCGATTATCGAATCGCCGATGCCAACCCCTTGGACAATGGCCGACATTTTGACCTATCCTCTATGGAACATGGCTTACCACGAGGGGCAGATCAACTTCATCGGCAACTTGCTCAAGGCGGAGGCAGCGAATGTCTGATTTCTCCGAAACTTGGTCGCTGGTCCGAGGTCGTCTCATTCGAGATTTGGAAGGACTTACCCATGAGCAGCTCAACTGGCGACTTCATCCGGGTGTCCTTACGCTCGCTGAGCTTGCGGTTCACGTGGCCGGAGTCGAGGTCTCGTTCGGATCTCAGCTCACCGGATTGGAGCTTGACGATCTCCACCTTCGGCTAAAGGCTGCCGCGACCGATGGCAGCGTGAATGACAAGCCATTCCCGTTTTCGCCGGACGAGTTGACACCGGAGTTCGTGACGAAGGCGTTTGAGCTTGGAAATGCGATCATCCAGCCGCTGATCGAGAATCCAACACCGGAGATTCGCGCCGTGCAAATTGTGAGCGCGCTTGGGCCAGTGATCGACGGCACGGGTGCATTTGCCCGGCTTGCCTATCATCCGGGCTATCACCAGGGGCAGGTGTACATCATCAAAACCGCGCCTGGGTTCCCGAGCTAGCAAGCGGCCGGTTCGGCTAGGCTTAAGAGATGAAGCGGCCCTCTCGAAATGTTCTCGGAGGGCCGCTTGGCGTTTGCGGAACGCGGCCGATGACCGGTTTTTTCCGGAACGGCTGTTGCGATACCGGACCCGCAGACACTGGAAACCACACCGTGTGCGCGGTAATGACGCAAGGATTTCTCGCCTTTTCGCAAGCCGCCGGGAACGATCTCAGCACACCTCGCGTCGAGTTTGGGTTTCCGGGCCTTGCCCCCGGAGATCGATGGTGCCTTTGCGCACTCCGTTGGCAGGAAGCTTTTGAAGCAGGCGTTGCTCCAAACGTGGATCTCGAATGTACACACGAAGCCGCGCTCGAATTTATTCGATTGGAAGACTTGAGTCGGTTCTCAATTTAGGTTGTTAGGCGAAGTTAGGGATTTCTGCACCCCTGCGTTATAATGACCCGACCTATGCTTACGACGGCACTCTTCGTCCTCGCGGCAACCAGCGACACGGTTGCGCTCAAGCTCATCGCCTCTGGAGCCTCAGAAAAAGCCGGTGGCTATCGCCCGGTTCAGGCCAAGTTTACGGCGGAGCCAAACCTGAAAGGGAAGCCAGCCTCGTTGGAAAATCCAAAGTACGGCGCCATCCAAGTTGGAAAGAAGTCTTTCGCCTATATTCTCGATGAGCCAGAAGGGAAGCCAGCCAAGTTCTACGTTGACTCAAACGGCGACACGGATCTTTCGAACGATCCGACGGCAACCTGGGAAGCTCGAAAAAACGGACCATCGACAATCTTCTTTGGTGCGGCAAAGGTCGATATCGGCAAGTCGGAGCCAGTCGAAGTCAAGTTCTATCGATTCGATCCTAAAGACCCGGCGAGAGCAGCACTCAAGGACACGGTGCTCTACTACCCAGACTTTGGCTATGAGCTGAGCTTCGCTCTGGACGGAAAGTCGTTCACGACCTTCATCGCCGGTGAGCCTTCGGCAGAAATGTCCTTGGGCATCGACCGCGATGGCAACGGGTCGATCAGCACGTTTAAGGAACGAGTGAGCGTCGGAAAGCCATTCAACTTCACCGGTACGACCTACCAACTGAACTACAAGGACGAGAGCCTGGTTCTTGAGACGGCCACCGAAAAGTTGCCGATGGCGGAGATGCCACCAAACCTCGCAATCGGACAGAAGGCACTAACCTTTGAGGCGAAGACGCTTGAGGGTAAGACCTTGAAGTTCCCGGTTGACTACAAGGGCAAACTCGTAATGCTCGACTTCTGGGCAACCTGGTGTGGACCATGCATCGCCGAGCTTCCAAACGTCAAGGCGGCTTACGAGAAGTGGCACGCGCAAGGATTTGAAATCGTCGGAATCAGCTTCGACCAGGCTAATCAGGGCGACAAGGTCAAGGAGTTCACCGCCAAGAACAACATGACTTGGAAGCACATCTACGAAGGGAAGTTCTGGGAAACGACCCTTGGAAAGCAATACGACGTTGATGGCATTCCGTTTGTGCTTCTCGTCGACGGTGACACGGGCGAAATTCTTGCCGATGCGCAACAGCTTCGTGGCCCCGGCGTTACCGAATTCATCGGAAAGGCCTTGGCCAAGAAGAAGTCAGCCCAACGGAAGTAAGGTCACTTTTCTGCCAGTAGCTTGTTTAGGGTGCTGCGCAGATTCGATGGATTAACCGTTCGAAGCATCCCTTTCTTGTCGTAAACCAAACGACAAGGGAGGGTTTTCACATTTAGGCCCTTCGGAAAAGCATCGTTCATGCCTTTACCGGTGAACTGTTGTGGCCAAGGAATCCCGGTCTCTTTCACCAGTTTTTTGACCGCAGCCAGTGGTTCGTCACCATCGCCCAGATCGAGATTAATGCCAATAAACTCGGCGCCTTTGGGCGCGACCAAGGCATAGGTCTCCTTCAGCGTGGGCAGTTCGTTGAAGTAAACGTTCCAAGACGAGGTCCAAAAGTCGACGACAACGACTTTTCCTTTGAGACCAGCAAGAGAGACTTTGCGGCCGGAATTGATATCGTCGAATTCGAGGCTGCCGGGTTTACCGACGCTGTTGAGGAGCTCCAGCGACTCTTTCACGCTCGGGACCATGCGGTGATTTGGAAACTTTTCGAGGAACTTTGTGTAGGCCAGTTTTCGCTGCGGCGGATCGGCAACAAACCCAGACACGAAAAGCAGTCGTGCTGCGCGAGGGCTGTTTGGGTAGTCCGTTACAAAGCTAAAAGCCGGCTCGGTCGGATCAAGTTCCGTTCCGTCCCGTTGCTCAATCAGGATCTCTTGCCGGGCCGCCAGCGTGATCTCACGGAACGGCTCACCCGGCTTTTCCAGCAAAAAACCGTCGATCGCTGCAAGCTTCTGAACCCGAAACTCCGCCATCGAAACCTCGCCGTTCGGCAAAAAGAGTTGCCATCGATTTTCGAAGAACTCCGGTGCCCGGGGATGTTTCGCATCCACCCTCACCAAGTTCATAATCAGTTCGGCTCTGCGATTGAGATAGGTCGTCTGCTCGGTGACGTATTGCTGCCGATACTCTGGTTGGTCGATCTTCGTCTGGTCTAGTGCAGGTGGCTTTTGCGCCTCAAGCTGGGCAACCACGGCGTCTCCGGGACGTTGTTGGTAAATGGCTAGAAAAGCCAGTGGAGTCATCATGCGGATAGTACGGCAAAACAGACGCGGGTTTCTTCCGAGCGTTACGAACAGATCATGTTGGACCTAAACTCACTCTCCGGCCCTTGGATGGGTTGGTCTATTCAAGATGGCCTTAGAATTTCCGAACGCATGAAGTTGACGATTGTGGATTCGGTGATCTTTGGCACGGGAAGTGATCAGGACGGCGAGTTCGAACTCTCTGGCCAATTCCAGCTTCGGCACGAGAGAGTCACGCTCACCCGGGTGTATGTGGTCACGACGGAGCCGACGCAGTCCGGGGTGGGCATTCCGTACGATTACGACGGCAAATGGGACGGCCAGATGATCAGCGGCATGTGGCACCCGCGGCATGACTCGAACTACGGTGGACCCTTTGAAATGTGGCCCGCTCGGGACGAAGATATCGAGAGCCTGAGCTTGGAAGCACTCTTTCAGCAGGACTTGGCGTTGCCGCGGGCATCGTCTAGTGACCGGTGAAACCGCCCGCTCGAGACCGCTACCGTCACGCCCAAAACCTCACTCTCTCGCCAGTTCATCGAGGGTTCGCGGCCAATCACTTTTGAACAACCGACTTAGGCTGCGGTCCGCAAGGAGTCGTCCCTCGTTTTGGCAAGCGGCGCAATAGTTGGTCTCATTGTCTTCGTGCGCGATTCGCTGAACCGGCGCCCCGCACACTGTGCAAGGTTGGCCGAAGCGTCCGTGAACGGCAAAATCCGGCCGGAAGGCGGTGATTAGTACGGGAGCAGGGAAGCCAGGAATGTCGCGAGCGAGCTGATCGCGCCAGCGGGTCAGCGTTTCTTGAGTTGCATTGAAGAGTTGCAACCACTCCTGATCGCTTAGCTTTTGGGTTTGGCGAACAGGGGACAGTTGAGCCCAAAACAGAATCTCGTCCGAGTATGCGTTACCGATTCCGCTGATCGTTTTAGGGTCGGTCAGGGCCCGCTTGACGGTGCGATTTTGCTGGGCGAGTGCTTTTCGGAAGGTATCGAGGGCGGCAGTTAGGGGCTCCATTCCTCCCGGGTCGATGGCTCGTAGCTCTGCCTCGGACGGGTAGATCCCGATTGAGGCGCGCTTCTTTGTGGCAATTTCTCGAAGAACAAGCGTTCCGGTGGGAAAATCAAGCGCCGCAATCTGAACTTTGCCATTCGGTCGTTTGGAGAGTTTTTGCGCGTGCCATTCGAATCTCCCGGCGATCATGAGGTGCACGACAATATGTGCCTCGGGTTCCGTGGTCAGCACGATTCGCTTGCCCAGCCGTGAGACATTGATAACCACTCGGCCGGTGAGCTCGGACGGCTTAGGTGAAACCGTTCGGAGCACAAATGGGTTGAAGCAGCTAAAGGAATCGATCGGCTGAGTAAGCACCCGCTCGGAAAGTCGGGTTACGTACAGCTCGACGTCGGGAAGCTCCGGCACGGTCTCATGGTAACTCGGAAAGTCCCATGGTTGAAAGGGGCGTTGAAAGGGTAAAAGCCGCCCGGCATGAAAATTCCTGTCGGTGTTCAACTGTATTCAATCCGCCAAGATTGCGAAGCGGACCTTCTGGGCAGCATTGCGAAAGTTGCGGAGTTCGGCTACCAAGGCGTCGAGTTTGCCGGTTACTTCGGGCATTCCGCCGAAACACTCAAAGCTACGCTGGACGCCGCCGGAATCACCGCTCCATCGACTCACATCGGCTTGGGCAACTTCGACGCCGATAAGTTCGATGCGACGATCGAGTTTCATAAGGTCCTCGGCATTCGAGACCTGATCATTCCTGGCTTGCCAATGGAGATGCACGACACGGCGGAGCACACGCTGGAAACCAGCAAACTCCTTTCGGACCTTACGGCAAGAGTCCGTGAGCATGGATTCCGCCTTGGCTTCCACGCCCACGGTACCGATATGGTGGTGATCGAAGGAGGGAAGTCGTCCTACACGATCTTGGGCGAGAACACCCCCGATGATTTCGTGATGCAATACGACACGGCAAATGGCATGTCCGCCGGAGCCGATCCTGTGCAGCCAATTCTCGAATTTCCCGGCCGAGGGCTCTCGACGCACCTTAAAGAATGGAGCGGCGAGCACGGTGCGAAAGTGATCGGCGAAGGGTTGGTGCCATGGATGGACGTGTTCCAGGCTTGCGAATCCGTGGCGGGAACGGAGTGGTACATCGTGGAGCACGAGTCGTACGAAGGCATGTCTCCGCTTGAGGCAATCCGCCTGTGCCTGGTAAATATCCGCGAAATGGGTCGCTAACACGCACCCGGTCCGCACCATTTGACGTTCACATCGCGTCTAAACGTTGGCTTAGGACTGTCTTTTGGGTCTTGTGATCTATACTGACGTCCAACTGGTAGGGCTTTTGCTCGGCTTCGTGCTGAACAGATGCCTGACGAATTGAGGGTTAACCGATCGAGAGGTGGCTTACTTGCTGTTGAAATCAAAAAGATTTAGCGTTCTGAGTGCTGTAGCGCTTGGAATTTTTTCACTCGTGGGCATGGCGCTGGGAGGCGCACAGGTCCCGCAAACCAAGGGTAAGGACATGGACTTGTCTGAGGCCAATCGAAAAGTGAATGAGCGTCCGCTCTCCTTTATCGAAAACGCCGGGCAATGGAATTCCAAGGCCAAGTTCTTACTTCGCTCCTCCGAGATTGACTATTGGGTCACCTCGAAGGGCTTTGTGTTGGACTATAAGGCCGCGAAGCCAACCGACAAATTGTCGGGTCATGCCGTTGCGGTGGAGTTTGCGGGCGGGAACCAAGCACAGGTTGCCGGCGAATTCCGCAAGGATGTCATCCGAGACTTCGTCAACAGGGATGGATCTGCTACCCGGGCGAACGGATTTAACGAAGTCCGCTCGAAAGGCATTTACAAGGGCATCGATCTCAGAAGCTATGTAGATGGACGCGCCGCGCGATACGACATCGAAGTTGCTCCAAACACGGATCCTTCGGTTATCGAACTGAAGTTCACCGGTGCCAAGTCCCTTTCCATTACTCCAAAGGGTGACCTCGCAATCGGCACTGCCCTCGGGACGAAAGAAATGGTCGGCCTGAAGGCTTACCAAGTTGTCAACGGAAAGCAGAAGACGGTTGCATCGAAGTTCGTCAAGCTCTCTTCCAATTCCATCGGCTTCAAGCTCGGTGCCTATGACGCGAGCAAGAAGCTCGTCATCGACCCGCTTATCTACGGCAGCTACTATGGTGGCGACAACGGCCCAGATACGGTTCAGGCAGTTAGCTCCGACATCGACGGTGGCGTTTATCTCACCGGAAAGACTCGAGCATCTCAGTTCCCAGCCATCTTTGGACCTTACGGTTTCAACCTTCAGGGCGGATACGATGCCTACCTGACCAAGCTTCAGGGCGATGCTTACAGCCATGACTACGCGGCTCTCTTCGGTGGAAACCGAGACGATGAGGGTACGCGCATCGGCGTTGATCCTTTCGGAAACGTTTGGATTGCCGGTATCACGGGCTCGCTCAACTTCCCAACGAATACGCGAAACAACATTCAGCTAATCGAGCTGACTTCGGCGAGCGCTCCAACTGGCGGCACCTTCACGATGTCGTACCAGGGCACCACCTTTGGTCCGATTCCGTTCGATGCGAGCCCAGCTGACATTCAGGCCTTCCTTGAGCCATTCTTCGGCGTTGGCAACGTGGTTGTCACGCTAAAGGCCGGTGCGGGCACCCTGGCAGACGGAGCAACCTATAAGGTCGAGCTCAATCGCGCATTCAACGGCACGTTGACGATCAACAGCACCGGTATGCGACCTCGCTACCGTGAGGTTGAATCGATTCAGAACTTCTCTCAGATCCTACGAGCGGTTAACGATACGGTTCCGACTGCTGGCTTCTACACTCTTAGCTATAACGGGGTTGAAACGGTGCCATTGGCATTCAACGCAAACGGCCAGAACGTATTCAACGCGCTCAACGCGATTCCTGAGCTCAACGGAAACATCGAACTTCGATCTGCTGCGCTCCCAGCCGACATCGGTCAGGTCCCGTACCTGATCTACATCAACCTCCCTGCGCCACTCAGCCAGATTGCGGTTAACAATGCGAACCTCACTGGTGGCGTGTTCGAAATCGTTTCACCTCGAACGTGGTTCACGTTCTGGGACAACACCACAACAATTCCAACGGGTGGAAGCTTCGCGCTGCAATTCGGTGCCGATGCTGGTGCATTCAACTTCAACGCGAACGCTGCTCAGATGCAGGCTGGACTTTCAGCTTTCCCTGGCATTGGCGATGGCAATATCCTCGTAACCGCGCTCAACGCAGCCGCTTTGCCAAATGGCATCATGCGGAAGACCTTTATTGGTGACCGAGCCACAGACTCCGTGGCCCTGACGATTAATGACAATGGCCTACTTCCTCGACCAACGTACGAAGTACGACGGCCGTCCGACATGTTTGTCATTCGATTCGCCAAGTCTGGCTCATCGCTAAACCCACTTCCTTCTCAGGCCCTCATCTTTGGTGGCGACGGAGAAGATCGACTCGCTGGCTTTAGCATCAAGCCATCAGAAAGCCCAGTAGCGGGTGACCCAGTTGAGTTCATTCTCGCAGGGAACAACGAGTTCGACATTCCTAACATTCCAACCGCTTGGAACGGAAACACGAGCTACTTCGCTCGCTTCCAGTACAACGGGTCATTCACCGTCAACGCAGCAAACACGGGCTACTTTACGGACGGTCGTTCGACTGTCATCGGTGGTGCAGTACTTGATGCTGAAGGCAGCATGTACATTGGCGGCGGAGTCGTCAACACCGGCAACGTCGACACTTCCATTAATCCGGTCTTCGTAACCACGCCAAACGCCTTCGAAGGCGGCCGACTTCTTCGAAACTCGGACCTGTTTGCTCGAAAGTACAACTCGTCCGGAACGATGCTGTACTCCGTCCTCGTTGGCGGTAACAATGCGGAAGTCATTGGTGGCTTCGGTACCGACAGTACTGGCGCTGCCTTTAATGTTGGCTCGGCAATCGCGGTTGACCTTCAGGGCAATGCCTACATCGTTGGTCGAACAAACTCGTTCAACTATCCTCGAACCCGAGGCGTGTTTGGTGAAACCTTCACTAACAGCCTCGTTATGGTGGCTACCAAGATCAACTCCGATGGCTCTGCCATCTCGTACTCGACGAACCTGCGCACTTCCAACGGCGCACGCGACGCGGCTAACTTGCTTCCTGCAGGTATCGCCGTTGACCTTGCTGGAAATGTTCACATCACCGGCAACCTGCACCCATACGCTTGGTTCCCAGAGAACAACGGCGCCGATCCAGCTGATCCAAACGAGCCGGTGGAGAACGTAATTGGTTCGGTCCCAGTCACCGCCGACGCTTTGGACCCTGACATTGAGATCCCAGAGCCAGGTCAGTTGCCAACTTCGGAAGGCTTCTACATGGTGCTTAACAACACCGCGACCAACCTCTTGTACTCCTCCTATCTTGGTGGCGTGCTTGATGACATCGTGTTCGGACCATACGTCGACGCATTCGGCGATTCTTGGCTCTGCGGATACACGGATTCGTTTAGACAGTACATTATCTTCAGTTCCACGGGCACGCCAACCGTGCATCAACTCAACTCCTCCCTCCCTGCTAGCCTGATCACGCCGCTGGCGTTCAAGGCTAACGGAGATGCGGCAGGTGGATTCTCCGTGAACGGCGTCCTCTATGGTGCGCTTAACCCGAGCTATCCATTCGTTGATCCGCTAGCGTTCCCACCACCAGATGGCCAGGCTCCGCAACCATTGCCGACCGTTAGCGCTAATTACCAGAGAGACGGATTCGTCCTTCGACAGCGAGTAGCATTCCCATCGGCTGATTCGGTGGTTCTCACCCCGAACACTATCCCTGGCGGGCTTGGTGCAAACAGCATCGCGACCTTCACCCTCAGCGCAGCAGCGCCAGCTGGTGGAGCGGACGTCACCGTCACCCTCAACAACAGCGCGGTTGCCTCGTTTGCTAACGGCGCCGACCAGACCACGCTGCAGTTCAACATTCCAGCAGGCCAGACCACCGCTACGTTCCCCGTCTTCTCCAAGCCGGTGAACCAGAACGCGACGGTCGATATTCGTGCTACCTATCTCGGTAGTTTCAAGATCGCTCGATTGAACGTGATCCCCTGGCTCCAGCAGCTCGGACTTACGCCAACCGACGTGGTAGGTGGCAATACGGTTAGCGGCCGAGTTACTTTGGCAGCGGCTGCGCCTGCGAGCGGCGTTACCGTCGACTTGTTGACGGATAGCCCAAGCATCATCAACTTCGGCACGGGCGTTACCACGGTCACGATCCCAGCCGGACAGCAGACCGGTAACTTTACGATCAATACGCTCGGAGTTGCGCAAACGCGATTCCCAACCGTAACCGCCTCGCTCCTCGGAGTGGGTCGAACCCAGTCGATCACGGTCCGACCGATCACCTTGTCTAGCCTCACCTTCGCTCCTTCGCGAGTCGCAGGTGGTGCAACCACAACCGGTACGGTCGTCTTCAGCGGTCGCACTGGCGAACCATTCAATCTTCGAATTCGCTTGAACGCAGGAACCGGTGGATATCGATTCCGAGCTGACGCGAGTTCGCCACAGGTTGGAGAATTGGTTCTGCCGATCCCAGCTGATGCGACTTCGGCTACGTTCCTTCTGGATACGAAGTTCGAAGCCGTGAACACCCAACGAGTTGCGACAGCGCAGATTCTGTCGACGACCGGTACGGCAGTTGGCACTCCAGCCAGCGGCACGATCTTCGTTGACGCAATCAACCTGACCGGATTCTCGATCAATCCAACATCGATCCTCGGTGGTGGAACAGCACAGGCAACGGTCACGATCGGAGCGCCGGCACCTCAGGGTGGCGTCACGATCAACCTTGAGTCGGCTAAGCCAGCGATTGCTCCAGTCCCAGCTTCGGTCAACATCGAGCCAGGACAGACTTCGGTTGTGTTCGACATTCCAACGAGCGTTGTGTTCGGAAACAACGAAGCGGTTGGATTCAAGGCTCGACGAGGAAGCCTCGTTCGATCGGCTTCCTTGAACGTCCTCGCCGGAGACTTCGGTCTCACCCTCGATCCAGCAACGGTAACGGGTGGAACTCAGAACTCGGTCGGAACTATCGACATCGGCAGCCCAGCTCCAGCGGGTGGTCTCGTGGTCCTCACGCGATCGTCCAACACGGCGGCCGCGGTCGTTCCTAACTCGATCACCATTCCTGCCGGAGAGCAGATCGGTACCTTCCCGATCACCACGCGATCAGTAACGGACGAAACTCCGGTTACGATCTCGGCAATCCTCGGAAAGATCACGGTTACGCGAACGCTCACCGTGAACACCACGAAGCTCTTGGGCTTCACCATCTCGCCGAACCAACTCCGACCACTGCGAAATGCACTGGCGACCGTGGAACTGGCAACGCCGGCTCCAGCAGGCGGAGTTGTGGTGGACATCCAGCTCAACACGAGCCTCTTCGCCGTCTATCCGACGACGCTGAAGGTCACCGTTCCTGCTGGCCAGACGACCACGACCTTCAACCTCCAGGCGAAGGCACTGTCGATCAACACTCGAACCACGGTTCGAGCAACCGCAGGTGGTAGCACCATCGGCGTGATCGTAGACATCCGACGATAATCGTTCGGACCTTAGCCCCTCTCGGTGGAACAACCGAGAGGGGCTTTTCGTTTATTCAGGTACAAAATGAACGTGAGTCGAGTAGCAACAGGATTGTTCATTGGTATCGCGGTAGGGGCCGTTGGAACTTTGTTAGTTCGTCGCCTGCAAGAAGTCATCGCAAATCGCGATCCCGATTTGTTGCTGGACCGATTGGCTACCCAAGTTGACACCCTAGAGCAGCGGTTCAGCCGCGTCGAAGAAGGCCGCGCAAGCTGAGCGTGCGTAAAGCCGTCGTCGTGCTTGGAGCGGGTGTAGGTGGCCTCAGCGCCGCTATCCACGCTCGTCTAAAGGGGCACGACGTGCTCGTGTTGGAGCAAAGGGAAGTACCCGGCGGCAAAGCAGCTTCGATCTCTACTCACGGGTTTCGGTTGGATCCGGGCCCAAGCATCATCATCCTCCCAGAAGTCTATGAAGCGGTCTTTAAGGCCGCTGGAAGGAAGATGTCGGACTACCTCCAGTTCGTACAGCTAGACCCGATCACGCGCGTGTTCTTTGAAGGGCAAGAAGCCATCGATCTCCCTGGAGATCGGCAAGGGTGCGAGCGTTTGGTCAGCTCGTTCGGCGCGAAAGACGGCGAGAACTTCAAAGGCATGTTCGAGCGCTTTGACAAGATCGTTCCCCTGGTTCACGAGACGATTTTTGACCACCCGATTGATCAGTGGTGGCAGTTCGCTTCGCCCAAGTTCATCAAGATGGGCCTCGGCATGAGCCTGCAGGGTAACTATCGCCAGCAGATCGATAAGTGGTTCGAGAGCCCGCTGCTCAGGGCATTCTTCTACGGTTTTCCGTCGTACAGCGGCCAGTCGCTCGACGGCACCGGCGCTGGGGCGCTCTTTATTCCGTACTTCATGATCGCCGGCGGCGTGTTCTATCCCGTCGGTGGAGTTGGACAAATCCCATCGGCCCTTTACAAGTTAGCCACAGAACTCGGAGTCGAGTTCCGCTTCAACACCAAAGTCACGGGACTGAACGTGACGAACGGCCAAGTCAAGTCCGCGACTCTCGAAAGTGGGGAGCAGGTTGAGTTTCAAACACTGATCTCGAACCTAGATCGGACCACCGTTCAAGGCATGCTTGGAACGCCATCAGGCAATGCCCCGTCGTTCAGCTACTTTACGCTTCACTACGGGCTCCCGCGCACGTTCCCCGACCTCAAGCATCACTCGCTCTTCATTCCGAAGAACTACGTACAAAGTTTTGAGGACCTGTACGACGCCCGGAATTTTCCTGGCGAGCCCATCGTGTACGTGAACGAAACCACGGAGCTGGATCCAGAGGGCGCTCCTCCGGGAACGAGCAATTTCTTCGCCGTCGTAACCTGTCCGGCAGAAGAGCAGCATCTCGACTGGAAGACGTTACAATCGAAAGCCAAGGAACAAACCAGGTCCGTTCTTGAAAAGTTTGGAATCGACCTGTCTGAACCCATCTTCGAGCGCGTACAAACGCCGATGACCTTCCGAGAGCGAGACGGAAGCTATCGAGGATCTCTGTACGGGGAAGACGAAAAGCATCGGCCGTTCAAAGGGATGCTCCCCCATCCGAACCGTGATCCCAAGATCAAGAATCTGATCTATTGCGGTGGAAGCGTGCAGCCCGGAGCCGGGCTGCCGATGGTAACGCTCAGCGGCAAATTCGCCGCCAACCTCATCTAGAGGATTTCTTTGCCGAGAACTTCGCCTTCGTTGCTCAGGTCATAAACAACCGGCACGGCGGTACCCAGATTTAGGTTGAGAACTTCTTCTTGAGTGAGGTTGTCGAGCTTCATGACGATGCTGCGGTTGCTATTGCCGTGGGCCACAACCAGAACGTCCTTGCCTTGGGCGATGTCGCCGAGGATGCATCGCTCAAAGAACGGTAGTGTCCGTGCGGCGGTCATTTCCAGGCTCTCGCCGTTCGGTGGCGGCACGTTGTAGCTACGTCGCCAAATGTGAACCTGCTCCTCGCCGTATTGCTCGGCGGTTCGCTTCTTGTTCAGGCCCTGCAGGTCTCCGTAGTGACGCTCGTTTAGTGCTTCGTCCTTGATGATCGGTACTTGCTTACCGGTAGCTTCCAAAATGAGCGCCAGGGTGTTCTGGGCGCGTGCAAGGTTGCTCGTGTATGCCACGTCAATGGAGTACTCGGCCAGCTTGACGCCTGCCTTAGAGGCTTCTTCGCGACCCTGCGCGGTCAACGGCACGTCTACCCAGCCGGTAAAGCGGTCTTCAAGATTCCAGAGTGACTGACCGTGTCGAACGAGAATGAGCTTTGGCATCGAGCAAATTTTACTCGTACCCATCTTCACCGCTACGCGGCGCGAAAGAAGGCGATCATGTCGGTTTCTGGCCATTCGATGCCGTCTTCCTCGGCCAGTGCCCGCAACTGTCCTCGGTGGTACTGACCGTGAAACACGACATGGCGGAGAATCTGGTGCAGGGGTTGGCGGAAAGTGTCGCCGCGGAGGTTCCGATACTCGAGCTCGTGGGTCAGATCAGATTCCAGAACAAAGGCGATGTACCGCGCGTCAAGCTCAATCTCTCGGACATCGTGAGGTTCTCCGGTCATACGCTCAAGCCAAATGCGCTTGGCGTTGGTCATGTGACCTCGCGTTTCGTTTGCCCGTGGGTTGGGCCATTCCAGGAGCGTTTTGTCCCAAAGGTCGTTCGCCCACTGATCGTATCTTAGCCCGTCGAGAATCGCATCCTTGACCGTCATGGATTCATTTAACCCAGCTACGACTATCCCAAGAACCGATACGTGGCGACTACGGGATAGTGATCGGAGTGCGGTACCCGGGGCGAATCGGCATCAAGTAGCTCAAAGTGCGGCGCAGCAAAAATGTAGTCAATCTGGTCCGTCCCTTCGCCAAAGTTCCAACCGTGGAACGTCGCCTTTCCAGCCAAATCGGCCTCTGCGAGTGCATCTTTGCCAAGTTTGAAGAGCGGCTGTAGGTTTGGATTGCTTGGAGCCATGTTGAAGTCGCCAAGAGCCAAGAAGGAAAGTTGGTAAGGCTCCAGAAACTCGGTCAGGGCGAGGACGCTCTTTCGCCGACTCTCGTCCGATTCGTGGTCCAAGTGTGAGTTGGTCACCACAATCTGACCTGCCGGATGTTCGATCTTCACCCAGCTCGTGATGCGAGTGATTCGGTTGCCCCAGTGCATGCTGTTCGGCACGGTAGGGGTATCCGAAAACCAGAACGTGCCCGAGGCGGTCGCTTTTAGACTGGACCGGATGTAGACTGCGCAATGCTCGCCCTTAGACTTGCCATCTTCTCGACCGACTCCATACCGTTGGTAGCCCGGTAGCGCTTTCTCCAGCGCCTCGACCTGATCGGGCAGAGCCTCCTGAATCCCGACGATGTCGGCGTCTAACTCGGCAACGTAGTCACACAACCGTTTTGCCCGAAACGGCCAAGAATTGGGCCCATCGTTTCCGGCGGAAAGGCGAATGTTGTAAGTCACGACCTTGAGTGACGGCATGTTGAAGTATGGATGCGTAGAATCGCTCCATGGTTCGCAAAGTTGCGCTACTCAACGGATTTCGAGAATCCACCCCGTTTACGCTGGATATTGAGCTCGACGGAGATACGGCCACGCTCCACATTGATCAAGACTTCGCTGGCAGAAAGGTAGAAGAAGAGCTCCCCCTTGCCGTCTTGAGCGACCTCGCCACAGGTGCACCGCAGAAGAACGATGATCTGCTGGGCTTGACGTTTGAGACCACCGAAGCAGAGGTCCATGGCCTGATCGGTGTCGGCAGTGGGAACGAGCGTTTCATTCTTTCGAAGGCCGAACTGGCCGAAGCACTCAAATAAAAAATGGCCCCCGATCCGCTGGATCGGGGGCCATCGACAAAAAGGAACTACTCCTTTCCGCCGCCTGCGCCGGTCAAGTCGCCGCCGAGGTCTTTTTCACCCGCTGGTGCAGGTGTTGCCGCGCCGGCTTGCGCTTGAGATTCAAGCGCAAGCTCTTTTTCCGACTTGTGGCCTTCGGGCATTTTGGTCACGCTATCAATGACCATTTTGTCCCCCTGGCTCATGTTGTAAGCGCTGAATGCAGCCGCGCCAACCGCGAGCACGATGATCGCAACTAGTCCAGCTTTCTTCGCGTTTTCGTTCATCAGTTCTTGTAGCGCTCGTCCGTGTGGATGAGGTTTCGCGCGTTGTTCGCGATTGCGTCTGCCGGAGCCGATGCCCAACGTGCATCCATGATGCTGTTTCGGTTCATCGACTTGCTGTGACCGTCGGCGAATCCGAAGTTCGTGTTTCCGCCGTAGTTACCAAGGGAGATGGCATCCTGGGTGTTGCACCAAGCGCCTGGGATCGAGTTGACCCTTGGCCAAAGTGCGTGCCCGGCAACGCCGGGCGTTCCAGGTGCGAACGCGTACTCGCGCTGGTCGTTTCGATGCTGCATCAGACCGTTCCAGTAGGTCCAGGAAACGTAGCTTGGGATCAAGAAGATCGTGAGGCCAACGTTTCCAATTTCAGTTCCAGACTTCGAAGCCGACTTGAACGTCTGAACCGTAGTTCCCGCTGCGCCAGTGCTGTCCCAGCCAGCAATGCCGTAGGCATGGGCTCGGTTTGGAGAGTTGTAGGTGAAGACGTAGCTAACGACTCCGCCGGTGGCATGGTTCTCGTTCGTCGAGTAGCCCGTAGAGTTCGCATCGCATCGACCCATGGTGTCGTTTGGCGATCGCCACATGGCCTTGCTCTTGATGTATGGGTTGACCATGTTGTGGCCGCTGTTGATCTGCGGTCCGGTCACGTTGGCTGTCCAGAAGGTCTGGCCGTTTCGGAGCATCGGGTAGATGTCGTCAAAGTCGCCCATGTACATCTGCGTTGCAAGCAGAATCTGCTTGTTGTTGCTGAGGTCTTGAGTCTTCTTCGCAGCTTCCTTAGCCTGTGCGAAGACGGGGAAGAGGATTGCCGCCAAGATAGCGATGATGGCGATGACAACGAGGAGCTCGATGAGCGTAAAGCCCTTTCGATTGAGGTGAGTGCGTGCCATAAAAAAGTCCAGCCCCGGTAATGCGAAGACATCACTGGTTGCCTAACCAATATACAACTCCTTTTGGTTTTCTGCTAATTTCGCTTTGGGAAGAAGGCGTTTTCGACGCCAATGACTTCGGAAAGTTCGCCTGGCTCAAGATTTGATAGGTCCATGGGCCCAATGGCCCAGCGCAAAAGCCGAAGTGTAGGAAGTCCAACCGCCGCCGTCATCCGGCGAACTTGCCGATTCCGGCCTTCGGTGATTCTCAACTCGATCCAACTCGTTGGAATGTTCGCGCGAAACCTAACGGGCACTGGCCGTGGAGGAATGGTTGGAGGTTCTTCAAGCAGCCGGGCTTTTGCCGGACGAGTTCGCCCGTCCTTCAGATCGACCCCGGTCCGTAACTGTGCGAGTTGATCGGCTGATGGAATCCCCTCCACTTGAACCCAGTACGTTTTCTCGTGCACAAATTTTGGGCTTGTGAGCCGGGCATTCAAAGCACCGTCAGAAGTGAGAATGAGGAGTCCTTCGCTATCAAAGTCGAGCCGACCCGCGGCGTAGACGCCTGGGACCTTCACATAGTCGGCGAGCGTTGGTCGACCTTCCGGATCGGTGAATTGACAGAGAACCCCGTAGGGTTTCCAAAACCGGAAGGTCGGCACGGCGTTAGCTCGGCCAGGTCGGCAAGGTTCGCGCCAGCGGTTTGTCGGATCGATAGCCCAACTCGTACTCGGCCTGCATCAGGGTGTGAATCTCGTGGGTGCCTTCGTAGATCATTGCGCCGCGGCTGTTTCGGAAGTACCGCTCGACCGGGAAGTCATCGATGAAGCCGTAAGCACCGTGAATCTCAACTGCTTTGTTCGCAGCGTCGAAGGCACGCTCACAATTGGTCCACTTGGCCATGCTGCATTCGCGCGTGTGGCGAAGGCCTTCGTTCTTCATCCAGCCGACTTGGTAGTAAAGGAGGCGTCCAATATCACGGCCCTGGACCATGCTGGCAATCATCTGCTGGACGAGCTGCTTCTTCGCAATCGGTTCGCCCTGGACGGTTCGGTCCTTGGCGTATCGGGTGCACGCGTCTAAACAAGCCGTAATGATGCCTACGGCGCCAGCGGCGACGGTGTAGCGACCGTGATCCAGCGCCGACATCGCGACTTTGAATCCGTCTCCTTCTTCGCCAATTCGGCAGTCCGCCGAAATTCTCATGTCCTCGAAGAAAATCTCGCCGGTGTTCCCGGCCCGAACGCCGAGCTTGCCGTGCAGCGCGCGGCTGCTAAAGCCAGGCGTATTCCGGTCAACGATGAAAGCGGCATACGGCGCCTTCGCATCTGAACCCGAAAGCCGCGTGATCAAGAGGAACTGGTCGGCATAATCGGCCAACGAAATCCAAGTCTTTTGGCCGTTGATCACGTAGCTATCGCCGTCTTTTACGGCAGTCGTGGAAATGTTTGCCGCGTCCGATCCTGCATTGGGCTCGGTAAGTCCGAAGGCGCCGATCAACTTTCCGCTCGCAAGTCCGGGCAACCAGCGCTGCTTCTGCTCTTCGGTGCCCCATTGCAGCAAGGTAAGAGCATGAAGGCCACTATGGACCGACATGACGACTCGTGCGGTGGTGTCTGCTCGTTCTAGTTCCTCGCAAACGAGTCCGAGCGAAATGTAATCGGTTCCGGAGCCACCGTAAGCCTCTGGAATGGAGACGCCAAGAATGCCGGCGGCTCCCATTTTCTCAAGCATGGCGCGATCTGATTTCGCTTCTCGATCTCGGGCGGTCACGTCAGGGACAACTTCCTGCTGTCCAAACTTGTAGGCCATTTCCCGGATCAGTTCATGCTCGGCGGTGAGTCGAAAATCCATGCCAGGAGTGTACCGGTGAGGCTAAATACATCATCTATTTACATCTCGGTCTGGTTGCGGTATGGTCCCTGCATTCCGATGAATCGAATCCGCACCTTAATCGTTGCCTCCGGCGCGTTGCTGGCGATCTTCCCGGCGGCCTTGGCGCAAGCGCCCGCTGACCTATCGCCGTGGCTGCAAACCCTCTCTCCGCGCAACATCGGACCCACCACGATGGGCGGCCGAATTAGTGACATCGCGGTTTACGAGAAAGAGCCACGGATTTTCTATGTGGCCAGCGCTAGCGGTGGTCTTTTCCGCACCGATAACAGCGGCTTAACCTTCGCTCCGGTTTTTGATAAGGAAGGGACGATCTCCCTCGGCGCGGCGGCGGTCTCGCAAAAAGACCCGAACGTTGTTTGGGTTGGTACGGGTGAAGCGAGTAGCCGAAACTCAGTCGCCTGGGGTGATGGCGTCTACAAGAGCACGGACGGCGGAAAGAGCTGGAAGAACATGGGCCTCAAAGAGACCATGCACATCAGCAAGGTGCTGATCGATCCTCGGAACGACAATGTGGTTTACGTTGCGGCGCTTGGTCGGCTCTGGGGAAGCAACCCCGAGCGAGGCGTTTACAAAACGACCAACGGCGGCGAAACCTGGCAGTTGGTTCTCAAAGTCGATGACAAAACGGGATGCATCGATCTGATCATGAACCCGAAGAGCCCAGACAACTTGATTGCCGCGATGTGGCAACGAGAACGTAAAGCTTACGATTTCACGAGCGGCGGTCCTGGGTCGGGGATCTACCGGACGGAGAACGGAGGCAAAGCCTGGAGCAAGATTGACCGTGGCGTTCCTCGCTCAAACCTCGGACGAGTCGGCCTGAGTTTCCACCGGAACGATCCGAATAAGGTCGTGGCCAGCATCGAATACAAGCCAAGCGCTGAAGAAATGAAGGGACGAACTCCAGAAGGCGGCGCGATTCGCATGAATGGCGGAGGCATCTTCGTTTCTGAAGATAGCGGAAAGTCATTCAAATTTGTGAATGCGACGAACCCGCGTCCGTTCTACTTCAGCATGCCGCGATATGATGTGGCGAACCCGGACCTGATCTATCTGCCTGGAGTTGAGCTTTCGAAGTCCGAAGATCGAGGCAAGACCTTCAAGCAGCAGAACACGAACGTGCACCCAGACTGGCACGTGCTGTGGATCAATCCAGCCGATTCGAAGCATTTGATCTCCGGCACCGACGGCGGTGCCTTTGAATCGCGGGACCAAGGCAAGACTTGGCGTCACCTGAACGGAATGGCGATCGGCCAGTTCTATGCCATCGGCGTTGACACGCGACGGCCTTACTGGATCTACGGCGGACTTCAGGACAACTCGAACTGGGGAATGCCAACGCAAACGGCTTACGGCAACATCCAGTATTTCCACAGCGTCCCGCTCGGCGGTGGTGATGGCTTCTATAATCTAGTCGACCCGACCGACTGGCGAACCGTTTATTCCGAAAGCCAAGGCGGCGCGGCGTACCGAACCGACCTCGTGACCGGAGCAAACCGCTCCATTCGGCCCCGAGGACAAGGACTCCGGTTCAACTGGAACACCCCATTTGCCATCAGCGCGCACAACGCAAAAACGCTCTACTTCGGCGGAAACAAGCTCTTTAAGAGCGTCAACCGTGGCGACAACTGGGAAGAGATTTCCCCTGATCTGACAACCAACAATCCGGCGAAGCTTTCGCCCGGGAAGAACAGTGTCACGCCCGAGAACACTGGTGCGGAGCAACACTGCACGATCGTCACCATCGGTGAATCGCCTCTCAAGGCGGGCACGGTTTACGTCGGCACAGACGACGGGCTGGTGCAGCTTACGCAGGATGATGGCAAGACGTGGACCAACCTGACCCCCAACATTCCTGGCCTCCCGGCAGAGGTGTGGTGCTCACGTGTAACCGCCTCAAAGTGGGTTGCAGGCCGAGCATATGCCACGTTTGACGGTCACCGCTCGAACGACTTCAACCCGTACGTTTACGTGACGGAAGACTTCGGCAAGACCTGGAAGAAGCTGAACAATGGCCTCCCTAGCAACGATTCGACGTACGTGATTCGCGAGGGTGAGAAGAACCCAGACCTGCTTTATCTCGGTACGGAAATGTCCCTGTACGTTTCTTTGAATCGTGGTGAGAACTGGACCCGGTTCCGAAGTGGCAACTTCCCAACCGTGGCGGTGCACGACTTGTTGGTTCATCCGGTCGAACTCGATCTGGTCATCGCAACGCACGGCCGTTCGATTTGGACGGTAGACGTGAGCGGCCTTGAGCAACTTACGACCAAGGAGATTGAGAAAGAGGTTTCCGTGTTTCGTCCGCAAGACGTTCTGCTTCTCGGACGAGTGGGTGGCACTCAATGGGCCGGAGAAAACGGCTTTGCCGTCAACAACTCCCAGCCCGGAACGCGCATCTTCTACTGGCTGAAATCGGCACCCAAGGGAACCGTGACGATCACGATCACCGATGCGGCAGGCGTTGAATCGACCGAGCTGCGCGGAGTCACCAACAATGCAGGCCTAAACGTGGTCACTTGGAATGGCCGACTGAATCGCCTTCCGGTTGCGGGTGACTATCGGGTCGTCCTCAAGGTCGGAGACAAGGAATACACATCGTCGGTGAAAGTGGTCGAGGCTTACTTAAACAAGTGAGGCTCGTCAACTTTTGAATCGCGAAGCGTTCGCCGCTGGTCTCGCCAGCCTTGGCCTCGAACTCTCTACCGAGCAGTTCGAGGCCTTCGAGCGGTTTGAAGAGGCACTCTACGAAACGAATGAGGTGATGAATCTCACTCGGATTGCGCGGGAAGAGTGCTACATTCGGCACTTTCTCGATTCGCTTCTGTTTCACGATCTCATTCCATCTGGTGCGGACGTGCTCGACATTGGAACAGGGCCAGGATTCCCAGCGTGGCCGCTGGCAGTAGCGCGCCCGGATTTGCAGATGACTGCCGTCGACTCAAACGGCAAGATGCTTGGATTCTTGAAAGAGAACGCGGTGCCAAACCTGATGCCGATCCAATATCGGGCGGAAGAGTGGGGAGTTAGGGAAGCGTTTGGCGTGGTCACGGGTCGTGCGGTTGCGCCTTTGCCGATTCAACTTGAGATCAGCGCTGCGCCGTGCGAAGTCGGCGGACTTGTGCTGCCGATGCGCACAAGCACCGATTTGGAGGCGATCCAGCGCATGCCGGTGGACTTACTTGGCCTCAAGCTTGAGAAGATTGTTGACCGAGTCTTGCCGGGCACGGACATCACGCGACTCTTCCCGGTCTACCGAAAAGTCTCAGAAGGCAGCCCGAAGTACCCCCGACGCTGGGCAGAAATTAAACCCAATCCGATTGGTTCCAAGAAGCTTTGGATGTGATGGCTCGGTTGAACCGAGCCTCATATTCTCGCTGATCGTTAGATTCCGCGGCCACGTTCGTTTTGGGATGAGATCACTTTGTTGAACTCATCCTGGCTAATGTGTTTTGGCTTGTACGTAAACCCAGCGTTCGATAGATTCCGCACAAATGCCCGAAGGTGATTACGGGATCCACGAGCCAGGTTTTCGTAAACCTGCAGAAGATCGGCTCGGTTCGTGGTTTTTGCCCATCGACTCAGGTCGAAAAGGTCCATCTCCTCGATCGTCGCACCGACCTTCAAAGCCTCAATCCGAGAGATGCTGCCTTGCTTTTCGAATTCGTTGTATAGCCTTTGTAGCGTAGGGTCGGCAAACTTTCCAGGTGGCAGCGAAGCCGAAGGATCGGCGATCTCATACTTTTTTTGCAAAGCGGACACCCATGCCGTGTGGGCGGCTTCCGCTTGGAGGATGTTTCCAAACGGTCTCGACCCCCACTTTTTGGCCAGGAACGAATACACGTTCTGGGCAAGCTTTTCTTCTTCGCGCATGAAGAGCAGACCCGCAGCCTCTTCGCGAGTTAGGGTGGTCTGCGTTTGAATCTCCGCTTGAATGCCGAAACCGGACTCGGTCAGATCCAGCCGGTTGACAGATTGTCCGTATCCGCTGGCAACAAGGCTCAAAGCAAGGGAGGAAGTAGCAATGGTGACGGCAAGTGTTTTCATGTTTGCTCTTACTTACTCAGAGGCGCCGAACCAATGGTGAGATTCTTTTTGATTGCCGGTCCAAGGCGACAATTTGCCGGTAATGAACGGAAAGTCAAGAATCTCGTATAGTTCGATTGTTATGAAGGCGAAAATTCTTTGGGGGCTAGCCCTTGCGGTGATCGTTGGTTGTGGCTCGACGGGCGATACGGCCAAGACGGAAGCGAAGGAAGGCGCACCAGCCGCCGGCGGCGAATTCAAGGTCGCACTGTTAACTCTTGGTTCCGTCAATGACTCCGGCTGGAACAGCATGGCTTACGAAGCCTTGAACGGTATCAAGTCCGACATGTCGGCTACGGTCGACAACCAGGAAGTGCCGCCAACGAACGCAAAGGACGCTCTTCGATCCTATGCCCAGAAAGGCTACAACCTAGTCTTCGGCCATGGCTATGAATACAACGAGCCAATGGCGGCCGTGGGACCAGACTTCAAGGACACCATTTTCATCTCTAGTTCCGGCGGAAAGACCGCCTCGAACGTAGGCGCTTTCCGGTTCTATCTGGAGCAGAGCTTCTACCTCGCGGGAATGCTTGCCGCAAAGCAGAGCAAAACGGGCGTGATTGGCTCCGTTGCAGTGTTGGATATCCCAAGCATCAACTCGACCCTGAAGGCCTATGAGGCTGGGGCGAAAGCGGCGAACCCGAATATCAAGGTCCTGCCGCCGGTTTACTTCGGCGTCGAAAACGACATCGCCAAAGCAAAGCAGCTCACCGAGAGCATCATCGCCCAGAAGGCAGACTTCGTGATTCACCAAGCCAATGCCGCTGCAAAGGGCGTGTTCGACGCTTGTGCGGAAAAAGGCGTCAGCGCACTGGGATCGAACCTCAACCAGAATTCGGAGAAGGGAGTGGTCGCTTCCGCCTTCATCGTCGCGAAGCCAGCGTTCTTGCAGCTCGCGAAGTCGGTGAAGGATAAGACCTTCAAGGGCGAAATCGTGCTGGTCGGAATGGATTCTGGAACGATTGATTTCGAGATCAATCCGGAGTACAAGTCCAAGGTTCCGGCTGACTTGATCAAACTGCTGGACGAAACGAAGGAAAATATTCGCACCGGAAAGCTCGTTGTGCCGAAAGACGAGTTCTAACCTACGTTGAAGTAAGGACGCGTTCCGCTTGCGGAGCGCGGCCAAGTGGACATGACTGCCAAATCAGGACTGCATGTCGAAAACATCGTCAAACGTTTCGGAACGCTCACCGCGCTCGAGAACGTCAGCGCCAGTTTCCGACCGGGAGAGATTCACGCCGTACTCGGCGAAAATGGAGCCGGAAAGTCAACCCTCATGGGGATCCTTTCCGGCTTCGTCGTGCCTGACTCGGGGACGGTCATGCTCAATGGAAATCCGGTGCCGGTAGGGCGTCCATTTGATTGCAAGCGCCTAGGGATCGAAATGATCCATCAGCACTTCACGCTGGTTTCTGAGTTCACGATTGCCGAGAACTTTGCCCTCTCGCGATTGCCAGGGCTCATGAGTTCATCCGAAGTTTCGGCTCGAGCTGAGCCGTCATTGGCTGCGGCGACGCGACTTGGGTGGGAGTTGGAGCCGGGGCGACGGGTGAGTTCGCTTTCCGTTGGCGCGCAACAGCGAATTGAGATTCTCAAGGCGCTCGGTGGGGATGCTCAAGTCATCATCTTCGACGAGCCAACCGCGGTGCTTTCGCCGGACGAGGTGGAAGATCTCTTCCGGGTTCTTCGCCAATTGAAGACCGATGGTCACGTGGTCATTCTCATCGCTCACAAGCTCTCCGAGGTGCTAAGCATCGCCGACCACGTGACAGTTCTGCGTCGAGGCAAGTGGATCGCTTCGGCACCCATTGCCGAAGTTGATGAGCGCAAACTCGCGGAATGGATGGTCGGTGAACTCCCGCCACCGCTCCCCGAACGTAAAGGTACTAAGCTGGTACCCGGCCTCGTAGGGCAAGACCTAACCGTACTCGGAGACCGAGGCGAGGCTGCCATCAAGAATTGTTCCTTTGAAATCAAGCGGGGAGAAATTCTCGGCATCGGTGGAGTGGACGGAAATGGTCAGTTAGAACTTGCGGAAGCGCTCGTTGCCGTTCGACCAGTGGCTGGAGCCCTTAGCTTCGCCGGAAAGCAGGTCAATGCCGAGGAAATGCGAATCTCTTATGTCCCGCAAGACCGGCAGCATGACGGCCTGGCGATGGGCATGACGATCGAAGAGAACTTGCTGATCACCGGGCACCGAAAGCCGATGCTTCGAAAGGGCCCGTTTTTGAATTTTCGCGCCTTGCACCAGTGGGCCAACGAGCTGGTCAAGCGCTTCTCGGTCAAAGCAAACAGCCCGGCAGATCGAGTGGCTGGACTCAGCGGAGGCAACCAACAAAAGGTGGTCGTCAGCCGCGCTTTGGATGAGCAGCCCGACCTTCTGGTGGTGGTGAACCCGACCCGCGGACTCGATATTCGTGCCACGGAATACGTTCATTCCAAAATCCAGGAAGCGCGAGATGCGGGCGCGGCCGTCGCCTTGTTTTCAACCGATCTCGATGAAATTTACACCTTGGCCGATCGCGTCATGTTTCTCTCGCGCGGCGAGTTGATTGCCGATACCGGCGCTGAGTCGCTTTTGGGAGCCAAGGCTTGAACGGTTTTCTGCGCTTCGGGCTATTGCTCGCTGGCTTGATCGTTGTCTTACTCCTGACCTTGGCGGCGTTTCAGCTTCCGATTGTCGACAGCGTGAAGCTGATTTTTGACGGAGCGTTCTCGGACAAATTCGCTTGGTCCCGCTCCGCGGTGAAGATGACGCCGTTGCTGTTAACCGGGCTTGGCATGGTCATTGCTTGGCGAGCGGGGGTGTACAACATCGGCGGAGAAGGGCAGTTCGTCGTCGGCGCAATTTTTGGTGCCGCGGTCGGGAAGGGCCTGATTGGCGCCAATGCGGCCGCGATACCAGGTGGCTCGCTATTGGTTCTCGTTGTCTGCGCGATTGGCGGCGCGCTTTGGGCTTGGATCGCCGGCTGGCTTTACGTCCGGCGAGGGGTCGAGGTCGTGATCAGCACGATTCTTCTCAACTTCATCGCCATTCAGCTCCTCGGTTTTGCCGTGAGCGGACCTTTGCAAGAGCAGAAGCGACAAGTTCCCCAGACCGATTTGTTGCCGGAATCGCTGATGCTGGCGCGGTTTGATCGGCAGACTGATGTCCATCTCGGCACGGTGCTGGCACTTGTGATGGCGGTCGTGCTTACGATTTTCCTCTACCGAACCGTCGCCGGATATCGGCTGCGGCTCGTCGGAGACAACCCAAAGGTCGCGCGAGTGAACTACATCGATCCGGGCCGCGTGCAGCTTTCTGCCATGGCGCTTTCGGGTGCGATGTGTGGCTTGGCAGGAGGGGTCGAGTACTTGGGCTTGGTTGGTCAACTAGGCACGACGTTCCCGCAGCAATGGGGCTTCTTGGGGATACCGGTGGCGCTGTTGGGCGGACTCAATCCGATGCTCACCGCCGGGGCGGCCTTCTTCTTCGGTGCATTGTTCGCGGGCACCGAGAACCTGGCCCGATTTACTCCGGCCGGGACGACGATCGTTTACGTCATTCAGGCAACGGCGGTACTCGCCTACGTTGGACTCAATGGCCTTAGGAAGGCTCGACCCAAGCCAGAGGAGGAGTCAGCATCGACCCCATCTTGATCCTTCAATACGCAACGCCGGTTGCCCTTGCGGCCACCGGCGAGACCATCGGGCAGAAGTCCGGCGTCATCTACATCGGTCTTGAGGGCAGCATGCTCGCGGGAGCATTTTTCGCAATGCTGGCGGCGCAAAGCACCGGTTCGCCTTGGATCGGCTTGGTGGCGGGGATTACGGCTGGCATGCTGCTGGCGCTGCTCTTTGGTTGGTTCACGATTCGGCGCGGGATTGATCAGGTTGTAGTTGGAACCGCAATCAACCTGCTCGCCTTGGGCGTGACCGGCACAATCTACCGAACTCAGTTCGGCAACAGTGGCACGCTACTCAGCGTCGCCAAGCTGCCACCGGTGTTCGGGAAGATTGACGCGGTTGAGATTCTTCTCTTGCTCTCGGCAATCGGGTTGACCTGGGTGCTCCAGAAGTCGTCGCTCGGACTGGCACTTCGGGCCACCGGCGAGTATCCGAAAGCCGCCGAGGCGGCCGGATTCTCGGTCGCGCGACTGCGGTTCATCGGCGTCGCGTGCAGCGGAATCTTTGCTGGTCTTGCTGGGGCGTACCTATCGCTGGGAATCTCGGGATCGTTCGCAGAGAATATGACCGCCGGACGTGGCTTTGTCGCCATCGCGATGGTTACCTTTGGTCGCTGGAAGCCGATGTGGGTGCTTGCCGCCGCGTTGCTCATCGGCTTTGCGGAGAGCCTCCAGTTCACCCTACAAGCCGCCGGAGTTCAAGCGCCGTACCAACTGCTCATCGCGCTGCCGTACCTCGTCGCTCTGACCGTGTTGGTTGTGGTTGGGCGTGGGACCGTTGCGCCGGCGGCGCTGGCCGAGCCGTACGTAAAGTGAGACTAACGATGAATCGCACCGTCCGAATGACCCGCCGCATCACCTTCTCCAGCGGGCATCGCTATTGGCGCAGTGATCTGACCTCCGAACAGAACAAGGCGCTCTTCGGCCCCATCGCATCGCCCTTTTCCCACGGGCACAACTACGTTCTCGACGTAGAGGTGGCCGGACCGGTTGGGGAAGTGGACGGGATGGTCGTCAATATCAAGCGGGTTGATGACTTGCTGAAGTCAAAAGTCAAAGCGGTTTTTGACCAGCGAAGCATCAACGACGAAGTGCCGGAGTTTGCCAATGTCGCACCGTCAGTCGAGAATCTGCTGTTGGACCTCAAACGCCGGTTGTGCGATGCTGACGGAAATCTCGCGGTCAACCGGATGATCACCGAAGCTTCCGAAGTCGTACCGATTGCCCTCGTTGGGCTTCGACTTGAAGAAATGCCCACGCTTTACGGAGAACTGAATCTCATGAATCCTGAAATCTTGCTCACCCGGGTCTACGAGTTCGCTGCCGCCCACCGGCTGAACACGAGTCAACTCTCTACCGAGGATAACGTCGGCCTGTACGGCAAGTGCAACCACGTTCACGGCCACGGGCATAACTACGTGTTGGAAGTCACCGTCGCTGGTCAACCTGACCCGACGTCCGGATTCATTTGCGACCTTGGCGAGCTTGATGCGGCGGTGGAAGCGGAGATCCTTGATCGATACGACCACCGAAACCTCGACCTCGATGTGCCTGAGTTGGCGGGGAAGGTGACCACCTCCGAAAATGTCTCTCTGGCGATTTTCGACCGGCTCAAAACAAAAACACCCGCGCGGTTGGCGCGGGTGCGATTGTGGGAAACGGCTCGAAACTGCTTTGAAGTTTCGGCTTAGGCGTTTGCCAGTTCGACGATCAGCTTGGCTGCTTCTTGAACCGTCTGTGCTGGAATGATCTGCGTGCCTTCGAGGATCTTTCGACCTTCTTCGACTGCCGTGCCTTCGATTCGGGCGACGACCGGGACCTTTACATCGATCTGAGCGAAAGCGTCTAGAACGCCCTTGGCAACTTCGTCAACGCGAGTGATTCCGCCGAAGATGTTCAGGAAGATGCCCTTCACGTTCGGATCCATGAGGATCACTTCCATGCAGCTCTTAACTCGGTCGGCCTGAGCGCCACCCCCCACGTCCAGGAAGTTTGCGGCTTTTCCGCCGGCAGCTGAAATCTCGTCGATGCTCTGCATAACGAGTCCTGCTCCGTTGCCCATGATTCCGATCTCTCCGCCAAGTCGAACGTAGGCGACGCCTCGCTTGCTGGCTTCGGCTTCAATCGGGTCTTCGGCGCTATCGTGCGACGTCGCTCGGTAGTCGGCGTGTCGGAACAAGCTGTTGTCGTCGATGCTCACCTTGGCGTCGGCGGCAAGAAGTTTTCCTTCGGGCGTCAAGGCGCAAGGGTTGATTTCGATCATCTCAGCGTCGCTCTCTTGGTACGCCTTAACGAGCTTCTTGATCATCTGCGCCATCTGGCTGCGGGCAGGCTTCGGAATGTTGGCCTGTGCGACAGCGTTGCGGATGTCGTAGTCGCTGACGCCCCACTTAGGGTCAATCGGCATCTTTACGATGGCGTCGGGGTGCTTTTCGGCGACCTCTTCGATCTCCATTCCGCCTTCCTTGGAGATCATGACGATGCTCTTTTGGATGTTTCGGTCTAGGAGAACGGCGACGTAATACTCTTCGGCGATATCAATCAGCTCGGCAACGAGAACCTTTTCGACGACCATGCCGGCCGGGTTCTGGATGCTGATCAAGCGTTTGCCAATGAGTTCGGCCGTGAATGCGCCAGCTTCCTCAGACGAGTTGAAGAGCTTAACTCCGCCCGCCTTTCCGCGGCCACCCATAAGGACCTGGGCCTTGACGACGACCTTGCCGCCGAATTGCTCGGCGATCTCGCGAGCCTGGGTTGCATCCGAGGTGACTTCACCGCGGGGAACCGGGACGCCGTACTTGGTCAGCAGTTCTTTGGACTGGTACTCGTGGAGCTTCATACGCGCTTACCAGAGTACCAGTTGAAACACCTTCAGGCCTTACCGCGAATCGGAACGGCGCACTTATAAACCGACTTCTGGGCGGTGATGAACAAGGTCTTCATGTCCTTTTCGCCGAAAGCACAGTTGGTTGGATTTTCTGGCACCTTGATCAGCCCAAGCTTTTCGCCGGACGGCGAGAAGACATGCACGCCGCCGTTTGCGGTGCAGTAGACGTTTCCTTCGGAGTCAACCCGCATTCCGTCCGGGTAAGGCAACTTCGCAAACTCTTTGCCGTCGTAGAAATCACCCTTACGGTCAACGCTGAATTTCATGATGTTGCGATTTGCGGTGTCGCTAACGTATGCGATGCTCATGTCCGCTGAAAAGGCGATGCCATTCGGACGGTTCATGCCCTTTTCCTGCAGCGTCACTTTGCCCGAACCGGTGATTCGGTAGACGCCAGCAAAGCCGATTGCACTGTCTTTCGGGTTGATTCCGTAGGGTGGATCGGTGAAGTACAGCGACTTTTGCGGACCGTACGCAACGTCGTTCGGGCTGTTTAACTGTTTGCCATCAAACTTCGTCGCCAGATCAACCGACTTGCCTTTTCCGTTCCAAGATACAACCGAGCGGCCCCCGTGCAAACAAGAGACCAGCTTGCCGTTTCGGCCAATCAAGTTGCCGTTGGCGTTCCCGGAAGGATCATGGAGCACCGTCGGTTCAGAACCCGGCTTCCACTCGTAAATCCTGTTGGCCGGGATATCCGAGAAAACCAGGGTTCCCTTTGGCGTCCAAACGGCCCCTTCGGTGAACTGGTATCCAGTTGCAACTCGCTCCACGACGATGCTGTCAAAGTCGGGGGCAAGAGGAGTCGGAGCGGCAACGAGCAGCAGTGCTAGGGCAGCGGTCATGCCTTGACTATCTCATATTTTGGGATCAGCGGGAAACGCCAAACTGCCGAATCACGTAGTTTCGTCGCTCCAGAACCAAAACATAATCGTGGAAGTTAATCTGGGTGACTCCCCATGGGTCGAGGTATTGATGCCGAGCCCGAATTCGCGCGGTTTCGCCGTAGAATTCCAGTCGCTCAATCTGATAGCCCTGAGTTCGAACATTCAGGACGCCATCCATGAATAGGCTCTCGAAGTTCTGTGGATTCACAGTGTAGCCGTATTGACCGTTTAGCGTGATATCTACTCCATCGCGCCGTGGCATGAGTTCTTCTATGAGATCCCGATCCCCAGTGCGGAAAATCTCAATGAGATCATCAACGGCAAGGTCGAGCCGCCGCTGGTCACCGTATCGATACGGACTTCCGCTCCACTGGCTAAACGCTGGGGTGCTGACTTGCACGTAGCGGGCATTGACGTACGGAGGCAGAGACGGATACAGATACCAAGGTGAGGGCTGCACCGAGTAATTCACCGTTGGCGTGAATTCATAGAACGAGAAGAAGAACCAGTTGTCGTTCCAATTGGTGTTGTAGTGGTAGTAACCGTATCGCGCGCCGTTGCCAAACAATTGCCCCCGTCCAAAGAGGTTGCCACCAGATCCCGCACCGAAATTGGGTCCAAAGTTTTGGCAGGTCGGGTAGGTGGTGAAGCTGGTTCGGGTCAGCGGTCCAAATTGGAATTGGTTGAATGTTGTTCCGCTTCGGAATTTGGTTTTGCCGGCCCAATTCCGCTGGTAGTTCATCTCCGTGAGGTTGACCGGATTCGTGGCGTGGAAACTCGGTGGGAGCGGAACCCCCGGAAATGCCTGTCCATGCGCACTCGTGGCCGCGATGAGCGGCAGGGCAACCAACATTCCTTTCTTCATCTTCTCTTCAAACGTTCATTTTTCCTTCACGTTTCCAGAATTAGGACCTCAGATTGTTCACAATCTGAGATATGGCAAATAGACGCATCGGCATGATTTCCGGAGATGGAATTGGACCGGAGATTTCGGCCGAAGTGCGGCGAATTTTGTCCGCTGCAGGTTTCGACCCGGAGTGGGTGGAACTTGAAGCCGGGCAGCCTGCCCTCGACCGCGGTTTGCCCGCGATGCCTGAAGCAACTATTCAAGCCATTCGAGAACTGGGCATCGCCCTAAAGGGGCCAACGGCAACGCCAATTGGCAAAGGCCACGTCAGCGCCAACGTGGCGCTGCGCAAAGCACTTGATCTGTTCGCCAATGTTCGACCATCGATCACTATTCCGAACCTGAAGGGACACTTTGAAGACACGAAGATCGACCTGATCATTGTCCGGGAAAACACCGAAGACCTTTACGCCGGAATCGAGTTTCAGCCGCACAAGGACATCGCGCAGGCGATCAAAGTCATCACCCGCCCGGGTTGCAAGCGAATCTTCAAATACGCGTTTGAGATGGTGAAAGCCCAGGGACGCAAGCGAATCACCGCAGTCCATAAGGCAAACATCATGAAGCTGACGGACGGAATGTTCCTTGAGGAGTTCTATCTGATGGCGAACGAGTATCCCGACATCATTGCGGACGACATCATCGTCGACAACTGCTGCATGCAGTTGGTCACGCGACCAGAACAATTTGACGTTCTCGTTACCGAAAACCTCTATGGAGACATCGTCAGCGATCTGTGCGCCGGATTGGTCGGCGGCCTTGGACTCGCGCCGGGAGCGAACATCGGAGAGCATTACGCGGTCTTCGAAGCCGTGCATGGCTCCGCACCGGACATCGCGGGCAAGGGTATTGCGAACCCGACCGCGCTGCTCCTCAGCGCGGTATTGCTCCTACGCCATATCGGCGAGCACGAGAAGGCCACAAGCATCTCGAACGCGGTGTTGAAGGTCCTCGGAGACGGCAAGATCATGACGGGCGACCTCGGCGGCACAGCCACGACCCGTGAGTATGGCGATGCCGTGATCGCAGCGTTGGCATCATGAGCCAGACCAGCTTTGACTCGTTCACTCTTCGCATTCTGATTGCCCGAACGCCGGTGGACGTGTTTCGCGCCTGGACGGTACCGGACGAGATCGGAAAGTGGTTCCTGGACGCCTTTCACACCAAGGATGGGGAAGTCCAGCCGCAAGATGTGGTGGCGGAAGTTGGTTGGAACTACGAATGGACCTGGCTTGAGGGAACCCGAGAAGAGGGCGAGTTCACGAACATTGTCGCCAACGAGGAGGTCGCCTTTACCTTCGGGCCCGATTGCGCCGTGAGGGTTCGATTCTCGGAGGAATTGACGCGAACGTGCGTGGAAGTTGTACAAACGCAAAGCCACGAAGATGAAACGAAGCGGGCCGAATGGGCCTTCGGCTGCGTTCAGGGTTGGACGTTCTATCTCACGAACCTGAAGTCGGTGCTCGAGAACGGAACCGATCTTCGCGAAACCCAATTCCTGGTTCCTAAGATTGTTAATATCTAAATAGCGTAGAATCTAGGAGGACAAGATTTACCTGCAAGGGGAGCCACACGGCTGAGAGTTCTGGTTTATGCCAGATGACCCTAGGAACCTGATCCGGTTAATACCGGCGGAGGGATTGCGGTGAACGATGGAACGACGGATGGTTTAGCCGCCCGGAGCGCCAATCGCTTTCGCAGTCAGCGGAGGTGATTCGCGTCCGGAAAAACCATGAAAGCTGCCTTCACACTCATTGAGCTTCTCGTCGTCATTGCGATCATCGCCATTTTGGCGGCCATCCTCTTCCCGGTCTTCGCGCAAGCCAAAGAAGCGGCCAAGCGAACCGCAGACTTGAGCAACGCCAAGCAGATTGGTATTGCGAACAAGCTGTATCTCGCGGATTACGACGACACGATGCCGATCTTCTATGCGTACAACTCCGAGCCGCCAGCCGGGCAGGTCGGACACAAGGGAACCGAACTTCTCCTGTTGCCTTACACGAAGAACCAGGAAATTTTCCGAAGTCCGCTTGACGCCGGGGGGCCATATCTCGCATCCGACCCTGGTCTGATTGCCGCCGGTGGCTCATATCCGACTTACTATTCGGCTTACGGATCTTCATACCGGTTCGGCAAATGTGTCCACACCGTAGTCGCCGGAGAATCATCGGGGAATAACTTCACCTACGATTACAACCAGATCGTTAATGAGACATCGGTTGAGTTTCCGGCGGAGACTCGCTTCATTCGGCTTGAGATGATGCCGTTCTTTGAAGCGAAGAACGATCCCGATTGCACTCGATATGGCTACGACTGTGGCTACTTCCGGAAGTGGAGTTCGACCGGCGGCAGCGTGATTTATATGGACAGCCATGCGAAGGCAGCGAACGCGCCGGGGCAGTTCGACGACATCCGAGTGAACGTTGCGGGTAACCGCTCCGGCGAAGCTACGGGTTCGACCGAGGCTTACGACAACACTTGGTACTGGCGCTGTGACTGATCTACCCGGAGAGGTTTATTCGACGACGGCGCCGAACTTGCGCACTCGCGCTTGGTAGGTTTTGACCGCTTCGATCAGGTGGTCCGGCTTGAAGTCGGGCCACGACACATCGCTCACCACCAGTTCGGTGTAGGCGGACTGCCAGATCAGGAAGTTGCTCCAGCGCATCTCGCCGGCAGTTCGGACCATGAGGTCGGGATCGGGCTGATGCGGGTTATAGAGGTTCTCGGAGATCATCTCTTCGGTGATCTCATCGGCTGGAGTCCCATTGCGGACGATTGCCTTGACTGCGTCGGTGATTTCCGCCCGACCACCGTAGTTCACGGCCAGGGTGAACGTGATTCCAGTGTTCGTAGAGGTCGTTTCCATCCCTTCGCGAAGTGCTCGCTGCAGAGTTTCGGGCACCTCATGAACCCTACCGGTGATGTTCACCCGCACATTGTTCTGGTGCATCAACCGAAGCTCATCGCGCGCGGCTTGTTCGATGAGCTTCATCAGGCCCATCACCTCATCTTGCGGACGTCGCCAGTTCTCCACGGAGAAGGCATACACGGTCAGGTAGCGAACGCCAAGTTCGCTAGCCGCAAGAAGAATTCCGCGCAATGCCCGATACCCTTCCCGGTGGCCTAACAGGCGGGCGAAGCCACGTGCTTTGGCCCAGCGTCCATTGCCATCCATGATGATGGCAATGTGCTGCGGCAGATTTTCCAAATCCACTCCAAGGGACCGCGCCCGCTCCCGCAGAGCAATTGCGGAACTCGTCATGGATAGGTGCGGGGCCGGAGCAGGAATGGACATCGGAAAATTGACTAACTAGATTGGAGAGTAAAAGGTTCGGATCAGACCTGCATCAGTTCAGCTTCTTTGCGCTTTCCGAGGTCATCGGCTTGGGCAATGTAGCTGTCGGTCAGTTTCTGGACCTTGGTTTCGTTGGATTTCACTTCGTCTTCGGTGATTTCCTTCTTCTTCTCCAACGCCTTAATGCCGTCAATCGCTTCACGCCGGTTGTTTCGGATCGAAACTCGGGTGGTCTCTACTCGCGCGTGAACGGTCTTGGCCATTTCCTTTCGTCGATCTTCCGTCATCTGGGGGAAGTTAAGGCGAATCGAACCGCCATCGTTGACCGGCGAAATGCCGAGGTCACTTTTAAGGATCGCGCGCTCGATGGCTGGGATCAGGCTCTTCTCATATGGCGTGATCAGGAGCTGTCGTGGCTCAGGAATCGATACGTTTGCGACCTGAGAAACCGGGGTTTCCGTGCCGTAGTACTCCACGCTCACGCGCTCAAGGACGGCCGGGGTTGCGCGTCCGGTGCGGTACGACGCGAAGTCGTGAACCATGGCGTCAAGCGCGCCTTTCATTTTGTGTTCAGTGTCTTTGAAGATTTGTTCGAGACTCATGTTCATTCTCCTCCGACGAGGGTTCCGGTTTCGTTGCCAGAAAGGGCAGAGGTAAGGCTGCCTGAGGCGTTAAAGTTAAGCACGATCAGCGGCAATTTATTCTCGCGGCACATCGTGAAAGCGGTTTGGTCCATTACGCCAAGTCGTTCTTGGATGGCGGTGCTGTAATCCAAGGTGTCGTAGCGAACGGCGTCATCGTGCTTCTTGGGGTCCTTGTCGTAGACTCCGTCGACTTTGGTGGCTTTGACCAAGACATCGGCTTCAATCTCAAGCGCACGGAGAACCGACGCGGTGTCGGTGGTGAAGTAAGGGTTTCCGGTTCCGGCGGCAAAAAGGACAACGCGTCCCTTTTCAAGATGCCGAATCGCTCGACGTCGAATAAATTGCTCGGCAACCGCCGAAATTTGAACGGCGCTTTGAACTCGCACGGGAACGCCGGCCTGTTCGATTGCACCTTGCAGAGCAAGTGCGTTCATAAGAGTGCCAAGCATGCCCATCTGGTCAGCCACCGCACGGTCAATGCCGCCTTCGGCCGAGAACGATTCGCCGCGAACAAAGTTTCCGCCGCCTACAACGATGCCGATTTCGTGGCCGGCCGCATGGACGCTAGCGATTTCTTGGGCAATGTACTTGAGTACATGAGGATCGAGGCCAAAACCAAGGTCTCCCGCGAGTGCCTCACCGCTAAGTTTGACGAGTGCACGCCGGAATGAACGCCTTTCGAATGCCATCGTGAGTACCTCGGCTTTGCGATCAAATTTGATGCCAAACGAACTACAAAGCTCCGGCAAGTATACCGTCGCGAGAGCTGAACCTTAACCTAAGTGTTATTGCTGAACAGCCGCACGGCCTCTGGACTTCCTGGTACGAGTTGAGCTTGCTCAAACAACTTGTTGGCATGTTGTGCCTGTTCGATGAGCGATTGGGCGACCGCGGCATCAACAAAGCGTCCTTCGTCATCGGTGGCTTTGCCGCCAATTCTTTCACAGAAAGCGCGCGCGGTTCGCAGGGCACCTTCAATCGCCTTCTCTGGATTTGGGCACATTGGAATCGAGCAACCAATACTGACGCCCTCATGCTGTACCCCGGCTTGAACGTTGCCAAGCGAGAACTTTTCGACCGGCTCTAGAGGCAAAACTTCAAACAGGGCAAGCTCGCTCCCGCGTACGCGGTACACAAACGAACCATCTGGCGAAAACTGTAGCCCCAGCGCGGCGCAGGTGCGCCAAATTTCAAGTTCAGAAACCATGCGACGGGTCGGATGGAAAGTCAGGCAAAGACCGATGTCTAAGTTCGCCAAGACACGACGAAGGTCCATGCTGAGATAGTCCACGTCCTCGATTCTGGGCAGACAAACGGCGCGACGATTCACGGCTTCCGCGAAGTGGTGGGTCGTTTTTTCGAGCAAGACCGCCGCTTTAGTCTTGAGATCGCCATCGGGGCGAGCGACCGGCCAAGAGAGTGCGAGCGAATCGTACGAGCCGTTCTTATCGCCCGTGAGAACGTCCCATTTGGTGTCACTGGGCCGCATTGCCCACGCTTGTGGATGCCCAAGGGCGACGTACCAATCCTGATCCAGAATTCGGGCCGCGGCGTGAGCAGGCACCGAGTACGGCCCAACCATTTCGATGGTGAACTCAATGCGGGGAAGCGGACCGTTTTTCCATGCTGGCACCGGGATCGCTCCAGGAAGTTCAATCTTTGGATCTGGCAGCAGCGGGCCACCAAACAAGTCGTCGGTTGTCAGCATGGGATTGTGGCGAGAGGGATCTTACTGGTCGTATTCCAGCTCGTGGAGAATTCGTGGCGACATGCGCCAGTCTTCCACAACCTTTACGTGTAAATCTAGGAAAAGTGGCTTTCCTAACAGCTCTTCAATCTCTTGACGGGCTGTCGTTCCAATTCGTTTGATGAACGCGCCCTGCTTTCCGATCAGGATCGCCCGTTGGCTTGGTTTTTCGACAATGATGTTCGCGCGAACCCGGATGATGTGGGGCTCTTCAGACCAGTCTTCCACCGTCACTGCCGTGGCATGCGGAATCTCTTGGCGAGTCAAATTCAGAATCTTTTCCCGCACAAACTCACCGGCCATGAACCGGCTGGATTGATCCGTAAGCTCGTCGGGTCCGTATAGCGGATGCCGCTCGGGCAACACTTCCACGATCATCTCGGCAAGCTTGTCGATGTTTCGTGCCTGCGTTGCCGTGGTCAACATGTAGTTGTCGCTACCGAGGAGCTCGCAGAAGGCGTCGACGTTCCTTTGAACGTTTTCGGCCTTGAGCTGGTCCATTTTGTTGAGACACAGGATGAGAGGAAGCTCCCGCTCTTTGCGGTTTGCGCGAATCAGGGCGGCGATTTGGTTGTCTGGCTCACCCGGGTGGTGAGAGACATCGCCGACGAATACGATGGCGTCGATCTCGGCAAGCGCTCGCCGAGCCTGCTCGTTCATCGCTTTCCCGAGGGCAGTGTGTGCATCGTGGATTCCCGGCGTGTCCACGAAGACGATTTGGTAGTCCTCGGTGGTTGAGATTCCGACGATGCGGCGGCGAGTCGTTTGCGGCTTGTCGCTCACGATGGAGACCTTTTGGCCAACCATCGCGTTCATCAGCGTGCTCTTACCGACGTTCGGTTTCCCGATAAGCGCAACTTGTCCCGCGCGAAATTCGCCCATTAGTCTCGCTTCCTGAACATGACATTCACGACTTGATCTGCATTTGGAACCGCGGGGGCGTGGAATTCGCTTTGGCGATTTGTCGGTGCATTGTTTCGGTCGTTCGTTCTACCGGTTCGGCGACGTCGTCTTCGGTGTCCAGGTTCATCTACATTGCCAACTGCAGGAGCGAGCCCTTCTTCCTCGACCTGTGGCCGAAGGAACCATTCGTCCACGCTTTCCTCAGGATCGGCACCGGTCATCCACTCACCGAGCTTCATGACTGGAACATCGAACGCTTCGATGTCGTTGCGAACGTTGGCCACGCGAGCGGGGATGTCTTCGATGTGAAGGACGTCCGTCGGATTCGCCTTGAGCATGTGCTCGATCTCGGTCTTCTGTCCGACCAAGAACACATGCGTGCTGCCATCAACCGCCGTGAAGCGAAGCTGAGCAGAATCTATCGATGCCCATTGATCATTCACCAGGTCGTAAGCGCTGAACTTCTCTGGCAACGCAATGTTGCGCGATCCAGCCCCGGTGCAGTGCACCGTAAGGAACGGCGACCGAACGTGGACGACGTCGTTTTGGAAGTTCCAAACGTGCGCTCCGGCCATTTGCGCCAGGGCGCGAATGAGCTGAGGGTTGACGACCGGTTCGCCAAGGAACACGCTCGTCCAGTTGCCTTCGGCATCATCGTCGAACTTGCGGACGACAAAGCTGGCGAGGCCGGACTGGGAGTATTCGCCGAGGACGGTCGCGTCTTCGGGAATGGCAAAGTAGCTTGGCTCGAGCTGAGCGTTTCCACTGATCGTCTTCTCGGGGAAGGCTTCGGCCAGCGGGTGGCGTCGGTTGACCAAGTTGGTTCCCGCCTTGCTGTAGAACGGCTGCGGCTTGAGCGCAATTCCGGTCACCTCTCGGGCTCGTTCTAGCGCATCCCGACCGCTATCGAACATGCCGGCGGTGTAGAGCCAGAAGAGCACCTTTCCGTCCTTCTGCAACCGCGTCTTGATCGCGGCGCGAAGGTCAGGGCGGATATCCCAAGCGTTAAGGAACAAGTACAGCTTGCTCTCGGGGAACACCTCTCGGTGCGCCAAGTCGCTGAGCAGATAGAAGCCAACGCTGACGCCAGCTCGAAGTACGGACTCTCGCACGTTTTGGACGAGGAGCGCGAAGGCGTTTTGGTCCACCAAGTAGGCCAGCGATCGCTCGTCAACGAAGACGGCAACTTCTGGATCGGGTGACGTGGCTTCCATTCGAAGAATGAGCGCTTCCCGTAGCTTCGCCGCTCGAGACCACACGCTGGCGGTTCGAAGCCAGCCGTTGCCCCAAAGGTCCATCCACGCGGCACCAGCACCATGAGAAAGGGCCGCACCGGCACCACGCCAGTGAACGCTCTCGAGAGCTTGTGGAGTCTTCAGAAGCGGATTGTGATCGCTATCTGGGTCGGCCAACTCGCCGAGGGATGTTCGATAGTCCTCAAGGCTTACGTACAACTTGCCGTTCAAGGCGAAGCTGTCGATTGGAGCAGGGAAGGAACCCGTACCGCCTGGCTCTCGGTTTCGATAGCTCGGCGGACCGGCGATGTAATCGACCTCTTGAGCACGGAGCAGCTTGCCGAGGGCAAGGTGTCCGTTCGAGGGGTGAGACCACTCAAACGTGTAGCCGTAGCTCACGCCGACCAGGAAGTAACCGTTCGAGGCTTCCTTTGCCGCGTAGGCCAAGCTGCGAATCCGTCGCACCGTCTCATCGCTTAGGAAGAGGTGGTAATCGACGTATCGTCGCTGGCGGCGCGAGGACCGGACGAATCGTTCACCATCGGCACCCTCAGGCAGGAACTGCGGAACGTCGATGTCGGCGAAGTTTGCGCTGCCATCGAACCAGGATGCGCGCAGAGCGACGACGTCTTGGTTGTAGCGAGTGCGAGCCCAGTCGCGGAATTTTCGCTGCGCAGCGTGGGAATCGTCGTATCCGTCGAGGTCGGACAGGAACCACTCATTTCGCTCCAAGTGAACGCCCATGGCGTGCCCCTTGAGCGGTCCAATGAGGAGGTTCCGCACAAATTGCGCGAGGTGTAGTTCGGCGTCCTGCCAGAAAGCGTCGTCGCAGATGCTTGGCTGAGCAAGAGAACCATCAAGGCCACGGAACTTGGCATCCGGGTACTTGGTGTCCCATCCACGGTCTGCGGTGAACTCGACGCGGAAGATGACTTGCGCCTCAGGGTCGACCTTGACGACGGCAACCAGCAGGTTTTCAGCCAAGGTTGTCGCTTCTTCGAGCCCGGTTTCCGAGACCTCCAGATCGATAGCGACCATGTGCAAGTGAATGCCCGAATCAGATGCCAGCTTGACCTCTTCTAGCAAGATGTCGGTGCGCTTGCTATCCCGAGCACGGCCGTAAAGCATCAGCGGTGGGTAGACACGGTGGTCTCGAACGAGCGTTGGCAAGCCGTTACGCAGGACGACCTGCGGCGCATCACTTGGAATCGCGATTTCTCGGGCTCGTGGTGCCGCGGCAGGGGCGACTGGCTCTTCCGCCACTACGACTTCGGACGATTCTGGAGTCGCTTCGGATCGCTCACGGAAACCGCGTCGGCCACGTCGACCGCGTCGGTCGTCATCGCGCTCGGTGTCCCGAGCTTCGCGGACTGGCTTTACGGTGTCGTTGCCGACCGTGCGCCAGTTGATGGTTAGCACGCCGTCGGGAGTGTCTTCGTCGGCGATGGACGTTGATTCAAGCGCCACCGAAGGAGTCAGAACCTTTACTGGAGCAACTGGCTGGCTAGGTTCCTCGACCACCGGAGTTGCTACCGGCTTCGGCTCTCGGCGAGAAGTTGGTTTAGAGGCTGAGCGGGTGCGGAAAGCGACCGCAAGACCATCGTCCGTTCGTTCAAATTCCAACTCGGCCGAAACGGCAAGTGCGGGCTCGGCAAGGTTGATTTGCCTTGCTGGCTCTTCTTTTGGTTCGGGCTGGCGATTTCGCGCCGGCTTCTTCTCCGCAGCAGCGCGGCTTCGGAAAACGGGCAAGAGCAGGTCGTCGTCGTTCGCGGAAGACGCTTCTTCAACCGGGGCAGCCTTGGCAGCAGGACTGGGAGGCGTGACGGCAGGCTTAGTCGACTTACGCTGGATCGGGCGCAACGTGACAACAAGGCCCTCTTCAGCAGAATCTGCCGAAGAGGCTTCGATGGCAATTGATGGCGCTTCCGCCACTTCTGGCTCGGTCGCTTTCTTAGTGGTTCGTCGAGGCTTCCTGACGGGTTCGACGGTCGGTTCTGATGCGCTGGACTTTGCCCGGGCTTTCTTAGCGGGGGTGGCGTCTACAGGTTGGTCAGAGGAGATGACAGGTTCGGTCGTTACTTTCTTCCGGGGCATGAGGTTGTGTTTTCAGCGGTAAGAGCCCAACTCAACAAGGATTCGGGGGTGGGGAAATAGAGTTCGGGGTCGAAGGCCATCAGGTCTTCAGTTCTCCCGGCACCGTATCCGACGGCAGCAGATTTCATGCCTGCGGATTTCGCGCATTGGATGTCGAAAATAGAATCCCCGATAAAGATTGCTTCGCTCGGCTTAACCTCGAGCAATTGGCAGGCTAACCAGGCACTTTCTGGGTCTGGTTTCGGCTTCTGTACGTCCGACGCAGATACGGTTGCATCTACGTGGCGAGTGGCGTCAAATCTTTTCAAAAACGGAGTCAGCTCGTTCTTTGACTTGCTGGTGACCAAAGCGATTTTCAAACCGGCGGCTCGAGCGACGCGCAATGCTTCGATCGCGTCTTGAAAAGGCGTCTCGGCGTGGGCGTGAATTTCGAACATCTCCATGGCATGCTTTGCCATATCGCTAAGGACGACTGGATCATTGGTTACGCCTTCGTAGTTCGCTAACTGTCGAGTGAGCGGAACCCCAATCTGACCGAGAATCACTTCTCGCGTTGGGCAAGGCTGTTGGAACCGATGAAACGTATCCGTTATGCCCAGTACGATGACGTCGATGCTGTTCACCAACGTTCCGTCGACATCGAAGAGTACGGCACGAAAATCCGTGAGCTTCGGCGTCCGGGGCATTGGATCACAGTATGACAGATTCTGCTAGGTAACCTGCAGGCATGACGCGTGATGCGATTTCGACTCCAAACGCTCCGGCCGCAATCGGCCCATACAGCCAGGCGATCAAGGCAAGCGGAAACTTTATTTTCCTGAGCGGACAGGTCCCTCTCACCCCGGCAGGCGAACTCATTACGGGCGATATCAAACTTCAGGCCACGCAAAGCCTTAACAATCTGAAAGCGGTACTGGAAGCCGAAGGTCTTTCAATGGACAACATCGTGAAAACCACCATCTTGCTTTCTTCAATGGAACACTTTGCCGCGGTTAACGAAGTCTATGCAACCTACTTCGGAGACGTACCTCCGGCAAGGGCGACCTACGCGGTAGCCGGACTACCTAAGGGTGCCGACATCGAAATCGAAGCCATTGCAGTATTTTGAGCAAGCGTATTGTTTCGATCAGCCTTGGAACATCTGAGCGCGATCGGACCCAAACCGTGCACCTGCTTGGCGACACCTTCGAGCTGGTGCGGGAAGGGGTGGATGGCGACTTGTCGCGTTTTGCTCGTCGTTTCGCGGAGCTGGATGGGCAAGTGGATGCTCTGGGAATCGGTGGTGCGGACCTGTACGTGTTTAGCGGGGGCCGTCGGTACACCTTCAAACAAATCGAGTCGCTGACCCGGGCGGTTCAAAAGACGCCTCTCGTCGACGGTTCCGGATTGAAGAACACGCTCGAATACGACACGATTCAGTGGCTACAGCAAGAAGGGGTTGTGGACTTTCGCAAAGCAAAAACGCTCCTCGTCGCAGGCGTGGATCGATCCGGGATGACGCAGGCGCTCACCGAGATCGGGGCGGATGTCACATTCGGCGACATGATGTTTGGACTCGGGTTGAACGTTCCTATTCGCTCGATTGACCGGCTAGAACGGCTCGCCCGAGTCTTGCTGCCCGTCGTCACGCGATTGCCCCTGAAATGGATATATCCAACCGGGGACAAACAGAAGGTTCGAACCCCAAAGTTCGGTCAGTACTTTGACGAAGCGGAGATCATTGCGGGAGATTGGCACTTTATTCGGCGCTTCGCGCCAGACAACTTGGCCGGAAAAACCGTGATCACCCAGACCGTTCGAGAGGCCGACGTCAAACTGCTTCAAACCATGGGAGTAAGACAACTGGTCACCACTACTCCGCTAATCGGGAATGCAACCTTCGCAACGAACGTCATGGAAGGAGTGGTCGTCGCTCACTTGGGCAAAAGTCCCTCTGAAATCACCCAGGCAGACTATCGCACGGTGATCAGAGAAATGGGCTGGAAACCGGGCGTCATCAACCTAGCAGACTAACCGTCAACCGTGTACTTGCCCCTGTGGTACATTCAAGGAGTTAACAGTTTCTTAACGTGAACCGATTCGCATTTATCATCCATCCGCTCCATCTTAAGGACATTGCGAAGCAGTATCCGATGGCGCGGCATATGCCGGATTGGCTCATTGAAATGTACACCGCCCGCAAAGGGCCGATCTTGGTCAGCAAGATCTCTGGAATCAAGTCCAAAACCGGTGCCGAAGCCGAAGGCTGGTTCATTGGCTGTCCCCTCACCCCGGCTCAGATGACGCAAAAGCTTCCGCTAGAGCTGGTTTATGACCGACTCGTCCAGTGCACCGACATGGCGGCCGATCTAGGGGCAGACCTCGTTGGCCTCGGTGCGTTCACAAGCGTAGTTGGGGACGGCGGAATTACCATCCGTGAGCGATCGAAGATTGCCGTCACCACGGGAAACAGCTACACCGTCGCAACCGCGATCGAAGGCACGATCCGAGCATGCCGGCTCCTTGAGATTGACATTAGCCAAGCGGTGCTCGCCGTCGTCGGAGCAACCGGTGCAATCGGCAAAACCTGTGCTCGGGCGTTGGCTCCGCAATTTGGACAAGTGCTCCTGGTCGGACGAGATCAGGAACGGACGGAACAAGTCGCCAGCGAAATTCCCGGCGCGATTGCGACTACTGAGGTTTCGCGCATTCGCGAGGCCGATGCGGTCATCGCAGTAACTTCATCCGATTCAGCGATTCTTTTGCCAGAACATTTCAAGCAGGGAGCGATTGTGTGCGATGTGGCCCGACCGCGAGATGTATCCGTTAGAGTTGCAAAAGAGCGACCCGACGTTTTGGTAATCGAAGGCGGCGTCGTCAAAGTTCCGGGCAACGTCAACTTCAACTTCGACTTCGGATTTCCACCGGAAACCGCCTATGCCTGCATGAGCGAGACCATGATGCTCTCTCTGGAAGGCAACCCTGACCTCTACAGTTTTACACTTGGTAAAGACGTGAGCCTGGAACAGGTCACGCAGATCTCCGGTTTGGCCGAGAAGCATGGCTTCGACCTTGCTGGGTTCAGGTCGTTCGAGAAAGAAGTCGATGCCATGAGCATCGATCGTGCCAGGCGGGCACGAATCCTTTCGGGAAGCGTTCCACGCCTGTCCCGATCCGGGATCTGAGCGAGCGAATTAGGCGCCGTTTTCTCGTCGAGCAACTAACGCGGCAAGAATCGGGTCGTTTGACTTGAGAGCAGCCACCTTTGCGCGACCGATATCGGTCGTCAAAAGCGATCGCAATACGGCGTCCGCCAGATCACCTTGCTCCGAAAGTTCAAGCTTCTGCAAAGTAGCCAGCAATGCGGAAACCAGCGTCGGTCGCTCGTTGCAGAGCTTCGCAATTTCGGCCGCAATGCTCGGATTGCTAAGGGCTTGCGACAGAGCGCGATCGGCGCGAGGGCCCGTGATGCCAGACGCGACTTTTGCCGTAACCAAGTCGAACGTCGTCCTCTCTGTAAGCGCAGGGTCGCCAGAGAACTGAAGTCCACTGATAGAACTGTTTGCAAGCTCGCGTTCATCGGAATACGCGTATTGCCAGAGTAGCCTCGTTGCGGACGGAGTTCCAATTCGCCCGAGTCCCAGTGCCGACTGCGATCGCAGGGGGAGCGGTTCTTTCGAGTTGGAAAGCACTTCGCGGAAAATGAACTCATTACGTGGATCGCCGATGCTGCTGAGCGCGGTCAGGAATGCCGCCCGATCGGCGGGAATCGCCTTCTTGTAAAGCTCTTGTAGCTGGGGGGAAGCTTCTTGCGCTTTCAGCTTCCCAAGGGCATCAGCTGCACTTAGGACAATATCTTTGTTCTCGCCCTTCAACAACGGCATCAAAGCCGGCACGGAAGGTGTCCCCTGCGAGACCAGAAAGCTCACTGCATTTGTTCGGGCATCCGCGACTTCCAGAGTTTTAATCACAAACGGAATTGCGCTGGAGCCAAGGGTTTGGATGGACTGTGTGATGGCAAGCTGCTGGAAGCTGCCACGCTCTTTAAGCTGGTCGGCGACCGCTTGAGGCTGGGTCTTTGCGAGCTTCGTCAGCGACTTTCCGAGCTCTGCACGAGCTTCGACATCGAAGTCGGCGAGCAGTTTTGCAATCAAGGTCGCCAGCTTTGGATCATCGTATCGGGCGATGTTCCGCGCCACGGAGATCCGTTCGTCTGGCTTGAGATTCTTGAAGAACACCGCGACGTCGGGTCGGTCAGCCGCGGCGATAAAGAACTGCTTCTGACCGTCCGACTCTGGCCCAACCGCAGTGCGGATGTCGGATTGCAGGGTGAACGTGTTCATTAGCGCGAGGGTTATTCCGATGCCCGAAATCACCAAGAGGGAACGTATCGTCCGCTGGAGCCGACTCACCGGACGCCGTTGTGCCGCAGACGATGCCATTCCCTCAGTGTAACGAAACCACGCCGAAACGTGGTGACGGTTTAGAACGAAACTTTGACGTTCTGTCGTTCGATCGGATCTTCGATCTCGAAGAGGTCCTTTGGCTTGAAGCCGCTGGAGTTCGCGATGATGTTGCTTGGGAACGTCTCAATCTTCGTGTTGTACGAAGTGACCGTGTTGTTGTAGTACTGGCGAGCGAAGGAAATCTTGTTCTCCGTGCTCTTCAGCTCTTCCTGGAGCGAGAGCATGTTCTCGTTGCTTCGGAGCTCTGGGTACGCCTCAGAGAGGGCAAAGAGACCGGTAAGAGCCGAAGCGACCTGGCCTTCGGCGGCGGCCTTTTCGCCAACGCTGTTTGCGCCGAGCGCTCGGTTTCGGGCCGAGATGACGCGCTCAAGCGTGTCCTGCTCGTGCTTCATGTAACCCTTCACCGTTTCGACGAGGTTCGGGATCACGTCGTAGCGACGCTTGAGTTGAACGTCGATCTGGCTAAATGCGTTCTCGGTTTCGCGTCGAAGGCGAACCAGGCCGTTGTAGGCCGAGATGCCAAAAATCACAAGTGCGACGATCACCGCGAGAAACACTAATACTGCCCACATAGATGATGAAGGTACGTCTGAGCGTGCGGGCAGGTTGCGCGAATTTCATTTCGGGCTCAATTGCCGTAATTCAATTGATCCTTCGAACTCAAGTCGGAGCGTCTCTCCTGTACGAGAGAGCTTTGCCGGGGCCTTAACCTCGGCGGGTCGTCCGTTCATTTGTTCGATCTTCAGTGTGCCATCGGGTTCGATTTGACCTGCGAGGGGCAAACTGCGATCAACAAGGGTGAAGCGACCATCTGGTGAGACCGTCAGTTCCACACGCGTGGCCGTGTATTGAATCGACGGGTCCGTATTCGGCACAAAATCCAGGCTCCGTTTGCCTTCCCATTTTCCTGCGAACGGAGACACCGAGTTACATGCGCCGAACGCTAAGAGCAGCAGGAGCAAGACGGCTCGCCCGCCCACAACCGATATACTTCTCCCTATGCCCGCCATTACCCCTGAAGTCTACAAGTCGATGGGCTTGAACGACTTCGAGTACTCGCTGATTCTTGAAAAGTTGGGACGGGAACCGTCGCTCACCGAATTGGGCATGTATGCGGTGATGTGGAGTGAGCACTGCGGCTATAAGTACTCGCGACCGGTATTGGCTTACTTCAAGAAGTACCGAGAGGCGATGGAAGGGGCAGGGCTCGAGAATGCGGGCATCGTCGATATCGGCGACGGGCTCGGCATCACCATGAAGGTGGAATCGCACAACCACCCCAGCGCAGTCGAGCCATATCAAGGCGCGGCAACCGGCGTTGGCGGCATCATTCGCGACATTCTCACAATGGGCGCGAGGCCCATCGCGGCATTGAATTCTTTGCGTTTCGGACCCCTTGAAGATGGCAAGGCTCCAGCGGAAGTCGTTGCTCGAAACAAGTATCTGTTTGAGCACGTGGTCTCCGGAATTGCCGGCTACGGAAACTGCGTCGGCGTACCGACGGTGGAGAATGAAATCGGCTTCCACCCCCGCTACAGCGGAAATCCGCTAGTCAATGCGATGTGCGTCGGCATCTTGCCGCTTGCCGAGATCACGACGGCCGCCGCAAGCGGCGTAGGGAATCCGGTCATCTATCTCGGCTCCGCAACCGGAAAAGACGGCATTCATGGCGCAACCTTCGCCAGCGACGCCCTGGGCGAAGACAATGAAGACAAGCGACCAAACGTTCAAATCGGCGATCCATTTGCCGAAAAGCAACTGATTGAAGCTACGCTAGAAGCCCTCCAGACCGGAGCGATTGTCGCAATCCAGGACATGGGCGCGGCGGGATTGACCTGCTCAACGATCGAAATGGCAGCGAAGGGTGAGGTCGGGATGACGGTTGATCTCGACAAAGTCCCGATGCGGGAGTCGGACATGACTGCCTACGAGCTAATGCTCAGCGAAAGCCAAGAGCGGATGCTGGCCGTGGCAGAACTTGGTCGAGAGCAGGAAGTGCTCGACGTGTTCCGAAAGTGGGGAGTCCATGCCGAAGTGATTGGTCACGTCACAGCAGAGCGTGCAGTCACAGTGACGCGACACGGAGTGGTTGAGGCCTCGGTCTTTCCGAATGCACTCGCCGATGAATGCCCGACCTACTCCAATGAACCCGTGGAGCCGGAGTACTTCCGAGAAGCGGCTAACTTTGATCCCGCCGCCTTGCCAGAAGTTGGCGTTGTTGAAGCACTCAAGAAGCTGCTGGCCTCGCCCGAAATTGCGAGCAAACAGTGGGTCGATCATCAGTACGACCAACAAGTCCAAACCCAGACCGTCCTCGGATTTGCCCGTGGCGATGCCGGCGTGATCGCACCACGTGGCACGGAGAAGGGAATTTCGCTGTCTTTGAAGGGCAACGCCCGACAGGTGTATTTGCATCCGTACAACGGAGCAATCAACGCCGTGGCCGAGACGGCGAGGAACGTCGCCTGTACCGGCGCGATGCCTACGGCGGTTACAGATGGCCTCAATTTCGGCAATCCGCAGCATCCGCACGTGTATTGGCAGTTCGATGGAGCGGTCCGGGGGATTGCTGACGCCTGCGAAGAATTCGAAACGCCGGTCATCAGTGGAAACGTGTCGTTCTACAACGAAAGCGATCTGGGCGAGGTTTTGCCGACGCCGCTGATCGGAATGCTCGGAATCTTGGAATCGGCCAAAGACGCGGTGCCGAGTTATCCGACTGAGGCGTGTGAATTGGTTTTGGTCCAGGTTCCGTTTTCCGTCTCAAGCCAGTTCGGGCTTGGCGCGTCCGCTTTTCTTTCGACCGTTCACCGGCTGGAAACGGGTTATCCAGAAATGCCGAACATCGCTGGAGAACGATCACTTCACAGCTTCCTTGTAGAAGCGGCAAGTGGGGCGATCCTGTCTGCACACAACGTTTCAGTCGGGGGAATTGGCGTCGCCCTGGCCAAAATCGCCATCCGAAGTGGCCTTGGCGGAGCCTTCAATCTCAACCCGAGCGCAAACGAATTGTTCGCGGAAGTGCCAGGAACCGTCTTGATTGGCACGAACGACACAAACGTGCTACAAGCTCTCGCTGCCAAGTACGGGCTGATCACGACGGCCATCGGTAAACTAGCACCCGTAGAATTACTAGAATTCGTGGGCGAAGTTGATCGTGTTGCCGTGCCTATCACGGATTTACGTGATCCCTTCTTCCTTCAAATTCAGGTTTTAATGCGTGGGTAGGCAACGTGTATGTCCTTGTTTAAAAAATCAATTATCGTAACGCTTGCGATTTCGCTCGCCACGGTGGGTCTGGCTCAGACGCCACCCCCGGTCGTGCAGGATCCGCCGGCAGCCGCTGCCACAACCCTTGAGAAGCGAGTCGCGGAGGCTGGCGACATGTATAAGGCTGGCAAGCTCAAGGAATCGATCACCGCTTTTGAAGCCCTGTACGTGGAAGCACCAAACGCGATCACGGTTAAGTCTTGGCTTGGCTTCTTGTACGTTCGAGACAACCAGGCCGCAAAGGCAGTGCCCATCCTCGAAGCTGCACGAACGCAGTCGCCAAACGACATCGAAGTCCTGAACAACTTGGGCACGGCATATACCGCCACCAAGGAGAACGACAAGGCCCTTGAGGTTTACAAGATCGTTCGAGAAAAGGACGACAAGCGATTCGAGGCGTTCTACAACTCCGGAAATATCTTCCTTGAGCGACAAGACACGGCTCAAGCCGAGGCCATGTTCAAGCGGGCCAGCGAACTCAACCCAGAAGATGCTTTCGTTTGGAACAACTTCGGCATTTCTCAGGAAATGCAGAAGAACGACGTGGGCGCAAGCGAGGCGTACGCAAAAGCGGCAACCCTGCGACCAGACAACGCCACTTTCTCGAGAAATGCCGGCATGTCATTCATGCGACAGCGAAAGTTTGATGCCGCGATTCCGTTCCTGGAGCGAGCGGTTGCCGCGAATCCGCAGGACGTCTCGGGCCGAGAAGTTTTGGTTGAGGCCTACGCCAAGGAAAAGCGATTTGCCGATGCAAGCCGAGTCAGCGCGGGCCTAGCCGATTCGAGAATCAACGATGCCCCTTATTGGTACAACGTTGGCTTCTTGAAGCAACAGCAGGGCGACGTCAAGGGCGCGAAAGCCGCATACCAGAAGTCTCTTGCCATCAACGACAAAGACATCGACACGCTGACGAACCTCGGCATGCTGCAGTTCCGAGATACCGAGTTTGACGCCGCGCAGCGAACATTTAGCAAGCTGGTCGGTCTCGATCCGAAGTCGATCACCCATAAGCTGAACCTTGGAGCGGCCGCGGCCCAGAACCGAGATTACGCCGTTGCCGTTACGAACTGGAAAGAAGTCATCAAGTCCGATCCAAATCGCACTGACTTGCGACTCGAATTGGCGAACGCTCAGTGGGAGATTTCTGATTACGACGGTGCGTACGCGAACTTCAAGCTCGTCGCGGCTAAGGACAAGAAGAACGCAAACGCTCTAAACGGCATCGGTTTGTACTTCATGCAGATGGAAAAGTACGCGCAAAGCGAGGCTGCATATCGTGGAAGCATTGAAGCAAATCCGAAATTCATCCCTTCCTACCTGAACCTTGCGTTCACGTTGGAGCGAATGAAACAGAAGAAAAAGGCCATCGATATCCTTGAGATGGCACAAAAAATCGCGCCGCAGGACATTGAAGTGAAGCGAGCCCTCGCGCGTATGCGAAACTCTAGCTAGTTTGCGCATTCACGTCGTAGCGAATATCCATCGGAAAGATGCTCTGAAAACGGCCCAGGACACCGGCGATTGGCTGGTGTCCCTGGGCCACTCTATCGGGTTTGAGACGGAGTCGGCCCGGGCGATGGGTTTGGCACCGCTACCCAACGATCAGTTTCCTCAGGCAGATTTGGTCATCGCCTTTGGCGGCGATGGCACCCTTATCCGCGCGGCGCACCTTTGCTCTCCTACGGGCACGCCGATTCTAGGCGTCTATTTCGGCCGTTTCGGGTTTGTGACTCAGTGCACCGCGCATGATCTGAAGCGAACGGTTGAAGCCTTCATCGCCGGAGAATGTGAAGTCGAGAGCCGGATGATGATCCAGGCGAACTTGATGCGCTCGGGCACTCCGGTCGCCGTGCTTCACGCCCTGAACGAAGTTTCGCTCCAGCGAGCGGTCACGGCGCGAATGATGACCTTCCGCGTTTCGGTTGACGGCCATAAGCTCACGAGCTATCCGGCGGATGGCGTCTTGGTCAGTACGCCCACGGGCTCGACGGCTTACAATCTTTCGGCGGGTGGCCCGATTCTCGACCCGAACGTGCAGGCCATGGTGTTGACCGCAATTGCACCGCACACGCTGTCGGCAAGAACCCTTGTGATTCGGCCAGACAGTGAAATCAGCCTTCGCGTAACCAGTGAAGGGGAATCGATGCTGTCCGTCGATGCGATCACGAGGTTGCACTTGCTGAGCGGAGACGAGGTCCGTGTCACGCAAAGCCCGCGCGTGACAAACTTGGTGACCGTGTCAGATAACGACTTTCTTCTGAAACTCGGGCACCGGCTCTTTTGGAGCAAAGGAATGGTAGGAGACCCAAATTGAGCAAGCCGCTACTTCAAATTTCGAACGTATCCGTTGAGTTTTCGGTTGGTGGTGGCGTCGTTCGAGCGCTAGACGGTGTTTCGCTGAGCGTTAACAAAGGGGAGACGGTTGCGGTTGTAGGTGAGTCGGGCTGCGGAAAAACGACTTTGGCCCGCGCTGTACTGGGGCTTCAACCGCTATCGGCTGGGGAAATTGAACTTGACGGCCTGAATGTGAAGGGTGCGTCCCGCGCTCTCGCCGAAAAGGTAGGCATGGTTTGGCAAGACCCTTACGCTAGCTTAAACCCGAAGTGGCCGGTCAGCAAGTCGGCCCTCGAGCCACAGCGAATTGTCGGGAAGCAGGGATCAGCCGCGACGATTTTCAAGGAAGTCGGATTGGACGATCGATTCCTGGATCGATATCCGCATCAACTTTCTGGCGGTCAGCGTCAGCGCGTGGCCATTGGCCGAGCGCTAGCCCTGAAGCCGCCCTTGGTGATTTGCGATGAGCCAACGGCGGCGCTCGATCTCTCGATCCGTGCTCAGATCCTCAACTTGCTGAAAGACGTTCAGCAACAGGAAGGTTGTGCTTTCCTCTATATCTCGCACGACCTTACAACTGTTCGCTACCTTGCTGACCGCGTGGCCGTGATGTACTTGGGGCGAATCGTGGAGGAAGGGGTCACCGAAGAGGTCTTCAATCGGCCAAAGCATCCGTACACCCGGGCCCTACTCGAATCTGCGCCGACCCTCGAAAAGCTGATGCATTTACCGGAGGCTCCACAAGGTGAGATTCCCGACCCACGAACAAGATTCCCGGGTTGTCGCTTCGCGGGAAGATGTCCAAACGCGCAGGAGCTTTGCATTAGTTCCGATCCCGTTGAATCCCGCGATGGCGATCATAGGTACTTTTGCCATTTCCCAGTACAAAACGCAAGTTCCTAACGTCTTAATCTCTAGGAATTTCTCCCAGAATGCAAAACATTGGTTTCGTCCGCGCTGCATACACCGAAGAGCTTCGAGCTATTGAGCACGATTTGCTTGAGATGGGCGCGCGTGCGGAGCACATGGTCGAAATGGCGATCGATAGTTTGACTCGCCTCGACAACGACTTGGCAATGGAAGTTTTGCGCAAGGACGACGAGATCGATGAGCAGGATCTCAGCATCGAGTCGCGATGTTTGCGCTTCATGGCCCTTCAGCAGCCACTAGCGGGAGATTTTCGTATCATCGGCACTGCGCTGAAGGTCATCACCGATATCGAGCGCATTGGCGATCTAGCCGTTGACGTTGCGAAGATCGGCATGAAGATCGAGAAAGAGTTTGGAAATGCCGATGTGGTGGACATTCCGAGGATGGGTGCACTCGCCCGGGAAATGCTTCGACTCTCGCTTCAGGCGTATTCCCAGCACGATACAGCGCTCATTGCACGCGTCAACCAGCTTGAGGACGAAGTCGACGAGATGTACCGCGTCTTGCGCGGGCAAATCTTTGAGAACATGAAACTCAGCCAGGAGAATGTCATCACCGACGGCTGGCTCCTCATGGCAATTCATCACGTGGAGCGCATTGCCGACCACGCCCTCAACATCTCGGAGCGCGTGAAGTACATGGTTACCGGGACATTCCGAGACTCGGTTGCGCCGCCTGAAGCAACAAGCTAAGCGTAAATTGCACCATCTGGCCATTGCTCATCGTTTGAATGGGTATGGATCTCGGTTTAGTTTTGGCAGCGTTAGTTCCAGGGGTGGTCGCGCCAATCTTTCCGTCCATTGTCTTTAAGAGTCCGGACATCGTCGTTTTCGAGGTAAGCCGGGCGAAGCCTTCGATCGTTACAAAATTGTCGGAAGTGCGATTTCGAGTTCTCGATCTTGCCGGGAAGATGGTCGCAGATTCCGATCGCCGAGGCTTGCCCGTGTTTGTAACCCCAACAAACTCGGACCCAATGCTCGCGATCATGACCGCAGATCTTGCGCCTGGTCGTCTCCGATTGGTCTATCTGCCGGCCGAGCATCGGTTCCGAAATCATCTGGCCGTAGGCAGCGGGGCGCTCTTCGTCTGGGTGTCGGTTCGGCCGGCGAACGAAGCGGAGGTATATTCGAAGCTAGATGAAGGAGGAGTTGCGCGAACTTTGGCGCTACCGAGAGCTTCTCTTTACCATCGTCGAACGCGATCTTCGGATTCGCTATAAGAACAGCGCGCTCGGATTCCTTTGGTCGCTGATCATTCCCATCGTAACGACCGGTGTGTTGACCTTTGTGTACGGCTACCTGGCCAACAACGGCGTCAGCAATTTTAGCGCGTACGTCATGGCGGCGTACCTACCGTATCTGTTCTTCCAGCAGTCGATTCTGGACTCCGCGCAGTCGGTCTTGTCGCAAGTGCCGCTCATCAAGAAGATTTACTTCCCGCGCGAGTTACTGCCGCTGGGGATCATCATTGCCAACTTCATTCACTTGCTGTTGGGCTGGCTAGTCTTCTTTGCGTTCCTCGGATTCATCTACCTTCGAAACCCGCAGGTGAATCCGTTCCAACTCAGCACGATCCAGCTGCCGCTGCTGATGCTGATTTCACTCTTCCTGTCAACGGGGCTCGGTTTGATCGTGTCGGCGCTCAACACCTTCTACGAAGATGTGAAGTACCTGACGGGTGTAGCGATGTACCTGCTGTTCTTCCTGTCGCCCATTACTTACACCTCGGAGACGGTCGCGTACTCCAACATCAATCAGCGCACCAATGGGATGTTGTTCAGCCTGTATCACCTGAACCCAATCGCGGCGCTGTCGACCGGCTATCGGCAAGCCCTACTTGCGCCCGCGAGCATCACCATCGGTAACACCACGCAGCCGCCGATCGGGATGAAGCCGATGTACTTGTACATCGCGGCGGCCGTTTCCGTGGTGGTGCTGATCGGTGGCTACGCCATGTTCAACCGGATGAAGTGGCGCTTCGTGGAGCGGCCATGAGCGAGGCAATGGCAACTCGCACGCCAGCGATTTCGGTTCGGAATCTGCGCAAGAAGTTTCGGGTGAGCAACTCCGCCATTGGCGGATTGAAAACCCTTCTGCTGTGGTGGAAGAAGCGCTCCGTCCGCGAGTTTGAGGTCCTGAAGGGGCTCGACTTTGATTGTTATCCTGGCGAATGCGTGTCCGTGATCGGGCGAAACGGAGCGGGGAAGAGCACGTTGCTTGCGATCCTGGCTCGGGTCTACCGACAAACATCGGGCGAAGTCAAAGTAAATGGCCGCATCGCTCCATTGCTGGAACTCGGCGCTGGCTTCCACCCCGACCTGACCGGGATGGAGAACATCATTTTCAACGGCGTTGTCCTTGGCCTAACGCGAAAGCAGATTCGAGAGCGGATCCCGCAGATCATCGAATTCTCCGAACTTGGTGACAGCATCAATTCGCCGGTCCGAAGCTACTCTAGCGGCATGCTCGCGCGGCTCGGATTTGCCGTGGCAATCCACGTGGATGCAGACATCCTTTTGGTGGATGAAGTCTTGAGCGTCGGTGACTATGCTTTCGAGCAAAAGTGCTACGACCGCGTGGACCGGTTCCGCAAGGAAGGCGGAACGATTCTCATGGTCTCGCACAACCTGCAGGCGGTTGAGCGATTCAGCGACCGATGCGTTTGGCTACGAGACGGGCAGATGGTCATGAGTGGCCTTCCCGACGACGTCCTGGCCGCCTATCTCAAGGACCAAGTTTCGGCCCAAGTCGCGGAAACCGAAGCACCTGAGTAAAGATTCGCAGCTGTTCGCGGAAGCGGGACACTCTCCCAAGGGTCAGAAGGGTTAGAAGTCCCCAGATAAGCACGCGGTAAAGCGCTCCGAGTCGGTCGAGAAGGAAGCAAACGGCAGACGCAAACTTGCCGTGATGAATCTCGAAGTAGAGCTCCTTTCCTCGGTTGTACAGGCCAACGGCTCGAGCACGATTCTTGCTGCTTGATCCTAGCTCATGCGTGAACTTGGCGTACGGAACGTAGAGAATCTTCCCTTGAGTCGAGAGACGAAGGCATAGGTCGGTGTCCTCGCAGTAAAGAAAGAACCGCTCGTCCCACTTGATGTGAGACCGGCGAGTCATCAAGCATGCTCCCATCACCTGGGGCGTCTCGGTCGGTCCATCGGTCCGAACCAGTTGGTGCGTGTTCCAGTACGGTGAAAACAACTTCACCTTCGGCAAAAGTTTCTGCAGCCAAAACTGCTCGCAAAACACCGCCCAAAGGGTCAGCCGGTTTGCCGTGCTGGTCTGGAGCGTGCCATCCATATTCAAAAGCAATCCTCCGGCCGCGACAACCTTGTCGTCGTCAAAAACCTCGGAAAGTTCTGCGATGGCGTGAGGGAAGGCGTAGGCATCGCTATTCAAGTAGAGGACCAACGACCCGGTTGCAACGGAGGCCGCCTGATTATTCGCAGCGCCGAAGCCTCGATTGACCACGTTCTTGATCAGCTGAACGTGTGGGAAGTCGTTCTCGACCATCTCCGGCGATCCATCTGCCGACGCATTATCGACAACGATGACTTCGAATTCTTGCGAAATCGCTTCCAGGCACCGCCGAAGTTTGTCCTTTGTGTTGTAGCTAACGATGGCTACGCTAACGGTCCGGGGTGGCATCTGGACATGATGCTACAATAAACGTCCTATGTCCAAGGACATCCAGGTCACAAAAGAAGGATTCGACGCTCTAAAGGCGGAGCTGGAGGAACTGAAAGGCCCGGTTCGGAACAACATCGCGGAAGCCATCCGCGAAGCCAAGAGTCACGGAGACCTTCGTGAGAACGCGGCCTACCACGAGGCCAAGCTCAACCAAACGCGACTCGAGAAAAGAATCTCTGATCTTGAGCGAGCCGTCCAGTACGCCAAGGTAGTCGAGCGTCCGGCTGACGCGGGTAATGGCGCATACATAGGTTCGACAGTCAAGTTGCTCGACCTAGAGTTTGATGACGAGTTCGAAGTCACTTTAGTTGGCGCCTATGAAGCCGATCCGAACAAGAGTCAAATCTCTATCGATTCTCCGCTCGGTCTCGCGCTGAACGGTCGCGAAGCCGGTGAAGAGATCGACGTGGTCGCGCCGGCGGGCAAGCAGAAGTACCGCATCCTCGGCGTCGCCGCACCGTAGTTTGTTTTTGCTTGATAGGGAAACAAACGTGAGCAAGCCCATCCGAAGTACGCAGTGGATTTTGGCCATCGTCGCGCTTGGGCTCGTCGGTTGCGCCGGCCCTGCGCCCAGTACCGCTTCCGGCGAGACCACAGTTCCGGCCGAGGAAAAGATTGTTCTCGCCCCGAGCTTTACTGAGAGCGAACTTTTTCTGATTCACGAGGGCAATTCTCTAAAGCTCGGTTCGTCCTACGACCAGGCCGTAAAAGTCTTTGCCCCGGAAGCCAATTCGTTCGAGTTCTCCGAATTGCCGAAGCGATTTCAGCAGCCATATCGTGGTCAAGGCTGGGAGACGGCGAGAGAATCTTTTGGCACGATCATGTACCAGCAGCGCATCGCGGTGGCGATGTACCAGTTAGACCGGGCTACGAAAGTTCAGCTTGAAGACCTCGTGAACCTCTACACCAGCACATTTTCTGGCGTGACTCCCGAGAAGGTTGAAGGCAAGACGGTCCAGAACTGGTTCTGGAAGCAAGGAGGGCAAACCCTGATGATCTCGGCCACCCAAGCGAGCACGGGAACCCTCCACGTTGCGGTTGCTCTGGGCTTGGACGACACCATGAAAGAGATCGGCGCGACCGAAACGGCGCTCGCCGATCAGGTCAAATCGGTCGATTCGAGATTTGGCCGAGAAGTCCCAAAATAGTTGACGCGATTTCGAACAACCTCGCGTATATTTAACTATCCCAACTAAAGGAGGTGGTGCTAAACAAAATGAGTTCAGATAATAGCCACCGAGAGGGTTGTGGGTTTTAAAGACTCGCAATAGTTAGGCGGGTTCTTCATGAACCCTTCCTTCTCGGTGTACAAAAAAAGCTAAGGGTCGCCTCGGCGGCCCTTTTTCATTTTTGGGTTAAGTAGTCAGGTGAAAACGGTCATCGTGATTCCGGCCCGAATGGGAAGCACTCGTTTCCCCGGCAAGCCTTTGGTTCATCTGGCAGGGAAGCCAATGGTGGAATGGGTCTATCGCGCGGCAATAGATTCTTCCTGCGCGGATGAAGTGGTGATTGCGACCCCAGACCAAGAGATACTTGAGGCCGCGGCTCATTTCGGCGCGCCTGCGATCTTAACACGGCAAGATCATCCTAGCGGTACGGACCGATTGGCCGAGGTTGCCGAATCGCTTGCTGCCGATGTTTACGTAAACCTCCAGGGGGACGAGCCGTTGATTGACTCCGCCACAATTCGCGCCTGCGCGAATGCGCTTCAAGCCTCGCCAAACGCTCATGCTTCGAGCGTTTACGCAGAGTGTTCCGAGTCGGAGGTCGACGAGCCTTCGGCAGTGAAGGTAGTGCTCCGATCCGATGAAACCGCACTCTATTTCAGCCGGTGCTCGTTGCCGTATCCTCGGAATCGGCGGCAGCTTCCGGTTTGGAAGCACATCGGAATCTATGCGTACCGCCCGGAAACCCTCCGACGCTTCGTCGCGCTCGGACCAAGTCCGCTTGAGCTAACCGAAGGGCTTGAACAGCTCCGGCTACTCGAAAACGGCATGCAAATTCAGATGGTCCAGGGAGTGGCATCGCCGATCTCGGTGGACACGCCAGAGCAGGCCGTTACGGCGAACGAGCTTCTTTTGTTACGTGGTGCGTAAGAATCTCGAACGTTTGTTATACTGACTCCATTGTTCAGTGACCGTGGTAGGCAGCGTCGCCTCCTCCGGCCAACGACGCCCATGGACTCGCTCAATAGTGACCAATCTGCAAGGGTGTCGGATGAGTTTGATGCGTTATTGGCCCTGATTTCAGAGCGGCGGCCAGATGCAAATCTCGCTCGTATTCGACGCGCCTTTGACTATTCTCGTGACGCCCACTTCGAGCAGGTTCGCTCATCGGGTGAACCCTACATCCTGCATCCCATCGCCGTCGCGCACATTCTTGCCGACCTTGGCATGGACGACGACACCGTCTGCGCAGCGCTGTTGCACGATGTCCTAGAAGATTGCCCGCAGGCAACTTACGCTGAAATCAAGCGAGAGTTTGGCGAAGAAGTAGTCGAGTTGGTGGAATCCGTCACCAAGCTTAAACTTGACGACAAGCCAGAACACACCGCCCGAGAGCGCGCCGCGGCGAAGACCGCCCGTACGGCAGAAACCCTCCGAAAAATGCTCCTCGCGATGTCGAAAGACTTTCGCGTCATGGTCATCAAGTTAGCCGACCGGCTACATAACATGATGACGCTCGACGCGCTCGCGCCAGCAAAGCGAACGCGAATCGCGAATGAAACGCTTGATGTCTATGCCCCTTTGGCGGCCCGACTCGGTATCTGGCAGATCAAATGGCAGCTTGAGGACCTGGCTTTCATGGCCCTCCACCCCCGCGAGTATCAAGAGGTCAACGACCTTGTTGGCAACACGCGCAAGCAGCGCGAGCAGGAGCTTGAGAAGGTTATTGTTGTCCTTCGCGAAACGTGTCTTGAAAAAGGCGTGAGCCTGGTCGACATTCGCGGCAGGCCGAAGCACCTCTTTTCGATCTGGAACAAGATGGTGCGGCAAGGGCTAGATTTCGAAGAGATTTATGACCTGCTTGCATTGCGCATCATAGTTGAGACCATTCCGGATTGCTACGTGGCGCTGGGTGCGGTGAACGAAAGCTACGTCCCCATTCCGCAGCTCTTCTACGATTACATTGCGCGCCCAAAGCCGAACGGATACCAGTCGCTGCATACCAAGGTCATTGGCCCGAATGGTCAACCACTCGAAATCCAGATTCGAACGAAGGAAATGCACCAGATCTCCGAGTTCGGCGTCGCAGCGCACTGGAGCTACAAAGAAGGCAAAGCCGCAGCCGACGAGCAGAAGCGCCTGCAAAACCTCCGGCAGCAGCTATTTGACTGGTCCTCCGACTCACGAACGAGCAGCGACTTTCTTCGAACCCTTTCAACTGACCTCTTCTCCGAACAAACCTTCGTCTTTACGCCGAAGGGCGATGTCATCGACCTACCGGCCGACTCCACGCCGGTCGACTTCGCGTTCCGAGTTCACACCGAACTAGGCATGACCCTCATTGGCGCGCGGATCAATGGCCAGATGATTCCGCTCAGCACGCGCCTAAAGAACGGAGACGTTGTCGAGATCATCAACCGATCCAACGCCTCACCGAGCATGGACTGGCTGGAGTTCGTTAAGAGCGCCCATGCTCGAAGCAAGCTCCGCACGCACTTCCGGAAACAGACCCGAAACGAGGATGCAAGCCGCGGTCGAGAGCTGCTCGAAAAGGAACTGAAGTCCTTCGGGCTCGAGCCAAAACAGTATCTCGGGGAAGACAAGTTGCGTGCAGTTGCGGATCAGCTCGATAGTTGCGATTCCGCCCAAGACGTACTCGCAAAGCTCGGATCCGGACTCGTCTCGGTCCAGAACGTTGTCGAAAAGCTTCGTGGCAACCCGAACGAGCGGACGAAAGTTGACCGCATCGAAGTCACGAAAACCAAGGAAGGCAAGCTTGCCCTCCATGGCGACGGTGTCGATGGCATTCTGGTTAGCCGTTCGAAGTGTTGCAGCCCAATTCCGGGGGACGAAGTCGTCGGTTACGTCACGCGAGGACGAGGAATCATGGTCCACCGCAAGGTGTGCCCAAACGCCATGGCGTACGTGACCAGCGAACCAGAGCGCCTGATGCCTTACGCATGGCCAAAAGATGGGAACCTGTATCCGGTTCCGCTTCGGATTCTTGCCGTGAACCGTCTCGGCTTGCTAATGGATGTTTCCACGATCTTCGGCGAAACGAAGACCAACGTTTCAGGTCTTAAGGCGCATCCACTGCCAAACCAGACTTACGAAATTAATGTTGCGATTGACGTTACTGACACCGATCACTTGAACCACGTGATGACGCGCATCGCAAATCTCAGCGACATCCTCAGTATCTTGCGGATGTTCAGCCGGGTGGGCAAGTAATGCGCGTGATCATTCAGCGCGTATCGTCGGCGTCCGTTTCGGTCGATGGCGAAGTCGTCGGCTCATGCGGACCAGGATTGTTGCTTCTGGTCGGCATTCATCGCGATGATGAATCTGGCGGGCTAAAGAAGGTGGCCGACAAAGTTTCGAACCTGCGCATCTTTAATGATGGGGAAGGCAAGATGAATCTCTCGCTCCTCGACCTTCCGGAGGGCGAGCGCGGAATTCTGGCCGTTTCGAATTTCACTGTCTATGGAAATGCGGAAAAGAGCCGTCGCCCAAGCTTCTCGGATTCCGCCGGATTCGAAAAGGCAAGCACCCTGTTCGAGCAATTCGTCGCTGCCCTCAAAGAAACTGGCATCCCCGTCGGAACCGGAGTCTTTGGCGCGGACATGCAGGTGTCACTCCTAAATGACGGTCCGGTCACTTTGGTGCTCGATAGGCCTACCGCATGAAACTCCAACGTAAAGCATTCGTCAGTACGATTGGTTCAGAAAAGGAGCCAGCGGAATTCATGGAAGGAATTGTGAGCACAATGGGAGCAACCGCCACCGGTCGGCTTGAGCTTGAGTCCGACGAGCGGCTAGTTCAGCGAGCGCGGAGCGGAGAGTACGAAGCGTTCGAACACCTGTTCGATCGCCACCGAGTCTTGGTTTACCGATTTGCCTACCAGATGGTCGGACGTCGAGACGATGCCGAAGACATGGTTCAAGAAGCGTTTGTTCGTGCCTATCAGAACTTGCACCGGTATCGTGACGAAGCAAAATTCACGACTTGGCTCCTTCGGATTGTGACGAACCTTTGTACTGACCAAGCTCGAATGAGCCAGCGACGATCTAACCTTGAGCAAAAGGAAGCCGCGGGTGCCTTGGATTGGATGACGATCGGAATGACGAACGATCCGGTTCAGAACCTCGAGGACGAGCGCCGCAAAGCCGCACTGCGGTCCGCGCTCAACGCCCTTCCGGCCCACCACCGAACCATGATCGTTTTGAGAGATTTAGAAGAGCGAGAATATCCAGAAATCGCCAAAATTATAGGGTGCACGATCGGAGGCGCAAAGTTGCGCGTGCTCCGAGCCCGACGAGCGCTCAGGGATCGAATCGCTCCCCTGTTGGCCCAGTAATGATGAGAAACAAACGAGATCAAGAATTACTGCGTTATGCCTTTGGAGAGCTCGAAGAGGGCAAAACCGAAGCGTTGCGTAATCAAGCCGAGCACGATTCTGAGCTGGCCGCCGAGCTGAAAGCACAGGAACGTTTTGCGGTGAGCCTGAACCTCCTTAAGGACGTTCCAGAAGATCAGTATTCAAAAGAGCGACTGCGAGCGGCCATCCTTGAAAGATGCCTCGAACCCCGAGAGCCCGCAAAAGCGAAGCTCGGATGGCTGTGGATGCCCGCGGTTGCTTTCGGTCTGACCTTTGCGATCATGCTGCTTCCAAACCTGCAGCCGAAGGCAGAACCGATGGTCGTTAAGGATCCGAACCCGATGCGCAATCAAATGACGCCGCCGGTGGTGCTAAACCGAACGACAGTTGTCGCAAAGAAGCCGGAGCCCCAGATGACTCAAGCCGCAAAGCCGAATGCTCTTGCGTTTGGCACCGCGCCGGTCCAGGCTAGCCAGAAGCGAAACCGCAAGTCGTATGCAACGCTGGTGGCGTCTCGAAGCGGAGAACGGACGGTTGCTCCCGCTGCGACTCAATCTGCGGCTCCTGCGGTCAAGCAGCCCGTCAAGCAGACGACAAAGCCGGAATCGGACCCGGTAGTGTTGCCAGCGTCAAACGACGAACCCATTGTCATTATCGGTGCGCTGCCCGATGCCCCTGGCCGGGCAACGGAAACGGAGGCCGTAACTGGTGTCCTTGTCGGCGGTTAGTTTAGTTGCTGGAATGTCCTTGCTTGCCCCGGGCTGGCAGGGATTTCCGCCCCAGGCATCGCAATCTGCCGTACTCGGCAAGCCGCTTCGGGCCGAGGCGGACGCGGTAAGTGATGCCGTTGGCTGGTCAACCCTAAAGCCGTCGTTGCTGATGGTGCGAACCGATGGCGTCGTGCGCGGCGTTGCCGGCCTGATCGACGCTCGTGGCTTGTACGTCGTGAGTCGATATGCCGTCCGTGGCAACCGCATTGACGCCGTCGATTACGATGGGCAGACGGTCAAGGTTAGCCTGCTCAAAGTCGATGAACTGAGCGACCTCGCCCTTATTCAGCGCGACACGGCGGTGACCGGGAGCCAAGCGTTTGAACCAGCAAGCGAAATCAAGGTGGGCGAATTGGTTTATGCGGTCCTTCCAGACGGCATGTTTCGGGTTGAGCTTTCCAGTAGTGAGCTCATTGGCGTCTCGTCCGAGCGTCGGCGCACGGTTCCGGTGATCCGGATTGCTCTCGAACAACCCGAGCAAAACTACGAAACCGCCTTGTTTGTCCGAGGATTTCGATTCTACGGCGGTCTAAGTTCCGTTCAGACCGAGCTTCAACAATCGGCTCCGACAATCCGTGACAAACGCTACCAGCAAGGTTTTCTCAACCAGTCTCAGTTTGCGCCGGGACTGCTGACCGTTGGCTATATGACCAGCCCAACGCTGTCCAGTCGCGTGGTTCGGGGCTTTAGGTCCCCAAACCGCGTCGTCGCGCATCCCTACCTCGGCTGCATCTGCCGAGACTCTCTCTCGGGTGGAGCAGAGCTGGTGGTTGTGGAGCCCGGCTCCGCGGCCGAAAGGGCCGGGCTGCGGGTTGGAGACGTGGTGGTGCGACTGGGGGATTACTCGGTGCGAAACCAGTACGAATACGCGCGAGCGATGTTTAAGCAAGTTCCCAACACGGAACTGCGCATCGACTTCTTCCGGCAAGGCGTTCGCCGTCGCGCGACGGCAATTGTCGGGACATTGGCGGATTAAGCGGGGCGTACGCCTTTCACCCGCCAGCGGAACGTTCGCCGACCGTTGAACTCATTAATCTCGGGTTGGACTGCCAAATCAACCTTTGCGCCGGTTCCAAGCGAGGAGAAGTACTCGCCTTGCCCGAAGCAAATTGCATCGATGTTTCCGCCGGATTCGGGGCGGAGCACGACGTTTACGTGAGCGGGATTTCGCATCGGCCGAATCGAGCCAATCGTGATATCACGCACGAGGAAGGTTGGCTCCGGGTTTCCGATGCCAAACGGGGCTAGACCCTCAATCTCGGCAAGCACTCGCTCATTCACTTCCTCGGCTTTAGCCTCGATATCGGTCTTGATCGTCGGCACGAAGTCGGATTCCTGAAGCGTTTTGCGCGCAATCTCGTCCATTCGCTTTCGAATTTCGTCGAGATTTTCTTTCGGGAAGCTGCAGCCCGCGGCCATGGCGTGGCCACCGCCATCCATCAAATCCTTCAGTTCGTGCATCGCATGAGCAAGGTGGAAACCCTCGATGCTCCGGGCGGAGCCCTTCAGCTTCCCGGACTCGGGATCGACGGTGAGCACAAACGTCGGCCGACGATACTCCTCCAGAACTTTGCCGGCCGCGAGGCCAACCACTCCTGGCCCCCAGCCTTCTTTTGCGACCATGATAACGAAGGAGTCGGAAAGCCCTTGCTCTCGGACTTCTTCGATCGCCTCTCGCGTGGTCTTTTCCTGCTCCAACTTTCGCTGCTGGTTGTGTTCCTCTAGCACGCCGGCGAGTTCACGAGATTCAGAATCGTCGGCGCTCACGAGCAAGCGATACGCCATCTTCGCATCGTCAATTCGGCCAACGGCGTTGAGCCGCGGGGCAAGTTGAAACCCGATATGGGTGGCTTTGAGGGTTTGGTTTGTCAGGCCGGAAACAGCGAGCAACGCCCGAATCCCGGTTTTGTCCGAGTCCGCTATCCTCTCGACGCCAAACTTTGCGATCACCCGGTTTTCGTCCACCAGCGGCATCATGTCCGCTACCGTGCCAAGAGCGGCAAGGTCGACAAACCGCCGGTAAAACACGTCCTCGCTGTGTCCCAGGTCTCGGAATAGCCCCGCACACAGTTTGAGCGCCACACCGGCCCCTGAGAGCTCATTAAAGGGGTATGTGGAGTCGGAGCGGTGCGGATTTACAATGGCGTGGGCGATGGGCAGAGTCGGTTTCGGCTGGTGGTGGTCGGTGATCACCACGCGCATTCCGAATTCTCGAGCTTTCGCAACTTGTTCGTGGGCGGAGATACCGCAGTCGCACGTGAGGAAGAGCTTTGCCCCCATCGCGTGTGCTTTATCCACAGCGTCCGGGTGAATTCCATAGCCCTCCAGCATTCGGTGTGGGACATGAGCATGCACGTTTGCACCGAGCTTATTGAGGAAGCGATAGAGAATCGCGGTACTGGTGACGCCATCGGCATCGTAATCACCATGAACGTAGATCAGCGATTTTTCTTGAACGGCACCGAGAATCTCCGCTTTAGCCAGTTCGTAGTCCGGCAGAAGTGACGGGTCATGAAGCCGGTGGAGAGATGGGGTCAGAAAAACTTGCGCTTCACCTGGGTCCGCGTAACCACGGTTGGCCAGCAAAGCGGCGACCAGCGGAGTGATTTTAAGTTCCGAACTTAGCCGAGCCTCGGCGGCTGCGTCGCGCTCACCAGTGACCCATTTGGCAGGGTAGATGCGTGGCGCGGAATGGGACATAGATAGTTAAGACGGGCTCGAGAAAGCGAACTGACCACTGAAAACGAAAAACGACCCCGAAGCACCACCGGTGCAGTTCGGGGTCGTTACTGTGCGAAACGCTAGAGCTTTTCGACTTGGTTGAAATCGAGCTCGACTGGAGTGTCTCGACCAAAGATGTTGATGAGTACCTTGAGCTTCTCCTTTTCCGGGCTGACCTCTTCGATCTTTCCGGTGAAGTCGCTGAACGGCCCTTCCACAACTCGAATGGCATCGCTCTTGTTCCAGTTGACCTTCGGAGCTTCTCGGCTCGCTTCCAGGTTCTTCTGGATTCGGCTCACTTCGTAGTCTTCTAGCGGTACCGGTTTGTTGCCGCTTTGCACGAAGCCGGTAACACCCGTGGTCGACTTGACGAGCTTGAAAGCCTCGTCCGTCATCATCATTTGAACGAGGATGTAGCCAGGAAAAACTTTTCGGTCAAGCTCGTATCGCTTGCCGTTTCGCGTTGACATTTCGCGTTCGGTTGGGATCAGGATGTCGTAGATGTCGAGTCCCCAAATGCCCTCAACTTGAGCGCGGCGAGTGAGAACGTCTCGAACTTTGTTTTCATGGCCGGCAATTGTGTGCACGGCGTACCATGATTTTGGCATGTGTTAGATGGTTCCTTTTGTGATTAGCTTGGTCAAAATTTCAAATAGTGAACTCAAGCCGGTAAGGATGGCAACAAGAGCGAGGCAAACGGTCAGAACCACGGCGGTTAGTCGGTGGGTTTCTGGAACGGTTGGCCAGTCAACTCTTTTTAGTTCGCGCACCACGTCGTTAAAATACGCCTTTGCGCCGCGTTTGCTACGCGGCAGAGGAACAGAACCAGTAGTTCGCTGTTCCTTGCCGCCCGATACGGAAGATGAATCTTGTGCCATTAGAATGGGTCCAGCTCCTAGAAACTGGGGAATGTTGAATGGTACCACCAAGGGGCCAACGGTTAGGTCCAAAGCTATCTCCAGTTCAAGGCTGAGTCCAGCGATGTGCTCGGGTATAAAGCTGACTGCGTTAGATTTTTGTTCTAAACCTGCGCTAATAATGAAAAGTTTTCCCTACAGTGAGCTAGAGAAATTCGTTCTAGCCATGATCGGCGCCGGTGTGACGTCAGGATATGCCATGCGTAAGCTGATGCTTCGTCGTCCTGGCAGTCGCTGGAGCGCGGAGAGCGGATCGATTTACCGGACCCTACGACGCCTGCAAGACCAAGACCTCATCACCCTTCTTGGTAAGGCAGGTAATCCAAATCGTGCTCGTAGCGAGTATCAGCTGACCAACCTCGGAACACAAGTGGTTCAGCACTGGCTTACGAGTCCACCTGAACAAACGGAACTAGGGCACCTTGCCGACTCAATGCGCACACGCGGTTATTTTCTTGAGTTGCTAGAACCAGAGGCGCGAATTGAAGTGGTTGCGACCTGGATGATTCAGAGCGATGCCTATCTGAAAGAATTGAGGAAGTCCATCCAGGAGGAGCCGATGGACACAGAGCTCCGCAACATGGTTGTCCAGAATCTACTTTTTCTTGCAACCGCACGTCACGAGTGGCTAGTGCGGTTGCATGAGTTCGTTCGAAGTCAGTACAAGGGAGTGCCTGACCAGAAAGTTCCGCCCGTTACCGAGTGATCGAAACGATCTTGAACTTTTTGCGACCTTCCGGTGCGTCGAAATAGACTTCGGTGTTCGGTTCGATTCCGTAAATCGCCGTTCCCATCGGAGACTCGTTGCTAATCAAGTCTCGACCTGGGTCGGCTTCAATGCTTGAGACCAATCGAACTTCAAATTGCTCGTGGTACTGCAAGTCGAGGAGCGTTACTACCGATCCAATTCCAACTCGATCCGTTGGAATACTTGCCTCGTCCAAAATTTGGGCATTGCCAAACAAGGTTTTGAGTTCGGCGATCCGGGTTTCTACCATCGCCTGCTCCAGCTTCACTTCGTCAAGTTCGCTGTTGTCTTCGCTAAATTCGCCGTGCTGTTGGCTTTCGCGAATGCGCTCCGCAATCTCACCGCGCTTTACCGTGGTGAGGGTTTCAAGTTCCTTCTGCAGAGCGGTAAAACCTTCTGCGGTGAGAAGCGTCCCCGTCTGAGGCTCGTGGTGCAGCTCCATCTCGTTCATCTTTCTTTTTCCAAGCGGGTCATTATGACGCGTTACCCTTCGCGATATACGACGAATTTGAACAATCTGTTTGTTTCATTTTTCTCTTTCGTCTGGGGCCAAAAAAAGTGAGTCTAAATGCCCGCGGAAAATGGCGGGTAACGTCAACGAAATGAAGCGGGTGCTGGCATTATTACTATCGGTTGCCGCTACCGTTGCGTTCGGCCAAGAATCCTCAACGTCTATCTTCAACTCCGTTCGGACGGACATCATGATCGTTGCCCGAGAGCACACCGGTGGTGCGGATGTGCTTGAGGTGAAGGTTTTGGATCCTAACTACAAAGAAGCCGAGTTGCAACGCCAAATCAATCTGTTGGGGGAAATTTTAAAATCGCCGCCGCGCGCCCTACGGATTTATCGAAATCGATTTGGTGACCAACCGAGCGAGCAATTCTTGGAAGCATCATTCGGTGTGGACGGCATCGCCGAACCGGGAAAGCTCCGCTTGAACGCCATCGCCCAAGCCTTCGCAAGCGAGCAAGTGAAGGGTATTGGGGTGGTTTTCGAGAACCGCGCGGTTGATGCAACGGCTATCTCGGTGTTTCGATCGGAGAGTATCGAAGTCGAGGGACAGCGCTTGCCTGGCTCGATCGGTCTGGAATACCGTATTCATCCTCTCACAACCGATACGGCGAAATATGATGTTCCCGACGCGAAAAACTCGAGAGTTGAATCTTCTGTCGCCAAGGTTGAACCTAGCAGAGGTCTCGATCCGTCCATCTACGCGCTGATAGCGGTTGCCGCTATAGCCTTAGGAGCGTTGGTATACTCGTACCTTCGCCGCGGAAAATCAAGTTTTCGTTAGAAATTTGCATTCGCTATCAAGGAAACAGTCACCATGCTAAGTCTAGATTCGATCACCATGCACCAGCTCATTGAAATGGGGCTGAACAAGGATGCGGCAGACGTAATGATCAAAGCCGGCCAAGTGCCGATGATGAAAAAGTACAACTCGGTCTCTCCGCTTGACCCTGAGTTGCCGGTTTTGGACCAGGCCACCATGCGCCGACTCATTCAGTCGGTCATGAACCAAAAACAATTTGACTTCTTCGAAGACAACATGGACCAGGACGTCGGCTTCACCCTCGAAGGGAAGTGCCGAGTTCGATGTAACTGCTATATGCAGCGCGGCACCTATGCCTGCGTCATGCGAATTGTTCCGCTGAAGATTCGAACGCTCCAGGACCTCGGATTGCCCGACGTTCTCCGCGAAATCACAAAGCACAAGCTTGGCCTTATCTTGGTCACCGGACCAACGGGTAGCGGTAAGACGACGACCCTCGGTGCACTCATCGACATCATCAACCAAGAGCGCGAGTGCCACATCGTCACCGTTGAGGACCCGCTCGAAATCGTGCACCCGGACAAGAAGGGTTACGTCAGCCAGCGAGAAATTCACATCGACACGAAGGACTTCCAACCCGCGCTTCGTGCCGTTCTCCGAGAAGCTCCCGACGTCATCTTGATCGGTGAAATGCGCGACCAGACCACGATGAACGTCGCGCTGCAGGCCGGTGAAACTGGTCACCTTGTTTTCTCGACGGTTCACACCGCGTCGGCGTATGAAACCATGGACCGTGTCATTAACATGTTCCCGCCGCACGAACGAGAGTACATGTGTAAGCGAATGGCCGGATCGCTCCGCGCGATCGTTTCGCAGAAGCTAATTCCTCGCGCAGACGGTGAAGGCCGAGTTGCCGCACTCGAAATCTTGATCTGCACGCCAACCGCGAGCAAGAAGATCGAAGACGGTGAATTTGCCGACCTGTACCAGCTCATGAACGAGGGCGAGTACTGGGGAATGCAAACAATGAACCAATCGCTGCTTCGATATGTCAAAGCAGGCATCATCACGGAACAAGTCGCGATGGTCAATGCCGGAATTGCTTCGGAATTGAAGATGATGCTTCGCCGCTGAGGCGAATTGTGTGTCGGCTGGTTCGGTTTCAACCGAATCAGCCTTAGAATGATGTTGCTGAAATGGCGGTAACGCTTGACGAACTTTTAGGCCACCTCGTGCGGCTGGATGCTAGCGACCTTCATCTGAAGGCCGGGCAACCTCCTGTAATGAGGATTCGAGGAGAGTTGGAACGATTTCCATCTCTCAATCTCAACATGGCCGAGCATAACAAAATGCTCTTCAGCATCCTGAACGACGAGCGTCAGGAGCGACTACGCGACTTTAAAGAGGTCGATCTTTCCTACAACGTTCCGGGCTTGTCACGATTCCGCGTCAACATGTTCTGGCAGCGCGGGCATGTAGGCGCCGTCTTCCGAGTGATCCCGCACAAGATCAAGTCGATCGATGAGCTGAAACTGCCGGAAATCACAAAGAAAATCGCGCTTATGCCGCGCGGCCTCATTCTGGTTACTGGCCCAACCGGGTCGGGCAAGTCGACATCGCTTGCCGCGATGATTAACCACATCAACTTGAACACCCGAGCGCACGTGATGACGATCGAAGACCCGATCGAATACGTTCACTCCGACAAGATTTCGATCATCAACCAACGCGAACTATCGACCGACACGCGGTCTTTCGCCGACGCCCTGAAGCACGTGATGCGGCAGAACCCGGACGTGATTCTCGTCGGAGAAATGCGAGATTTGGAGACGATCCAACTCGCGATTACGGCGGCAGAAACCGGCCACTTGGTCATGTCCACTCTCCACACGGTTGATGCGGCGCAGACAATTGACCGCGTGGTTGACGTTTTCCCTCCGGAGCAGCAACCGCAAATTCGAACTCAGCTCAGCGTTACCTTGCAAGCTGTTGTATCCCAAACCCTATTACCGGTAAAAAGTGGTGTGGGACGGGTGGCCGCGTTTGAAGTCATGACTGCCACGCCCGCGATCCGAACCCTTATTCGTGATGGCAAGACACACCAGCTTTATCTCGACATCCAAACCGGCGGCGCGCTTGGCATGCAGTCGCTCGATAACAGCTTGTTGAACTTGCTCAAAGAAGGTCAGATCGACTACGAGCATGCCCTCGCAAAGTCGAGCAATATGCAGGAGTTTTCGCGTCGAGCGCAAAACATGGGATTAGCGGAGGTGCCAGCTAGTGCAGTCCGTTGAGTTCTTCCTGGAGATGTGCGTCAAAGTGGGCGGCTCCGACGTTCACTTCAAGACTGACACCGGCAAGGTCTACATCCGCGTCAACGGCGACCTTCGGCCCGTCGAAGCAAACGGATTTACGGACGCCGAGTTTCGGTCCGAACTGTACAAAATTTTGCAAACCTCGCAGATCGCGAAGTTTGAAAACGACCTTGAGCTGGACTTTGCGATTGAGGTTCAGGGCGTTTCGCGCTTTCGGGGTAACTGCTACCAGCAGCGCGGGCACATGCAGGCCGCCTTCCGGGTAATTCCGTACGAGATTCTCACGATGGAGGACTTGAAGCTGCCTCCAGCTTGCTTGGACTTCGTTACGCGCCCCCGTGGACTCGTTCTTGTTACCGGGCCAGCTGGCTCCGGAAAGTCAACGTCGCTCGCTGCGATGTTGGACCATATCAACCGCAACCAAAAGGTCCACATCATGACCGTTGAGGACCCGGTCGAGTTTGTCCACGACGACAAGATGGCCCTGATCAATCAGCGCGAGCTTGAAGTAGACACGCTGACCTTTGCGAACGCGCTTAAGTACGTTTTACGCCAAGACCCCGACGTCATTCTCGTCGGCGAAATGCGAGACCTGGAGACGATCCACCTCGCGATTACCGCCGCCGAAACCGGGCACCTCGTCTTTGCGACCTTGCACACCGTGGACGCCGTCCAGACGGTTGACCGAATCGTCGACGTTTTCCCAATGCACCAGCAGCAGCAGATTCGCATGCAGCTTTCGGTGAACCTGATCGGCGTTCTCTCCCAAACTCTCGTCAAGCGAAAAGACGGCCGAGGTCGAGCCGCCGCGCACGAAGTTCTCGTTGCGACTTCAGCCGTGCGAAACCTCATTCGCGAGAACAAGAGCTACCAGATCAACTCGCTCATCCAAACCGGAGCGCGAATGAAGATGACCACTCTGGACCAGTCGCTTGTGACCTTGGTCGAAAAGGGGCTTGTAACGGTCGAGGATGCGCGGGCCCGCGCAAAGGATCCGGGTGAGTTTGATCGACTCCTGGCCCTCGGGGAAGATAGTTTTGCTGCGCCCGCGATGAACAACGTTGCGACACGCCCTACAAACGTGAATCAAACACCGATCGCAGGTGGCGTGCGTGGCCAGCCTAACCGGCCTGCCTTTCGACGAGAATAGGCCCTAGCCTAAGAATTCGCGCAATCGCCACCCTTGAACCTCACCATCGAGCAAGAACGCGTCATGGCCATATGGAAGGTCAATCAGAACGTGATCGCTGTTGCGGCCAGCATTTTTCGACATGAGGTGAAGGGTCTCGCTTTGGTGGGGCGGGTATAGCCAGTCGGAAGTGAAGCTCGCGAACAGAAAATCCGCTTTTGCCGCGGACAGGTCCTTAAGCTCGAAATAGTCAAGGGCGCGAGTGAGCACGAGAAGTGAGTTCGCATCGAAACGGCTCGTGAACTTGTCGCCTTGATAGTTGAGATAGCTCTCGACCTCGAACTCGACCCCGAAATGGTAATCAAAGGCTTCCTTCCCTTGGAGACGCCGGGCAAATTTCTGCCCAAACGCGTCCTCGCTAAGAAAAGTGATGTGGCCTAGCATTCGGGCGACCGCCAGTCCATCGCTTGGCGGGTCGTTTAGTGGATAATCGCCACCTCGCCACTTCGGATCGCGCATGATCGCCTGCCGACCGACCTCGTTGAACCCGATTTGCATGGCCGAGTGAGCCGCACCGCTTGCCGTGACAAAGCACTTGCGCACCCTATCCGCGTAACGGACCGACCAAGCAAGCGCCTGCATGCCGCCCATGCTGCCGCCTGCCACCGCATGCAGCGTTTGGATCTGCAGGTGGTCCAGCAGCAGCGCTTGCGCATCCACCATATCGTTGATGCTGATGATCGGGAATCGGCTTCCGAAGGGCTGGCCGTCTTCGGCAACGGAACTCGGGCCCGTCGATCCTTGGCATCCGCCCAGAACGTTAGAGCAGATCACGAAGTACTTTTCTGTGTCAATCGCCTTGCCGGGGCCAATGAGCCGGGACCACCAGCCGATCGCATGCGCGTCTCCGCTCAGAGCATGGCAAACAAGAATGGCGTTGTCCCGGGCTTCATTGAGTTGCCCCCAAGTCTCGTAGGCAATCTGGATCCCAGAAAATTTGAACCCGCGCTCCGTTTGAAATGGACCCAAGTGGGCAATCTGCCGTTCGTCAGTGACGGCGGCAGTCCGCTCGTTTTCCTGGAAAAGGGCCGAATCCACTCCCAGAAGGTACCCCTGAGCGGCTTATTCGAACGGAAGGTTAGCTGGTGGCTCGGGACGCTTGTAGTTCCGGTGCGTTGGTACTTTGGCAAGCGCCGCACACTGGAAGATGCTCGCCAGGTGAATGCCCGCCGCCACAAAGATGGGCACCAGGACAGTTAGGTTGTCGGGCCGCTTCACATTCGTCGGTAATCCCGCCATTCCCAACAGGCCCTTCAAATCATGCTGCTGCAAGAAGAGCCAGAAGATCATGATGATCCAGCCGCCAAAGAAGATTCCGCCCGCTACGCTTCGACCGAGCACAAACTGACCCGCGCCGGGGATGAAGAAGGAAAGCAGCGTGGCTGACCGCGCGCTCGCTAGCGACTCGGAAGACGTTGGCAGAAGCGGATCGCGAAGAGCGTTGCGAAGCTGGTCGTCGATCGAGCCACCGGTTGCCGACATTAGCACGACCTCGGCGAATTTCCTTTCCAAGCTAGCGTTCTTCGGATCAAGCTTGACTGCCTTCTCGAGAGCCGATTTAGCATCGCGCCAGCGCTTGCGCTCGATCATCCCATCGGCAATGGCTTCGAGAACGATTGCCGAACCCGGCGCCACCGCAGCGGCTTCGTTCAACAGCTCCGCCGATTTTTGCTTATTTCCGCGAATCTTTTCGACGTTGGCTAACCGAATCAGGTTTTCCGCCTGCTGAAGTTGCAGTGGAGTCGGCGGCTCGATCACCTCTTCAACCGAAGTTTCAATGGGCTTTTCCGCCGGCAAAGAATCCCGGAGCTGCTTCAGCTTGAGCTCGAGCGCACCGCTGATGTCGGGGTCGTCACTGGCAAGCAACTTGGACTCGACGCGTTTGATCTCCGCGCGAATCTCCGCCACATCGAGGTTCTCGTTGCTCATCGCTAGTTAGACGTTTTCGGTGGAGGGTTTTGACCGTCAGGCTGTGTTGCACCCTTGCCAGCCTGAGTCGCCCGGTACTCGGCATCAATCAGGTTCGCAATCTGCAATGACCGCTTGTGCCCGGGATCTAGCTTCAAGGCGTAGGCAATGTCATTCATTGCGGGTTGCATGTTGCCCAGTTGAAGGCTACAACTCGCCCGCGCGGAAAGATAGTTCGGAGAGTTGTTGACCTGTTGAGCCGCATAATCTGCATCCGCAAATGCCGTCTTAAAGTCTCCCACGCTTTGATAGATCAGACTTCGCACGTATCGAGCCTCGGCAAGGGTGAGCCGTGTGGCTTCTTTTACCGATGCATTTCCGTTTGCTGTTGATTGTCGCAAGATCTCTTCGCCGCTCAGGATGGCTTGATTCAGGCTCGCCTCCGCCATATCGGTGTTGCCAACGGCGAAGTACGTTCGTCCGGCCTGGAACGCGGGCTCCACCGCCGTTGGACGGTACAGCATCATCGTTTCGTACAGCTTCGCCGCTTTTTCCAGCTTCGTCTTATCTTCTTCGGTCAATTCTTCGGACCGATCAAATTTTTCTAACGCCGTTCGGCAGAGTACCAAAGCTTTGTCGCTGCGGAGCTCGTATTCGCCATTGCTCGTCACCATCTGGACTCCATTTGGAGCCGCCGGAGGGCGATTGGACAAGAAAACGATCAGCGCAAGACCGCAAAAAACTAAGATCGGAACCGCCCAGTTTGGAATCTTCATGCTTAGTTCGCTACGATGTTAACAAGTTTGCCGGGAATGACGATAACTTTTCGCACCGTGTTTCCTTCAAGATACGGCAGGATTTTCGGATGCGCAAGCGCCAGCGCCTCGTGCGTCGCGTTATCTGTCCCGACCGGTAAGTCGAAGGTTCCACGAAGCTTGCCGTTGACCTGAACCGCAATCGTGACCTCGTCTTCAACGGCCAGCGCAGGGTTGCTCACGGGCCATTCCGCTTCAAGCGTAAAGCCAGCCTTTCCGATCGATTCCCACAACTCGTCCGAAGCAAACGGTGCGATCGGAGCGAGCAGCAGAATCAAAGTCTCAACTGCTTCCGAGAACGCCAGCGCTTGCACCCGAGCATCCGTCCCCGCGAAGTTGGCGGCGGCGAACTGTTCGTTCAGCCCGTTGACGTACTTCATGAGCCAGGAAACGTAGGTGTTGAAGCTGAACCGGTCGAGGTCGTCGGTGCAGGAAGCGATGGTTTGGTGGGTCACGCGCCGAACCTGGCGCGCAACGGAGTCCAACTCCTCAAAGGAAAGCAGCGACTTCCAGTCCGAACTATAGTGCGTCTTGAGGGTCTCAACGATCTTGAAGACTCGGTTCAGGAACTTCGCCGCGCTCTCGACACCCTCGCTCTTCCACTCGACGTCCGAGTTGAACGGAGCGACGAACAGTAGATAGATGCGTAAGGCATCGGCGCCGTAGGTCGAAACCATTTCTTCTGGCGCAACGACGTTGCCCTTCGACTTGCTCATCCGCGCCCAGCGCCACATCAGCTGGTCCTTCGGCAAGGTCTTCGCTTCATCGAAGCTCACCAAGATTCCGTCTTCGCCGATGTCGAGCCGCTCGTCTTCCCGAGGCTTTCGGTAAGGCGTGTGGGCTAGGACTTGGCCTTGATTCTGGAGTCTCTGGAAAGGCTCTTGCACTTCCACCAAGCCGGCATCGTAAAGGACCTTGGTCCAGAACCGGGCATAGAGCAGGTGCATGACCGCGTGCTCGGCACCGCCAACGTAGGTGTCAACCGGCATCCAGTACTTGGCCGCTTCCGTGCTCCAAGGTTTGTCAAAATTGTGCGGGTCGCAGAAGCGCAGGAAGTACCAAGAAGAGCAAGCGAAGCCGCCCATTGTGTCGGTTTCTCGCATCCCGAGTCGACCGTCGTTGTCGGTCGCATTCACAAAAGCCGGAATGTGAGCCAGCGGGGAAGTCCCATTGCCAGATGGCTCGTAGTGGTCCACCTTCGGTAGTTCAACTGGCAAGCTCGTCGTGCTCACGAGGTGCATGTCGCCATCCTTCGTGTGAACAATCGGGATCGGGCAGCCCCAATATCGCTGCCGTGAAATCAGCCAGTCCCGAAGCTTGTACTGAATTTTGCGCTGACCAATCTGGTGAGCTTCAACCCACTCGCCAAGGTTCTGCTGAGCAAGCGGAATGGACATTTCGTCGTACTCGCCCGAGTTAATAAGCACAGATTCCTTTGAAGCGAAAACCGGATTGAACTGAGTGGCATCATTCAAATACCGCTGGTAAACCTCGTCCACCGATTCACCTTCCAGCGCGAACGGTTCCAGGTAGTCCGTCGTTGGCTTGATTACCGGCACAACGGGGATGCCAAATTTGACCGCGAAGTCGAAATCGCGCTGGTCGTGTCCGGGAACCGCCATGATGGCTCCTGTTCCATAGGTTGCCAAAACATAGTCGGCAATCCAAATTTGAACCCGCTTTCCGTTGCTCGGGTTGATTGCATACGCGCCGGTGAAAACGCCGGTCTTCTCGCGACTTTCGGACTGTCGGTCCGCATCAGATAGCGTCTTCGCCTGGTCCTGATACTCCTTGATGCGCACCCGGTCTTCTTCGGAATTCGGCAGCGAAGCGATCAGTGGATGCTCCGGCGCCAAGACGCAGAAAGTCATTCCGAAGATCGTGTCAATCCGCGTCGTGAAGACATCGAAGGTCAGGGGCTTCGCGGTTTGAGGATCGTCAACGTCAAGGTCGATCGGCCCTTCGGGTCGGCCGGTCTCGGCAACTTTGAGCGTGAACTGAACGCCTTCGCTGCGGCCAATCCAGTTGCGCTGTTGGTTCTTGATGCCTTCGGGCCAATCGACCAGGTCAAGGTCGTCAATCAGCCGCTGGGCGTAGTCGGTGATCTTGAAGAACCACTGCGGAATGTACTTCTTTTCAACCAACGCGCCGGATCGCTCCGCGCGTCCCCCAACGACTTCTTCGTCGGCGAGCACGGTCTTATCGATCGGATCCCAGTTGACCGCGGCCAACTTTCGGTAGGCCAGTCCTCGGTTAAAGAGAACGCCAAAAATCCACTGCGTCCACTTGTAGTAGTCGGCGTCGGAAGACTTGAATGACCGGGACCAATCAAAGGAAATTCCGATCAGATCCATTTGACGCCGGTACGTCGCGGCGTAACGCTCGATCATCTCGGCTGGGTGAGTTTGCCGCTTGATGGCCTCGTTCTCGGCGGGAAGGCCAAAGGCGTCAAAGCCCATTGGGTGCAGAACGTTGTAGCCCTGCATGAGCTTCATGCGGCAGACAACGTCGGTTGGAATGTAGTTTCGGCAATGGCCGATGCTCAGTCCCGCGCCGGATGGATACGGGAAGAAGTCAAGGCCGTAAAACTTGGGTCGACCGGGAGTTTCTTTCGTTTTGAATAGTTCTGCTTCTTGCCAACGCTCGCGCCACTTGGACTCAAAACTCTGCGGTTCGTACCGATCTGCCATTTGCGCGATAAGGGTACCGCGAGGGCTACATTGGGTTGGTCGCGGGCTTTTTTTCTGAATCGGAAACAATGCCCTTCGCACGAATCACGGTGCCCTGGCTTTCTGCGGTTACGGAGAGCATGAGGAACGTGCCGGACTTAGTTCGGCCCATGATGTCCACGCCGTTCTCTTTCTTAAAACTCTGCAACGCAAAGGCACCTTCGTAAAACTTCGCGACCTTGTCCACCGGATCTTTCGTGACCATGGTCAACGCAAGACGATATTCGCCCTGATCGTTTTTGTAAGACTTGTTGACCGTCTCGTCATCGAAGCTGGCGCCCGGGTACGCCGGAACCTGCATTTTCTCGGCGACCTCCTCCGGCTTGGTGAACGCTGGCTTCAGATCCGTGCCTTTTGGCGCACTCGCATTTTCGATTGGCGCCTCCTTCGTGGTCGGGGCTGGCGTTCCGCAGCCAACGGTAACGGCCACACAGATACAGGCGAATGCGAGGGGTCCCAAGCGCATTCCTTGAGTATGAAGGAAGAATACAGGAATGAAATTCACCGCAGATGCGCATGAAAGACTCGACAAGGCGCTTGCGCGGTGGCTGCCCGCCCACAGCCGGGCCCGATTGGTGAAGCTAATCGACGCTGGGGAAGTGCTGGTCAACGAAAAAACGGCGAAGCCTAGCCTCATGTTGGAAGTGGGCTGGAGCGTGGAAGTGCCCGTAATTTCGGAGGCGGCCGAGCACGATCTGACTCCGGCGGACATTCCATTGGAGATTGCTTATGAAGACGAGTACCTGCTCGTGGTGAACAAGCCTCGTGGTTTGGCCGTTCACCCGGCGGCGACGCTAAAGGAACCGTCCATGGTCAACGCCTTGCTTGCGCGGAACCATGAGCTCAGCGGCACCGGCGGATCGTATCGGCCAGGAATCGTTCACCGCCTGGACAAAGACACCACCGGGCTGCTCGTGGTGGCGAAAACGGACTCGGTTCACGTTGCGCTTGCTCGCCAGATCGCTGGAAAGACTGCCGAGCGCCGCTACATGGCGGTGGTCGCGGGTCGAGTCGAGCGAGAGAAATTTACGATCGAAGCCGGAATTGGCCGGTCCAAGCGGAATCGCCTGCTGATGGCGGTGGACCACAACGGAAAGCCCGCAATTACCCACGTGAAAGTGCTTGCTAGAGTCGACGCAGGGACCCTTGTTGGGTGTCGCTTGGAGACGGGGCGTACCCACCAGATTCGGGTCCACCTCAGTGCAGTAGCGCATCCAGTGCTCGGCGACCGGCTCTACGCCCCGAAGGAATTCCACAAGACGCCGTTGCAGTTGCACTCCGCCTACTTGAGCTTCGTGCATCCGGTGACGGAAAAGCAGATCACCTGTACCGCCGATACGCCGCCGGACTTTTTAGCATCGGTAATCGGGAAAGAACAACTCGATCCGTTTTAAGGCAGGAAAGTAGCCCGCTCTTCGGGGGTTGGCAGGCGGCAAGATTCCCGCTTGCCAAACCAGCGATACCGATTTCGGGCAACCCACTTGTAAATGGCGTCTCGCCCGAACCGTGGGACGATTCTCCCGAGGACCCCCAACATTCGGTAACCGGGTGAAAGGTAGCCCAGCAACTTGAGAACAGCGTCGCTGCGAACAAGCACGACGCCATCGGTCCAAACGAGGATGCTGTCCGGATCACCTTCGGTCAGCTGATCCGGCACAATTTGCGCTGCGGTGGAGCCTTGTAGCGAGGCGTACTGAATCCGATGCTCGTGATCACGTTTGACAAGCCAGTCGACCGCGCCGTTGCAAAGATTGCAGACTCCGTCAAAGAAGACGATGGGGCCCTTTGGGCCGCCAGATTCGCTCATTTCGCCATCGCGAGCGCGATCAGATCGCGCGAGGGGCGGAAGGTGACATCTTCCTTGATCGTTTCCAGAATGGTGACCGGAACGTGCTCCTGACCTCTCAAGAGCTCCCCAACGATGGCTTCCACTAAGTCCTCAGGCGTCGACGCTCCCGAAGAAATTCCGATCGTGCCGTAGTCGGTCTTCCAGTGCGGCTGAATCTCGTTCGGGGTCATGAGGAGGTGAGATTCTGCGCCACTCACCTCGGCGACCTCGCGCAGTCGGTTTGAGTTTGAGGAAGTCGTCGATCCGACGACGAGAACGAGATCGGACATCGAAGCGAGCTCACGAATGGCAGTCTGCCGGTTGGTGGTCGCATAGCAAATATCCTCCTTCGCCGGGGTCGTGATTTGCGGGAACCGGCGCTTCAGCACGGCCATGGTTGCCCGGACTTCGTCCACGCTGAGGGTGGTTTGGGTCAAAACGGCGAGCCGCTCGTAGTGAGGGATTTCCAGTTTCTCGGCATCTTCCGGAGTTTCAACCAGAACCATGCGTTCCGGCGCTTGACCCATGCTTCCTTCTGCTTCGACATGGCCGTCGTGGCCGATGTAGATCATGAAATAGTCGCGGGCAGCGTAGTGCTTGGCCTCGTTGTGGACCTTAGTGACCAGCGGGCATGTGGCGTCGATGATCTGCAAATCGCGCTCACGGGACTGGCGGCGAATCTCCGGGGATACGCCATGGGCCGAGTAAACGACCACGGCGCCGTTTGGAATGTCCGAAATGTCCTCGACGAAAACCACGCCTTGAGATTCAAAACTTCGAACGACATGCTCGTTGTGGACAATGGCGTGACGAACGTACACCGGCGCCCCGTGAATTTTCAGGGCAAGGCTCACAACTTCAATGGCGTATGAAACTCCGGCGCAGAAGCCTCGTGGCGCGGCAAGAACGATTCGGTCCACGTCCTATTCTACGTTCTCCGAGGCGTCGGCACCACGGACCACCACGAGGCGGCATCCGACCTCTGCGACAATCACCGGCGCAGGCGGCAGCGGTTTTCCGACCGTTATGCCTACAGACTCGACCTTCAAAAATTCCTGAAGAATCGCGTCCGCAATCACTCGGGCGAGCCGCTCCACGGTTCGGTACTGGTGGGTCTGGACAATCTCCGTCACTCGCTTCGCGATCGCACCGTAATCAACCGTGCCGTGGATGTCGTCAGATTCACATGCCGAACAATCTGGGACTTGCAGTTCGAGCGAAACCCGGTATCGATGCCCGATTTCTTGCTCGGCGTCCGGCACGCCGTGGTACCCGTAAGCCTCCAGTCCGGTGATGAAGACGGTCCCAAATGGTCCGGTTTGTTGTATTGCCATGCTATAATTTCAGCACAACCGAACAGCGACCAATGACAGGTGGCTCATGCCGCCTTTTTTTGTTCGTAAAGTTTAGTAAAAACGGAGGCACGGCGATGGATATTCTGCAACAACTTAAAGTAATCGCGTCTGAGCGCGACTTACCAGTCGAAGAGCTCCAGCTTGATTTGGAAGAGGCACTGGCAGCCGCGTACAAGCAGTTTATTGGGGCACGCGAAGGCGAAATCAAGGTGAGCATCACTTTGAACCCGCTGAGCGCAAACGTTGGAAAGGAAGTTGTCGGGCTTGTTACCGACCCGCGACTCCAGATTTCGCTTGAGGATGCTCGGAAGAAAGATCCGAAGATCGAAGTTGGCGAACTCTTGTTCGTTCAAGTCGATCCGCTCCAGTTTGGTCGAATCGCCGCCCAAACGACAAAGCAAGTTCTTCAGCAGAAATTGCGCGATTCGGAGCGAAACCGAATAACGACGATCTTCACAGAAAAGCTGGGCGACATCGTCACCGGAACGGTTTCGCGACGAGAAGCTGACCGAGTGATCATTCAGGTGAACAAGGTGGAGGCAGAGATGCCACGCCGAGAACAGGTGCCAACCGAGCCGTACCGATTGAACGACCGCCTCAAGGTCTTCGTTCTAAAGGTCGACGAGATGATGCGCGGACGAATTCGCGTTGTCGTCAGCCGAACCCACCCGATCCTGCTCCGAAAGCTTCTTGAGCTTGAAGTCCCAGAAATCGAGCAGGGAATCGTTGTGATCAAGAGCGTTGCCCGGGAGCCCGGACAGCGAAGCAAGATCGCCGTTCTCAGCACCGATGAGCGAATCGACCCAATCGGCGCTTGCATCGGACCCCGAGGCGCACGCGTTCAGGCCATCGTGGATGAGCTTTACGACGAGAAAATCGACGTGATTCTCTACAGCGAGGACCCGAAGAAGTTCATCATCGACGCTCTTTCACCCGCAAAGGTGAACTCGATCAAGATCAACGACATCGAGAAGAGCGCCCTGGTCATCGTGCCAGATAACCAACTCTCCCTTGCCATCGGTAAGGGTGGACAAAACGTTCGACTTGCCGCTCGACTCACCGAGTGGAAGATCGACATTCGAAGCGAAAGCCAGTCCTCTGGGGCCAAGGCCTAGCCTCTCTAAGAACTTAGCCCCGGGGGACACCTACTGCCCCGGGGGTATCATGTAGTGAGAAAGTCGTCCGTATGCCTGAGTCCATAAGAATGTGCCTCGGTTGTCGGAGGCGACGTCCGAAATCTGAGTTGCTTAGGTGGGGAGCCCTCTCCGAAGCTGCGGCAAGTCACGATGGAAGAGGGGCGTATGCCTGTCCAGATGCCCAGTGTATCGAACGGGCGACAAGTAAGGGACGCGCGAATCATGCGCTTCGGAAGCAGCTTTCCGAAGGTGAGCTTCGCGAGATACGAGATAACCTTTTATGCAGACTCAGGTAAAGAAAGCCACCGGAATGACCCATCAGATCGCAGAACTCGCCAAAGAATTTGAAGTACGCCCCGGCGTAGTGTTTGGAGTTTTGCTTGATCTTGAGGTCGAGCACGATGGACAATCCTTCGAAGCGGACGACGACACCGTCGCGCTCATTAAAGAATCACTAGGCGAGCTCATCGGTAGCACCGAGCTCGTTCTGAAGCCGAACTCCACCCCACGCGACATGGCATTCGCGCTTGGCGTGCCACAGCCAGAAATTCAGAAGACCTTGGTCACGAAGCTCAAGGTCATGGCAACGCTCACGACCGTACTTAAGGACGACGTGATCGAAAAGCTCGCCGGCCTCTACAACGTCACGGCACGCGTTGGCGATGCCCCTAAGCCGAAGCCAGTTGTGGCTCCGAAGAAGCAGAACGGCGGTGCCCAGCCTCGACCACCCGTGGTCACCATCATGGGCCACGTTGACCACGGCAAGACGTCGCTCCTTGACTACATCCGAAAAGCGAACGTCGCTGGAAAAGAGCACGGCGGAATTACTCAGCACATCGGTGCCTACCAGGTAGAGCTTCCGGAAGGAACGATCACCTTCCTCGACACCCCAGGCCACGCCGCTTTCACCAACATGCGGGCTCGCGGAGCTAAGGTTACGGACATCGCGATCCTCGTGGTTGCGGCCGATGACGGCATCATGCCGCAAACGATCGAGGCGATCCAGCACATTCAAGCTGCAAACGTTCCGATGATCGTTGCGGTCAACAAGATCGACAAAATCGACGCTAATCCAGACCGAGTCTTAACCCAGCTGCCGGAATACAACGTCATTCCAGAAGCCTATGGTGGACAGGTCATCACTTCGCCCGTGAGCGCACTCACCGGTGAAGGCGTTCCCGCTCTACTCGAATTGATCCTGCTACAAGCCGAGGTCATGGAGCTAAAAGCAGACCCCAAGGCCGAACTCAAGGGGGTCGTCGTCGAAGCAAAGCTCGAAAAGGGCCGCGGACCCGTCGCTACCATGCTTGTGCAAGAAGGCACCCTCAAAACGGGTGACAGCGTCGTTGTCGGAACCACCTTTGGCCGAATCAAAGCCATGACCGACTATAAGGGCGGTCGCTTGACCGAAGCCGGTCCGAGCACCCCAGTTGAAATCCTTGGCCTCAGCGAAGTACCCCACGCTGGTGACACCGTCATCGCGATGGCGGATGAGCGAAGCGCTCGCGAATTAGCCGAAAGCCGCGCCATGGATGAGCGGGCGAAGACCATCTTCCAGAAGTCGCGAGGAATTACCCTCTCCGACCTCCGAAAGCTCCAGCAGCAGGAAGACTTTAAGGCGCTTAACCTGATCATCAAGGCCGACGTTCAAGGTTCGGTTGAAGCCGTCAAGGGAATGCTTGAGAAGGTCCGAAACGAGGAAGTCGAAACTCACGTCATCCTCAGCGGTGTTGGCCAGGTCACAAAGGCAGACGTCGATCTTGCCGCCGCATCGGGCAGCATCATCGTCGGCTTCAACGTCAAGCCGGAAGGCGAAGCGAAGCGAGAAGCCGAAAAGCGACACGTCGAAATTCGAACGTATACGATCATTTACGAACTGATCGAAGACATCGAAGCGGCGGCAAAGGGCATGCTCGAACCGAAGTTCGAAGAGCAGTACCTTGGCTTGGCCGAAGTTCGACTCCGAATGCAGTTCTCGAGGAAGGGCGTCATTGCTGGCTGCTACATCACGGACGGCAAGATCACCCGAAACGCCAAGTGCCGCGTCAAGCGCGGACGAGAAATCGTCCACACGGGCAGCGTTGCTTCGCTCCGTCACTTCAAGGACGACGTCCGAGAAGTCACGATGGGAATGGAGTGCGGTATCACCTTCAACGACTTTGAAGAGTTCGTCGAAGGCGACATTATCGAAGCGTTCGAGATGATCCAGGTCAACGCCTGATCACCTCGCTTACATTCGGAAGAGACTGAAACCCGGTTGTTGGAGCGGTGCATTTGCCGCCGCTTCAATGCCCAAAGCGAGCACTCGTCTCGTGTCGACGGGATCGATGATCCCGTCATCCCAAAGTCGCGCGGTGGAGTAATAGCAACTTGACTCCTCCGCGTACTTGTCCAGGATTGGCTGCTTAAACTCCGCTTGTTCTTCGGGCAAAAGCGTCCCACCCTTCGCCGCGAGCTGATCCATCTTTACGGTGAGCAGCACATTGGCGGCTTGTTCGCCACCCATAACGCTAATCCGAGCGTTCGGCCACATCCACATCATTCGCGGTTGGAAGGCGCGTCCGCACATGCCGTAGTTTCCGGCTCCGTAGCTGCCGCCGACGACGATTGTGAACTTCGGTACAGATGCCGTACTCACCGCTGTGACGAGTTTCGCCCCGTTCTTTGCGATGCCCTCATTCTCATACTTACGCCCAACCATAAAGCCAGTGATGTTCTGGACGAAGACCAGGGGGACGCCGCGTTGGTTGCAAAGCTCAATGAAGTGAGCGCCTTTAAGCGACGACTCGGAGAAAAGAATTCCATCGTTAGCCAAAATCCCGACCAGGTGTCCGTAGACTCGGGCAAATCCGCAGATGAGGGTCTTGCCGTAGTTCGCCTTGAACTCCTGGAATCGGCTGCCATCCACGATGCGAGCAAGAACCGCGCGCATGTTCATCGGGACCTTGGAGTCGCTTGGAACAAGGGAGTACAGCTCCTTCGGATCGAACGCCGGGTCTTCTGGCGTAGCCGCGGGTTGGGCACCAGGCTTCTTTGCTGTCCCAAGAGATTCGACGATGTTGCGGACGATTTGCAGGGCGTGAGAGTCATCCTCGGCCAAGTGGTCAGCAACGCCGGAAAGTCGAGTGTGCACATCCGCGCCGCCAAGATCCTCAGCGGTGACTTCCTCACCCGTGGCCGCCTTGACGAGCGGAGGTCCACCGAGGAAGATGGTGCCCTGTCCGCGAACGATGACCGTCTCGTCGCTCATGGCCGGGACGTACGCGCCGCCCGCGGTGCAGGAGCCCATAACGCTTGCGATCTGCGGAATCCCGGCAGCCGAAAGACGAGCCTGGTTATAGAAGATGCGTCCAAAGTGGTCTCGGTCCGGAAAAACTTCGGCCTGCAAAGGCAAGAATGCGCCGCCCGAATCTACTAAGTAAACGCATGGCAAGTGATTCTCCAGCGCGACCTCTTGAGCCCGAAGATGCTTTTTGACCGTGATGGGGAAGTAGGTGCCGCCCTTTACAGTGGCGTCGTTTGCGACCACCATGACCTCACGACCGTGCACCCGGGTGATTCCGGTCACGACGCCGGCGCTTGGGGCATCGCCTTTGTACATGCCATCTGCGGCCAAGGTTGAGAGTTCGAGGAACGGTGCTCCCGGATCGGCCAGAGCTTCTACTCGTTCTCGGGCGAGAAGCTTTCCGCGGCCTTTGTGCTTTGCGACGAGATCGGAGCCTCCGCCAAGCATTGCCTGCGCGGTCTTGGCTCGAAACTCGGTCAGCACCGCCTCCATCGCTTCGCGATTCCGCTGGAATTCGGGCTGGTTGAGATCAACGGAATGGTTCAATTGCTCCATCGCACTTCGATTCTGAAACACCTAGCCCTCTGTTCGCTGTTTAAGGGACCGTTAAGGCTTGTCGTTGGCGAGTAGCATCTGGAAATGAAAAGAGGTCTTCTCTTCGTTGGGCTTGCACTTGCGGTCGGCGCGACAGCGATGGTTACGCGGCAGGATGTCCGCGGGCTGCTCGTTACTGGTAAGTGGATCAATACCGATTCTGGCCTTTCCCATGAGAAGGTCGGAAGCTATCCGGTCAACATGGCCAAGTCTCCCGACGGCCGATTCGTCGCGGTAACAAACTCGGGCTATCGCCAGCAGATCTCGATTCTGGATTCAACCACCGGAAAGCTTGTGAGCAAGCTTGAGTTCAATGCTTCAACCCGAGGAAAGAAGGAAGCCCTTTATTACGGACTTACTTTCCATAAAGCCGGCGACCAGACCCTGCTCTACGTATCGAACGGCTACTTGGACACGGTTACCGTTCTAGAACTCGCCGCAGACGGAAAGCTCACGAAGATCAAAGAGATCGTTGAAGATGCCCCAACGGATTCCTCGGGTCTTCCGCATCACATCGCCGGCGTCGCAACCGCCAAGAACGGCCAGTATTTGGTCGTCGCGAACAATCAGAGCCACCACTACAACAAGTTCAAAGGCAGCATCGGAGTGTGGACCCTGGACGGTTCGAACAAGTACGAAAAGATCACGGTAGATGGATTCCCACTGGCCGTAGTGGGAACGCGAGACGGTCGAGCGTTCGTCTCCTCCGAGATGAACGGAGGGGTAACCGAAGTTGACCTTGCGACCCAGAAAACGAAATTCATCAAGACCGGCGAAAACCCGAGCTACCTCGCGCTGAACAAGTCCGAGACAATGCTTTTTGTCACCAACGCCAACAGCGATACGCTTTCGGTTATTGACACGTCCACCGGAAAAGTCTTCAAAACCGTCCTCCTTCGCCCCGCAGAATTCCCGGGTATTCCAGGCTCGACTCCGCTCGGCTTAGCTCTCTCCAGTGACGAGAAGACCGCCTACATCGCAATGGCCGACTTGAACGCCGTGGCCGTGGTGGACCTTGAAGAATCATCGGTCAAGGGCTACATTCCTGCCGGTTGGTATCCAACCTCCGTCTCCTTGAGCCAGAACGACAAGTCGCTCTTCATCGCCAACGCGAAGGGAGTCGGCACGCGAAATCCAAACGGAAAATCAGTCGGTGACCTCGGCACTTACGGGCCAAACATCATCGAAGGCACCGTCCAGACCGTCAGCCTGAATGAAGCGTTGGGCAACTTGGCTGCGAGCACGATCAATGTTCTGGAAAACAATCGAGCAACCGGCAACTACGAAGCGAGCAGCCGAAAGGCGTTCGTCAAGCCGCCAATCGAGCACGTGATCTACATCGTCAAGGAAAACCGAACCTACGATCAGGTTCTGGGCGACCTGAATCGAGGCAACCGCGATTCATCTCTGGTCCTGTTTGGCCGAGAATCGACCCCGAACCAGCACGCCCTCGCCGAGCGATTTGTTCTGCTTGATAACTTTTACGTCTGCGCGGAAGTCTCCGCCGACGGCTGGAACTGGTCCACCGCCGGAATGTCCAACGAGTACGTCGCCCGCAACACCCTCACCAACTACAGCCGACGCGGTCGAAACTACGACTTCGAAGGTCAAATCAACGGCTCGCCGGTTGACGTGCAAGGAATGCACAACCCTGCGGAGCCAGCCGGTGGCTACGTCTGGGATCAGGCCGCCGCGCAAAACGTCAGCCAGCGCAACTACGGCTTCTTCGTCAACAACCAAGTCGCTGATAAGGACAACGCCTCGAAGCCAATCGCAGAAGAAGGTGCGCCGAACCAGAAGGCGCATCAAAATGTCACCAATCGCGACTTCCGAAAGTACGACATGGAGTTCGCCGACTCGGAAGCTTGGGTGAAGCACGGACTTCCAAAGGCACCTCGACAGCTTGAGGCGTACGGCAGCCAGAAGGACCCCAGCCGCATGACGACGTGGCTCCGAGACTTCAACGGATTTGTGAAGTCGGGCAAGATGCCAAAGCTCCAAGTCGTTCGACTCGGAAGAGACCACACCAGCGGCACTACCCCCGGCCAGCCAAGCCCACGAGCATGCGTTGCTGACAACGACTACGCCGTCGGTCAGCTCGTGGAAGCCGTGAGCAACAGCCCGTACTGGAAGAACACCGCAATCTTCGTTCTAGAAGATGACGCTCAGGCCGGGACCGACCACGTCGACAGCCACCGATCCATCGCGTTCGTCATCAGTCCGTATATTCAGCGAGCAAAGCTCGATAGCTCCTTCTACAACACCAACTCGATGCTGCGAACCATGGGGCTGCTCCTCGGCCTAAAGCCCTGGAACCAGTACATCGCCACCGCCTATCCGATGGGCGTGTTCGAAAAGACCATGGTCAACCCCGCGCCTTACAAGGCAATTTTGCCGAGCAAAGAGATTGTTGGGGAAGTGAACACCCGAACGGCTTACCGTGCGGCAGACAGCGAACGGCTGATCAACCCGCTCGAAGAGGAATCCATGCCCGATGTGGAACTCAACGACATCCTTTGGGGAGCCATCAAAGGGGCAAAAACTCCACGACCAAAAACGCCAAACACCATTTGGCGCGCGCAAGACCTGAAGTAGTATCTCGGGAAGAAAGCACCGGTTTCGAAGAAATTTCTGATTCTTTGGAACCGGTCCTTCGTCGTAACCGATAATGAGAGGGGAATGGGCGCGCAAAGAGCACTAACGGCAATCGTCTTCACCGACGCAGTGGGCTTCAGCGCCATGGCGTCCACCGATGAGTCCCTGGCATTCCGCCTCATCGAACAGGACTTTGCCCTCATGCGCCAACTCGCGGCCGTGCACCAAGGGCAGGCGCTCAAGACGACCGGCGACGGAATGTTGTTGGTGTTCGGTAGCGCCGTACAGGCCGCCACCTGGAGCGTGGACTTCCAGACCCGGATGCGAGAACGAGCGAAAGCCGAGCCTGGGCCCTTCTTCGAGCACCGAATCGGCCTCCACGTTGGCGATGTCCTTTTGAGCGAAGACGATGCCCAAGGGGATGGCGTGAACGTTGCCGCTCGTTTGCAGTCAGGCGCTCCGGCCGGGGGTGTGTGGCTAAGCGCTACGGCCTACGACCTAATTAAGAGCCGAACGGAATTCAACCTAATCTCGCGCGGAAAGCAGGAGTTCAAGAACATCCCCGCGCCGATCGACGTGTTCGAAATTCCGGGCGATCCATCCGCGCGGAGTACAGAAGTAGCGCCAAAGGCGAGCCCCGCTCGAAACAACAACACCTTGCTCGCAGGTTTGGGCAGCGCCGTCGTGGTGCTAAGCATCGCCGTCGCCGCCATTGCGCTCAACCGACCCACGAACACCGTGACCAAAGTCGTCCCTGAAGAGCGGGTTCCGTTTACATTCTTCGAGAATCTGAAGGATTTTCAGGGGCTTCAAGAAAAAGAAGAGACCAAGGAGGCATCTCCCAAGCCGCCTACTCTGCCAAAGCCAAAGGATGACCCCGCCGCTGGCGCGAGTGCCGCGTTAAAGGCCGCGGAGACTTCCGTGAAGGCAACCGAAGCAGCGGCCAATTCAAATGGAGAGGATCCGGACCCGGCATCGGACTTTGAAAGTCTAGGGGGAATGGACCAAGACTTCGCCGAAGCTCCAGACTTCGCCAGAAAGGCACTGAAAGGGCTTCAAAACTTTCCGGGCGTCCGTGTTGGCCTTGCAATCGAAGAGAAGAAGTCAACTTACGATTTTCAAGGCATCATCGACTACCTCTCGACCGGGAAGGATTTGGTCGTCAGTCGTCTTGCTCGCACGAAACCGCGCTGGGAACAGCTCGAAAAGCTGAAAACCTGGATGCTGGTGGAACTCGCCAATACCAACGAGCAAAGCCCACTTGAACTAGCAAGTGTAGGCAGAGTGAAGCCACGCACCCTTTATGCCGAGGGAACAAAGCTTGTGCTTCAAACCGGAGAAGGAAAGGAGACAAAGGAATTCTCCGAACTTAAGCCGACCGAGTTTGCTGCAATAGCACGGACCCTGATAAAGGCAAGCCCAAGCCGTGAGCGATTAGCTCAATTGAAAGAATTCGAGCAAGAATACGACCTGGTCCCAAGCGGACCGCGCCGCTTACGGAAAAATTAGAGGGACTGGTCGGGGCGACCAGATTCGAACTGATGACCTCATGTACCCAAAACACGCGCTCTACCAAACTGAGCTACGCCCCGACAGGAAAGAGAATATACCCGGATATTTGACGGCTTTTCTGGCAGAACCGGGCAACCCAAAGCAGAAAACAAAAAACGGCCCCGACTCAATCTGAGTCGGGGCCGTTGATCTACGAACTACCTCAGTAGTCCATGTCGCCCATTCCGCCAGGACCCGCTGGTGCAGCGGACTTCGGAGCAGGCTTCTCGACCACGAGGGTCTCGGTGGTGAGGACTAGGCCAGCGATGGACGCAGCGTTCTGAATGGTCGATCGGGTGACCTTTGCTGGGTCAACGATGCCAGCAGCAACCATGTCCACGATCTCGCCGGTGATGGCGTTGAGACCGAAGCCAGGAGCGGCATTTCGAACGTGCTCGACCACAACCGATCCTTCCAGACCAGCGTTCTTCGCGATCTGTCGAAGTGGCTCTTCGATGGCTCGCTTGACGATCGCGAGGCCGGTGGCTTCGTCAGAAGTGAGACCTTCTGCCGAAAGCGCGCCAGCTGCGCGGAGAAGGGTTACACCGCCGCCAGGGACGATGCCTTCTTCAACGGCCGCTCGAGTTGCGCTGAGCGCATCTTCGTATCGGTGCTTCTTTTCCTTGAGCTCGGTCTCGGTGGAAGCGCCAACCTTGATGACGGCAACGCCGCCGCTGAGCTTCGCAAGTCGCTCCTGCAGCTTTTCTCGGTCGTAGTTGCTGTCGGTGTTCTCGATCTGGCTCTTGATCTGGTCAATTCGGCCGAGAACGGCTTCCTTGCTACCAGCGCCTTCGATGATGGTGGTCTCTTCTTTCGAAATGACAACCTTCTTCGCGGTGCCGAGCATGTCGATGGTGACATTGTCCAGCTTCGTGCCGAGGTCTTCGCTGATGAAGCTACCGGAGGTGAGGATGGCGATGTCTTCCAACATGGCCTTTCGTCGATCGCCAAAGCCTGGGGCCTTGACAGCGGCAACCTGGAGCACGCCTCGGATCTTGTTCAGAACGAGGGTAGCAAGGGCGTCGCCTTCAATGTCCTCAGCGATGACCAAGATTGGTCGTCGAGCCGTAGCGGCCTTTTCAAGGAACGGCAGGAAGTCCTGCGCGCTGCTGATCTTCTTCTCGTGGATGAGGATCAGCGGGTTGTCGAGAACGGCTTCCATGCGCTCTGGATCGGTGACGAAGTATGGGCTGAGGTAGCCGCGGTCGAACTGCATACCTTCGACCACTTCGAGCATGGTGTCTCGACCCTTCGACTCTTCGACGGTGATGACGCCGTCCTTACCGACTTTATCCATGGCCTCGGCAACGTGCTTGCCGACTTCTGGGTCGTTACCCGCGATGGTGGCAACGAACTCAACCTGTTCCTTGTCCTTGATCGGCTGAGCGGTGGTCTTGATGAAATCGATGACCTGAATGACGGCCTTGTCGATTCCTCGCTTAACGGCGATTGGGTTTCCACCAGCGGCGACGTAGCGGAGGCCTTCGTTAACGATGGCCTGAGCGAGAACGGTCGCGGTCGTGGTTCCGTCACCGGCGACGTCGTTGGTCTTAGAGGCAACTTCCTTACAAAGCTGCGCGCCCATGTTCTCGTATGGATCGTCGAGTTCGATTTCCTTGGCGACGGTGACGCCATCCTTGGTGATCGTTGGGCTGCCCCATTTCTTGTCGAGGACGACGTTTCGTCCCTTAGGTCCGAGGGTCACCTTGACCGCGTCGGCAACCTTGTTGACACCGCGCTCAAGCGCGCGACGTGCGTGTTCATCGTAAATTAGGTTCTTTGCTGCCATGTTTGTTTCCTTGTTCTGTGAATCTGTCGTTTCGTTCGGATTAGTTCGGTTTCGTTCGGATTAGTTCGGGTTTGTCATTCGTCTGCGGTTCGAAGGATCGATCGTTCCAAGTTCGAGAGCATCGATCCAATCTTGTTGCAGTCTTGTCTGAGTCCAGCCGTTCCCGCGAGAAAGTTCAGGTCTTCGCAAATCAACAAGAGCGTTTCTAGCTCGTTTACCGAGCCTTTTGCAATTCGCAAAAAATGCGAATAGCTTCTTGCCGATTTGCGACCGTAACCTTCCGCAATATTGCAGGGGATCGAGATTGCTGCTCTCCTCAGCTGTCCGGTTAAGCCAAACTGCTCCGACTTGGGAAAGTCGGCAGTTACCAAGTAGATCTGTTTAACCAGTTCTCTTGATGCTTGCCAAACGGACAGATTCTGGTAGCTCAACGAATCCAAACTCCCGAACAAATCCGAACGAATCCGAACGAATCCGAACGAAACCTAGCGCTATTTTCAGCCTAGAATCGCGTAGATCTGATCCTCGTCGAGAATCGTGTAGTCGGTGCCTTCGACGGTGACTTCATTTCCGCCGTACTTGCTGAAGAGCACTCGATCGCCAACATTGACGGTCAGGGTGTTGCGCTCGCCGTTGTCGAGAACGCGGCCGTTGCCGGTGGCAATGACGGTGCCCTCTTGTGGCTTCTTCTTGGCGCTGTCCGGGAGAAAGATGCCGCTTGCAGTCTTTTCTTCTGCTTCCAGCAACTGAACGACGACCTTATCGCCGAGTGGTTTGAGTGATGCCATTGCGTGTCTCCATACACCGAGCGGCCTCCGCCAGACGGAATTAGCACTCTCGGCGTTTGTTTGCTAATTTTGGCACTCTTTTTGTCCGAGTGTCAACGCTGGCGGGACCGAAAGCGGAGGAAATATTCGGTTAGCAGTGATCCGACCATCGTCAGACCGATGGCGAGCAAGGCGACCAAGAGAAACTCGCTCAAACTTGCCCTCGGTGCCCGATTGTTTAGGTACATCAAAGTGACAGGACAAAGTGCGGTGAAGGCCGAGATGAGGCACGTCGCCACCTTTCGGCCGCATAACAGGCCCAGCAGAAACGGAACGGCGAGCAGGGAACCCAGATAGTTAATGATCCAGCCGGTGGCTTCGGCAGGATTGCCAGTACTGCTCAACAGGTGCGTCGTCGCGGTCCAAATCATCCAGCCGATCCACAGGATAATCACCGGAAATTTCAGCTTCAGCTCGACCGGCTTGGTATTTGCTCCTGGTGTCAGTGCGACGGCTTTCACGGCCTGCGGCTCCACTCCAAGCTCATCCGCGATCTGCATCACCTCTTCGAGCGTGAGTTGACTTTTCGTGTCCTTCTCACTTGCCGCGCTGATCAACTTCGCCGCTTCTTCGACCGTGAATGTTTGTTGCATCGCGAATTCCTGCCTCAACAATATACAAGCATTCCCGTCGTGATGCCGTTAAAATGGGGACATGCAAAGCATTCAACTCTCCAACGAAGAAAGAGTCAGCCAGCGCCTCACTGCCGAGAACCTTGCCAAGGCTGTTGCGGCCATCGATACCGACGGATTTGTCGTCATCGAAGACGTGGTCAGCCTCGATCACATCGAAATCGTGAAGGAGCGCGTGCTCGCCGATGTTGAGCTTTTGCAGAACCGACCGAACGCCCCGTTCAACTGGAACCGAGGAAACATCCAGCAAGACCCGCCGCCGTTCCCGCCGTACTTATTCCGCGACATTCTGGTCAACGAATTCGCCATCCAAGTCACCCATGCCGTGCTTGGAAACGGAATGTACTGCGCGTTCTACAGCGGCAACACCGCCGTCCAGAGCGAAGACCGACAGCCGGTCCACGCCGATAGCGGCCAGCTTTGGCCGGTGCAAAAAATCGCCCACCCGCCGTACTCGCTGGTCGTCAACGTGCCCCTAGTCGACATGTCCGCCGAGAACGGCAGCACTGAAATTTGGCCCGGAACCCATGCCGACACCTCCGTGACCATGCAAGATGGCGACATCAAGGTCTCGCCCGAGCGTCAGGCCGAGCGAGCGCTTGAGGCGCCTCCGCTCCAGCCAACTGTGCGAGCCGGCAGCATCCTCATTCGAGATATGCGCATGTGGCACGCCGGTATGCCGAACCGAACACCAAACCCCCGACCGATGCTCGCCATGATCCACAGCGTCGGCTGGTTCCCGGGTGGAACGGTCCGGTTCCAGAAGGGAAGCGAAGAGTTCCTCGCGCACGATGTTCTTAACTGGCGCGCCGACTTCGTAGACCACGTCGACCACATCTCCGCCCCGGGCGGCTTTGAGTTCGTGGGTACGAGTTCGAACTAACGCGTCCTAAACAACCAGCCGGAGACACTATGGTTTTCGGCTGGACCGCGCCATTGCTGAGCGCACTGGAGTTCTCGCTATTTGGGTAGCTAAGACTCCAGCGCTATTAGAGCGCCAAACAATTGAAGACTGGCCACCGCGACTGGGAAACTATGGCCGTAACTCGCTTTCCATTTCTCCTTCTCGGCATCATTCCCGTCTGAGCGCATCGGCAACCGCCTCTCGCACATCAGCATTCGTATCGCTTTTCAGCTTCGATATCAAAGCTCGCGTTCTTTTATCTTCGGTCCAGCCGAACGCTCTCACGGCATACATCCTCACGTTCCCCGACTCATGAGTCAGAAATGGACCAAGTGCCTGGCGTAAAGCGGTCGCGTCAACGCCACTCGCATGAAACATGACGGCGTAAAGGGCGCTTAAGAGAATAGGTTCCTTTGTTTCATGCGCCAGTACGTCCAGGACAAAGTCCATATCAAACATTTCAGTCTCGAAAGCCATCGCTTCGAGCACGTCAGATTTCAGTTCGATATTTCTCAGAGAAGAATAGAAAGTTCTTAGGCTCGCATGCGAAGCCGGGGTGTCAATGCGAGCGATAGCGTAGAGTAGGGCACTGAACAAGTATCGATCTTCGCCCGTTATAAATGAATCTTCTTCGCCTCCGTTAGGTTGAAGTTCCTCATGAACCGACCAAGCCAACTGCTCCAACACCTTTAACCCGCGGCGACAGGCACATTGTCCAAGCAAAGTGGGCCGCGGTCATCCTCTCTTGCTTTGATGCACTGGCAGATCCGACCTCAGCTAAAAGCGCACCGCAGATGGAAGTTCTCGCTGGATGCCTTTGTCTGATTCTAATAAGCTGAATCCGGTGATGCCGCAGCAGTTGAAGGCGATCGCGTGACGTCATCTAGTTACTTCCCAGCGAATGCGGTGCCCGGCATGGGGGCGAAAGCGATCGAATCCCACCCGGCCCCGACCCCGGTAGGGTCCAAGAAGGTAGCCAGGCATTGAAAGTGCCCGGAACGCAAACCCGATCCAAGAAAATCCGAGACGTGAAGCGTCCCAACGCGAACTGAAACCATCGACTACCCGAGTGTAGTGGAATGCACGTCACTTCGTGCAAAAAAATCCCTAAAAACTCAACCCGGTGAGAAATCTGGATCGAACCGGACCGACCCGAACGCAGCGGCTACTAGCTCATGTTCACTGGTGATTACTCTCCAAAGGAACGAAGAATCCGACCAGAAGCAGGTCAATCATCATAACCGTCGCCACTGCCCGACTGTTCCGTGCCGACAGTTCTAAGACTCCATTCACTTAGGAGCTTTGTTTCAAAGAATTTACTGCGAAGCATAACGAGGTATGCGCCGATCAGACACGTAAAGAAGTAAAGGGACTCAATTGCGTTCCAACTCGTAAAAACTAATGCCAGACCTTGAAAACCTGGAAAAAGGAGGAATAGAAAGGCGACCTTACTCTTTGTCCATAACGTTAAAAGTGCCAGCATGATAGAAAAAATTACGAGTTGTGCCAATGCTATTTGTACAGAATACCTTTCAAGAGTTGGCACAACTAACGGCATCCAACATACGAACATACTTATAACGAACACTGCGATAGGTGGCCGGCTGATCAAATTCATCTAATCAACGGCTCAAACCGACCGGGTCTGCCGCGAGTAATGTCTGCGCAAATGGAACCGGCTGATGCTTGGATTATTTGCATTATCGGCTTCAGAACCCCCTGTTGGAAATCATCTCCCAACCCTTGGACAACACACCCAAGTACTCCTGAAACGACAGCGCCTACTAACAGACATTCAGCATTAACGGGCGGATCGCATGGTCTCCTGCTGCAGAGCGAGGCTCCCGCTGAAGTGACCGCACCGGAAATTGCTCCGCCCAAGCACTTTGCGGCCACTGGCCATTCTGCCGCAATCGCTCCAAAAATTGCCCCTCCAACGCACCCGATCGCGGCTTTGCAAGCTTGTTGCTCCGGAGTTTCACCTCTCAGCCAGCTTCCAAACCCTGCCCCGAAGCCACTTGCAAGGCAACCGATCCCGGCCCCTGCTAAGCCTTGACCGATTAGCCCTGACGGGTCAATCTTGTAAAGAGGACGTCCATTTACGTACACGTAGTTGCTCGTGTAGATCCACCAACGATCCACCGTGTACCACTTTGCCGTAACCGGATCAAGCACTCGCGCCCGGACGTACAGCCGCCGCGAGGTATCGAAGTGGTAACCCCAAGTACCCACGAAACCCCAAGAAGTATCGTTAACTCCAACCGAGTCCCGAATCTCGCCATAAGGCCAGTATGCCGCGTCGTAAACCTCGTTACCGCTCGCATTCAGAACTTTTACGACGGAGCCAAGTAGGTCCGGAACCATCAAAGACTCGCTGCCGCCGGTTTCAGAATCCAAAATCTGCGCGTCAACGGTACTAAAGGTAGTTACATCGCTCGGAGTTCGGGATTGCAGATAGTCGCTACCGTCCCAGACGAAGGTCGTCCGCGTACCTCCGACCTCCAAGAACCGTCGCATTCCGTCTGCCCAATAAGCCATCGTAGACCGAGCACCGCCCGGATCAATCGCCGTCCGCATCCGGTTCTCGTAGTCGTAAGCCATCGTCGTCCGGCTTCCCCCAGCATTCACCGCCGTCTGGTTCCCGTTGGCATCAAAGGTGTAAGTAGAAACAACCGCCCCCTCAACCGAAGTCACCAACCGCGAACCCGCGTTGTAAGTCATCGTAATCGGGCTCGACCCCTCTTGACTCTTCACCGTAATGTTCCCGACCGCGTCCATCGTAAACGTCGCAAAAGCACCCGCAACCTGCTGGCCTGTTAGCCGGTCCGCCGAGTCATATGTATAAGACGTCAGAACCGCGTCTCGGAGTTGAGAAATCTTTCGACCTGCCGAATCATACGCATCTACGATGGTGAGAATCGGGGATCCACCCATCCGCTCCACCTGAGTCACCACCCGGCTCAGCGCATCGTAAGCCGTCAACCGGTCACCCGTACCGTAGTTCACCGTCGTTCGCCGCGAATCCGCATCATAGCTGAAGGTGTAAACGCGGCTCTCCGTGCTCACAAAACTCGCCACCCGGTTCAGCGCATCGTAGCTATAAGTATGCCGTCCATGGGTCCAGTAATTGTTTACTAGCGACGTTACGGTCTCGATCATCGTTCTAGAACGCGATGCCAATCTCGTAAACAGTGCGGCATCCGAGTTAAAACCGCGCTTCGAGCGAGCGAACATCCTCAGCATTAAAGTCTCCATTCTTGATTCGTTTTTTCGCTATTGCCACACACTTCTCAAATGTCTTTGCATCTTTAAAATTCTTCGCCTGAAGCATCTGCGTTAGCAATGGCCATTTGCTTGGATGATTCTCTGATAAGAAGAACCTTACTTCGCGCTTTATCGCCTCGTCTGGAATAATTTCTGCGGATACGTCTGCGGTCTGACCCTTCATTTGCAGTGCGACCTCTCGTACCAATTTCGCCGCATCAGCCGAGGAAGCTATTTTTGTGTACAGAAGAAGGGCGTTTGTTTGACAACGGTCATTTGAGTAGTCACGGATCTGGTTGGTTAAGAACACTCGTTTGGTGCCTAAATCTGGATGTGCTGCTAGGCTGTCCCACTGTTCCGCATCCCTTTCGTTATTGCAATAGTCAAGGAATGAGGCTTCAAAACCTTGGGACGCAGCACTTTTCGGCATGCAACCTGCATTAATTACGCAAAAACAAAATACAGCAACAAGTAGTGCGGTATGTTTCATCTCCTAGCGTTTGCCTCACATTGTTCGTTGCTGCGTTCCGAGGGATCGACATTATAATCGGTGTATGAGCAGGCGATTCTACACTGCTCTCCAATCACACCGGGAAACCCATTACACAACTTGTAACACTCTTTGATAGTTCGAGCTCTACGAATGATCTTACAGTAGTACCCGGGCTTTGACGACGCAAACTCGCAAATTCTCTTGATGACCCATTCTGGGCTTGGTTTCCTGAAGCCCGGCGGGAAAAAGTTGAAGCCAGGACCTTGCGGGTTTCCTTTGGCCTTTTTGCAGCAATCGTATGGATTGTATTCTTTCCCATTCATGCCCTTGAAATACTTGATGATTTCCTTCAGCTCCTTCTCGGAAATACCGAGACCCTTTCTCAAGTCAGTGATGAGCCTATCAACCATTTCAAAAGAGCACAGCAGCGCGATACAAGCTCCAGTCGTTGATGAGTCGCTGGAACATGGATTTGGCGACTGACAGTATTTTCCGGATGGATCAATGTACGAGCGCGGTGAGTTTCCAACGTAAATGTATGCAGGCTGCGAATACGTCCACGGATCCACGGTTAACCACCGACCCGTTACAGGGTCGTATTCCCGAGCCCGAACGTACATTCGTCTAACGCTGTCCCAAACATATCCAAACGTCCCGACGTAGCCCACCATCGAACTGTTCACACCAGTCGAACTAGCTTCTTCTCCATAGGGCCAGTAGGACGCTCCATAAAGTTCGTTCCCACTCGCATCAAGTAGCTTCACTAGTGATCCGATCGTATCTGGAACAAAAAGTCCCTCCGTTCCGCCTACTTCCTGGCTCAGCATTTGCGCTTTTACGACGCTAAACGTCTGAATCTCTGAACCTGACCGAGCTTGCAGGTAGTCGCCACCATCCCAAACGAAGGTCGTAGACCCTCCTGCTGTGGTTTTGGTCCGCCGCAGTCCTTCAGCGTAGTACGCCAAAGTCGTACGTACATTCCCCGGCTCCACGACCGTCCGTAATCGGTTCTCGTAGTCGTATGCAAAAGTTGTTCGGGTCCCGCCGATGTTCTCTACGGTCTGGTTTCCGTTAGCATCGAACGTGTAAGTCGTCGGAACAGTACCCTGAACTGAAGTGACGAGCCTAGAACCGGCATTGTACGACATCGTCATCGGGTTCGATCCTTCGTGGTTCTTGACTAAAATATTGCCAATCGCATCCATCACGAACGTTGCAAACTGACCAACCTTTTGCTGGTTCGTCAACCGGTCGGCATTGTCATACACGAAGGTCGCCACCACTCCGTCTCGAATTTGCTTAATCTTTCTGCCCGCGGCATCATAAGAATCCACAATAGTGAGAATCGGCGAGCCCGCAACTCTTTCGACTTGCGTCACCACCCGCCCAAGCGCATCTAGCGCCATCAGACGATCGCCAGTGCCGTACTGCAAAGTCGTCTGGCGAGAATCCGCGTCGTACCCGAGCGTAAATATTCGGCCTACCCCGTTCATCAGCGAAGCCACTCGGTTAAGTGCGTCATACGAGTAAGTATGCCGGTTGTTACTCGGATCAATCATCACCGACCTGTTTCCAACCGCATCGTAGGTGTAAGTCGTCCTTAGCGATCCTGAGATTCGCGCTACCTCAACCTCGTTCCTTGCGGAGTAACTGTAAAGCTGGTCGCTCTGGCTACCGTATTGCGAGGTCGTCAGGTTCCCGACCGCATCGTACTGCATGGTGACGCGGCTTTTGTCAGCGTACAGAATCCCCGTCTGCTGCCCCGCCGCATCGTAGGTGATCGTTTTCAGCCAACCGTTTGCGTCCAGCATCGTAACGGGCCGACCCGCTGCATCGTAGCTCGTCGTTGCAAAAGCGCCCAGCTCGTTCTGAATTGAGCGTGGCCGACCAACTGGATCGTAGGCAAACGTAATCCGGTTGCCCCGAGCATCCTGCCGACCGGTCTCTTGTCCTGCAAGATCGTAAGAGAAGGTCGTCCGGTACCCGAGCGGATCGACCGTAGCCAGAACCCGGTTGCTCGTCGGTGCATAAACCGTCGTCGAAACAAACCCAAGCGGATTCTTCACCGTCTCCTGGTTACCGTTGGCGTCGTAAGTGAACGATGTCCGGTACCCCAGCGCATCCACTACCGCCTCAACCTGACCTGCGAGGTCGTAAACCGTCGTCGTAACGAAGCCAAGGCTCGAGATCATCGAAACTTGACGGCCCACGCTGTCATAGCTGTAAGTCGTCAGGTTCCCGAGCGCATCCATGCTCGCGATCAGATCTCGTGCATTGTAAACACTTGTTGTTCGGTTACCCCGCGCATCCTCCACCGCCCACGGCCGACCCGCCGAATCGTAAACCGTGGTCGTGCGGTAGCCCAAGGCATCGATTTTCGCCTCAACACGCTTGGCGATGTCGTATTGAGTCGTGGTGATAAACCCACGAGCGTTCATCACCGTGACCGGGTAGCCCATGTTGTCATACGACGTGGTGGTTTTGAATCCAAGCGCGTTCTCAACCACGGTTCTTCGCTCAAACCGACCATAGCTGTACGTCGTCCGGTTGTTCAGCGGGTCCACGACCGCTTGAAGGAGACAACCATCGTAGATGTACGTCGTGACCTCATTTAGGGCGTTCGTGATCGTCACCACGTGATTCGCGACATCATAACCGTAGCTCGTCACGCGTCCAAGCGGATCAATCGTCGCGATTACTCGGCTTAGGGAGTCATAAACGTTGGTGATGACAGCCCCATCGGCCATCACTTGGGTTACCAAGTTGCCGATCGCGTCGTAGCTGAATGTTGTCGTCAGTCCTCTTGGGTCGGTGCTCGTTTTGAGGAGCCCGTCCGAGTCATAAGTAAAGCTGGATACTCGGCCGAGCGGATCGGTAACCCGGATCACGCGCTTGGTTGAGCCCGTGCCTTCGTATGCATAGGTCGTGACGGCACCATTGGCCTCGATGAGAGTCGTCACGTTGCCGAACGAATCGTATTGGAAAGTGGTCCGATTACCGAGCGGGTCCTGCGCCACGCTAACCAGCCACATGGCGTTGTAGGTGATGCTGCCGTAAGTTCCCGCTGGCGTAATCTGGGCTACCTTCATACGGTTCGTATCAAAAACATTGGTCACCGTGTAGCCTTCGGGCTTCACGATTTTCGTATTGTTACCGTTGCTATCGTAAGTGTAAGTAGTCTTCGCGCCGTTGGGCCATTCTTCAACGGTGGTCGTACTTGAGTACGTGTAGGACCAAATCGCTGATCCTGCTTGCATCTTTGTGACGCGCTTGGTCGTGTCGTAGCTGTAGGTCGTAATGAATCCGCGCGGGTCCTCAATCGTGTGCACAAGGGTGTTGCCAACCCCGGCACCGGCATGGCTGTATGCATACTTCGTCGAGCATCCCAATGGCGTGACGTATGTCGTCATCGCGGACCCAGCATCGTACTGCATCGTCCACCGGCGCCCAGCCCAGTCCTCAATACTCTGGACAAGAGAGGTAACCGTTCCTGCCTCATAGTTGAAAGTTACGCGCTGCCCACCTGGGACCACGATAGTCTTCAGGAGCCCATCTTCAACGCCGGTACCATAAAGGTAGGTGTGACAAACATTGTCTGCGTCAACCACTCGATCAAGCTCGTACCGGCTGCCAGAACTGGCATGCTTCTTGTACTTGAGCTGCATACCGTCATTGAAATAGTTGGTGTACTCATCGCTAGCTGAGTCGTAGCTGAGCGTGGTGACGTTCCCCTTGTTGCTGGAAGAGATAAAGGTTGTCAAAGTGCCTGCGGTTCCAAACTCTTTAAAAGTCTGTTCAGAGAGATCCCCGTAGACGATGCTTGCAATGTCTCCAACCTGATGCAAATGAGTTCTGGCGGTGCAAGAACGGCCGGCTCCGTACTCTGTGATTCCGGCAAATTCGGAACTGTAATACATCGAGAGCGCGACATCAAACTTTTTCGCTTTCAACTCGATTTCTGGATCGATGACAAGAGCACCTGAATACAAATCCGGCATCGGCCGGGTCGGGTGCATTCTCTCTGTAGGGGCGGCGCTACCGTTATATCTTGCTTGTGCCTGATTCATGATCTTTACTCCGCGATTTCGTATTCTTCTAGTGGGCAGTAATTGATGAACACCGCTCTCTCCGCGGTAGGTCCCGAGTATGCAGGTGGCCCGCTGTTCTGCGGCCCATTTGGAAGGTTGCCTAGATGACCGTCAAGACAATAGCCGCCACCCCCGCCCTGATCGTCTGGAGAACAAGTCGAACCACTGCCACTGCCTCCGCCACTCCCGCTTCCACCGCCGCCATAGCCGCCACCGTTGCCGCCACCTGGCCGGATCGGCAGACGTGGCCCCAACGTTGGTCGCATTCCGATAAAATCCGGTATTCCCATTCGCATTTAGTTCAGTTCCTCTTTTCGCAAATTTTCAATCGCTGTCCGCGCCAAATCGTAGTAGTACTGTTTGCCTTCCGGCAGCTTGCCCGCGATAAGTTCTATGTCGGCGCGATCCAACTGCATAATCGCCGCCATGCTTCGTCCTCGCAGCACGAGCGCGCATCGCTCCGTAACCTGAAGTGCCGAAGGACAACCGTTACAACGGCACCGGACATCGAGCACGGTTCCTTGCGCGAGAGTAAGCCAGATTGAAATGTACGGCCCCTCGCCTGGAATGCCGCCGTGACCAACAAAAACCCCCGATTCAGCATCGGGAAGTGTCTCATGTTTTTGCCTCAAGCTTGCTTCAACCAACGTTCTTCTCTCCGTGAAAACAACTATAAACCAAGTCCCGAATATCTGGTGGGACTTTTTTATGACCGAAGGTTAACGAATCTTAACATCTTGAACCTAAGGCAATGACTTTTAGGTTCAAAACTTTTTTTCACAAAAAGTTCACCACCGTTCTTTGTACAATGCACGCAGCATGACTCTCTGCGCGGTGATTTGCGTTCACGATGACGTCGTCTTTCTTGCCGCTACGCTGGCATCTCTAGGAGACGTTCCGGTTCTCATATGTGTTAGCACTACTAACTGGCGAGGCGAATCCGGGGATTGGCAACAAGCCGTCAAGATTGGCGAGCAACACAACGCGACCATCTTCACGGGAGCCTGGAACGAAGAAAACGCCCACCGTCAGGCTGCTTACGCGAAGGCCGTTGAACTCGGATTCGCTTATGCCATCACCATCGACTCCGACGAGGTCCTCGAGCCTAGCTTGCTCCACAACCTGAAACTCGTTGCCGAAACGAGCTTCGCTGACCGCGTCTACATCACTTGGGACACTTACTGGAAGGGTACGGACTATGTCGTTCGGCCGCGAGAGCCGTTCACGCCGTGCATTCTCATCAACCTGCACAACGCTCACCACGTTCACATCCGTGAGTTCGAAGGCGGAAAATCACTGTTCCTGAACGAGCAGTTCGGCATTGTCCACCACCTGAGCTATGCCGGCGGAGACGAGCGAATTCTGAAGAAGATCAAGACCTGGAGCCACCGCGACGAAATCGTGCCGGAATGGTGGGATAGGGTTTGGAAAAGGTGGGAACTTGACCCGTTCCTCCGGGACGTGCACCCGACCCACCCAGGTTCGTACGCGTTCGTCCAGCGCATCGAAACTCCGGCCATTCTGAAGGGCATTGGCTGCATCGCGCATCCGCTACCGCCAATCCCTTTTCCATCTCTGCCGAAGGCGTCCGTGGTCATCCCCGTCCACGGGGGGCAAGAAGACCTTGATCGTTGCATCCTCAGCCTATCGAGTTGTCTCGATTATATTGAAGAAGTCATTGTCATCGACAACGGCAGCGGGATCAATATTCCGGACTATCCATGGGTCAAGTCGATCCTAAACGATTCAAACCTCGGTTTTGCCGTAGCTTCGAACCAAGGTGCTCGAATGGCGACGGCCGAAACGATCCTGTTTCTTAATAGCGATACGGTAGTTCCGAAAGCCGGATTGATGCGGCTACTTGAGAGCCTAAACCAAAGTCGCACCATTGCTGCCGCTGGTCCGTATACCAACAATTGCGGCCACTTTCAGCGTATCACACCCACATATCTTGACGAGGACGGGATTAACCTTTTCGCTGATTCATTCGCCGCGAGAGCGACCGACGACCGCGATACCGATATGCTCGTTGGCTTCTGCCTCGCCGTCCGCAAGTCGGCACTTGATGAAATTGGGCTATTCGATGAAAGATTTGGCCTCGGCACCTTCGAAGACAACGATCTTTCCTACCGATTACGCCGCGCTGGGTACCGACTCGTCATCTCCCGACGATCCTACATTCACCACGAGGGTTCAAAGACCATGCGTCGGCTAGCCGTAACACGTTCGCTAAAATCCTTCGATCTGCAAGCACTTCTCGAAGAGAATCACCGGAAGTATGTTGCCAAGTGGCGAGACGATCTTGAATCTGAATACGTTAACCACCTCGCCGGGACTTCGGGCGAGCCGGTCGTATTTAATCCCGATAACAAACCGGAAAGTCGTCGCGCTCGCGCCGCCGCCCTTGTCGCCAAAGCCGACATTTCCCTTTGCATGATTGTGAAAAACGAAGAGCGAGTCATCGAGGAATGTCTAGCGTCAGCCTCGCCCTACTTCCGTGAAGTTCTAATTCACGACACCGGAAGTACCGACAAGACAATCGAGATTGCTCGGCAATTTGGCGCTGTTGTAACCGAAGGCACTTGGCCCGACAGCTTTGCCCTTGCTCGCAACCAGAGCATGAAAGGCGCCCAGGGCAAATGGATCATGTGGATCGATGCCGATGACACTGTGATGTCGATCACGGGTGAAACCATCGTAAACGCCGTTGCAAACGCCGCCCCTGATGTGATTGGATTCGTCGTGCCGGTCCGGTTCCTCGAAGAAGCCGGTGGCGGCACCCAAGTGGACCACGTCAAGATCTTCCGCAACTGGCCAGAACTAGCTTGGGAAGGCCGAATCCACGAGCAAATCCTTCCGAGCCTCCGGGCAGCTGCCGCAGCGCGCGGAATTCGTGACGGCGGTCAAATCGTGCGTTTGCCTGTTCAAGTCTTACATTCGGGCTACGACACGAGCGACGCGGGACAGAAAAAGAAGAGAATCCGCGACGAACAACTTTTGCGACTCGATCTAGCCGACCGACCCAACCACCCGTTCGTACTTTTCAACCTTGGCATGACCGCCCACTTCACCGACGAGCACGAGGCCGCCATCGACTGGCTCAACAAATCCATCGCCGTCTCCGGCCCCACCGAATCCCACCTCCGAAAGGCGTACGCCCTTGCCGCTGGCTCGTACAAAAAGCTCGGCCGCCTGGCCGAAGCCGCTGACACCCTCGAAACCGGCCTCGCAACCGTCAGCGACGATCCCGAACTCCTCTTCCTCGCCGCCCAACTCGATGCCGAGAACGGCAACAAACAAAGAGCCATTGCGCGCTACGAAAAGATCCTAACCTTAGACGTCTCCGGCATCTTCACCAGCTTTGACCCTGGAATCCTCGACTACAAAACCAAACACAACCTAAGACTACTGAAAGAATCCTAACCTGACCACTTTGAATCCAATAGGTTCACTTTCTCGCACCGTCGGCCCTTAGAGATTGACATGCTAGGTTCAACCCGAAGAAATTTACGTTTCCGTCCTAAGGCAGGAGTATTTATAAATAAATTTTCGGACCGAGAACCGGACCGCAGAATGTGGGCCCCCGACGTCCCACATTCGGATCGCAAGAAGCCCGAACTCCCGAACCAACCCGAACAAATCCGAACCTAAAACGAGCTGTAATTAATTAATCCGCCTGAGGGGGAACGTTAATTAATTCGGCCGCATAGGCCACTCAAAGCCATTCAAAGCCACGCAGGGCCACGCAGAGCGCCCCTGCTCAGACCATACTATTTGCCGATGACGGCAATAATCCCCGCCGCCGGGAAAGGCGTTCGAATGCAGGCCCTCACCGGTGGGCTACCAAAGGAGCTGCTGCCGCTGGGCGGAAAGACCGTACTCGGCCGGATTGTCGAAGAGGCGCAGACCGTCGCCGAACGCGTCATTGTCGTATCTGCCCCCGATAAGCCGGAGATCGAAACCTGGGCCGATGAGAACGACGTCGAACTCGTTTACCAATACGATCGGCACGGATTCGCCGATGCCGTGGCCTGCGCCGATGTCGAAGATGACGTAGTCGTCCTCCTCGGAGATTGCCCCTACCACGGCGGTTCGCCCCTGGAACGAATGACCAACATCGTTCTTCGCGGAATCGACGGCTGCATCGCCGTCGAAGAAGTGTCCGAAGAAGCCATGTCGCGCTACGGAATCACCGAAGTCAACGACTGGGGCGGCATCACGAACATTTTGGAAAAGCCGAAGCCGGACCAAACCGCCAGCCGCTGGGCCATCGCCGCGCGATATGCCTTTTCGATTAGAACCATGGCGCAAATCCAGCGCGTCGTCGCCGAGCAAAAATCCGCCCGGCCCGGACAAGAGGTCGGCCTCACCGAAGTCATCGTAACCCTCATCAAGGAAGGCGCCGACTTCAAAGCCGCCGCCCTCCAAGACGGCCAACGCCGCGCCGATTGCGGAACGCCGAGCGAATACGAAGCCGCCCAGAGGTTGCGATGGAACTAACCGTAAAATTCAGCGCCCCGGGCCGCTGCGGAATCATTGGCAACCCGAGCGATATCTACGGCGGAAAGGTCCTCTCCTGCTCCCTCCCGCTCCGCAACAGCGTAACGATCCAAACCGGCGAAATCGCCGAACCGAACCTGCCCGACGACCGGCGACTCTGGAACGCCGCCCTCGCCGAACTGCCGCTAAGCGTTCCGGTGAAGTCGGTGGAGTATCACAGCGAGGTACCGAAATCCAGCGGCCTCGCCGGGTCAACTGCTCTGCTTTCGGCCCTCGTCGCCGCGATCCGGTTCCTGCGAAACGAGTCGTTCCACCCCAGCCCCGAGCTGGCCGAGCAAGTGCGATACATCGAGCGCCACCACGCCGAGGTCATGTGCGGCTACCAAGACGCCTACATGACCGTCCACGGCGGCCTGCAACTGATGAACTTCGAAGGCAAGCACCCGGTCCAACCCGGCCCGGCCGCTTCGCTGCAGCCGGTCAAAGCCGAACTGCCGTTCCTCATCATCACGACGGGCGTCGAGCGACTAAGCGGCAGCGTCCACGGCCCCATGTCGGAACGCTGGCTGGAGGGCGAAACCGCCGTCGTCGATGGAATCGCCGCCATCTCCGCCCTCGCCGAGCCCGGCGCAGACGCACTGCAATCCGCCGACTGGAGCACCCTCGCCGCGGCCATGACCGAAAACCAGCGAATCATCCGCGAACTCGGCGGATCGGGCGACCAAATCGACGAACTGATCGCCCGCTGTCTGGAGCACGGAGCTTTATCGGCCAAACTCGCCGGAGCCGGCATGGGCGGAACGGTGATCGCGCTCACCCAAGACGCCGCCGGGTTAGAAGAAAAGCTCAGGGAAAATGGATACTCCCGATTCACCCGACCCGTGATTTCCGAAGGCGTTCGACAAGAAACTTCGGGGTAACGTTTCGGGCATGACCGACTTTGTTCTCACCGGTTTCGCCGACGAAATCAGCCCCGACCTCGGAGTCCAGCTCGACACCATCTCCGGCCTCGGCATCAAAGGTCTCGACCTCCGCGGCGTCAACGGCCTCAACGTCCTCGCCCTCTCCGACGATGACCTAAAGACGGTGAAGGAAAAGTGCGACCAATACGGCCTCCACGTCAGCTGCATCGGCTCCCCGGTCAACAAGGTCGCCTGCACCCCCGAGAACCGAAAAGGCGAATTCGAGAAACTCGAAAAGGCCATCCACGCCGCCAAACTCACCGGCACCGATCGAATCCGCTTCTTCACCCCCGAAGTCGGCCCGGACGAAAATGAGTCGAAGCGAGACGAAGTCCTCGACTGGGTCCGCGAGCAAGTCGCCCTCGCCACCGACCACGGCATGATCCTGCTCCACGAAAACGACGCCCGATTCTGGGGTGCCTATCCGGAGAACGCCAAGATTCTCTTCCAGGAAATCACCACGAAGCACCTCGTCGCCGCCTTCGACTTCGCCAACACCGTCCTCATCGGCTACCGCCCGATGACCGACTGGTTCCCCTGGCTCCTTCCACACCTCCACACGCTCCACATGAAGGACGCCCTCGAATCCGAGCACAAAGTCGTCCCCGTCGGCCAAGGCGAAGGCCAGGTCGAGGAAACCCTCCGCTGGCTCATCGGCCAAGGCTGGAGCGGCCCGCTCACCCTCGAACCCCACCTCCAAGCCGCCGGAGCGTTCGGTGGCTTTAGTGGTCCCCAACTCTTCGAAGTCGCCACCAACGCGGTCAAAACGACCCTGCAAAAGGCTCACGAACCCGCATGAAGTTCGGTATGTGCGGATCGCTCGACGAAGCCCCGCTGATCCTCGAGGCCGGCTTCGACTACGTCGAAGGCTGGGCGGCGAACCTGTTCTCGCCAACCGTCGAACCCGACGCCCGCGTCGCGAACAGCCGAATCATCCGCACCAACGGATTCTTCGGCGGCGACGTCAAGATCTATGACTCCACCCAAGCCGCCATCGACCGCGGAGTCGCTACCGCTCTCAACGCCGCCGAGGCTGGCGTCGAGCTAATGGTCGTCGGCAGTGGCGGAGCCCGCCGCGCCCCCGAAGGCGCCCCGACCTCGGCATACACCGCGATCTTCATGTCGGTCGTTGGCGCAATCCAAGCCTCAGTCGGCGAACGAATCATCCTCGCGCCAGAGCCGCTCAACCGATTCGAGTGCAACGTAGGAACCGACCTGTCCGAAATGGCCGCACTAAGCGAGGTCGTTGGCTGCAAGTACTGCGCCGACTCCTATCACGTACTCAAGGAATGGGCCGAAGACGACGTTCCAGCGACGATCCAAAACTGGCGCCTCGCCATGCCCTTCGCCCCCGCGCACGTCCACATTTCCGGTGGCGATCGCAAGCCACCACGAGCGGACGACCCGGACCTGCAAACCTTCGTTGCCCGCCTCAAAGAGTTCGGCTACGACGGCACGGTCAGCGTTGAAGCCAGCCGCGAGGCGACATTGGGGTCCTTCCAAGCGATCCTCGCCGAACTGCGCAATCTATTCGCCCGCTAGGCTGAAACGCGGAGGAAGCTGAGCAAATCGGCTTCCTCCAGCTTCGGCTCACCCGGCGCAACATTGTCCAGCTTCCCCGCCCGCATCCAAGCCTCTAACCGGTCCACAAGGTCGAACAAGTGGTCAAACGACTCGACCCAAAACAGCACCGGCTGGAAGTGGTCGATCTCAAAAGACTGATTGATCACCCACTCCAGTTGAAGCGGGTACCGCTGAACCTTTGGCGAAACGATGGAATGCTCGATTTCGCCGTAGCTGCTCAACAGGCCGCTGCCGTAAACCTTCAGCCCTTTCGGGCTATTCATGAGTCCGAACTCGATCGTAAACCAGAAGAACCGCGCCATCGCCTGGATGATGCTGGTGAGGCGCTGTATACGCTCAGTTTCGTCTGAAATGCTGTTAACGATCTCTGCGGCAGTATGAGCGCAGTCGCCGAACCGAACCAACGCATCCGCAAATGCTCGATCCGTATGCATCGGAACGTGCCCAGCGATATCGTGGAAGATATCGGGCTCGGGCAAGTAATCCAGTCGGTCGCTACGCCGAATCGTGATCGTGGTCGGAAACTCACGATTCCGGAGGCAATCGAAAAACAGGAACGCCGGAACGTAGCCACTGACCGCTTTAGCTCGGAATCCCGTAAGCGGATCCAGGAACCGGTTAACGTCCTCTAGCCGAGGCACTTGATTCGGATCGAGGCAGAGTGACTCGATCCCTTTAAGAAACCACGCGTTGGCGTATAGCTCCCATCGAGGCTGCATCCGCTCGAATAGGCGCGCCCACGCCAAGTGGTTCTCCTCCGAGTAAAGCTCGAACGGCTGCTGAATATAAAGCTGGCCGCTGGCCTGCGCTTCCTCGATGAAGGGCGACTCCGTTGTCGTGAGACCGCTTAATCTCGTTGCCACAAGTCTAGGATATCACTTGGACCGGCTACTGGACGCTCTCGCTGGCCCAAGTAAATCCCGCGGCCCGGAAGTCGGTGCGAAGTCCATTGGCGTCTTCGCACGTCTCTTTTCCGCACGGATGAAGCTGGTGGACGGAAGCCGAATCGGCATGGCCATCGAAGTAGCTCACATTGGATCGCGTTCCAAAGAATCCCTTAAAATTTTTGCCCCAGTAGTTGGCCATCGCTGGCTCCGTGTCCGAGCCGTGCTCGCAGTTGCCGTCCACACAACCACCGGGCCATTGGGTTCCGATCGATGGGAAGTCGCTCCACATGGCCACTTTGGCGATGTTTGCAATTCTTGCTGAGCTCTGCGTGATGCCTAGATCACTGCCGCAATGGTCAGTGGGTCACCCCAGTGAGGACCGATGCAAGTAGCCCCTCCCGCACGCTCCGTGAGAGAGTCGTTCCACTGGTAATCCAACGGTGGATAGACGTCGGCGAAGAACTCCTTTCGACCAAGAGCCGACTTTGCGATGTTGCCCACGCAGTTCGAACTTGGATCCTCCATGAAATTCCCAAACGGATTCTTGCCTTGGCGTTGTTGCCAGGTTCCAATGCCAAATGGTGAGACGGGATTTTTGAAAATTGATCGACTCTTCGTGTACGGTATGAATCGAGCCGCGTTGGCGTAAAAGTCGGGCCAAGGGCAGAATGGAGTCGTATCGTCGTGGTCACTGCTGTACAGCAAGGCACCGAGAGTGGACTGCTTCAAGTTGGAGAGATCAACTTCTCTTTTTGCGGCAGATTTTGCTTGTGCCAGCACGGGAAGCAACATGCCTGCAAGGATCACCGTGATCGCCATAACGACGAGCAGCTCGGTGAGTGTGAATCCTCGCTTCAAATTTCCTTGCATAGTTTGGAGCCTCAAAAACTTAGTGATTTGTATATCACAAAGTTCAAGGCAGTCACGGTCACGCGAAAGGGAAAACGCCCCGCTACAGATTTCCGAGTGATTTATATCTTATTTTGCGAGTAGTGAAGATGCGAAACGTCTGCCCGCCGTTTAAACGGGCAGTTCAGTTTTGCTAGCCCCCACCAGGAACTGGGGCGCCACCTTTCGAACTGAGTACATCTTTGGCTTTGACGCCGGTTTCGGCCTCAATTTTTCCGTACTCTTTTTCTTTCTCGGGTTGCGGCATCGGGCTGCTCGCGATCGCTCGAATCTTGTCTTCTGGAGACATTCGCGCGATGGCGTTTTTCGCGTCATCGCCGGACATGCCTGCAGGGGCATTTCCAGCGTCGCATCCCGTGACAGTGCCGATTGCGACAACTGCCAACAGACTCAGGGCAAAGGAATTTGGCTTAATCATTTCGGTTGGGAAGGAGCTGGAACCGCCTTTCGGCGGTTCCATGGATTTGTCTTACTGGTTGTCCGGGGATGCCCAGTTGGTTCCCCACCAGTTGAACGCCTTACCGTTCTGCTCTGGGTGTGGTGCGCCCGCAGCCCAACCGATGTTTGTCGGGTTGGATCCACCTTCGCCGCCGTTCCAAGTGTCGTTGTAGATCAGGTCGCCGTTGTTGTTGATGTTAGGCAGAAGCTTCGTTGCTTGATAGAACTGAGCGTGGCCGTCCATGTGAGCGACGTTCGAACCGCCGTTCCAGTAACCCGTCTTGACGCCCCAGAATCCGCTGAGACCGTTCTGGTTGCCTGGCCAGGTCTTTCCGCTTGGCGGGAAGTCAGACCAAAGAACGACCTTCGCAATATTCACGAACTCGGTTGTTCCTGGGCCAACGCCTTCTACACCGCCGTTGCTACCGCCACCCGAACCGCCGTTAGAAGACGTGTTTGGAGCTGGAGCAAAGTATCCGTAAGCGCCGGTGCATGGTCCCTGCTGGTATCCGAAAATGTTCGGATTCAGTCGGTAGTCCATTGCTGGGTAGATGTCGCTGTAGTAGCGAGCGCCACCAACGGTGGAGGTTCCTAGACCAACGCAACCGTCGTTTGGCGGGAGCATGTAGCCAGGAGCGCCACCAGCGAAACCGTTGTCTGCCTTCTGTCGCTGAACAGCACCCTGCTTGGCACTGCTGGACGGGTTCTGGAAGATGTTTCGGTTCTTGGTGTACGGAAGGACGCGCGCTGCGAAAACGTAGTCTTCTTGCCAGTTCGTGTGCGGCAGATAGTCGTCTGCGTCGTTGCTGTAAATCAACGATGCGGTCATGTTCTGCTTCAGGTTCGAAAGGTCAGAAGTCTTCTTTGCGGCAAGCTTAGCTTGAGCGAAAACTGGGAACAGGATAGCGGCAAGAATCGCGATGATCGCGATAACGACGAGAAGTTCAATGAGCGTAAAGCCCTGTCTGCGTTGACTCTTCATGTTAGTTTGAGACTCCGGTTCTTTCTAGTGAATCGGCGTATAAGGACATGGCCCTTCCGGTTTTAACCTTCGGAGCAGATATGGATGGTTGAGCCGGCAACGGTCGCAAGATTGCGCTCGTCATCGGATCAAGGGTGAAATCGAGTTTGCGACCTACGCCGCGGGGTGAAAGTTTTTCTCCGGTAAGTGCGTTTTGCCACTGAGCAGTCGGTAATTGGCTTGTAGAAATCGAAACTGATCGACGCTCGCTGGAACGGTTTAGCACCACAATCGCTGCGTCACTCCTACTCTTACGAGCAAAAGCCAGCACACTAGCCGCATCATCGGAAGCAAGGCGAATCGGCTCACCTACCTTGAGCGCTTCGCTACTTTGGCGAATCTGACTCAACCGTTTATAGAACTTCAGTAGATCGTTTTGTTCAGTCGCTTTGGACCATTCCATTCCGTGGCGATTTTGGGGATCAACCCCACCTTGCATACCAATTTCTTCTCCGTAGTACACCGACGGAGTACCAGGCCAAGTGAACTGAACCGAAGCAGCTAACATCTGCTTTCTTTGATCCCCAGCGCATAGGGTTAAAAACCTCGGCGTGTCGTGGCTAGACAGTAACAGCATCAGATTTCGACTGACTTGCGGAACATAGCTGTCATAGACTCGGAAAAGTGTATCGAGATACTGAGAGGCCGTGGTTCTCTCTTCCGCGATGAATCGCAAGTTTGCGTCGCGGAACTGATAGCCCATCATGGAATCCCACTGGTCGCCACTTAGCCAGGCCCGCCCATCGCCCCAGTGCTCGCCAACAATCCATAGGTCTTTGTTCAAGCCTTTGACCTTCTTTCGGAAAGCACGCCAGAAGTCCATTTCGACTTCATTTGCAACGTCCAGCCGAACACCTTGTAGCCCTGGCGCAGTCTTGTACCAGAACGGAGCTACGGAGAGAAGATGTTCTCGCGTCTGCCGATTTGCCGTATTCAGTTTCGGCATACTTGGGAAGCCAAACCAGGCTTCGTAATCAGGCTGGTTCTTAACCACGACCGGGAATTTCTTAATGAAGTACCAATCGAGATACGCCGACTGCGGTCCTTTCTCAACAATATCGTTAAAGGCGAAGAATCTCGGTGACGTATGGTTCAGACAAAGGTCCAGGATATATCCGAGGCCTTGCGCCTTCATCGCTTTGCCAAGTTCGATGAACTCCGCGTTCGTACCAAACTGCGGGTCCAACTCGAAGTAGGTATCTGCCTCGTACCGGTGATTCGACGGCGACTTGAAGATCGGATTGAAGTAGACCGTACTGACGCCAAGAGACTTTAGGTAGGAGAGTTTGCTCTGAACGCCGGCGACGTCTCCACCAAATCGATTGCCATAGGTTGGGGTTCCGTCCCATGGCATCACGTCTTTCGGATCGTTATCCTTTGAGCCATTGGCAAAGCGATCGGGGAAAATCTGGTAGACAATTCCACGACTCACCCAGGATGGCGTTACGAAGGCTGGGGTCTTGGCAGGATCAATCTGGTAGGGGCCAAGTTTGCGGTTCGCGGCTCCATCTTTCAACAGGATGCTGTAAGAAAACCGACCCGACTTTACTGGGACTGCTGCTTTAAAGCCTTCATACAACTCGTCGCCAGCGATTCGGCTCATTGGCACCGTTCGACCGCCGATTAGCAGGCTTGCCGATGCAACGTCGGCCGTTCTAACCCGAACCGCAACCTGCGCTTGTCCCTGATCGACATTGAAGTACGGGATCGCGGTCGAGTGTTTGATTGCGCTAGCCGTGATTCGCCCATCACCGAGGGCAGCCGGAATTTTGAAGTCAGCGGGTTGGACGAACAGAAGCGAGTTCGTATTCCCACCGCCATCGTCTTGTGATTTAGCCTTGGGATCAACAACCCAATTGCTGCCATTCAGGACAAATTTGTACTGATGCTGTCCAAGCGAAAGCGGCAACGTGACCGTCCATGTGCGGCCATCCGGATCGACTTTCATCGGATTCTTGGCATTGTTCCAGCCATTGAATGTCCCGGCAACATGCACCGAAGTCAGAGCAGTGTCTGCAACATAGCGGAATGTATGCAGCGAAGTTTCCGCCTGAGCAGCAGCCAGCAGCATCATTCTAGTACCGCCTCTCGCCGACTGCTACCCCTGACGGATAGCGATGTCGGAACGATGACGCGTCGATTTTCCCAAGTGTCTTCGCCGTCCAAAATTTGCAACAGGCGAGCACAGGCAACGCGGACGATCTCGCCCATGTTCAAACTGACCGAAGACAAGCCGCCATCAATCATCTCGCAAAGATGGGTGTCGTTAAAGCTCACAAGCCCCAAGTTCTGAGGGACCTTTAGACGCATCTCTCGTGCCGCACCCACAACACCGAGCGCCATGTAGTCATCGAGAACCACCAAGGCGTCTGGAGCATCCCCAGAATTCAAAATGTTGCGCGCAGCTTCCCGCGCTGAAACCGCACCAAAGTCGGCATGCCAAATACGGTCCGGCATGGATCCGCCTCGTAGCGCACGCTGATAACCGGCAACGCGATCGTCACTGACCGTAACTCCGCTGCGACCGGCGAGCATGCCAATTTTCTTGTATCCCATGTCGACCAAATGTCGAGTTGCGAGTTCGGCCGCTGCAACGTTGTCGTTATCCACGGAATGAATCTGGTTATTGTTGAGTGGGTTCCCGATTAGGACGAACGGAAAATTGTCCTGCTGGAGCCGACCGATCCGAAAATCGGTAGCCTCACTTTCAACCAGGATCAGGCCGTCCACGCGGCGAGTCCGAAGCATTTCATCGTAAATGTAGGATTGCCCTGCAACAGACGTGACCATGTCAAGGCAAAGGTGATACGGCGAACCGTTCAGGACATCAAGGATTTCTGCGACCAATCCTGCAAAGAACGGATCGTCACTCAGGCCGCCCATGGGGCGGTTAAGCACCAGGCCAATCAAGTTCGTGCGCTTACTTCTAAGGGATCGAGCGCGCACATCAGGCTGGTAATTGTGCGCGCGCATCGCTTCCACGACACGGTCTCGAATGGCGGCTTCGACCTTTTCGTCACCCGCTAGGACGCGAGACACGGTTGCCTGTGAAACGCTTGCTATTCTTGCGATGTCCTGCTGCGTGACCCTCATTGGTTCTTCCGCTCTCACCTGTGAGAATACGAATTCTTGTCGATACTATACACAAGAATTCGTATTCTCACAAGCATTTCCGAAAATATTCTCAGAAAATTCCTCGGATTTTGAGATTCAGGGGACGTAAAAAGCAAAAACCGGATGGTCTTCACCATCCGGTTTTTTCACACAACAGGCTAGATTGCCTTAAATTTCGTAGCGCTTGGATCCAGAATCGTCTGTACCCTGAGCAATTCTCTTGACGAACGTCACGAGTTCCATCGGGTTGAACGGCTTCGTAAGGTACATGTCCGCGCCGTAGTGATATCCCTCGAACACGTCCTTATCCTGTGCCTTTGCCGTCAACATGATGACCGGGAGATTTTCCGTCTCCGGCTCTCGACGAATCGACTTCAACACTTCGAAGCCATCCATGTACGGCATCATGACGTCAAGAACCACTAGGTTCGGCTTTTCTGCTCGGATCTTCTCCAAACCTTCTTTGCCATCGAACGCCGTTACCACTTGGTAACCCTGACGCTCCAAATTGACCTGAATAAGCCGCACAATGTGGCGCTCGTCATCGCAAACCAAAACTTTCAACGCCATGAGTTGTCTTGTTCCTCTCATTCAGCGGAGCTAAGCCCAGCGCCGAACGCGGTCTATTCTACTCATATCTCCAGAGTTTGCGGAACGCTCCGCGAAATATTCTTCGGCATGGAAACGTGAGCGGACAATATCTGCGACAATCTGAGGCATGTTTCCGGATCACGATATGGATGTCGCGACCATTCTCGCCCACTTAGGAGAGCAACCCAAGAATCAGGGCGCGGTTGTGCTCCCGATCTTTCAGAACTCGCTTTTCACCTTCGAAAGCACCGATGACCTGCTTCACGCCTTGGAACAGAAGCCACTAGGTCCTCCCCACCACTACAGCCGTTTGAGTAATCCGACGCTCAGCGTGATCGAGCAGAAAATTGCCGCCCTGGAAAGTGCAGAAGCATGTAAGGTAACTGGCTGCGGGATGGCTGCGATCACAGCTGCCGTGACCCACTTCCTCAAGGCTGGATGTCACGTTGTCTGCCCAGACACGGCATACGGCCCCGTGCGCAGACTCCTGTCGGAGTTCATGGCGCGATTCAATGTGTCGGTAACTTACGTCTCGGGAATGTCCACCGACGAAGTGGTGGCCGCATGTCGTCCAGAAACGACGTTGATCTACTTGGAGAGTCCAACTTCCGCGCTGTTCCGATTGCAAGACCTCCCGGCAATCACAGCGTATGCGCGTGCAAACGGAATCAACACGGTCATTGACAACACGTACGCCACTCCCCTTTTGCTGAATCCGATCAAGCTTGGCGTGGACGTCGTCTGCCACAGTGCAACAAAATATATGTCAGGGCATAGCGACCTCACCGCGGGCGCAATTGTCGGAAGCGAGAAGCTCATCTATGACATCACGATGAACGAGGTGAACATGATGGGGAACATCTTGCATCCGTTCTCCGCGTGGCTCTTACTCCGTGGCATCCGGACCTTGGCTGCCAGACTTCCCTTGCACGCGAAAACAGCCGACGAGATCTCGAACTGGCTCGAAGGGCATCCATCGGTTGCGAAGGTGCACCACATATCTCTCGACTCGTATCCGCAGCGTGACCTCTACCAGAAGATGTTCAAGGGCTCGGGCGGCCTCTTCTCGTTCGAACCAGTAGAACAATCTCGCGAGGGCGTGCTTGCATTCTGCGATGCCCTTCAGGTGTTCCAGCGTGGAATCAGTTGGGGTGGATTCGAGAGTCTTGTTGTTCCACTCAAGACATCTCCGGCAGACTACGAAACTCCGCGATGGGTGATTCGGCTGTTCTGTGGCCTAGAAGGGGTTAACGACCTGAAAGCTGACATCAGCCAGGCGTTCGAGCGTGCCAGCTTGGTACAAGGCACGCAACCGTCACAGGTCACGCACGCCTAAGATTTATCGGTTGCTGGATTCTTTCCGAAATACATCGGAAGGTTCAAGTCTTTCAGGGACTCCCACGGAAAACCTGCCGGATCGCTCTTGCGCCCGGCAGGCAGAGCAATAAATTCGTGGCTGACAATTTGTTTCAGAGGAAAACGTCGCTTTAGCCCGGCGATAATCCACTTCAGCACCTGGACTTGCTCCTTAGGATACGGCTGCTTTCCGTCGTTCAGATTCACAAGCTCTATGCCAATAGAGTAATGATTTAAATTGGTGCGTCCGTTCGGGTCAACGCTAACTCCAGCATGCCAAGCCCGATCAAAAGTGCTCACGTGCATTACGTACGAACCATCCCGACCAATGGTGAAATGCGCGCTGACTTGGCTCGATTCCCGCAAGAACGCGTTCGTTGTCTGTTCGAGGGTAGGAATGACGGTGCTGTGAACTACAACGGTATCAACGATTGCCCCCTCTGGCCGCGGGCCAAAGTTCGGCGACTGAATCCACAGGAACTTGGCGAAACCAGGATCCTTCCACGGGCTCGGCATTGGGTCTCGCGGATCTGATGGCAGGCCGGATTGCAGCGAAAGGACGACGGAAGCAACTATGCCCAGCGAATGCATGGCGGCGGTTTACCCGATGGGCTGCCAAGACGGGAGCTACGCCGACTCGGGCGAAACCAACGCTTCCCGGTGCAAAACGACAAGCCAGAGAAGAAATCCAGCAATGAGCGAATCATAGAGCTTGGGCTCACTTGCGGGTAGGAGCAGGCCCGCGACCAGGACAAAGCTCGTTGTTTTCACGAGTAGCGAGTTCTGAATGGTCCGCTTAAGCTGGCGGAAATAGAAGCGATCTCCCAAAATCGCCAGCAAGATACAAAGCCCGACGGCGAACCAAAACGCCGGATCGCGCAGGCCGAACCCGTACCACCATAGATTCACTGCGGGAATGTCCCAGAAGGTCACGAATCGATCTTGTGGCGCAAACGTTACGGCATGCCGTAGACCATTAATCGCGCCGCAGCCAAAGATCACGCCCGCCACGAGCCAATTGGGTACCCACCGTTCTCCAACGATTACGGCCCAAATTGGAGCGCACAGCACAACGATGCCTGCTGCGGCACACCACCCAGGTTTCACCAAACTAATGCCAAACGCCGCGGCTAGCAGTAGCCTTGAGCCCCATGCCCAGAGAGTCGGTTTTCCGGCGCTGATTAAGGCGATTCCAATTAAACTCAGCAACCAAGCGCCAACCCACATTCCAGAGAGTGGTCGATCCGTATCATGGAACACGCTCGAAAGCGCGCTCCAAGACGGTTCGCCCAGCGAGAGTGCGACCACGTTGATCCCGAAAAGGACGGAGATATGAGAAATTGCACCCTTTGATTGGAGAACAAGCTTTCCAATCAATTGTCCAAGTAAGACCAACACAACGAGTAGCGGCGGAACGCAAAGCCAAAGCAACTCCGGACCAAGGAATCGAGCGGCAGTGCCCGACAGTGAAAGGCAAGCAGGCAAAACAAGGAGCGCATCAAGGCCAGTCAGCGCCAACGCCCAATTCCGCTCTTGGGAAATGCACCATGTCGCGATTCCGAGGATAACCGCGAAAAATGCTGCGACCACGCACAGCCCGAAACTGAACCCTAGGGACTCGCCACCCCATCGCCGCGCAACTTCCCCACGATTTAGGCTCGTAAAAGTAAATCGTTTCGGAACCGCAAGCAACGCCCCTATCTCGGTGAGAGCCAACGTACCGGTAATTCGAAATTTGTTAGATCGCGGCGTTCCTATCGGCCAGCCTTCTCCGAGAAGCCAAACATGGGACAGTATCCGAGCAGGCTCATCCGACCACTCGAGCACCAGAATCCGTCCTTTCGTACGCTTGCGAACCGCCGCAACCTCGTCCCAATGCCGAGCCTCCGTGACGTAGAGAGCGTTCTCTTCGAGCCGCTGAGTTGAGGGAAGCACTCGAACGAGATCGGACTTTGGCGAAATTGTAGCGATCAGCGCGAGACGAGAGGCTCCACCTGCTGGGTTTCCAAGAACTTCAAAATTCCGGCCATCAAGGTTTTGCTGAAGTTGGATGGCAATACCGCGATTAACGAAGCTAATATGCTCGCCAAAGACCCAGTTTGTGTCGATGCTCGAAACCGTCAGCTCAGATTCCGTAATCCTCCAATCCTGGCCCGTGGTTACTGACAGAACCGGCCAGAGAACGTTGCGGGCGTCGCGTTGCGGCCACTTGACCCAGAGCGAATGATCATCAATTTGTTCTGGGATTGCCGGACCGGCGTACTTCGTTTTGATGAACACGAGCACCGATGCGGGTTCGGCCACACAAACTTGGCTGAGAACAACGAGGATCAGCAGCCAAATCCAACGCATTACTTCTCCAAGTGAGGTATCGCCGCAGCAAGGATCTGTTCGGCCGGCACGCTCGAAATCTGGCCATCGGGCGCAGCAATCACCGTATGAGGCTCGTATCGATGGCCCCACTTGAGATGAGGCGTCGGCCCGAAGACGGTAACGGTTGGACAATTCACCGCTGCAGCCATGTGCATCAATCCGGTGTCACTGCCAATCATTACTTTGAGGTGCTTGAGAGACGACATCGTTTCACGGATCGATGTCTTACCTACAAGGTTAATGGGTTCAAAGGTCAGCTTGGATACGAAGTCGGCAAGGAACTTCTCCTCATCTGGTCCGCCGAAGAGAGCAACGCGATGACCGTCGCGATGAAGACGATTCGCAATCTCTGCGGAGGTTTCGATCGGAATCTGTTTCTGGCCAAACCTGGCACCCGGCTGAAGACCAACAGTGGCACCGTCAACAAGCGGCTGAACGCTCGACATTTCTAGTTCGGAAACCGAAAGGTGCGGATGTGAGAACTCATACGGTATCCGAATTTTTTCTAGCAAGTCAAAGCAGGATTGAGTTTCGTAATCGTCGTGACCATAAGCAACCGGATGGCTCAACATCGGGCCACGAAATTCTTGTGCATGACCAACTCGAACTCGGATACCAGCTAGGAGCGCTGTCAGCGCTGATCGGAAGCTGTGGTTGACGATGACCGCAACTTGAAATCGCTCTTGTCGAAGGTAGATCGCCTCGGCAAATACTTCATTTGGTTTCCGAACTTTCTTGCTGCGAATGAATGTTCGCTTTGCAGTTGGATGCGCGAGAATCTGATCGACAACCCCCATGGTCAGGCAAGTGACCGAGCTAAACTGCGCCTCGAGTGCCGGCAATACGGGCGAGGCCATAACGGCGTCCCCTAGATATGACTTGAAGCTGACAAGAACCCGCTCATAGGACGCCAAAGAGTGCCTCCTTTGCGGTCGAAACCGGAATGTCCGCAACTGTGCCTTCGGCTATCGAGACTAATGGGAGCACGTTTCCGTAAGGCGGCGTCCAGAGTCGATGAATTCCGTGACGAAACAGCGCCACGACTGGCTGATCAAATGCTGAAGCCAAATGCATGATCCCGTTATCCAACGTAAAGACGGCCTTTACTCGGGACAATGCGCCGGCTACTTGGGGCAATGTGAGCATCCCGCGGAGGTCTGCCACGAGGCCCTCCGAAACGACAGCATCTTCGTCTGACAACCCCTTCCAATACTGCCCTTGCGACTTCGGCTTCGCGCCAAGCAAACCAACCGTGACTCCACGCGCCTTTAAGTCACTTAAGAGTTCGACCCAAGACGAAACGGGCCAAAGCTTTTCGGGCAAACTCGCGCTCATGGCGATTAACACATCGGGCAAGTCTTGGCCAGGATCTTCGGAGTGAACCTTGTACCGTGGAACTTCCCCATCGCAGTACGCCAGCCGACAGAAGAGCTCCCCAATGAACCCAGACCGAAGGAATGGATAGTCTATTGGCAGTGACTCTCGAATCCACTCACGATCTTCCCAGAGAGAGCCGCGCAGATTCTGTTCGAAGGCAAAGCGGCCCCGCGATTCTGCGTCAATGCACGGGCCGGTAACACGCCCCTCCTTCCCTGCTAGGATGGGAACCAGCATTCGTGCCCAGTCGTTGCTCTCAACATTTATCACCCAATCAAACGGCGGCAATGTCAGTGCATAGGCCATGGCATCGCGCGGCTCCGCACCCAAAAAGTTGACACCAGACGAAATCGATGCATCGTTGCGCCAAAGTTCTGCTGAGCGGTTGCCAGAAAAATACACAAGATCCGCGCTTGGGTGCTTTGCACGAAGCATCTGCAGTAGCGGCGTGATTACGACCGAATTACCAAGGGCATCGTTCGAGACCACCGCAATTCTCGGTGCATCGCCAAGCGTTTCTCCCTCAAAACGTATCACGCCAGTGGTTTTACCCGCACATCAGGTTCAGTTCCCGTCGGAAGGATTGGCGGTAAATTGTGTGATGGCGGACCTGTGAGCCAACAACAATGAGCGTTTTTGTCGGGTTGGATTGCGGTGGATCTTCTAGCCGTGTGATTGCAGTTGACGGGAACGGTGCAGTCCTATTCCAAGGTCAATCCGGTGCGGCTAACTTATCGACAACCCCAGAAAAACGGTTGCTGAGGAACCTAACGCAGGCCACAAAGGGCTGTCCTTCGGCCACCTATGTCTGTGGGTGCTTTGCGGGGCTCATTGGACCAGAAACCAAGGAACGTGGTGAGGATACATTACAGCACCTGTTTCCTGAGGCTTCAGTACGTGCCGAACCTGATTTCACCGCGGCCCTTTATGCCGCTCCAGCAACCACAGATATCCTGATCATCTCTGGAACAGGCTCTCTCATCTGTAGCCGAACCGCTCAAGGAATCGTAAAATCTGGCGGCCGGGGCTACGTTTTAGGAGACCAAGGAAGTGGTTATCAGTTCGGCCGAGATGTTCTAGTGAATTATCTCGATAACCCGGACGAAGCCAGCGAAGCCCTGAAGGAAGCCCTTCTTCAGCAATTTGGCAGTCTAACGGAGAACACAATTGTTCCGAAAGTTTACGGCTCGGGCGCACCAGCAACCACACTTGCCAGGCTCGCAAAGTTCATCGGTCAGGATGCAAATGAAGATCGACCGTACGCGATCCAAAGTATCGACCGAAATTTGGGCGCTCTCATCGATGTGCTGGAGCATCACATTCGAAGGAACTTTCCGGACCAATCAAAATTCGAAATTGTCCTGAGCGGCGGCGTATGGAAAAGCGCGCAAATCTTTCGTCAGCGACTGATACAGTTGCTCGAGGCCCACTTCCCCTCACATGTCTTTGTTGTAAATCGTATTACTCAGCCGCCGCTATACGGCGCAGTTGAGCTGGCGAAGGAAATGCTGGTCTAGAAAGGGCACACTGTTAGCTGCAGGAGAAAGGAAAACAATTGGGAACAGAAAACCGCAATCCACGTTCATACGGCCTCGACACCATGTCGGCCAACCAAATTGTTCGCTTGATGAACGAGGAAGAGATGGCCGTGATGCGGTGCCTTCAGCTAGCGGAAGAGGCCATTGCCGTTGCCGCAACCAAAGCTGCCGAAGCCTTCCAGAATGGCGGACGAGTGTTCTACGTAGGCGCCGGAACCTCGGGCCGGATGGCGACCATGGACGCAGCGGAGATGCCGCCGACCTTCGGAATTGAACCGGGCCACTTTATCGCGATTATTGCTGGCGGTTCCAGCGCCGGGCAAACGGCGATCGAGGATGCCGAGGATGACACTCATGCCAGTACGGTCGCCTTGAACGAATACGGGATTACCAAGTCCGACATCGTGATCGGCATTGCCGCAAGCGGCTCGACCCCGTTTGTCGTCTCAGCTGTTCGGCATGCACGGCAGAAGGGTGTTTGGACCTGTGGGATCTCAAACAACCAAAAGACGCCGCTCCTCGAAGCTGCGGATCATCCGATTCTCTTGGACACCGGACCGGAGGTTCTGACCGGATCCACCCGCCTAAAGGCAGGTACCAGCCAGAAGTTGGTTCTGAACCGAATTTCGACCGCCGCCATGGTACTAAGTGGAAAGGTGATCGAAAACCTAATGGTCGACGTCAAGGCGAAGAATTCTAAGCTTAAGGAGCGCTGCATCCGGATCGTGCGAGAGCTTGCCCCGGTGACGAAGGATGAAGCGCTCGAAGCGCTTGAACAGAATCGTTGGAACGTGCGACAGGCCCTTGGCGCCCTCAACGCGATTCGGTCTCGATAGACCTACGCCAGTACCGATTCCAGCATCCAATCCGACTTTTCCAAGCTGTACAACTGCGAGTGAATCATGTCGGCAGAAACGGCGTCCTCGTCTTCAAGCGGTCCTAGGCGAGTTCGTACGCCTTTGACCACTTCCGCGATTCGAGCGATCACGATTTCCACCGCAAGGTCGTCCTCAAGCTTTCCGTCCGGGAGCGCGTCTGCTCCATCTGTGACAGCGACCAATCGAACATCGCCGTTTGGAAACTCGCCGAGTTGCCGAATTCGTTCGGCGGTGTCATCAATCGCCGTTTGTAGCTCGGCAAACACTTGATCTAGAAATGGATGCACGCTCAGAAACTTCGGCCCGACGACGTTCCAGTGCGCTTGTTTGACCTGCGAACTGAGGAGTAGGTAGCTTTGCAGGTTCAACTGCAAAGCACCGGTGATGTTTTGCGCACTTGATAGGGGCATACCCCTGCGTACGTCAGTTTTCGATAACTTGACCAAAAGAATCGGTCATCGGCTGGCCCAGGAAGAAGTCTTTGTACACGATCGCTAGGCAGATGCAAAGTACGGGCAGCCCTACGACGACGCCGATGCAGAAGGACTGGCTGACGGAGAATATGAGCGTTGTGAGGAAGAAGTACCCGGCGGCTTTCCAGATATGTGGCTTGAGGGTTTCCCAGCTTTTGCCCATGGCTTCGAACACCCCGAGTCGCTGCTTAACGATCAATGGATAAGTGAGCATGAACGCGCCTGACACCAGGAATCCAGGGACGCAGCAAGCGAGATAACCGAGGGTTGTGAGGATGCTGATTGAAATAGCCGCACCAATAACCGCGCCGACACGTCCGTCGAAGTTGAACGCGTCTGAAACTTGAATTGGCAAGCCGCTAACATCGCGAATAGCTAAGCGCATTATGCCGGCAATTTGCCAGGCAATCACGAAGTACATGAGGAACATGGAGCCGTACTGTAGAGCTAGCGACGGACCTAGCTGGGCAAGATTATTGCTCCCGGAAAATCCCGTCATGAACGATGCACCAATCGAAATTGCAAAGTAGATCACTAGGGCAACAAGCGATGGGATGGAGGCTGGAACATAGGTTTTCCAGTTTCGGGCGAAGATTTGGAATGCTTCACCGATGGCATCAAACCGGATCTCAGGGTTATTGAAACGCGGATACTGGGTGTAGGTTGGTGGCGGGGTCAGCATTGCTATTCGTTGTACTTTAATCTGGCCTAGATTAAAGTTGAGGCTAAAAGATCAGACGGCTACGTAGGCCCAAACGGACTCGCCGTTGGAGGTTTTTACTTCAGTTCGACGATAATCGGGGACTTCGTAATCGTCGGCGGCTTGGAGCTCGTCTTCGGTGAGATCAAGCAGGTGACCTTCGATTGGGCCTGCCTCGGTGTCTGGGACAAGGATGCGGTGGGTGCTTTTTCCGCTGAGGGAGACGACGAGTTCGTTTTCGATCTCGATAGTCGTAAGCGCGTAGCCTAGGAGTCGGGCGGGACGCATAGGAACCTTGCGGCCAAAGAGTGCTTGTTGCACGTGTTCGAGCCCCAAGGTTCCATAGATGAACAGTGGTCGTTGCAACGGTACGGCGAGGATACCGAAACTAGGGTGCCGGGGTTACGGCGGCCGTTTGTGCGGTTAGAAGTGAACCGGTCTCGCTGAAGATATTGTGCTTGATGGTGATTTTCTTGAAGTCAAGCGTCATGTTCTGTCGGACGTTGCCTTCCCCAGCTTGGCCAGATTCGGTATGACTGCTTATGGTCACATCGTCTAGGGTCATTTCGATAATCTTCAGTGGGCCCTTGCCGAAACCAACGGTGGATCCGACGATGATCACCTTGTTCAGGACTCTTCCAACGAAGTGCTGTTGCAGAAGGAGCATGCTACCGAGCTGAAGTTCGTAGCTGATATCCACAGAAGAGAGACTTATTGGCCTGACACCTTGCGAACCCCAGGACTGAGATTGAAGAACGAACCAGTCCTTGAATCCTTCGGCCCGGCTTGAACCTTTGATTTGGCTGGTAGCGGAAGCGTCTAATTGAACGAACATGTAGTAATTCATTTTTTCCTTAAGGTTGAATTCCGATTTCTCTTAGATTCAAGTTGTAGGTGGTTCCGCCGCCGGCTTGGCTGGTGACGAAGACGGTGCCGCGGGTTAGGGCGGCTTCTAGTTCGCCGCTGAG